>Ga0256829_1000010_pt1 | contig 467445 bp, 442 predicted proteins | sample 131447metaG_FD_185979 | JGI IMG/M metagenome (GOLD analysis project Ga0256829, IMG submission 185979) | Hydrothermal vent microbial communities from Lau Basin, Pacific Ocean - 131-447 | ecosystem: Environmental > Aquatic > Marine > Hydrothermal vents | place: Pacific Ocean: Lau Basin... | reverse complement strand
CGGCATGCCGAACAGCACCTTCATCGTAAGACAAACCTGAATTGCCGCATCGCTGAACTCGCGCTGGCGTCCGCGCTTGCCGGTCGCCGGGGCAGACCATTCCATCTCGGCATCAAACCAGATCGATAGCGAACCGCGCTGCTTCAGCGCGTCGCCCATTGTGCTCGAACCAATCGCGCATCAATGGGCAACTGTACGAAGGCCAGTTCCTGGTCTTGTACTTCGTAGGTGACCAACTGCTCATGACAGCCAGCTATCACGCTGGATTCAAACAGTGAATCTCTCAGCCGATTTGTGCAACAAAGCCCCGCCGGGGACTGGATCAAAGCCGTCGGGACCAAGACCGCATACATTGAGCCTGGATCACCCCTCTCGGCAGCATGCTTTGCATGCGCCTGCCGGGCAGTGCATGGGAGAACGGATACTGCGAGAGCTTCAATGGGCGGATGCGGGATGAATTGCTGAACGGTGAAATCTTCAATTCGCTACGCGAGGCCCAGATCATCATCGAAAGCTGGAGAAAACACTACAACACCAAACGGCCCCACAGTGCTCTGGGCTACCGCCCACCTGCGCCAGAGGCCATCGTCCTGATGGACCAAAGGCCAACCATGCACTAACTTTCAATTTGGACCACTCAAGGGGGGCTACTCAACGCTGCCCGACCGCTACATACAGCAGGCCAGCCCGCAAGAGATGTATGAAGACGCCGGTCTGACGGTCGCGGATATCGCAGCCGGGCTGCGCCAGATGGTAGGAACCCCAAAGGTGCGGGTTGTCTCCCTCCGCCATATGTGAAGCACAATCCAACACGATCAACGGCTGGCGCGCATCCTGGGGGCCTGGGCGCGCGCTTGTTCGTTTGCGGGTGCCTTTTTGAAAGCAGAAGTGAATGGGCGCTTTCAGGAAGGTGTCAATCAGGAGCCAGCATATAGCCGGCACCGCGCACTGTCTGGAGATATTGCGGTTGCTTTGGGTCGGCTTCGATCTTACGGCGGAGGCGGGTGATCTGCACATCTACCGCGCGTTCCTGCGCCTGGCCACGGTCGCGACCAAGATCCTCGACCAGTTTGGAACGGCTGATCGGCTCCCCGGGGCAGGCTGAGAAGATTTTCATCAACTGAACCTCGGTGCCGGTGAGGCGGATCAGCTCTTCGCCTTGCCACATTTCTCCGCGTTCGATGTCATAGCGGATATCGCCAAGATGCAGGACCTTGGGGGCGCTGTCTTCGGCCACGGTATCAGGTATGCGCCGCAGAATCGCATTGACCCGCAAGAGAAGTTCCTTTGGCTCAAACGGTTTGGAGAGATAGTCGTCCGCGCCGGCTTCAAGCCCTGCGATACGGTCCGAGGTCTCGCCCTTGGCCGTGAGCAGCAGGATCGGCGTTGTCATGGTTTCACGCAAGGACCGGGTCAGGCTGACGCCGTCTTCGCCCGGCATCATCACGTCCATTATGATGAGGTCGAAATCGAGCCCTGCCAAAAGCCGCCGGGCATGGGCGCCATCTCGGGCTGCGGTGACAAGGAAACCAGCCCGCATGAGGAACTTTTTCAGCAGGCTGCGGATGCGTTCGTCATCATCAACGATCATCAGATGCGCGTCGGAACCGCTCATGCGCCCGACTCCCGCAGTTTGGTATAGGCACGGCGCATATCGGCATCCATCATTGCCTCAAGCACCCTTTTGAAACCTTGCACCGCCTCGGGACCGGCCTCTTTATAGGCGGTGCGCATGCGGGCGCGCTGGGCGTCGGATAAGGCGGTTTCCAGAGCGATGCCCTTTTCGGTCAGGTAGAGATGCCGCTCTCGCTTGTCGGCAGTGCCCACGCGGCTTTCCACCAGACCGTCTTCGATCAGGGTGCGCAGCACGCGGTTGAGCGACTGTTTGGTGACGCCAAGAATGGTCAGAAGATTGTTCACAGTGGTGCCCGGTGCGCGGTTGATGAAGTGGATTGCCCGGTGGTGCGCGCGTCCATAGGACATCTCGGCGAGGATCCGATCGGGATCGGCGGTAAAGCCACGATAGGCAAAGAACATCGCCTCGATCCCCTGGCGCAGCTGCTCATCCGTCAGGAACAACAGACTCTCGCCGCCAAATCCCTGCCCTGATCGTCCTTCCGGCATGGCTGTCCCCCCTTTTCGGTCCTGTTGCGGCGGGCCTTTGCGCCTGCTCTCACAGGCAGTTTAAGTCAGCGTTATTGACATTCCAAGGGTGAAGATGTATCGAATCGCAGCTTTGGCGCAACAATATGTCCGGTTCGGTCATTTCAGGCGCAACTTATGAAAATATCGCTAGGTGTTAGGGAGGATGCGGCATGGCCGGATATGATGACCGTGACGGATTGATCTGGATGGACGGGGAGATGGTCGAATGGCGGGATGCCAAGGTGCATATCCTGACCCATGCGATGCACTATGCCTCTTCCGTGTTCGAGGGCGAGCGCGCCTACAATGGCAAGATCTTCAAGAGCCGGGAACATTCCGAGCGGCTGATTGCCTCTGCTACGGCGCTGGACATGCCGATGCCCTATACCGTTGATCAGATCGAGGCGGCCAAGGAAGAAACGCTCAAGGCGTCGGGTCTGACCGATGCCTATGTGCGGGCCGTGGTTTGGCGTGGCGCCGGTGAGGATATGGGCGTCGCCTCGGCCAAGAACCCGGTTCGCATGGCGGTGGCCGTCTGGGGCTGGGGCGCCTATTACGGCGATGCAAAGATGCAAGGGGCCAAGCTCGACATCGCGGAGTGGAAACGCCCGAGCCCGGAAACCATCCCTGTGCATGCCAAGGCGGCCGGCCTCTACATGATCTGCACCATCTCCAAGCACAAGGCGGAGGCCAAGGGCTGCTCGGACGCGCTGTTCATGGACTACCGCGGTTATGTGGCCGAGGCGACTGGCGCCAATATCTTTTTCGTCAAGGACGGTGAGGTGCACACGCCGAAACCCGATTGTTTCCTCAACGGGATCACGCGTCAGACCGTGATCGGTATGCTGAAGGAGCGCGGCATCACCGTGCATGAGCGCCACATCATGCCGGAGGAAATGGAAGGTTTCGAACAGTGTTGGCTGACGGGCACCGCCGCCGAGGTGACCCCGGTGGGTGAGATCGGCCCCTACACGTTTGAGGTCGGCGCGCTGACTCGTGAAATCGCCGAAGCCTATGAGGCGCTGGTGCGCAGCTGATCGCATCAGACTGTTATTAAATGGCAAAAGCGCGGACCAAATGGCCCGCGCTTTTTCAGTTTCAGCACCTAAAGCGTTTCCAGCTTATGTTGGATCGCCAATACCCTGCCATGCCTTCGGCATTCTCGGGACATCGGCGATGCTGAGTTTCAACGAAAACTGGAAACGCTGTAGGGTGCCGCTGGTGCCTTGTGGCGCTCAATCAGACCACCTCGGTTGTGACCTCGATATTGCCACGCGTGGCGTTGGAGTAGGGGCAGATGGCGTGGCCGGCATCGGCGATGCGCTGTACCTCGGCCTTGTCCACACCAGGCATGGAAACCTTGAGTTTTACCGAAAGGCCAAAGCCGCCTTCGGCGCGCGGGCCAATGCCCACTTCGGCGTCAACTGAGACGTCATTCGGGACCTTTGCCAGGGTGCTGTCCTGGGTGGTCGCGAACTTCATCGCGCCGATATAGCAGGCGGCGTAGCCCGCAGCGAAGAGTTGCTCGGGGTTGCTGCCCTTGCCGCCGCCGCCCATTTCCTTTGGCGGATCGAGATCAAAGCTGACGTCGCTTCCGTGGATGTTGGCCTTGCCGTCCCGTCCGCCGGTTGCGGTGGCGGCTGCGGTGTAGATCGCGTTGATGGACATGGTGTCTCCTTTCGAATCGCGCACGAATATATCGTGTGCGATATAAGTAATGGCTGTGCGGCAAAGATCAAGCGCTTGCGATTAAAGCGTGCGCGATATATTTTTGTCCTATGGATCCGCGGCTCAAAATCGACGACCTTTTGTGTTTTTCGCTCTATTCGGCAAACCACGCGCTAACGCGCCTCTATCGCCCTTTGCTGGCGCCGCTTGGCCTGACCTATCCGCAGTACCTGGTGCTGGTTGCCCTTTGGGAGGAGGACGGGCAAAAGGTCAGCGATCTGGGCAAACGGCTGGATCTGGAAACGAATACGCTGACACCTTTGCTGAAACGGATGGAGGGCGCAGGCTACCTCAGTCGTCGCCGGAACCCCGAGGATGAGCGTAGCCTGATCGTGAGCCTTACCGAAAAGGGGCGCGCTTTGCAGTCCGAGGCACGCCATATCTCGACATCGGTGATCGAGGCGATGGGTGGCGATATCAAAGAGCTGATTGATCTGCGGGACCGTATCAATGCCTTGCGCCTGCGATTGGACCAGGCCTGAGCGTACCCCAAACGGTTTCACAAAACCGTTTCCAAAGTTTCATTTTGAACCTGACCAGTTTTTACAATTCCGCGGTTTGAGTGGCGCCACCTATCCAAATGCAACAGACAGGGTTTCATCATGTCGTCTCATCGCTTTATGCGTCCCAGCCGCCGGGCTTTCCTGGCGGGCGGTACCGCTTTTGCTGCCTCTTTGGCGGCGCCTTCGATCTCGCGCGCCGCTGCGCGTCCGGTCTTCACCCATGGAGTTCAGTCCGGTGACGTGGACACCATGTCCGGTATGATCTGGACGCGCACCGACCGCCCCGCGCGGGTGATGATGGAAGTCTCCACCACCGAAAGCTTTGCCAACGCCCGCCAGCTGGCACCGTTGAATGCCATGCCCGAAAGCGATTTCGCGGTGAAACGCCTGGTCGATGGCCTGCCTTCGGATCAGGATATCTTCTATCGTTTCGTGGCCGCCGATCTCAATGACATGCAGGCCACCTCGGAACCCATCGTGGGCCAGTTCCGCACCGCCCCCACCGCACGCCGCGACGTACGCTTTGCCTGGTCGGGCGATACCGCGGGTCAGGGCTGGGGCATCGATGACGAAGGCATGCGCACCTATGCCACCATGGCGCAGCATCGCCCCGATTTCTTCATCCACTCGGGTGACACCATCTATGCCGATGGCCCGATGAAAGATGAGGTGGAGAAAGACGGCAAGCTGATCTGGAAGAACACCACGCTGATCGACGAGAAGCGCAAAGTCGCCGAGACCCTGGACGAGTTCCGCGGCCAGTGGAAATACAACATGATGGACGAGCATGTGCGCGCCATGAACGCCATCTGCCCGACCTTCTTCCAGTGGGACGACCATGAGGTCGTGAACAACTGGTCCGACGCCAAGGATCTGATCTCGGACGACCGCTATTCCGAGAAATCCGTGCATGTGCTGCAGGCCCGCGCCGCCCGCGCCTTCCACGAGATGACCCCGCTGCGCATCACCCCGGCCGAGCCGGGCCGCGTCTACCGCAAGATCTCTTACGGTCCGATGCTGGATGTCTTCTTCCTGGATCTGCGCAGCTATCGCGGCCCCAACGGTGCCTCGATGGAAACAGAGATGACCGACAAGTCCCGCATCCTGGGCGCCGAGCAACTGGCCTGGCTCAAGCGCGAGCTGGCCAATTCAAAGGCGACCTGGAAGGTGATCGCATCTGACATGCCGATTGGTCTGATCGTCTGGGACAACTGGAAAGAACAGGCTGGCGCCGAGGCGATCTCGAACGGCGATCATGGCGCCGCCAAAGGGCGCGAGCTGGAAATCGCGGACCTCTTGCGGTTCATCAAGACGGCGGGCATCGACAATACCGTCTGGTTCACCGCCGATGTGCACTACACCGCCGCCCATTTCTACAACCCGGACAAGGCCGCCTTCCAGGACTTCGACCCTTTCTGGGAGTTCGTCTCTGGCCCGCTGCATGCCGGTACATTCGGTCCCAACGCGCTGGACGGGACTTTTGGCCCCGAGGTGAAGTTTGTCAAAGCGCCGGAAGAAGGCCAGGGCGTGAACCTGCCGCCTTCGGAAGGGTTGCAGTTCTTCGGCCTTGTGGACATCGACGGTGCCACCCAGCAGATGACCGTGCGCCTGATGGACCGCGCCGACAAGGAGCTGTGGAAAGTGACGCTGGACCCCAAGGGCACCAGCATCTGATCCCCGGATCACAGTGAGAAAATGGGATTGGCCTCGGGTTACGCCCGGGGCAATTTCGTTATCCGCCCTTTGGATCGGTGAGGGAGCGGGCCTTGCCACGCTCCAACCCCAGACGGCTTTCGCGCCAGATCACCAGCACGTTGCCCGCAATGACCAATGTTGCGCCCGCCAGCATCACCAGCGTCGGCAGATCATCGAACCAGAAATACCCCAGCAGAACTGCAAAGATCATCGACACATAGTCATAGGGTGCCAGCATCGAGGCCGGGGCAAACCGGTAAGAGGAGGTCACCAGGATCTGCGCGATCCCGCCCACAAGCCCCGCTCCGATCAGCATCGCCAGAACCTCGGCGCTGGGCATGACCCAGCCAAACGGCAGAGTCAGCAGCGACAGGGCCGAGGCGGTCAGCGAGAAGTAGAAGACGATGGCGGCGGTCGGCTCGGTCATCACCATGCGCCGCACGTGGATCTGCACAAAGGCGCGGGCAATGGTTGCGCCCAGCACAAAGAGCACGCCCAGCGTTGCCCCGTCCGTCAGGTCCGCGCCGCCGCCAAGGCGTGGCCAGATCATGATCATCACCCCGATCAGGCCGATGGCGACGGCTGAGATCCTCACCAGTCGAATGGTCTCACCCAGAAAGAGCGCGGCGAGGATCAGCGTAAAAATGGGCGTGCCATAGCCGATGGCCGTCACCTCGGGCAGCGGCAAGAGGCCAAGACCCAGAAAGGTCATCCCCATGGCCGAGGTCCCCACCAGACCCCGCCAGACATGTACCATCGGGTTCTTGGTTTTCAGCCCGTCCTTCAGATCCCCGCGCAGGGCCAGCCAGACAACAATGACGGGAATGGCAAAGAAGGAGCGGAAGAACACCGCCTCCCCCGCCGGAACCTCTTCGGTCGCGGCCTTGATCATTGCCGAGAGCATGGTGAACAGCCCGATGGCGGCAACCTTGAGAAGTATGGCCAGAACAGGTCGATGCGATGTTAAGGGTTTCGTCATGGGCAGGAACCTGCGCCTGCGAGAGGCAAAGATCAAGGACATCTCTGCAAATCGTGTTGGGCGGTGATGGGGACATGTCTGTCGTTCAGTATCTTGAACAATCGCGCCTTCTAGACCAACCTCAAGACCATGAAGAAAATAGTGCGGACGATCATTTTGGCTCTGATGAGTGTCTTTCTGTTGCCTTCCATTGGCTCCGCAGAAGATAATGACGCACCTGAATTCCTTATCTTCGGAATACCACTGAGCCAACAAGTCGAAAGATTGAGCGCCCCTGAGTTTCGTCGATACCGGACGGCTTTGGCCAAATTTCAACATGTCGATAGTTGCGTTGCGGATATTGAGGACGAACCAAGGTACGGTTCTTCTCTGATGCGCTGGAACCACCTAAACACACTAGAGAAAGTGAATGTCTGTGTTTTCCTACTGGCTGCAGAACTGAACAATCACAATCAAATGGCCAACTGGTTCAACCAAAATGGTTTCAAAGCGACATTAGTTGAAAAGAAGTCGAGCTCGATGAGGTTCTACAATCGCGACGGTGATGGTGTTCTTGTGAGCGCCGGTGCTCCAATAAGCGGGCCAATTCGAGTCGGGTTTCTGGACCGATTGCTTGCCCACAGTGTGTCGGTCGGAGTTACTTTTTCTTCTGATGGTGAGCCGCTGGATGTCAAAACAACCATCACAAGAAAGTAACACCTTCTTCGAATAGGGTGTCACTAAGGGCCTCAAACCGAACCAACACGATTGCTAGACCCGGCCAGAACCAACGGCTTGATTTCCCGCCCCGGCTTGGCGCAGATAGCGGCATTTCACAAAGGATGCTGCCGATGTATGACGCCAACCACCTGATTTCCCGTCTGCGCGCGGCCTCGATCACCCATGAGACGCGCAACTTTGCCACCTTTCCGGCGCGGGCCAGCATGACCTTTGGGGAGCTCTTCGCAGGGGCCGAGCGCAATGCGGCGGCCTTGGTGGGGATGGGCGTCAAACCCGGTGACCGGGTGGCGGTGCAGGTGGAAAAGACCATCGAGGCGATCCAGCTCTACCTTGGCACGGTGATGGCCGGGGGCGTTTTTCTGCCCTTGAACACCGCCTATACCACGCCCGAGGTGGCTTATTTCCTGGGCGATGCCAGCCCCCGCGTTCTGGTCTGCGATCCCGCCCGCGCTGATGATCTGGCCGAGGTGGCAGGCGAGGCTCGCGTGGTGACGCTGGATGACAAGGGGCTAGGCAGCCTCACCGATGCCGTTGTGGGGCGCGGCGGTTTCGATCCCATACCGCGCGGGCCGGACGATCTGGCGGCGATCCTTTATACCTCGGGCACCACCGGGCGCTCCAAGGGGGCGATGCTGAGCCATGAAAACCTCGCCTCGAACTCTCTGATGCTGCGCGATTACTGGCAGTTCACCGATCAGGATGTATTGATCCACGCGCTGCCGATCTTTCACACTCATGGTCTGTTCGTGGCGACCAATGTGGCGCTATTGGCCGGGGCGCGTGTGGTGTTTCTGAAGGGCTTCAACGCAGATGAGATATTGGACGCCATGCCAAGCTCTACGGCCCTAATGGGGGTGCCGACCTTCTACACACGCCTGCTGGCGGACGACCGCCTGACGCGCGAGAGGGCAGAGACCATGCGCCTCTTCATCTCCGGCTCGGCACCCTTGCTGGTGGACACGCATGAGGCATGGGAGGCGCGCACCGGCCATCGTATCCTCGAACGGTACGGGATGACCGAGACCAACATGAGCACCTCGAACCCCTATGAGGGTGAGCGCCGCGCAGGCACCGTCGGCTTCCCGCTGCCGGGGGTCGAGGCAAGGATCATGGCGGATGGAAAAGAGGTCCCGCAGGGCGAGATCGGCGTGTTGCACGTGCGTGGGGCGAATGTGTTTCAGGGCTACTGGCAGATGCCGGAGAAGACCGCCGAAGAACTGCTGCCTGATGGCTGGTTCATCACCGGCGACATGGCCCGGATGGATCAGGATGGCTATATCACCATCGTGGGGCGGGCCAAGGATCTGGTGATCACCGGCGGGTTCAACGTCTACCCGAAAGAGGTGGAAAGCCTGATCGACGATCTGCCCGGTGTCTTGGAAAGCGCCGTGATCGGCGTGCCGCATCCCGACTTCGGCGAGGCGGTGGTGGCCGTGGTCGTGCCCACGGGCGACGGCACCAGTGCCGAGGCTGTGAAGGCGGCTCTGTCGGGGCAGCTTGCAAAGTTCAAGCAGCCCAAAGAGGTGATCCTGACTGGTGCCCTGCCGCGCAACACCATGGGCAAGGTGCAGAAGAAAGCTCTGCGCGAGGCCCACGCCGGGCTGTTTGCCTGAGAGGCGTATCCTTCTGCCCGCCTGGGCCAAAGGCCCGGGCAGCGCCCGAACCGCCCCCCACGGGGTGGGCGCTTCACGCCCACCCCGCCGGTTCGTGCACTCCCCTAATGTTGATGTGCCAGATCTTCGCGCCGCTCTGCGATGGCCTGCACCAGGATCTGCCATGCCGAATTCAGGAACAACCCGGCCATGATCCCGGCCACGATCAGATCCGGCCAGCCGGAGGACGTGCCCCAGACCCCCAGCGCGGCAATCATCACCGCCACATTGCCGATGGCATCGTTGCGCGAACACAGCCAGACAGAGCGCACATTGGCATCTCCGTCCTTGTAGGCCGCCAGCAGCAGCACCGAGGTCAGGTTGGCCGCCAGCGCCATAAAACCGATGACTCCCATCACTTCGGCCTGAGGCACGCCCAAAACGAAGACGTGGTAAAGGGTCGATCCAAACACCCATAGCCCCATCAGCAACAGGCTGACCCCCTTGGCCAGCGCCGCCAGCGCGCGGGTGCGCAGGCTGGCACCGATGACGGCCAGCGAGATCCCATAGGTCAGCGCGTCACCAAGGAAATCCAGCGCGTCCGCCTTCAGCGCTTGACTGCCCGCCACCTGGCCCGCGCCCATCTCCACCGCGAACATGCCCGCGTTGATCGCGATCACGATCCACAGGCGCCTTTTGTAGGCCGCCGACACCCCGTCAAACCGCGCCTCATGCCCGCAACATCCTGCCATTGCCCTTGTCCTTTGTCTTGATTCGAGATCAACCTAGGGCCTCTAGTCACTAGAGGTTCAAGAGGGGTCCGTGGTGTTTTCCATTGGCGCGCTGTCCAAGGCCACCGGGGTCAAGGTGCCCACCATCCGCTATTACGAAGAGATCGGTCTGCTGCCCGAGGCTGAGCGCAACGCAGGCAATCAGCGCCGCTATGGGCAGGAGGGGCTTGAGGCGCTGGGCTTTATCAAACACGCCCGCGACCTTGGCTTTGCGCTGGAGGATATCAAGGTCCTGATGGCGCTGGATGGTGAGCTGGGCACAGACTGCGCCGAGGCGAACCGGATCGCCCGCGCCCAGCTCGATCAGGTGCGCGCGCGCATTGCCCGGCTGCAGCAACTGGCGAGCGAGCTGGAGCGGATTGCTCATCTTTGTGACGGCGGCGATGGCGGGCAGTGCAAGGTGCTGACCGCGCTCGGCGATCACAGCCAATGCACTGCGGAACACGCCCCGCTACCTGTGACCAAATCTGGGTGCTAGGGCAGTTTTGGTCAGGGTGGTGTAGAACAGCCGAAAGGGTCATTTTGCCCTTCCGGTCAGATCCATCGCTGCGACCAGAATGCTATCCTTCGAGGGGAGCGTTGCCGCATAGGCGGGCCCCGTAGCGATAAAGCAGTCCCCTGCCGCATGGCGCGCGAGCGATGTCACACCTGCCTCGGTGAAGAACGCCATCAACCCCTCGGATTGGCTGCCGGTGGTGCGGCATTCATCGACGATCAACACGTGTTTGCAGCCTTTGGTGGCCTCCAGCAGCGCCACGGTCGGGAGCGGAGCCAGCCAGCGTAAATCAATGATCCGCGTCTTGATGCCTTTTGCCTCCAGTTCGGCCTTGGCCTGGGTCGAAAGATACCGCCCGTTGCCATAGGTCACGATAGCCAGATCGGTGCCATCACCGTCGATGCCGACCTCTCCCAGCGCGATCCGCTGATCGGGCGCGGGGTAGGTCCGCATCCAGCCGCCATCCTTGGCCTCGTTCAAGTCGCGCATGGGATAAAGCGCGATGGGCTCAATAAAGACCACCACCCGCTGTTCCTCCCGCGCCAGCCGCACCGCTTCGCGCATCATCATCGCCGCCTCGGCTCCGTCCGACGGGCAGGCGATCACGATCCCCGGAATATCGCGCAGCACGGCCAGCGAGTTGTCGTTGTGGAAATGCCCGCCAAAGCCTTTCTGATAGCCAAGTCCTGCGATGCGCAGCACCATGGGGTTTGAAAACTGCCCGTTCGAGAAGAATGGCAGCGTCGCCGCCTCGCCGCGGATCTGATCCTCGGCGTTGTGCAGATAGGCGAGGAACTGGATCTCGGGCATCGGCAGGAAGCCATTGTGCGCCATGCCGATGGCCAGGCCGAGGATCGACTGTTCATCGAGCAACGTGTCGATCATCCGGTCCGGGCCGAACCGCTGGTGCAGCTTTTGCGTCACGCCATAGACGCCGCCCTTGCGGCCCACGTCTTCGCCCATCATGACGATTTCGCCATGCTCCAGCATCAGGTCGGTCAGCGCCCAGTTGATCAGGCGCGACATGGGCTGGGGGTCCTCCATGGCGCGCATATCGCTGCCGAAGGCGTCGGCGCGTTTTTCCGGTGGCACGCCATTGGTGGGCGCGCAGGTGCGCGCGGGTGGGATCAGGCTTGCCGCCACATCGGCGCCGGTCTTTAGATGCGGGCGGGTCACGACCTCGGCCCGCATGCTTTCGACGTGGGCGCAAGTCTCGGTGTAGATCTGCAGCGCGTCCTGTGGCTTGAGCGCGCCAGCTTCGGCCAGAAGGCGCACGGAATGCAGGAGCGGGTCGTTCGCTTCATCGGCTTCCACCTCGGCCTTTGTCAGGTAGGTGGTGGGCACATCGGCGCCCGCATGGCCATAAAGGCGCACGGTGCGCAGGTGCAGAAAGGCGGGTTTGCGCTTGCTGCGCACGTAGCTCGCGGCCTCTTGTGCTACGGCGTAGGCCTCATAGATATCCAGCCCGTCGGTCTTGAAGTATGTAATGCCGGGGCGCCCTGCCATCGAGGCTTCTATCCAGCCCTTTGGCGTCTTGGTGGAAATGCCGATCCCGTTGTCCTCACAGACGAACAGGAGCGGCAGTGGGATCGATTGCACCGAGGTCCAGCCGGCGCTGTTTATCGCCCCTTGAGCGGTGGAATGGTTGGCTGAGGCATCGCCAAAGGAACACATCACGATGCTGTCGTCTGCCAGCGCCTGATGTTCGGGGCGATGCCGTTTGGCGGCGCAGATGGAATAGGCCGCGCCCACCGCCTTGGGCAGGTGGCTGGCAATCGTAGAGGTTTGCGGCGGGATCATCAGCGCTTTGGAACCCAGAACCTTGTGGCGGCCGCCCGAGGTGGGATCTTCGGACGAACAGGCAAAGGACAATAGCATGTCCCGGGCGATGCTCTGCCCTGGCACCTGATCGGCCCGAGCGATCTGAAAGGCGGCATCGCGGTAATGGAGGAAGGCCATGTCATCGGCCCGCAGCGCCCGAGCCACGGCGGCCATGCCTTCGTGGCCTGACGAGCCGATGGTGTAAAACCCCTGGCCAGCCTTCTGCATGGCGCGGCTGGTCAGATCCAACGCCCGGCTCAGCACTTGCGCACGGTAGATTTCGACGGCCATCTCAGGCCGCAGCCCATCGCGCGGCGCGGCGCCGATTGGGAGCTGCCCGCCAGCCACCCGGTTCAGGAAATTTTGATGCACGATCTCGGCGCGATCCATATGACGTCCTCTCCCTCGTCTGCCCGTGACACTTAGCAGACACGAGATTTTTTGGTTTTTCCACGTTCTATGGGCTTTGTCTTTTGCGCATCCTTTGGAAAGCTGGCTTGAGATAGGTCAAAGTCAGATACATTTATTTTGCCGAATGTGTCTCTTAATGCCACCGCTTTGCGCCGATTGGGGTGCGCAGCAAAGGCCCTGAAGAGGAACCAATATGCGCTTTCTGATCCGAATGCTGTTTCTGCCTGCCGCGCTGTCCCTGTTTTGCCTGCCGATGGCGCAGCAGGTGTCGGCCCAAGGTTTCAATGTCGAAGTGACCGAGGTGTCGGACTGGCGCCCCGTCTTTGGGAAGGTGCAAAGTGTCAAGCGCGCTCTGGCCCGCGCACGCCTGTCCGGCAGCCTCGTGGAGCTGAGCGCAGATGAGGGCGACAGCGTTGCCGCCGATCAAGTGCTGGCCCGTGTGGTGGATGACAAGCTGGCGCTGGAGATTGCGGGCGTTGAGGCGGGTATCCGCGCGCTGGAAGCGCAGATCACCCTTGCCGAGATCGATCTCGCGCGTGTGCTGGAGCTGCGTGAACGAGGCGCCTCGCCCAAAACCGCCGTGGATCAAGCGCAGACCGCACTGAGCGTTGCCGAGGAAAACCACGCGGCCCAGCAGGCGCAGCGCGATCTGCTGCTGGCGCGTCAGGGTGAAGGCATCGTGCGTGCGCCCGAGGCGGGGCGAATCCTGAGTGTGCCGGTGGTGGAAGGGATGTTCGTGAACCCCGGTGAAACCGTGGCGACAATCGCGACCGAAAACTTCGTGCTGCGTACCGAACTGCCGGAACGCCATGCCCGCTATCTGGGAGCAGGTGATACGGTGCGGATCCTGGCGCGCGGCGCACTGACCAATACCGAGGTGCAAAGCGATGGCCGCATCGCCAAGATCTATCCTGAGCTGGTCGCGGGTCAGGTGGTGGTGGATGTGGCGGCCGAGGGTCTGGGTGATTTCTTTGTCGGGGAACGGGTGCGGTTGCTGATCGCCACAGGGCAGCGCCCGGCCATCGTGGTGCCGGACGGTTATCTGGAGCAGCGCAACGGCGTGACTTTCGCGCGGCTTGAGAACGCATCCGAGGTCGTGGTCCAGCCCGGCGTGAGCGTTGACGGCGGCATCGAAGTGCTGGCGGGGCTGAAACCCGGCGACCGGCTGGCCGCCTATGAGGCCGCGCAGCAATGAGCACCGAGAAAACACAGAACCAGCAGGCCGACGAAGCCCTCGGCATTGCCGGGTCGATTTCCAGCGCCTTTATCAACTCTCCTCTGACACCGCTATTGCTGATCGCCTCGCTGATCCTGGGCTTTGTGGCGCTGCTGCTCTTGCCGCGTGAGGAGGAGCCGCAGATCTCGGTGCCCATGGTGGATGTCTTCATCCAGGCCAACGGGCTCGCCGCCGACGACGCGGTGGAACTGGTCGCCAAACCCATCGAGGCGCTGCTGACGCGCCTGCCCGGCGTTGAACATGTCTACAGCCAAAGCTTTGACGACAGGGTGATGGCGACGGCCCGTTTCGAGGTCGGCGTGCCCGAGGATGACGCCATCCTGCGGGTGCATTCGGAAATCCGTGCCAATTTCGACCAACTTCCCATCGGCATCCCGGAGCCTTTGATCATCGGGCGCGGGGTCAACGACGTCGCTATCCTGGTTCTGTCACTCGCCCCGCGCGCGGATCTGCCGCGCGATGTGGCCGCGCGGTGGGACAGGGCCAATCTGGGCGAGGTCGCCTCGCAGCTGATGTCGGAGCTGTCCAAGGCCGATGACGTTGGGCGCACCTATATCGTCGGCGACAGCCGCACCGAAATCCGGGTGGAGCCGGACACCGCCGCGCTGGCCCTTTATGGTGTCACGCTGGAGCAGCTGGCGGAAAAGGTGCGCAACGCCAACCGCTCCGAATTGCTAGGGCGGGTGCGCCAGACCGGGGCTTCGCTGGATCTGTTGAGCGGTCAAAGCCTGGTGGGGCAGCCGGATCTGGGTCTGCTCTTGGTCACCACGCGGGACGGCAGGCCCGTCTATGTGAAGGACGTGGCCCGCGTCAGCATTGCACCCGCAGATGCCGACAACCGCGCCTGGACCTTGCATCCGGGTGAGGCGGCGCCGCGCCCGGCGGTCTCGCTCGCCTTTGCCAAGCGCGAAGGGGCCAATGCGGTTAACGTGGCGGATGAACTGCTGGAGCGGCTGGAGACCGCCAAACGCGACTTCCTGCCCGATGCGCTGGAGGTCGAAGTCACCCGCAACTACGGTGAGACCGCGCAGAAGAAATCGGACGAGTTGTTCTCGCACCTGGCGGGGGCCAGCGTGTCGATCTTCCTTTTGATCGTGGTCTTTATCGGCTGGCGCGAAGGGGTTGTGACACTGATCATCATTCCAGCCACGATCCTGATGACCTTTGCCGCCTCTTATCTGATGGGGTTCACCATCAACCGAGTGTCGCTGTTCGCGCTGATCTTCTCGATCGGGATCCTGGTGGATGACGCCATCGTGGTGGTGGAAAACATCGCCCGGCACTGGCGGCTGGATCCCATGGGGGACAAGACCAAGGTTGCCCTGCGCGGTGTCGCGGAGGTGGGCAATCCGACGATCATCGCAACGCTCACCATCGTTTTTGCCCTGCTGCCGATGCTGTTTGTCTCGGGCATGATGGGCCCCTACATGAGCCCGATCCCCACCAATGCCTCGGCGGCGATGATCCTCAGCTTTTTTGTGGCGGTGGTCTTTGCGCCCTGGATCATGCTGCGGCTTCAGCGCAAGACACCCGGTGCCGCCCCGGCCCATGGCGGAGGGGAGGACGGCCACGGCGAAAACACCCGCATGGCGCGGATCTATCGCGCCGTTGCTAGGCCTCTGCTGGCCAGCCGCACCGGCGCTGCGATCTTCCTGATCCTCGTCTTCGTTGGCACGGGGGCGTCCGTCTCCCTGTTTGGCACTCAGTCGGTGGTGGTGAAGCTCTTGCCCTTCGACGACAAATCCGAGGTGCAGGTGATCGTCGATCTGGAAGAGGGCGCCACACTGGAGGATACCGAGCGCGCCCTGTTCTCACTGGCCGCTGCCGCCGGAGAGATCCCCGAGATCGAAAGCATCCAAGCCTATGCGGGCACCGCCGCGCCCTTTAACTTCAACGGGTTGGTGCGCCATTACTTTGTGCGCCAGAACCCCGAGTTGGGCGATCTGCAGATCAATCTTGCCGACTCGGAAGAGCGTGACCGCCAGAGCCACGCCATCGCATTGGAGCTGCGCGAACGCCTTGCGGCGGTTGACCTGCCCGCTGGCACCTCGGTCAAGGTGGTGGAGGTGCCGCCCGGCCCGCCGGTTCTGGCCACCCTCCTGGCCGAGGTCTATGGCCCTGATCCCGACACCCGGCGCGAGGTCGCGACGGGGTTGAAAGAGATCTTTACGGATGTGGATTTCATCGTCGATGTGGATGACAGTTTTGGCCGCCCGCCGGAACGGCTCAGGATCGAGATCGATCAGGCCAGCCTCGATTTCCACGGGGTCGAGCAAAGCGCGGTCTATGATACCCTGTCCTTGCTGTTCCACGGCACCACGGTCGGTTATTCCCAGCGCGGCGGTGGGGTGCGGCCCATCCCGATCAGCCTCAAGCTGAGCGAGGAACGCCGCCAGGTGACCGAGGCCCTCTTGGCGACGCCTTTACCCGCGCGTGGCCCTGCTGGCATCGGCCAGGGGAATGTGGAGCTGGGCGAAGTGGTACGCGTCTCAGTCGAGCAGGGCTCATGGCCGGTTTTCCGCAAGAACGGTCTGGATCTGGAAATGGTCACCGCAGATCTGGCCGGCCGGTTCGAGGCGCCGATCTATGGCATGATCGCGGTGCAGGAGGAGATCGACGCCCGCGACTGGCCCGAAGGCATGACGCCTGAGGTCACGCTTTATGGCCAGCCGATGGATGAAAGCAAACCGATCCTGTTGTGGGACGGCGAGTGGGAGGTCACCTATGTCACCTTCCGCGACATGGGCGCCGCCTTTGGCGCGGCCTTGGTCGGGATCTATTTCCTGATCGTCGGCCAGTTCCGCAGTTTCAAGCTGCCGCTGGTGATCATGACGCCAATCCCGCTGACGCTGATCGGGATCACCTTGGGTCACTGGGCGCTCAATGCGCCGTTCACGGCCACCTCGATGATCGGTTTCATCAGTCTTGCGGGCATTATCGTGCGCAATTCGATCCTGCTGGTGGATTTCATCCGGCGTGAGCAGGAGAACGGGCGATCCTTGCATGATGCGCTATTGGCGGCGGGGGGCGTGCGGTTCCTGCCGATCTTCCTGACGGCCATCACGGCGATGTCGGGAGCGGCCTTTATCCTGGTCGATCCGATCTTCCAGGGGCTTGGCATCTCGCTTTTGTTTGGTCTTGCGACCTCAACGGCGCTGACGCTCCTTGTGATCCCTGCAATCTACTGGGTCGCGCGGGGGGGCCGGGAGGTGACAAGATGAGGTACGAAAGGCAGGGGGGCTGGATGGCGTCCTGCGAAAGCCGAACGGACTTGGGATAGCCGCCTGTCCTGCTCTTGGCCATCTGCGCCCTCGGATAATTTGCCCAAACTTGTTATGCTGGATCCTGGGGGAGGATGCGCATGGATGACACGCGGATAACCAAATCAGACGGCGTCAAGATCGTCTCCAATATGACGGATTACACGTCCTTGAGCGCTACGTTTTCCTGGACGGATGCGCGGGCGCTGGTGGATGGCTTGCCAGAGGGCAAGATGAACATCGCCCATGAGGCCGTTGATCGTCACGTCACCGCTGGTCACGGAGAGCAACTGGCCCTGCGCTGGATCACAAAATCCGGCCAGCGGCATGATTTTTCCTACGGCGACCTGCAGCGCGAGGCCAACCGGTTTGCCAATGTCTTGCGCGCCCGAGGCTTTCAAAAGGGTGATCGGGTCTATGCGCTACTGGGGCGGGTGCCGCAGCTTTATATCGCTGCTCTTGGCACGCTGAAGGCCGGATGCACCTTCTGTCCGCTGTTTTCGGCCTTTGGCCCCGAGCCAATCCGAGCCCGGATGGAGATCGGAGGTGCCAATGCGCTAATCACTACTGCGCGGCTTTACGAGCGCAAGGTCAAATCCCTGCGCTCGGCGTTGCCAGATCTACGGGATGTCTTCGTCATCGATGATGCGCCCGAGGACACGCTGTCGCTTGCGGATCTGATGCGTTGGGCTGGGGATGCGTTTGAAACCGAACCGATGGACCGCGAAGATACGGCCTTGCTTCACTTCACGTCGGGAACCACCGGCAAACCCAAGGGTGTCGTGCATGTACATGAGGCGGTAGTGGCCCACAACTGGACTGGTCATATTGCCCTCGATCTGCGGGCGGGGGATGTCTACTGGTGTACCGCAGATCCGGGCTGGGTGACCGGCACGTCTTATGGGATCGTGGCCCCCCTTACCAATCGGGTGTCCATGATCGTGGATGAGGCGGAGTTCGACGTTGCCCGCTGGTATGAGACCCTGGAGAGTGAAGGCGTCACGGTCTGGTACACTGCCCCCACCGCTATTCGCATGCTCATGAAGGCTGGAACCGGGCCAATGCAACATCATGATTTCGCGGCTTTGCGCTTTATGGCCAGCGTGGGTGAACCCCTCAACCCCGAGGCGGTGGTCTGGGCAAGCAAGGCTTTTGGCAAACCGTTCCATGACAATTGGTGGCAGACAGAGACCGGCGGCATCATGATCGCCAATTTTGCCGCGACAGATGTGAAGCCTGGCTCGATGGGGCAGCCGTTGCCGGGGATCAAGGCGGGGATCGTCGAAAAAGACGAGGACACCGGTGTCCTGCGCGAGGTGACTGAGCCGCATACGATGGGTGAGCTGGCCCTGCGGGCGGGCTGGCCTTCGATGATGCGCGGCTATCTTCACGAACAGGCGCGGTACGACAAGTGCTTCCTTGATGGCTGGTATCTGACCGGCGATCTCGCCCTGCGCGACGAAGACGGCTATTTCTGGTTCGTCGGTCGCGCTGATGATCTTATCAAAAGCGCTGGCCACCTTATTGGCCCTTTTGAGGTTGAAAGCGTTCTGATCGAGCATGAGGCCGTTGCCGAGGCCGGCGTCATCGGAATACCCGATGAAACGGCGGGCGAAGTGGTCAAGGCATTTGTGACGCTAAGGCAGGGATTCGATGAAAGCGAGGATCTGCGGCTCGACATTCTGGCGCATGCCCGCAAAAAACTGGGGCCTGCGGTTGCTCCGAAAGAGATCGCTTTCAGCGAGGATCTGCCAAAGACCCGCAGTGGCAAGATCATGCGACGTCTTCTGAAAGCGCGCGCACTTGGGCTGCCCGAAGGAGATCTTTCTACCATGGAAAGCGATGAAACATGATACTTCTTTCCGTGACACTGTACGCTCCAAAAATGCGACCATGAGAGCGCGCAACGTGAAGTATCCACTGAGGCCGATGTCACCGTCGTGTTTCTTGAGTTGATCGGGGCCGAGTCTGCTAATGCTTAATATCGACAGATTTTTCTGCGGTCTGACAGCCTCCTATGACATCCGACGAGATCGAAAAAGTTGTCGGCGAAGCGCTGATGCGGATTGCGCCGAATATCTAGCTGGACGAGATCGACCTAAGTGGTGATCTGAGTGATGAGTTCGACATTGACTCGATTGATTTCCTCAATCTCCTGACAGCGATTGGTGAGCGGTTTGGACTGGATATGCGGGGGGCGAACTATGGCGACATGGACAGTTTCGACCATTTAATCGAATACCTGTCCGACCGCCTTGGCCGACTGCATCGCGGCCTGCGCTGAGCCACGCGGCAATTGCCAGTAGAGTGGGGCATTCAGGAAAGCGGAACAGTCAAAGAATGAAATGAGGCGCAGAACCCGTTGGGGCGCGCAGGGCTGTTACAGCCAGACACAGATCAGTCAGCTCCAACTGCGCTCTTTTTGGGCGGGGGTATCGGGGAGGTCTCAGCGTCATATCTCTTGCTATGTTGGGCTCGAAATTTCACGGCAATCTGGCCAATGACCAGCGGCGCTAGACTAAGCAAGCCGGAAAGCCCGAGTCCGGCAAGGCCGGGATCGGGCAGGCGCAGCAGGTCAGAAAGCCCCGGTAGCCAAAGCGCCGCAGCAATCAGGCCAGAACATAAGCCGAGCGCGCCCCAGACAAAAGGATTGCGCGTGACCTCGTTGACCCACAGGGCTCCGCCCATGCTGCGCACGTTGAAGACATTCCACAGCTGGGCCAGCGCCAGTGTCAGAAAGGCGACGGTGACCGCCTGTCCCTCGTCCAGCCCCAGCCAGAACAGCGCGAGCACAAAACCGGTCAGAGTGGCCGCGGTGATCGCGCCGCTCAAGAGGCCGATCAAAGCCCATTCGGGCCGACCGGCAATAGGCTCGGCGGGATCGCGCGGCGGGCGGGACATGATGCCCTTATCCCCTTTGCCGAGTCCCAGCGCAAAGGCAGGAAAGACATCCGTCACAAGGTTCAGGAACAGGATCTGCAGCGGCAAAAGCGGTGCGGGCAGGCCTGCGCCCACGGCGATGCCGACAACCAGAACCTCGCTGACGTTGCAGGACATCAGGTAGATCACGAATTTGCGGATATTGTCGAAGATCACCCGCCCCTGCCGCATCGCCGATATCAGCGTGCCAAAGGCGTCGTCTTTCAGCACCACGTCGGCGGCTTCGCGGGCGACTTGCGTGCCGCGCTGGCCCATGGCGATGCCGATGTCGGATTTCTTGAGCGCGGGCGCATCGTTCACCCCGTCACCGGTCATCGCGACCACATGGCCTGCCTTCTGGAACAGGCGCACGAGGCTCAGCTTGGTTTCCGGGGCAACGCGGGCAAAGACATCCGCCGACAGAACCCGCGCGCGCAGGTCCGGGTCCATCCTGTCGGGGTCAAGCCCGCGCAGTTCCTTCCCCTCGATGACATGCAAGCCGCCTTCGGCCAGCCCCGCCTGACGGGCAATGGTCGCGGCGGTGTCGGCGTGATCGCCGGTGATCATCGCGACCCGTACCCCTGCCGCAAGGCTAGAGCGGATTGCAGCAGGCACATCGGCGCGCAAGGGGTCGAGGAAGCAGACCAGACCCACCAGTGTCAGACCGTCGTAGGGGGCATCCTCTGCCGTTTCCGCCTGTTTGGTTGCAAGCGCGAGCAGCCGCAGGCCTTCGTGTGCGGCGGCGGATTGCCGGTCTGCCCAGGCCTGCCGAGATGTCGCATCCAGTGGGACAGGGCCGTCAGGGCGATATTCGTGAGTGCAGACCTCAAGCACAGCTTCGGGGGCGCCCTTGATGGCGTAGAAAAAACTCTCGCCGCCTGCATGGACGCTGGCCATCATGTTGCGAGCGGGGTCAAAAGCGTGTTCGGCAACCTGTGGCCAGACCTCGTCAAGGTTGTCCAGGGCCAGGCTTGCGTCACGGGCCGCGCGCAACAGGGCGACCTCCATCGGCTCCCCGCTGGCCTCTGCTGTGCCGGTGACAAGGGTGGCGTTGTTGCACAAGGCCCCGATGCGCAGGGCGAGCTCCAGCCGGGTATCACCGGCGGCCGGCGTTGAGGGCTTCAGCGCCATATCGCCATCCGCGAAGAGGTAACGCACCACGGCCATCTCGTTTTCCGTGAGCGTGCCGGTCTTGTCGGTCAGGATCAGGGTGGTCGCGCCCAGGGTTTCAACCGACGAGAGCCGCGTGATCACCGCGTTCTGCGCCGCCATGCGCCACATGCCGCGCGCAAGGCACAGGGTGGCGACGATGGGCAGCCCCTCGGGCACGGCGGCCACCGCCAGCGCCGTGCCGGTACGGATCATATCGATCAGCGCATGACCGCGCATCACCCCTACCGCGACCATCAAAACCGCCAGTCCCAGCGTAAGCCAGACCAGCCGATGCCCCAACCTGTCGAGCCGCCGCTCCAGAGGAGAGACTTCGGCCTGCGCCTCTTCGGTCAGCGCGCTGATCCGGCCGATCTCGGTCTGCATGCCTGTGGCGGTGACCACGGCCTCGCCGGCGCCCTGGGTGAGGGCCGTGCCCTTGAAGACCATATTGCTGCGCTCGGGCAGATCGGTCTGGACGGGCAGGGCAGAGGTGCCCTTGGCGACAGGCAGGGATTCCCCGGTCAGAATCGATTCGTCGCTTTGCAGATTCGAGGCCTGCAGAAGCCGTAGGTCGGCGGTGATCACATCGCCGGCATCCAGAATCACGATGTCGCCCGGCACCAGATCACGCGCATCAATGCGCTCTATGCGGCCGTCGCGGCGCACCAGCGTCTGCACTTCGGCGATGCGCAGCAGCGCCTCCATCGAGCGCACAGCGCGCAGCTCCGTAAAAAAGCCTATGGCGCCGTTGAACAGGATGACGACAAGAATCGCCATCCCTTCGGCAAAATCTCCAAACGCAAAGGACAGAGCTGCAGCAGCGGCCAGCAGCCAGATGATAATGCTGCGAAACTGATGCGCGAGCAGCGATAGAAGGCTCTGCGGTTTTTGCGCCCTGAGCCGGTTCACCCCGTGACGGGCGCGCCGCTCTGCAATTTGCGGTGCAGTCAGACCAAGTGTCTGATCCGAGCCAAGTACGGCGACAACATCTTCGCCCGCAAGAGCATGGGGCGCTGCGCCCGTGACTTCTGCCATGTTCTTCTCCGTCACGCGGCGGATAATGCGTCAGCCCTGGTGGGAGTCAGACCGGAGTGGCATGCCGATGGCCTGCATCCTTTATCGTTTCAGAGACAGTTTCCATTGTTTCCCTGTTCACGGCAACCTCGGCTGAGGCAAACAATTCGGCGCTGCGGGTGCAAAGATCGATCCATTCCTGGACATCTTCGGTGATCCGTTCGGCGGATTGCATCTGCCAGTCATGCAGCGCCTTGCCCGCAGCAGCCGGATCGCTGGTGCAGGTTTCGAACATGGCTGCCGTTGTTTGCAATCCTGTGCGGGCCGCAGTGTGGCGCCGCTCGAACCAGTGTTTGCTAAACGTCTCGGCTTCCTTCAGGAGGCGCTCCTGCATCTCCCAGAACTGGTGAACCTGCGGACCTGCCAGAGGGCTGAGCGACAAAAGCGCCTGCACTGGGCCTTCGGGGGCGGATTGTTTCTTGCGGGTTTTGGCCATGGGGGCGCACCTCCGTTTTGGTTCAATGGAAACAAGAGCCAGTTGCAGCCCACCATATGCAAAACTTGGCGGACGCCTGACCAACCTATCAAGCGCAGACTAGGGTGATTCCCAGTTCAGGGCTTTGACCCCGGTCAAGGTCGCGCCTTGGTTTTCCCAACAAATCATTGTTTCAGTGCAGGGTTGCGCAGAAACGGCCTGCCCGCCACAGAAGCGGCGCACCCCGAACGATGTAAAAGGGCGGCAAGACAGGACAAGGTCCTGTTTTTCATCCAGATTTGAGAAAGTGGTGAGCCGTGCAGGATTCGAACCTGCGACCCACTGATTAAAAGTCAGTTGCTCTACCAACTGAGCTAACGGCCCACTTCTTTGATGCGGTCTAAGCGAAAACATCCCTAAGGATCAAGCGCTTATTTCGCGTCGGGCTGGCTTGGCTTTGCGTTCCATGCTGTCCCGATAGGCGGCGTATCTAGGGGGAGTAACGCGGGGGGTCAACCCCCTTTTTTGAAGTTTATCTGCGCAAGGCTGGATTCATTTACACGCGGGGTCTATATGCCCGCCATGAGCACATCAGATCATATCGGATTTCCCTTCATGAAGATGCACGGGCTGGGCAACGACTTTGTCGTTGTGGACGCACGCGTGCAGGATATCGCGATCACGCCCGTTCTGGCGAAGGGAATCGCCCACCGGCAATTCGGGGTGGGATTCGATCAGCTGGCCGTGATCTCAAACGGCGCCGGGGATGCGCATCTGACCTTTTACAATGCCGATGGCTCTACCTCGGCGGCTTGCGGCAATGCCACGCGCTGTATTGCCCGCCACCTGATGCTTGAGACCGGCAAGGACGCGCTGCATCTGACCACAGATCGCGGCGATCTTTATGCGCGGGATGCGGGCGAGGGGCTGACGTCGGTCAACATGGGTGCGCCGCAGCTGGACTGGCAGGAGATCCCGCTGGCCGAGGCGATGGACACGCTGGAGCTGCCCATCGAAGGCGCCCCGACCGCCACTGGTATGGGCAACCCGCATTGTACCTTCTTTGTCGAGGACGCAGATCTCATTCCGCTTGAGGACTTCGGCCCGCGTTATGAGCATCACCCACTGTACCCTGAGCGCACCAATGTGCAGGTCGCCCATATCGTCGGTCCTGATCACATCCGCATGCGGGTGTGGGAGCGCGGCGTGGGCGTGACGCTTGCCTCTGGCTCATCCTCTTGCGCTACGGCCGTTGCAGCGGCGCGCAGGGGCCTCACAGGGCGCAAGGTGCGCATTGATCTGGATGGCGGCACCCTCTGGATCGACTGGCGCGAGGATGGCGTCTGGATGACCGGTCCGACCATGCATGTCTTTAGCGGCACCTTCACCGCCGCTTTCCTGGAGACACTGGGATGACAGCGCCCAAATTCACCACATTAGGCTGTCGCCTGAACGCCTATGAGACCGAGGCGATGAAGGAACTGTCGCGTGCGGCGGGGCTGGAAAATGCGGTGGTGGTCAACACCTGCGCGGTAACGGCCGAGGCAGTGCGCAAGGCCCGGCAGGAAATCCGTCGCCTACGCCGCGAGAACCCGGAAGCCCCGATTATCGTCACCGGCTGCGCCGCTCAGACCGAGCCGGAGACCTTTGCCGCCATGGAAGAGGTCACCCGCGTCATCGGCAATACCGAGAAGATGCAGCCAGATACCTGGGCCGAAATAGCCAAGGGGCCGGATTTCATCGGCGAGACGGAAAAGGTGCAGGTCGATGACATCATGTCGGTGACCGAAACCGCAGGCCATCTGATCGACGGCTTTGGTACGCGCTCCCGCGCCTATGTGCAGGTGCAGAACGGCTGCGATCATCGCTGCACCTTCTGCATCATCCCCTATGGCCGGGGCAACTCGCGATCTGTCCCTGCGGGCGTCGTGGTGGATCAGATCAAACGTCTGGTGGACCGGGGCTATAACGAGGTGGTGCTGACGGGTGTGGATCTCACCTCCTGGGGGGCGGACCTGCCTGCGCAGCCGAAACTGGGCGATCTGGTGATGCGGATCCTCAAGCTGGTGCCGGACCTGCCGCGCCTGCGGATTTCATCCATCGACTCGATCGAGGTGGACGAGAACATGATGCAGGCCATCGCGACCGAGCCGCGCCTGATGCCGCATCTGCACCTCAGCCTGCAGCATGGCGATGACATGATCCTCAAACGCATGGCGCGGCGCCATCTGCGCGACGATGCCATCCGGTTCACCGAGGAGGCGCGCCGCCTGCGCCCCGAGATGACCTTTGGAGCGGACATTATCGCGGGCTTTCCGACCGAGAGCGCGGCGCATTTCGAGAACTCGCTCAAGCTGGTGAGCGACTGTGATCTGACCTGGTTGCACGTCTTCCCCTATTCGAAACGGGAAGGCACGCCAGCGGCCAAGATCCCGAAACAGGTGGATGGCAGAACCATCAAAGAGCGCGCGGCGCGTCTGCGAGCCGCAGGCGATGCCCAGGTGCAAAAACATCTGGCCGCGCAAGTCGGTCAGACCCACCGTATTCTGATGGAAAACCCCCATATGGGCCGGACCGAGCAATTCACCGAGGTGACCTTTGCGGCGGCGCAGGAAGAGGGGAAGATCGTGACTGCGGTGATCGGTGGGACGACGGGACAGCAACTGACGGTTTGATAGGAGATGCCCGACATGGCGCTGATTGTCTTTCTGCATGGCGCCTCCAGCAGTGGCAAATCCACGCTCGCAGCGGCGATTCGAGCCACTTCTAATCTACCCTTTTTGCATCTCTCCATCGACCACCTGCGGGATAGCGGTGCCTGGAAGCCGGACACTTATCCCGATTGGAGCGCCGCTCGCCCGGCTTTCTTTGCGGGCTTTCATCGCGCTTTGGCTGCTTTCGCGGATGCGGGCAACGACCTGATTGCAGAGCACATCCTTGATACTCCCGGTTGGCATGGGGAGCTACAGGAGCTGTTTCAGAGCCATGATGTCCTGTTCGTGGGTCTGCACACAGACTTGAAGGTGCTGAACCTGCGGGAAAATGCGCGAGGCGATCGCCGCAAGGGCAGCGCAGAACAGGACTACGACAGGGTGCACAAGGGCCTCTCATATGACCTGACGCTAGACGGCGGCGCTCCGGTTGATGAAAACGCCGTTCGCGTTTTGGATGCGCTCTCTATGCCACGGGGCCGCTCCCGGTTTTTCGCCAGCTGAGACTTTGGTTTTTGCTGATCGCAGCGTCTTGTGGGCGCATGGGCGCTGACAAAGAAAAACCCCCGCTCCGTCTGGAGCGGGGGTAGATAGCGTTTCGAGGGAAGACCTGGCTTAGGAGATCTTCTTGCCCTTATGCGGTGCCCAGAGGCGCTTGTTGGTCAGATAGAGCAGCACCGACAGCACGGTCAGGATCAGCACACCGACAAAACCTGCGGTCTGGCGGGCCATCATCTTTGGCTCTGCGGTCCACATTAGGAAGGCCGCGACGTCCTGCGCCATGTGGTGCACGTCGTTGGCATGACCGTCCGCGAACTCAACCTGTTCATCAGACAGCGGCGGCGCCATCGAGATCCAGCCGCCGGGGAAGGCGGTGTTCTCGTAGAAGATGGTGCCTGCTTCTTCTTTTTCTTCACCAGTGTAGCCGTCCAGCAGGGAGGCGATATATTCCGCACCGCCCATGCCTTTGAACAGCTGGTTCATGCCGGTGCCGTAGGGGCCGTGAAAGCCCGCGCGCGCCTTGGCCATCAGGCTGAGGTCAGGTGCACCGGCTGCCGTGTTCGCCGGGAAGTGGTCGACGGGCTTTGCCGGGCGGTCATCGTCCAGCTCTGGATCATAGACTGTGAAGTTTTCGGCCGCATAAGCCCTCACCTGATCCTCGGGCAGGCCGGGGCCGCCTTCATCGGAGAGGGTGCGGATGGGCACGAATTTCAGCCCGTGACAGGCGGCGCAGACTTCGGTGTAGATCTGAAGGCCGCGTTGCAGCTGGTTCTGATCATAGGTGCCAAAGGGACCTTCGAAGGAGAACTTGAAGTCCTCCACGTGGCCCGCCCCGCCTGCCGCAAAACCTGCGGCAGGAGTGAGCGCCAGAGCGAAGGCGGCACCGGTTGCGAGTTTCTTCAACATAGGTAGCTGTCCTTCTAGCTTACTCGGCAGGAGTGGCTTCACCGGATTTCGAGCCGTAGTGGGCGTTGAAATCCTCTTCGATGGTTTCCGGGATGGCATCCGGCTTCTCGATCACACCCAAGAGCGGCAGGATCACCAGGAAGTAACCGAACCAATATGCGGAGGCGACCAGCGAGAAGGAAGCATAGGGCTCTTCCGCCGGCATGGCACCCAGCCACATCAGGGCAAAGAAGTCGATGACCAGGAGGTAGAACCACCATTTGAACATCGGACGGTAGCGACCCGAACGCACGCGGCTGGTGTCCAGCCAGGGCGCCAGCGCCATCACTGCGATGGCACCAAACATGGCCAGCACGCCGAAGAACTTGGCGTCGACGATGCCGCCGGTGACGAAGGAGGCGATCTGAACCACCCAGACGTCAGCGGTAAAGGCACGCAGGATCGCGTAGAACGGCAGGAAGTACCATTCGGGCACAATGTGTGCAGGCGTCGCCAGCGGGTTGGCTTCGATGTAGTTGTCGGGGTGGCCAAGATAGTTCGGCATAAAGCCGACGATGGCCCAGAAGATTACCAGCACCACGGCCAGACCCAGGAAATCCTTGATCACGAAGTAGGGCCAGAAGGGCAGGGTGTCTTTCTCGGCTTCCTCTTTCGAGCCACGGCGCACTTCAACACCGGTGGGGTTGTTGTTGCCGGTGGTGTGGAAGGCCCAGATGTGAACGATCACGAGCGCGGCGATCACGAAGGGCAGCAGGTAGTGCAGCGAGAAGAAGCGGTTCAGCGTTGCGTTGTCCACGGCCGGTCCGCCCAGCAGCCAGGTCTGGATCGGTTCCCCGATGAAGGGGATGGCGCCGAACAGGCCGGTGATCACGGTTGCGCCCCAGAAGGACATCTGACCCCAGGGCAGAACATAGCCCATGAAGGCGGTACCCATCATGCAGAGGTAGATCAGCATGCCGATGATCCAGGTGATCTCGCGCGGGGCCTTGTAGGAGCCGTAGAACAGGCCGCGGAAGATGTGGATGTAGACGGCAACAAAGAACAGCGAGGCGCCGTTTGCATGCAGATAGCGGAGCATATAGCCGCCATTGACGTTGCGCATGATATGCTCAACCGAGGCAAAGGCCAGATCCACATGGGGCGTGTAATGCATCACCAGAACGATGCCGGTGACGATCTGCAGGGCAAGGCAGAAGGCCAGAACAATGCCCCAGATCCACCACCAGTTCAGGTTCTTCGGGGTGGGGATCATAATGGTGTCATAGATCAGACCGACGATCGGCAGACGGCTGTGGAGCCACTTTTCGCCGCCAGTCTTCGGTTCGTAATGGTCGTGCGGAATACCGGACATTTGGCGTCTCCTTATCCCAGCTTGATTGTGGTTTCGTCGACGAACTCGGCGACCGGTACGTGCAGGTTCTGTGGTGCGGGACCTTTGCGGATCCGCCCAGCCGTGTCGTAGTGCGACCCGTGGCAGGGGCAGAACCAGCCGTTGAATTCACCGGCACCATCGCCCAGCGGCACACAGCCGAGGTGAGTACAAACACCCATCATCACCAGCCATTCGCCGGCTTCGTCCATGGTGCGGTTCTCGTCCGACGCATCGGTGCCCGGCTTGTTCGGGTTTTCCGACGCGGGGTCGATCAGATCCGCCAGCGCGACTGCACGGGCTTCGTCGATTTCGGCCTGGGTCCGGCGGCGGATGAACACCGGCTTGCCGAGGAACATCACGGAAATCTGGGTTCCTACCTCAACGCCGCTAATATCGACCAGGATCGAGGACAGCGCCTTAACGTCTGCAGATGGATTCATCTGGTTGACGAGGGGCCACACTGCGGCACCTGCGGTGACTGCCCCGGCGCCGGCAGTGGCGTAGTAGAGGAAATCTCTCCGGGTTCCTTCGTTGTCTTCTGCGTGGGACACGAGGTTTTCTCCAATTCCAGCGCCCGTTTAGGGCAAACATGCGCATGCACCGCTCAAATTCCGCAGTGCCTCATCGCGGGTATCTAGCGGGGACAAGTGGTTTCGTCCAGCCGTCATATACGCGCACTTGGCCTGCCCGAGCAGTTTCTTTTGCGATGCTGTCGCAAAAATCACTTATGATATGGTTGATGGCTCGTGGGACCAAATGGCGCAGTCAGCCGACGGGTGGCTTTGTTTCCTGCATGGAAGGGCGCGATTCGAAGGCCGTGAACCACTCGGCCAGTGCGTCATTGCCGTGACGCCAGTTTGATGTGGGATGCCGGAAGTCGAGATAGCCAAGCGCGCAGCCTACGGCGATTTGTCCCATGTCCAGCGGTCCTTTGAGATGCGCCATCCAGCGATTATTGAGCGCAGAGCAAGCGCCAAGAACCTTGCCCAGCTGTGCCTCCAGATAGGGTTCAAAGACCATATCTTCGGGGCGCAGGCGCCGTTCATAGGTCATCAGCACCGCGGCCTCCATAATGCCATCCGCCGTGGCTTCGAGAACCTTGGTGTCCCAGGAACGGCCATAAAGACTGCTGCCCGCGCGATGATCCAGATAAGCGCAGATCACCCGGCTGTCATAAAGGGTTGGACCATTGCCGCGCGACAGGGCTGGAATCTTGGCCAGCGGGTTGCTGGTTTTGAGGCCTTCGTCCGGTGCCAGAGCCGTGGTGTGCACATCGATAATGTCCACATCGTCCAGCTGTTCGGTCTCGTGCAGAACCACCATGACCTTGCGCACAAAAGGCGAGGCCGCTGAATAATAGAGCTTCATGATGTGTCTCTCCCCCTGACTGGCTGCAGATTACATCCTGCCGCGGCAAAGGGAAGATACATCTATGATGTCTTTGCTGCGTGCTTCAGCGGCGACAGGTCCGCAAGCCTGTAGTCCAATCCAACTGTGCTGCGCCTTGCCAGTGCAGGATTGGCGATTTTGGGTTTGGTCACGCATCGCATCCAGGTCCCATCGTCGCAAAAAATCTTGCGGCATTTCGGCAGAGGCATTCGTATCAGACGCGGCAGCCGCCTGTCTGAGCGCTGCAAAGTCTGGGCGCGCTTCCGGCGATAGGGCCGCGCGCCAGCACCTGCTAGGTCGCACGATCTGCTGCGCACCTTTACACATTGCCTTTGTTATCTATTCGGCGCCATCTGCCGGTCCGAGTTTGAGTTCTCGAACGTATTCCCCATCAAGGCGCGGCAGCTTCGCCTCGAGCCCCCAATGGGCCGCAAAGGGGTCTGCACAATGTCCCTTCATCATCAAATCCCCCGGCAAGCATTTCGGTATATTGGATCCCTAGAGCAAATCGTGGCAAAGCGAGATACCCTGCCGAACCTGCCGGGTGGTGATGACACGAGAACTGCTCTGGGAGGTTGGCCGTGCCTGATCTGCAGAGGCCCCCCACGAAGCAGTCAGGTCTCCGGTCTTTGAATGGTTCCATCAAACAATACTCTGATGGCCAGAAACTGACCGCACTCTTTGAACCGAAAGCTGTTTCTGTTCATGCCGCCAAGCAAAATTGGATAAGGTCTGGCATAGTGAAATGTGTAGGTCCATTTTTCGTTTCCAGCCTCGGTTCTTCTTATTAGACACGTCTTGAATGTGTAATAGTTGAACTCGTTGCCAAATCGTTCGAAGTAACGTTTTCCTTGTTCTGCACCAAGATCGACCTCGCTGAGGTGTTGGTCCAAGTAGTGGCCGACACGCTGGATGCGCTTGTCAGCCAGATAGGCAAAGAAGACGTCCAATCCTAACGTAAGGATAATCAGGGCAATACATGTGAGCGTTATCTGTTTGGCACTCATGCCCTAGTGGTTTCCACTTTTGTCAACATGACCTAAGCGAGGGCTCCAATTATCAAGAGGTAAACAAGTCCGTGGAGCATCCAAATTGGTAGCATTAGTTTGTCGCGAAAAAAGGCGATATCATTTAAAAATTGAAGTACCCCTTTTCTGTCAGGGTTTCGGAAGTTCCAAATCTTGTAAAGAGATATGTTGACCGCGGCAGTCAAAGCGATGACGGCAGTAGCTGTGAAAATGCCGTGCGCCATCCTGTATTTCCTCCGGTTCGATCGCTTAAGTGGTTGCACAGCCAGATCAGCCTCGCACGTTTATTGCATGAGACGACGTGAAGTGGAGCAAAATTCCAGCGCTCAGTCCAGCCAGCCTTTCAGGTTCTGCTCGATCACGCCTGCCAGTGCTGCGATATGGTCATCATCATCGTTCAGGCAAGGGATATAGAGGAAGTCTTCGCCGCCCGCCTCTTCAAAGCTTTCCTTGATCTCCTCGTTGATCTCTTCCAGCGTTTCGATGCAGTCGGCGGAAAAGGCCGGGGCGATCACGGCGATGTTCTTTTTGCCTTCCTTGGCGAGCGTCGCGACATGGTCGACGGTATAGGGTTTCAGCCATTCCTCGGGGCCGAAGACCGACTGGAAGGTCGTGGTGATCTCGGTGTCCTCCCAGCCAAGGCGTTCCTTCAACAGGCGCGTCGTTTTCTGGCACTGGCAGTGGTAGGGATCGCCCTGCATCAGGTAGCGTTTCGGCATCCCGTGATAGGAAACCACGAGGATATCCGGGCGTTTTTCGGCCTTGGCGTAGGCTTCCTCGACGGAGCGGGCCAGTGCCTCGATATAGGGGGGCTCGTTGAAATAGGGGGCGATGGTGCGGGCGGCGGGCTGCCAGGTCTCTTCCATCAGGGCGCGGAAGAACTGGTCATTCGCGGTGGCCGAGGTGGCGCCGGCATACTGCGGGTAGAGCGGCACGAAGAGGAACTTCTGGCAGCCGGCCTCCACCATCTCGCGGACCTTGGATTTGGTCGAGGGGTTGCCGTAGCGCATGCAGAAATCGACCATGACCTGATCGCCGTAGCGATCAGTCATGACCTTTGCCATTTTGGCAGTCTGGTCTTTGGTGATGGTCATGAGCGGGCTTTCGCCCTTGTCGTGGTTCCAGATGGATTTGTAGGCCTCGCCCGAGGTGAAGGGCCTCTTGGTCAGGATGATCAGCTGCAGCAGTGGCTGCCACTTCCAAGAGGGGTAATCGATCACGCGCTTGTCGGACAGGAATTCGTTCAGATAGCGCCGCATGGGCCAGTAGCTGAAATCGTCCGGTGTGCCGAGGTTCGCCAGGAGGATGCCGACCTTCTCCGGCATGACCTTGGGGTGGTCGGCAGGAGCGTGGACGGGGCATTTGGCAGTCGAGGTCGAATCCAGCATTTCGGAATCCTGTGCGGTTGGCATCTTTGTTGCGGTGGAACAATAGATACATACGTGAGCAAACACCAATCGGATCACATTTGCGCCGCTCAAGTGTTTGCCTATTGCGGGTGTCTATTGTCGCTTAGTCTGGCAGTTTTGTTTCCGGCACCTTCAGGGCGTCGGCAAGGCGCATCTGGGCCGATCCGGGGCGCAGCGGTTTCTGCTGCCTGTCGGAGGGGGACCAGCCGGTAAGACAGATCAGCTCGAAACTGGCGGGCAGGCGGCCCTCTTTTGTCTCAAAGTGCGCACGGTAGATCTCTTCGGCGCGGGTGAACAGGCGGCGCGGGACGGGGCGGCGCAGGCGCGCTTCCAGCGCGTTGGCCTCTCCCATGGCGCGCAACTCGTGCATCAGATGCATCAGGTCACGGTATTCGGCCGTCAGCGGCACCACATCGGCGACCGGCAGGGCAAAGCCTGCGCGCTGCAAGAGCGCGCCCAGATCGCGCACCTCGCCCATGGGTGCGATTCGCGGTGACAGGCCACCCAGCACTTCGGATTCGGCTCCGGCGAGGGCGACGCGCAGCTCTTGCAGGGTCTGACCGCCGAGCAGAACGGTCAGCAAAAGCCCGTCTTCTTTCAGCGCGCGGCGGCACTGGATCAACTGGCCCACCGGGTCGTTGGCCCAGTGCAAGCCCATGGAATGTATCACAAGATCATGGGCGCCGGGTTCAAGGCCCAATACATCGTCGTCCGGAACCAGCTTGGCCCCGGCGAGCGAACCGGACAAACCTTCCGTCCAAACCTCCGCAAAAGGAGTCACCACGGCGGGGGCGGTAAAGACTCTGTTAACCAAGGCGAGTCGATCCTCGACCTCGTTCCTGGCCATCTCGTGCAGGAACAGGGCCCCTAGCTGCCGCCGGGCTCTATTCGCTGCCAGTGCTTTCCTGTCAAACAGCTTCGGCTGTGCTGTGGGAGTGTGAGTCATGGGGGGATACTTATATGCTGCACGCCCGGTTTCAAACCGCTGTTTCAATGATCTACCCGCCACAGTGTTTGGGCTGCGGAGGGCTGGTCAATCAGGAGCCAGGTCTATGTGGCCCCTGTTGGCGGGAAGCTGAGTTCATATCGGGTACGGTCTGTGAGGGATGCGGGGTGCCTTTGCCGGGAGAGTGTGACGGATTTCGCGTTGAGTGCGACGAATGCATGACCAGTCCGCGCCCGTGGAGCCAAGGTCGGGCTGCGCTGGTCTACGAAGGAAAAGCACGGCAATTGGTGCTGGCGCTGAAACATGGGGACCGCCTGGATATCGCCTCACATGCGGCGAGTTGGATCGAGCGCGCGGCGTTGCCGCTCCTGCGTGACAATCCCCTGATCTGCCCGGTTCCCTTGCATTGGAGCCGCCTGTTGAAGCGGCGGTACAACCAATCGGCCTTGCTGGCAGGGGCACTGGCAAAGCTTGCCGGGCTTGACTATTGGCCGGATCTTCTGCGACGCGCCCGCAAGACGCCTTCGCTGGATGGACGCTCCCGCGCCGAGCGGTTCGGGCTTTTGGCGAAAGCAATACAGCTGCCCGCGCGTCACGAGGCCCTGATCAGGGGGCGCGCCATCTTGCTGGTGGACGATGTGATGACATCGGGTGCCACGCTTTCTGCCTGCACGGACGCCTGCCTCAAGGCCGGGGCGTCAGAAGTAAGGGTGGCGGTGCTTGCCCGCGTGCAACGCACCTATCGTGAAGCTGATTGGCAAAAATCAGGAGCATGAGAAGGAGGCCGACGCCGTTTTTGGCGCGCTTCGGGAAAGAAGCCACAGCGACGGGCGCGTATTGTTGGTTCTGCGCCCGATAGGGTCCACCCCGAAAGGATCACTTGCGCAGAGGCAGCCGTCCTTCCAGCTCGTCGGTGATGGGGATGAACTCCGCGTCATCGCCGGGGGGCAGGCGGAAGGGGCCATTCGCCCAGTCTGCAACCTTCCAGGCTTCCTTTGCCTCTTCAATCCGGTCTTTTGACGAGGAGACGAAGTTCCACCAGATATAGCGGCTTTCGTTCATCGTCGCGCCGCCAAGGGCCATCAACCGGGCCCCCTCCCGGCCGGCTTTCACCGAGATCCGGTCACCGGGGCGGAAAATCATCATGCGGCCTGCCTCGAATGTGTCGCCTGCGACCTCGATGCTGCCTTGGGTCACATAGAGACCACGGTCCTCATGGTTATCGGGCAGGGGAAACCCGGCGCCCGGCTCCAGCACCACATCCAGATAAAAGGTCTCGGACTGCATGGTCACGGGGCTGCGTTCCCCATAGGCATCGCCAAGGATCAGCCGTGCGGTTGCGCCTTCGCTCTGGATGACGGGCAGGGCGGCTTCCTTGTGGTGCTCGAAATCGGGCGCCATCTCTTCCTTGTCTTCGGGCAGGGCGATCCAGGTCTGGATGCCGAACAGCTTGTGCCGTGTGGCGCGGGTCTCCTCCGAGGTGCGCTCGGAGTGGGTGACCCCGCGCCCAGCAACCATCCAGTTGACCTCACCCGGGTAGATCATCTGATGGGTGCCGATGCTGTCGCGATGCTCGAACTCTCCCTGATAAAGATAGGTCACGGTGCCCAGCCCGATATGCGGGTGAGGGCGCACATCAATGCCGCCGTCGGTGATGAACTCAGCCGGTCCCATCTGGTCGAAAAAGATGAAAGGGCCGACCATCTGGCGTTTGGGCGAGGGCAGGGCGCGACGGACCTCGAAGCCGCCAAGATCGCGTGCACGTGGAATAATCAGCGTCTCAAGCGCGCTGCAGCCCGCATCGGGACAGTTTGGATCTTGCGTCGGGTTCCAGCTCATTCGGCTTCTCCGGGAATTGCTGTGGGGATCAGGTCATGCGTATCCTGAACTTCAGGGTAGAGCAGTTGCCGAGCCTGTCGAGCGGATCACTGAAAATACGTCATCCCCGCAAAGGCAGGCGGATGCTAATTGATCACATCGGCAGTTTCGTCCTTATGGCGGGCGATGTAGGCGCTAAAGAACGGGCAGAGGGGCACGATCTTTTGACCCGCCGCTCGCGCATCGGCGATCACCCGCTCTGCCAGTGCGGCCGCAACACCCATGCCGCGCATGCTGTCCGGAACGCCGGTGTGATCCACGATGATCAAAATGTCGGAGGCCTTGGACAGCGTCAGCTCTCCTTCACCTTCCAGGCCGGGAATGCGTGCGACATAGCGGGCTTTGCTGTCGGTGTCCTCACGGGCGATGGTCATATCGGTCATAGTGCCCTCCTGTGTCGGAGTTAGGTTTTCCTTAGTCGCCTGGCTGCGTCCTCGGGGGGCGAGCGAAGCAGAACACCTGCCCCTGCAGTTCCCTTTTCGAGGCGAAAATTCTGCTATTCTTCATTCGCAGCGCGCAAGCTCTGTCATTGCAGGTGGGGTCGCTCGACTGGCTTGTCAACGAAACTGCAAGGGCAGAGCGGATCACTGCGACCTGCGAGGGTCAGCTGCTTGTTCACCGGCAGCATCAGGCGGTGCGGGCCGACCCGTCAGTTTGTGACCGTATCTATGGCGTCAAGATGGGCATCGATCGGGGGCTCGACAAAGCTGAAGGGCACTCCGGAAAACTCTTTGTTAACAAAATCCCATCCAGCTTGCATGGCTTTCTCAGGATTACTGAACCCGGCTTCTTCTGCATTGGAGAATTGCCCGTTCGACTTGATTTCGCCCGGCGGAATGAAGACAACGCGGTCCTGGCCATCGGAGTCTGTGATCGTGATGCGGGTTACATAGGCATCGAAAGGTTCACGTGCTGAACGGTTAATTCCGGTTTCGACGGTCACGTGACGGGTCAGGGCCTCGACAGTGACGGAAAAGGTCTCGCCATCTGCTGTTTCGATCTGGCGGCTTTCACTGGCAGCGGTGCCGGTGATGGGGCCGCTATAGGTTGTGCATGCCGCTAGGCCGAGAGCAAAAAGCAGCAGGACGGGCAGGGACAGGCGGGGGAGAAATGATCTCATCATAAGTTGCATCCTTTCTGGGGATGTATTCAGAAGCGGCGCATCAGGTTGATCTGCAGGCGCTGATGGGTGTCTTCTGCACCGATGCCCTCCATCCAGTTCAGGGCGATCGCCGTGTCCCGGTTGAAGCGGTAGGTCGCGCCGATCTTGCCGCGGGTCAGGCCACGGCTGCCAGTGATCGTGATCACGTTGTTGGCGCTGGCACGGTGGATGCCTGCTTCAAGGAACAGATCGGGTGTCGCCATATATCCAAGGGTCAAAGACCCATCATAGCGGATCGTTGTAGATGAGGAGCTGATGCCGGGGGTGTCATATTCGCTTTTGCTGACTGACCCGGACAGCGCACCGTTCAGGAAGAATTGTGCCGCTAGGGGCAGTGTCTGACTGATCCTGATCGCGCCCGTAAGCGTATCGCCGTTGCCGCGCGTTGTGGAGCCGCCCGAGGTGTATTGCTCACCAATGTCACCATAAATCAATGATGCGCTGATTTCACGGCCCGATCCAAGATCATAGGACAGCCTTGCGCCAATGAGCGGATTGTCCGTTTCCTGCCGATCCGCCGGAGCGGGTGGAAACACACCTTCGGTGCGGCTTTGGCCGATATAGCCTGTGAATGCCATCCGGGTGGTCCGCTGATAGGTGTAGCTGATGATGGCAGTGTCGGCGTTGCGTTCGGTTCCCGCGTCCTCGCGCTCCAGGTTCGTGTAGCTGACGGAGAGGAGGCGATCACCAGGAACCAGCGACTGTGCGTCGGCTCCAACAGGCATTGAAGATAACAGGGCTGCGCCACAGATCCCTGCTGCAGACCGCGACAATTTTCGTTTCTTGGTAATCATGATCTCTCCCAAATCTTGCGGGAGCTTGTGGCCTGGGCAGTTGCAGGTCAATGTTGCAAGGGGGAAAGGGGGCTGGCTGTGTCTTTTCAACAATCTCGGAAAGACGCTGAAGATGACCCGATGGCCTGGTTTCGCCAGGTTTTCCCAATGCAATGATCAGCAGTGTGCGGTGCGGTGTCTTTGATAGGCTGCTCAGTGGGCCTTTTGCCCGATGTGTGAAGACCTCACATCCCGCTTTTGATCAGCGCGTTTCACCATCCTGTTCAAGGGAATAAGGAGGAAGTGCCTGCACAGCTTCTTTCAGGGCCTCGCCCCAACCCTGTGAGAGAGCTTCAAAATACGGGTCCCCCGCTTCTATCCGCCTTTGCGTGCCGATTTTGAGGCTGTCCTTGCGATAGACATGCAGGTCAAGCGGCAGGCCAACCGACAAATTCGCCTTCAGGGTGGAATCAAAACTCAGCATCGTGATCTTGATGGCGTCCTCAAAGCTGACCTCGGGGTCAAAGGCGCGCACGATGATCGGTTTGCCATATTTGGTCTCCCCGATCTGGAAAAAGGGCGTCTCTTCGCCGGCTTCAACGAAATTTCCCTCTGGATAGATCATGAACAGGCGCGGCTCGCCGCCCTTGACCTGTCCACCCACGATGAGAGTGGCTGAGAACTGCGCCTCGGCGCGGGGGCCATCCTGTCCGGCCTGGTCCCGGATAACCTCGCGCAGAGTTTCCCCGACCAGTTTGGCCACCTGATACATGGACGAAGCCTGCAGGATCGAAGGCAGGCCCCGCTCTTCGGCCGGGAGGGTGCGTTCGTTCAAGAGGCTGATCACCGCCTGCGTGGTGCCCAGATTGCCGGCGGTCATGATGGTGATGCAGCGCTCGCCCTCTGCCTCCCAGTGGAACATCTTGCGAAAGACGCTGATGCTGTCGACACCCGCATTGGTCCGGGTGTCGGACATGAAGACCAACCCGCGTTTAAGTTTCAAACCAACACAATATGTCATGGCGACGCTCCGCTCTTGTTGCGGACCTGTTATTGCTCTTGGACGGCCACGTCCACCGACAAGGTTTCACTGCCCGCGCCAAACCTGAGCCCCGAGATGGGCGCGGCTTCGCGATAATCAAGTCCTGTTGCAACGCGAATATAGCGAGCATCTGGTGATATTCCGTTAGCGACGTCAAAGCCGACCCAGCCGAACCCGTCAATGTGCACTTCGGCCCAGGCATGGGTGGCATCCTGCTGTTCGCGGCCCTCCATCATCAGGTAGCCCGATACATAGCGCGCCGGGTAGTCCATTGCCCGCGCCGCCGCGATAAAGATATGCGCGTGGTCCTGGCAGACACCGTAGCCATGCTCTATCGCCTCATCCGCCGAGGTGGCCGCATGAGTGCCGCCGATCGCATAAGGCACCGCCTCAAGAATGCGGGCGGAAAGATCGTGCAAAAGCGCGATGTCATTGTCATGGGCATCGCGCAGCCCCTTGGTCAGCCGCCGCACGTTGGCGCTTGCGCGGGTCAGATCGGTTGAGCGTTTGAACAGCCACAAGGGCAAGAACCCGCGGTGTTTGCCGACAATACCGTGCTGATCCTCGGTCTCGATCTCGCCAAAACAGCGCACATGGATTTCAAGCGCTCCGGGCGCAAAGGAAATCAGAGACACAAGATTGGCGTTCTGATCCTCAAACTCGGTCTCGACCCGGCCGCCTTCGATCTGTGTTGACCAGCTTTCCACCTTCTGACCCACCCGGCTTTTGGGGGTAAGGCGCAGTTGCTGCAGACCATAGCGCGTGGGGTGATCAAATCTGTATCGGCTTGAATGTTCGATCTTCAGTCGCATGCGTCACTCCGTGAACCTGTAATCGGCCTCGATCTCGGCGCCAAGCCGCGCGATATTCGCCAGGAACTCTGTCAGGAACTCATGCAAGCCATCTTCAAAGACCTCTTCAACGCTGCTGATGCTCAGGCAGCGGTCCAGTTTTTCAACCGTTTCATGGCAGGGGTGCTGTTCAAGATATTCATTCTCCAGCATTGCCAGATTGCTGCGGATCTTGGTCACTGAGGATCGCAGGCTGCGCGGCATCCGGGGATCGAAGATCAGGAAATCGGCAATCCCCATAGGCGTCGCCTTGCCCTGGTTGAGCCAGCTGTAGGACCGCACGCCCGACACCGAGCGCAGGATCGTCTCCCATTGGACGTTATCCAGCGACGATCCGACCTGCGTGACCGAAGGCAAGAGGACATAGTATTTCACATCCAGGATGCGGGCGGTGTTGTCGGCCCGCTCCAGGAAGGTGCCGAGCCGGCAGAAATCAAAGACGTCATTGCGCAGCATCGAGCCATGGAGCGCGCCCCTCACCAGCCCTGAGTGCTGACGGATTTGCGCCAAAACATCCGGCAGATCCCGTTCAGCCACGGGGCGGGCGAGCCGTTTCTTCAGGGTAATGTAGGCGTCATTCACCGCTTCCCAGACTTCCTGCGTGATGGCCGTGCGCACTGTGCGTGCATTCTGGCGGGCCTGCGCATAAGAAGACATCACCGAAGAGGGGTTCCTTGGATCACGCAGCAGAAAATCGATCACCTTGGATTGAATGACCTCTCCGTGGGTTTCTCTATAAGCATATTCGGCGGCGGCGGTTTTCAGAACGCTTGTCCATTCCTCACTGCCCGGCCGTGTCAGTGCAATGCGAAAGCCTGCCTCGATCAGACGCGCCGTGTTTTCACTGCGTTCCAGATACCGGAACATCCAGAACACGCCTCCTGCGGTTTTTCCCAGCATCAGTCGTCCTCCAACACCCAGGTGTCCTTGGTGCCGCCTCCCTGGCTGGAGTTGACCACAAGGCTGCCCTTTTTCAGCGCCACCCGTGTCAGGCCACCGGGCGTGATGTCGATGCCTTGCGGGCTGAACAGTGCAAAGGGCCGCAGATCGACATGGCGCGGGGCCAGGCCTGCCTTGGTCAGGATCGGCACTGTCGACAGCGCAAGCGTCGGTTGCGCGATATAGCCTGCGGGTTTCGCTTCCAGCTTTTTGCGGAAGGCCGCCAGCTCTTTCTTCGAGGCAGCAGGGCCGACCAGCATCCCGTAGCCGCCCGATCCGTGCACCTCTTTGACGACAAGATCTGCAAGGTTGTCGAGCACATAGGCCAGCGAATCCGGTTCCGAGCAGCGCCATGTGGGCACATTCTGCAGGATGGCTTTCTCGCCCGTGTAGAATTCAACGATATCCGGCATGTAACTGTAGATCGCCTTGTCATCGGCAATGCCGGTTCCGGGTGCATTCGCAATGGTGATGCGGCCCGCGCGATAGACGTCAAAGATACCGGGAACCCCAAGCATACTGTCCGGGTTGAAATTGAGCGGGTCGAGGAAATCATCATCCACGCGCCGGTAGACCACATCGATAGGCTTGTAGCCTCGTGTGGTGCGCATGGCGATCCGACCGTCGACGATCTTGAGATCGGTTCCTTCGACCAGTTCCACCCCCATGTGATCGGCCAGGAAGGCGTGTTCGAAATAGGCCGAGTTGTGAATGCCCGGCGTCAGCACCGCCACAGTTTGATCCGGACTTGGGTCGGGAGGCATGCAATGGGCAAGCGAGTTCAGCAGCGAAGCCGGATAATCCGAAACCCGCCGCACTTTTACTTTGCTGAACAGCTCCGGGAACATCTGCAGCATGGTTTCGCGGTTTTCCAGCATATAGGACACGCCAGACGGGGTCCGGGCGTTGTCTTCAAGGACGAAAAACTCATCATCGCCGGTGCGCACCATGTCGATGCCAACAATATGCGTGTAGATCCCGCCGGGAGGTTCGACCCCCACCATCATGGGCAGGAAGGCTTCGTTGCGGGCAATCAGGTCAACCGGCACCCGGCCCGCGCGCAGGATTTCCTGCCTGTGGTAGATATCGTGCAGGAAGGCGTTGATGGCCCGAACCCGCTGTTCGATCCCTTTGACGAGGCGGCTCCATTCTTTTGCTGAGATGATCCGCGGAATGATGTCAAAGGGGATCAGCCGCTCTTCGGCATCCGCTTCGCCGTAGACATTAAAGGTAATGCCGGTCCGGCGGAAGAAATCTTCGGCCTCGCGGGCTTCCTTGATCAGGTCTTTTGGGTTTTCCCGGCTGAACCAGTCAGCGTATTGCGCATAAGGAGCGCGCGGTGCGTCTCCATTGCCGTACATTTCGTCAAAATAACGTGCATTATCTGTCATGGCGTCTCCCAGTGAGGTCACGCTAGCAGCCTGTTGCCGCAAGGGCCAATTTCTGGTTGATCATAGGCGGGAGATTTCAAACTTTTGCACATTTTTTTGGCAAGCACTGGGTGCGCGTCCGTATCCAAACAGGCAGGCAATGGTCTATGCACTTGCAAAGGTTCGACAAACCGGAATCATGAGCTCATTCCAGGCCTGTCACTTTCCTCAGCAGCAAGGGAGCCTATCGACATGAAAACGCGCAAACTGGGCGCCACCGGCCCCGAGATCGGTTGTATCGGATATGGAGCGATGTCCTTTTCCGACATGTACGGCCCCACCAATGAAGCCGAAAGCCACGCGATCCTGAACCGTTGCCGGGATCTGGGGGTCACCCACCTGGACACGGCCAATGTCTATGGCATGGGTAAATCCGAAAGCGCCATCGGCACCTACCTTTCAGCCAACCCGGGCGCGCGGGATGAATTTGTGATCGCCACTAAGGCCACAATCACCAAAGATGCAGATGGCAACCGGTGTTTTGACAACTCGGCCGAGCATCTTGAGGCAGAGCTGGACAAATCCCTGCAGCGTCTTGGTGTGGATTGTGTCGATCTCTTCTATGCGCACCGCCGCGATCCCCGTTTTACGCCGGAAGAAACCGCAGAGAACCTCGGGCGGATGGTCAAAAAGGGAAAGACCCGCGCCATAGGCCTTTCCGAAGTGGCGCCATCTACGCTCAGGCGCGCAATGAAGGCCTTTCCTATTGCTGCGGTTCAATCGGAATACTCGCTGTCAACGCGCTTCCCGGAGCTTGGCCTTGTGCAGGCCTGTGCTGATCTTGGCGTTGCAATGGTGGCCTTTTCGCCGGTGGGGCGGTCTTTGCTGACGGATAATCCGATCCCAAAAGACCGGATCAAGGATCTCTCTTTTCTGTCGGGCAATCCGCGTTTCACGGAGCCGAACCTTACCGAAAACCTCCGTTTGACAGATGCGTTCCGCAGGCTTGCCACTGAGATGGGCACCTCGGCGGCGGCGCTTGCCAATGCCTGGCTGCTCAGCCGCGGAGATCATGTAATCCCGATCCCGGGCACCCGCAGCGTCGATCACCTCGATGAATGTATGGCGGGCGCCGATCTGATGCTGTCAGAGGCGGATCTGGCCCGGATCGAGGCCGTTCTGCCCGTGGGTTGGGCCCATGGAGACCGCTATTCCGAGGCGCAATGGAAAGGCCCTGAGCGGTATTGCTGAGCAGAAGTTTTGATTGGGGGCAGGAGGGCGTCAGCGCCCCCCCATCATCATCCGGTAGCGCATCTGGTCAAAGATAACCGCGAGGATCAGCAAGACGCCCAAAAGCACCATCTGCATGTAAGAGCTGACCTGCGCAAGGTTCATCCCGTTCTGGACCAGCACGATGAAAAAACCGCCCAGAACCACATTCTCGACCCGGCCAATCCCGCCGCGCAGAGACACTCCGGCAATGACGCAGGCGGCGATGGATTCAAGCGCGATGGTGCCGCCAAGGTTGGCCTCTCCGCTTTCGACGCGCGCGGTCAGCAGCAGCCCGGTGAGCGAGGCAATCAGAGCACAGATCGCATAGGTCAGCATGAGTGTGCGTTTGGTGTTGATTGCAGACAGATGCGCGGCCTTGATATTGCCGCCGACCGCATAAATCTGTGTGCCAAGACGGGTGCGGGACATGAACACCCACATCACAACGATGCACAGGGCGGCGATCACCACGGGCACCGGAATACCCCAGACCCTGCCAAAGCCGAATGTATCGGCAAAGGCAAAGGGGATGCCCGACACCGGCACGCCGCCGGTCAGGAACAGTGCAAGCCCTGCGCCAACTGACGAGACGCCCAGTGTCATGATAAAGGGGGAAACCTCAAAATAGGCGACGCCAATGCCATTGATCAGCCCCACTATCAGCGCCGCGCCAAACCCGATAAAGGCGCCAAGGGCAATCGCCAGCCAGATTGCATCGGGAAAGACCCCAGAGAGCCAAACCATGGACAGGGCCGACACCACCGATGTGAGCGCAATGGCCGTGCCGACCGACAGGTCAAAACCTCCCGAGATCAGGACCAGCATCTGCCCCAGCGAGACGAGGACCAGATAGACCGACTGCCGCGCCACATTGACCAGATTCTGCCCGGTCAGGAATTTTGGTGACAAAAGCGTGAAGACGATCAGCGCGCCCAGCAGGAAAAACGGGAGCACGCCGACTTTGACAAAAAGGCGTTTGATCGGCTCCAGCGCGCGGGATTGGGATTGGTCTGCGGTCATGCCGTGGCTCCGGTGTTTTCTTCGAAAAAGTATTTCAGGGTTTGCTCTTCGGTCAGATCGTCCCCTTCCAGCTCGGCCGTGATATGGCCATGCGCCAGAACGATCATCCGGTGTGACAGGTGAAGGACTTCAGGCAGATCGGAGGAGATCACCACGACCGCCTTGCCTGCTTCTGCCAGCTCTTTGATCAACAGGTACAAGGCCGCACGGGTGCCCATATCGACGCCCACGGTCGGCTCATCCAGGATGATGATATCGGCCTCCTGACCAAAGCAGCGGCCAAACAGAACCTTTTGCTGATTGCCGCCCGAGAGCTGAGAAACCAGTTTGCGCCTGTAGCCGTCATGCAGTTCCACATGGTTGGCGATCTCGGCGGTTCTGCGCCGGACTTTGCCCCAGTCGACAAAACCGGCACCGGTGGTTGTGCCCCCGCCCATCACGAGGTTCACAGCGAGGTTGTCATCGGCTGTCTTTGCCAGATCCAACCCTTCGGCTTTGCGGTCCGGGGACAGGTAGTACATGCCTGATCGAATGATGCTTTGGGTGCTGGTGCGGGTGATGTCCTGCTCTTTGAGCGTGACCCGCCCCGAGGTTTTTGCGCCAAGGCCCATCAGCGCACGGGCAAGGCGGGATTTGCCGCATCCGACCAGACCGGCGATGCCCAAAACCTCACCTGCCTTGATTTCAAGATTGGCACCGTAAACTCCGGGAGCGCTGACGTTCTCAGCCCTGAGCAGGGTCTCACCGGTCCGCCGTTCGATTGTGGGGTAGATCTCGGTGATGGCGCGACCGGTCATCATCTCGACCAGCGCGTCCTGATCGGTATCCGCCATGGCAACAGTGCCGATCTTACCGCCATCGCGCAGCACGGTCACGCGGTCGGCAATGCGGGCGAATTCCTGCATCCGGTGCGAGATATAGATGATGCCGACGCCGCGCGCTTTGAGCGTTTCGATAAAGCCGAACAGGTGGTCGACTTCGCGGTCCGTCAGCGATGCCGTGGGCTCATCCAGGATCAGCACCGACAGATCGCCGTGAAAGGCCTTGGTGATTTCCACCATCTGCTTTTGCGCCCGTGACAGGTTGGCCGTGATGGCATTGGGGTCAATCGGAAAATCCAGCTCTGCAAACATCTCTGCGGCGCGCTTGCGCATGGCCGCATGGTTCACGAAGGGGCCTATCATCGGCTCCCATCCCAGAAAGATATTCTCGGCCACGGTCAGGGTGGGGATCAGCGAAAATTCCTGAAAGACCGTATAAATGCCTCGGCGTTGTGCATCGGCAACGTTGGCCAGGTGCACCTCCTGGCCATTCAAGAGGATCTGCCCCCCGGTGGGCCTGTTCGCCCCGGCCAGCATGGAAATCAGCGTGGATTTTCCGGCACCGTTCTCGCCAAAGAGCACATGCACCTCGCCCGCCTTGAGGTCGAAATCCACATGATCGAGCGCCAGAACGCCCGGGTAGCTTTTTGTCAAAGCCGCTGTTTTTATGAGAGGAGTGTCGTCCATGTCATCTTTCCGACCGCTGCGCCCTGTGGGTGAGGTCAGGCGAGGCTCCGCCTGACCATGCTGCTTTTGGTCTCTTGCCTTTTGAGACTGCGCTCAGTTCACCGAGAAGACCGGCTTGAAGCCTTCCGGCGGGAGGATGCTTTCGCGGGCGACGTCATTGATATTGTCTGGATCCACCACAAAGATCTTGGGGCCGACGTGTTTGACGTAGTCCTTGCCTTCGAGAATGCGCACGGCCTGGTCCATGGCGATGCGGCCCTGGATGACCATACTGTCAGCCGGAGCAGCTAGGATGAAACCGCGCTTGATCCCGGAATAGACGCCGGGTGTCATGTAAAAGGCCAGAAGGTCGACCTCACCCTGCAGGCCGCGTTCGCGGATCAGACCCTGCGCCGCCTCGGCGGTGACGGCGGTGCCCGCAAGATAGCGCACCTCGGGGGTGGCCTGCAGCACGTCTTCGACCAGTTTCAGCTGCGCCTCCTTGCCGGTGTCACCAAAGCGTGGCTCCAGCACTTCTACGGCCGAGCCTTCAACGGCCTCCATGAAACCAGCGTGGGCGGCCTCGACCCAGCCTGCGCCAGCCGGACCGGGGAACCAGCCAACCTTGACCGGCTCAGAGCCCGCTGGGTGTTTCTCTGCAAGATAGCGACCTGTTTCAAAGCCCATGGTCTTGAACGAGACGAGGGATTTGGCCGCAATATCGCTGGAGGACACACCGTTGATCACATCGATCACCGGCACGCCCTTGCCGGCGACTTCGGCGATGACGTTGTTCAACCCCTCATAAGAGATGGCGCCCAGAACCACCGCATCCGCGCCCGAGGCAACACAGTCCTCGATCTGGCTGATCTGCTTGGCCAGTTCGGTGTACCCGCCTGCCTCGACCAGGTTCATCTTGACGCCCAGGCGTTCGGCTTCGTCTACCACGCCATAGTCAACACCCAGCCAGTAGGCGTCTTTCATATGCGGAAAGGACACGCAGATGTTCCAGGGTTTTTCGGCTTTCTCAAGCGGCGTGTAGGTGATCGCGCTGACGGTTCCGTCTGCGGAAAAGGCGGGTGTGACCTCTTCGGCCTCGTAGGGGAACCAGCTGTCCTCGGCCATGGCGAGGCCGGGTAGGGTTGCGGCAAGCGCCAGCGTTGCCGCAGTCGTTAGGGTGAGTTTCATTGTTCTGACCTCCTTGTCAGTTACATCAGTCCAGTGCGGTTTTCCGCTGTTTTGCTGGGGGTGGGTGGAGCCCTTACATGAGCTCTTCTCGTAATTTCTGAAGCATGGCCTTGCGCTGGGCGCGGGCTTTCAGCGCCTCTGCCATTTCAACTCGGACAAACTTCACCTGGGTGTTTGGCTGTAGTTGCCCAATCAGATCCATATCGGCCGAGATTATGGCACCAAGGGTAAAGTATCCTCCGCCTGAAACCGCATCGCGGTGCAGGATGATCGGCTCGGTGCCGCCGGGCACCTGGATCGATCCATAGGAATAGCAGCCATCCACGATGTTCGAGGGATCTGAGCCTGCGCCAAAGGGCGGCTCACGGTCGACCAGCTCAAGCGGACGGCCGCCTTTGAAGCGATAGCCCATGCGGTCGGCCTCAGGCGCTACGGTCCAGGTGTCGTCGAAAAAGCTCGCCTGCGCGGCCTCTGTCAGGCGGTGCCAGTAAAGACCGGGCAGAACCCGCAGCTCTGCCGGATTGGAGGGGCCCCGGCGCAGATCTGCCGGAACGCTCCGGCCCGCAGACGCGGCTGTGCCTGCGCCAATGGGAAGCACGTCGCCCGCGGCCACTGCGCGCCCTTCGATCCCGCCAAGGGCACCGATGGGATAGGTTGACCGGCTGCCTAGGTCTGGCGGGGTATCGATACCGCCGCTGACCGCAATGTAGATCCGCGCGCCGCTTTTCAGAAAGCCGAAGGACAGGGTCTGACCGGCCTTGACCGCAAAGGAGGTCCAGGTCTGCTGCTGCTCTCCGTCCACCATGATGGGCATTTCGCCGCCGGTCACGGCCACTGTGGTATCTGCGGTGAACTTGATCTCAGGCCCCATAAAGACGGCCTCAAGGCAGGCGGCATCTTCGGGGTTGCCGACCAGCATATTCGCCGCACGCAGGGCAAAACGATCCATCGCGCCGCCTTCGGGGATGCCAAGGTGAAAGTACCCCGGACGGCCCAGATCCTGAACGGAGGTCGCAAGGCCGGGTTTGACAATCTCAAGCGTCATTGAGCGCCTCCATCAGTTTGGCGTTGGTCCCGGCGATATCTGCGTTGAAGGCTTCCAGATCGAATTCAACCTCGGCGATACGCGGCTGATAGGTGCCGTTTTCGACCTCTTGTTCGATCCGGTCATATTCGGTGCGGTCGATCGGCTTCCATTTCACGATGTCGCCGGGTTTGAAGAAGACCATGAAGTCTTTCAGGTAGGACACCTTCTGTTCCGGGTCGTAGATCGGCATCGGCGTGATGCCGAACATCTGATAGCCGCCCGCGCCGCGCACCGAGTAGATGCAGGAAAAACAGCCACCATAGCCCACGGTCAGCTTTGGCGTATCAGTTCGGGGGCGCAGGTATTTTGGCACTTGAAGCTGCTTTTCGCGCTCCACCAGTTGATAAAGGAAGGGCAGCCCAGCCACAAAACCGACCATCGAGACGAACCAGGGCGCGCTGTGATGGGCCTCGATAAAGGCCTCGACGCTGTCATATCCGTTGATCCGCGCCGCATAGTCGAGATCGGTTCCGCTTGGATCCTGATGACGCTCGCGAAACCGCATCAACGTCTCATGGGTCCAGGGGTCCTGATAGAAGACCGGGATTTCGATGATCCGCGTAGACAGGCGTTTTTCAGCCTGGTCAGAGAATGCCTCAAGCTGCTTGATGGCCGCCATCATCTCTTCGGGGTCGGTGACATCCGGGTCAAAGCGCACCTGAAAGGAGGAGTTCGCCGGGCAGATTTCGGTCACGCCGGGCAGGTTTGCATCGCGCACGGCGTTGCTCATCGACAGGGCGACAAAAAAGGCCTCAAGAGACATCTCCTCGCCGATTTCCACATAGATGTGTTCATCGCCGCCATATGTGTATCTGGTCTTCATGCTGCGTCCCCTTTTGCTGTGGCAGCGAGATTGCCCGCATCCAACCACGGTTCGAGCCATTGAGTGTGGAAGGCGCCCACCTGAACGTCCGGATCATCCGCCAATGCCAGGTGAAGCGGTGCCGTGGTTTTGAGCCCTTCGAGCCGGAGGTCCCGCAGGGCCTCGCGCAGCTTGTCGATGGCCGCCGCACGCGTGTCCGCGTGGACGATCAGCTTGCCCAGCAGCGAGTCATAGAAGGGCGGGATCTGGTAGCCTTCATACAGAAAGTGATCAAAGCGGATGCCGTCGCCCGTGGGTTCGATCAGGGTCTGAACTTTGCCGGGGAAAGGCAGGAACTGCATGAAGGGATCTTCGGCGCAGATGCGCACCTCGATGGCATGTCCGGTCGCCTTGATGTCTGACTGGCTGTATTGCAGCGGCTCACCGGCGCAGACCCGGATCATTTCCTGCACCAGATCGACGCCGGTGATCATCTCTGAAATCGGGTGTTCCACCTGAATGCGGGTATTCATCTCGATGAAGTAGAATTCATTCCGGGCTTCATCATAAAGATATTCGAGCGTCCCCGCGCCGCGGTACTGAACCGATTTCGCCAGCGCCACAGCCGAGGCGCAGAGGCTTTCGCGGGTCTCATCGTCCAGACAGACCGCGCCAGCCTCTTCCCAGACCTTTTGGCGGCGGCGCTGCAGCGAGCATTCCCGCTCGTAGCAGTGGATGGCATCGCTGCCGTCGCCCAGGATCTGTACCTCGATATGGCGCGGGGATTGTACCGCACGTTCCAGATACAGCCCGCCATCGCCAAAGGCCGCTTCGGCTTCGGATTGGGCCATGGGGGCGAGTTTGCGCAGAGCCGCTTCATCGTTGGCGATGCGAATGCCGCGACCATCGCCGCCCGCAGCGGCCTTGATCATCACCGGGTAGCCGATTTCGGTAGCAACCGCTGCGGCCTCGTCGACCGAGGCGATCCGCCCTTTGGAGCCGGGCACCACCGGCACGCCCGCGGCCTCGGCGGCAATGCGGGCGGCCACCTTGTCGCCCATACGTTCGATGGTGTCGGCGGATGGGCCGACATAGATGATCCCCGCGCTTTCCAGCGCACGGGCAAAAGCGGGGCTTTCCGACAGAAAGCCATAGCCCGGATGCACCGCATCTGCGCCGGTGCCCTGGGCCGCTGAGACGACCTTTTGGATATCAAGGTAGGACTCCCGTGACGGAGCGGGTCCGATGCAGATCGCCTCATCCGCCAGTTTGACGGCCAGCATATCGGCATCGGCCTCTGAGTGCGCCTGGATCGTGTGAATGCCAAGCGCCTTTGCAGCGCGGATGATGCGCACGGCAATCTCGCCCCGGTTCGCGATGAGAAGGCGTTTGATCTTCATCGCTCAGCCGTCCAGCTCTGCCAGAACATCACCAGCCATGACCGGCGCGCCGTCTTCGGCAACATAGGCTTTGAAGGTTCCGGGATCTTCAGCGTTGACCTGGATGAAGGTCTTCATCACTTCGATCAGACCGATGGTGTCGCCAACCGCAACTGCGTCGCCTGCGGATTTGAAGGGAGGCTCTTCCGGGGAAGGCTGCCGGTAGAACGTGCCGGGAAGCGGGGATTGAATCTGTGCCATGTCGACCTCCTAGTGCCAGTCGGTTTGCCTGAGTGCCGCCAAGGCGTCAGGCGCATTTTTCCAATACGGTCGCTGCGGGAGCGATCTTGATGCCTGCGGCCTGCAAAGCCTGACGAATGGCCTCGCCATTTTCCAGCGCGCCGGGTGTGTCCGAGTGAAAACAGATGGATTCGAACTCGATCTCGATGTCAGTGCCCGTAACAGTGCGCACAACGCCCTCTTTGCAGGCACGCACGCATTTTGCCGCTACTGCATCGGGGTCGTGCCGGCCGACCTGGCGCGCAAAGACGATCGATCCGCTGTCGTCGTAATCGCGGTCGGCATAGAACTCGCGCACCACAGGCTGGCCTGCGCGGCGGGCAACCTCATAGGTCTTGGAGATGCTCATGCAAAAGATGATCGCATCGCGGCTGGTGGTGCGCAGCGTGTCGATCATCAGTTCCGACAGCTCTTCGTTGATGGCTGCCTCCATGTAGAGCGCGCCATGTGGTTTTACGTGCTGCAGGGCAATCCCGTGACGGCGCCCGAATTCGCGGATCGCGCCAACCTGATAGACGATGTCATTCACCAGCTCTTCGGCACGCGTCTGAATGTGGCGGCGGCCAAACCCCTGCAGATCGCGAAAACCGGGGTGCGCCCCAAGGCCGACACCATGCTGCTGCGCCAGTTTCACGACGCGGTCCATTGAGTTCGGATCGCCCGCATGAAACCCGGCGGCAATATTGGCGGAGCTGATCAAAGGCATCAGCAACTCATCAGGGGCTTCGCCGAGGGACCAATGGCCAAAACCTTCTCCGAGGTCGCAGTTCAAATCGATTAAATCACGCATTCCGCAAGTCCCTGTTCGTGTTTCCAACAGCATCACTCAGGGGTATGTGAGGTGTAAAATTCTAATTTTTGTGCGTTGAATATTGGAAAAATGGATAACGCTCTTGGAAGAGGAGAAATTTTCCCATTGATAAATTTACGTTTTTTCATGGTGCCTTGACTTTGGGCGACCATTATCGGAATTTTCGATAATCAATTTATCGTTATGCACAAGGCGCGCTCGTGAATCTCCGCCATCTGAAGTATTTCCTTGCAACCGCTGAAACCGGTCAGGTCAGCCGCGCCGCCAACATGCTGTCGATCTCGCAGTCATCGGTCACCGGCGCTATCCGGGATCTTGAGGCCGAGTTGAGCGTCTCCCTCTTTGTCCGCGCCGCGCATGGGATGGAACTGACCGATGCCGGGCGGGAGTTTCTGGCCTCTACCCGCGATATTTTGCAGCGCGTGGATGAGGCCAAGAACCTGACGCGGCGCCGGTCGACTGTGAGCGGTGTCATCTCCCTTGCGGCCACCTACACGGTTCTGGGCTATTTCCTCCCCTATCATCTGGACCGCATCGCAAAACTGCACCCGAACCTTGAGATCCGGCTGAGTGAATTGAACAGGGAAAGCATCGAAGAGGGGCTCTTGAACAACCGGTTCGACATGGCCGTGGTGCTGACCTCGAACATCAACAACCCGGCGCTGGAAAGCGAGACTCTGCTCAGCTCGAACCGGCGTCTGTGGGTGCCCAACAACCACCCGCTGCAACGGCAGGGCAAGGCCTCTCTCGAAGAGATCGCTCGCGAAGATTACATCATGCTGACCGTGGACGAGGCCGCGCACACCACCATGAAGTACTGGGGGCTGGCCAATCTGCAGCCAAAGGTCCGGTTGCGCACCTCATCGGTTGAGGCGGTGCGCTCGATGGTGGCCAACGGGCAGGGCATCACGGTGCTGTCGGACATGGTCTACCGGCCCTGGTCGCTGGAAGGCAAGCGCATCGGGACGGTGCCGGTCGAGATGGAGATCCCGTCGATGGATGTCGGGCTCGCCTGGCGCAAGGATGCGGAATTCGACCGGCCCGTTTCCATTCTCCATGCGTACTTCAAGGACTATTTTTCAAACCCGCTGGCGCAGCCGCGCTGATCGCAAGACAACACTGCCAAATCACCCGGTCTTTGCCGATACAGGAGTCGTTTCTTCGGGCAGGGCACCAGGGATGCGCGTCAGGTTTTCTTCGATCCAAAAGACGAGATCTGCGACCTTTTCAGCGGCTTCATGGCCCAGCGGGCTGAGACTGTAATCGACGTGGGGCGGAACCACGTTATGGCTTTTGCGAATGACAAACCCGTCTGCCTCCAGGGTTTGCAGTGTCTGCGCCAGCATTCGCTCGCTCACGCCACCGATATGTCGGCGCAACGCGCTGAACCGCATCTTGCCACGGCTGAGCGCGACCAGAATAAGCACCCCCCACCGGCTGGTCACGTGGTTCAAAATCCGTCGCGACGGGCAGGCGGCTGCCATGACGTCAGGAATTTCGATGGCGGCCAGCGTTTCAAGGGATCCTGACATTCTGCGCCTCCGATGCTTTTGGAAATCTCAAACTAACAAAAATGTAAGTACTTACTATTCGTAAGTTGGTCAACTAGCTGTTCCACATCTGCCATTCTCAAACAGGAGAAAAGAGATGAAGATTGCAGTTACCGGGGCCACAGGCCAGCTGGGCCAACTTGCCATTGCCGAACTCAAGACCCGCGCCCCAGAGGCCGAGATTGTCGCCATCGCCCGCACCCCTGAAAAGGCCGCATCGCTGGGGGTTGAGGTCCGCCAGGGGGATTATACGGACCGGGCCTCACTGGATGCCGCGCTGCAGGGCGTCGATGTCCTCGTGCTGATTTCTGCCAGTGAGTTCAACGACCGTGTCGGCCAGCACCGCAACGCGATTGAAGCTGCCAAAGGTGCTGGCGTTCACCGCATCATCTATACTTCTATCGTGAAAGCAGACACTTCGCCCCTAATGATTGCGGCGGATCACAAGGCGACGGAGGCTCTGCTCAAGGATTGTGGATTGAGCTATACGATCCTGCGCAACCCTTGGTACACCGAGAACTGGACCGCCGGTCTTGGTGCGGCCATCGCCAATGGGGCGCTGGTGGGATCCGCTGGTGAGGCGAAAGTCAGCCCGGCAACCCGGCAGGATCTGGCCGAGGCATTGGCCGCAGTCGCCAGCGAGGCGGGTCACGAAAACAAGATCTATGAGCTTGGATGTGATGCGCCTTTCAGCCTTGCGGATATTGCTGCAGAAACATCAGCTCAAATTGGCAAGCCACTGCCCTATGTGAATATGCCCAAGGACGACTACATGGCGCTTTTGTCCAGCATCGGTCTGCCGCCCGGTGTGCCTGAGCTGATCACCGACGCCGATGTTCACGCTGCCGACGGCTGGTTGCTGGACGAAAGCAAGACCCTGTCCAAGCTGATCGGCCGACCCACGACATCGTTGAACGAAGCCGTCAAAGCGGCGCTCGCTGTTTGAGTCAAAGGGGGCCGGTCGAAACGGTCGGCTCCCTTCCTGTGCGTGCATGTGATTAGCTGCGCCAGCTGAGCAGGCGACGTTCCACCAGACCGATGGCGCCAGAGGTCAAAACGCCAAGCAGCGACAGGATGACCACGCCTGCAAAAAGCCGCTCCAGATCATAAAGCGAGCCTGCCTCAAGGATATAGGCCCCGATCCCGTATTGCGCGCCCAGCATCTCGGCGGCGACCAGCAGGATGATGGCAATGGCCAGGCTGATGCGCAGCCCCGACAGGATCCCCGGCATGGCACCCGGAAGCACGATCTTGCGCACAATGGACAGCCAGCTGAGGCCAAAACTTTGCCCCATGCGGATCAGCGAGCGGTCGACATTGTCCACCGCCCCATAGGTGGCAACCACCGTGGGCGTGAAGGTGCCAAAGGCGATCAGCGCGTACTTTGATCCCTCGTCAATCCCGAACCAGATCACAAAAAGCGGCAAGAGCGCGATCTTCGGGATCGGAAAGATGGCAGCGACCAGCGGCACAAGGCCGGATCGCACATATGAAAACAGCCCGATCAACACACCCACGCAGATGCCTATTCCGGCCCCGATCGAGGCTCCGACAGCCAGCCGGGTCAGCGATGGGGCCAGATGCTGGAACAGCATGCCCGATTGCCAAAGCTCTCCAAAGGTGGCCAGCACATCCGAAGGTTTGGGCAGGGTCAACGCCGAAATAAAGCCACTGCGCGTGCCCCATTCCACGATGGCAATCAGCAGTACAAAAACCGCGGCCCCCACCCATTTCTGAGGTTTGGGAGCAAAGCCTGCACCGCGAAACCGGATTTCCACAGGTCCTTTCACCTGCTGCGGGCTGTTTGTCAGATCAGACATGCAGCAGCTCCTCATCGGCGGCGCGCGCCTCGTCGCGCATCAGATCCCAAAGATGCTTTTGCACCTCTTCCAGATCCGGGTCGGCATAGCCGCGCTCGGCCAGTGGTTTGTCGATCTCAACCACCTCGCGGATGCGGCCCGGACGCCGGGACAGGACAACTATGCGATGACCCAGCCGCACCGCTTCGGCCAGGTTGTGAGTCACATAGACGGCGGTAAAGGGCGCGCGCGTCCAAAGCGCAATCAGATCATCCATCAGCAATTCGCGGGTCTGGCTGTCCAGCGCTGACAAAGGCTCATCCATTAGCATCACCGCCGGATTCACCGCCAAGGCGCGGGCAATGGCAACGCGCTGCTTCATGCCGCCCGACAGCTGTTTTGGCAGCGCCTTTGCAAAATCGGAAAGCTTGGTGCGCGCCAGAACGTCACGGATGATGTCCTTGGCGGCTTTGCCTTTGATGCCGTGATCCTCCAGCACCAAAGAGATATTGCCCTCAACGCTGCGCCAGGGCAGCAGGGCAAAGTCCTGAAACACATAGGTCAGCGGGTTGAGGCAGCCCTCTGGAGGTGTGCCGATCTGCAGAACACGCCCGGCCTCGGGCTTTTCCAGGCCGCCCATGAAACGCAAAAGCGTCGACTTCCCGCAGCCTGAGGGGCCAACCAGGCAAACGATCTGCCCGGACGGAACGTCCAGCGATATGTCGCGCAGCACCTCTGTGCTGCCATAGTGATGGCTGACCCCGTCCAGTCGGATATCCATGGCTTTTGGCCCTTGATTGATGCGCGGGGCAAACCCTCTTGCTGCCCCGCGATGGTTTCAGTGGTTTCAGGCGCCGATGGTGTCGACGTAAGAGGTGTCGAGGAAGGTATCGAGCGTGATAGCGCTATCCACCAGTCCGGCCGATTGCATCCACTCCAACTGGTCTCGGACCGAAGCCACATTGATCGCGGCGCCTTCGTTGATGCGCATCGCCCCGTTGATGATCGAAGGCGCGGCCTTTTCAAGGGGCCGGTCGGTGTAGACGTATTTGTGGATCAGCTGCACCATCTCGTTAATCGCCGCATCGCCCTGAGATTTCTCCACCATGATGGCGTTGAAGTCGCTCACCCCACGGGTAAAGCCTGCAAGGAAGGTTTCGACCAAGCCCCGGTCATTGGCTGCGTTCTGGGCCGAGGTGAAAACGGTTGTCACCTGATAGTCCGGCAGGTAATCAGCCACATCTCCTATGATATGGACCGCACCCGAACCGGCCAACGCCTTGGCGATGTGCGGAACGATGGACCAGGCATCAATCTGGCCGGACTTGAGCGCGCCGATGATCGCACCGACCTTTTGCAGGGGCACGAACTTCAGGTCGTCTACCCCATGTGCGGCGGCGATTTTCGAGCCCATGTAGTGGAATGAGGAGCCGGCGGTGGTCATGCCAAAGCGTTTGCCACCCAGTGCCTCGGGGCTGGTCAGGCCCGCCTGGAACGCCGCGTCCGAGGCGAGGATCTTTTGACCGTCTATTCCAGCCTCTTCGGACAGGGCGCCGCCGATCACCTTGACTGCGCCTTTTTGCGCAAGGCTCAGCAGCCCGCCAGAGATTGCCGTGACGCCAAAATCCACATCACCGCTGGCGATGGCCACGGCCATGGGCTGCGCCGCCTGAAAGAACTTCAGCTCAACATCAAGCCCCGCCTCGGCAAAGTAGTTGCGCTCGACGGCGATGAAGCTGCCCGAATGGCTGGTGAGGCTCAGCGCGCCCACAACAGCCTTGCTGTTCTTGGCAATGGCCGGGGCTGCAAGCCCAGTTGCCGCTGCCGCGCCCAAAAGGCCCATGGCCTGACGTCTGTTGAATGGTGTCATTGTGGTGCTCCTCCCTGAATAGCAACCTGTCGTTCAAATCTGGTGCCGCGCCTATGTCATCTCGGCGCGGATATCTGTCTCGAGCAAGGCCAGCGCTGCGACCTCATCCCGTGCAATGATCGCGACCTTCAAAGCCTCTCGTCGCCTTGCGCGCTCGGCAAAATCGATGCGCCCCTCGCGCAAAAGGGTCAGGCGGAACCGGCGCGACTGGTCAAAATGGCGACCGATGGTATCGAGCATGCGGGGGCTGTCGCAGGCTCCCAGCACGGCAAAGGAAAAGGCCCGGCAGGTTTCGTCCCATTCCAGCGCTGTGACATCGTCCGGGCTGCTTTGAACCGCGTGATCGGCCCGGTCTAAACGGTGCGCCGCGGCTATCACGGATGCTTCCCAGTCCACATCGCCATGCTGCAGGGCCCGCGACAGGGCCAGCGCTTCGAGGCTGAGCCGCATCAGCAGAATGTCGTTGCGGTCCTGTTCGGTGGCTGAGGTCACGCGAAATCCGCGCTGGGCTGTGGCTTCGACCATGCCCTCAACGGTGAGCATCCGCAGCGTTTCGCGCATGGAGTGGTTCGACCCGCCGTAGCGTTGACGCAACTGTTCAATCTTGAGCTTTTGATCAGGAGCCAGAACCCCAAAGGAAATGTCGCGCCGCAGGGCGGACGCCAGCATTTCGACGACAGTGTCGTCCTCCCGATGTTTCCCCCCAAAGATCAAAACTGTCCACCAGTCTGCAAAACATTGGAGATTTTGCTAGGTGCTGGAGGATCAGGTGTCAAGCACCGCAACTCGCCGCGCTGCGGCATAAAGCAGGCCGCTGGGCTGAGGTTTCCTAATGGTCAAAATTGCCCTAGCGTCACTCAAACGGGAGGAAACGGAGGGGAGGGGGCCGTGGCGAAGACGGATCTGCACATCACCCGGGTGGTCAAAACGGCAAGCGATCCAAGCGCTGCGGCGCGCTCGCGGCTCGCGGCCTCGTGGCGGCGCTCGCTCGATCATCATGGGCTGGATCCAGGCCAGCGCGGCGATGTGCAGCGCATCACAGAAATGGAACTGGCCCAGAGGCGCGAAAAATCCGAGGTGATGCACCGGATTGCCCTGCCCAAGCTCGACAGTCTTTATCAGCTTGTCGGCAGCTCGGGCTGTGGTGTTCTGCTGACCGACGCCGAAGGCGTGGTGCTGGATCTGCGCGCGGCCGATGGCGACCGTGCGGTGTTCGAGACATGGGGGCTGACGCCGGGCTCCGATTGGTCCGAAGCCTCGGAAGGGACCAATGGGATCGGCACCTGTATCGCCGAAAGCCGCCGGGTGATCATACACCGCGACGAACACTTCCACGCCCGCAACACCGGCATGAGCTGTATGGATGCCCCGATCTTTGGCCCCGAAGGAGAGCTGATCGGGGCGCTGGATGTCTCCTCGGCGCGCGCGGATCAGACCGAGGCCTTCAATAGGCTGATCGCGGCGCAGGTCGCCCAGACCGCGCGCCAGATCGAGGTGGACACCTTCCGCGCCGCCTTTCCCAAGGCGCGGATCATCGTGGCAGACAATGACGACAGCGATGCGGCCATGCTGCTGGCGGTCGACGGCGATGACCTGCTGCTGGGGGCAACGCGCGGTGCGCGCCGGGCCTTTGGCCTCAGCGCCTCGGGGCCGATCCGGTCCACCCCTGCGTCTGACCTTTTTGGCCGCGAGGCGGGGCCGACCGGCTTTGAAAAGGCCGAGCGTGCAGCCGTGGTGCGCGCGCTGTCACGCGCGGATGGCAATGTTTCCGAGGCTGCCCGTGCCCTTGGGATCGGGCGCGCGACCCTTTACCGGCGTATGAAACGGCTGGGCATTGGTGAAAGCGGCTCGGACCTGTCTCACTCCTGAGACAGTCTGGCGCTGATGCCTGTTTTCCCCCGGCTGACAGGGCGGGTCGTCTTGCAACAGGGTGCCTTCATCCCCGGCGGAGGACCGGGAGACATGGAGGAACATCAAATGAATGAAATGACCCAAGTTGCGGGCGGCTACACCTCGCCCTTCAAAATGCGCTATGACAACTTTATCGGCGGCACGTTCATGCCGCCTGCGAAGGGGCAGTATTTCGACAATATCACCCCGATCACGGGGGCCAAGGTCTGCGAAGTGGCCCGCTCGACCGCCGAGGATGTAGAGCTGGCGCTGGACGCGGCCCATGCTGCAAAGGACGCCTGGGGTAAGACCTCGGCTGCGGAACGCTCCAACATGCTGTTGAAGATTGCGGACCGGATCGAAGAGAACCTCGAGATCATCGCGACCGCGGAAACCTGGGACAACGGCAAACCTCTGCGCGAGACGATGGCGGCGGATATCCCGCTGGCGGTGGATCACTTCCGCTATTTCGCGGGCGTGCTGCGCGGGCAGGAAGGCAGCATGTCCGAGATCGACCACGACACAGTGGCCTATCACTTCCATGAACCGCTGGGCGTGGTCGGGCAGATCATTCCCTGGAACTTTTCGGTGCTGATGGCGGCCTGGAAACTGGCGCCTGCGCTGGCGGCGGGCAACTGCATCGTGCTGAAACCGGCCGAGCAGACCCCTGCGGCCATCATGGTGCTGGTTGAGGCGATTGCCGACCTTTTGCCGCCGGGCGTTCTCAACATCGTCAACGGCATGGGCCCCGAAGTGGGCGGGCCGCTCGCCAAATCTTCGCGCATTGCCAAGATCGCCTTTACCGGATCGACCGAAACGGGCCGCATCATCATGCAGGCCGCAACCGAGAACCTGATCCCGGTGACGCTGGAACTCGGCGGCAAATCCCCCAACATCTTCTTTTCCGATGTCATGGCCGAAGATGACGCCTTTCTCGACAAGGCGGTCGAAGGCTTTGTGCTTTTTGCTTTCAACCAGGGTGAGGTCTGCACCTGCCCCAGCCGCGCGCTGATCCAGGAAGACATCTACGAAGAGTTCATCGCCCGCTGCATCGAACGTGTGAAGGCGATCAAGCGCGGCGATCCGCGCGATCTGGAAACCATGGTGGGCGCGCAGGCCAGCGCAGAGCAGCAAGACAAGATCCTGTCCTATCTGACCATCGGCGTGGAAGAGGGGGCAGAGGTGCTGGTCGGCGGCGATGCCGAACGCTTTAACGGCGATTTGTCGGGCGGTTTTTACATCCAGCCCACGATCCTGAAGGGACACAACAAGATGCGTGTCTTCCAGGAAGAGATCTTTGGCCCCGTGGTTTCGGTGACCACCTTCAAGACCGAGGAAGAAGCGCTGCAGATCGCCAATGACACCATGTACGGCCTTGGCGCCGGTGTCTGGACCCGTGACGGCACCCGCGCCTATCGTTTTGGCCGCAATATCGAAGCCGGTCGCGTCTGGGTAAACAACTATCATGCCTACCCGGCGCATGCGGCCTTTGGCGGCTACAAGCAATCCGGTATCGGGCGCGAGACCCACAAGATGATGCTGGATCACTATCAGCAGACCAAGAACATGCTGGTCAGCTACAATCCGAACAAGCTCGGCTTCTTCTGATCGATCTGAACCAAACAGATGGCCGCCGACCGGAAACCCCGGTTGGCGGCTTTTTTGCTCAGGTCAAAAGCCGACTTTCGTGGGCCTTGATCTCAAGCCGCGCGGTTGGGCCGTAGGTTTCCATCTCAGCCATCAGTTCCAGAACTTCGGCGCGGGTCTCGGGATCGAAAGCGTCCAAAGTCTCGGCGCCGGGGTGATAGCTTTCGCTGGCAAAGCCGTCACAGATGACGATCTCGTGCTGGTCGAACAGGAGGTGCACATAGGTCACCAAACCGCCATGGGCATCGATGCGGATGGTCTGGTCGTTCAACAGATGCTTGGCCTTGACCAGCACTTCGCGCTGACCAAAAAGCAGCTCTGCCATTTCTGACCGCAGCAGAACCCGGTGATTTGGAGAGACCGAGATGGGACCATGGACCCCGATTGCATTTGCGGCAAAGGTGATCGGCGCGTTGACCCCTTCAGCCCGGCGGTGACAGCGTCCGATCCAGCGCAGGCGTTGAGGGCCGTGATCGCGGGTGAGAACAAGGTCTCCGATCTCCAGATCCTCAACCGCAACGTCGCCTTTCGGGGTGCGGATGAGCGTCCCGGCGACAAAACAGGGCGGCACTTTGACATTGGTCTTGACCGTCACGGTCCCGACATCCGTGTGGCCTTGCCCATCGTCGACCGTGTAGGAAAACGTGTTGATCTCATTGACGGTGCTGTCATTGGTGATCGACAGCGTGCCGTCGGCGTTGAGTGTCACAACCTCGCCGCTGGGCAGGGTCACCGATCCGCCGGGCGCAATTGCTTGACCGTTGATCTGGGTGATTGAAAGCTCGGTCCCATCGCTATGTTGGTCGTTGTCCAGAATGTTCAACTGCTCGGACCCGTCGCCGGAAATCGTCAGGACGTCATCGACCGCATCGAGCGTGTCTTTGAATGGGCCGGTCATCGTGTCGATGTCGGAATTCCAGTCAAGCCGCCCCAACAGCCCACCGCCGGGCAGCCCGGAAAAATCGATCGTCATTGTCGTGTAGAGATCGCCAACCGGAGCGTTGCCGGACAGGTTCACGATGTTTGAATAGGTCGCTGTGATATCGCCTGTGGTATCTGCGTAGTCCGGCGCCAGCTTGAAAGGAAAGCCATTGAGGGATCCCGGCGTCGAGGGGGCGCTGGGATCGTCCCCCATCGCCGTCGTGGTATCAAAGACCGAGTTCGCCGGCGACAGGTCGATACTGAGCGAGGCAAGTGTCTTTGTGGTTGTCAGCTCGTGCCAGCTGTACCCAAAGAACATTTTGATGTCCGTGCCGCTGGCTCCGCCCGTTGTGTAGGGGTCAAGGGCTTTCCACGTCAGCGTCTCGGTGGTGCCATCGGCATAGGTCGCGGTGATCTGCGCCCCTTCAAGGTCGACCCCGCGCGACGATGTATCAGAGCGAACGCCATAGTCGGTTTCGCGCGGCGTTCCATCACTTCGAAGGATGTCAATATTGGCCATTGGGCCCGGACCTTTTTGCAATCGGACTGCGCGACGATATTTTTCACTTCTGGTTTGCGGGTCGCTTCTGCGTGTCTAACTACAGCGCTTCAGGCTGGTGACGCGTCTATCCTGTGTCTTTTGGCCTTCCGTCATAGGCGCGCAAAATGGCAAAAAAGCAGCCGCATTTGGACGTTTCTGCACGGTTCCCCTTCAATTGTGCGATTTGCCGATCCCTTTTTAACGACAGTAGTTCAATTTCCTGAGTAAAACAGTTGCCTATACCTGCATGCAGTGTTAAGCGCCGCTCATACATAGTAACCGGAGACCGCCTATGTCCTTTTCGACAGTCCAGAGCGGCTTCCTTGGTGCTCTTGTAGCCAGCACGTGTCTCGTGTCAGCAACCGATGCTCAAGCTGAAGCCTTGACCTTTACCGATATTGCTGGCCGCGAAGTCACGCTTCCCGAGATGCCCGAGAGGATCATCCTTGGCGAAGGGCGCATGATGTACGGGATCAGCGCCGTTACCGACGGGAACCCGTTCGAAAAGATCGTGGGATGGAACAGCGATCTGATCCAGTACGACCCCGATGGGTTCCGCAAATTCCAGGGTGCCTTCCCGGAGGACACGGCGCGGATGATCGACTTTGGCAACCCCTATGCCGGAGATTTCAGCATCGAAGCCGTGCTTGAGGCTGATGCCGATCTGGTGCTTCTGGAGTCCGGCAGCCTGTTCAAGGCCGAGGAAACCGGCCTGATGGACAAGCTGGGTGAAGCTGGCGTTCAGGTTGCCTTTATCGATTTCCGCCGCAATGCGACCGAGAATGTCGTGCCCTCCCTTCTGATGCTGGGCCGCATCCTGGGCGAAGAAAAGAGCGCGGCTGAGTTCATCGATTTCTACATCGCGCAGATGCGCAAGGTGACCAACATCGTCGACACCATCCCGGCCGAAGAGCGGCCCATGGTGGTGGTAGAAAACGCCGCCGGATGGCAGCCCGATTTCTGCTGCTGGTCCTTTGGCCCCTATAACTATGGCCGCTTTGTCGAACTGGCTGGTGGCACCAACTATGCCTCGACCCTGGCGAATGCCTATTCGGTGACGCTGAACCTTGAAGGCGTGATCACTGCCGACCCGGCGCATATTGTCGCCACGGGCGCGAACTGGGCGGAATCCAAGCCTGAAGTGGGCTCGGTTCTGCTTGGCTATGAGGCGGATGATGCGATCAACACCAAGCGGATTGACGATCTGGCCGCGCGGCCTGGGTTTGCCGATCTCGATGCGGTGAAAGAAGGCAACTATCACGTCATCTTCCACCAGTTCTACAACTCGCCCTATCACTTTGTCGCCGTGCAGCAGCTGGCAAAATGGTTCCACCCGGACGATTTCGAAGATCTCGATCCGCAGGCAACCTTTGAAGAGCTGCACGCGCGGTTCCTGCCGTTCGAGGCCTCTGGGACCTTCTGGATGTCCGCAGCAGGCGACAAGTAAATTCCATCGGTCTGCGGGCGGTCGCTGCCCGCAGACCCTTCTTTTGCGAATGGTTTCATGACAGATCAGCCCTATACGCCCGATGCGAGCGCCCTTGTCAGCGCCTATCGGCGTCGCAACTTCAGACGTGCGGCGCTGGTGGGTCTGGCGGTCTTTGCGCTTTTGACCATGGTGGTCATCGATATCATCACCGGGCCTGCCAATCTCAGCTTTCTGCGCACCCTGCATGTGATCCTGGATCCATCGGTGGCGAGCGCGAAGGAAAGCGTCATCATCTGGAAGGTGCGCCTGCCCGTTGCCCTGATGGCGGTGATGGTGGGAGCCATGCTGGGCGTGGCCGGGGCCGAGATGCAGACCATTCTAAACAACCCGCTGGCGGATCCGTTCACACTGGGCCTGTCCTCGGCGGCAAGCTTTGGGGCCGCGCTGGCTATTGTCCTTGGCTGGTCGGTAATCCCCGGCATCGGAGGGTTGTTTGTCAGCGTCAACGCCTTTGTCTTTGCGATGGGCACGGCGATGTTCCTCTTTGCCTTTACCCGGCTGCGCGGGGTCTCCCCCGAGGCGATGATCCTGGTCGGGATCGCCATGCTGTTCACCTTCAACGCGCTTTTGGCCTTCCTGCAGTATGGGGCCTCCGAGTTTCAACTGGCGCAGCTGGTGTTCTGGCAGATGGGATCGCTGGCGCGGGCGACCTGGACCAAGGTCGGGATCTGTCTTGTGGTGCTGGTGGTGATCCTGCCCTGGTTCCTGTCGCGCAGCTGGGCGCTGACGGCGCTGCGCATGGGAGAAGACAAGGCCGCCGCGCTGGGCGTCAATGTCGGCCTGTTGCGGGTGACCATTCTGGCGGGCGTGTCGCTTTTGGCGGCCGTGGCCGTGTCGTTCGTGGGGGCTATCGCTTTTGTCGGTCTGGTTGGGCCACATATTGCCCGCATGATCGTGGGCGAGGATCAGCGCGGCTTTCTGCCCTTGTCGGCGCTCTGCGGTGCATTGATCCTGTCGGGCACCTCCATCGCCTCCAAGGCCATCACGCCGGGGATCGTCTATCCCATCGGTATGATCACCTCGCTGATCGGCATTCCCTTCTTTGTCATGCTGATCCTTGGGCAACGAAAAAGGCACTGGCAATGACTGGATTGATCGCGCGGGATCTGAGCTTTTCCTACGGCAAACGCAAGGTCCTTCAGAATGTTGGCTTTGAGGCCCTGAAACCCGGCCAGCTGACCGCCCTCATCGGCCCGAACGCAGCCGGTAAATCGACGCTGTTCCGCCTGATCGCCGGGCTGCTGAAACCCGAGACCGGCAGCGTGCATCTGAACGGGGCAGACCTTGCAACGCTCTCTGGCAAAGCGCGCCTCAAGCAGGTCTGTTTCATGCCGCAGTTCTTTGCCGCCAATGCCGCGCTCACGGTCTTTGATGTGGTGATGATGGCCCACAAACAGCTGCGCGGCTGGCGGGTGAGTGAGGCAGACATGCTGGCCGTGGGCCGCGCGCTTGAGGCCTATGGGATCGGCCACCTTGCCGAGGCCTATGTCAGCGAGTTGTCCGGTGGGCAGTCGCAAATGGTCTCGGTCGCGCAGGCCCTGGTGCGCACTTCGGATGTCTATCTCTTTGATGAGCCGACCTCGGCGCTTGACCTGCGGCACCAGCTGGAGGTTCTGCACCAGATCAAACAGGCGGTGGTGCAGCGTGGTGCCATCGGCATGGTTGCGCTGCATGATCTGAACCTCGCGGCCCGTTTTGCCGACCATCTGGTGCTGGTCGGGCGGGGCCGTGTGATGGCCGAAGGACGCCCCGACGATGTGCTCAGATCGCCTGCAATTTCAGAGATCTACGGCGTCGACATCGAAATCACCACTGGCCCCCGGGAGGATCTTCTTGTCCATGCTTACCCGTCGTAATTTCATCCTGTCCATGTCTGCCCTTGCCGGGTCCGGTGCGGCATTGGCCTGCCCTGCGCCACAGGCGGATGGTGCTGCGCATTCGGTTCTGATGCTGAATGCCGCCTGCGGCGATGCGGAGACTCCAAATGTGTTTGAGCCGGCAATCCTGCATGTGAACCCCGGAGAGAGCGTGACTTTTCTGCCAACTGATGCGGGCCACAATTCGGCCAGCAAGCGCGGGATGATCCCCGAAGGGGCCGCGCCCTGGAACGGCGCCCTTGATGAGGCGCTGACCGTTACCTTCACCGTGCCGGGGATTTACGGGCATATCTGTGTCCCGCACTACGAATGGGGGATGGTTGGTTTGATCGTGGTCGGCGGTGATCTGCACAACCTCGCCAAGGCAAAGAAGGTTCGCCACCCCGGCAGCGCCCGCAGCGCCTTTCGCACGCTCCTGAAGCAGCTGGAGGCCTAGTGCCCTATTTCAGATCAAGGCATCCTGATTGATCCGGGCCATGATTTCCGACAGGCGGGTCCAGCTCTGCAAGGTGATCGGCAGCGCGAGAGCGCTTTCGACATATTCCCAGGAATAGCTGACAACCGAGAACAGGGTGCCCGCTGTCACCTCGGGCAGGGCGGTCGCAATGCGCAGGTTGCCCAGGATCATCCCCAGAAGGATCACGAATATCCCGCCATAAAGCAGCGCCTCTCTGTCCGACAGGCGCACCTCAAGGCGACGCAGGCGCAGGAAATGCGCGCTCATGGCGCGCAGATTGCGGCGCTCCAGCAAGGCGACCTGCTGCTCGCTCCGCTGATTGATGGCGGCGTTGAGGGTATAGAACCTGCGGTGAAACAGGGCGTAGAGCGCGATCATGGCCAGTGTGGCGCCCCCTGCCACCAGCGCCAGATGCGGCGAGAAGAACGACAGGACAATCACCGATATCACCAGTTGCACCCCGGCCGCGATGGCTTCGGGCAGGGTCTCTTCGAGGAAGTCGACCATCTCGCGCCCCATGGCGATACGCGCGTTGAGGGTCGAGACCTCTTGCCCCGATCCGCGCTCTACCTGTGCTTTCCCAAGCTCCACCCGGATCGCGCCATAGATGCGCGTGTCATAGGCCCGCCGGACGACCGAGAGAGCAATAAGCAGCGCCATGATCCCCGCCAGTTGCCAGAATGCAGTGCGACCTCCGGTCAAGAGGTCATCAATGGCCAGCCCGATGAACAGAGGGATAAGGGCCATGAGGGCAGTTTCTCCAAGGATCATGCCCCAGGTCAGAAAAATCCGCAGCCGAAACACCCGGAAGAGGCTGCCAATGGTCAAGGGAAGATCACTCAGCATGGCGGGTCATTGGCCGTAGTGAAGTTTGACAGTGACCGGCCCCGGCGCAAAGGCGGCTTCGGCAAAACTGGGCTCGTCGCCGGGCGCGTCCGCACCGGATGCGCCGATCCCTTCGAGCAGGGTCCAGCCGCGCACATTGAGATCCTCATCGCTGTTTTCGTCATGGAACAGGAAAATGGCGTAAGGCCCGGCATTGAGACCTGTGAAATGATGCGCGAGGCTCCCCCTTTGCGCGGGCAGTGCGGCAAATCCGGCGACCTTTTCGAAATCCAGCCGGTCAAAGGCCTGCGCGCTGTCAAAGACGGCGACAAGCGCTTGCCCCACATCGCTGCGAACGCCGGATACGGTCAGATCAATGCCTTCGGCGGCGGCCCCCAACGGGAAGATCAGAAGGGCCAGAGTGGAGATCAGTTTCATGGGCGTACCTTTTGGCTTTCGGGCAAACTGGATGGGGCGTGAAACAGTGCGATTACATCTTCGGTGATGGCAATCAGAACCGGCACGAGGATGAGCATCAGCGCGGTGCCGAACAGCTCTCCAAAGGCCAGAGAGACCGCCGCCGGGATCAGATATTGCGCCTGTTCGGATGTTTCGGTCAGAAGGGGCAGAAGGCCGATCACCGTCGTGGCCGTGGTCAGGAAAATTGCCTGGAACCGTCCGATCCCGGCTTCATGCAGGGCCTTGGGCACGCTGTTGCCCTCGTCGCGCGCCTGATTGTAGCGGGTGATCATCACCAGGCTGTCATTGACTACCACCCCAGTAAGCGCCAGCATCCCAAAGAAGGAGAACAGTGACAGCGACACCCCCATGATGAGATGTCCCATTGCTGCGGCGATGAACCCAAAAGGCACGATGGCGAGGATAACCACGGGCTGCCAATAGCTTCTGAGCGGCACGGCCATCAACACATAGATCAGCACGGCCGCAAGGATCAGGGCACGGATCAACCCGCCCTGGATCTCTCCCATCTCCTCCAGCTCTCCGGCGGCAACAACCTTGACGCTTGGATAGGTTTTTGAAAGCTGCGGCACCAGTTGTTCAAAAACGGCCTGTCCGACCTCAGACGGGGCAACCACGCTGCGGTCGATCGAGGCCATTACCGTATTCATCCGCTGCCCATCGCGGCGATGCAGCGCGGCAGAGACATAGCTGCCTTCGACCTCGGCCACGGTGCCGAGCGGTACCCAGACGCCGGTGTCGCTGCGCAGGCGGATCTGCATCAGATCGTGGATTGTGTCGCGCGCATCGCGGGCGTTTTGCACCACCACGCGCACCTCGGCGCCATCGCGGCGCACCCGCGTGACCTCGGCGCCGCCAAAACCATAGCCGATCTGACTGGCCAGGGTTTCAGCCGTGAAGCCAAGGTTGCGGGCGTCGGGCCGCAGGCGCAGGCGCAGCTCGGGCTGGCCGCCGACCAGACCGTCGCGGATATTGGCCACGCCGTCGATGCCGCCCAGGAAGCCGCGCATCTCCTCGCTGGCGGCGCGCAAAAGGTCCTCGTCCTTGGACATCAGGCGGATGCTGAACCCTCCGGCAAGGGCTTCGGAGCCGGTGAATTCCAGCTCGCTTGCCCCCTCAACGGCCCCCACGCGAGCACGCCACTGGCGCACCACGTCAAGGATCGGCACATGGGGTCGCTCTGCCACCGGCAGCATCTCGGCATAGATCTGGGCGCTACCCGCGCCGTTCACGATGGCAAAGAAGGTGCGAATCGGCAGATCCTCCATGTCGGCCTTTTCCGCCAGTTCTTGGTTGAGGCGGCGCCCTTCGGCCTCGATCCGGTCGACATTGTCCCGCGTCAGAGAGAAGGGCGCGCGGGCGTCCATCTCAAGGTTCACGGTGATCACCTGGCCCGGAACATCCGGGAAGAACACGGTCTTGACCTTGCCCTTCTCCAAGAGGCCAAGACCCAGCGCACCGGCGGCAATGAAGAGGATCAGAACCGCGTATCGGTGCCGCAGCGAAAACCGGAGGGTCGGCTGATACAGGCGATCACGCACGCACATCAGCGCGCCGCGCGCCCCGTCCTGCACCCGCCCCCAAAGCCGCGCGGGCAAGTGGCGGCGCTGCTCAGTCAGCGGCACATGGGCGAGGTGCGCGGGCAGGATGAACTTGCTTTCAAACAGCGAGAACAAAAGCGCCAGAATGACGATGCCCGAGAACCCGGCCAGAACCTTGCCCAGCGGATTGTCGATCAGCAGCATCGGGTAAAAGGCCGCCACGGTCGTCAACACCCCAAAAACGGTGGCAGTGGCGACCCGTTTGACGCCGATTTCGGTCTGTTTGATGGGATCGCCCCCTTTGCGGCGCTCTTCAAAGACACTTTCGCCTACGACCACTGCGTCATCCACCAGAATGCCCAAAGCAATGATCAGGCCGAATGTGGTGACGTCATTGAGAGAGTAGTCGACCCATTTCGACCCGGCGACGGCCAGTGCGCCCATGACCGAAATCGGAATGCCCATGGCCACCCAAAAGGCCAGCCGTACATTCAGAAAGATCGACAGCAGCAGCGTGACCAGCAACAGCCCCTGCACGCCGTTCGACTGCAACAGCGCGAGGCGGTCGGCGATGTATCCTGCGCTGTCGCCCCAGACTTCGGCCTGGATCGCGGGGGGCAGCTGGCGTTCGAAATCGCTCACCACGCGGCGCACCACACGGCTGATATCCAGCAGGTTTTCCTTTTGCCCGATCAGCACCTCCATGCCGATGGTGGGATTGCCGTTCAGGCGAAAAAGGAAATCGCCCTCTTCAAAACCGTCTCCGATCTGCGCGATGTCAGACAGTGGCACGAAAGAGCCGTCGGGGCGTTCGATGATCGGCAGGGCGCCATATTCGGGCGCATAGCGGGCGCGGTCGTCGGCGCGCAGGTAGATGGTGCCGCCCTTGGTGCGCAGCTCACCGGCCTGAAAACTGAGAGAGTTGGCCTGGATCGCAGCGCTCACATCTGCAACTGTCAGCCCGTATTGACGCAGGATTTCGGGTTCGACCTCGATCCGCAACTCGCGTGGGATCAGGCCCCAAATCTTGTGCCGGGACAGTTCCGGTTCCGCCAGAAGGGTCTCCTTCAGCCGCTGCGCCAGAGTTTGCAGGGTGGCCGGATCGGTCTGCCCGTGCAGGTTGACGTAAAGCGCCGGGAAGTCATAGCCGGAGGCTTCGATCACCGGTCTGCGCGCCTTTTCGGGCAGGTCAGTCAGCCCGTCGATGCGGATACGCACCCGGTCCAGCACGTCTTGCAGCCGCACCCCTCCGGCTCGGTGTACCGTGACCGCCGAATACCCATTCCCGGACGTCGAAGTGATCGAGCGCACGCCTTCGACACCTTCAAGGGCCTGCTCTACCTTCTGCGTGATCAGCTCGTCGACCTGTTCGGCGGTTGCGCCGGGGTACTCAATGGTAATCTCGACACTCTCAGGCGGAATGCGGGGGAAGCCTTCGATGCGGATGGAAAAGAGGGTCTGCACACCAAGGAACAGGATGAGCAGCATCATGAGGTTGGCAGCAACAGGATTGCGGATGAACCAAGCGGTCAATGCGTGCATGGATCAACCCTCTACCCGCTGCGGCGCTACCCGTTGCCCGGGCAGGAAAGAGGCCAGCGGCGTGCGCACCACGCGCCACGGGGCGGGCAGATCTTGCGGAGCGGCGATGGTGATCCTGTCCTCGCTGCGGAACAGGATTTGGGGGCTCAGTCGGACCAACAGGTCGTCAGTGTCAACCATCCAAATGTATCCGGCGCGGGTCAGCGCGGTTTCCGGTAGGGTCAGGGTGTCTGCAATGCGGCGTCCGTCAAATACCACCCGCAGGAAATCCCCGGCCAGCACCCCTTCGGCCGGATCCGAGACGTCCAGGAAGACACGTATCTGGCGGGTTTGGGGATCGAGAAAGCCGCCCCCCTGCCGGATGGTCGCTGTGCCAAGGGGTCGTCCATCCCGGTGAAACAGTCGCGCTGTTCCGCCCGCGATGGGGTGGTCCAGCAAGGCCCAGTCCGACCTGCTAAGTTCCACAGTCATCTCAAAATGACTGTCATCCGAGAGTGTCACCAGCGGCTCTCCGGCGCTGACTGTCTGTCCGAGGCTGGCGAGCCGAGATGTGACGAAGCCGGAAAATGGTGCCGTTACCACGGTGTCAGCCAATTGCTGTCGGGCTGCGGCCAGTTGCGCCTGCGCCGAGGCGAGCGATTTTTCGGCAATCCGCAGGTCCGGCAGGTGCAGGGCCAGATCGTTGGGCGGCTCGATATCGTTACGGGCGAACTGCCGTCGCGACACGGTCACATTGTTCTGCGCACGCAGGCGGGCCAGTTCTGCCTCTTCCACGGCCATTTCGGCTGCGGTCACGGCGGTTTCAAAGGGGGTGCGCTCTACCTCGAACAGGGGCGTTCCTGCAGTGACGCGGGTGCCTGCAAGCGCGGCATCATGCACCGCGCGAATACGGCCCGACACCGCCGCGCGGATCTCGGCGCTCCACCGGGGGCGCAGCTCGGCAAAGGCAGAGACCTGCGCCGTAACCTCCGCTTGGCTCCTATGCAGCACCGAAACAACCGGTGCGACAGGTGCCGCAGTCGTGCGGGAGACGTCCACCGTGTCTTCGGTCTCCAGCAGCAGGACCACCACCGCCGACAAGAGGGCAAGGGCCAGGGTGACAAAGAGCCAGCGTCTTGGTTTGGAGGTGGGGGACTCAATCTGCATGTCTGGCATAGCGTGTCTTTCCGTTGTCGAAACTTCGAATCGCAATGCGTGTTGCGACCTGCGGCTACATGGCATATACAATGAACGATCGTTCGTTCAATATGTAGATGGCAATGAAATCAAACACTCCATCAGATCCTTCGCCGCAAAACTCACGTGACAGGGCCTTGGCTGCGCGCAGGCAAAAAATCCTTGAGGCTGCGGTGATGTGCTTTCTGGAGACCGGGTTTCACCAGACCGGCGTGCGCGATATTGCGGCGCGGGCAGGGGTGAGCCTTGGCAATCTCTACAACCATTTTCCGGGCAAGCATGATGTGCTCCTGGAAATCGCGCGGCTTGAGCGGCAGGAGCTGGACCCTTTCATTGCGCTGCTCGAAAAGGACGGCCCTGCGCCAAAAAGGTTCGGAAAGTTCGTTGGGGTCTACGCAAAATACCTGGCAGCCCCTGAAAACGTGATCCTGACCATCGAGATCACCAGTGAGGCCATTCGCAAGGACGACCTTGGAGAGCTGTTCTGGAAAAACCGTGCGGCGCTGGTCGCCGCCTTGACACGCCTTTTGCAACGCGGCGTGGAAAACGGGGATTTCAACTTACCGACATCCCCTGAAGAGGCGGCGCATATGGTGCTCGAACTGATCGAAGGCCGTGCCTATCACAGCGTTCTGGGGGAGGCGAAGATGCGAAAACTCCTGCCGGGTTTGAAGGCGTTCCTGAGTGCGGCGATCGGGGCAAAAGCACGCTAGTTTTCGCTACACTGAGGCCTCAAGGATCAGATCACTGGCCTTTTCCCCGATCATGATGGCGGGGGCATTGGTGTTGCCCGAGACGATTTCCGGCATGATTGAGCAATCTGCGACCCGCAGACCCTCAATGCCATGCACGCGCAGATCTGCGCCAACAACCGCATCCGGTCCCTGTCCCATCTTGCAGGTTCCCGTCGGGTGATAGATCGAAGTTGAATTGCTGCGCGCCCAGTCCAGAGTTGCTTCATAGTCCTCCATGGCAAGGTCGGAAGACGGGCGGAACTCTTCGGCGATTTTGGAGGCCAAGGGGGCATGCCGTGCGATCTTGCGGGCGATATTGACCCCGTCCACGATGGTTCTGCAGTCCGCCTCGGTTGATAGGTAGTTCGGTATGATCTTTGGATAGGTCTTTGGATCAGGGCCATTCAGGCGGATTTCTCCCCGGCTTTCGGGGCGCAGCTGGCAAACCGACATGGTGAAGGCCGAAAACGGATGCACGCCTTCGCCGGGGCTGTCGGCGGACCAGGGCTGAACGTGGAACTGAATGTCGGGGGTTGCCAGATCGGGCCGGGTTTTCATGAACCCCGTTGCAAGGCTTGCTGCCATTGTCATCGGGCCAGAGCGGAACAGAGCGTATTTCAGCGCAATCCGGGCCTGGTTGAACAGGCTGCGCACCTCATCGTTCAGTGTGGGTTCCTTACATTTGAACACAAGTCGCGCCTGCAGATGATCCTGCAGGGCCTGACCTACGCCCGCCAGATCCACCAGCGGCGTTACGCCGTTTTCCCTGAGCTGCTCTGCCGGGCCAATCCCAGAAAGCATCAAGGTCTGTGGCGAGTTGATGGCTCCGGCTGACAGGATGACCTCCTTGCGGACTATGATGCTGCGGGGAGTTCCGCTTGCATCCAGATAGGTCACCCCAGTGACCCGTCGTCCCTCAAGATCGATGCGCTGCACCAGCGCTCGTGTGACGATCTCCAGGTTTGGTCGGGTCTTTGCGGGCTTCAGAAAAGCAACGGCGGCGCTGCAGCGGCGTCCGTTGCGTGTGGTGAGCTGGAAGTAACCGACTCCTTCTTGCTCGGCCCCGTTGTAGTCTGGGTTGAACGGATAGCCCGCCTCAACCGCGGCGGCGACCCAGGCATCGCAGATCGGGCGCTGAATGCGCATGTTCGACACCGAAAGCGGGCCGCCGACGCCATGGAAGGCATCTTCGCCGCGTTCCTGATCCTCTGATCGTTTGAAGAGTGGCAGAACGTCATCCCAGCCCCAGCCGCTGTTTCCCATCTGGCGCCAGCGGTCATAGTCCTCTTTCTGGCCGCGCACGTACAAAAGCCCGTTCAGCGACGAAGACCCGCCCAGCACCTTGCCGCGCGGCCAGTCGATAGAGCGCCCGTTCAGGCCCGGATCGGGTTCGGTTTTGTAGCACCAGTCGACAGACGGGTTGTGCATGGTTTTGAAATAGCCGACCGGGACATGGATCCAGGGGTTCGTGTCCTTTCCTCCGGCCTCAAGCAGGACAACCTTGTTTTTTGGGTTTTCGCTCAATCTATTGGCGATCACGCAGCCTGCGGATCCGGCACCCACTACAATGAAATCAGCCTCCAAGACCGTCCCTCCCGACTCTCCGTGGAAAAATTTTCTATACAGGATGGCTAAAGCAAGCTAGCCTTTTTTGATACACAGTGTCTCAATAATGCGATCAGGGAGGATAAGCATGGGACTTTCAAAGAATTTGAGCCGCATAACGCGGCGCGATTTGTTCCGCGTTGCAGGGACTTACGGGATGAGCTCGACGCTGTTGGCTGCCGGCAGCTTTGGTGGGGCCATGAGTCTGGCCAGCCTCGCCGCTGCGGCAGAATCGACCTATGAGAGGCGCTTTTCCAAGCCTGCAAAACACACGCTAAAGTTTGGTGCTGCAGGCTTTAACGCGCGCAATCTCTTGATCGAACGGGCAGGGGCCCTGGAGTTTGCCCGAGACCTTGAGGCGCGGACGGATGGGGAGATCCGCATCGAGTTTATCGGTGACAACCAGATCTGCGGGCAGCTGAGCTGTGTGGAAAAAACCCAGCAGGGCATCGTCGATATCTATGCGGCCTCGACCCAGAACTCTGCCGGCGGCGCGCCCTATCTGAACGTTTTGGACTATGCCTTCATGTTCCCGGGCCGCGCGTCGCAGTATCACTTCCTCTACCATCCAAAAAGCCAGGAGATCCTGCGCGATCCGCTGGAAAAGCGGCATGGCCTCAAATTCCTGTTCAGCCATTGTGAGCTGCGCGGGATTCAGCTGGGTCTTGGCTGGCAGGACAAGCCTACCGTCACCAAGCTGGAGCAGCTCTTTGGCACCAAGAACCGCGTGACCGGCACCCAGCTGGGGCGGATTGCCATGAAGGCGCTGAACCTCAATCCGGTGCCGGTGGCCTGGGAAGAGACGCTCGATGGGTTGAAACAGGGGCTGATTGATGGGGCGGAAACCTGGGCCTCTGCCGTGGCCTATGCCAATATGTCGCCGGTGGTCAGCCAGTCCGTTGATCTCAAGTTCTTCTGCGGGACCGAGCATACCTCGATGTCCGCCAAGGTCTTTGACGGCTTGGAAGGCTATCTGCAGGACGCCGTGATGGAGAGCGCCTATTGGGCGCAGGCTCATGTTCAGGCCGCAAACGAGGCGGCACTGGTCAAGACAGTCGGTTTCTCGGACCCGCAGCTGCCGGGCACCATCTTTGTGGAAAACGACGTGCGCCCCGCCTTCCTGCCGGAAAGCGAAATCCGCATGGCCGAGGAAATGTGCTCGCCCGAGTTCCAGCCGCAATTGTGGGAACAGTGGCGGGATCGTCTCAACAAATGGGCAGGCGGCATCGACACCTATCAGGAAATCTACACCATTGCGCGGGAAGTCGAAAAAGACATGAAGCCCGAAAACGTGGAGCCGCGCCGCTGGTGGAAAGGGTGAGCCAGACCGAACCTGAGTAGAGGAGAAGAGGGGCGGCGCCAAGGACTGCGCCGCCCCTGTCGTCCCGGCAGAGTGGAGGCTGTCGGCGGCTAATTCTGGGAGGAAGACATGCAGGTCTGGTCGGACATTGGCGACATTGTCGCCGCCTTTGCGTCGCAAGACAGTTGGGAAATTCGCAATGCGCTGGAGGGCAATGCCGCCTGGGTTGCTGGCACAGCGGTGGCCATATTTGGCGGGCTGCTGGTCATGGGGCTTTACCGTCTGGTGCCGCTTCTGGATCGCCATCTGGAGCGCACCGTCATGGTCTGGAGTTATCTGGCCATTGCCCTGATCATCTTTTGGGGGGTGATCGACCGCTTCGTTTTCAAGAACCAGCAACCCTGGTCCACTACTATCCCGCCCCTTTTGTTCATGATCATGGCCTGGTTTGGCGCGGCCTTTAACGTCAGGCTGCGCACCCATCTGAGCTTTATCGAGTTTCGCATGGCCATGCCCCGTGCCGGGCAATTGGCCTGTCTCGTGCTGGATGCGGCCCTCTGGTTCGGGTTCGCCGTTATCGTCTTTGTGACCACAACACGGATGACGGCCCTGTCTGCCTCCAATTTTCAGATCGTTCTGGGCACCGACAGCGTGATGCAATGGTGGTTCCTGATCACCGCGCCCCTTGCCTTTGTGATGATGATCGCGCGGGTGTTCGAAAACCTCTGGGACGATATCAGCAATTTCCGCAATGGACGGCCCATGATCCAGCAAGCCGTGATCGGAGGAGATACGTGATGACGGACGGAACCTGGGTCACGCTGATCTCGCTGGGGGTCACCTTCCTGTTCATGCTGGGGGTGCCGGTGCTTTTGGTCATCGCCTATTGGGTGATTGGCTGCTCTTTCGTGCTGGGGCTGACGCTTGATAATATGGGGGCTGAGCTGCTGAATGTCTTCAACAAGGGGTTTGCCCTTTTGGCGATGCCGCTGTTCATCCTGACCGGAGATCTGATCAACCAGTCCGGCATCGCGCGCAGGCTTTCTGACTTTGCCTATGCCTGTCTGGGTTGGATGCGCGGCGGGCTGGCCATGGCCTCGCTCGGGGCCTGTGGGCTGTTTGCCGCGATTTCGGGATCCAACTCGGCCACCACCGCCACCATCGGCTCGATGCTGCACCCGGAAATGGTCAAGGGCGGCTATGACGAGCGCTTTTCGGCGGCGACCGCAGCGGCGGGCGGGACAGTTGGCATCATCATCCCGCCGTCGATCATTTTCATCGTCTACGGGTTCCTGATGAATTTGCCAATCTCGGACCTGTTCGTGGCCGGGATCCTGCCCGGCGCGATGATGGTCATCGGTATGCAGCTGGCCTGCTGGATCATCTGCCGCCGCAACGGCTGGGGGCACCTGATCCCCTTGCAGATGACCCGAGTGCTCAAGACGGCCTTTGGCGCCTGGCTTGGCTTCTTTGCCATCGGTCTGGTGCTGTGGGGGATCTACACGGGCAAATTTTCCCCGACCGAGGCCGCAGGCGTGACCGTTGGGTTCTGCGTTATCGCCGGAGTTCTGTCTTGGATTGTGACCCGCATGATGGGGGGCAAGACAGACAAAACCTGGCAGGAGAAATCCTTTGCAGAAATGCTGGTGGTGGAAGGGTTCACGCCTTTGCAGATCCCGTCCATCGTGGTGCGATCGGCACAGATCACCGGCATTCTTGCGCCCCTCATCGCCATCTCGGTGGTGATGCAGCAGATCCTGTCGCTATTGGGGGCGCAGCAGGTCATCGGCGGGTTCGTGACCTCGATGGGCGGTTATCACGCTGTCCTGTTCACCTCGATGGTTATCGTCTTCTTTTCCGGTATGGTGCTGGAGAGCCTTCCGGTCACGATCATCCTTGCGCCGATCCTTGCCCCGATTGCGGCCTCTGTGGGAATCGATCCGATCCATTTCTCGGTCATCTTCCTGGTTGGCGCCTCCATCGGGTTCATCACGCCGCCCTATGGGCTCAACCTCTATGTGGCGTCAGGGGTAACCGGTGTTCCGTATTTCAGACTGCTCCGCTATACGGTGCCCTATCTTGCAGCACTTATCGGGGTTTGGCTTTTGGTTTCCCTTGTGCCCGACTTTGCCTTGGTGCTGCTGCCAAACAAATAGCGCGGATGGGCGATGGCAGAAGACGCATCGGAAAAGCAAGACGGACAGATCCCCACCAACCTCCGGCTGCTGCGACTGCTGGAGGTTGTCGTTGCACGTGGGATCGCAGTGCGACCGGCAGATCTGATCGAAGAGCTGGGTTTGCCCAAACCGACCGTGCATCGGCTGATCCAGACAGCCGAGGCCGAAGGGTTCCTGCAACGCGATCTTGATGGGCGGGCCTTTGGGCCGGGGCCGCGCCTGCGCCAGATGGCGCTGGACACAATGTCGTCCGAACACCTGCGCACCGCGCGGCTCAGCATTCTGAAAGGCATTGCCGAAGAGCTGGGCGAGACCTGCAACCTTGCGGCAGCAGACCGGGAAGGGATGATCTATCTCGACAGGGTCGAAACCAAGTGGCCGCTTCGCATACAGCTGCCGATTGGCACCCAGGTGCCCTTCCATTGCACGGCAAGCGGCAAGATGTACCTCTCTTCGCTGAAACCCAAGGCCCTTGAAGCGGTTGTTCGATCACACCCGCTGGAAGCGACGACGCCAAAGACGCTCACGGACCCAGATGCGCTTTTGACCGAAGTGGATGCTATCCGTGCAAGAGGTTACTCAACGGACGATGAAGAATTCATCTCTGGAATGGTCGCGGTTGCCGTTCCGGTGTGGGACCGAAGTGACAGGCTGTTGGCAACGCTGTCTGTGCATGCACCGGTGCAACGTTGCAGCCTGATGTGTCTTGTGGAACGACTACCTGCGCTGCGTCTGGGGGCGCAAAGACTGTCCGAGCTGACGTGAGGCGTCTGCGTCTTGGCAGGGGTGACGTAGTAAAAAATACAATTTGGTTCTTGCGGTCCCTGAAAGACCCATGCGTGCAAGAGACTGCAGAAAAAGAAAGGTTGTAGGGCGGCCGTTGTTGCGAGCCTGGGTCATATGTCGGTTTGAATGAGAAGCGAGTGAAACAGACCAATTGCTTGGCATCTGTTCCATTGTGTGGATCGCGATGGCCAAAGCCGGATTTTTGACGTATGTGACGCCGGGGTGATCCGAGATCTCTAGCCGGTCATGAGAGCGGCTCCACCGCGCGATTCGCAATGAGTTTGACAGTGCTGGCAGGAAACGGGGTTGATCTTGCGATGACTGCAGATGTTTCCCATTCCGGATCCAAAAGCAAAAGCGCCGCCCAAAAGGGCGGCACTCTGGTTAGGCACTTTGCTTGTGCAAGTCCCCGGGGGCCAATAGCCGTTCACGCAGTTTTTCCAACGTTACGCCTTTTGCCGCAGCAGGAAGATCGGCGGGACCAGATGCATTGATCTGGTCTTCAACCCGGTCATAGAAACCCGACAAACCTGAAAGTGTCTGGATGACCAGATCAAAATCCTGCAGTGCTTTTAGCTCTTGGCTGGTTGGGCGCGTTCCGCGCTCCAGAACCGTTAACGCAACGTCTTCTAACTCTTGAATCTTTGCCTTCAGCTGCTGCATTTCCCAAGAGGAAATGGCGCAGAGATCTCTCAGGGCTTTGTCGGGATGCTTCATGATTACAGGCGTCCAACCACTTGTTCGATGGCCTGCTTCATTGTCGCGACGGTGAACGGCTTGCGTACAATGTTGTTCAGCCCGAGCTTTTTGCCGACTTCGATGATCTCAGGAGTCGGTTTCCCTGTAACCAGGATGAACCCGACGCGCTGAGTGACCTGGTGCCCGCGTACAGCCTGCAGAAGGCCAAGGCCGTCCATGCCAGGCATATTGTAGTCAGACAGCACGAGGTGCACAGGCGTTTTCGTCATTTTCTGAAACGCGGATTGCCCGTTGTTTTCCACCATATAGTTCTTGATGCCCAGTTCGTCCAAGGACTGCGTCAGGATCCCTCGGCTTGTCGACATATCGTCCACAACCATAACGCGCAGATTGTCTTTCAAGCTCATGTTTTTTCCTCGTGTTTCTCTTTACTGCTCAAACTTATCGGGCATCCCCACCCGACGGAGTGTGAATGTATGTTGTGATGCCGGCCGTTTTCATGTGTTGCGCGGCGGGGCCGGACATTCGCTCTGAGTGCCCGATAAACAAGTAACCTCCTGGCACCAAAGACCTTTGAAACGCCTGCCAGACCTTCTGCTGGGTCGGTGTATCAAAGTAGATGGCCACGTTCCGACAAAATATTGCATCGAATTTTCCCTTAAATGGAAAGGGTTCGATCAGGTTCAGAACGCCAAGCGTGACCATCGAACGGATGCTTTCCGGCAGCCTGCCGTCCGCATCCAGTTTTGGTACATACTTGCGGTATTCCGCAGGGATTTGCGCCAGTTCGTCAGCCGGGTACTTTGCCGCTGTGGCCGTTTTCACAACAACCGGGTCGATGTCGGTGCCCAGGATCTTGAAGTTCAGACGATTCACATCAGGGCACATATCCTGAATGATCATCGCCAGAGTGTAGGGTTCCTGGCCATTGGAACATCCGGCCGACCAAATCCGGACCCGACCGCCTTCCCGTGCCTTTTGAATCAGCCCGGGCAGAACATCCTTTCGCATGGTCTCAAAGTGATGCGGCTCTCGGAAGAACTGCGTCACATTGGTGGTCAGGAGCGACAGAAGGTTACTGCGCTCTGCGTCAGAATTCGGCCCGTTGAGACGGGCAAGATAGTCCTTGAAATTCACAACGTTCTGCTGACGCAGACGCCGTGCCAAGCGCGCAGAAACCAGTGGTTTCTTGCTGCTCGACATAGACAACCCGAAATGCTTGTAGGCAAATTGGGCGATGGCTTCGAAATCCTGATCAGTCAGGGTGAAACCGTCTGTCTTGGGATCGATAGGACTTCTTGCGTTCACATCATCACCTGTTCAGGCACAGAAATAACTGCATCCAGATTGATGATCCGCACCATGGTTTCATCGTGCGAGATGATTCCCTGGATGTACTCCATGGTGTAGCGGCTATCGACTGGAGGCGTGTCCTGGATGTCATCCGGATTGATCGAGATGATTTCCGAGACAGACTCGGCCAGCAGGCCAACCGGTTTGCCACCAACCGCGACGACGATCACGACATTGCGCTCGCTGGCTTCGGTCTGGTGCAGGCCGAAACGCGCGGACAGATCGTAGATCGGGATCACCGCTCCACGCAGGTTCATCACGCCCAGCACGTCCGACGGGGCGTGCGGCAGGATCGTGACTGGGGACCACCGGCGGATCTCACGGATCTGAGTGATTTTGAGACAGAAAGCCTGGCCCGCCACAGTGAAGCTCACAAATTCACTGAACTGGGCGTGTTTTACTTCCTGATCGCCGTGCTTGACTTCAACTTGCGACTGCATTGTTCATTCTCCGCTCGGTGTCAAAGGCGGCTGCCGAGGGCGAGGCCGCGATAATGCTTTCCGGATCAAGGATCATGGCGATTTTGCCGTCTCCAAGAATTGTGGCGGCTGCCACACCGGCAATCTCCCCGCACACGCCATCCAGGCTCTTGATGACCACCTGGCGCTGGTCATGGATATCATCCACCGCAAGCGCACTGCGCTGACCGGTTTCCGTCTCGACCAGCAGATAGACGCCGGGCGGTTGGTCATCTTGTTTTTCCAGGCCCAGCGCTCCGGCCACGTCACAGACGGGCACGAAGTTCCCACGGATCGACAACAGAGTACCATCGGCACCCAAGTTGTTGATCATATCGTCGCTGCCACGCATCGTTTCCACGATGGAGGTAATCGGAACCACCATGGTCTGATCCGCAACCGACACCACCATTCCGTCCATGACCGCAAGGGTCAGTGGTAGAATGATCGTAAATGTCGAGCCCTTGCCGGGCGCGGACGAGATGTTGATGCGGCCACCAAGGCCGGTCACAGCGTTCTTGACCACATCCATGCCCACGCCGCGCCCCGAGAGGTTTGACACTTCCTTGGCTGTCGAGAAACCTGGCAAGAACAACAGGTTGTCGATCTCGCTGTCGGTCAGCTCGGCGTTCTCGGGGATCAGCCCCTTGTCGATCGCGATCTGTTTGACGCGTGGTCGGTTCACACCGGCACCGTCGTCCTTGATCTCGATGCAGACGCTTCCCGAGCGATGCGAGGCCGTCAGCTTGATTTCACCAACCTTGCCCTTTCCGGCGCTTTCCCGGTCCTCGGGCTTTTCGATCCCGTGGTCCACCGCGTTGCGCAGGATGTGCGTCAGCGGATCCGACAGGCGTTCGATGACGGTCTTGTCGACTTCGGTGTTTTCACCCTCGGTCACAAGCTTACAGGTCTTGCCCGTCGCGCTGGAGGCTTCGCGGACAATCCGGGCCATACGCTGGAACAGCGGTTTGACCGGCTGTGCGCGGATCGACATGACGCCTTCCTGGATGTCCCGGGCCAGATTCTTGAACCCTTCCAGTTCGGTCTCCACATCCCGCATGTCGGCGACATCAAGATTGGCAATCTGCTGAGCCAGCATCGAGTGGTTGATGATCAGCTCTCCAACCGCGTTGATGAGCCGGTCCACCCGTTCAAGCTCTACGCGCAAGGTCGGCTTTGGACCCCCGCGCTGCTCCGCTTTTGCGGTGTCTGCCTTGGGAGCGGGAGCCTTGTCAGCAGACGCGTCCACCGCGGGTGCGGGGCCTGCATCTGCCGCCGGAGCGGGGGCCGGTTGGTCAAAAGGGGCTGGAGCGGCGTCCCCGTCCTCTGCGGACGGAGCAACACCAAATGCAGCATTCAGTGCTTCGAGGGCCGCAGCATCCGCTTCGGCGTCGCCATCCCCTTCGATCGACAGTTCGCACAGGCCTTCCACGAATTCGAAGACGGCCTCAATCTTGTCGCGAGGTTCAGTGGAGGTCAGAACCAGATCCCAAGCCAGATAGCTTTCCGCTACATCGATCGCATCAAAGCCAGGAAGTTCGGTATCATCGAGCTTGATCTCGAGTTCGCCGAGTTCTTTCAGGGCCTGGAACAGGAAGAAAGGCTCGTTCCCGGTTCCGTACATCTCTTTCATGGGATGGAAGCGGATGCGATAGGTCTCTTCCGTCGGTGCGGCTGGGATATCGATCGCCGCCGGGGCAAAGCCGCCGGGAGCACCGAGACCCATCGGTTCGAAGGTGAGGTCCTCTTCCTCTTCAGGGATATACTCATCGAGTGCGGCGATCAGCATGTTGTGGTGCGCTTCGTCGGTCTCACCGCCGTCTCGGGCAGTGGCAACCAAGTCGCACAGGTGATCGCTGGAGCGCAGAAGCAGCTGTATCAGCTTGGGCTCAAGCTCCAGCCGATTGGCTCGCACTTCGTCAAAAACGGTCTCAAATCTGTGGGCAAACGCCACCAACTCGTCCAAGCCAAATGCCCCGGCGCCACCCTTGATCGAGTGAACGGCACGGAAGACGGCATTGACCACCTCCGGATCGTGATTGCCACCTTCGATGGCAGTCAGACCCTCGTCCGTTGCTTCAAGGAGCTCTTCACACTCCTCAAAGAAGGTATCTTGAATCGACCCGGACATCTTATGCCGCGGCTCCAGTTACGCGCTTGAGAGCGAAGATCAGCGACGCATCGTCAAAGGGTTTGGTGATCCAGCCAGTTGCTCCGGCATTGCGTGCGCGCGCCTTCATGTCGGCAGCGCTTTCCGTGGTCAGAACCAGGATCGGCACTTTGGAATTGATGCCTTCGCCGCGCAGCTCTTCAATCACACCGAAACCGTCCAGGTTCGGCATATTGATGTCCGTGATCACCACATCCGGGGCCACTTCGGGATACATGTCCACCCCTTCGCGGCCATCTACCGCACAGTGGTATTCAAAACCGGCCTCTTCCAGAGTGGCCGCAAGCAGATTCCGAATCGTGCGGGAATCATCGATGGCAAGAACTTTGGTTTTCATGCTGTTTCCTCGTCTTCAAACCGGTTGGACTCTAAACCCAAAAGCGACAGAGACTTTCGGCACGATTCACTGATGTTAGTGACCGCAAAGCCCAGTTCTTCAGAGCGCCACTGCTGCTCTGCACTAAGCAGAAGCTGGAGGCAGCGCGATGGCATGGCGGCTACCCCTTTGCAGTCGATTTCGACCGCTGAGGTGCGCGCGCCGCGCAGAAATGCAATCAGCGGATCGAGATCCGAGAATGCATTCGGCAATTCCAAAAGGTGTTTTTGCGTTTCCGTGGTCATCTTCCGCGAGTCGCACCCCCGTTGTCGGTCACATGTTAGAGTTCGATAGGCCCATTCTTAGGGTTGGGGGCTTAATAATTGATTGCCGGAATATGGCGGGAATGCCGTTTTATATGGCGCCGCGCTGCATCAGGAGCTCTCTTTTCCGGAAAATTTTAGGGGCCTGTCCAGGCGGTCTTTGGTCTGTGTTTCCGAGTTGGGGATTGGGCTACACAGTTAGAATCCTATTACGCGCGCGCGAGGGTGCGAAACGAGGATGGGATTGGTCACGCTTTGTCGTTGCCGGTTGGCTCTTCTGCAGATTGCCTTCGTAAAATTTGAAGCAGCAGGCCAAATTTAAGCGGCAAATTAACATCTGCTGAGCATTCACTATTGGGAAATAGCCCTTCTTGGGCCGCTCAAGATCCCAGACGGAAAGGCGCGTTGTACAGTGAAGATTGCTCAAAAACTCCCGCTCTTGGTTGTCGGATTTGTCGTGGTGCTGGCCGCAGTTATCGTGACGATCAGTACAGTGACCTCACAAAGAAGTGCCAGGCATCAGGCCGAAGAGCATTTCGAATCGCTGATCGCTGGCCGCGAGACGGCTGTCGAAGCCTTGATGAACGGCTTTGAGGCTGACCTTCTGACGTTAGCTGCCATGCCATCGACCGAAACCGCGCTGCAGCGTCTTTCGGGGGCCTGGGCAAATCTTGGTGACGGGGCGGCTGATACAGTCCGGGACGCCTACATCACGAACAACCCGAATCCTCTGGGTGAGCGTCACCTTCTTGATCGTGGCAAGGCGACGATCCCCTATAACATCCATCACGCCAAATTCCATCCGGCCTTTCGGACGTTGCTGACCACCAAGGGCTACTATGATGCCTTCCTGGTCAATCTTACGGGCAACATCATCTACACAGTCTACAAGGAAGACGACTACGGCACCAACCTGATTGATGGTCCCTACAAGGATTCCGGTATTGGTGTTCTCTATCGTGAAGCGGTCGAAGCCGAACCGGGGCAGGTTCTGTTTTCGGATTTTGCACCATATGCCCCCAGCAATAATGCACCGGCGGCATTTGCCGCTACGCAGCTGGTGTCCAATTCGGGGCAAATGGTCGGCATTCTGATCCTGCAGATCCCGGTGGGAATGATCGATTCCTTCATGAATGATTCACGGGGTATCGGGAACACCGTCGATGCCTATCTTGTCGGGCCGGACAATCTTTTTCGCTCCAGCGCGCGCTATGAGAATGGCCACCAAACGTTGGATCCGGCACCCGACCTAGAGCAGATCAGAGGTGCCTTGAACGGGCAAAGCGCCTTCTATCCGGCCGTGATGGGAGTGAACGGGAATGAGGTAAGCGCCTTCTCAGAACCTTTCTCAATGATGGGTGTGGACATGGCGATCGTCATCGAACAGGATCGCGCCGAACTGATGGCGCCGGTCAATTCCGCCATGGCCTTTATGATTGCTGTGTCTTTGGCTTGTGCCGGCGGGCTATCGGTTTTGGGCTGGCTCTTTGCACGCTCGATTACACGGCCTCTTGTGCGGCTCAGTGAAAACATGGACTCTGTATCCTCTGGCAACCTGAATACCGAAGTGGCGGAAGCCAAGCGCAGCGATGAGATTGGCCAGATCGGCAAGACTCTTGTCTCCATGCAGGAAGACCTGCGTCATGCACGCACTGCTCAGGAGGAGCGCGCGGAACAGCAGCGCCAGCAGGAAAAGGTTGTGGAAAAGCTCAGCACGGGACTTCTGAGGCTGTCGCAGGGTGACTTCTCCGATACGATCACCGACCCCTTCTCCGAAGAGCACGAGCAGTTGCGCACTGATTTCAACCGTACTGTTGAAACTCTGAGTGCCACGATTGCCCAGGTGGTTGAATCGGCCGAAAGCATTCGCAACGGGGCGGCTGAGATCAGCCAGTCGTCGGATGACCTGTCGCACCGCACCGAAAGCCAGGCCGCGACGCTGGAAGAGACCGCCGCGGCTCTGGATGAGCTGACCGCCAGCGTGAAATCCGCCGCCGAAGGCGCCCGTAGCGTTGAGAACATCATGGAAGAGGCCAAGCAAGAGGCCGAGAACAGCGGTGTCGTGGTGCAAAGCGCGGTTTCGGCCATGACCGAGATCGAGCAGTCCTCGACCCATATCGCGCAGATCATCGGCGTGATCGACGACATCGCCTTCCAGACCAACCTCCTGGCGCTGAACGCAGGCGTCGAGGCCGCCCGTGCGGGCGAAGCGGGCCGCGGCTTTGCGGTGGTTGCCTCCGAAGTGCGCGCCCTGGCGCAGCGCTCCTCGGATGCGGCGATGGAGATCAAGACGCTGATCAGCGACTCCTCGCGCCAGGTGGAGCGCGGGGTGGATCTGGTCGGCAAGGCGGGCGATGCGCTGAACAACATCGTCGAGCGCGTCAACCACATCTCGAAACTGGTGACGGATATCGCCGAGGGCGCGGTGGAGCAATCCACGGGTCTGGGCGAGATCAACACCGGCGTTGTGCAGCTGGATCAGGTGACCCAGCAGAACGCGGCCATGGTCGAAGAGGCCACCGCGGCAGGGCATATGCTCAACAGCGATGCGACGAAGCTGGCCGAACTGGTGGCGCATTTCAAGATTTCGGGCGGTGGCGGCATCACGCAGATGAGCGCGCCAAAACCTGCCCCGAGCAAGCCGACGGCGCATGGCGATGATGACTGGGATTTCTCAGACTTCAGCGACGCCGCCCCGGCGGCCACCGGCACCGACGGCAACGCAGCCCTCGACAAGTGGCAGGATTTCTAAGGACCAGCAATCCGAAGTGTTTTCGTGCACTTCACAAATTAGGGAAACTTTTGGCTGTTCGCCAAAAAAACGTGACTGGGTGAAGCATTGACGTCTCAAAACCTTCTTATCATTACGACGGATCGGGCTTTTGCCCGGTCACTGCAATCTCATATGGAATCGGCATATCCCGGTATGAAGGTTCTCTTGGCCAACAATCTGATGATGGCCTACAACCAGGCAGAGGCGGCTCAGCCAACCTTTGCCTTTGTTGAGGATGGTTTCACCCGATTGCCTGAGTTTGAAATGATGTTGGCGCTGTTCTCGGCTGTCGACACGCGTTGGGTTTCGGTTATGGACAGTCCCGGGGCAACGCCCGCACGCCAGTCCAACCCTCTTTTGAACGTTGGTGCCGGCATTTTTGAATTGACCAAGGCGGACAGCCCACGTCAGTTCGCCCAGTATTTTGACATGATGGTGAAGGCGCCACGCCGGGGCGCGCCCTCGCGTTCGCCGGCCGCGCGATCAGCACCCGCCAAAAACGACTTCAAGAAAATGATCCTGATCGGATCGTCGACTGGGGGTGTGGAGGCATTGCGCAGCGTTCTGGTCGGGTTCACACAGGACTGCCCGCCGACCATGATCGTTCAGCACACTGGAAAGAATTTTGGACCCGGTCTGGTATCGCTGCTCGATCGTATCTGTGCCGCGAAAGTCGTGCCTGCCGAAGACGGAATGCAGATCCAATCAGGGCATGTTTACGTGGCCGCCGGGCAAACGCGCCACATGGGGCTATCTCCGCGCAAACCTGTCCGTCTGCGTATGAAGGATGGACCGCCAATTTCGGGTCATACGCCTTCTGTTGACGCTTTATTCACTTCTGCCGTGCCATATGGAAGAGACGTGGTGGCAACTATTTTGACAGGAATGGGGCAGGACGGAGCTAAAGGTCTGATGGAATTGCGCAAAGCTGGTGCATCGACCTTTGCACAGGATGAAAAATCCTCTGTTGTTTATGGAATGCCAAGAGTTGCTTGGGAAACTGGAGCCGCGCAAAAACAAGTATCGCTCGCAAGGATGGCTGGAGCTCTGCTTCAGGCCGCGAAGTCCTGAGTGAAAGGTTAACAAGGAGACCGCTGTGACGTCAGTATTCGCCAACTCCACTTCGGTAACGCTCTTGCAGGGAGAATACCGGGTATCCACCGATCCTTCGGTCGTGTTCTCGACGGTTCTCGGATCGTGCATTGCGGCCTGCATTTATGATGCAGAAAACGGTGTTGGTGGGATGAACCATTTCCTGCTGGCGAATGCAAATGGCGGTGCCGTCAGCGCACGCTACGGTATTCACGCGATGGAACTTCTGATCAACGGGGTCATGAAAAAGGGTGCCGAACGGCGCAATCTTAAGGCCAAGGTGTTCGGTGGAGCCAAGATGTCCGCCAACCTGTCCGATATTGGCGCGTCCAATGCGCAATTCGTGCAGCAGTTTCTGAAAGACGAAGGCATCCCGTGCATTTCATCCAGCGTAGGCGGTACCTCGGCCCGCAGGGTCAGGTTCCACCCAACCAGCGGAAGCGCGCAGCAGACACGTGTTGCCAATGACCGTCGTCTGGGCGAACAGGAAATTGCTGCAGCACGCGCCGCGCCGAAGCCTGCACCGGCAGCTGCTCCCGCTGGCGCAGGGGATCTCACCCTGTTCTGATCCATATCTGCGTCGCGTCTTTGAGTTACCAAGGCCGGTCACCAACGTGTGATCGGCCTTTTCCTGTCGATCATGTTTTCGTGCCCATAGCGCAGGGCAGAATTTATTCCTTGCTCCGTTGGAAGCCCGCGGATAGTCCGAAAGGGTAACGCAATTTGGTAGCGAGGCTTATCATGATGTTCTCCCGCATTTGCCGCCACGTACTGGCTGCCGTGCTGGGGATTGTCCTGTGTTCGATGGCGCCGACTTTTTTGCGTGCAGGTCAGGTCATTGTCTTTGCACCTGCCAGTATGACCAACGCCATTGCCCGGATCCGAGCAGAGTTTGAGGCGGCAACTGGCCATCAAGTCTTGGTGTCGTTTGCGGGATCCTCCGTACTGGCCCGCCAGATAGAGCTGGGGGCTCCGGCAGATGTCTTTCTATCTGCCAATCCGGCCTGGATGGACTATCTTGAGGAAAAAGGACGGATAGTTGGTGAAACGCGATTTGATCTTGTTGGGAACCAATTGGTTTTGATCGGCCACGGAAAACAGCCTCCGGCTGACCTGACTTCAAAAGATAATCTTCTAGAGCGTTTGTCCGGGCGGCGCTTTGCGATGGCCCTGACTGAGGCTGTTCCGGCCGGAATATACGCTAAGGCAGCCCTGAGTTCGATGAACCTGTGGGAGAGTGTGCAGCCGGATGTGGTGCAAACGGACAACGTCCGGGCCGCCCTGGCCTTGGTGGCAACCGGGGAAGCTCCTTTTGGCGTTGTTTATGCCACGGATGCGCGCGCCAGTTCGGCAGTCAGCGTCGTCGCGCGTTTTCCAGCCGATAGCCATCCGCAAATCGTATATCCGGCCGCCGCCGTTGCGCCAGCAGACAACCCTGCCGCGCTTGGCTTTCTTGACCACCTGAAAACACTCTCCGTTCAGTCCATTCTGATGGAAGAAGGGTTTTCCCGATTGCCCGATTGACCGCTAACATGGAGTGGCTCGGCGCTGAAGAATGGCAGGCAGTTGCCCTTTCCCTGCGGGTGTCGTTCTGGGCGACGCTTGTTGCCATGCCGTTTGCTGTGCTGACGGCTTTTGCATTGGCACGGTGGGAGTTTGCGGGCAAGCAGCTGTTCAATGGGCTTGTCCATCTGCCGCTGATCCTTCCACCGGTAGTGACGGGCTATCTTCTGCTTTTGACATTTGGGACCCAAGGGCCGGTTGGCGGTCTCTTGCAGGAGCTGGGGATTGTTCTGGCTTTTCGCTGGACGGGTGCTGCCCTGGCTGCGGCCATCATGGGGTTTCCTCTGATGGTGCGGGCGATCCGGCTGTCGATCGAGGCCGTCGATCCGAAGCTGGAACAGGCCGCAGCGACGCTTGGGGCCTCGCGTCCTTGGGTGTTTGCAACCGTTACACTGCCGTTGATTCTGCCGGGAGTTATTGCGGGCTCGATCCTGGGCTTTGCCAAGGCGATGGGTGAGTTTGGCGCGACGATCACATTTGTGTCCAACATTCCGGGCCAAACCCAGACTTTGCCCTCTGCCGTTTATGCCTTTCTGCAAACCCCGGGAGGTGAGGCGGCCGCCGCACGGCTGGTGATGATCTCCATTGCAATAGCAATGGGCGCCTTGCTGCTTTCTGAGTTTCTGGCCCGCCGGGCTGCAAGACGGATCGGAGACGGGTGATGCTGTCGGTCAGCCTGCAACATAGTCGACCGGGTTTCGCGCTGGATGTCGCCTTTGACGCTCCCCCTGGGATCACTGTGCTGTTTGGGCGATCCGGGTCTGGCAAGACAACCGTGGTGAATGCGGTTGCGGGATTGTTGCGGCCTGCACAGGGACGTATTTCCCTGAATGGCCGGGATCTGTGCGATACGGATCAGGGGCTGTGGCTGCCGCCAAACCGCCGCCGCATCGGCTATGTCTTTCAGGAGGGGCGGCTGTTTCCGCATCTTACGGTTCGGCAGAACCTGCTGTTTGGCAACTGGTTCGCGCCAAAGGCAGCCCCGCGCGCCGATCTGGATCAGATCGTTGAAATGCTTGGTATTGGCCATCTGCTGAAGCGGCGACCTGGCGGCCTTTCCGGCGGTGAGAAACAACGCATAGCCATTGGGCGCGCTCTTTTGTCGGCCCCGGAGATGATCCTTGCCGATGAGCCACTTGCTGCCCTGGATGAGGCGCGCAAGGCAGAAATCCTGCCCTATTTTGAACGTCTCAGAGATGAGAGCGGCATTCCCATTCTTTACGTCAGCCATTCCGCAAGCGAGGTCGCCCGCCTCGCCACTACCGTTGTTGTCTTGCAAGATGGGAAAACCACGCGACAAGGACCGGCAGCTGAGATCCTCAGCGATCCCAAGGTGATGCCGACAGGGGTGCGGTCGGTCGGGGCTGTGCTTGAAACGCGGCTCAAAGCGCACCATCCTGACGGCCTTAGCGAGCTGGATGCCGGAGGGCTTTCGCTGTTCCTGCCGCGTGTTGCACAGGCGCCGGGGCAGATGGTGCGCGTGCGCATCTCGGCCCATGAGGTGATCCTGTCGCGGGGCAAACCAGAAGGGCTGTCTGCGCTCAATATTCTGCCGGGGCAGGTGGACCAGATCCATTCGGGGGAAGGCCCCGGCGCGATGGTTTCTCTTCGAACGCCTGCAGGACGCATCCTGGTCCGGATCACGCAACGTTCTGCGCAGGCCCTTGGGTTGGAAGAAGGCAGCGACTGCTATGCCGTCATCAAGTCCGTTGCCATCGCGCCCGGAGATATTAGCAAGATCAGCGGATCATGAAAAAGGAAAGGGACGCCCATGCAGGCGTCCCTCGGTTCGGTTTGGTGCTTTGTCTACCAGCGAGTCCTTAGGACAGGCGTCGCAGGAAACCGTCACGAGCGACTGTGATAAGCAAACGGTCATGGATTTGGCGGTCGATTTCAAATCCGCCTGCTTCCTTGAGGTAGGAGTGGATCGCGGTGTGGGGATTGTTCCCCTTGCCCCAGGGACGGTCACTATATGTGTCCGGTGCCATGTCTTCGATCAGGGTATCAAACACCACGCAGTAGCTGCCCTCTGACGCAAGCGGTGCATAGGCCTTGAGTTCTTCCAGAACGTGATCATGCGTGTGGTTGCTGTCCAGGCATACGAGGATCTTTTTATAGTCTTTGGCAATGTCGTGCACTTTGGCGACCACGTCATCAGCGATCGAAGAGCCCTGGATCATCTCGATGCGAGAGCGCATCGGATGAGCGTCGATGGCGGCTTTGTTATGGGGACGGATATCGATGTCGATTCCCAGCACCTTGCGTTTGGGGTTGTTGGGATCAAAGCTGGTGCCGGCCTCAATCGCCTCGGTCATTTCCAGTAGCGCCAGCATCGAGGCCGAAAAGATCAGCGAGCCGCCATGCGCAATGCCGGTTTCGATCACCAGGTCAGGTTTGATCTCGTGGATCAGTTCCTGCATGGCGACGATATCCTGCGGGTACTGGATAATTGGGCGGCCCATCCACTGGAAGTTGTAGGAATATTTTGCCTTGGCCGAGGCTTGAAGGAAATCCATAGCGGCGGACTGCAGGGCCGGGTCGCCCCGCATATCTTGGGTGCGTGCGGTGATTTCGCTTTGGAAGGTCGTCATTGTGTCATCCTTTCGGTCATGGCTTTCACGCCGGTGCCAGAGGCGGCGGATTGAGAGAAAAGTCTGTGTGGGATTGGTCCACGGTGTCCGACGACGTAGGGCGGATCGTCGGGGTTGTCGGGGCGCGTCCCGAATTGCAATAGATCGCGGCGCCCGTATTGATCTGCGATATGTTCGGCCAGGGCCCGCACGGTGATGCCGGTCTGTGAGCAGATGTTGCTGACGCCGCAGCGATCCGAAAGCGCGTCATCTACGAGCATCTTGGCGGCATCCGAAACGTCCAGAAAATCCCGAACCTGCAGGCCAGAAGTCAGGGCCATCGATTGCCCCTTGGAGAGGTTTTCATGCAGCGCGGCGACCAGGCGGCGGGGATCTTCCCCTGCGCCGTGCAGGTAAAACAGACGCGCCCACAAGAAGTCCACCCCGGCCTGCGGCAGGCTCTGGCCCAGGGCGAGAGCGCAGGCTGCCTTGGCGGCTGCATAGGGAGATTGTGGATTCACGGGGCTGTTCGTACCGACGCTTTGGCGTTCGGCCTGAGCTGTGTGAAGGTCATACTCAAGGCAGGTTCCAACCCCGACAAAGCGGTCCAGCTGTGCAAGAGCCGCCCCCTGTGCCATCCCCAGAGTGCCGATCAGGCAATCGGTGTTCTTGGGAGAGGTCTGGTATTTTCCGGCTTCGGCGTACCAGGCCATGTGTATCACCATGTCCTGACCCTGCATCACTTCGGCCCACCATGCGGCACTTTGCGAGAAGACATCCGGAACTTCGATGACACGGTCCTGAGGTCCCAAAACGGGGATACGATCCGCACTGCCTTGGCGCACCACATGGCACAACCGATGCTCCGCGTGGTGCAGGACCTTGGTAACCGCCCGACCGACAAACCCGGTAGAGCCTGTCAAAAGGATATGCTGTGCGGTCTTGCTCATAAGAATTTCCGCATCAGATCGGCGTCGCGTACATGTGCCAGAGCCACGGTGTCGGCCTGTTTCAAAATCGCGCTATCCTTGCAGCCGAGATTCAGTACAACATCTGTGGCGTAGATTTCTGTGCCTTCGGTCACATGGCGCACCGGCCGGTTCGATATGGTGTTGAGTGTTGCAATGGTATCCTGATCACACTGACCAATGATCGCGACGCCTTCGGCCTGAACAGTGTCCGGCAATGTCACAGTGGCGAAATAGAGGCCTGCCGTTGTGCGGATTTGTTCCATGGGAACTGGCAAGTGTTTTTCGTAGCCGTTTCCCCTAATCCGCGCTGCAATAGCGTAGTTTTCCAGTGGGTCCCGGCCTTGTTGAATCCGAAACCTGAGTGCAGTGATCATGCGCTCGATTGGCATGGAATGAACGAAAGACAGAGTTCTTGCAGGGTCCCTCATTCCACCCTGTTGAAGCGCAAGGCCGTACATGTATTCCGCGCCGCCGCGGTATCTGTCCCAGGCGCTCATGACTTCTGAAAACCCCTCTTGCGCGCGCGTGTCTCCCTCGAAGTGGCGGGCGACGGAGATGTAGAATGGGGTCTTTGCATAGATCAGATCGCCATACCCGAGGTATTCGCAGGGCATAGTGAAAGCCCAATACGCCAGATCGTTGCCCACCGGATGCAACGCGCGAAAGGCATTGCGGCGCAGGATACAGATTTCCGAGAAAATCCGGTGCTCGGCAACATGCTCGACAAGCCTGGCGTAGTTCCCTTTCGGGATCGTCACGTTCTTGGATTGTTTATAGAATTGAGACAGGATCTCGTTGGAAACCAAATCCAAGACTTCCCAGGGGGCATAGAGAGCTGCGGCCTTTGGGTTCGCGTCCAAACGGGTGATCGAATCGACCAGTGCATCCGGCTTCAGCCGATCATCGTCTGCCAGATAAACCAGATATTCGCCTTTTGCAGCCCGCTTTGCACAGCTCATGTTGCGGATCGAGCCAAGGTTTTCTGATTGTTGCAGGATCAGGAGAGGAAGGCGCCCACGAGCCTCGTCCAGAAGCTCCAAGGTGTTGTCGGAGGAGGCGTTGTCAGAGACAATAATCTCGACCTCGAACGGCAGCTGTTCGACCAACTCTTCCAGATGAGTCAGAAGGGTGGCAAGGTATCGTGCCCGGTTGTAAGTCGGTATGCAAATGCTCAGTTTCGGCTGTGACATAAATTGGCTCCGGGCGCGTGCGTCATCATGCCGAAAGTGCGGCAGGTGAGTGGGCGCGAGTGTCGAGCTCTATGCGCTCGGGTTGAGGAAGAATGGTCCAGAAGGTCGTACCGTGTTCACGAGCCAGCCAGCTCAGATCACGCGCAATCTCGTCTTTGATGTTCCAGGGCAGGATCAACAGATGCTGCGGGGGGGTGTTGCGCAATTCGATTGGGTTTCTCACCGGGACATGACATCCCGGCAGGTAGCGTCCCTGTTTGAATGGCGCCGCATCACAGACATAGGGCAAGATCCGGTCATTTACCCTTGCGTAATTCAGCAGCGTCGTTCCCTTGGCTGCAGCGCCATAGGCCGCTACGCTCTCACCCTTGGCCTTGAGGTCCAGCAGGAACGAGAGCAGCGCATCCGCGGCATGATCGGCCTGGCCTTGCAGATTCTCAAAGAAGGCACCCTTTGTGATGTCGACACTGCGCTCTTGCTGCAGGATCGTGTCTACGGCTTTCGTTTGTTTGTGTTCTGCAGCGGATCGGCATCCCCATACCCGTAGACTGCCGCCGTGGGTCGAGAGCTGCTCGACATCAAAGATGCGCAGGTTTGCCGCTGCAAAGATCTTCTGGACTGTCGTCAGAGACAGATACGAGAAATGTTCGTGATACACCGTGTCAAACTGGCCTTGCTCGACCAGTTGCAGCAAATGCGGAAATTCCAGAGAGATCACACCTTGCTCGGCCAGAAGCTGTTCCAACCCGCGTGTGAAGTCATTGATGTCGGGAACATGTGCATAGACATTGTTTCCGATGATCAGATCGGCCCCTCGCGGCCTTTCCTGCCGAAGCGTTTTTGCCTCGAGTTCACCAAAGAACGTCGTTCGGCTCTGGACTCCTTTGCGCGCCGCGACTTCTGCGGTGCTGGCTGTAGGCTCGAAGCCGAGGCAGGGAATCTCGGCCTTCACGAAGTTCTGCAGCAGATAGCCGTCATTGGAGGCGACCTCGACGACAAAACTGTCCTTTGTCAAGCCCAGCCGTGCAATGGCGCTTTCTGCGAAACGCGCTGCATGGGCACACCAACTGCTGGAGGTCGAAGAGAAATAGACGTAGTTGTCATCAAACAGCTGGTCCGCGTCGCAGAAATCTTCTGTCTGAACCAACCCGCAGCTTTCACACAGGAAAAGGCGCAGCGGAAAATGCATCTCTGGCTGTCGCAGCTGACCTTTTTCCAGATAGGCGTTGGAGGGCGGCGCATGTGCGAGGTCAAGCACCGTTAGGGACAGTTCTGTTGCGCAATGGCGGCACTGCATTACAGAGCCTCCTCTAGAGTTTTAAGTGGGGGCAGGTTGGCATCCCGCTCAGACACGCCGCTCACGCGGAGCGGCCAGCGGATCCCGATGTGTGGATCGCTATAGGAGACACCCGCCTGATGATCTGGATGAAAAGCGGCCGAATGACTGTAGTGTAGCGTGACGTCATCACTCAGTGTCTGAAACCCATGGGCGATGCCGACTGGAATATAGACCGTGTCCGCCGTTGCTCCGTCAAGTTCGACGCTGGTCCATTGCCCATAGGTGGCAGAGGTTGGGCGCAAGTCCACCAATACGTCGAAGATCCGGCCGGACAAACAGGTCAGAAGCTTGATTTCCGCAAACGGGTCCGTCTGGTAGTGCATTCCCCTGACTGTGCCCCGCGTCTTTGTACGCGACAGGTTGGTCTGCACCCAATTGGTGTTCAGGTCGGCGTCCGCGAGAAACTGATTGCAGGTGAGACGCGAAAAACTGCCGCGATGATCATTGTGGGGCGTGGGGCGATAATGAAAGGCACCAGCCAGAGGCAGTTCTCTAAGTTCAGGGTTGGCCATCTACTAGTGTCCGATCGGCGTCGATTTTGACGATGCACTCAAGTTCCCAACTGCTGGGCCGGTTTTCGCGACGAGGCTAAAGGGCAATTGTGCTTCTGGCGTTTCCCAAACCTTCCAAGGTGCCTTTCCGGTGTTCCAAAGCTCTTCAAGCAGCCGTTTGTCCCGCATGGTGTCCATGGCGCTCCAGAAGCCGCGGTGCTTGTAGACCGACAACTGCCTGTCACGCGTGAGTGTCTCCAAGGGGTCTTGTTCCCAGATCGTGTCGAGACTTGGGATAAGATCCAGAACATCTGGTTCGCAGACGAAAAAGCCGCCGCTTACCCAGTTGTTGTCCCCGGCCGGTTTTTCCACAAAGTTCAGCGCAGCAGTTCCATCCGTTTCGAGGCTGCCAAAACGCCCCGCAGGTTGCACGGCCGTGACCGTCGCTTTGCGGCCTTCTCGTTTGTGAAATGTGATCAGTTCTTTGATGTCGACGTCCGCAACACCATCGCCGTAGGTCAAGCAGAACCGCTCACCCAAATGAGGACGGGCCAGGGCAAGGCGACCGCCGGTTTGGGTTTCTGCGCCAGTGTCGAGCATGGTGATTCGCCAGGGTTCGGCGCTGTGGTTGAGGATCTTGTGTTCACCACTAGCGAGGTCCACTTGGACGTCCGAATTATAGAGCAAGTAGTTGGTGAAGTACTCCTTGATCATGTGGCCCTTGTAGCCACAGCAAATCACGAAGTCGGTCAGACCGTGCGCGCTGAATGTTTTCATGATGTGCCAAAGAATCGGCTTGCCACCGATTTCGATCATGGGCTTTGGGCGCAGGTGGGATTCCTCACTGATGCGCGTTCCAAGTCCGCCGGCCAGGATGACAACTTTCATGTGTGCTCTCGATTCAGTGTTTGCCTCTTTGCGCTCAACCTTATGAATGCTGCAGTTAATTTTTGGTTGAATTGCAGAAAATTGAAACAATCCGCATCGACCTTTTGGTATGCTTCATCGGAAGCGGCTGTGTTTCTAAATTAGTAAGAATTTCATTTTAGTTTTCGGCGCATGCACAAACCCTGTGCCAACCGAGCGTGGGTCTGCTGGAGAAAGAAAGCGCTATTTCTATGACCCATATTCAGCCTCACGCCTGCCCAGTTTGTAGCGGTGCCCAAACCACGGTGATAGAACGACGGCTCAATGTGCCGACTCTGCAGAATGTGACACCGCCGGATCTAAATCGTGCACAGAGCTTCAGTCGCGGTGTTTTGACCATGGTGCACTGCGGTGGACGCGGCTTTGTTTGGGACGCCTCCTTCGATCCGCAGCGGATTTCCTACGATGGCGGTTACAACAACGATGTCTCTGCCTCTGGGTTCTATCAGGCGCATTTGTGCGAGATGGCGGACAAGATTCTGGCAGCGGTGCCCGCGGATCAGGATATTCACTATGTCGAGATCGGATGCGGGGAAGGCGACTTCCTGCGCCTTCTTCATGCGCGCTCAAAGGGACGCGTGAAGAGTGCAGTTGGGTTTGATCCCTCTTGCACAACAGAAAAGCCGCTGCCCGAAGGCGCGGTGATTCATCCCAGATATTTTACCCTGGAGGACGTGGCCAAGATCCCTTCACAGGCCAATGTCATTTGTTCCCGTCACACCATCGAGCATGTGAAGGACGTGCAAAGCTTCGCCGCAAGTCTGGCAGCGGCGATGGCGCCAGGGCGCAAGCTTTTCGTAGAAACACCCGACGTGGATTGGATTTTGCGCCACGGGGCTTTTCAGGATTTCTTTTATGAGCATTGCGCGCTCTACAATCCGGTTTCCATCCAAATGCTCTTCGCGGCGCATGGTTTGCAGGCACAGGTGATCCCTGTCTATGACGAGCAATACATGTGGATTGAGGCCGTTCAGAGTAATCCGACAGCCTCGAACGTCGCAGAGGCAAGCACAACGGGCGATCAGGCTTCGGACCTTGGCGAGCGATACCTTTTGCGGCGCAATGCGCTGTTGGGTCGCTGGGCGGAATATCTCAAAGCGCGCCGTGCAGCAGGAGGCGTCGCCGAATGGGGGGCGGCCTCCAAAGGGGTAACCTTCTGCTTACTTGTTAATGCACGCGCGGGCGATCTGATTGACATGGGAATTAATTTGAACCCGGCCAAACAACAGTGTTTTATGCCTGTCAGCGTGACCCCAATCGTTGATCCTGCCACTGCGATGACCCAGGGTGTGAAGACCGTGGTCATCATGAACCCGAATTATGAGGCTGAAATCCGTAGCCAAATTGCGCAGATGGGATGGCAGGCCGAGGTTTCGGTATTGAATGAGGCAGAAGAGACTGTGAACCTGCCCGACCTCCAGCCTGGCAATTGGGGCACGCGCCAGAGCGTGTCCTGACCGGGCTTACGTCAAAGCAAAGGAAGAAAAGCATTGACCCGTTTCGATCCCTATCCAAGCGAAGCCTTTTGGCGTGATCGCCGTGTCTTTGTTACTGGGCATACAGGTTTCAAGGGCAGTTGGTTGACCTCTTGGTTGCTGCAGATGCAGGCAGAGGTGCGGGGGTTTGCATTGGCTCCCACGCGCGATGGCGTGCCGAACGGTGCTGACCGTCAGTGCCTTTTCGAGGAGTTGGAACTGGCCGCGCGGATGGATCACGTTGAAGGTGATATTCGCGACAGGGATGCTTTGCGACAGGCCATTTCTGACTTTGATCCCGAGATCGTCATCCACATGGCCGCTCAGCCTTTGGTGCGCCTGTCCTATGCAGCCCCGGTCGACACCTATGCCACCAATGTGATGGGCACAGTACATTTGCTGGAGGCTTGCAGGACCTCGGCGCCCTCGCTGCGTTCCATCGTCGTGGTGAGCAGCGACAAATGCTACGAGAATCGCGAGCAGATCTGGGGCTACCGAGAAAGCGACCCCATGGGAGGGCATGATCCCTATTCGAATTCCAAGGGCTGTACTGAATTGGTGACCGCTTCCTATCGGAATTCATTCTTTCAAAACACGCCTTCGCAACTGGATGGTCGTCATCCTGTCGCGGTGGCCTCAGCACGGGCCGGCAATGTTATCGGTGGCGGCGATTGGAGCCTGGACCGTTTGATCCCGGATGCCATGCGTGCTTTGGCGTCTGGGCAAACGCTTTCGATTCGGCATCCCGACGCCCTGCGTCCCTGGCAGCACGTGCTGGACCCGATTGCGGGCTATCTTCTGCTCGCCGAACGCGGCTGGGCGGCGCCTGAACGGTTCTCAAAGGGATGGAATTTCGGTCCTGCAGATCACATGACACTCAGCGTTGGAGAGGTGATCTCCTCTCTTGCTGACATTCTTGGCCCCGCGTTCCAATGGAACAAGGAACCGGGCGACGGGCTGCATGAGGCCACGCTGTTGAGACTGGATTGTGCAGCTGCGCGCGAGTATTTGGGCTGGCGCCCACAGCTTGACGCGTCTGAGATGCTGAACTGGACGGCCGAGTGGTATCAAGGCGCTACCGCCGCTCAACGGACAAATCTGGTGCAGCGGCAGATTGCGGACTACCGACTCAAGCTAACTGGCGTGGACACAGTGCAAGGTCAGAGCGGCGCGCCAAGCGATCGGGTGACCGCAGCCTAGATATGCCCAAGGCTGCAAGCAACTTGGTGGCGCTTGTGGCGCCAGGACCTTGATTGCCGTTTTCGCTGCGGTGTGCTGTATCCAGCCTATTTCGACATCAACCTGAGCACTCCGGGACCGGTTCGGCAAGGAACGAACCGGTCTTTTTTGTGGCTCAATTTTCGCTTGCGTGATTGCGGGAGCTGGTATTTATACGTTTGTATAATAATTTCACTTTCAGAAAGACCATGACCCAGAACCGCCGAAAATTCAGCCGTGAACCTGCCGATGCGCGCCGGGCGGCCCTGATTGATGCCACTCTTGCGCTTGTGGCTGAAAAGGGCGTGGTCGGATCGACGGTGCGTGCCATTGCGGAACGGGCTGATGTGACGCCTGGTCTGATCCGTCACTACTTTTCATCCAAGGAAGAACTCATCACCGCCGCCTACGAGCAGCATATGACCGGCCTTACCGAGCTGACCGCCTCATTGGCAGAGCAGAACGCCGGTACCGCCGTCTCACGCTTGGCGGGGTTTGTGGTGGCATCGCTCAAACCGCCGGTGGTGGATGAACGCTCAGTCGCGCTTTGGGCCAGTTTTCTCAACCGGGTACAGCAGGATCCTGATATGCGCCGGATCCACGCTGAGACCTATGCGGATTTTCGGGGCCGCCTGGAAGGTTTGATCGCAGCCGCCCTTGAAGAGGTCGGCACCCCCGGCACCCCGGCGCAATTGCGTCAGCTTGCCATTGCCGCCAACGCGGTGGTGGACGGGCTGTGGCTTGAGGGTGGCGCGCTGCCCGAAGCCTTTGAACCCGGTGAGTTACCACAGATCGGCCTGCGGTCCGTCAGCGCGATCACCGGGTTGAACCTACAAATTCCTTCTGATGCAAAGGCTGGATAGCCATGAAAACAACTGATGTAATGCAACGTCTTTCTGGCCTTGGCGGGGCAAAATGGGACCTCCATTTCAAGGCCCGCGAACTGGCCGTGGCGGGCAAGGATGTGATCGAGATGACCATCGGAGAACCAGACGTGCCTGTGCCGCAATCGCTGCTCGATACAGCTGCGCGTGCGATGTTCGCCGGGCGCACCGGCTATTCCGACGGGCGTGGAGAGATGAACCTGCGCGTCGCCCTGGCCGAACACTATTCAGCCCGTACCGGCCGTCACATTAGTCCGAACAATATCCTTTGCTTCCCCGGCACGCAGACCGCGCTCTTTGCAGTGATGGCAGGGGTTGCGCAGCATGGAGACGAGGTGCTGGTGGGCGATCCGCTTTACGCCACCTATGAGGCCGTGATCCGCTCTACCGGGGCGGAGATGGTGCCTGTGCCACTGTGTGCCGAGCATGGCTTCAGAATGCAGGCAGAGGATATCGCAGCTCGCATCACGCCGCGCACGCGCGCCGTCCTGTTGACCACGCCGCACAACCCAACGGGATCGATCCTGACACGCAAAGATATCGAAAACATAGGAATACTTGCCCTGAAACATGACCTCTGGATCCTGTCGGACGAGGTCTATGCCGATCTGGTCTTTGAGGGGGCGACCTTCACGTCACCGCTCGCGGCAGAGGAGATCGCTGACCGGGTGATTGTGGTGTCTTCGGTTTCAAAATCTCACGCAGCTCCAGGGTTTCGCAGTGGCTGGTGCGTTGCGCCCGCTACCTTCTGCGATGCGCTCTTGCCCTATTGCGAGACCATGCTGTTCGGAAACCCGCCCTTCATTGCGGATATGACCGAACAGGCCGTTCGCCAAGGCTCTCCGGTTGCGGCAGGTATGGTGGCCCGGTTTGCGGCGCGCGCAGGGCGGCTGGCCGAGCAACTGCACGCGCAGACCGATCTGCGCGTTCACCGCCCCGAAGCAGGCATGTTTGCGATGATTGATGTGGGCTCGACAGGTCAGACGGGTGAAGCATATGCGATTGACCTTCTGCAAGACGTCGGGGTTGCGGTCATGCCGGGGTCTTCGTTTGGAGACACGCTGACCGGCTGGGTGCGCGTTGCCCTGACGATTGAAGATGCGCGCTTTGATGAGGCCGTTTCACGGATCGCTGCCCATGCCAAGAAACGCAGGCAGGCAGTCGCATGACGACGCTGGGTGAAGCACTCGTCTTGGGGCTCAAAGCGCGGGGTGTCGACTGTGTCTTTGGGATCCCCGGGGTGCATACGGTTGGGCTCTACCGTGGACTCGCGGCCTCGGGGCTGCGCCATATCACACCGCGACATGAGCAGGGCGCAGGTTTCATGGCCGATGGCTATGCGCGTGTCACTGGAAAACCGGGCGTTGCCTTTGTGATCACCGGGCCGGGGCTGACCAACACGCTCACGCCAATGGCGCAGGCGCGCGCCGATTCGGTGCCGATGCTGGTCGTGTCCGGGGTCAACACGCGCGCCTCACTGGGGCAGGGGATGGGGCATCTGCACGAACTCCCGGATCAGCATGCTCTGGCCTCAACCGTGGCGTTGGTGTCTGAGCATCTGGAAATTCCCGAGGCTCTGGACCCGGCTCTGAACCGGGCGTTCGAGCCGTTTTCCAAGGGTCGCCCCGGACCGACACATATCCAGATCCCTCTGGATGTTGCGGGAACAAAGGCCGTTTCGAAGCCGGCCTATGATGCGCCAGAGCCGTTTGCGCCGACACAGGATCAGGTGGCAGAGGCTGCAGCGCGGCTTGGAGTCGCCAAGCGTCCGGTGATCCTTGCCGGTGGCGGTGCAAAGAAGCTCGGGGCCAGCCTTCGGGCTTTGGCTGAACGGCTGGACGCGCCGGTGGTACAGACCGTCAATGCGCGGGGGCTGATGCATGGACATGCCCTTTCGGTTCCTGCCAGCCCCAGCCTTGCCGCGACCCGCTCCCTGATCGAAGAGGCGGACGCCGTGCTCGCTCTGGGTACTGAATTGGGGCCGACCGACTATGACATGTATGCAAGCGGCACCATGCCTGTAATGGATGGGATGATCCGCGTGGATATCTGCGCGCAGCAACTGGCGCGACATCCGGCTGAGCTGACCATTCACAGCGCAGCCGAGCCCTTTTTGATGGCGCTGCGGGCCCATCTGGAAGGCGTCACCTTGCAAGCAGAGGGAGCTGAGCGTGCCGCCAAGGCCCGCTCAGCTGCATGGGATGAGATCGGACCGGACTACCGGGCGCAGGTCGAAATCCTGAACGCCATGCGCGATGCGCTGCCGGGGGCCATCATGGTCGGGGATTCGACCCAGCCGATCTATGCTGGCAACCTCTATTATGACCACGACCGCCCCGGTGGATGGTTCAACGCGGCAACTGGCTATGGGGCGCTGGGCTATGGCATTCCGGCGGCAATTGGTGCTGCCATCGGAGCTCCCGACACGCGCGTTCTGTCGATCCTCGGCGATGGTGGTGCGCAGTTCACTCTCCCTGAAATCATGGTGGCCGTTGAGGAGCGTCTGCCCGTAACCTTTGTCATCTGGAACAACCATGGGTACCGGGAAATCGCCACCTCGATGCAGGATGTCGGTGTGGCGGTGGTGGGCTGTGATCCGATCCCGCCGGATTTTGCTGCCGCGGCACAGTCTTTTGGCATTTCCTACCAGCGGGTGCCAGCCGACCCGGCTGAGGTTGCGACAGCCCTGAACGCCGCGCCGGTAGGCGGCCCGTCCATGATTGAAATCACCGCGCCGCGGTTTGTGCCAGAACAGGATCAAAGATGACCGACCCAACCTATCAGTTCACCCGCGCCATCACCCGCCGACCGGGCCAGAGCGTCATCAACGGCCTGCGGGCCGAAGACATCGGCACGCCTGATCTCGGGACCATGCTGAAGGCGCACGCCTCTTATGTGGCTGCCCTGAAAAGTACCGGCGCCGAGGTCATTGAACTTGAGCCGCTCGAAAATTTCCCCGACGCGCTCTTCGTCGAAGACACTGCCCTGTGCTTGCCACAAGGCGCGGTTCTGATGCGGCCCGGCGCGCCCTCCCGTGCGGGAGAGGTGGCCGAAATGGTGCCCGCTTTGCGCGGCTGCTATGATGACTTGCGCGAAATCTCTGGCCCCGGTCATATCGAGGGTGGCGATATCCTTGTCACCGGGCGCGAGATTCTTGTCGGTCGGTCCGACCGGACGGATGCCGCAGGTGTCGCTGAGCTGTCAAAGATCGTGTCGGACTGGGGGCATGTGGTCCGCGAGGTCGTCACCCCGCCTGGTGTTCTCCATTTCAAGACCGATTGCTCTCTTTTGGATGCAGAGACCATCCTGTCGACCAAGCGGCTTGCGGCCTCGGGGTGTTTCGAGGGCTACCGCGTCCTGCACGTGCCAGAGGGGGAGGAGGCCGCTGCCAATGCGATCCGCTTTAACGCGCTGGTGATCATGGCGGCAGGGTTCCCGCGCACGGCTGAAATGCTGGATCGCGCGGGCTTCGATGTGGTGGAGATCGACAATCGCGATTGCGCCAAGCTGGATGGCGGCATGTCCTGCCTGTCGCTGCGCTTTTGATGGCTATCCCTTGAGGCGTGGCAGACGCGAGGCGCTCCAATAGGCGCCGCTGTCCTGACGCAACTCTTCATAGGTTTCGATCCTGAGGCGGGCTTCATCGCCGCCCGCCTCGATCAAGTGGGTCAATAGACACTCCAGCACCGCCATGGCGCCGCCATAGGCGCCAAAGGCATGGACCGAGTTTGCGGAAACCGCCAGAACGTGATCGGCATGAATGCCGGGGGCTATCACTTCGCTGTCGGAAATCAGGACCACCTTGGCCTTGCGCTGGGCCGCCATGCGCAGCGCCTGAATGGTTCCCGAAGAATAGGGCGCAAAGGTGATTGCGAGCAGGCAGTCCTGCTCTGAAAGGTCGATCAGATCGTCAATGGCAGAGCCCATGTGACGCGGGACAAGGTCCAGATCCGGCAGCGCCATGCGTCCCACATAGTGAAAGTAATGCGCCAGCGCATATGACGCCCGGGTGGCGGTGACATAGCATTGGCGCGCTTCGGTCAGGGTTTTCACGATGGCGGCAGTGCGTTCAGGCGTCATCAGCCGCAAGGAGCGGGTGACGATATTGATTTCGTTGCGCGCGGCGCGGGCCTGCAAAGCGGCAGCCGGGGCGGTTGAGGCCTGCATCTGCGTCAGCCAGTCTTCGCCAAGCCCTGCCTCGCGCCCGGTCACCAGGGCACCGCGAAAGGGCGCGCGCAGGGCTTCGAAACTGTCAAATCCCAAAAAATCGGCCAGCCGTACCAGCGTGTTGGCGCTGATCCCGGCTTTCTGAGCCGTGACACGGACCGGGTCGAGCGCGAAATCGCCGGGGTTGTCGATGATATGCTTGGCAGCTGCTGCCAGTTTTGGCGGCATCCCGGCAATTCGCTCTTTCAGCGTGGCGATCAGCCGGGTTGTCTGTTTCGGGTCAAGTTGTGGATCCATTTCGCGATTAAGAGCAAATGCGCGGGAAATGGCAAACAAAAACCATTTGGTCTGACCTGGTGCCCCTTATCCCCGCAATGCATTGCGTCGCAGGAGATCTCCGAGGCTTGAGGCGGCAAACAATACCGCCGCAAGGCAGACGATTGTCGGCCCGGTGGGCGTGTCAAAGGTAAAGGCCAGCTGCAATCCTCCGAGCGCGGAGAGGGCACCGATGAGTGCGGCGATCAGGGCCATACGCTCGGGTGTGTTGGCAAAGGGGCGCGCAGTGGCAGCCGGGATCAGCAGGAGCGCAGCAATCAGCAGAACCCCGACCACCTTGATCGCGACAGCCACCACAAGGGCCAGCGCGATGGTCAGCACCATCTGTTCGCGCTTGGGGTCAATCCCGGCGGCATAGGCCAGGTCAGGGTTCAGCGTGGCTGTCAAAAGCGCCGACCAGCGCGCCCAAAGCAGAAGCAGCACAAGCGCCGCGCCTCCCCAGATCACGGCCAGATCCATCCGGCCCACCGCGAGGATATCGCCAAAGAGATAGGCCATCAGATCGATCCGAATCCCTTGCAAGAAGGACACGGCCACAAGGCCGAAGGCGAGTGAGGAATGCGCCAGAACGCCCAGCAGCGTGTCCATGGCATAGCCACGATTGCTGAGAGTCGAGACCGTGGTGGCCATCACCAGCGAAGTGACGAGAACTCCGGCAAAGACCGAGGTGTCAAAGGCCAAAGCAAGCGCAACCCCCAGGATCGAGGCATGGGCGGTTGCGTCTCCGAAATAAGCCATGCGGCGCCAGACCACGAAACAGCCCAGCGGAGCAGCGGCCAGGGCGACGCCCACCCCGGCCAGAGCGGCTCGGACAAGGAAACTGTCGAAAAGCTCCATCATGAGGCGATGTCCTTTTTCGCGTCACCATGACTGTGGTCGCAGTCAGGGCCATGGTTGTGATTATGCGCGTGATCATGGGAATGGTTGTGCTCATGCCGGTAAAGGGCCAGCGCGCCTTGAGTGCCCGTCCCGAATAGCGCCCGGTATTCCGGGGCAGAGGCGACGTGTTCCGGCTCCCCTTCGCAGCAGATATGGCCGTTGAGGCAGATCACCCGGTCCGAGGCCGCCATGACCACATGCAATTCGTGACTGACCATCAGGACCGCGCAGCCCAGTTCGGCGCGCACAGTTGCGATCTGCTGATAAAAGGCGGCGGATCCCGGCTGATCAAGACCCTGCGTGGCTTCGTCCAGAATCAGCAGTTGCGGATCACTGAGGAGCGCACGGGCGAGCAGCACCCGCTGGAACTGACCGCCAGACAGATCCGACATCTGCCGCCCCGCGAGCGGACCGGCACCTGCTTGCTGCAGAGCGTCTTGGGCGCGGGCATCGCTGACGCGGACAGGCAGGCTCAGAAACCGGCGTACGGTCAGGGGGAGCGTGGGGTCGATATGCAGTTTCTGCGGCACATAGCCGATCCTGAGACCCGGCGCGCGGGACACATCGCCCCGGCTGGGACGCAGGGCACCGATGATGCTGCGCAAAAGGGTGGATTTGCCCGATCCATTGGGGCCGACAACGGTCACGATCTCTCCCGGCTCTATCGAGAGGTTCACGTCGGACAGGACCGTATTGCCACCATAGCGGACCGACAGGCCCTTCAGGTTAACAAGGCTCATGCGGCCTCTGCCTTTTGGCATTTGGGGCAGATGCCTTCGGCCTCGACCACGGTGCGCTCAATCAGGAAACCGGCCTCTTTGGCGGCCTCGCCCAGCTGGCCTTTGGTCGGGTCGGTGTGCACCTCAGCCACTGCGTTGCAGATGCGGCAGATCATGAAGATGGGCGCGTGTTTGTCGCCGGGATGGGTGCAGGCGATAAAGGCATTAAGCCGCTCGATCTTATGGGCAAAGCGGTTCTTTACAAGGAAGTCCAGCGCCCGATAGGCCACAGGGGGCTGCGATCCCATCCCTTCTTCGCGCAAACGGTCGAGGATTTCATAGGCGCCAAGAGCACGATGTTCTTGCAGCATGATTTCGAGAACCCGTCGCCGTACCGGAGTGAATTGAAGGCCTTTTGCCTTGCAGTCTGCGTCGACGGTGGCAATGCAATCATGGATGCAACTGTCGTGATCATGGGTCTCAAAACCGATCGTTTCCATCCGGGATCTCCAGGGGCATAGGTCTGCGTGTATTTTCGTCCTTGATATGTAATGTTATGACGCTTATCAAGCGGCGTAATGTTATACAATTACATCTGCGTCCGTTTCTCGGGAGCAGGTGCAGCCAGCAGATCAAAGGAGTCCTGGGATGAAAAGCTTATCATATGCGGCCGTCGTCCCCGCAGTTCTCGGCGGGGGGATGGCGTTGGCGGATGTGCCGCGCGTCGCGGTGGATATCGCGCCTGTGCACGGGCTGGTCGCGCGGGTCATGCAGGGGGTCGGCAGTCCTGATCTGGTGATCCCGCCGGGGGCGTCCCCGCACGGGTATTCCATGCGCCCTTCCGAAGCCCTTGCCTTGGAACGCGCGGATGCTGTGTTCTGGATCGGGGAAGCACTGACTCCCTGGCTTGAAGGGCCGCTTGATACGCTGGCGTCTGATGCCCACGTGACCGAGTTGCTGGCTGTCCCGGGCACCATGACCCTTGAGTTCCGCACAGGGGCGACGTTCGAGGCGCATGATCACGGTGATGAACACCACGGTGAAGAGCACCATGAGGAGGATCATCACGAAGACGAGCATGCCGACCACGCGGAGGGCCATGATCACGGAGAACATGACGACCACGATCATGAGAAACACGCGGATCACGAGGAGCATGATCATGAGGGGCATGACCACGGGGCGCATGAGGGTCATGATCACGACGCGCATGACCATGATGAACACGGCCACGATGAACACGACCATGACGACCATGACGATCACGAGGGGCACAGCCACTCGGGTCTTGACCCTCATGCCTGGCTTGCGCCGGGGAATGCTGAAGTCTGGCTGATGGCAATTGCCGAGGAACTCTCGGAACTCGATCCAGAGAACGCGGCGACCTACAAAGCCAACGCCAAGGCAGGCAAAGCCGAGATTGATGCGGCGATCCAAGAGGTCGACGCCCTCTTGGAGCCGTTCCGCGCACAATCCTTCATCGTTTTCCACGATGCTTACCAATACTTTGAGACCAGTTTTGAGATTGCCGCTACCGGTGCCATTTCGCTTGGCGATGCCTCTGATCCCAGCCCGGCGCGCATCGCGGAGATTCGCGATGATGTGGCGGAATATGGTGTGACTTGCGTCTTCTCCGAACCGCAGTTCAATCCGGGATTGGTGGCCACTGTTCTGGATGGCACGGCGGCAAAGACCGTTGTTATCGACCCGCTCGGAACAAAAATTGATACCGGACCTACGTTTTACACGGACCTTATCAAGGGTCTTGGTAAGGCAATGGCCAGCTGCGGCTAAGACCATCGCAGCACTGTGTCAGGCCGAGAACACCTTGGCCTGACCTCAAATCCGATCCTTTACGAGATGGGTCAAGGTTGCACCCGTCTCGTAGTAGGCCTGCCGGAGCCCTGCAAAGGGCAGGCTGTGAGTTTGCACAGGCATGACAGGCAGGTCGGCTTCATCTCCGGTCAAAAGCGCGCGGGCCATGCGGGTGCCAAACAGGGTGCCAGGGCAGATCCCGCGCCCCGAATAGCCAAAGCAGGCATAGCCGCCGTCCAGGGTTTGGATCTTGGGCAGATGCTCGGTTGTCATCGCGATGCGCCCGAACCAGGTCTGCCGCAGGGGCGTCTCTGCCAGGGCCGGGAAAAGCTGCGCAATCTTGCGGCGCAGCCAGTTCAGATGAATGCCCTTGCCGATATGGTCCAGCGCGCCCATGGCGCCGATGATCAGCCGCCCGTCCTGATCGCGTCGCCAGGATGACATGACCAGAGCCGAATCCCAGCACCCTTCCAGACCGGGCAGAAGCTGATCCAGAACATGACCGGGCAGCGGATCGGTCGCCGCCTGAAAATAGTGGACCGGAATCAGATCGGGAGTTTGAAGCCCCTCGATCCCCAACGCATAGCCATTGGTCGCAACGATGATGTGTTTGGCCTGCACGCGCCCTTGCGGCGTGGCGATCTCCCACATATCGCCGTTTCGCGTGGCGCCAAGCGCCGGTGTGTCAGCATGCAGCTTGGCCCCGGCGCCCACTGCCGCGCGGGCAAGACCGCGGGCATAGGATAGGGGCTGAATGGTGCCGGCCCGAGGATCAAACAGCGCGCCATAGACATGCTCAGAGCCAACCCGCGCCCGCGCCTCATCTGCATCCAGCAACCGGACCGGGGCGCCAATCGCGCTGAGTTGCTCAAAGCGGCGTCTGAGATCCTTCATTCCGGCAGGCGCATGGGCGCAGTGCAGCGTCCCCTTGCGCACCGGCTCGCAGGCGATCTGGTGCTTTTCTATCAGCCCATAGACCATGTCGGGGGCATCCGCCAAAAGAGACGACAAGCGGCCGCCCGCCTTGGCGCCGATCTGGGCGTTGATATCCTCGGGCGGCAGCCACAGACCCGCATTCGCAAGCCCGACATTGCGCCCGGATCCGCCGCTTCCAAAGGCACTGGCCTCCAAAAGCCGCACCTCGGCGCCCATTTGTGCGGCCTCAAGCGCAGCCGCGCAGCCTGTGTACCCACCGCCGATCACCACCAGATCTGCTGATGCCGTGTCATTCAGAGGCGACGTCGTGACCTGTTCCCGGCAGGTGTCGCGCCAGAGGCTGGATGAAAGGTCTGATGTCAAAACACAGGAACTCCGCAGAAATTTCGGTGAGACAGCCCGCATGCGCATTATGAAAAGGCGGACCTCACGAGCCGATACCGCAAAGATGACTGTTTTGCCGAGAGGAAAATGTCGCTGGATGCTTGTTTTCTTTTCGGACCAGAGGCTTCGGTTGTCGAACGGCGGGTGTGGTCGAGAAACCGAAAGGGTGTATTTATAGGGTGTATTTCTTGTGCTGAGGTTCCAGGTTCTGACTGATCCCAGAACTGTTACGGTGGCAATGATTGCAATGCGCCCCCATATCGCTCACAAACGCGAAAATCGGAATGTCTTGGAGATTTCAATGAAACCGGTGGAAATTTACACCTCTCCTTTGTGTGGCTTTTGCCATGCCGCAAAACGTTTGCTGAATCAGAAAGGCGTGACCTTTTCCGAGGTTGACGTCATGATGAATCCGGATCGCAAGCCCGAGATGATCCAGCGCGCAAACGGAGGCCGCACCGTGCCGCAGATTTTTGTCGGAGAGACCCATGTGGGCGGCTGCGATGACCTTTATGCGCTGGAGCAGGCCGGGAAACTGGACGCGCTCCTGGCCGACTGACTGGAGAGCCCCGTCTTATGCGCGCAGCTTTGTTGCAAATCACTTCTAGCGACGATCCCGCTGAGAACCTGGAAACGGTGAAGGCCATGATGGCCGATGCCGTGGCAGAAGGGGCGGGATTCGTCCTGACGCCTGAGGTCACAAACTGCCTCTCGACCAGCCGCACCCACCAAAAGGCGGTGCTCTGTCATGAGGAAGACGACCCAACCCTTGCTGGCCTGCGCGAGGCGGCGGCGCACCATGGGATCTGGCTTTTGATCGGCTCGTTGGGGGTGAAGACGCACGATGCGGATGGCCGCTTTGCCAACCGCCAGTTCCTGATCACTCCGACAGGAGAGATCGCCGCGCGCTATGACAAGATCCACATGTTCGATGTGGAGGTGACGCCCGAGGAAACCTACCGGGAATCCGATGGCTACAGGCCCGGCACCCGCGCGGTACTGGCCGAGACCCCATTTGCCAAGATCGGCATGACCATCTGCTATGACGTGCGTTTCCCTCATCTGCACCGGGCGCTGGCAAAGGCAGGTGCGCAGATCCTCACGGCTCCGGCGGCGTTTTCGCATGTGACGGGCGCGGCCCATTGGCATGCGCTGCTGCAGGCCCGCGCCATCGAGACGGGCTGCTATGTACTGGCGCCTGCGCAAACCGGCACCCACAAGGCCAGCCGGGGCGCTGCACGCCGCACATATGGGCATTCGTTGATCGTGGCGCCCTGGGGAGAGATCCTGGCCGATGCGGGCACCGATCCGGGGATTGTCTACGTTGATCTCGACATGGGAAAAGTGGCACAAGCGCGCAAGCGTGTTCCTGCGCTCACCCATGACCGAGAGTTCGACGGACCCTGATGGAAGAAACCCATTCCCTGGCCGTTTCGCTGTTCAGCGAAATCCTGATGGCCGAACAGCTTGCCAAATCACGGCTGGGCAAAGCACTGCCCAAGGGAATGGAGTTGTCGCATTTCTCGGTTCTGAACCACCTTGCGCGGGCCGGACTTGAGCGCTCGCCGGCGCAATTGGCCAAGGCGTTTCACGTCACCCGCGGCGCCATGACCAATACGCTCAACAAGTTGGAAATGGCGGGATATGTTCACATTCGCCCCGACTGGGACGATGCCCGGCGCAAGATGGTTGCGATCAGCCCGGCGGGGCGCCAGGCGCGCGACGCGGCTTTGGCCAGTATCGTGCCCGTGATTTCAGAGGTGGTCGAGGAACTCGGCGGCGACCGCGTCCGCGCCGCTTTGCCGATCCTGCGAGAGCTGCGCGCCAAGCTGGAAGACGATTGATCTGGTACAGCCAATGGAAGATCACGACGTGGAAAGCTCCGTTAGCGAGAACCACCAAAAATCCTGAAAAAGAAAGGGACACCTTATTCAGGCATCCCTTTCTCGAATATCCCCATCTGGTTCCGTGAGTGACGGGCAACCCCATCGGGACTGCCTGGACAACCATCGGGTACAGCATTCACTCGGTTCTGGGCGCGTGCCCGGCGCCGGTCAGAAAACCCAACCGAACGGTCAGTTAATACGCTACTAATCCTATCAGGCCAAGCATCCATTGGGATGGGGGCGCCTATCCTTTCGTATAGGATTTCCGTCTTGTTGCGCCTTAGGCAGAAGGTTTGGTGCTTGCAGTGACATAGTTCACCGAAAGATCACGCGCCGAAATCGACCAGTTCCAGGTGACGGGGTTGAAAACGAATCCCTTTCGGTCCACCGGCTCCAATCCAGCTTTGCCGAGCAGATCAAACAGTTCATCCGGGGTGATGAACTTGTTCCACTCGTGGGTGCCGCGGGGCAGCCAGCGCATCACCACTTCGGCGCCAAAGATCGCCATGACATAGCTTTTTGGATTGCGGTTGATGGTCGAGCAGATCTGCAAACCGCCCGGCTTCAAAAGCTGCTGCGTCGCCGTCAGATAGCTGAGCGGATCGGCCACATGTTCCACCACCTCCATGTTCAGGACCACATCGAATTGCTCACCCGCTTCGGCCAGGGCCTCGGCTGTGGTGTGTCGATAGTCGATCTCAAGGCCGGATTGTTCGGCGTGGATGCGCGCAACGGGCAGATTTCCGGCTGCGGCATCGGCACCCACCACTTCGGCACCAAGCCGCGCCATGGGTTCAGACAAAAGACCGCCGCCGCAGCCAATATCCAGCAGACGCAACCCTTGGAAGGAGTCCTTCTGGGTCAGATCCCGCCCAAATTCACCGGCAATCTGCGACGTGATATAGTCCAAACGGCAGGGGTTGAGCATGTGGAGCGGCTTGAACTTGCCATTCGGATCCCACCATTCCGCGGCCATTGCCTCGAATTTGGCGATTTCGGACGGATCTACCGTGGATTGATGCGCTTGCATTCCTGTCTCCGTGTGTTCTTTTGTGCCTATTAGACTAGTTAGGTCAGTAATGGACAAATACTCGGACCAAAAGCGCGCAGTGCAGTATCTTTATCCCCCGGTCGACGCCTACGACCAGCGCATGCTGGATGTAGGGCAGGGCCATAGCATTTATGTAGAGCAATCGGGGAACCCCAAGGGCATCCCTGTGGTGGTGTGCCATGGCGGCCCGGGTGGCGGCAGCAGCCCGGCCATGCGTCGCTATTTCGACCCCAAGCTTTTTCGGGTGATTCTTTTTGATCAGCGCGGCTGCGGGCGCTCACGGCCGCATGCGTCTTGCGAGAACAATACCACCTGGCATCTGGTGGCCGACATGGAAGAGATCCGCCGGACGCTCGAGATCGACAGCTGGCTGTTGTTTGGCGGCAGCTGGGGCGCGACGTTGGCGCTGATATATGCGCAGACTCACCCCGACCGGGTGCAGCGCATGATCTTGCGCGGGGTGTTCCTGATGACCCAGGCCGAGCTGGACTGGTTCTACGGCGGTGGTGCGGGGCGGTTCTGGCCGGAAACCTGGCAGCGGTTTGTTTCCCTCATTCCTGACGATGAGCGGGGAGACATGATCAAGGCCTACAATAAACGCCTGTTTTCCGGGAACATGCAGGAGGAAATCCGCTTTGGCCGCGCCTGGTCCGCCTGGGAGAATGCGCTCGCCTCGGTTCATTCCAACGGTCATGGCGGCGAAAGTCCCGGTGATTATGCCCGTGCGTTTGCTCGGCTTGAGAATCACTATTTCATCAACGGCGGCTTTCTTGATTTTGACGGTCAGATCCTCGCCAATATGGGCCGCATTTCGCATGTTCCCGGCATCATCGTGCAGGGTCGCTATGATATGATCTGCCCGCCCACCTCGGCCTGGCGCCTGAATGAGCTGTGGCCAAATGCAGAGTTGAAAATGATCCGCAATGCAGGTCATGCCTTGTCAGAGCCGGGAATAAGCGCTGAACTGGTGCGCGCGATGGACCGGATTGCCGAGGAGCTGCTGCCATGACCCGTATCGACCGCCGCGCGCTGTTCACCTCTGGTGCGGCCGCTGCCTTGCTGGCGGCCACGGGCACATCGCTTGTGGCCGCGCCACGTGCGGGTGGCGTGCTGCGTCTGGCGGTGCCGCGTCAGGACGGGTTGATGGAGCAGGTCGCTCGCGGGGCCATCTTTGATACCCTGACCGAAATCGCGCCCGACGGCGTCTTGCGCGCCGAACTGGCAGAGGCCTGGCACAGCAGCGCGGATGCGAAAACCTGGTCCTTCGACCTGCGCCGGGATGTGCGGTTCCATGATGGTGCACTTCTGACGGCTGCAGATGTTGTTGCGTCCCTGGACAAGAGCACGATTGAAGGGGTCGAAGTGGCCTCGGTTCAACAGTTGTCGGAGCACCGGATCGAAATCGCTCTGACTGGTGCAAATCCTCATCTTCCCTATCTTTTGGCCAATCCGGCGCTTTCGGTTTCACCGGAAGGCAAGCAGGATCTGCCGCTTGCCGAGGCTGTGGGTACCGGCTGCTATCGAGTGGAGCGCGCACAGGACGGTCGCCATTTCCGCGCGACAAAAGTCGTAGATCACTACAAGTCCGGTCATGCCGGCTGGGTGGAAACCGTCGAGGTGATCGTGATCCCTGATGCGCAGGTCCGTGCTGAAGCTCTGAGCGATGGGTATGTGGATGTGGCGGCCTTGCCCGCACCAGATGGGCTGATCGAAAAGGGCGGGTTCCTGTATCACCCTTCGGCCAGCGATATGGCTCTGGCCGCGCGCTCGGACGTGGGCATTCCCCGTACCGTTGGCAGTCGCACGGCACTGGACGATGGGCGCATTGCAGAACGGTGGTGGCGGATCTGAGCCGCTGCAAGACGACGATCTGAACTTCTCCTTGCAGATTCGCCCCATCAGGCGTATATGCCTGTCACAACAGCGGCGCGTTGGGCTCTGGTCCAAAGCTCCACCGGGATTTTCAACGGGCCGCGCGCCCGTTTTTTTGTGTCCGCACGACCTTTGTTCTAACGACAGCTGGAACCCGAATGACCAACGACCTGATTGCCAAAGCCGCGATTGACCGCCGCCTTGCCGAGATCATCACCCCGGTGATCGAGGATATGGGCTATGAGCTGGTCCGCATCCGGCTGATGTCCGGCAAGACGACGACCCTGCAGATCATGGCCGACAAGCCCGATGGCGGGATCGAGGTGGATGACTGCGCCGAGATCTCCAATGCCGTCAGCGCAGTGCTGGACGTCGAAGACCCGATCCTGGATGCCTACGCGCTGGAGGTCTCGAGCCCCGGCATCGACCGACCTCTGACGCGCCTCAAGGACTTTGACATGTTCGAGGGGTACGAGGCCAAGCTGGAAACCGCCGAGCTGATCGACGGGCGCCGCCGCTTCAAGGGCGAACTGGCAGGGATCGAGGATGACGAGGTTCTGATCAATATCGAGGAGCACGGCGAAACCGTGACCATCGGTCTCAAATTCGACTGGCTGAGCGATGCAAAGCTGGTGCTGACCGACGATCTGATCAAGGAAATGCTGCGCCAGCGCAAGGCGGCGGGCACGCTGAACGAAGATGCTTTTGACGACGTTATCGAAGATGCGCCCCTTGAGGGCGAAGTGACCGAAGGGTCCGAAGAGGAGAACAAGTAATGGCCATCACCTCTGCAAACCAGCTTGAGCTGTTGCAAACCGCCGAAGCCGTGGCGCGCGAAAAAATGATCGACCCCGGTCTGGTGGTCGAAGCCATGGAAGAAAGCCTCGCCCGGGCGGCCAAAAGCCGCTACGGCAGCGAGATGGACATCCGCGTGTCCATCGACCGCAAGACCGGCAAGGCGACCTTCACTCGCGTGCGCTCGGTCGTTGCGGATGAGGACCTGGAGAACTACCAGGCCGAGATGACCGTTGAACAGGCCAAGCAGTACATGGAAGACCCGCAGGTGGGCGACACCTTTGTGGAAGAGGTTCCGCCGGTGGAAATGGGCCGCATCGCGGCGCAGTCGGCCAAGCAGGTGATCCTGCAGAAGGTGCGCGAAGCCGAGCGCGACCGCCAGTACGAAGAATTCAAGGACCGTGCGGGCACCATCATCAACGGTCTCGTCAAGCGCGAGGAATTCGGCAACGTCATCGTCGATGTGGGCGCCGGCGAAGCCATCCTGCGCCGCAACGAAAAGATCGGCCGCGAAAGCTATCGCCCGAACGACCGCATCCGCTGCTACATCAAGGACGTGCGCCGCGAACCGCGCGGCCCGCAGATCTTCCTGAGCCGCACCGCGCCGGAATTCATGGCCGAGCTGTTCAAGATGGAAGTTCCGGAAATCTACGACGGTATCATCGAGATCAAGGCCGTGGCCCGTGACCCTGGCTCGCGCGCCAAGATCGCCGTCATTTCCTATGACGGCTCCATCGATCCGGTGGGGGCCTGTGTCGGTATGCGCGGCAGCCGTGTTCAGGCCGTGGTGAACGAACTCCAGGGTGAAAAAATCGACATCATCCCGTGGAACGAGGATCAGCCGACCTTCCTGGTGAACGCGCTGCAGCCCGCAGAAGTCACCAAGGTGGTTCTGGACGAAGAAGCCGGCAAGATCGAGGTGGTCGTCCCCGAAGAACAGCTGAGCCTCGCCATCGGTCGCCGGGGTCAAAACGTGCGTCTGGCCTCGCAACTGACCGCGCTCGACATCGACATCATGACCGAAGAAGAAGAATCGGCGCGCCGCCAGAAGGAATTCGAGGCCCGCACCGCGCTCTTTATGGAAACCCTGGATCTGGACGAGTTCTTTGCCCAGCTTCTGGTCTCCGAAGGCTTCACCAACCTCGAAGAGGTCGGCTATGTCGAGCTGGATGAGCTGCTCGTCATCGACGGCGTCGACGAAGGCACCGCCGAGGAGCTGCAGGCCCGTGCGCGCGACTACTTGGAGGCGCAGGCCAAAGCGGCCATCGATGCGGCCCGCAGCTTGGGTGCCGAGGACAGCCTCATTGACTTTGACGGTCTCACTCCCCAGATGGTAGAGGCGCTGGCTAAGGATGGCATCCTCAACCTTGAGGATTTTGCCACCTGCGCTGACTGGGAACTGGCCGGTGGCTGGACCACCGACGGCGGCGAGCGTGTCAAGGACGATGGTATTCTGGAACCCTTCGGCATGTCGCTCGAAGAAGCGCAGGACATGGTGATGACGGCCCGCGTTCTGCTTGGCTGGGTTGATCCGGCTGAGCTGGAGCCGGAAGCCTCTGAAGAAGAAGTTGACGGTGATGAGGCCGAAGAGGAGGGCGCCGGGGCCTGATCCCGGCGGCTTTCTGAGAAGGAGAGGCTGAATGGCTCGTGGTGGCGCGGCAAAAGACCGGGATGACGGTCCGGAGCGCAAGTGCATTGCAACAGGTGAGATCCAACCCAAAGAGGGTCTTGTCCGCTTTGTGCTTGGGCCGGATGGTCAGGTTGTTGCCGATGTGTTAGGTAAATTGCCCGGTCGCGGCGTTTACGTGACAGCGAGCCGTTCGGCGCTAGATACGGCAGTCAAAAGGAGGCTCTTTGCCCGTGGCTTCAAGGCCCAGGTAGATGTGCCCGAAGGCCTCGTCGATGAGGTCGAGCGCCAGGTTTTGCGTCGTCTCGTTGACCTGATCAGCCTGGCGCGCAAGTCAGGTGATGCGGTTGGCGGCTATGAGAAAGTCAAGGATTGGCTGCTGAAAGAAGAAGCATCCGTCCTCATTCAGGCGTCCGATGGATCCGGGCGCGGAAAATCGAAACTGAGCACGCCCCACCGGGGAAAATACATCGGTTGCCTCTCTGCGGATGAGCTGGGGATGGCATTTGGGCGTCAAACTGTGATACATGCGGCGCTTGCCTCTGGTGGACTCAGCAAACGTGTTGTAGAGGAAGCGCAACGATTGCAGGGTTTGCGCGAAATGGTGGGCGGCAGCGGCCGCACGGAAGGATAAAGAGCTTTATGAGCGATAGTGACGGCAAAAAGACATTGGGTTTGCGTGGTGCTGGTTCCCGGCCTGGGAACGTGAAACAGAGCTTCAGCCATGGGCGGACCAAGAATGTCGTGGTGGAAACCAAGCGCAAGCGCGTTGTGGTTCCCAAGCCGGGTGCGGGTAAAGGGGGCAGCGGCTCCTCTCCTGCGACGGACGGTTCTCGTCGCCCTGCGGGTATCACCGATGCGGAAATGGCCCGTCGGCTGAAGGCGCTTCAGGCTGCCAAGGCACGCGAGGCCGAAGAGGCTGCGCAACGTGAGGCTGAGGAAAAGGCCCGCGCCGAAGAGCGCGAGCGCCGTCGCGCCGAACAGGAAGCCAAGGAACGCGAGCAGCGCGAAGCTGAAGAAAAAGCGCGCCTGAAGGCTGAAGAAGAAGAACGTAAGCGCAAAGAGGCCGAAGAAGCCGCCAAACGTGCGGCTGCGGCCCCAGCAGCCGAAGAGCCCGCCAAGGCAAAGTCTTCCGGCGCCGGTGCCGGACGTGGCGCGCCCAAGGGCGGTGGTCAGCCGACCCCGCGCAAGTCAGACCGCGAGCGTGAAGAGCGTGGCCGTGGCGGCAAGGGCCGTGACGAGGGACGTCGCTCGGGCAAGCTGACTCTTGGCCAGGCCACTGGCGAAGGCGGACGCCAACGTTCCATGGCTGCGATGAAACGAAAGCAGGAGCGCGCGCGTCAAAAGGCCATGGGTGGTTCGGTCGAGCGCGAAAAGGTAATCCGCGACGTGCAGCTACCGGAAACCATCGTGGTTTCCGAACTGGCAAACCGTATGGCGGAACGTGTTGGCGATGTTGTGAAATCGCTCATGCAGATGGGCATGATGGTCACGCAGAACCAAACCATTGATGCCGACACCGCCGAGCTGATCATCGAAGAATTCGGCCACAAGGTTGTTCGTGTCTCCGACGCCGACGTCGAGGACGTCATCAAGGAAGTCGAAGACAAGGAAGAAGACCTGCAGCCGCGTCCGCCCGTGATCACCATCATGGGGCACGTTGACCACGGCAAAACCTCGCTTCTGGACGCCATCCGCGACGCGCGTGTTGTGGCAGGCGAGGCCGGCGGCATCACCCAGCATATCGGTGCCTATCAGGTCAAAACCGATAGCGGTGCGGTGCTGAGCTTCCTCGACACACCCGGCCACGCCGCCTTTACCTCGATGCGTTCGCGCGGTGCTCAGGTGACGGATATCGTTGTTCTGGTTGTTGCCGCAGACGATTCGGTCATGCCGCAGACGATCGAGGCGATCAACCACGCCAAGGCCGCCGACGTGCCGATGATCGTGGCGATCAACAAGATCGACAAACCGGCCGCCGATCCGAATAAGGTGCGTGCAGAGCTGCTTCAGCACGAGGTGATCGTTGAAGCCATGTCCGGTGAAGTTCAGGATGTGGAAGTTTCGGCCCACACCGGTCAGGGGCTGGACGAACTGCTTGAAGCGATTGCGCTGCAAGCCGAAATTCTTGAACTGAAGGCCAACCCCAACCGCGCGGCCCAAGGCGCCGTGATCGAGGCGCAGCTCGATGTGGGCCGCGGCCCGGTTGCCACGGTTCTGGTTCAGAACGGCACGTTGCGTCAGGGCGACATCTTTGTTGTGGGTGAGCAGTACGGCAAGGTCCGTGCGCTGATCAACGACAAGGGAGAGCGCGTCAAGGAAGCCGGTCCTTCTGTCCCGGTTGAGGTTCTGGGCCTCAACGGCACCCCCGAAGCGGGCGACGTGCTGAACGTGACTGAAACTGAAGCGCAGGCCCGCGAGATCGCCGCCTACCGTGAGCAAGCCGCCAAGGACAAGCGGGCTGCTGCCGGTGCCGCGACCACCCTTGAGCAGCTGATGCAGAAGGCCAAGGAAGACGAGAACGTCGCCGAGCTGCCGATCCTGGTGAAAGCTGACGTGCAGGGCTCTGCCGAGGCGATCGTTCAGGCGATGGAGAAGATCGGCAACGAAGAGGTGCGCGTGCGCGTGCTGCACTCGGGCGTGGGCGCCATTACCGAGACGGACATCGGCCTTGCCGAAGCTTCGGGCGCTCCGGTCTTTGGCTTCAATGTGCGTGCCAATGCTTCGGCCCGGAACACTGCTAACCAGAAGGGTGTCGAGATCCGCTATTATTCGGTGATCTACGACCTCGTGGACGATGTGAAAGCCGCTGCCTCGGGTCTGCTCTCGGCTGAGATCAAGGAAAACTTCATCGGTTACGCGACGATCAAGGACGTCTTCAAGGTATCCAACGTTGGCAAGGTCGCCGGCTGTCTGGTCACCGAAGGGGTTGCACGCCGCTCTGCTGGGGTGCGTCTGCTGCGCGACAACGTGGTGATCCACGAAGGCACGCTGAAGACCCTCAAGCGCTTCAAGGACGAAGTGGCAGAGGTTCAGTCCGGTCAGGAATGCGGTATGGCCTTTGAAAACTACGAAGACATCCGCGCAGGTGATGTCATCGAGATCTTTGAGCGTCAGGAAGTCGAACGCAAACTCGACTAACACGCTGATGTTTATGAAATTTGAAAAGCCCCGGATTTTTGATCCGGGGCTTTTTCGTTTGGGTGTTTGAATTTGCCTTTGAGGGGCAGACATACCCCAAAAAGGTCGAGGACAGCCAATAGGCTGCCCTCTGGGAGTGTGAGTGGTTGGTTTTTTGTGCCGCGGAACTTGAGGGAAACGGGGGCGCCAATGCGCAACGCCCACCTATCTGCGGTCGGTTTTAGATATGTGCCTGTATGAATCAGCCTCGGACCAGGACAGCCCGGCCTTGCTTAGTTTGGAGTATCCTGGTCCTTCTTCAGGGAGACTTTGGAGAGGTTCACTGCGTGATAGTGTGTCTATTTTTTGACAAAAAGGTTAACAAAGTCTTTCCAAGTTTAATCGAAACCCACCAAGGCTGGTGTTTCTACCGTAAAAAACCCCTAGATCAGCCAAAAAAACATGACATGTCCCGAAAGCACGCTTTTTCGGCCATCCTATTTTTTAAGATTTAACGCTGCCGCCCTCTAAAGCCAGTCCCTCAGGATGGGGATCAGCGGAATGTCGGCAGGCGGCATCGGATAGTCGCGCAGGTCCTGTGGACGGGCCCATTTCAGCACCTGACCTTCACGCGCCTGGGGAATGCCTTCCCACTTGCGACACGCAAACAGCGGCATCAGCAGGTGAAAGTCGTCGTAGCTGTGACTGGCAAAGGTCAGCGGAGCAAGGCAGGAGGACCAGGTGTTGATCCCCAGCTCTTCTTCCAGCTCCCGGATCAGGGCCGCCTCCGGGGTTTCCCCGGCTTCGACCTTGCCGCCCGGAAACTCCCACAGACCGGCCATGGATTTGCCCTCGGGGCGCTGCGCCAGCAGGATCCGCCCTTCAACGTCAATCAGGGCAACGGCCGAAACAAGAACCGTTTTCATGATCGGTAATCCGCGTTGATGCTGATGTATTGATGGGTCAGATCGCATGTCCAGACCGTCGCTGTGCCGTCCCCCAGGCCAAGATCGACCTTGATGGTGATCTCATCCTGTTTCATCTGCGCGGCGCCGTCCTCTTCCTTGTATGTGGGAGAGACCCAGCCCTTTTCCGCCACCAGAACATCCCCGAAAGAGATCGACAGGCGGTCCCGGTCAGCCTCGGCCCCGGATTTGCCGATAGCCATGACCACGCGGCCCCAGTTTGGATCCTCGCCGGCGATGGCGGTTTTTACCAAAGGCGAGTTGGCAATCGCCATGCCATGGGTCTTTGCTTCGGCGTCAGACACTGCACCGGTGACCTGGATCTCGACGAATTTGGTCGCGCCTTCTCCATCGCGCACCACCTGATGCGCCAGATCCATCATCACGCCCTCAAGCGCCTGTGCGAATTCCGCGTTTCCGGTTGCGTCCACGCCAGAGGCCCCCGTGGCGCAGAGCATCAGGCTGTCCGAGGTCGATGTATCGCTGTCCACGGTGATGCAGTTGAAGCTGCAGTTGCAGATCTCTGCCAGCTGCGCCTGCAGGGCGGCTTGTTCGACCTGCGCATCGGTGAAGATATAGACCAGCATGGTGGCCATATCGGGGGCAATCATGCCCGAGCCCTTGGCAATTCCGGCAATTTTCACCGTCTTGCCATCAATCGTAACCTCAGCCCCGGCGCCCTTTGGAAAGGTATCGGTGGTCATGATGGCGGCGGCCGCCGCTTCCAGCGCGGTCTCATCCAACCCGGCGTTCAGCTCGCCGAGCTTTGCAACGATGCGGTCATGGGGCAGCGGCTCTCCTATCACGCCAGTCGAAGCCGTATAGACCCGCGATTGCGGTGCTGCGGTGATGTTGCTCACCGCAGAGACGATTTCTGTCACCGACGTTTGTCCGTAGTGCCCCGTAAAGGCATTGGAGTTCCCCGAATTGACCAGGATGGCTGCCGCTTGCGACGGATCTGTGCCAAGCTTGGCCTGACAATCCCTGACCGGGGCAGACCGTGTCTTGGAGCGGGTGAAGACCCCGGCAACCGTGGTGCCCGGATCGAGAACCGCCAGCATGACATCCGTGCGGCCCTTGTATTTCACACCAGCCGATGCGGTGGCGAAACGCACGCCTTTGATCACAGGCAGGTCAGGAAAGTGATCCGGTGCAAGCGGGGAACGGGGGAGTGCGCCAGCCATCGGATCAGTTCCTCACCAGGCTGAGATCACGGATCATCGAAGGTTTCATATCTTCGATTTCAGGGCGTTCGATGGTGGAAGCAGCCGTCAGGGCGTTCACGCGGTCTTCTACCGCGCGGGTACGCAGTTCCTGTTCCAGTTCGCCGCGGACCTCATCAAAACTGGGCGCCTCGGATTTGCGCCGCTCCCGCAGCAGGATCACATGCCAGCCGAACTGGGTTTGAACCGGATCAGAAATATCGCCCGAACGCATGGCCAGAACAGCTTCTTCGAACTCGGGAACCATGCTGCCAAGACCAAACCAGCCCAGGTCTCCGCCGCTTGGCCCCGAGGGGCCGGTCGAGCGCGTCTTGGCCAAAGTGGCAAAGTCGGCGCCATCTACCAGCTCTTCCTTGATTTCGCGGGCTTCTTCCTCGGTTTCGACCAGAATATGGGCGGCATGGAATTCGTCGCCGCCATTGCCGGTGGAGTACTTGCGGTCATAGGCCGCGCGCAGGGCTTCTTCGCTGGCAGCGCCTTCCATGACCGACTCGATCACGTCAGCGGCCAAAAGGGCGCGGCTTTCGTTCTCAACGGAGAGTTGCACGTAATGCGGCACCTCGCCGTTGAGCTGTTGTTTCAGCGCGGTCTGCTGGATCAACTGATCCAGAATCGCATTGTAAAGCACCTCATCCGGCAATTGCTTGTACTGCTGAGGCAGGCTTTCACGTGCCATGATCATGTGACCCAGAGTAATGTCTTCACCGTTCACTGTAGCAACAACCGTATTGGCATGTGGGGCGGCCAGAGATGGCCCGGACGCGACCGCCAAAAGCGCCGCTGCAGCGGCGCCTCGCAGAAAAGTGAGACCTTTCAGCATTGAATTCTTCCTATTCCCGGGCCGCAGCATGGCGCGGCGTTGACACTTATATGGCTGCCGCTTACATCGCCTAGGGGCTATTGGGAAGCACCGTCGTTTCCACCTTTGTTTATGGGTTGCGGGCAGGGCGGGCAAGCCTGCCTGAGAACGGAAGCCATGACAGGACTGTTGGAGAGCACATGCTGGGTATCGGAACACTCGCCAAAAAGATTTTCGGCACACCGAACGACCGGAAAGTCAAGGCGACGCGGCCGCTGATTGCAAAGATCAACGCGCTGGAGCCCGAGTTCGAGAACCTCAGCGATGAGGGCCTCATCGCCAAGACCGAAGAGCTCCGCAAGCGCGCTCTGGGGGGCGAGAGCCTTGATGATCTTTTGCCCGAAGCCTTTGCCAACGTCCGCGAGGGCGCGCGCCGGGCTCTGGGCCTGCGTGCCTTTGACACGCAGCTGATGGGCGGTGTCTTCCTGCATCAGGGTAATATTGCGGAGATGAAAACCGGTGAAGGCAAGACGCTGGTTGCGACTTTCCCGGCCTACCTCAATGCGCTGACCGGCAAGGGTGTGCATGTGGTCACCGTGAACGAATATCTGGCCAAGCGCGACAGCGAATGGATGGGCAAGGTGTTCGAACAGCTCGGCATGACCACCGGCGTGATCTGGTCCGGTCAGCCCGAGGATCAGAAAATGGCCGCCTATCAGTCTGATGTGACCTATGCGACCAACAACGAGCTGGGCTTCGACTACCTGCGCGACAACATGAAGCCGAGCCTGGATCAGGTGTTCCAGAAGCAGCACAATTTCGCCATCGTGGACGAGGTGGACTCGATCCTGATCGACGAGGCGCGCACACCGCTGATCATCTCTGGCCCGGCCGAGGATCGCTCTGAGCTTTATGTGACCATCGACAAGGTGATTCCCCTGCTCAGCGAAGATCACTACGAAGTCGACGAAAAGACCCGTGGCGTGACCTTTACCGAAGACGGCAACGAGTATCTCGAACAGGTTCTGGTCGAGCATGGACTGCTGGACGAGGGCGCTTCGCTCTATGATCCCGAAAGCACCACGGTGGTGCATCACGTCAACCAGGCCTTGCGAGCACACAAGCTGTTCCAGCGCGACAAGGACTATATCGTCCGCGACGGCGAAGTGGTTCTGATCGACGAATTCACCGGACGGATGATGGCAGGCCGCCGTCTGTCTGAGGGTCTTCACCAGGCGATCGAGGCCAAGGAAGAGGTCCAGATCCAGCCCGAGAACACCACGCTGGCCTCCGTTACCTTCCAGAACTATTTCCGCCTCTATGACCGACTGTCCGGAATGACCGGCACCGCCATGACCGAGGCCGAGGAATTTGCTGAGATCTATGGTCTGGGTGTCGTCGAAGTCCCCACCAACAAACCGATTGCGCGTGTGGACGAGGACGATCAGGTCTACCGCACCGCAGCCGAGAAATACCGCGCCATGATCGAGGAGACCAAGACAGCCCATGCCAAGGGGCAACCGGTTCTTCTGGGCACCACCTCGATCGAGAAATCCGAACTGCTGAGCCAGCTGCTGAAACAGGAAGGCATCGAGCATAACGTTCTCAATGCCCGCCATCACGAGCAGGAAGCGCAGATCGTGGCCGATGCGGGCCGTCTGGGAGCGGTGACCATTGCCACCAATATGGCCGGTCGCGGCACCGACATTCAGCTGGGCGGGAACGTCGAGATGAAGGTCATGGATGCGCTCGAAGCCAACCCGGATGCCGACCCCGTTGCGCTGCGCGCCGAGGAAGAAGCCAAGCACGCAACTGAAAAGCAAAAGGTTCTCGACGCAGGCGGTCTGTTTGTGATGGCCTCTGAACGCCACGAAAGCCGCCGGATCGATAATCAGCTGCGCGGCCGCTCTGGCCGTCAGGGCGATCCGGGCCGGACCCGGTTCTATCTTAGCCTTGAAGACGATCTGATGCGCATCTTTGGCTCCGAACGTCTGGACAAGGTGCTGTCGTCTCTCGGCATGAAAGAAGGCGAGGCGATCATCCACCCTTGGGTGAACAAATCGCTGGAGCGCGCCCAGGCCAAGGTCGAGGGGCGCAATTTCGACATGCGCAAGCAGGTGCTGAAATTCGACGACGTGATGAACGATCAGCGCAAGGTGATCTTTGGCCAGCGCCGCGAGATTATGGCCGCCGAGGACCTGTCCGAGATCATTCAGGATATGCGCCACGAGGTGATCGACGATTTGATCGATACCTATATGCCGCCCAAGACCTACGCCGACCAGTGGGACACCGAAGGGCTGCAGGCCGCCGTTGCCGAAGGGCTTTCCATTGACGCGCCGGTTGCCGAATGGGCTGCCGAAGAAGGCGTGGACGATGAACAGATCCGTGAACGCCTTGAGGCAGCCAGCGATGCGATGATGGCAGAAAAGACCGAGGCCTTTGGCCCGGAAAACATGCGCCAGATCGAAAAACAGGTTCTCTTGCAGACCATCGACGCCAAATGGCGCGAGCATCTGCTGACGCTGGAGCATCTGCGCTCGGTTGTGGGCTTCCGTGGCTACGCGCAGCGCGATCCGCTGAACGAGTACAAAAACGAGAGCTTCCAGCTGTTTGAAAGCATGCTGGACTCCCTTCGCGAAGATGTCACCAAGCAACTGAGCCGCGTGCGCCCGATGAACGAGGAAGAGCAGCGCCAGATGATGATGGAGATGGCGGCCCGACAGGCTGCGATGCAGCAGGCCGCCACGGCCGCAGCGGATGCGGCCTCGCTGGAGGCTGCGGGAGAAACGCCGGAAGCGGCCGCGCCTGGCTTTGTCGAGAACGATCCTTCCACCTGGGGCAATCCCTCGCGCAATGACAAATGCCCCTGCGGATCAGGTAAGAAGTTCAAGCACTGCCATGGTCGTTTGGCCTAGGCCGAACCCGCAAATCGCCCGGTCCGGGCCTCAATACCCTCCCACCCGTGCGCTATGCCGCACGGGTGAATACGTTAAAATTCTCTTTATTTTGCCTGAATATCTCCCGCGCGTGGCCACAAACTAGCCGCCTTTCTCCTGCAACCTTTCCTTAACCTGTTGGTGGGGTGGAGCTGGTGACGATGGACAAGCGGATATTGACGTTGAGTGGCGCAACAGTGGCCTGTGCTTTGGGCATCGGCTTCTTCATGCAGCAATCGACACCGCCGCGCGTGCTAGATGCAGAGGACGCAAGAACGGCTTTGATCCCAGAATCTTCCGGGTCGGTAGTTCAGGTCCCCTCTGAACCCGAAGCTGGTGAGCTTACCATCAAGAATATCACATTGACGTCGGTCCTGCACGCTGAGGACTCGAAAGCGGCAACCCCGGCTGAGGAATTGGCCGTGACGACTAGGGCATTTGCTGCAGCGCCAAAGGAAGCGTGCATCATATCGGTATCGGCCGTAGCCGTGCCGGGTGCGATGGTGGATCTGGCTGCCTCTGCACCCTGTCAGGCCGGAAAACGCCTGACAGTTCACCACCAAGGAATGATGTTTTCGGCCGCATTCGATGAAAAGGGGCGTTGGCATCAGCAGGTGCCAGCTTTGGCCTCATCTGCGGTCTTTATCGTAGAGCCCGAGCAAGGGCTGGCCGAACTGGCAGTCGTGCCGGTGCCGGATCTGACGGAAGTGAACCGTGTTGTTCTGCAGTGGAGCGGTGACAGCGGTTTTGAAATCCATGCGCGGGAAAATGGCGCTGAATACGGGGCGCCTGGCCATGTCTGGCGCGGTTCTGACCCCGCGCTCGGCGTAGGTCATATGGTGCGCTTGGGGAACGATCAGCTTCTGGCGCCGCGATTGGCGGAGGTCTATAGCCTGCCGCGCCATGGCAATGGTGTCGGGGCGGTGGATATCAGCGTTGAAACCGAGATTACCGAGATCAATTGTGGGCGGCAGATCGATGCTCAAACGCTGAGCCTCGGACAGGACGGCAATGGAGAGCGGGTGCGTACTCAGGATCTGACATTGGCCATGCCCGGTTGCGAAGCTGCAGGTGATTTTCTGGTGTTGAATAATCTGATGGAAAACCTGAAAATCGCTGCAAACTGACCTGCTACCATTTCAGGATTTCTCATGGCTTTTTTGCGTGCGGCGATTTGCGCCGCACTTTCTCTGTTCGCTGTCCCTCTGCCACTGTTTGCGCAGGATGTGACATTGTCATCCCCTGACGGAGCGGTAGAAATCACTGGCGATCTCTTGGGATTTGACGGTGAATACTACCGTGTGGACACGAAATTCGGCGAACTGACAGTAGATGGTTCGGGCGTCACCTGCGATGGTCCGGGATGTCCAAGCCTGTCTGATTTCGTGGCTGAGGTAAGCCTCTCCGGGTCATCCAATATGGCTGAGGTGTTGCTGCCTGCATTGATTGAGGGCTTCGCCCTGCGCAACGGCTATCAGACCCGGCGGGATGCACTGCCAAATGGCAACTTTGAGTACGTCCTGTTGCGCGATGGCAACCGCCCTGCGGCCCGTTTCAGCTTTTTTGTGAGCAACACGGACGAAGGCTTTGCCGATCTTCTTGCAGATCAGGCGGATATCGTCATGGCCTTGCGCGAGATTCGTCCTGCAGAGCAAGCACTTGCGCGTCAGGCAGGCATGGGAGATATGACGGCGGCGGCACGCAGCCGGGTGCTGGCCTTGGATGCAATGGTGCCACTGGTTTCACCTGAAAATCCTGTCCAAAGTATTTCGCTGCCGCAATTGGTGTCGGTATTCTCCGGTGAGATCTCCAACTGGTCAGAACTTGGCGGAGCAGATGCGCCGATCTCTTTGCATCTCCCTGTCGCAGGTTCTGGCCTTGCGCAGGCCTTTGAAGACAAGTTGCTGGCGCCAGCTGGCGCAGGTTTGGCAGAGGGCTTGCGCCGCCACGACCGCCACAGCACACTTGTGCGGGTGATTGCAACGGATCCATTTGCGATCGGTATTGGAAGTTTTGCCAATACAGGGACGGCGCGAGCCCTGACATTGTCGGGGTCCTGCGGCTTTTCGCTACGGGCAACGCGGCGTTCGATCAAGACAGAGGATTATCCGCTCAATTCTCCGATGTTCCTCTATCTTCCAGAGCGGCGCCTGGCCAAGGTCGCACGGGATTTCCTGAGCTACGTAAGGGGTCCTGGCGCTCAAATCGTGATCCGGAGAGCGGGGTTTGTGGATCAGGCCCCAGAGCGGATTTCTCTGGCTGCTCAGGGGGATCGGTTCGCCAATGCCATTGCGGCGGCGGGGCCGGAGGTTGAGCTGGCTGACCTTCAGCGCATGGTTGCAGAACTCAGGGGCCATCAGCGGTTGACGACCTCCTTTAGGTTTGAGCCAGGATCGACCCGGCCGGATGCTCAATCACGGAGCAATATCGAGCAGTTGGGCCGTGCCCTGGAAGCTGGCGTGTATGATGCGGGCCGACTTTTGTTTGTTGGTTTTTCCGACGGGGATGGTCCTGCGGCCATGAACCGACAGATTGCCCTCAAACGTGCTGAGGCGGTGCGGGATGCCGTGATCGAGGCGGCTCAAACGGCCAACGTCGAACGTGTGGATATTGATGTGGCAGCCTTTGGCGAGGCCCTTCCAATGGCATGCGACGACAGTGCCTGGGGGCGGGAAGTCAATCGGCGTGTTGAAGTGTGGGTGCGCTAAGCCAGACCGTGGCTCCAGAAAGGGGGCTGCGCCCAAGGTCCCCAACAGAAACCTGGGGTAGCCGGTGCACTACGGGTGCGGGTCAGCTTTGCGCCGCTTGAAACTAAAGATAGCCGTAGCTACGAAAACTGAGTTCGCTGGACTTTCCGATGATCAGATGATCGTGCAGCGTGATGCCGAGAGCCGCAAGAGCCGTACCGACACTGGCGGTCATCTTGATGTCACTTTCGGACGGGGTAGGGTCTCCTGAGGGGTGATTATGCACCAGGATGACGGCGCTGGCATTTATCTCAAGCGCGCGTTTGGCCACTTCACGCGGATAGACCGGGACATGATCCACCGTACCGCGCGCTTGCTCCTCGTCAGCAATCAATACGTTCTTGCGATCCAGGAACAGCACGCGGAACTGCTCTACTTCGGAATGGGACATCGTCGTGTGGCAATAGTCCAGAAGCGCATCCCAACTGGACAGCAGATGACGCTGAATGATGCGGGCGCGGGCCATGCGGTGTGCGGCCGCTTCCAGCACCTTGAGATCAATGATTACAGCTTCGCCGATTCCCTTGACCTGCAGGAGACGTTCTACCGGTGCTGTGATGACCCGGTTGAAATCACCGAAGGTATCCATCAGCCTGCGAGCCAGCGGTTTTACATCTTTTCGGGGAATGGACCGAAACAGAACAAGTTCCAGAAGTTCGTAATCTGGCATAGCTGCAGCGCCGCCATCCATGAAACGGCTTCTTAGCCGTGCGCGGTGGTCCTTGATGTATGAGGGCAGGCGGCCTGCAGGTACAAGCGCAGCGCGCGCCTCGTCACTGCGGTCAAACAGCGGCAGAGTTTCGTCCCGAAATGCGCCAGCTTTCCCCATGATCACCACGTTGGAGACATCAAGGTTGGTCCTTTTCACCAGTGTTGGCAGTCAATGCTGAACAAACAAAAGAAAAACGCCCCGAGTTGGGGCGTTTTTGCGATGGCCTTCCGAAATGGCGCATCCTGAAGAGGCAGGGATCAGCCTTTCATGCCGTCCCAGAAGCTCTTGACCGAAGAAAAGAAACTGCGGGATTCCGGGTTTGTGTTCTCTTCGGAAAGATCTTCAAACTCGCGCAGAATTTCTTTCTGGCGCGCTGTCAGGTTCACAGGTGTTTCCACGGCAAGTTCGATGAACATGTCACCGGGCGCACCGCCGCGCAGGGCCGGCATGCCCTTGCCCCGCAGGCGCATCTGGCGGCCGGATTGGCTGCCTTCGGGAATCTGAACCCGTCCACGGCCGCCATCGATGGTCGGAACCTCGATCGCGCCGCCAAGGGCTGCATTTGCCATCGACACCGGAACACGGCAATAAAGGTTGTTGCCATCCCGTTCGAACAGATCATGCGCTGCCACCTCTACGAAAATGTAGAGGTCACCCGGAGGCCCGCCGCGCAGGCCTGCTTCACCTTCACCGGCAAGACGGATGCGGGTGCCGGTCTCGACCCCTGCCGGGATGTTCACCGACAAAGAGCGGTCCTTTTCGACGCGGCCATGTCCATGGCAGGTCTTGCAGGGGTTCTTGATGATCTGGCCAAGCCCGGAACAGGTCGGACAGCTGCGTTCAACGGTGAAAAAACCCTGCTGGGCGCGCACCTTACCCATGCCGGAACAGGTGGGGCAGGTGGTGGGTTCGACCCCGCCTTCAGCTCCGGTGCCATCACAGGAGGTACAGGCAACCGAGGTCGGCACCTTGATGGTCTTGTGCAGGCCAGAGAAGGCTTCTTCCAGCGTCACGCGGAGGTTATAGCGCAGATCTGCGCCGCGTGATGCGCGCTGGCGTCCACCAGCCTGACCACGCCCGCCCATGAAGTCGCCAAAGAGATCATCAAACACATCCGAGAAGGCTGAAGAGAAATCGCCGCCGCCGGGATGACCACCGCGCGGGCCGCCGCCACCGCCACCCATGCCGTTTTCAAATGCAGCATGGCCATAGCGGTCATAGGCAGCCTTCTTTTCGGCGTCCTTCAGAACTTCATAGGCCTCGTTGGCCTCTTTGAACTGCGCCTCTGCATCCGGGTTGTCGGCATTTCGGTCCGGATGCAATTCCTTGGCTTTCTTGCGATAGCCCTTCTTGATCTCATCGGCGCTGGCGCCCTTGGAGACGCCAAGAATGTCGTAGTAGTCGCGTTTTGACATCGGTGTATTCCTTATGCCTCAACGAAAAACGGGCCAGTCCGGGGTGCGGACCGGCCCGTGGTCAAGCCTTTGATCTCAGGCCTTAACGCTTGTCGTTGTCCAGGTCTTCGAACTCGGCGTCAACGATGTCGTCATCACCGGAGGCGTTTGCCTCGTCAGCGGCGGCCGGTTCGTCGTCAGCCTCTTCGGCCTGCGCCTTGTAGATCGCCTCGCCCAGTTTCATCGCCGCTTCGGTGACGTTCTGGATGCCGGATTTGATCTTTTCGGCATTGGCCTTGTCGCTTTCCAGATCGTCCTTCAGCGCGGCAATCGCCAGTTCGATTGCTTCGATGGTGGTCGGGTCCACCTTGTCGCCATGCTCTTCCATCGACTTCTCGGTCGAGTGGATGAGGCTTTCGGCCTGGTTCTTGGCTTCGATCAACTCGCGGCGCTCTTTGTCCGCCTCGGCGTTTTCCTCGGCGTCCTTGACCATCTTTTCGATGTCCTCGTCCGAGAGACCACCCGAGGCCTGGATGGTGATCTGCTGCTCTTTGCCGGTCGCTTTGTCCTTGGCGCCGACAGAGACGATGCCGTTGGCGTCGATGTCAAAGGTCACCTCGATCTGCGGCATGCCGCGCGGAGCGGGCGGGATGTCCTCGAGGTTGAACTGACCCAGCATCTTGTTGTCGGCCGCCATCTCACGCTCACCCTGGAACACACGAATGGTCACGGCGTTCTGGTTGTCCTCGGCGGTCGAGAAGACCTGGGACTTCTTGGTCGGGATGGTGGTGTTGCGGTCGATCAGGCGGGTGAAGACGCCGCCCAGGGTTTCGATGCCGAGCGACAGCGGGGTCACGTCCAGCAGAACAACATCCTTGACGTCACCCTGCAGAACACCGGCCTGAATGGCAGCACCCATGGCAACCACTTCGTCCGGGTTCACACCCTTGTGGGGCTCTTTGCCGAAGAACTTGGTCACCTCTTCGATGACCTTGGGCATGCGGGTCATACCGCCAACCAGAACCACCTCGTCAATGTCCGACGCGGACAGGCCGGCATCTTTCAGGGCCGCCTGGCAGGGCTTCATCGATGCCTTGATCAGGTCGCCCACCAGCGATTCCAGCTTGGCGCGGGTCAGTTTCATGACCATGTGCAGCGGCTGACCCGAGGAGGGATCCATCGAGATGAACGGCTGGTTGATTTCGGTCTGCGAGCTGGAGGACAGTTCGATCTTTGCCTTTTCAGCGGCCTCTTTCAGACGCTGCAGGGCCATCTTGTCTTTTGTCAGGTCGACGCCGTGCTCTTTCTTGAACTCATCCGCCAGGTAGTTGACGATGCGCATGTCGAAGTCTTCACCACCAAGGAAGGTGTCACCGTTGGTGGATTTCACTTCGAACAGGCCGTCGTCGATTTCCAGGATGGTCACGTCGAAGGTACCGCCGCCAAGGTCATAGACCGCGATGGTCTGGGTGTCTTCCTTGTCAAGGCCGTAGGCTAGCGCCGCAGCAGTCGGTTCGTTGATGATGCGCAGCACCTCAAGGCCCGCGATCTTGCCGGCGTCTTTGGTGGCCTGACGCTGGGCGTCGTTGAAATAGGCGGGGACGGTGATGACGGCCTGGGTCACTTCCTCACCGAGGTAGGACTCCGCGGTCTCTTTCATCTTGCCGAGGATAAAGGCCGAGATCTGGCTGGGGGAGTATTTCTCAGCCTTGGCTTCGACCCATGCATCGCCATTGCCGCCGTTGATCACGGCAAAGGGGAGGTTTTTCTTGTCTTTTGCGAGGTCTGCATCGTCGAACCGGCGACCGATCAGGCGCTTGACGCCAAAGATGGTGTTGTCCGGGTTGGTGACGGCCTGACGTTTCGCGGGCTGGCCGACCAGACGCTCTTCGTCGGTGAAGGCCACGATCGAAGGCGTGGTGCGCGCGCCTTCGACGTTCTCGATGACGCGGGGCTGCGAGCCGTCCATGATGGCAACGCAGGAGTTGGTGGTCCCGAGGTCGATCCCGATAACTTTGCTCATTTTCGATCCCTTTTCTTTTCAAGGCGATTTCCCGAAGACCGGACCCGTTTTGGCATCCAGCCCCCGATTTCGGTGCCGAGAGGTCTGCATCTCCCGGCTTCCCGGCGTATATAGGGAGCAGAAATAGCCCCTGCAACCGCCAGAACACGTCGAGAAAGACGATTCAATGCGCTTTTTTGCAAGGGGTATGGTTAAGAATGAGATAACAGCGATGAGCAAGCTGCGCCTGCGCGGATTTGAAATTCACAAGAGCTATCTGCCCCAGGAGGCGCAGCGCGATCTGATTGACGCGCTGCGCCCTGTTTTGAAGGCTGCGCCGCTGTTTTCGCCAAAAGTTCCGGGCGGCGGGCAAATGTCGGTTCGGATGACCTCGGCGGGCGCATTTGGCTGGTATTCGGATGCTGAAGGGTATCGATACGCCGAAAAACACCCGCGCGGGGTGGAATGGCCAGCAATTCCTGCGCCGATTCTTGCGATTTGGCAGGACCTGACAGGGCTGGAACGCCAGCCGGACTGCTGTCTGATCAACTACTATGGGGAAGAGGCCAGGATGGGGCTTCATCAGGACAAGGATGAAGCGGATTTTTCTTACCCTGTGGTCTCTGTCTCTTTGGGGGATGACGGGCTGCTGCGCGTTGGCGGCCAGAGCCGTGGCGGCAGGACCGACTCGGTGTGGCTCAATTCAGGGGACGTCGTGGTTATGGGAGGGGAGGCGCGGCTTGCCTATCATGGGGTGGACCGCATCCGCTTTAGATCTTCTCGCCTGCTGCCAAAGGGCGGGCGGCTTAACCTGACACTGCGGGTTGTGACCTGAGGCGTTCGAGCAGATCTGGCGCTGCCTCTTCCAGCCAGTGAACTTCGGTTGAGGCCGTTTTTGCGGCGTCTTCTGCGGTATCAAAAAGGCGCTCGCCAAAGTAGCCGATGGAGAACCAGCCGCGCCCGTCTTCGGGGTCTCTCCGAAACAGGTCAAACCCAAATGATCCGTCGCTGCGCTGAAAGATGTCTACACAGGTGCAAGTCGTGCCGTCGGGCAGATTGACTGAAACGAGAATGCGGTGGGGATGCGCCACTAGCGCCGCGCATTCCAGCTGATCGAGGCACGACGGCGGGTGTAAAAGTCACCCATCAAGCCCAGCATGACCAGCACGACGCCTACCCATAGGGCGTACTCCCAGCTGCTGTAATGCGGGTTGTAGTTGATGAAAACATAGCCGCGCGATTGATCGATGCTGTGAAACAGCGGATTCCAGTCAAACATGGCGAGCATAAAACTGGGCAGGGTGTTGGCCAGGAACATCTTGCCCGAGGCAATCATATTGGCCCGCTGATAAATGGTGCTGATGATGCCGACGATGCTTGGCGCCCAGGGTTTCATGACAAGAAGCAAAAGCCCCACTGCGCCGCCGGTGAACCAGGAGATCAATACCATCCCATAGGCGCCAATCGGGTCCTCGATATGCACCGGAGTAAAGGCCACGTGATATACGAACAGGATGATCAGCAAGGAGAGTGTTTGAACATATAGAGAGCCAATTGCTGCTGACAGAATCGCAACCATCGTATTCATTGGCGCATGTTGCATCATGGGGCTGCTTGGTCCCTCGGCTCCGGCCACAGCGCCCACGGTCTTCGCGTGCGTCATGAAGAGAAAAATGCCGGACATCACGTAGAGCAGGAAGTCGCCACGGATGGCCGAGCCGCGCATGCCCATGATAGCGAACATGAAATAGAACGCTGCCACAAACAGGACGGACTGGAGGATGTTCAGGCCGAGCGCGATAAATGCATTGTTGTGCTTGGAGCGCACACTGCGAACGGTGCAGTGGAACACTACCTCACTCAGGGTGATGATGCCCGTGAACGGTGATTTTTGCGTTCGAAGCTGAAACATTTTGCCGATGGTTCGCTGCGCCGAGAGGCATTGGTTTGGGGTGTTCGGATATAGACCCGGGATATTGGTATGGACTTCTTGCTGTTCCCTGCAGGAGCCAGCATAAGGGTCGATAGGAAAATTTTCAATTAACCCTAGGTTCTGGAGAGTCCGCTTGACGTATGAAGAGCTCGTTCCCGTGATCCGCCGTCTTGCGATTGAAGCCGGTGAGAAAATCATGGAAATCTATAACTCCGATGATTTTGACGTTAAGGTGAAGTCTGATGACAGCCCGGTTACGGCTGCGGATGAAGCCGCCGACGCATTGATTTCAGCCGGGCTGCGTGCGGCCTTCCCTGATGTCATGCTGGTCACCGAAGAACAGAGCGATTCCCATTCGATGCGTGGCGATACGTTCCTCATCGTGGACCCGCTGGATGGCACGAAGGAGTTCATCCATCGGCGCGGGGATTTTACCGTAAACATCGCGCTTGTCGAAAAAGGCCTGCCGACCCGCGGAGTGGTCTATGCTCCGGCAAGGGAGCGCATGTTCTTTACGCTTGCGGATGGCTCTAGCGTCGAGGAAACCGGTGCATTCAATCCTGAACAGATGGGCGCCACCGCGCCGATCCGAGTGGCCGACAGCGACAACAGCGCACTGATGGTGGTGGCGTCCAAGTCTCATCGTGATCAGGCAACGGACGATTACATCAACAAATACAGCGTCAAGGACATGAAGAGCGCAGGTTCCTCGCTCAAGTTCTGCCTGGTGGCCACAGGAGAGGCGGACATTTACCCGCGTGTTGGGCGCACTATGGAGTGGGACACCGCGGCAGGACATGCCGTGCTGGCTGGTGCCGGCGGAAAAGTGGTGCGTTTCGACGATCATTCCCCCCTTGTTTATGGCAAGGAAGACTATGCGAACCCGTTCTTCATCGCTTACGCTCCTGGTGTTGAACTGAAAGAAGCTTGATGTCTGTTCTGATCATCATACCTGCGCGGTACGCTTCGACCCGCTATCCTGGCAAGCCGCTGGTGGCCTTGACCGGCGCGACGGGGGAAAAGCGCACGCTCATAGAACGGTCTTGGCGCGCGGCCTCTGCTGTCTCTGGCGTGGATCGCGTCGTCGTGGCAACGGATGACGACAGGATCCGCACTGTCGCCGAAGGTTTCGGCGCAGAGGTGGTGATGACATCAGAAAACTGCGCCAACGGGACTGAGCGCTGTGCAGAGGCGCATGTCGCACTGGGCGGTGGCTATGACATCGTGGTCAACCTGCAAGGGGATGCCCCCCTCACGCCGCATTGGTTTGTTGAAAACCTGGTGGATGGGTTGCGCAAAGCGCCTGGCATGGAGTTGGCCACGCCTGTCTTGCGCTGCGATGGTGAGACACTGAACAGCCTTCTGGCGGATCGGCGCGCGGACCGCGTTGGCGGAACCACAGCCGTTTTTGCTGCGGATCATAGCGCCTTGTACTTTTCCAAAGAGGTGATCCCTTTTTGTGCGCGTGCCTACAAAAGCGGCGAAGACACGCCGGTGTTCCACCATGTTGGGGTCTATGCCTACCGCCCGGATGCTCTTGCGGCCTATCCTGAGTGGAGAACCGGGCCGTTGGAAACGCTGGAAGGGCTTGAGCAGCTTCGTTTCCTCGAGAATGGGCGCAAAGTCTTATGCGTCGAAGTCGAGGCGCGGGGGCGCGAATTCTGGGAACTCAACAACCCTGAAGACGTGCCGCGGTTGGAAGAAATGATGTCCAGAATGGACGAGGAGTGAGCCGGTAGCAGGCCCAGCCTGAGCATATACTGCCGGACACCTTTTTGAGGACATTTTGTCATCAAAAACACTTATTTTGGTGATGCAGTGTTCCAGACTTGCGAACGAGCCTGTCATGGCTGCGCTTAGGCTGTGGCAGGGTATTGTGAAAATTTCGGGTATTCTAGTCCCAAGCAAAACACTGAGAGACCATCATGCGTAAGAAAGTGACGAAGGCGATTTTTCCAGTTGCGGGTCTCGGGACTCGATTCTTGCCTGCAACCAAATCCGTACCCAAAGAAATCATGACACTGGTGGACCGGCCGCTGGTTCAGTATGCCATTGACGAGGCTAGGGCTGCGGGCATCAAGGAATTTATCTTTGTGACCTCTCGCGGGAAAGGTGCTCTGGAAGACTATTTCGATCACTCACCTGTGCTTGAGCAGGAGCTGCGAAAAAAGAGCAAGACCGAGCTTCTGGAGATCCTAAAGCAAACGAATATGGACAGTGGGGCAATTGCCTATATTCGCCAGCATCAAGCTTTGGGCCTGGGGCACGCGGTATGGTGCGCGCGGCGGCTGATCGCCAATGAACCTTTTGCGGTGATCCTGCCCGACGATGTGATCGCTGCTGAAAAACCCTGCCTGCAGCAAATGGTCGAGGCCTACGCGGAAACCGGCGGTAATATGGTGGCTGCGATGGAAGTCGCTCCCGAAAAGGCCAGCGCCTACGGTGTTCTTGACGTGAAAGATGATATGGGGTCCGTGGTTCAGGCCCGCGGTATGGTGGAAAAGCCCGCCATGGGTGAGGCCCCGTCCAATCTGGCGGTGATCGGCCGCTACATCCTGGAGCCTTCGGTGCTGCGCAATCTCAATAAGATGAAGCAGGGCGCGGGCGGTGAGATCCAGCTCACCGACGCGATCGCTCAGGACATCGAACAGGATGTGCCGGTCTATGGCTACCGTTTCCGTGGCCAGCGGTTTGACTGCGGTTCCAAAGCCGGCTTCCTGCAGGCAACGGTATCCTTTGCATTGGCACGCGAGGAATTGCGGGATGAGCTGATGCAGTATATCACTGAAATCGCTCAGGTCGGGAAGGCTGCCGAATAACGAACGGTCGGCCCGCGCCCGGCATGTTCTCAGGTTGGCAGCAACATTGAATTGAGGGTGCAGTGACCGTAGCAAAGGTTCTGGTGACTGGCGGTGCCGGTTACATCGGCTCGCACGCGTGCAAGGCCTTGAAGGCGGCAGGGTTTACTCCTGTTACTTTTGACAACCTTGTCACGGGGTGGCAGGACGCAGTCAAATTTGGTCCCTTTGAGAAAGGCGATCTGGCGGATCGCGGGCGCATCGACGCGGTTTTTGCCAAGCATCAGCCGATTGCGGTCATGCATTTCGCCGCTCTCAGTCAGGTCGGTGAGGCGATGAGCCAGCCGGGCCGCTATTGGGCGAACAATGCCGGGGGATCGTTGAATCTGATCGAGGCTGCGGTCTCTGCCGGGTGCCTTGATTTCGTCTTTTCATCGACCTGCGCCACCTATGGTGAACATGACAACGTGGTGCTGGACGAGAACACGCCACAGATGCCGCTCAATGCCTATGGCGCCAGCAAACGCGCGGTCGAGGACATGCTCAAGGATTTCGGCGCCGCCCATGGGCTGCGCTCTGTCATCTTCCGCTATTTCAATGTCGCCGGAGCAGATCCCGAGGCCGAGGTGGGAGAGTTCCACCGTCCTGAAACTCATCTGGTGCCCTTGGTGTTGGATGCGATCGACGGCAAAAGGGATGCGCTGACTGTTTTTGGTACCGACTATGATACCCCTGATGGCACCTGCATCCGCGACTATGTGCATGTTTGCGATCTGGTCGATGCCCATGTTCTGGGCCTCAAGTGGCTGCAGGACGGTAAGGGAAGCCAGATTTTCAACCTCGGTACCGGCACGGGCTTTTCCGTGCGGGAAGTGATGAACAAGGCCGAAGAGGTGACCGGACGCGCGGTTCCGTGTACCGAAGGGCCACGCCGTGCAGGGGACTGCACCAAGCTGGTTTCAGGATCCACCCGCGCGATCACCGATCTGGGCTGGTCTCCGCAGCGCTCAAATCTGGAAACGATGATCACCGATGCCTGGAAGTGGCACCAGACCGGCGCCTACGAGGCCTGATATGGAGGCCCTGCGCGTTGCCGCCGAGATGCCAAGGATCGGCTGGCGCGCGGCTTACCTCCTGCGTTGGAAAAGGCGCCGAATGCTGTGGCGATCCTGGCGGTCTCGGCATCAGTTGAAATTGGTTCGTGACAGGACTGCCAGAATTTCCGCATCGGACATCCTGGCATTTGTGGTGCAACGCAACGAAGAGATACGTCTGCCCTACTTCTTTGACTACTACCGGCGCCTGGGGGTCGACCATTTTCTGGTGATCGACAATGGTAGCGACGATGGCAGCTCTGACATGCTTGCGCAGCAGGATGATGTCTCTGTTTGGCATACCGATGCGGGCTACAGGGCCTCCCGGTTTGGCGTCGATTGGTTGACGTATCTGCAGATGACATATGGACATGATCACTGGTGTCTGACTGTTGATGCCGACGAGTTGCTCACATACGGCGGCATCGAGTTCCATGACTTGAAGGCGTTGGCGGGTTCGTTGGGCCGACAAGGTCGCATCGGGTTTGGGGCGATGATGTTGGATCTTTATCCACGCGGTCCGCTGGACAAGCCCCGCTATTCCCCGGGTCAGGATCCCTTGGAGGTCCTGCAATGGTTTGACCCTGCCCCCTATCGCGCCGTGCGCCAAAGCCCCATGGGGAATCTATGGCTGCAGGGCGGCGTCCGGGAGAGACTGTTTTTTCCGACTGCACCGCGACGCTCTCCAACCTTGAACAAGATTCCCTTTGTCCGATGGAGCCGTCGCTACGCCTATGTGAATTCCACCCACAGTGCCCTGCCGCCTGTCCTCAATGGCCTCTACGACGGGCCTGGTGGGGAGCATCCTTCAGGGGTGCTGTTGCACACGAAGTTTCTTCCGGAAATTGTTCGGAAATCAGCAACAGAGAAGCAACGGCAAGAGCACTTTCACACCCCTAGAGATTTTGACGCCTACTATGATCACCTGGCCGCCGCTCCTGACCTTTGGAGCGAAAGATCCCTGAAGTACAAGGGGCCAGAGCAGCTTTTGGAACTGGGGCTGATGCGTGAACCAGAGTGGTAGGCGCGTTCTCTGGCGTTGCGAAAAGCCTTGGCAGAACCATGTAACTGTTTCTAAATTCGTTGTTAATACTCTAGGTGCGTGACATATTGCGCGCAGCCTTTGGGATCGGCTGGCGCTGGGTCGGATTCAACGACGGATAAGGAGTGGACGTGGGTCTTTGGCAGTCTTACCGCATGCGCATCCGGCGCAAGTACAGGCTGGCCCGGGCGCTGCGCAAATCCCGTGAACTGACCTCCGTTCAGGACAATACCAAGGCCATCAGACCGGATGATATCCTTCTGGTCTCCACCATGCGCAACGAACAGATCCGACTGCCATACTTTCTTGAGTACTATCGCGGTCTCGGTGTGGATCATTTCCTGTTTGTGGACAACGGATCTACAGATGGCACCTCAGAGTATTTGACCGGAATGCCCGATGTCTCCGTCTGGCGGACCGAGGCGAGTTATCAACGTGCCGGGTTTGGCATTGATTGGCTGAATTACCTCAAGCGCCGCTATGCACATGGGCATTGGGTCCTTGTGGTCGATCCGGATGAGTTCTTTATCTATCCGTTCTGCGATACTCGGCCGATCCGGGCGTTGACAGATTGGCTCGACAATTCGGCAATCCGAAGCTTTTCGGCGATGTTGATTGATGTCTACCCAAAAGGGCGGGTCGAAGACGCAGTTTATCAGCCTGGGCAAGATCCTCTTGAGATCGCGCATTGGTTTGACAGCGGCAACTACACGATCAGCCAGAATCCAACCTATGGCAACTTATGGATCCAAGGCGGGCCCAGGGCGCGGATGTTCTTTGCGGACCGGCCAAAGAAGGCACCAGCCCTGAACAAGATCCCACTGGTCAAATGGCACCGGAAATACGCCTATGTCAGCTCTACTCATGCGTTGCTGCCGCGCGGTTTGAACCGGGTGTTTGAGACGGGCGGCGGGGAAAAGGCAAGTGGCGCCCTTTTGCATGCCAAGTTTCTGGATACCTTTGGGGCAAAAGCGCAAGAGGAACTGAAGCGCAACCAGCACTATGCGGAATCTGCGGAATACAAGGCCTATGCAGAAGTGCTGGAGGACGCGCCCGAGCTTTGGTGCAAATGGAGCGAGCGATACATCAACTGGCGCCAGCTGGAGATCCTCGGTCTGATGTCCAAGGGGAACTGGGCATGAAACGCGGACAGGTCTCAAGCTTGGAGGCCGAGAACAGCGGCACAGTTGGCATTGTGATGTTGGTACACACAGCCCTTGACCGTGCGAAGCAGGTGGCGCGACACTGGGCGGCAGGTGGCTGCCCAGTGGTGATCCACGTGGACCGAAAGGTGCCACAGTCAGAGTTCAACCGGTTTCGCAGCGCGCTATCTGAGACAGACCTGATCAGTTTCTCACGCCGCCATCGTTGCGAATGGGGCACTTGGGGCATCGTCGCGGCTGCGTTGTCGGCATCGGAACAGATGTTGCGGCAGCATCCCGGCGTGCGTCATGTGTATCTGGCTTCGGGCTCATGCCTGCCATTGAGACCGGTTCAGGATCTGGTTGATTATCTGGCGGCGCGACCGGACACCGATTTCATCGAGAGTGCTACGACGGCGGATGTGCCCTGGATTGTAGGCGGGCTTGACGTGGAACGCTTTACGCTGCGGTTCCCTTTTTCTTGGAAACGGCATCGTTACCTGTTCGACCGCTACGTGGATCTGCAGCGCAAACTGCGGATCAAGCGACGTATCCCGACAGGCCTTGTTCCCCATATGGGCAGTCAATGGTGGTGTCTGACTGCAAAGACGCTTTCTGCAATACTGGCGGATCCTGACCGACCGATCTACGATCACTACTTTCGCAAGGTCTGGATCCCCGACGAAAGTTACTTTCAAACCCTTGCCCGCCTCCACTCGGCAAAGATCGAAAGCCGGTCACTGACCTTGTCCAAGTTCGATTTCGAAGGAAAGCCGCATATTTTCTATGACGACCACCTGCAATTGCTGCGCCGATCAGATTGTTTTGTGGCTCGAAAAATCTGGCCGCGTGCGGATCGGCTGTATGACACTTTTCTGGACAGTCCAAGAGGGGTCATTACTGGAGTAGAGCCGAACCCCGGCAAGATTGACCGGGTCTTCAGCAAGGCAGTCGAGCGCCGCACCCGTGGTCGCGCCGGGCTCTACATGCAAAGCAGGTATCCGCATCAATGGGCTGTGAAGGACGTGACTGCGAACCCTTATTCGGTGTTTCAGGGCTTCTCAGAGCTGTTCCAAGGCTTTGATATCTGGTTGGCCAAGACCACCGGCGCAAGGGTTCATGGCCATCTGTTCGCGCCCGACTCGGTCGAGTTCGCGGGAGATGAGCCGATCGTGAACGGTGCGCTTAGTGCAAATGCAAAGTGGCGCGACTACAACCCTGAGCGGTTTTTGACCAATCTTGTATGGAACACACGTGGCGAGCGCCAATGCTTCCAGTTCGGTCCTCAGGATCGCCAGAAAATCGTCCCGTTCATAGCCCTTGATCCAAATGCGCAGATTTCTGTCATCAGTGGCGCCTGGGCGATTCCATTGTCTCGCGCCAAGGGCAGTTTTTCGGAACTAAGGCGGATTGCAGCGCACTTGCAACGTACGGAAGCGGCCCAACTCAGGATTTTGCAGAAACACCAGACCAAGGCTCGGGTGCGGATCTGGACAATGGCCGAGTTTATCGAAGCGCCCATGGAGCCGCTCAGAAACATTCTAGAGGAACTGGGCGTGCAGGGGCCGCGTCATCTCAATGAGGTTCCAAAGATGGCCGATCTTGAAGGCTTTGGGCTGTTTCTTCAAAACCTAAAGAATCAGGGCATGCATCCATATCTTATGGGGGATTTCCCGGTGGAACATGAGCCTTCTGTCGTGCCAAAGTCTCCTCGCAAAACTTATTTGGTGCGAAAGACTTGATGACCTCTTCATTCGATTACTTCATAGTCTTTGCGGAGATGCGCACGGGATCCAACTTTTTGGAAACCAACCTAAATGCGCTTGATGGGGTGCTATGCCATGGAGAGGCTTTCAACCCGAATTTCATCGGTTATCCGAACAAAACCGAAATCCTCGGGGTCTCACAGGACCAGCGCGAGGCGGACCCAGCGGAGTTGATCGAGCGGATCCGAGCCCAGCCCGATGTCTTGGGGGGATTTCGATATTTCCATGACCACGATCCGCGGGTTCTGGATCTGGCGCTTGAAGATCCGCGCTGCGCCAAAATCGTGCTGACCCGCAATCCTCTGGAAAGCTACGTCTCGCTCAAAATTGCTGAACAGACAGGGCAGTGGAAGCTGGCCAATATCAAACGCAGGCGCGAGGCAAAGGCGGAGTTTGACGCCGCCGAATTTGCCATACATCTGGAGACCTTGCAGCAGTTTCAGATCACGCTTCTGAACAGGCTTCAAAAAAGCGGTCAGACTGCGTTCTACGTGGCCTATGAGGACCTGCAAAGCGTTGAAGTGATGAACGGTCTGGCCAAGTGGCTCGGAGTTTCGTCCCGACTGCACTCTCTGGACGAAAGCCTCAAACGGCAGAATCCGGCGCCGATCCTGGCGAAGGTGTCCAATCCCGATGATGTTACTCTGGCTATGGCCGAAATGGATCCGTTCGATTTGGCCCGAACGCCAAACTTTGAGCCGCGTCGCGGGCCAGCTGTTCCAAAGTACATCGCCGCAGCAAAATCGCCGCTCTTGTATCTGCCTGTGCGTGGCGGGCCTGAAATCGCGGTCTCAGCCTGGCTTGCTGCGCTTGATGGGGTCAGCGTGGATGAACTGACGTGCGGCATGAACCAAAAGCAGTTGCGTCAATGGAAGGCGCACAACACAGGGTTTCGCAGTTTCACAGTGATACGCCACCCAGCCGAACGCATTCACGAGGTTTTCTGCCGCCGGATCCTGAATGCGGGCGACGGCAGCTATGGCAGTATCCGCGAAACCCTGCGCAGGCGGTTCAAGGTGCCTGTGCCCAAAGACGGCCCGGATGAGGCATACTCCCGCGACGACCATCGCCTTGCCTTTGAAGCTTTTCTGGACTTTGTGAAACCCAATCTTGCGGGGCAGACTTCGATCCGGGTGGATGCTGAATGGGGTAGCCAATCACAGGCGATCTCTGGTTTTGCAGAAATCGGAGCGCCCGATCTCATTCTGCGCGAAGAGGATCTCTTCCAGGACTTGCCCGCTTTGGCAAACCGGGTGGGGTGCAAAAGTGCCCCGGCGTTTAGCGACATAAGACAGGATGGTCCCTATCGCTTGGGTGAGATCCATGATGATGCGTTGGAAAAGCGGATCGCTTCCATCTACCAGCGTGACTATCTGCTGTTCGGATTTGAACCTTGGCAAGGTGCGCCCGTGTAAGGGTATCCCCTTGTCAAGCTGCCTGAACCGGCTGGTTCTCAGTGAGGATGGTGTAAAGCGTCGCGGGATCGGAATTGGCCCGCAGTTTGGTGCAGAAACTCTGCTCGCGCAGGGTGCGTGACACCAAAGCAAGCGCCTTGAGATGCTCAACGCCGGCGTCTTCCGGTGCGAACAGCGCAAAGGCGATATCGACGGGCTGGCGATCTACGGCCGAAAAATCCAGTGGTTTCTCAAGGGTCACAAATACACCGCAGACCTCAGACAGGCCACTCAGGCGGGCGTGGGGCAGGGCAACACCGTGTCCTACCCCGGTTGGGCCAAGGCTCTCACGATCCAGGAGAGCCTCGACCGTGGGTTGCGAAGCCAGATCATAGGCCTGTTGGCCGACCTCTGCGATTTCCTGAAACAATCGCTTCTTGCTGGAGACACCGCCAATAACGCGAACGGCCTCCGGTTTGAGGATGTTGGAAATCTGCATCTCTGTCATCTGCTCCGCTCGGCCGCCTCTTCCGGCGCGCCGCAGGGTTTTCTATCAGGGATCAATCCAGCCGATGTTGCCATCTTCCCTGCGATAAACCACGTTCAGTCCGTCTTTGCCTTCATTGCGGAACACCAGAACAGGTGCCCCGGCCAGCTCCATCTGCATGACTGCCTCGCCAACGGACAGGGACGGGATCTTGGTTTCCATCTCTGCCACGATAATCGGCTGCAGCGAGTCAGGCTCGTTTTCTGTTTCCGCTTCGTCAGAGGCGAGGATATAGGAGCTGGCGCCAAGAAGTTCAACCGGTTCGCTGCGCTCGCGGTGATGGTCCTTGAGGCGCCGTTTGTAGCGCCGCAGCTGCTTTTCCATCTTAGCGCAGCAGCCATCAAAAGCTGCATAGATTTCAGTGGCATGCGCCTTGGCCTGCGCGGTCAGGCCGGTCGACAGATGGACTGTGGCCTCGCAGACATATTCATGAGCCGAACGGGAAAAGACCACGGCGGCATCCGTAGGACGCTCTGCATATTTCGCCACCGCTGCGCCCAGCTCTTCCTTCACATGAGTTTGCAATGCTTCGCCGATATCGATCTGTTGACCGCTGATTTTGTAACGCATGTGATCTCCTTCACAAAAAAGCCACCCGCAACGCCACCGGGACCAAGCCCGGTGAAAGAAATTCAGCTGCGGATGAAGGGATTAGGCAAAACGTCCGTAAGCAACCAACCGGACCTTGTCGCCAAGGCCTGATTGCGGACTGCATCGAACTGCACATTTGCCATAGTACAATTCCATGACAACTGAGAGTCAGAGTCAATGAAGAAGCGCGTCAATTGGTGAAGGAATGGAAAACCGGCGGGAATAGGCCGAATCAGCCATGGCTTTTGGGCTCAAGAGATACGGAAGTTCTCACCCAGATAGACTCGGCGCACGTTTTCGTTCTCGACCACCTCTGCCGGCGTGCCGGACATCAGCACCTGCCCATCATGGAGGATATAGGCCCGGTCCACGATTTCCAGCGTTTCGCGCACATTGTGATCGGTGATCAAGACGCCGATGCCACGCTTTTTGAGGTCGGCGACCAGATGCCGGATATCCCCGACCGAAATTGGGTCAACCCCGGCAAAGGGTTCATCCAGCAAAAGGTATTTCGGATTGGCCGCCAGGCAGCGCGCAATCTCAACCCGGCGACGCTCCCCGCCGGACAAGGCCAAAGCCGGTGCCCGCCGCAGGTGTTCGATCGAAAAGTCCGACAGCAACTCTTCCAATCGTTCACGACGTTTGTGCTCGTGCTTCTCCGCGATATCCAGAACCGCCGAGATGTTGTCCTCGACAGACAACCCGCGGAAAATGGACATTTCCTGCGGAAGGTAGCCAATGCCAAGACGCGCACGGCGGTACATCGGCAGGGTGGTCACGTTTTGCCCGTCGATGGTGACAGTGCCCGCCTCGGGAAAAACCAGGCCTGCTATGGCGTAAAAACTGGTGGTCTTGCCCGATCCGTTCGGTCCCAGCAGTGCCACGACTTCGCCCCGGTCCAGGCGCATGGTGACGTCCCGGATTACCACCTTCTTGCGATAACTTTTGCGAAGGCGTTCAATCCGGAGGCCTGAGGATCCTTCGGTGACTTTCAGATCGGGTTTGGCCGCCATCAGTTGCCGCCATCCGGGTTGAGGATCGTCTTGACCCGCCCGGCCATATTGGCGGTACCGGTGGTCAGGTTCACTTCCAGACGGTTGGAGGTCAGCGTGCTGTCACCTTGATTCAGCAGGACATTCCCGCTCATCACGATCATGCCGCTGTCGATTGAGTAGTCCGCGCGCTCGGCCTCGGCGGCATCGGGGCCGCTGACCAGCAGCACGTTGCCTGTTGCCGTCAGTTGATCAATCCCGCGCTTGCCTGCTTCATCGGTTTTGTAGATGACCAGAACGCGGTCTGCCGACAGACGCATAACACCTTGAATGATCAGGACGTTGCCTGTGAACTCTGCCGAACCATCCGCCTGATTTACTGCAAGAGAGTCCGCCGTGACTTCGACCGGTTGGCTGGGGTCGGCTTTCACTTCGCCAAAGGCGATGCTGCCAGACTGGGCCAATGCGGCGGAGGCCTGCAGCGCACAAGCGCATACCAGGCAAATCAACAAGGCAGGCAATCTTAACACGGTCTATCTTTCTGTTTTGCTGGGATCGTATACCAGCTTGACTCTGTTTTTAAATAGCAATTGCACAGGGGCGCCCTTTGTTTCGGCACGTAGCAGCATCTGCCCCGCGGTCAGGACACCCAAGGGTCCGGTGGCGCGGACGGCCCCCATGCTTTCGGCCCTCACGGCGCTGAGAGCGCTTTCCAACTCATCGGTTTCAACAACCAGACCGTCCGCTGAGGTTATGATGACGTTGCCGGCAAAAAGGGCTTTGTCCTGATCCGGGTGAATAGTGCCCCTGTCAGAGGCCAGGGTCATTAGTCCGCCGTCCGCGATCCGGATCTCGGCCTTGAGATCGCTTGCCATGGCCCCATTGCCAGAGGATATCCCCGGCCGTGCCGTGCTGGCCGTCACCATGATTTCATCGCCTTGCGATGTGGTGCCCGAAAAGAATGGAGCGGTGACCTGTTGTCCACGCATCCGCTCCTCAAGCTCTTTCTGGGCAAAGGGGATGATCGCTTCTGTGTCGATCCCGCGTGAGATCAGGAACAGCGTGGACAGCAGAGCCAAAGCCGTAAGCGGTAGCAGAACCTTAAGGTAGGCCACCGCACGCGAATAGCGGTCCATTTGCTGCACCCCTCGCGCCATTCTAGCCAAGTCCTGCCCGCAGGCAGTCATGGATATGAAGGAGGCCCAGAGCCTGGGGGCCGTTTTCAGGATCAACCACAAAAAGGCAGGTGATCTTGCGCGCGTTCATGATCGCAACCGCTTCTTCTGCAAGAGCATCTGGTGCGATGGTCGTGGGCGCCTTGGTCATGACATCGGCTGCCGTGTGATCTAGCAACCCCTCCATGTGGCGACGCAGGTCACCATCGGTAACAATGCCGACGAGCGCGTCGTTTGCATCGTTGACGCCGACAACGCCAAACCCCTTTTGGCTGATTTCGATCAGTGCGTCGGACATTGGTGTTGCATCCTGCACCAACGGCAGCGCGCTGCCTTCGTGCATCAGGTCGCGAACCTTTGACAGGCGCGCCCCCAGTTTGCCACCGGGGTGGAAGTCGCGGAAATTCTCGGGGCGGAAATCGCGATGCTTCATAATGGCGATGGCCAGAGCATCCCCCATGGCGAGGGTCAGCGTCGTTGAGATCGATGGCACGATGCCATAGCCGCAGGCCTCGCCCATGGCAGGGATTTGCAGGTGCACGTCGGCTTGGGTCATCAGAGTACTGCCGGGGCGACTGGAAAGCCCGATCAGCGGGATCTCGAACCGGCGGGTGAACAGGAGCAGGTCGGCCAGTTCCGGCGCTTCACCAGAGTTGGAGATCGCCAGCACCACGTCGCCTTTGGACAGCATGCCAAGATCACCATGGCTGGCCTCGGCCGGGTGCACGAAATGAGCGGGCGTGCCGGTGCTGGCCAGTGTTGCCGCGATTTTGCGCCCGATATGGCCGGATTTTCCGATACCGCTGACGATCACGCGGCCCTTGGCCGCAAGGATCAGGCGCACCGCATCGGCAAAGCGATCATCAAAGCTATCGGCCAGGGCCTCAAGGGCGCGGGCCTCGTCGGTGGCCACCTGGCGAGCGGTGGCAAGGAGCTGTTCTGTCTCGGTCATGAGTGGGCAAAGATGTCGGTTTCGGGCCAGCCTTCCAGATCCAGACGCGCGCGCATCGGCAGGAAGTCGAAACAGGCCTGTGCCATCTCTGTGCGTCCCTCACGAGCCAGACGTTTGTCCAGCTCATTGCGCAGGCGATGCAGATACAGGACGTCAGAGGCTGCATATTCCAACTGCGCCTCGGTCAGGGTTTCCGCGCCCCAGTCGCTCATCTGCTGCTGCTTTGAGATATCGACTCCAATCAGCTCCTGGCAGAGGTTCCGCAGACCATGCCGGTCGGTGTAGGTGCGCACCATTCGGCTTGCGATCTTGGTGCAATAGACCGGCGCGGCCAGTGCGCCAAAGGCGTGGTACATGGCGGCGATGTCAAAGCGGCCAAAGTGGAACAGCTTCAGCACGGCTGGGTCTTCCAGCATCCGGCAGAGGTTCGGTGCCTCGCTCTGGCCCTTTTCGACCTGCACAATGTGGGAATTGCCATCGCCGCCCGACATCTGGATGACGCAAAGCCGGTCCCGGTGAGGGTTCAGGCCCATGGTCTCACAATCGATGGCCACGATCGGCCCCAGATCCAGCCCGTCCGGCAGATCGTTCTTGTAAAGGTGATTGGCCAATGGAGATATCCTTTGTCTGAGCGGCCTCGTGCGCGCTTCCTTTCCTGCCGAAATAAGCGCTAAAGCCAGCGAACTCAACTGCGCGAGGGCAATGGGGTGAGCCGTCTTGCCCCGACGCACTGGACCTCATGGATGCTAATATGCGGTTTAAGAAGGGCAGGCAGTCCGAAAATTGCCGATTGCGCTATGCCTGCTCTTCGGACAAGCGCGCAAAACTCATCGAGATATGGGCTTGTTGCAGCATGGCTGCGGCCTGCAGATCGCCGACCTCCAGCGCGGCCAGCACAGTGTTCAGCTCACCATCAAAAATGCGCATCTCTTCACCAAGGTCGATCACCGAATCCGACACCGAGGTCAGCCAGATCCGTGAGGTCTGATAGTAAAGACGCTCGGCCGTGGTGCGCAGTGGCATATTGTCAGTGAGTTTCAGTGTGGCGAGAAAAAAATCTGTGATCAGGCGGGCAAATTCGCGCGAGGCAGGGGCGTTGAGCAGCGATTTGGAGCGGGCCGAGAGGGCTTGGAACTCAGACAAAAGTGCGCCATCCGGCGCAACGGGCATCACGCGACCCATCATGCCCGCAAGCTCCATCCGCAGCTGATAGGTCTGCGCCAGTTCGTCAAGGTTCACATCCGTCACGAAGGTGCCGACGCCATGGACGGATTGCACCAGCCCTTCATCTTCAAGTCGAGCCAGAACGCGGCGCAGGGGGGTGCGGCTGACGCCGAATTCCTCGGCCAGTTCGGTCTCGGACAGGCGGGTGCCGGGCGCATAGTCGAGCAAGCAGATGCGATCCCGGATTTCCCGGTGCATCAGCTCGAACCGGTCGCGGGCACTTAGATCGGCGTTGTCGAGGTCCAGCGCCGAGCTTGGTGAGGATGCGGTCATGTCAGGCTCCCCTTGGTCGAACGCCTGTTTACCTGTCCGCGCTGCATCGCGCAAATACCGGGTCAGTGCAGCTTGGCGCTGAGCCCTTCCAGCAGGCCAAGGCATTGGGACAGCTGATCCAGCGAGACGTATTCATCGGCTTTATGCGCCTGTTCGATAGATCCCGGCCCGCAAACAGCAACGTTCATGCCAAGCCCCTGAAAGATCCCTGCTTCCGTGCCAAAGGCCACGAGGTCTGCACCATTGGCACCGGTCAGCTCCTGCAGGATCTCGCGGGCTTCGTTGTCTGTGACTGGCTCCAGCCCGTCGACCTCTCCGATGACTTCGGTCACGATGTCGGCCTCGGGGCAGACGGCGCGCATTTGGGGCAGCAGGGAATGTTTGCACAGGCGCTGCAGGTCCTCCTTGACGAAATCGGCATCGGATTTCTGCACCGGGCGCATCTCCCAATCGACCCGAGCCTTGCCGGGGATCACGTTATGGGCATGCCCGCCCACCAAAGAGCCGGTGTTGATGGTGGTCCAGGGTGGCTCAAACCGGCTGCCCTCGGGCGCGCGGGCGCGCAGGGCGTCCTTGAGGTCCAGAAGGCGGGCCACATAGCGGGCCGCATATTCTACGGCGTTGACGCCGAGGTCCGGCCCTGACCCGTGCCCCTCAAGTCCGGTGAAATGGGTGGAGTATTCATAGCAGCCCTTGTGCCCTTCGATGATGCGCATCATCGTCGGCTCGCCCACGATGCAGACCGACGGGCGTATGTCTCGCTCTTTCAAGGACTTGGCCAGGGCCTGTGCGCCGAAACAGCCGACCTCCTCATCATAGGTGAAGGCAAAATGGATCGGACGAGACGGGTTCAGGCTTGCATAGTGGGGCGCCATCGCCGTGGCGGCGGCGATGAAGCCCTTCATGTCGCAGGTGCCGCGCCCGAACAGCTTGCCGTCCCGCTCCACCATCTGGAAGGGATCGCTGGACCAGTCCTGATCGGTCACCGGCACCACGTCGGAATGGCCCGACAGCACGATGCCCCCGTCCCGGTCCGGCCCGATAGTGGCAAAGAGGTTCGCCTTGCCGCCAGTCTCATCCGTCCAGATGTGAACCGTCGCGCCTGCGCTATCCAGCCGGTCCGCCAATAGGGACATCAACGTCAGGTTGCTGCTCGCGGAGACGGTCGGCAACGCGATGAGTTCGCCCAGTAAAGCCGTCGTTCGGGGCAGGAAGGTCATTCAGAACCTCGTCTTTCACAAAGAGTTTGCGTTCCACGTTGCACAGCGCCTCGGCTGGGCCGCTTTCGTGGATCAGGATCGTTTCGGTGGTCTCAAGGCCCCAGCTGTCCATCCAGAGGGCTGGCATGAAGTGGAAGGTCATGCCCGGCTCCAGCACGGTCTCATCCGTATCGCGCAGCGACACGGTCCGCTCGCCCCAGTCCGGCGGGTAGCTGAGGCCGATGGGATAGCCGCAGCGCCCGTTGCGATCGATTCCGGCCTTTTTCAGCGCGCCATTGAGGGCATTGGCAATGTCGCAGGCGCGGTTTCCTGCCTTGGCGGCCTCGATCCCCGCCTCGATCCCCTCGTTCAGCGCCTCTGAGGCGTCGAGCATTTCCTGTGGCGGCTTGCCAAGGTGCACCGTGCGGCAGAGCGGCGCGTGGTAGCGGCGGTAGCAGCCGGACAGCTCGAAAAAGGTCGCCTCTCCGGTTTGCATCGGGCGCCCGTCCCATGTGAGGTGGGCTGCGGTGGCATCAAGGCCAGACGGCGTCAGCGGCACGATGGCCGGGTAGTCGCCCCAATCATCGCCCACGCCATAGGCGCCGGCCTGAAGGATGTCGCCGACCAGCTCGTTCTTGCGCAGGCCGGGACGGGCGCGTTCGATAGCGAGATTGACGATGCTTTCGCTGATGCGCGCGGCGCGGCGGATGAACATCAGCTCTTCATCCGATTTCACTGTGCGTTGCCAGTTCACCAAGGCGGTGGCGTCCATCAGGGTGGCATTGGGCAGGTTCCTGGCCAGTTCGGCGTGGGCCTTGGCGGAATAATAGTAATTCTCCATCTCCACCCCGACGCGGGCCGAGCCGTAGCCCAGACGTGTCAAGTGGGCTGCCAGATCCTCCATCGGGTGGCAGGTGGTGGACTGGATGTAGCGGTCGTCATAGCCGATGACGCTTTTCTCCTCCATCCAGACGGTGCGCAGGGCGCCAAAGGCATCCATGGTGCGGCCCCACCAGATCGGATCGCCGTTCAGGCCCAGGATTACGCCCTGATGCACATAGAAGGACCAGCCATCATAGCCGGTCAGCCAGGCCTGATTTGAGGGGTCCGTGACAAACAGGACCTCGATTCCAGCAGCCTCCATGGCTTTGCGTGTCTTGGCGATGCGGCGTGTATATTCGCCGTGCGAAAAGGGGGCGTGTTCCAGTGGCATGGCGACCTCTGACAAGGGGTGGGGTGTGTGACCAGCAATAAGCTCATTTCTGTCTAGTTGAGTACATCGTGTGATTCCGGCCTGTTCGCGGCAAAGAAAATGTCTGAAAACGACACAAAAATCTCCGAATGATCGCAATTTCAGCAAGTCTCGCGAGCTTGTTGTGCACAACAAGCGGTATTTTGACGTGTTTGAAAATTGGGCGCAGGTGTCGCTCTGGCCGCTTTTCCAATCTTGGGGGCCGTGCTACAGCCCTTGGTTATGTTACGTCTTGATGACCGGGATATCGCGATCTTGCGCGTGCTGACGCAAGAGGGGCGCATCACCAAAGCGGCTTTGGCCGATCGTATTGGCCTGTCTGCAACCCCGTGCTGGGACCGTCTGCGCAAACTGGAAAAGGCGGGGCTGATCGAGGGCTATGGCGCCCGCATCAACCTGCGCAAACTGGCGCCTCATATCACTGTTTTTGTGGCGGCAGAGATCGCGGATCATACGGCGGCGCGTTTTCAGGCATTCGAACAAGCCGTTCAGACCTATGAAGAGGTGACGGCCTGCTGGGCGCTGGGCGGGGGGTTTGACTATCTGTTGCAGATCGTCACCCATGACATCGATGCCTATCAGAGGCTGATCGATTCCATGCTGGATGCCCGTATCGGTCTGTCGCGCTACTTCACCTACATTGTAACCAAACCGGTCAAAGGGCCAGGGGTGCCGCCGTTGGATCTTCTGCTGGGGCAGGGGAATGGCGGATAATCCTCTACCAGTGTGCTGAATTTCGGTCTCGATTTCTGATCGCGGCAAGGGATTGTCCTCCTGACGTTCAACGGAGGATGTGCCATGGCCGAAACCGCCCTTTCCGCCCGAAGCGATATTACCGACAAGCGGCTTGTCCGCTCTTTCTCATATGTGAATGGCCGCTGGACGGGCGCTGCTGATGGCAGCACATTTGCCGTCAACGATCCTGCCAGCGGCTGTGAGCTTGGCCATGTCGCTAGCCTGTCGGCAGAGGAATCCTCTGTTGCGGTCGATGCAGCACAGGCGGCATTCGATGGCTGGGCCGGGCTGCTGCCGCAGGAACGCGCTGCTATTCTGCGGCGCTGGGGCCAGCTGCAACTGGACCACAAAGAGGACCTTGCCCGCATAATAGTGTCGGAGCAGGGCAAGCCCCTGTCCGAAGCGCGCGGCGAGATCGAATATGGCGCGGGTTTTGTGGAATTCTACGCCGAAGAGGCCAAACGCCCCAATATCGAAGGGGTGACCAGCCATCTGCCCGACGCCGAGGTCGAGTTGTGGCGCGAGCCGGTGGGGGTCGTGGCGCTGATCACGCCGTGGAATTTCCCGTCTGCGATGCTGACCCGCAAGGCGGCCGCGGCTCTGGCGGCGGGCTGCACCGTGGTGGCGCATCCTTCGGCTGAGACCCCTTTCAGTGCTTTGGCGCTTGCGGAACTGGCCGAGCGCGCAGGTCTCCCTGCCGGGGTGTTCAACGTGGTCACGGGAGATGCGCCGACGGTTGTCAAACCCTGGACCGAGGACACCCGCGTGCGCGCTCTTTCCTTCACGGGTTCGACCGAAGTGGGCAAGTTCCTGTATCGGCAAAGCGCCGATACGGTGAAACGTCTGGTGATGGAGCTGGGCGGCCATGCGCCGGTGATCGTCTTTGACGATGCAGACTTAGATCAGGCGGTGGAAGAAACGATGAAGGCAAAATTCGCCACCTCCGGTCAGGATTGCCTTGGAGCCAACCGGATCTTCGTGCAGCGCGGCATTTATGAGGCCTTCTGCGCGCGGCTGACTGCGGCGACCAAGGCGCTGAGCGTGGGTGCAGGCATGGATGATCCTGACATAGGCCCCCTGATGCACGAACGTGCGGTTGCAAAACAGGAAGCGCATGTTCGGGATGCGATTGAGAAGGGCGCGAAACTGGCCTGTGGCGGCGCGCGCCACCCCCTTGGGCCGCTGTTCTACCAGCCGACGGTTTTGATCGATGTGCCCGCGAATGCCCGCATCATGTATGAAGAGACCTTTGGTCCGGTGGCGCCCATCACGCCCTTTGACACGGAAGAGGAAATCACCGCCCGCGCGAACGAGACCGAGTACGGCCTTGTTGCCTATATCCACACCCGAGATCCGCGCCGCATCTACCGGCTGTCGCGCGCCTTGCAGTTCGGCATGGTGGCCGTGAACCGGACCAAGGTGACAGGCGCTCCGATCCCCTTTGGCGGGGCCAAGCAATCGGGCCTTGGGCGCGAGGGTGCGCGCCTCGGGATGGAGGAGTTCACCGAAGTCAAATACATCTGTCGCGACTGGGCCTGAACCCCGCTTTCGCAGGCGTTGGAAACAAAATCGAACACACCCGGTCGCAGCAGGCGCCGGAAACCTCAGAAGGACAAACCATGCTGAAGAACGATCAACTGGACCAGTGGGACCGGGACAATTTCTTTCACCCCTCCACGCATCTGGCGCAGCACGCGCGCGGGGAAAGCCCGAGCCGGGTCATCAAAACCGCCAGCGGCGTTCATATCGAGGATCGCGACGGCACGAAACTGCTTGATGCTTTTGCCGGCCTCTACTGTGTGAACGTGGGCTATGGTCGCCAGGAGATCGCCGAGGCCATCGCCGATCAGGCGCGGGAGCTGGCCTATTACCACTCATATGTGGGGCATGGCACGGAGGCTTCGATCACCCTGTCCAAGATGATCCTGGACCGGGCGCCCGCGAATATGTCCAAGGTCTATTTCGGCCTTGGTGGCTCGGATGCAAATGAAACCAACGTCAAGCTGATCTGGTACTACAACAACATTCTGGGCCGCCCCGAGAAGAAGAAGATCATCTCGCGCTGGCGGGGGTATCACGGCTCGGGTCTGGTGACGGGGTCGCTGACGGGGCTTGAGTTGTTCCATAAGAAATTCGATCTGCCGCTGGCGCAGGTAATTCATACCGATGCGCCCTATTACTTCCGCCGCGAAAATCAGAGCCAGAGTGAAGAGCAGTTCGTGGCGCATTGCGTCGCCGAACTAGAGGCGCTGATCGAGCGTGAAGGTGCGGACACCATTGCAGCCTTTATCGGTGAGCCGGTTCTTGGAACGGGCGGCATCGTGCCGCCGCCTGCAGGCTATTGGCAGGCGATCCAGGCCGTGCTGAAGAAACACGACATCCTATTGGTGGCCGATGAGGTGGTCACCGGCTTTGGCCGTCTCGGCACCATGTTCGGCAGCGATCACTACGGGATCGAGGCGGATATCATCACCATCGCCAAGGGCCTGACCTCGGCCTATGCGCCTTTGTCCGGGTCAATCGTTTCGGAGAAAATGTGGAAAGTGCTGGAGCAGGGCACCGACGAAAACGGCCCCATTGGTCACGGCTGGACCTATTCGGCGCACCCGATTGGGGCTGCGGCGGGCGTTGCCAACCTCAAGCTGATTGATGCGCTGAACCTTGTGGAGAATGCGGGCAGCGTGGGGGCCTACCTGAACCAGTCGATGAAGGATGCGCTGGGCGATCATGCTCATGTGGGTGACATCCGCGGCGAAGGCATGCTTTGTGCGGTGGAATTCGTGAAGGAGCGGGACAGCCGCAGCTTCTTTGAAGCGTCGGAGAAGATCGGCCCGCAGATTGCAGCAAAGCTTTTGGAGCAGGACAATGTCATTGCCCGCGCCATGCCACAGGGCGATATCCTGGGTTTCGCACCGCCTTTCTGCCTGAGCCGGGAGGAAGCTGATACCGTAGTTGCGGCCACGGCCCGTGCGGTGAAGGCTGTTTTGGGCTAACCCTCGGGCGGGCGCTCCCGCCCGGATCGGAGCATCCAAAGGATGATCCTCTCCCGTTGGGCCCAGCGCCGCGCCTTTGGCGCGGCGTGTTGCGTTTTGCGGCTGATTTGCTCTCTTGAACGGCCCGGTTCCAGCTGCGAGCGGAGCGGCTCTCAAATTTTTTGGCTGGAAATTTGTCTCAACCTATTGAAATTAATTCATAATTTTGGGTTCGAATATCGCACCCAAAAAGCCTGCCTCATTCCTCTTGACCATTGGTAAGCCCTTGATGGAACATCATTTTATTAAGGGAGGAAAATTCATGAAACTGACTTCGACGCTGACTGGCGCCGCGCTGGCGCTGTGCACTGCTCTGCCCGCCTTTGCGGCTGATGTGACCGCGCGCATCTCTTTGCAGCTGCCGCTGAAAAGCCATCTTGGGCAGAATCTCTTGATGTTCAAGGAAGAGGTGGAGGAAGCCTCGGGCGGGGACATCGCGGTTGAAATCTACGACTCGGCGCAGCTTTACAAGGATAAGGAAGTGCCTGCCGCCGTTGGATCGGGTGCGATTGAGATGGGGGTGGCGTCGCTGACGCGCTATGTGGGCGATATCCCGGCGGTGGATGTCTTCTACATGCCGTTCCTGTTCAACTCAGAGGAAAAGGTCCGCAAGGCGGTCGAACCCGGCAGCCCGGTACGCGGCCCCATCGATGCGGCCATTGCCGACACCGGAGCGACGGTGTTGTGGTGGCAGGCCTATGGCGGCGCGATCATGCTCTCGCAGGGAGGCCCGGTGAAAACGCCGACCGACATGGAGGGCAAGAAGGCTCGGGTGTTTGGCAAGACGCTCGGTGATTTCGTGACCGCAACCGGTGGCGCGCCGACGATGATCTCGGGATCCGAGCAGTATCTGGCCTATCAGCGTGGCACTGTGGATATCGGTATGACCGGCGTTTCGGGCGTCAAATCGCGCAAACTGTGGGAGGTCATGGATACCATCACCGTCACCAACCATGCGGATATCGAGTTCATCGTCGTGGCGAATACCGACTGGTGGAATGGCTTGTCGGCCGAACACCAAAAGATCATGGCGGATGCCGCGCGCAAGGCCGAGATTTCCGTGCGGGATGAGATGTCCGCGATCGAGGCTGCCGCCTACGCCGAGGCTGAAAAGGCGGGCATGACCATCTACACACCCTCGGACGAGGAAATTGCCGCCTGGAAGGCGGCAGCAGCCCCGGTCTATGACGGCTTCCGCGCCAAGGCAGGAGAGTTGGGCGCGCAGATCCTGTCTGCTGCCGAAAGCTTCTGAACCTGACCATCCCGGACCAGCCCTTGGCATCACGGGCTGGTCCGCTTCTATTCTTCGGGACATTCCATGGACGTTTTTGCCAGGTTCGTGACCGCGCTGGCCCTTGTGGCGGCGGCGCTTTTCGTTCTTGCCGGGATCATGCTCACCTATGAGGTGCTGGCCCGCTATTTCTTTGTGCGGCCCACCATCTGGGCGGCAGAGCTGAGCCAGTTCTGCCTGATCTGGGGATCACTTATCGCGGCGCCCTGGTGCCTGCGGGAGCGGCGCCATATCCGCATTACCGCCGTGATTGCGAACCTGCCAAGGGGGCCAAGGCTGGCGGCGGATGTCTTTGCCATGGCCATGGTCGCTGTCTTTTCGGCCATCGTTCTGGTCTACGGATATGAGATTTTCCACGACAGTTTTGTCCGAGGCCGCACCACCGGAACCATGCTGGACATGCCCATGTGGTACGTCGAGCTGTCGCTTCCCTTTGGCTTTGCCATTCTGTTGATCCAGGCGGTGATAGAAACGGTTCGTGCCTTGCAGGGGCAGATCGTGGCTGAGGGAGAGCACGACTGATGACTGTTTTCCTGATTCTTCTTGCGCTTTTTGGTCTGTTGCTGATCGGCGTTCCGGTGGCCTTTGCCCTGGGCGGGCTTGGACTGTCCCTTTTGATCTTTGGCGGGTTCTCTCCGCTGATGGCGCCGCAGGCGATCCTGTCCACGCTGGACGGTTTCATTCTATTGGCGGTGCCGCTGTTCCTGTTGATGTCGAACGTGCTGCTGAAAGGCGGCGTGGGCCGCGATCTATACGCGGCGGTGCAGGCTTGGGTGGGGCATTGGCCCGGCGGGCTGGCTGTGGCGACGGTGATTTCCTGCGGGCTGTTCGCGGCGATCTCTGGCTCGTCGGTGGCAACGGCGGCGACCATCGGCACCGTGGCCATACCCGAGATGATCTCTCGCGGCTACGAGCGGCGCTTTGTCTACGGGTTGCTGGCGGCGGGCGGCACGCTGGGAATCCTGATCCCACCTTCAATCCCGATGATCGTCTATGGTTTCGTGACCGAGGAATCGGTGATCGCGCTGTTCCTTGCGGGTGTCGGCCCTGGCCTTGCGCTGCTGGTTCTGTTTTCCGGCTATTCGATGGTCTATGCCTCGATGAAGGGCATGGGCCGCAGCGAAAAAGCCACCGGAGCCGAGCGCCGCGCGGCGAGCTTACGCGCGCTGCCATCGATGGCGCTGGCGGCTGTGGTGGTGGCTGGGATTTACTCTGGTGCCTTCACCCCGACCGAGGCCGCGGCCATCGGCTTTGCCTTTGCCGTTTTCATCACAGCTTTCATCCTGCGCACCCTGACCTGGGCGGCCTTTTGGGAGGCGGCGAAGGACAGTATGGCGACCACGGTTGCGATCCTGCTGATCATCGCGGGGGCCAAAGTGTTTGGCAAGGCGATCACCCTCTATCGTATCCCGCAGGAGATCAGCGCCTTCATCTCGGATGCGGTGTCCAGCCCGCTGATGTTCGTGCTGCTGGTGGCTGCCATCCTGGTGGTCATGGGGCTGGTGCTTGAAGCGCTGTCGATGGTTCTGATCATGACGCCGGTGTTGCTGCCTGCGGCCATGGGTCTTGGCTTCGATCCGATCTGGTTCGGCGTCTTCATGGTGGTCATGGTCGAAGCGGCCCTGATCACCCCGCCCGTGGGGCTGAACCTTTATGTGATCCAGGCGGTGGCGCGGGCCACACTGGGAGATGTGGCGCGCGGCGCGATCCCCTTCCTTCTGCTGATGTTCCTCTGCGTGATCCTGCTGTATCTGATGCCGGATCTTGCCCTCTACATTCCCTTCAAACTGTGAGCGACATGACGACCCCTGCTGACACGCTACGCGCCCTTCTGGCGCAGCCCCGCCTGCACACCATGCCCTGCGCCTATGATGCGCTTTCGGCCAAGCTGATTGAGCAGGCCGGGTTTGACCTCACCTTCATGACCGGCTTTGGCGCTTCGGCCTCGCGGATCGGGGAACCGGATCTGGGCCTCATGAGTTATGGTGAAGTGCTGGATCAGGCGCGCAATATCGCCGGAGCGGTGAGCATCCCGCTGATTGCCGATGGCGACACCGGTTATGGTAACGCGATGAACGTGCGCCGCACGGTACAGGGCATGGCAAATGCTGGCTGCGCCGCCGTGATGATCGAGGATCAGCTTGCGCCCAAACGCTGCGGCCATACGCCGGGCAAGGCCGTGGTGGGCCGCGAGGAAGCCTATGACCGCATCCGCGCCGCCGTGGATGCGCGAAACGAAGGGCAGGATATCCTGATCCTGGCCCGCACCGATGCCCGCCACGATCACGGGCTGAATGAGGCTCTGATGCGCGCGCAAAAGTTCCACGAGCTGGGCGCTGATATCATCTTTGTCGAAGCGCCCCGGTCCGAGGCCGAGATGCGCGAGGTCTGCGCCGCGACCGATGCGCCCAATATGGCCAATATCGTCGAGGGCGGAGAAACCCCCGACCTGGCGCCCGAGGCGCTGGAGGAGATCGGCTATCGCATTGCAGCCTATCCGCTGTCGCTGATGGCCTCGGCCATGCAGGCGATGGTGCAGACGCTGAGCGAGATGAAGGCGGGCCAGCCGCGCAGCAACCTGATGGGTTTCATGGATCTGCGCCGACGTATCGGGTTTGATGACTATTATGCGGCTTCAGAGCGCTATGCCTCCTCGGCCCGCCCGGTGACCGGCGCAAAAGAGGACGGCTAGAAGCGTCTTTACGTAGAGAAAAGATGGACAGGCTGCCCCTTCCCGAGTTCACTTTGATTCAAATGCAACCTTGGGAGGGGACGCAATGCAATTTGACTATGTGATCGTCGGAGGGGGATCTGCGGGATCGACTCTGGCCTCAAGGCTGAGCGAGGATCCGAATATCAGCGTGTGCCTGCTAGAGGCGGGGGGTCGCGGCGACAGTATTCTGGTGCGCGCGCCTGCGGCGGTGGTGGCGATGCTGCCGGGACGCCCCAAGATCAACAATTGGGCCTTTGAAACGGTGCCGCAGCCGGGTCTGAATGGGCGCAAGGGCTATCAGCCGCGCGGCAAGGCTCTGGGCGGCTCCAGCGCGATCAACGCCATGCTTTATGTTCGCGGCCATGCAGGGGACTATGATGAATGGGCTTCGCTCGGCTGCCCGGGATGGGGCTGGCAGGATGTGCTGCCCTACTTCCAGCGCGCCGAAAATAACGAGCGCGGTGCAGATGAGGCCCATGGCAGCGATGGCCCCCTGCAGGTCAGCAACCAGAAATCGCCGCGCCCGATTACCCGCGCCTTTGTCGAGGCCGGGAAGGCGCTCCAGATCCGCGAGGTGGAGGATTTCAACAGCGGCGACAACGAGGGGATCGGGCTTTATCAGGTGACCCAGTTCCACGAGGCGTCGAAAAACGGCGAACGCTGCTCGGCCGCCGCCGCATATCTGCATCCGGTGATGGAGCGCAGTAACCTCACGGTGATCACCGGCGCCCATGCCACCAAGGTCCTCTTTCAGGGCAAGCGCGCGACTGGTGTGGCCTATCGCAAGGGCAGTCAGGACGAGACAGTGAATGCCCGGCGCGAGGTGATCCTCTGCGGCGGCGCTTTCAACTCTCCCCAGTTGTTGCAGCTGTCGGGCGTTGGGCGGCCTGAGGATATAACGCCCCATGGGATCGGGATGGTGCACGAGCTGCCGGGCGTTGGGCAGAACCTGCAGGACCACCTCGACTTCACCCTCGCCTATAAGAGCAAGGATCGGGACAATTTCGGGATCTCGCTGCCCGGCAGCGTCAATCTGCTGAAACACATCAATGACTGGCGAAAGACCGGCAAGGGCATGCTGGCGACCCCCTTTGCTGAAGGGGCGGCTTTCCTCAAGACCGACCCTTCGCTGGCCCGCGCCGATGTGCAGCTGCATTTCGTGATTTCGATTGTGGACGATCACGCGCGCAAGCTGCATATGGGCCATGGTTTTAGCTGCCATGTCTGCGTGCTGCGCCCGAAATCCCGTGGCTCTGTCGGGCTGACCACGGGCGATCCCATGGCACCCCCACGGATTGATCCGCAGTTCTTGGCAGACCCAGAAGATCTGGCGGTGATGATCAAGGGGATCCGCAAGACCCGGCAGATCATGGAGACGCCCCCCTTGCAGAACTACATTCACAAGGAGCTGTTCATCGAAGGAGAGCCGGATGACGCAGCGTTGGAGCAGCACATCCGTGCCCGGTCAGATACGATCTATCATCCGGTGGGCACCTGCAGGATGGGGCAGGATGAAATGGCGGTCGTCGATCCGGAATTGAAAGTGCGCGGCATGGAAGGTCTGCGCGTTGTGGATGCCTCGATCATGCCCCGGCTGATCGGCGGCAATACCAACGCTCCGACCATCATGATCGCAGAGAAAGCCGCGGACATGATCCGCAACAAGGCGGCCCTGGCCGCCGAATGATATTTGGAGGAGCAAAGCGATATGCTTGGCAAGATGATGCACAAACCGCTGACAATCAGCTCACTGGTCGAACACGCGGGCCGCTACCACGGCAACACCACCGTGACCTCGGTGGAGACCTCGGGCGAGGTCGTGCATTCCAACTGGGGTGAGATCGAGGCGAATGCCCGTAAACTCTCGGCCGCACTGAAACGCCTTGGGATCAAGGAAGGAGAGCGTTGCGGCACCATCGCCTGGAACAACCGGCGCCACCTGGAGATCTACTTTGGCGTCGCGGGTGGTGGCATGATCTGTCACACGATCAACCCGCGCCTGAAGCCGGAACAGCTGATCTACATCATCAACCACGCCGACGATCAGGTGCTGTTCATCGATGCGACATTTGTGCCTGCCGTGGGCAAGCTGAAAGAGCATCTGACCACGCTCAAACACATCATCCTGATGGGGCCGCGCGATGAAGCCGCCGCCGAGGCGGTGCCGGGCATCCTGTTCTACGATGAGCTGCTGGCCGCCGAAGGCGATGACAGCGCCTGGCCCGAGCTTGATGAAAACACGCCGTCGAGCCTGTGTTACACCTCTGGCACCACCGGAAATCCCAAGGGCGTGCAATACACGCACCGCACGACGGTGCTGCACTCGCTGGGAGGCAACCAGCCGGACGGTCTGGCGATCTCGGCCCGCGATACGGTGATGGCAGTGGTGCCGATGTTCCATGTCAACGCCTGGGGCGTGCCCTATATTGCTGCCGCTGTGGGGGCAAAGCTGGTGCTGCCGGGGCCGAATCTAGATGGGGAAAGCCTGGTCAAGCTGATCGACGGTGAGCGCGTCAGCTTGGCGCTGGGTGTGCCGACGATCTGGATGGGCCTCTTGCAGGCATTGGAGAAAACCGGCAGCAAGGCAGAAAGCCTCAAGCGCACGGTTGTCGGCGGCTCGGCCCTGCCGACAGTCATGATCCCCACCTTCCGCGACACATATGGCGTTGAGCTGATCCACGCCTGGGGCATGACCGAAACCAGCCCGCTGGGGACGCTCAACAACCTCTTGCAGAAGCATGACGATCTGAGTGTCGAAGAGCAGGGCAAGATCCGCGAAGGGCAGGGGAGGCCGCCTTATGGCGTTGAGCTGCGCATCGTGGGTGACGATGGCGAGCGTTTGCCCGAGGACGGCAAGACACAAGGTGAGCTTCAGATCCGCGGTCACTGGATCATCGATACCTACTTTGGCCATGACACCAGCGCCCTGACCGAGGACGGCTGGTTCGACACCGGGGATGTCGCCACGATCGACGAGGATGGCTATATGATCATCCGTGACCGTTCCAAGGACATCATCAAGTCGGGCGGGGAATGGATCTCGACGGTGGAGCTGGAAGATATCGCCATGTCTCACCCCAAGATCTCCCAGGCTGCAGCCATTGCTGCACGCCATCCAAAATGGGACGAGCGTCCGGTTGTGATCGCGGTGCGCGCCGACGATAGTCTCGGCGAAGAAGAACTGCTTGCCTTCTACGAGGGCAAAGTTGCCAGCTGGCAAATCCCTGACAAGGTTGTCTTCACGGATGAACTGCCGCTTGGCGGAACCGGGAAAGTGCTCAAGAACAAGCTACGCGAATCGTTCGGCGATATCCTTTTGAACGCCTGATCCCGCCTTTTGATCCCGCCATTTTCGTGGCGGGATCCACCTCTCGCCACATTCATGACACAGTGTTGCCATGCGGGTGACTTGAGGCTGACTTGCTTTGCTCGTTAAGAACACATTTATGACTATAAATCATTTGTTTAGAGGTCTTAACAGTCGCCAATTTTAGCTGTTAAGGCCTGATTAACGAACCGCCTGATACCCCGGTTGTGGGTGAAAAAAAGTGGTGGTTGACATGAGCGCTCAAGGCAACGCAGCTCCGATTATTATCAAGAAGAAAAAGTCAGGTGGTGGCGATGGTCACCACGGCGGCGCATGGAAGGTGGCTTATGCCGACTTTGTGACCGCGATGATGGCTTTCTTTCTTCTCATGTGGCTCTTGAACGCCACGACAGAAAAGCAGCGCAAAGGGCTGGCGGACTATTTCTCACCGTCGATCCCTCTGAGCCGTGTTTCGGGTGGTGGCAACGGCGCCTTCAGTGGCGACAGCATGTTTACCGAAGACATCAAGCCTCAAAATGGCACTGGTGCCTCGGATCAACACCCGATGAATGCACGGCAGGCGCAAGGTGAGACCGGGGTCGTCAGCGAGGCCGAGCAGGCGGCGCAGGAAGAGGTCTTCCGCGTCATTGAAGAAGAACTCCGGGGCCGCGGCGGTGAGAGCATGGTTGCCATTGATCTGGCGCGCCACATCGTGACCCGTGTGTCTGACGAAGGTCTGATCATCGAGCTGTTCGAAACCGAAGATGCGCCGCTGTTCGAAGCGGGCACCTCAGAGCCAACCCCATTGTTCCGTGACCTGGTGCGCATGGTCGCCCGTGTCAGCGGTACTGTTGCCAATGGGGTTGCGATTAGCGGCCACACTCGGTCGCAGCCCTTGGTTCTGGCCAAGAACCCTGTCTGGCAGCTGTCCCATGCCCGCGCCGATGCTGCACGCGTGTTGCTCGAATCAGGTGGGGTAAAGGCCAGCCGAATTCACCGGGTTACAGGTCACGCGGATCGGAATCTGGCTGTCGAAAACCCAATGCGGGTTCGCAACAATCGCGTCGAAATCATCCTTCTTCGCAAGTAAACCAAGACAATTCACCACCCCGGGCGGCTGCAGATAATTCGGATTTTATCTGTTAGCCGCCCGTTAAGTGCTCGTGCGCTACCTATTGCTTCAAGATCTTAAAGCAGCAGAAAGGCGTGCTATGACCATTTCTTCGTCGCTATATGCGGGTGTTTCCGGGCTTGGTGCGAATGCCAGCCGACTGGCCTCCATCTCCGACAATATCGCGAACTCTTCCACCGCAGGCTACAAACGCGTTCAGACCGATTTCCATTCGGTCGTTATGTCGTCCTCAAAGGGAAGTTACAGCGCGGGCGGTGTGCGTACCACCAACGTGCGCCTGATCGACGAACGTGGTCCCCTCGTTACGACCGACAATCCGACCGATCTTGCCGTACGTGGCAGCGGCTTCTTGCCTGTCGCCACTGTGGCAGATGTTGCCTTGGGCAACGGCAATCCTCCTATGCGTCTGACAACGGCTGGCGAATTCAGTACCAACGAAGATGGATATCTGGCGACGGAATCCGGTCTTGTGCTGCTGGGATGGAAAACAGACGCGAACGGCAATGTCATCGGCGGAGCGATTGACTCGACCGACGGTCTGGAGCCGGTCTATTTCAACCGCAACCAGCTGGTTGGTGAGCCGACGACACAAATGCAGATTGGCGCAAACCTGCCTTCGACCGAGACGGCTGCCGGTGCCAGTGGCGATAGTATCGACTTGCCGCTTGAGTATTTCGACAACCTTGGTTCTTCCGAGACGCTGTCCATTGAATTTGTTCCCACTGTCCCTGGGACTGGCAAGTCCAATGAATGGACGATGATCATCACCGACTCGGCCAGTGGTGGTGCGACCGTCGGCGAATACACGATGGTGTTTGATGACAGCCGGACGGATGGCGGCAATCTTGCCTCCGTAACAACCACCACAGGCGGGACTTATGACGCTGCGACCGGCAATATCATTGTGACCGTGGACTCCGGCCCGATTGAAATCAACATCGGTCTGATCGGCGAAAACGATGGATTCACGCAGGTGTCTGACAAATTTGCACCAGCAACAATCACCAAAGACGGATCGACCGCCGGCAGCATGATTGGCGTTGATGTGGACGCCTCTGGCTATGTCACCGCCAACTATGACACTGGTGCGAGCCGCGTTCTTTACAAGATCCCTCTCGTGGACATGGCCAACCCCAATGGTATGGTGTCGATGGACTATCAGACCTATATTCCCACTTCCGAAAGCGGATCCTTCTTCCTTTGGAATGCTGGTGAAGGACCAACCGGTGAAGTCGCCTCCTACACTCGTGAGGAATCTGCCACCGATGTTGCCGGCGAGCTGACCAACATGATCCAGACCCAGCGGGCCTATTCGTCGAACGCGAAGGTGATCCAGACCGTCGATGAGATGCTGCAGGAAACCACCAACATCAAGCGCTAAGGCGCTGATGCACATTGAACGCGGCTTAGAAAGAGCAGGCTGATCATGTCAATTTCAAGTGCAATTAGTTCCGCCATGAGCGGGCTGAACGCTGCATCGCGGTCAACGCAAGTGGTGTCTGAAAACCTCGCGAATGCCCTGACGCCAGGGTATTCGCGGCGAACACTGGATTTGAATTCCAATGCATTTGCACCGGGTGTGAGCATCGGTTCAGTCCAGCGTGTGGTCGATCCTGCTATTACCTCTGCCCGGCGCGATGCGCAGTCCGAGCAGGCGGTGGCTGAGGTGCGTGCCTCGTTCTTTTCGCGCATGAGTTCGCTCGTGGGCACGGTCGACGATGAAATGTCGATCACATCGCAGATGGCGAATTTCGAAGGTGCAATGGTCGAGGCAATCTCCCGCCCAGATTCGACGCCGCGCCTAAATGATCTGTCCGTGAAGGCTGGAATGCTCGTGCGGTCCATCACCGATGCGGCAGATGGGCTTAGGGAAATGCGGGTCCAGGCTGACGCTTCAATCGGTGTGCAGGTTGACCGTTTGAACTCGGCTTTGCAGGAAGTCGAAAAGCTGAACGCAAGGATCGTCGTTGCAAACGCAAGCGGGGCCAATGTTTCGGCCATGCTTGATCAGCGCAGCATGCTGGTCGATGAAATCAGTGAGATGATCCCGGTAAACGTGATCCAGCGGGATATGGGGCGGATTGCGCTGTACTCGGAAGGAGGGCAGGCTCTGATCGATGGAAAGGCATCGGAGTTGAGCTTCTCTCCCAAGAGCGACATGCTTCCGCACATGACCATGGACAATGGTCTGCTTTCCGGCCTCGAGATAAACGGGCGCCCGGTGGATGTCGGCGTCAATGGCCCGCTCAGAGGGGGGACACTGGTCACGCAATTCGAGATCCGCGATGTCATTGCAGTGGAAGCACAGGACGACCTTGATGCGATTGCACGCGACCTGATTGAGCGTTTCCAGGATCCTGCCTTGGATGGCACGATTGGCGTCGCCGATGCCGGTATTTTCACAGACGAAGGCGCGTTTTTTGACAATACCAACACCCTTGGGATTTCCGGGCGGCTTGAACTCAATGACCTGGTCGCGATGGATGGCCAGGCCGAGACTTGGCGCTTCCGTGACGGTCTGTACGCAGCAACGCCCGGTGATCCGGGTGATGGCAGCTTGCTGAGTGGCTATGCTGATGCGCTTTCAGAAAGCCAAACCGTATCCACTGTGGGCCTTGGCACTGTCAGCGGAGGTGCTTCGACGCTGAGTTCGATCCTGTTGTCGCGTTTTGCGCGGGACGACGAAGCCTCTTCGATCACCTTGGCTTTTGCATCGTCAAGCTACACCGAGATCGCTCAGGTCGAGGCCGGCCTTGGGGTCGATACGGATGCCGAATTGCAGAACCTGATGTTGTTCGAAAAAGCCTATGGCGCCAATGCAAAGGTGCTGTCCGTTGTAGACGGCCTGATGGAAACTCTTCTGAGGATCTGATGAATGATTATTAAGTCCTATGGCGACATGGCGCAGCATATGTTCCTGCGCAGCCGAAATGCGGAATTGAAGCAGAACATCGAAACGCTGTCCGGGGAGCTTGCAAGCGGAAAAGTGGCGAATATCACCAGCCGTCTGGGTGGGGACTTCACATACCTTTCTGATATTGAGACTACGCTTCAGCGTCTGGAAAGCCACAAGGTTGCGACCGGGGAAGCAAAGCTTTTTGCAACCGGTGTTCAAGGCAGCCTTGAGAGGCTTCAGTCCAATGTCGTTGACATGCGCGATGACGTTCTGTCTCTGACGTCCACGATGACGGCGACAGATGCAGAGCAGTTTGCAGACCGTGGCCGGATCGAGTTGGACAATGCGATCAACACGCTGAACAGCTGGTCCGGCGGGCGCAGCCTGTTCGCGGGCACCGCGACCTCCACATCGCCACTGAATGATGGGGACACTCTGATGACGGATCTGGTGGCTGAGGTCACCGCGCTGACAACCAGCACTGACATCATTCAGGCGGTCAAGGATTGGTTTGCAGATCCAGCCGGTTTTGACACGGTGATGTATGTAGGATCGACGACAGATCTTTCACCCGTTGAGGTCAGCGATGGAGAGCGCGTCTCGATCGGCCTGCGGGCGGATGATCCGGATCTGAAACACTCACTGCAGAGCTTTGCGATTGCTGCTCTGGTCGGGGAGACGTCTTTGGGCTGGAGTGATGATTTGAAAGTCGAAATTGCGCGGGCTGTCGGAATGGAGCTCGCAACAAGCAATGAGAAGCTTGTTACCAAACAGGCGGATGTCGGCTTTATCGAAGGGCAGCTGGAACGGGTTGAGGCCCGCAACCTGGCAACAGAAACCAGCCTGAGCATCGCCAAGAACAAACTGGTTTCCGCCGATCCCTACGAGGTTCACACCCGTTTGGAAGAGGCGCAGTTGCAGCTTGAAAGCCTCTACTCGGTCACCGCGCGCAGTGCCCAGTTGTCCCTGCTGAGGTACATGTCATGATAAAACTCCTGCGCCTTCTGGTTGCTTGCCTGCTGTTTCCGGCCATGGCTCAGGCCAGCGCGATCCGCCTGAAAGACCTAGTCGAATTCGACGGGGTTCGAGGGAACGATCTCGTTGGATATGGTCTTGTGGTCGGGCTGGACGGCACTGGGGACGGGCTTCGCAATTCCCCGTTCACCGAAGAAATCATGTCCAACATTCTGGAACGGCTGGGAGTCAACGTCGCAGGCGAGCAGTTTCGCCCCAAAAACGTTGCCGCCGTATTCGTGACTGCGACGCTGCCGCCCTTTGCACGGGTCGGTGGCACTGTCGATGTCACGGTTTCAGCCATTGGCGATTCGAGCAGCCTTCTGGGGGGGACATTGATCATGACGCCGCTGAATGCGGCCGACGGTCAGATCTATGCTGTTGCCCAGGGTACGATCCTGGCTGGAGGCGCTGTTGCAGAAGGGGAGGCGGCGACCGTTACGCAAGGGGTGCCGACATCCGGCGTGATCCCCTCTGGTGGCCGCGTGGAGCGGGAGATTGACTTTGATCTCTCCTCCCTGTCGTCTATGCGCCTCGCCCTGCGCGAACCCGATTTCACCACCGCTGGCCGGATTGAGCGCGCTATCAACGCCGAGTTCGGGCGCAGCGTAGCCCTGATGCGAGATTCCGGTACGGTCGAGGTGGATATCCAGCGCACCAATGCCCGCTCCACTGCCCATGCGGTTGGCCGGATCGAGAACATCCTGGTCGAACCTCAGCGCAAGGCGCGTGTGGTTGTGGATCAGGCTTCGGGAACCATTGTGATGGGCAGCGATGTCCGCATTTCTCGGGTCGCGGTGGCCCAGGGCAACCTGACGCTGCGCGTCGAGGAAACCCCGCTGGTGGTTCAGCCAAACCCGTTTGGAGATGGCGAAACCGTTGTCGTTCCCCGCACCGGTGCAGCCATCGAAGAGGAAGAAGGTATCCAACTGGCTGAAGTGCCCGAGAGCACATCCTTGTCGCAGGTTGTCGCTGGACTGAATGCGCTGGGTGTGTCTCCCCGCGATATGATCGACATCCTGAAAAGCCTCAAGGCAGCAGGTGCCCTGCACGCGGAATTCATCGTTAGATAGGTGTGACCCGACCCCAGTATTCGAGAAAGCCCGGATGGCCTTTGCTATCCGGGCTTTTTGTTCGCGATTTTCTGAAGCCCCTTTGGACTGTCTCGAGGTCCCAAGAAAAGAAGGGAGCTAGTCCTGATCGGGTTGGAAAACCTCTTCGATCGTCATGTGGAAAAGACGGGCAATACTGAACGCTAAGGGCAAACTCGGATCATAGCGGCCGCGCTCCAGTGCGTTCACGGTCTGTCGAGAGACTGAAAGTTTTGCCGCCAGATCCGCCTGAGACCAATCCCGGTGTTTGCGCAGTTCTGAGATGCGGTTCTTCATCCGTAGCGCACGCGTCCCAGTACAATACCAACCAGCCAAAGTGTTGCCATGATCGGCCATACGACGAACATCGAAAGCTTCGGAAAGTCCGCACCCTCAAGAAACCCATAGCTGAACGTAATCAAGGCTGTTCCGGCAAACGCCAAGGCCAGTGCCTCCAACTGCAGTCTGCGTTGCAGCTCATCCAGTTGACTGATGGTACGAACGATCACACCGCAAATCAAAATTGCAGGCATGATCGGGGCAAGTGAAATCACGAGGCGCAAAATCGTGTTCTCAATGCCCCAGCTCAGCAACAGATTTGAGCCAATCAATATGCCTGCATAGATTGCCAATCCCAATATCATTCCGAAAAAATTGCGTCTCATGGATCACCCTTTTGTAAAGTGTGCTTTACTTTTTCTTGCGCGCCTCGGTGTGTCAAGGGTCTTTTACACTTAGCCATTGTGTTCTGTTGAGAAAGGCGGCGCGATTTCGTGGCCTCGCGTATTTCTACGTCAAGAGGTCAGGAACACTGAGAGGTCAGGAACCTGAGAGATCAGGGCTCTTTGGCACAATAGTGGGCTTGCTCGGACTGTCGGGACAGCGAAACAGAGAACGCCCCCCGACGCATCGCTCGGAGGGCGTTGTGAGTCTGCGGAAGTACCGGGGCCGTCAGGATGGGTAGTAGCTGCGGACCAGGGCTGTTGCGATCAGGCTCCATCCGTCTGCCACCACAAAGAAGGCCAGCTTGAACGGGAGAGAGACGACCGCAGGGGGAACCATCATCATGCCCATGGACATCAGGATGGCGGCCACGACGAGGTCGATGACCAGGAAGGGCAGGAACACCAGAAACCCGATCTGAAAAGCGCGGGAGATTTCTGATAGCATGAAGCTGGAAACCAACACGGAAAGCGGTGCGTCCGGGGTCGGATCAAGCCCTTGTGTGGCTGGGCGCAAATCTGAGATCGCGTAGAAGGTGTCGGGATCCAGGCGGTTGGCCATAAAGGCCCGAAACGGCTCAAGGCCGCGGGTGATCCCGGTTTCCACATCGACCTGTTCTTCGATCAGCGGGTTGATCCCGACTGTCCAGGCCTCTGTAAAGACCGGTTCCATCACGAAATAGGTCAGAAACAGAGCCAGGCTGATGATCAGCATGTTGGGGGGGGCCTGCTGCAAGCCGATGCCCTGGCGCAAGATCGACAGAACCGTCACCAGAAACGGGAAGCAGGTGATCATGATCAACAGGCCCGGAGCAAGGCTCAGGACCGTGATCAGTAGGATCAGCTGGATGGACCGGGCCGTGATCGACTGCCCATCCGCCAATGACAAGCTCAGTTCTTGAGCAACAGCAGCCTGTGGCAATGCCAGCACCACAAAGGTGAAGAGCAGAGCATAGGCAAAAGATTTCTGTGTCATCCCAGGCCGTTTTGTAAATCGGCGATTTCGGTCAGACGCACGGCCAACTGACCGGCTTGATCGCCTTCCATTTCTTCCAATTGGCCGCGCGCTACAAGGCGGTCACCGACGTAAAGATCGACCGGATCCTCAACACGTTTGTCCAGGGTCAGAATGGCATTCTCGCCAAGATTGACCAGATCGCGGATCAAGGGGCGGGCTTTGCCAACCGAGACGACCACTTCGACCGGAACGGATACAAAGGGGTTGCTGGCGTCGGTGGCTTTCATATTGAGATCGGCTGCATCATCCATACTGGCTGTCCTCTCTGACATGGTAGGTAAAGGCGTCGATCGAATCGTGGATCGACTCGAGCAGCGCTGCGCAATTCACTTCGCGTTCGGTATCACCGACACGCAGATAGGCTTGTCCTGGGGACAGGTTTTCGTCTTCCTTCACCTTGACCGGGACCGAAACATGTTCGGACACGATGGCGCGCACCGCCCCGCTTTCACCGGGGGCAACGACAATCTGCATGGCTTGATCCGTTTGTGCGCGTGCCATGTCCGTGAGCTGATCCACGATGTGATGGCCAAATGTGGCCGCCATGGCGTCGGGCAGGACTGCGCTGGTGAGTACCTTGAACATCGGGTCCAGAGACTCGATCAGCTGGGTCTGCGCCTCATGGTAGGTAAAGTTCAGATCTTCCAGCGAACTGGCAAGGGTTGCGGAGATCCGAGTCGCTTCCTGGTCCTTCGCCTCCACCGCGTCTTCCCAGCCGGCGCTGTAGCCTTTTTCGAAGGAGGCCAGGCGCTGTTCTTCGACAGCTTCCTCCGACAGTCCCGGATCCTGAATTTCGACGGCGGATCCGCCGCCGAAGTCCTCAAGAAGGTGAGTGATGCTCATTAGGCCCGCTCCTCGTTCTCTTCAAGCCAGCCCCGCAGGATCTGGACGGTTTCTTCCTGGCGCTCACCGATCATGGCGCGCAGGCGGTCGACGGGATTGTCATGGGCACCACCAAGGGCCGGCAATCCGCCAAGTTCATCCATGCCCGTACCCATGCCGGGCATGTCTCCGAGGGGGGCAAAGTCACCACCCATGTCGTCCTGTATTTCCCCATCCAGAGCGAGGTTCGCACCCAGATCCGGATTTGCCATGAAATCTCCACCACCCAATTGGGGTAGGTCTGGAAGCGACGAATCAGGTCCACTCAAGGCTGCAACAGAGCTGCCCTGTCCAGCGAGGATCGGGCGCACCACAAAGAGACCCAAGATCAGGGTAACAAGTGCAAGCGCAGCCAGCTGGATGAGGGACATGGCATCAAAATAGAGGTTGTCCAGGAAAGAACTGGTGGCAACCGTGCCCTGAGGCTCTACCGATGGCAGATCCATTGATTTCAGGGTGATCACATCTCCGCGTTCTTCGTTGAAACCGACGGCTGCTGAAATCAGCTCGCGCAGGGCGTCAAGCTCTTCGTCAGGCCGCGGTTCAAACACCGTTTCGCCGGCTGCGTTGGTAACGGAGTTGCCGTTGACCAGGACGGCAACCGTGAGCCTTTTGATTGCGCCGGGGCCGCGGACGATTTCTTTTTCCGTTTCCGAGATCTCATAGTTCACCCGTTCCCGAGTCGCGCTTGTGTTGGCCTTGGAGCCCTGGCCAGAGGCCGCGTCTCCATCCGGAATATTCGAGGCGACGGTAACCTCTCCGGCCTGGTTCTGAGACGAGTCGGCGCGTTCTTCGACATCGGTACTGATGGCGACACGGCTTTCAGGGTCAACGCGCTTTTCGCGGATCGATTCGGTGTCGGTTACGGTTTCGACACTGACTTCGACCACGGCATTCCCATGTCCTACGCGTGCTTCGACCAAGCGCATGACCCGTTCGCGAACCGACTGAGCACGGTCGTCAGAGCCGGCGCCCGCTGCAGCAGCGGCTTCGGTTGAGCCGATCAGGGCACCGTTTGCATCGATGACGGCGACGTTCTCTACGGCAAGCCCGGTGACGGCCGATGCGACGAGAAAGCGAATCGCATTTGCTTGTGCAGGGGTAATGGGTGCGCCCATTGGAACGACTGAGACCGATGCCGTCGCGTCTGCTGTGCGCTGAAAAGGATTGGTGCCCGTATTTGCAATGTGAACACGCGCCTGACTGATGTGGGGGCTGCCCACGATGGTGCGCGCCAGTTCACCTTCCTTTGCGCGCCAGTAGGCGGCGTCAAACATCTGCGAAGTCGTTCCGAACCCACTCAGCGAATCGAGCAACTCGTATCCTCGGCCACCGTTTGCCGGAAGGCCCTCGCTGGCCAGCGTCATACGCAATTCATCGCGCCTGTCCGCCGGGACATAAATGGAGCCGCCACGTACTTCATACTGTATGTTGCGCTGCTCAAGCGAGCTTACAACATCTCCCGCCGAACCGCTTTCCAGTCCGGCATAGAGCAATTTCATTGTTGGCTTGGTTGCCAAATTGGACATCGCAAGGACGCTGACAATCACTGCCAAAGTCGCGCCGATTACGATCAAGCGCTTCCGCGTATCCAAACCTGCCCAGACATTCTTGATCTGCTGCACATTAACCTCCGTCGCACCGGCGTTCTGTCCGGTATGCAACCCTTTTGAAGCATCGGCCTTAACATTCGGTTAGTTCCTCGCAGGTTATGAAGAGGGTGCACGACGTTTTAGGGATAGCCATGACAGACGCTGTAGTTGATACAGAAGAACCAGCCAAAAAGAGCAAAATGCCCCTTATTATTGGGGTTGTGCTCGCGGTTGCTGGTGGGGGCGGCGGATTCTTCGCTGTTCAGTCAGGCCTTCTTCCTTTTGGTCAGAAAAGCGCGCCCGAATCGGCGCATGTGGCCAATGAGGCGCCAGAAGGCGTGGATAGTGGCGAGACAGCAGAGGATATTGCAGGTCTTGCCTTCATCGAAATGGAACCGATTGTTATTTCGCTGCGGAGCAGCAGCGGAATGATGCATCTGCGGTTCCGCGCTCAGTTAGAGGTCGACGTGGCTCACCAAGCCGAAGTCGAAAAAGTCCTCCCCCGAGTTGTCGATGTACTGAACAGCTATCTGCGAGCTTTGGAGGTTGAGGATCTTTCTGATCCGATGGCCTTGCCAAAACTGCGCGCACAGATGCTGCGGCGGATCAACATAGCCACCGGACAGGGGCGTGTGCGTGATCTGCTGATCATGGATTTCGTACTAAACTAGGAGGACAGGATGGACCTTATTGCTGATATCCTGCTTGCAGCTGGAGCCCTCGGGGCCGGTTTCTATTGTCTGGTGCTGTCGCGCCGGTTGAAACGGTTCAATGACCTTGAAAAGGGCGTCGGCGGTGCCGTCGCGGTTCTGTCTGCGCAGGTGGATGACCTTAACAAATCACTGGTTTCGGCGCGGCAGGTGTCTGACGGCTCCAGCAAGGCGCTGGAGCAATTGACGGGCCGCGCTGAGACTGTGGCCCAGCGGCTGGAACTGATGATGGCTTCGATGCACGATATGCCGGAAGCTGCAGTTCCGACTGCACCTGCTCAGCCCAAACCCGCCGAGGAAAGAGATGCCCTGGCAGAGGCTTACGAATCACAGGCTGAACCGGAGAAACCGTCCGAAGAGGCTGCGAGCTCTTCTGGTCTGATGTTTGTCCGCCATAGCCGTGGTCAGAATCGGGTGGCGTGATGAGCGAGAAAAAGAAAAAGAAAAGAGGCGGGCGCGCAAAAAGCGGCACGCTGATGATGATTGCTGTTCTTTTGATGGGCTCCGCAATCGTTCGTCTTGGCATCGATGCCGGTCCGGCCATCGCGCGTGAGGTTGCGAGCCTGCAAAAGGGCGGTTCCGAACACGAAGCGGACAGTGGTCAGCTGAAAAGCCCGACTATGCCATCTTCTGCTGAACTTCAGGAAATGCTGGCGGCCTTCAAAGAGCGCGAGGCTGCTCTGGCAGCGCGTGAGGCTGAGATCGAAGATCGGATGAAGGCCCTCGAAATCGCCGATGAAGCCATCGAGAAAAAGCTGGCGGCCCTGCAGGACGCTGAGGAAAAGCTGAAATCGACCTTGGCATTGGCAGATGGTGCAACCGAAGCGGATGTGGCCCGTCTGACCACGGTCTATGAGCAGATGAAGCCAAAGGAATCAGCTGCGCTGTTTGAGGAAATGGATCCCACGTTTGCGGCCGGTTTCCTGGCGCGTATGCGCCCCGAGGCAGCTGCCGGCATCATGGCCGGGCTCAGCCCCGAAGCGGCCTATACGATCAGCGTGGTTCTGGCCGGGCGCAATGGTGCGGTGCCCAAGGAATAGTCCGGCTCTCGCTTCGGGACCGAACTTGCGGCCCCTTGATCAGCCTTTCTTAATCAGACTCGGCTAAGCTTCTAAAAACCAATGAAATTCGGAGTGAACCTATGATCGGTATTGTAGGTATTGTCGTCATCTTTGCTATGGTCTTTGGCGGCTACCTCTTGGCTGGCGGCAAAATGGGAATCATCCTGAAGTCGCTTCCATTTGAGATGATGATGATCGGTGGCGCTGCGATTGGCGCCTTCTTGATCGGCAACGACATGGGCGGCATCAAGCACACGCTCAAAGACGTCGGTAAGGTCTTCAAAGGCCCCAAGTGGAAGCCGGATGACTACAAGGACCTTCTGTGTCTTCTGTTCGCCCTGATCCGGATCGCCCGTGCGAACCCGGTAGAGGTGGAGCAGCATATCGAAGATCCGGAAAACTCGTCGGTCTTCAACAAATACCCCAAGATCGTGTCGGACAAGGAAGTTGTGAACCTTATCTGCGATACGATGCGGTCAGCGTCCATGAACTATGACGATCCGCACCAGGTTGAAGAGGTGCTTGAAAAACGCATGGAGGCAAACCACCACCACGCCATGCACGGCAGCCATGCCCTGCAGACCATGGCAGACGGCCTTCCCGCCCTCGGGATCGTTGCGGCCGTTCTCGGTGTGATCAAGACCATGGGCTCGATCGACCAGCCGCCAGAGGTTCTGGGCAAGATGATCGGCGGCGCTCTGGTGGGGACGTTCCTCGGGGTGTTCCTGGCCTATGGTCTGGTCGGTCCCTTCGCGAGCAAGGTGAAATCCGTCACCGAGGAAGACGCTCATTTCTATCAGCTGATCCGCGAAGTGCTGGTGGCAAACCTGCACAACCACGCAGCTGCCATTTGTATCGAGGTTGGCCGTCAGAATACGCCATCTCATATCCGCCCCGGTTTTTCGGAACTGGAAGAAGCTCTTAGATCGGTGAAACAGGACGCAGCATGATCTTGCGCGCATTCGCGATACTTGCGGGCCTTGCGATTGGCTTTCTGGCGTCGGGCGAAGCCCAGGCCCAGACCATCGTGGCCCGCTCTGGTGAACATGACGGGTTTTCCCGGCTCGTCATGCGTCTGCCCGACGGGGCGGACTGGTCGCTGACCCAAAATGGTCGCAGCGCCACTCTCAATATTGGCGCTCCCAATATTGTCTACGACACGTCACGTGTCTTCGATCTTATCCCCAGGGATCGCCTGGCGGCGATCCGTCAAACCGCGCCGGGGCAACCCCTGCGCATGGATTTGGGCTGCAATTGTGAAATTCGCTCCTATGTGCTGAGCAATGGCTATCTGGTGATAGACATTCGCGATGGCAACAATGAGCCGGTTTATGCATCGAATGGCAACGGCGCCCCATTTCTGCCCTCTGCGCCTATTGCGGCGATTGAACAGCCTGGAGCGGGCTATCGCTTCAATCTGGGACAACAGGCCGTAGCTGATGCACGCCTTGCTTTGGATATGGCTTCTGCCATTGCCAGAAATGCTCCGGCATCTCCTGAACGAGCAACCCCTAGGGCATCTGCGCCCGCCGCCGTAACTGATACCGAATCCCGTCCTGCGGCCATTCCCGAACAGCCGCGCAAGCCCGCTCTTCTTCCGCTGGAGCGTCTGGCCGAAGCGCGAGGTTTGCCTGCCCCTGATTCCGTCGAAGTCAACATGGGCGAGGCGCCGGATAGGGAAGAGCTTCCCGAGGTGAACCTGCTTTTGGATATGGAAGAATCTGCAAGGGCAGCGACTGTCAACGCATCGGAACAACGTTTGTTGCAGCAGATCGGCCGCGCCGCAAACCAGGGTCTTTTGGATATGGCGATTGCAGATGCGCAGATCGATACTTCCACGCGGCAACTGAGCCCGCTGGACCGGGACGGCCGCCCGTTGGATCCTTTGGCCAACATCATGATAACCTCTGCTATTGATCGCGAGGCAGGCCTTGTGTCGCGGGCCGCAAAGGACGAGGAACCCGAATTCTGTCTGCCTGACGGTGCGACCGCGATCTACGCATGGGGAAATGACAGCTCGTTTGCAGACCAGCTTGGACCCTTGCGTGGTGCATTGGTGCAGGAGTTTGACGACGTAAATCCGTCAACAGTTATGTCTCTTGCCAGGCTCTATCTGTTCTTCGGCTTCGGAACTGAGGCCAAGGCGATGCTGAGCATACTCCCGGGCGATCGGATCGCTCCGCAAACCAAAGAGACGCTGATGGCTCTTGCAGACTTGGTGGATGGCAACACTTTGCCGATCAACCATGTTTTCTCGGGACAGCAGATCTGTGAAGGAAATTCGCCTCTTTGGGCTGTTCTTGCTGATGGCACCGTCAAAAAGGGCGCCAACTCGGATGCGATTCAGCAGGCCTTCAACCGCTTGCCCGGGCATATGAGGGTGCATCTAGGTCCACGCTTGAGTTCCATTTTTGCCGAAGCTGGGGATTCTCATGTGGCTGAGGCTATTCTGCGCGCGGTGAACCGGACAGGCGTAGAGGACGTGCCAGAGATGAACATGGCGGAAGCTGCGATTGCGGATCTGGCTGGCGATACCGAAACCATGGCAGAAAAGCTGACGGAAGAGGTGACTGATCGGACCGAAAACACGCCAATTGCGCTGATTGAATTGGTGGCGCTTAACTATAAAGAACGCAAGGCTCTGTCGCCGGACGTACCCGATCTTATCGGATCGTACGAGCATGAAAACAAGGATGGTGAACTTGGTGCGCAGCTGCGTCAGGCTCAGATTGCCGCCCTGGCCTTGACGGGACGGTTCCACGATGCGTTCCAGGAATTGAAGGCAGTCACCAAAAATGACGGACCAGCTGCCAGAGCAAAAGCCTTGGATCCGTTGATGACGCTTCTGACTGAACGTGCGGATGATGTAACGTTTCTCCAGTATGCGTTGGTATTTGCCAAGCAGTCCACGGCCTCCGAAGCAGCGCCTGTTGCGGATCTCATTGCGCGGCGCCTGCTGAGCCTTGGGTTTGCCGATCAGGCCATGTCCCTTTTGAAGAAGCTTGCGCTGGAGCCTGAGAACGAAGATCGCCGTCTCATGCTGGCCGAAGCTGCCCTGGCTCAGAACAAGCCGCAACAGGCCTTGGTTGAGCTTATGGGGCTTGACAGCACAGAGGCGAACAGGCTGCGGGCGGAGGCTTTGTGGCGGAATGGGGAATACGGGCGATCTGGCGAATACATGCAAGTGGCGCAGGATCCCAACCAAGCCGTGCGAGGTTTCTGGCATTCCGAGGATCTGGAAGCGATCCAGATGATTGAGACTGAAGCCGATGCTCCCTTCCGACAGGTGGCCGATATGACCACGGAAATTGGCGAGACAGCGAAAGATCCCGAAGGTCTGACGCCTCTGGCCCATGCACGCGCGTTGGTGGAAAGCAGCCAGGGAACCCGTGGTGGGATTGAGGAACTCCTCAACCAGCTCACGGCGACGAGGGCGGCTTCCGAGTAGACTCGAAATAGCATGTCGTGACATTGGCCGCACCTTTTGGGTGCGGTCTTTGCATTGAATGATAACGGTTTATAAACCGTCTCAGCCTAGCTTCGTTTGCGGATGAATCCGCAATTGGAACGGGCAGAATGCCGGAAAAACAACAAAAAACACGCCTTGTCGGGCGGCGGTGTAGCCAATGGCGCCTACATATGCCTGACGTTTGCTCGATATTTTTTGGCGATCATGGATCGCATGGCACCCCGCGGCGTGACTTGCGTGTCGCTGCGCGTGTCTTGGCCGTTGTGCAAGACTTGTTCTGCCTGGCGGGTGCGGTGTTGCCCAGACAAGGAGGGCCGCGGCCCGCTTGTGTCTCAAAGGCCACGTCCCGCTGGTGGGGGGACTGCGCAGGTTCGGCCGTGCAATGGGCGACTTTCTGCAAGAGTTCAGCGTTTTGCGGCTTGGTTGCCGTGTGTCCTGACACCTTTGAAATAGAGGATATGACAGGTGCCTAAGCTTTCCATGCAACAGTTGTTCAGCCCCACCGTGCTGCTGGCACTGGCTCTGATGGCCATTATCGTGATGATGATCCTGCCGATGCCGTCTTGGGTGTTGGATGTGGGTCTTGCCGCCTCTTTTGGTCTGGCGATCCTGATCTTCACGATTACCTTGTTTATTGAGAAGCCTCTGGATTTTTCGTCGTTTCCGACGATCCTTCTGGCGTCCTTGATGCTTCGATTGTCATTGAACGTCTCGTCTACCAAGCTGATCATCGGTCAGGGGCATACCGGAACGGATGCAGCGGGTGATGTCATTCAAGGCTTTGCCCAGTTCGTGATGGGCGGCAGCGTGTTCCTCGGCCTCGTGGTCTTTGGCGTGCTATTGATCGTAAACTTCATGGTCATCACCAAGGGTGCGGCCCGTATGGCAGAAGTTGGAGCTCGTTTCGCTTTGGACGGGATGCCGGGCAAGCAGCTGGCCATCGATAGCGACATGTCCGCAGGGGCGATCGACCATGCCACAGCGCGCGCACGCCGTGAAAATGATCAGCGTGAGACCACATTTTTTGGTTCGCTGGATGGTGCATCGAAATTTGTCAAAGGCGACGCGGTTGCGGGGCTTCTTATCACTCTTTTGAACCTGATCATGGGCCTTATCATGGGGGTTTTGGTTCATGGCATGCCGATTGGCAGCGCCTTTGAAACCTATGCCATTCTGACGGTCGGTGACGGCCTGGTGTCGCAAATCCCTTCTGTGATCATTTCCATTGCCGCCGCTCTCCTGTTGGCTCGTGGTGGCGCAACCGGCGCGACCGACATTGCCCTGTTCGAACAATTCGGCAAGCATCCGGCAGCGCTGACCACGGTTGCTGTTCTGATGGTCATGTTCGCCTTGGTTCCGGGTTTGCCGTTTCTGCCCTTCATCACGGGCGGTGCTGTTCTTGGGTATCTCGCCTATCGGATCCAGATGAAGAAACAGGAAGCCGAAGAGGCTGAGGTAGAAGAACAGCTGGAGATTGCGGCCAATCCTGAGCCATCCAAGGCCTTGGGCGATATTCTGGATCTCGACGATCTTCACCTGGAGTTTTCGCCGGACCTCGTCAGCATGGTGCTCGATTCAGGCACGGGCCTTGATGCGCGGATTGCCAACATGCGGACGCATATAGCGACCAGCTTTGGTTTGATCCTTCCAGAGATACGCCTGACCGATCAGGCCGATCTGGAAATGGGCACCTATGTGATCAAGGTTCAAGGCGTTGAACAGGCGCGGGGTACGCTCCATCCCGAAATGGTGCTTGCTCTTATGCCTGACAATCATTCCGCCTTGCCCCCGGGAACAGATGTGACTGAGCCTGTCTACGGCGCTCCAGCGCGCTGGATTTCCAGCAAAAGCCAGGATGAGGCTGCCGTTGCCGGAGCAACCGTCGTAACGGCTCCTGAAATTCTGGCGACGCACCTTCTTGAGGTCATCAAGCAGAACTTCTCGCGTCTGCTGACCCTCAAATCGCTGCGCCGGATCCTCAATGAGATGACAGAGTTGTCAGATCCGTTCCGGTCCGAAGCCAACCGCAAGCTCCTGGATGATCTCATCCCGGACAAGGTTCCGATGGATATTCTGCATGCGGTTTTGCGTCTGTTGTTGGATGAGCGGGTCTCGATCCGCAACATGCCGTTGATCCTGGAAGCCATCGCAGAGGCGCGGGTGCATGTTACACAGCCCGAACTGATCTGCGAGCATGTGCGCCAGCGCATGGGCTTCCAGCTGGTTGCCGAAATGAAGCGCGAGGACGGGACAATCCCGCTGGTGCAGCTGGCCCCGGAATGGGAAGACACGTTCTCGACCTACCAAGTCGACACCCAAGGTGGCGGTCTCGACATCGCGCTTCCCCCGGATATGTTCAATCGCCTCGCCGAAGGGCTGAGCGAGCGCCTGACGCATATCACCGAACAGGGGGTCTTTGCTGCGGTGGTAACCTCGACCCGCCGCCGCCGCTATCTGCGCACAATCCTGAAATCCCGTGGCATCACCAACCCGGTTCTGTCTTTTGAGGAGATCGGGCTAGAGGCACGGCCGGCTCTGGTGGGCATGGTACAGGCATGACCCTGCTGGATCTCCCTCCTGAACTCGTCGCGCTGTTTGGCGCCGCGTTCTGGCACGGGGCGATGGTGTTTTTGCGGATCGGGGCGATGACTTCGGTTTTGCCTGCCTTTGGGGAGCAATACGTTCCAGCGCGGGTCAAACTAGTTATCGCGCTGGCTTTCACAGCGATCGTTGCTCCAGCGTTGCCTCAGATGCCCATCCCGAGCGGGCCGCTGCAATATGCGGTCTATGCGATTAGTGAGGCTGTGGTGGGACTGGCTCTGGGGATGGGCATCCGATTGTTTGTGCACGCGTTGCAGACGGCGGGTACGATCGCCGCGCAAAGCACCTCTTTGTCGCAGGTTCTGGGGGGTATCGGTGCTGAGCCTATGCCGGCTCTTGGGGCCGTCCTGCTGGTGTCTGGCCTTGCGCTTGCCGTGATGCTTGGACTTCATGTGCGCGTTGCGCAGTTCATGATTTACTCCTACGAGGCCTTTCCGGTTGGCGCTTTTCCAGATGCGGCTTCTCTTTCGGAATGGGGCGTGCAGCGGATAGCAAAAAGCTTCTACATGGCCTTTACTCTTGCGGCACCTTTCCTGATTACGGCCGTCATCTATAATCTGACACTTGGCGTGATCAACCGGGCGATGCCCCAGTTGATGGTTGCCTTTGTTGGCGCTCCGGTGATTACCTTTGGCGGGCTGTTTATTCTGATGATCGCCAGCCCGATGATCTTGGATGTCTGGTTCCGCGCTTTGACGACCTTCCTTGGCAATCCTGGGGGCAACATTCCATGAGTGGCGATCAGGACGACGATTCAGACAAGTCATTTGAGCCGACGGAAGCGAAACTCCGAAAGGCGCGGGAAAAGGGTGATGTTCCAAAGTCCACCGATCTTTCGGTGGCTGCGGCTTACGCAGGCCTGCTGATTGCCCTTTATGCGGTCGGCGGCGACATGATGCACGGATTTGGTACGGCGTTGATGTCTTTGCTGGACCAGGCTGACAGGCACGCAGAGCTCATTTTCAACGGCTCGGGCACAACACCTATCGGCGGTTTGATTATGGCTCTGGTTTCTCCATTGCTGCCGATCTTTGTGGTGCCCTTCGCGGCGGTTTTTCTATCGATCGTGGCTCAAAAGGCATTCGTGTTTGCTCCGAGCAGGCTGGAGCCAAAAATCTCAAAAATTTCGCTGATCTCGAATGCCAAGAACAAGTTTGGTCGAGCAGGTTTTTTCGAGTTCTTCAAAAGTTTCGTCAAGCTTGTGCTCTTTTCGATCTGTCTTGGTCTTTATCTTGGCTATCGTATGCCGGAGATGATCGCCACGTCTGGAACCGGTGCCTTTTCAGTCGTGATGATGCTGGCAAAACTGGGGATGGAGTTCCTGGTCCTGTCACTTTTGATCGCCTTGCCTGTTGGCGTGATCGATGCTGCTTTTCAGCAAGCAGAGCATCGGCGCAAAAACATGATGTCGCGCAAAGAAATTCAGGATGAGACGAAAGACGCAGAGGGCGATCCCCAGATGAAGGGCCAGCGTCGGCAGAAGGCGCAACAAATCGCCATGGGACAGATGTTGGCGGATGTCCCCAATGCTGACGTTGTGATCGTCAACCCGACTCACTATGCGGTGGCCTTGCAATGGAGCCGCGAAAAAGGGTCGGCGCCAACATGTGTGGCCAAAGGGGTGGACGAGGTTGCTGCAGCAATTCGCCGGGTTGCCAACGAGAATGCCGTGCCGATTCATAGCGATCCTCCCACCGCCAGGGCGCTGCATGCCACGATCGAAATTGGACAGGAAATTCAGGAAGAGCACTACGCCCCAGTGGCTGCGGCAATCCGTTTTGCAGAAGCCATGCGAGAGAGGGCGAAAGGAGGGATCTGATGAAAAAGAAAAAGATGCTGGATCAGATGGCGGCCGTGACACATGCGCAGTACTTGCGTGAACATGCACGGGTCAAACCTGTTCTAGACGAAGAAGCTCGGCTGCGCGGTCAATTGAACAAGCTGCAACAACGCGTTCTAGAAACACGGGCACAAGCAGATGGGGACCATGCCATGAAGGCACTGGGCGCAGATCTCCTTTGGGAGGGCTGGCACACTCGGACCCGCCGGGAGCTAAATATGGAACTTGCCAAGGTTACGGCGAGGAAGCTGATGGCAATGGATAAGCTTCGCAAGTCTTTCGGTCGCAAGACTGCAATCGAAGACATGGCCAAGGCCGAGCAGAAGAGAATTAGAATGGCTAGGATAAAGGCGCTCCAAGAGAACCTGTTGTCTTGATTCAGGAGGGCTGACGGGCTCCTGAGGCAACACGGCCTTACAGTGCCGGAGCACCTCTTTCACCCTATTCTTGTCAGATTGGCCTGGCGGCGTGGGCGACACAGCATCCTGAGCATTCTCATAAAACAAAACGGCCGGAACTGAACAGTTCCGGCCGTTTTGTTTGTGATGGCGAAATGCCTCAGACGTCCTGGCGTGTAATGTCCATGATCAGGACATCGTATACCTCTTTGCCCAACAATTGCTGAGCAGCCTCGCGAAGGGCGGTTCTTAGCGGTGTCATCACATCTGACCGTGTGAAGGCGCCGCGAAAGCCTCCCATATTGGCATGATCAAACAGAACTTGCAGGAATACGTCCCTCAGTTTTGGCTCGTATAGGCGAATTTTCTCAGCCATTCCCGTCTTTGTCTCGAGGCTGAGCGTGATCACAACCATAGATGTCAGCTCATCTCGTTCGACCACCGGCACAATAAACTGGTTTGGCAGCTTGGTGTACTCGTGCTCTTCTGGTTTGCCATCCTTGGAGTCTGTTTCCTCATGTTCGGGTTCGGATTGATGCTGTGCGTCCGCAGATTGAACCTCGGGAGCGGGTTCGGGGGCCAGCATGAGCCCGGCACCGATCCCGGCTGCGGTTCCGACAATCAGCAAGATGACTGGAAGAAGTTTGGCAATCATTTGAAACCTCAGAAGGGCAGGATCGCATCAAGGACTTGCTGTCCGTAACGCGGTTGCTGCATGTCGGTGATCTGACCGCGTCCGCCGTAAGAGACGCGCGCCGAAGCGATCTTGTCATAGGTGATTTCGTTCTGGCGGCTGATGTCCTGAGGGCGCACATAGCCGGTCACCAACAGTTCACGCATTTCGAAATTAACCCGCAATTCCTGTGAGCCACTGATCGCCAGAACGCCATTTGGCAGAACGTCGACAACTGTGGCAGCCACCCGCAATTCCAGCTTCTCGCTGCGTTTGACTGACCCTTTGCCAGATGCCGAACTCGAGCTACCAAGCTCAACCGCATTGGATGAGGAGGCGCCATCGGGCAGCTTTTCGTCAATGCGCTGGGGCAGGCCCAACAGCTGCGGCACTTCAAGGCTTTCGGACCCTGAGCGTGAACGGGCCGTATCGTTCTTGATCTCGGCCGTTTCATCGATCTCGATGACGACGGTCATGATATCGCCTTTCTTCATGGCCCGCCGATCGCCCAGAAGGGAGTTCTGAGAGCCGCTCCAGAGTGAGGCGTTGTCCACCGCCCGGCGCGTTTGGCTTTCAAGGGGGAGACCCTGCCAAAGCATCGCCACATGTTCAGATGATTCATTCGCAGGGGAAAAGGAGGGCGGCTTGCCGATATGGTCTGCACGTCCACAAGCGCCGAGAATGATCAGCCCAGCCAAGGCGGATTTTGAATAAAATGCTCTGTTTTTCATTATTTTACCTCGACGGATCCGTCGGCCGCAATGCGTCCGGTTACGGTTGAGCGCGATGCTAGGTTCATCACGCGGATCAGTTCACCCTCAGCGCCACGTCCCAGCGCGCGCCCTTCGGCAGAAATTGTCAGCCCGCCGCGTCGGAAGGTCAGGATGACCAGATCGTTGCGTTCAACGATGGCAGGCGGTCCGATGTCGCCAGCCCGAACGGGGCGGCCTGGATAGAGCGCAACCCGCGCCTCTTGCCCGATCACGTCGCTTGGCTCCGACAGCGCCCCCAGGATGTCTCCGGGTTTCATAGCCAGGTCGGCTCCCGTGATGACTTCCTTTGGGCGGATCGTGCGGACCGGCACCAGAATGTCGGCGGCGGCGGTCTGCGCAATCAGCATGGCAAGAAAGGCGAGTTTGAGTTTCATCAGCGGACCTGTGTGGTTGCGCCCATCATTTGATCGACGGCCGAAATAACCTTTGCGTTCATTTCATAGCCGCGCTGGGCTTCGATCAGTTCGGTGACTTCACGTACCGCATCGACCGAGCTGGCCTCCAGGTAACCCTGGCGCAGGGTCCCCAGGCCGTCAGCGCCAGCGGTGGATGTCAGCGCCGGACCAGATGCCTCGGTGATGCTGAACAGGTTGCTGCCCAGTGCCTCAAGACCTTTGGGGTTAGAGAATCCAGACAGTGTCAGCTGGCCGAGCAGTTCACCCTCGGCAGCCTCGTCGAAATAGGCGTAGACTTCGCCTTCTGCGTTGATCGAAATGCTGCGGGCATCATCGGGAATGGTAATCTCAGGAGAGACCGGATAGCCATCCGAGGTCACGATCAACCCTTCGGCTGAGCGTTTCAACGCACCATCGCGGGTGTAGGCGGTCTGACCCGAGGGCAGGGTGACTTCCAGATACCCCTTGCCGTCGATGGCCAGGTCCAGATCATTCTGGGTTTCCTGCAGGGGGCCTTGGGCCAGGTGCAGGGAAATCGCCGCGGGTCGCACACCGAGACCAACCTGAACGCCGGTGGGCAGAACGGTGCCGTCCGAGGCATTCACCGTGCCTGCACGTGACACCTGCTGATAATGCAGGTCGGCAAATTCGGCACGCCGCGCGTTGTAGGCGGTGGTGTTCATGTTGGCGAGGTTGTTCGAAATGGTTTCGACGCGCAATTGCTGCGCGCTCATACCGGTGGCGGCGATCTTAAGGGCACGCATCGTGGTTCTCCTACTTGATCAGGTTCTTGATGGCGGCGCGGATGCGCTCGTCTTCGGTGGTGAGGAAGCTTTGGCCCATCTCATAGGCCCGCTGGATCTCTATGAGACGAGAGACCTGGTGGATTGCATTGACGTTCGAGCCTTCGAGGAAACCCTGCAGAACGCGCCCATCCAGGGCCTCTTCGATGTCGCCGTCCACGCGGAACATCACTCCGTCCTCACGGGACATGGTGTGTTTCTCAACGGGTTTGAACAGACCGATCTGACCCAATGGTTGTCCGTCTGCACTGATGGTGCCATCTGCGCCGACCTGCACCGATTCGGCATCCGTGGGGACGAAAACCGGCGCCCGGCCAGCGTCGAGTACCCGATATCCGTCCATCGTTACCAGATCGCCTGCGGCGTTCGAAGAGAAAGCACCGGCTCGGGTCAGGCGTTCGCCTTGCGGCGTTTCGACCATGAAAAAGGCATCCCCTTCGATGGCAAAATCGAAAGTTCCGTTCGTCTTTGTCAGCTGGCCCTGTTCCAGAGAGGTGTTGTGAATATTCGCACGCGCCATGGAGATAGACTCCTGTCCTGGCGCGGACTTCACGTATTCGGAGAAGATCAAGCCTTCGGACCGATACCCCGTGGTAGCGGAGTTGGCGATGTTGTTCGCCACCACCCGCATTTCGCGCATCAGCCCGGATTGGCGGGAAAGCGTTGCGTAGCCTGCGGTTTCCATCAAGAACCTCCAGAAATCAGCGGAATGACGTGACCATTGAAGAAGGCCACGAGTGTTTGTGTCATGAAGCCCATCGACACCCAGAAAACGACGACGATCGCGGCCAGCTTTGGCACGAAGGTCAGTGTCATCTCCTGGATCGAGGTCAGAGCCTGGAACAGGCCGACCGCCAGGCCAACAACGAGCGCCACGATCAGGATTGGAGTGGACATCGTGACCGCGGCCCAGAGGGCCTGGCGCAGGGTGTCGTAGAAAAGGCCTTCAGTCATCATGGCTTAGACCGGCATCCTCAGGATTTCCTGATAGGCTTCCACCACCTTGTTGCGGACTGTCACGGCGGTCTCGACGGCCAGTTCGGTCTGGGCTAGCGCCTGGACGAGCGCATGCGGATCGCCGTTTCCGGTCATTGCCTGCACGGAGGCCTGTTCGCTGGTCTTCAGTGTGTTGGTGAAGTTCTCAAAGCTCGCCTTGGCCCGTTCAGTGGCACTAGTGGCGTTGAATTCCGGGTCGGCTTTTGTTGCCGGGCGTGCTGCCGCATAGCCGCTTGTTGCGGAAAGGGTGCGAATATCCATTCTGGATCTCCTGGTTCAAAGTGTTGCGTTATCGTTTCAGCAAATCCATCAGCGATGCGGACATCTGACGGGTCTGGTCAAACATCTTGAGGTTTGCCTCATAGCTGCGCTGGGCTTCGCGGGCGTCTGCGATCTCGATCATCAGGTCCACGTTGGAGCCTTGATAGTGGCCGCTCTCATCGGCCAGCGGGTGCGACGGATCATAGACTTTCTCTAGGTCGCTGCGATCGAGCGTCACGCGACCCGTCCTGACGCTTTCCACGTCCGTGTTGAGATCGCGAATCGCTTCGAAGGGCACAGTCTTGCGGCGATAGCCGGGTGTATCGGCGTTCGAGATATTCTCGGACACATGGCGCAGGCGCGCCGCTTGGGCTTTCATTCCGCTTGCCGTTACGCTTAGGGCTTTGGAAAACTCACTCATGGCTCATCTCCCCTTTAGTTGCGCCGAATACTGGCGTGCAGGATGTTCATCGAAGACTTGTAGATCGCCATTGCGCGATCATGCTGGCGCTTGGTCTCAACGCTTTTCAGCAGCTCTGTTTCAATCGAAACGGAGTTGTCGTTGGGGTCGGATCCAGCATCCGTCTCGGTCACAGCCCAATCCATCCCGACCCCGGATGTGCCGTTCAGATGGGAGGCGCGGCTGGCAACCATGTCACCAGGGCGCGCATTGGCTGCGTAGACTTCCTTGAAGGGTTTAATGTCCTTGGCGTGATAGCCAGGGGTGTCCGCATTCGCGATATTCTGCGACACCAGTGCCTGGCGCTTCCCGGCATGGGACGCCATAGCATATGCAATCTTGAAAACATTCAGTTCCGTAAACACCGGGGCTTCTCCCTCGATCGATTTCAATCAAGGCTTAACCCCGATTCCTTTAAAAACTGTTTGCGGGAAACAATTGGAGGTCTCGACCATGATTGCTGAGCTCAAAGCAATGACCGAAGAAATCGCGAGCAAGCGGCTGGCAACCCCCATGGGGCGGGTGATCGGAATCGCCGGTGGGGAAATAGAAATTTCCGGCCTTCAGAGTGTGGCCCGCATCGGGGACCGGCTGGTTCTGCGGCGTGGCCCCAAGGATGAGCTGCATGGCGAAGTGTTAAAAATTTATACAAATAAAATCAGTATGTTGTCTGATAAGGCTCCGGATCGTGTCGCCATAGGAGATCCGGTTTTTCTTTACTCAGCGCCTGATTTTGCCCCGGGCGACAACTGGATTGGACGGGTCATTGACCCCTTCGGAGAACCGCTGGACGGGCGACCCCTTTTGCGCGGTGAAAAGGCGCGGGACATCATGTCTGCCCCTCCCAAGGCCGCGGGGCGTCGCCATATGGGCGAACGTCTGAACACGGGATTGTCGGTTCTCAACACGATTCTCCCGGTGGTGCGTGGACAGCGGATCGGCCTATTTGCTGGCTCAGGTGTTGGTAAATCGACACTTCTGGCAAAACTTGCGCAAAATATGGAAGCCGATGTGGTCGTCATGGCGCTGATTGGTGAGCGTGGGCGCGAGGTGAACCACTTTGTCGAACAGGTTTTGGGACCGGAAGGCATGCGTCGATCCGTTGTCGTTGCGGCAACTTCTGACCAGTCTCCGCTGGTGCGCCGCCGCTGTGCCTGGGCCGCGATGACGATTGCGGAACACTTCCGAGATCAAGGCAAAAACGTTCTTCTTCTGGCGGACTCGGTGACCCGTTTTGCCGAGGCCCACCGCGAAATCTCTGCCGCTTCCGGGGAAGCGCCTGCCTTGCGCGGTTTCCCTCCTTCGGTGACGCCTCTGATCACGGGGATGTGCGAACGCGCAGGGCCCGGCTCTGGCGAACAAGGGGACATTACGGCGGTTTTCAGTGTTCTGGTGGCAGGATCTGACATGGATGAACCCATTGCAGACATCCTGCGGGGGGTTCTGGATGGGCACATCGTGCTTAACCGCGAAATCGCAGAGCGAGGCCGTTTCCCGGCGATTGACGTGTCACGATCCGTCTCGCGCAGTTTGCCTGCGGCGGCCAGCAAGGAAGAAAATGACCTGATCTTGGAAGTGCGCAAGTATCTGGGGTCTTACGAACAGTCCGAGGTGATGATTCGTGCCGGGCTCTATTCCGAAGGCACTGACCCGGTGCTGGATACAGCTGTGAAGCTCTGGCCCGAGTTGGATGGTTTCTTCGGGCGAGATGAAACCGGTGGGGTGCAGGGCAGCTTTGACCGATTGAAACTCCTCCTGCGCCGCGCGGCTGCCGGACGGTAACCAATGGCCCGAGAACCGGCCTTCCAAGTGGGATCCGGCGGCGCTGGGTACGTCACTTGGAAACAAAGAAAACGCCTGCCGGAGCAATCCGGCAGGCGTTTTTTGGTTTTGGGGAGCGATCTCACCAGTTATTGCATCAGAAGCATCAGTGCAGTTGATGCGCTCGATTGCGAGGCTTGAAAGTCTGCAAGCCGTGCCTGAGCAAGATAACGTGTTGTCAGCTCTTCCATCTTTTCGGGGTCGGCGTAGACGCTGAGGTCATCCGTTCCCAGGAAACGCTGAGCGCGATCCTTGTAGATTCCCAGCTGCTGGTCGATGTCCAGCTGGATGAAATTGCTTGGCAGGTTCAACGCTGTCTGGAACATCTGTTGAAGGGCCGGCTGACCGATCACGTTGAACCATTTGGTATTGACCGAAGTCGGTTCGCCATCTTCGTTGACGTCAGTTGCGATATTGACCAGTTCCCGTTGGGCAAACAACGCGATCCGCATGGATTCATCCTGCTGACCAACCGCAGCCTCGAACGATTGTGTCTTGTTCGAGAAAACAATGTTTTCCATGTCCTTGGCCGATTTGGTTTTGACCGACTCTCCGGGCCCAAAGCCAAAGGCCTCAGTGAAGGCAACCCAGCGATCATCACCAAGCTTGTTTGCAAGGGCATCGTCTGCCGACGAGCCGTCTTCCAACACACGCTGAACGAGGGCCTTCATTGGGAGCTGATCATCCAGGCCAAAGGCGCCGAGGGCGATACCCAGTAGTCGGGTGTCCTTGACCAGGTCAGCCGCCGTTTCGACCTTGCCGATGTTCTCAAGGAAGTAATCGCTTTCCCGAGACAGAACAGGATCCTTGGAAAAGGTATCGAACTGCTTGTCATAGGTCGATTGCAGGAATTTCCATCCTGCAATGCCATCGGTGGGTATGATCGGCTGATAGAGGATCATGACGGGCGAATTGCCATCAGGCGTTCTTCGCGTGGCAACAGGGCCCGCAGAGCCTTCAGGCAGCGATAATGATTGTTGCTCAGGAGCGAGTCGGTGGCCTCGGCCAGGGCGGCTCGACTGTCAGGATCCGTAAAGACCTGGCTCAGCTCTTCGATACGCCGCAGCATGGGCAGGCGATCTTCTTCAGGGTCCACATCGCCTGAGAGTACCAGTTGCGCTGCATAGCAGACACGCCGTACCGGCGTATTGGCTTCTTCGGGGTGGATTGCATCACGCAGACGCAAGATGTTCGCGTCAGGTGTAACGATGGAGAGACGGCTGCGTCGATCTCCGTTTTCAATAACCGCGCCATTCACAAGGACGCGTTCTTTTGGGGCAAGTTTAAGGACCAGACCGCTCATGTTCAGGATGCTCCGCTGCGCAGGCCACGCATGATGGCCGTATTGATTTCTACCAGGGGGCCGACTCCCGCTTTGCGGGCGAGTATCCGGCTGGTGTACTGGGTTGTGAACGCCGCGAGGTAGAGGATCTGCTCCTTGAGATCTTCGGGAAGCCCGTTTTCCGAACTGACGACATCTGTTTGAAAGATCTGCCACAGTTTGCGGTTGTCATTCAGAGCTTCGGCAAGTGCAGTAAAACCCTCTGGTCCTTGTTTTGATGCGCGGATCATGCGGTGCGTAATCCGAGCGATTGCCTCGAACTCCAGGTCTTTCGGTGTGCGTGTCGGGGCTTTTGCCGCAGAATAGGCGCGCTTCGCATTCAGAAGGGCATTCACGTGTTTTCCTAACGTACTATTTCTTCAGGTTCTCTGAGGATAGATGACTGGGGCACGCCAAGCGCGCCCCAGATCAGGCTGTTTATCGGAACAGCTGCTGCAGAGTCTGCGGTGCTGAGTTCGCGATTGATAGCGCCTGTACGCCGAGCTGCTGCTGCGTCTGTAGAGCCTTCAATCGCGCAGATGCTTCTTCCATATCTGTATCCACCAGCGAACCGATACCGCTCTTCATCGCGTCGGTCACTTTCGATACGAAATCGGACTGCTTTTCGATCCGCTTAGCGGAGGCACCCAGTGCGGCCGCACCATCAACAGCAGTCTGGATCAGAAGTTCGATTTCGCTGATCGAGGCATCGGCGAGTGCCGAGGTCGACACGCGAACCTGGGTCAGGTCCAGATTGGATTCGAAGTTCACCGATGCAACTGTGATGTTGGACGACGAAATGTCACCGGCGGAGTCGCGATCCAGCGAGGACAGAACAGTCATGTCGCCACCTTCGCTGTTCAGCAGGTTTGCACCGTTGAACTGCGAAGCGGAGATGATGGAGGTGATCTGGTTCTTCAGCTCGGTAACGTCTGCGTCGAGCTTGGCGTTGTCCACGTTCTCACCGGTTGCTGCAACCACTTTTTCCTTCATCTCTTTCAGGAGGTCAGTGATCTGTTCTGCACCGGCAAGTGCAACTGCGACAGTGGATTCACCCAGCGCCAGAGAGTCGGACACGGCGTTAAAGCCGGAGACGTCCGATTCCATAACCTTGGAGATCGCCCAGATTGCCGAGTTGTCTTTGGCGGTTGCAATCTCTTTACCGGTGGAGATCGCGTTCTGGGTGTTTTCCAGGTTGTTGTTGATGGTTTTCAGGGTCTGCAGCGCAACCATTGCGCCGTTGTTGGTCAGAATGCTGGTCATAGCTTGTATTCCTTTAGCGAAGAGACATTTTGGTCTCTGATTTTCCCTGCCCCGAAGGGCGCTCTCTGACGTCTTTCTGACAATGCGTTCAACCGAGCGGTTTTCGCGCCACCTCGTGTTTCCGAGATGCAAGGTGACTTTGCCGCGATATTTGCTAAGGGAGTGCTAATGAGCCAAATTCCAATCTGTAGAATTTTCCCTAAATTGCATTGGCTTAAGCGCGCTTCTCCAGCTTCTTGTCCAGACGGGTGCCATAGCGGGTTTTGCGGCCAGTGCTATCGTAGACGTCCAGCCCTTTACGCACACGGCGCAGTTCGGCCATGCGGGCAGCAATCGAGCGAATTCCGTTCATGGCGCTTTCAAGCATGTCCTGATTGCGAATGACCTTGCTTTGAACCTTCGCAAGTGTGTCGCGTTCCAGATCAGAGATCGCATTGAGCTGATCGATGGCGTCTTCTTTGCGGGAAAGGATCGTTTCCAGCTTTGCCAGATCTCCTTCCATCAGGGCCGCACGTTCCTCATCCAGGATTCGGTCCAGATCATCGATGTAGGTTTGTGGATCAGGGGTTGTCATTCTGTGTCTCCTTCAGAGCGTGGTAGAGTGATTCGGCCAGGCCAATACCGCCTGCCTTTGCAATTTGCTCGGCTTGGGCGCGAACCAGAAAACTCGAAAACTGATCTTCTCCGGCGCCGCCGCTGCCAAAGCCTTCCCGTGACTTTCCAAGCCCTGCCGATTTCAACATTTCCGTAAGAAATGAAGCCTCTAGGTCAATGGCCGCCTTGCGAAGCGGGTCTTCAGCGGTGGGGTGTGGTGCCGTTTTCGAAGATGATTTCGAAAGCGGTGTCAGTTGGGTGATTTGAATTGGATCCGGCATTTTGGCCTCGACTGGAAAGAAGTTTCGAATTGCTTCGATTTTTCAGAGACTGCGACAGAACCGGTTAAAATTGCCGTAACCGCTTTGCTGTAGACCGGTTGCATCGAGATAGAACGTCTGGAAGCCCATGCACAGCACATCACTCATCGGCCAGGCCCTCGGCGGAGCCCAAGGGACCAAGGCCTCACCGGCGCAGGATTCGTCCAAGTCGTCTTCAGATGCAGCAAAGGAACGATCCTTTGCTGATCATGTGGAGGATGCACGGAAAAAGCCTGAGGCGGAAGCGCCCCGCTCCGCAGATGGAGCGCAATCGCAATCAAACAATACGTCTCAGAGTCCCGCCGACAGTACCTCGGAGGGACAAGCTGGTGGTTTGACCTTCGAGTCAGCAGATAGCGCTGCAGATAGCGCTGCGGATTCGACGGACCAACAGGCCGCGGCTGATGGGGGCGAACTTGCCGCGGAAGCTGCGAATGCGCCGATCCAGGCGCATGCGGCTTTGAATTCTGCCACGTCGCAAACACGTGGAGAGATGGTCGGACAAATCCATCAGCATGCACCCAAAAGTGTGACCTCTCATGCAACGCAGCCCGGTGAGGCAGAAGGTGAAGCTGAGATGGCCAAGGGCGGCCCCGTGCCGACGCCTGCAGTCGACGAAGGGAATGCAGCCGCAACAAAGACAACGCTTTCCGGACAGGCCGTTCCAGCAGATGCGGCGGCAAAAGTCGGCATTAAAGTCGGCATTGAGGATAAGAAGGCGACCCTTGCAGCGCAGACCGAAAGCGATGGCCAGTTGGACGCAGACGATACCAAAACGGCGGCGCGCTCTGCGCAGGCGGAGAGTTCTGCAACTGGGGTGGCCCGCTCAGAACCCGGAGCTGCCGCAGCAGCCTCCCGCGCGGCCTCCCCGGAAGCTGCTGCTCTGCAAGCCAAAGCACAAGCAGGTGAGGGGAAGACGGCCAACCCATCTTCGGAGCGCGCCGCTGAGGGGCGTGAGCAGAGCGTTGGAGCGTCGCCGGGCGCCGCCCCGGCATCCGGGAATACGACCGCTGCCTCTGCGCCGCAATCGGTTTTCCAGATGCAGGTTGAAACGGCCGAAGCCGGAGAGAAGCGCCAAGCTCGGTACCGCACGCGAGAGGGAGAGGTGCAGGTTGCTCCTGCTGTCTCCAAAGCCAGCGCTGCCGCTGCTGGTGTCACGGCCCCGAATGCGGCCATGGCTTCGGCAAACGCAGCGCTTTCTTTGGCCCAGACATTGCAGGCCGATATGGCCAAGGGATCTCAGTCGGCATCATTGCTGGCCGATTCGCTGACAAGCCACAGCTCGTTGTCCGCAGAACTGCCCGGATTGTCGCAACTATTGACAGAGGCCGTTTTCCAGCCCGGCGCGACACATCGGGTAGAAACCCCGCGTATGATCGCAGCGCAATTGGCCGAAGCTTTTGCGGCAAAGGGTGAGCGCAACATGGAAGTGTCGCTCAATCCCGAGGAACTGGGGCGCGTAAAAATGCGTGTTTCCACCAGTGAGACGGGCATCGTTATGACCATCCAGACCGAACGGCCGGAAACAGGCGACCTGATGAGGCGCCATATCAACGAATTGGCCGAAGAATTCCGCCGAATGGGTTTCCAGGACATCTCTTTCGAATTCAGCAGCGGTGATTCCTCTTTTGGGGGGCAGGCTGAGCAGGGGCTGACCGGTGGATCTGGAGCTTCCGTTGGGGGCGCCGGGACAGATTCCGAAATGGCAATTGCTGAACAAGCTGCCGATACACCAATGCAAGACCTTCGCCTGGGTTCGACCGGCGTGGACATGAGGGTATAAACAATGACTGATGCAGTAAGCGCGGCTGGCTCCGCAACCACGACTCAAACAAGCAGCGTGAAGAGCACGAGCGCATCGGGGCTGGCTTCTGATTTCGAAACCTTCCTCAAGATGCTGACGGCCCAAGCGCGTTATCAGGACCCGCTCGAGCCGCTTGATTCGACTGAATACGCCTCGCAACTGGCGCAGTTCTCGATGGTTGAGCAACAGGTTCAAAGCAACGAGAACCTCATCGCGATGCAGAACCAGTTGGGTCTGTCCAATATGGCGGCCATGTCTGGCTGGGTTGGTATGGAGGCGCGTGTGTCTGCGCCTGGCTATTTCAACGGTACGTCTCCGGTGGTGGTTTCTCCTAACCCTGCAGCCACAGCTGATACGGTGACAATGATCGTGCGGGATTCCGACGGGACAGAGGTCAACCGTATTGCCTTGCCCGTTTCGGCCGAACCCTATTCCTGGGACGGAACAGACAAGGACGGCAATACGGTTGAGGAAGGAAGCTACACCTTCACCATCGAAAGCCGCAGAAACGATGATGTTCTGCTGACAGATCTGGCCGAGGTCTACACCGAAGTGAAAGAAACCCAGATGGTCGGCAGCGATGTGGTCTTGATAACCGAAGGCGGCTCGGCGATCTTGGCTTCCTCTGTGACAGCCTTGCGCAACCGGTCCACGGACGCCTGATCTTTTTGACAGGGTCCGCATGATCAGCGGCAAGGCGTCTTTCATGACCCCCCCACATTCGTGGGCCTTTGCCAACGGGAGCGGACCCTGTCAGCCCTGAATAGTGACTTTCACGCCAGGTTCTTTGCCCATCTTGTGGGCCTGGGGCTAAAGGCGCAGGCGCCCCGGATCCTGACCGGCGGGCGTTCGAACTACGTGTGGCGCATGGATCCACTTGTGGTGAAGCTCTATGATCAAAGCAGCTTCAATCCGTTGTTTGCCAATGATCCTGCATGTGAGGTCGCGGCGTTGAGGGCGCTTTCGGGCACCGGAATGGTGCCGCATCTGGTGCGTTCGGGTTGTTTCGAAGGTCATCACTGGCTGGCCTATTCCCATCTGAAAGGTACGTCCTGGCAGCATGACCCGGCCCCGGTTGCGCGCCTATTGGGGCGCCTGCACGACCAGCCAGCTTTTGAGGGCCTGCCAAAAGGCGTCAATGGCAGCGCGATGATCGATGTGCAGGTGCAGGCGATCCTGACCGGATGCAGCGATGTAGATGCCCTGCGCAGCCTGCGCCCGGACCACCCGGTGCCGCCAGCAGCGCGCCAGACCCTCATTCACGGCGACCCGGTTCCTGGTAACCTGGTGGCGCATGATGGCACACTTACACTCATTGACTGGCAATGTCCGAAACTGGGCGATCCGGCCGAGGATCTGGCCCTTTTCCTGTCGCCGGCGATGCAACTCTTGTACCGCGGGGCTCCCTTGAGCGCTGATGAGGCGGAGGCTTTTCTGTCTGCCTACCCGGACCCGCAGGTCACAGCGCGTCTTCGCCTTTTGCTGCCGTGGTTTCACTGGCGCATGGCGGCCTATTGCCTGTGGAAGGCCGAACAGGGCGGGGCGAAGGATCGCGAGGCGATGGAACTGGAGATCGCAGCGCTTCAGTCCATCAGCCCAAGCATGGCATAGGCAGGCGGCACCAGAATCCGGCGGGCGGGGCCGAAGGGAAATTTGCCCATGCTCCGCACCACCGGGGAGTAGGGAAGGTCGGGCTTTATGCCCTGCACAAGGTCGGACAAAAGCCGCCCCGCATAGCTGCCCATTGCGACGCCGTTGCCATGATAGCAAAGCCCCGCATACATCCCCGGCGTTCCGGGCACCGGGCCGACAAAGGGCACCAGGTTGCGCGCCATAGAGACCATGCCAGACCAGAAATGTGTGCCTTCCACGTCGCGCCACTCTGGGAACAACCCCTCAAAGTGCTTGCGCAGCAGCCGCCGGATCGCAGCCTCGGCGCGGGGAGAAGCAAAGATCCCGCCGCGCATGCCGAACAGGAAGCGCCGGTCGGGCATCAGGCGGAAATAGTGCAAGAGGTTGCGGGTGTCATAGGCCATCTGATCGCTGAACCAGCCTTGCGCCTGTAGCTCTGCGTCTGTCAGCGGGCGGGTCACCATTACGGTGGATTGCGCCGGGATGTAGCGGCCTGACAGCCATTTAGGTAGCCCGTCCCAGGAATAGCCATTGGTGGCAATGATCACCTGTTTGGCACGCAGGCCTCCGCGCGGGGTCGTCAGAATATGGCCGCCTGAGTCTTGGGACAGGCCGGTCACAGGGCTATTCTGGTAGAGCGTTGCGCCAGCCTGTTGCGCTGCACCGGCAAGGCCAAACAGGTACTTGCGTGGGTTGAGACCAAACCCTGCGGGCGTGGTCAGAGCTCCGAAAAACTGCCCATTCAGGCCGTGATCTGCGAGCGCCTGTTGCTCCAGAAGCTGCGGCGTGCCGCCGTTTGACGCGATTTCATCCGCCTCGCGGCGTAGGGCCTTCATGGCGCGGGGGCTGTGCGCCATGCGGGTCTCGCCCTTGGAGTGGGTGTCTGCCACGATCCCGTACCGGTCCAGCAGGCTGCGCACCAGATCGATGGCGGCAACCTCCCCGGCGGCGTAGGTCGCGGTGGCCTCGTTCCCGTATTTGCGCCGCATGGCGTCGCCCGGCAGCATTGCGCCGCCCAGACAGCAAAAGCCGCCATTGCGCCCCGAGGCACCCCAGCCGGGTGTTTCGGCCTCCAATACGGTGACCTTTGCCCCTGCCTCTGCCAGATGCAGCGCGGCTGAGATGCCGGTAAAGCCGCCGCCTATGATGGCCACATCCGTGCTTGCCTCATAGGTCAGCTGCGGCCAGTTCGGGGCCGCGATGGTTTCATCCCACCAGCAGCCCGTGCGCGGACCCGGCCCATAGGCATAGTCAGAGAAGATCCGCCGCATCAGGTGCGCGCCGCTGCTTGCTCGTCGCGTTTCTGCCGGACCATCTGGTGCTTGGTCACCAGCGATGCCGTGATCACACCCACAGTGACGATGGCAATCATGATGGTCGAGAGCGCGTTGATCTCGGGAGAGACCCCAAGGCGCACCGCCGAGAAGATCTTGATCGGCAGAGTGGTCGCGGCAGGCCCTGAAGTAAAGGAGGCGATCACCAGATCATCCAGCGACAGGGTAAAGGCCAAGAGCCAGCCGGAAATCACCGCAGGTGCGATGATCGGCAAGGTGACCAGACGAAAGGCCTCTGCCGGGGAGCAACCAAGATCCAGTGCCGCCTCTTCGAGCGATTTGTCAAAGGTCACCAGCCGCGAAGATACCACCACTGAGACATAGCACATAGCAAAGGTCGTATGAGCCAGAACGATGGTGAAGACCCCGCGATCAAGACCAATGCCGATGAATAGCAAGAGCAGCGACAGGCCGGTGATCACCTCGGGCATCACCAGCGGCGCGTAGATCATGCCGGAAAACAGGGTCCGGCCAAAGAACCGCCCACCACGGACCAGCACATAAGCGGCCATGGTGCCAAGGACGGTCGCGATGGTCGAGGAAAAGACCGCGACCTTGATCGTCACCCAGGCGGCATTGAGGAAGGCCTCGTTCTGCATCAGCTCCCCATACCATTTGGTCGAAAAGCCTGCCCAGACGGTGACCAGCTTGCTTTCGTTGAAGCTGAAGATCACCAGAATGATCATCGGGATATAGAGAAAGGCAAAGCCCAAGCTTAGCGAGACGGTGTTGAACCAGCTCATACGATTCATGGCTCGGCCTCCTCTTGTTTCTGTTGGTTGCGCTGGAACAGCACGATGGGAACGATCAGCAAGAGGAGCAGCACCACAGCCACGGCCGAGGCAACGGGCCAGTCGCGGTTGGAGAAGAACTCTTCCCACAGGACCTTACCGATCATCAAAGTGTCAGAGCCGCCCAAAAGGGACGGGATCACGAATTCGCCCAAGGTCGGGATGAAGACCAGGAAACAGCCTGCGATGATGCCGGATTTCGACAGCGGAATGGTCACCAGCCAGAAGGCCGACAGTCGCGAGCAGCCCAGATCCTCGGCAGCCTCGATCAGGGAAACGTCCATCCGCTCAAGCGCGGCATAGATCGGCAGGATCATGAAGGGCAGGTAGGTGTAGACGATGCCGATATAGACGGCGGTATTGGTGTTGAGGATCATCAGGGGCTCGTTGATGACACCCAGCCAGAGCAGCGCCTGGTTGAGGAAGCCTTCGTTCGACAGGATCCCCATCCACGCATAAACCCGGATCAGGAAGCTGGTCCAGAAGGGCAGGATCACCAGCATCATCAGTGTGGCGCGCCATTCCTCTGGTGCGCGGGCCATGCCATAGGCCATCGGATAGCCCACCAGCAGGGTCAGAAGCGTTGAAAAGAAGGCGATCTGCAGCGAGCTGAGATAGGCTTTCCAATAAAGGTCATCCTGTGTCAGCCAGACAAAGTTCTCAAAATCGAGGTCTGACAGGAACGCCCAGATACCCGTGGCCCAATCGAACTGAGGAGCATAGGGCGGCCTGGCCAGTGCCACATCGGAGAGCGAAATTTTCAGGACGATTGCAAAAGGCACCAGGAACAGCGCCAGAAGCCAAAGATAGGGGATGGCGATCAGGGCAAAGCGGCGCATCAGTCAGCCAAGAGAACGCCTGCCGTGGCGGTCCATGACAGCCAGACAGTGTCTTCCCATGTGTAGGAGCGGCGGGCAATGCGCCGGGTATTGGCGGCCTGCGCCTTGATCACGGCGCCAGAGGGCAGCTCCACGTGATAGGTGGAGATATTGCCGAGATAGGCGATATCCAGGATCTTGCCCTGCACCGCATTGTCGGCATCTTCGGGGCGTTCGGCGGATATGGTGACCTTCTCGGGCCGTATGGCAAGATGTGCGGTTTGCCCATCGGAAAACGTGGTGGCGGTTTTGACGGTGAGCGGCTCTGCCCCCTCGCGCCAATGCAGGGCATAAGTGTCTTCGTCGGTTGGTGTCGCGGTGCCCTCGATCAGGTTCACGTCACCAATGAAGTCAGCCACATAGGTCGAGTTCGGCGCTTCATAGATGTCGGCAGGGGTAGCGACCTGAATGATCTTGCCGTTGTCCATCACGGCCACGCGGCTGGCGACGGTCATCGCCTCTTCCTGATCGTGGGTAACGATCACAAAAGTGGTGCCGGTCTTTTCCTGAATGTCCATCAGTTCGAACTGCGTGTCCTGGCGCAGCTTTTTGTCGAGCGCGCCAAGGGGTTCGTCCAGCAACAACAGCTTTGGCGCCTTGGCCAGACTGCGGGCCAGCGCGACCCTTTGCCGTTGACCGCCCGAGATCTGATGCGGTTTGCGGCGGGCGAATTTTTCGAGCCGGGTAAGACGCAGCATATCGCTGACGCGGGTTTCGATCTCACCTTTCGACTGGCCCTCGCGTTTCAGGCCAAAGGCAATATTGTCCCAGATGCTGAGGTGTGGAAACAGCGCATAGGACTGGAACATCATGTTCACCGCGCGCTTGTTGGGCGGCACCGGGGCCATATCCTGACCGGAGAGGAAGATCTTGCCCTCGGTCGGAGTCTCAAACCCTGCCAGCATGCGCATCAGTGTGGTCTTGCCACAGCCCGACGGGCCGAGGAGCGCGAAGAATTCTCGCTCGTAGATGCCGATGGTCAGATCGTCGATGGCGGTAAAATCGCCAAATCGCTTGGTGACGTTTTGGAACTCGATCAGCGGCTTTGCCTCGGGATCGTTCCAGGGTTCGAATACGGGAAGTGTCAAGCCGGGCCCCCTGCGCGGTCGTTTTTCAAAGCGGCGCTGAGCCTCTTTGAAGGGTGTTGATCATGGAAGAGCAGGGCGCGCGGGGCGCCCTGCAGGATCAGGTGTTTGCAATCAGGTACCCGATTTGATCTTGGTCCACAGACGGGTGGCGACACGCTGTACCTTGGGTGCCCAAGGGGTGGTGGTGAAGAGGTTGGCAAGCGTGGCTTCATCCGGGTAGATCGCCGGATCGCCAATCACGTCCTCAACCAGGAACTCCTGGCTCGCCTTGTTGCCGTTGGCGTAATAAACATAGTTCGAGGCGTCCGCCATGTTCTTGGGATCCATGATGAAGTTCAAGAACTTGTGTGCCGCCTCCGGATTAGGAGCATCCACCGGGATCGCCATCTGGTCGAACCACATCTGGGCGCCCTCGACCGGCGCGTTGTAGACGATTTCGACACCGTTTTCAGCCTCGGCAGCCCGGTCGCGGGCCTGCAACACGTCGCCGGACCAGCCGACCGCAACGCAGATGTCACCGTTGGCCAGGGCGTTGATATACTCGGAAGAGTGGAATTTCTGGATATAGGGGCGGATCGCCATGAAAACAGCTTCGGTTTTGGCAATCACGTCAGGATCATGGCTGTTGGGATCCTCACCGATGTATTTCAGCGCGGCGGGGATCATCTCGGACGGGGCGTCGAGGAAGTGCACGCCGCATTCCGCCAGCTTTTCCATATTGGCGGGGTTGAAGACCAGCTCGAGCGAATTGATGGGCGCGTCTTCGCCCAATAGCTCGGTAACCTTGCCGACATTCACGCCAAGGCCTGTGGTGCCCCACATGTAGTTGATGGAGTAAGCGTTTTCCGGGTCATATTGCTCGGTGCGGGCTTCGACCACATCCCACATGTTCTTGTGGTTGGGCAGCATCGACATGTCGAGCTTCTGGAATGCGCCCGCCATGATCTGGCGCTGCAGGAAGGTGCCGGTCGGGACAACCACATCATACCCAGAGCCACCTGCGAGCATCTTGGTCTCCAAGAGCTCGTTGCTGTCAAAAACGTCATAGACCAGCTTGATGCCGGTTTCCGTTTCGAATTTTTCCAAAAGTGCTTCGTCGATATAGTCGGACCAGTTGTAAACGCGCACTTCTTCCGCGACGGCGGCGGCGCTGCTGAGGGCAACGACGGCTGTCAGTGTCATCGTCTTGAGTGTCATGAGTATCTCCCTGTGCCTGCCGGTTTCCGTGTCCGGCTCGAGTAGATTTGATCAAGTTTTGCCTCTTGGGGCAATACTGTTTATGTTTTCACCGAGGCCGGTTTGGTGCAAGCTGCCCAAAATTTAGGAGGATCCCCAAAGGTGACAGAGACCAGTTCTTCGGCGCAAACAGCAGATGAAGGTGCGGCCAAAAGGCCGGCTCATGAGGCCGTATATCAGCAACTGCGGGCGCAGATCCTGTTTGGTGAACTGGCGCCAGGCCAGGCGGTGACGATCCAGGGTTTGACTGCGGCACTCGATGCCGGGATGACCCCGGTGCGCGAAGCGATCCGCAGGTTGATCTCCGATGGCGCTCTGGTGTTCCAGGGCAACAGGCGCGTATCGGTGCCACAGATAACGCCCGCTGATGTCAAAGAGCTAATTTTCGCAAGAAAAACAATAGAGTGTGAATTGGCAAGGCTGGCGACAGTCAATATCACAGACGGCGATATCATTGAATTGGAGCGGATCGATACCGATCTTGATCGGGCGATTTCAACCGGGGATGTGCCGGGGTATCTGGCGCAGAACTATAGCTTTCACACCGCGCTCTATGGCCACGCCGGGGCACCGATCCTGACCGATCTGGCCGACCGTCTGTGGCTCCGGTTCGGACCCTCGCTGCGGGTGGTCTGCGGGCGCTTTGGCACGCAGAGCTTCCCTGACCGGCACAAGGACATCCTTGAGGCCTTGCGTCGCAGGGACCCGGAAATGGCCGCATTGGCAATGGAGCGGGACGTTTGTCAGGGCATGGAACAGGTCAGCATGGGCTTGTCCGAGGGCAACTGATTCGATTGACACTGCGAAATTTGATCATATTCTGGGGTCAATCTCTTGTTTTGGAGCGACTCCCATGAATGCGATCACCAATCACATGCCGACGGCCGAACTGCAGGCTCTGGACGCAGCACACCACATGCACCCGTTTACCGCCAATGGTGAGCTGGCGGAAAAGGGCGCCCGTATCATCACCCGCGCCAGTGGCGTCACTCTGACCGACAGCGAAGGCAACCAGATCCTCGATGCCATGGCGGGGCTGTGGTGTGTGAACATTGGCTATGGCCGCGATGAGCTTGCCGATGTCGCTGCCCGCCAGATGCGCGAGCTGCCCTATTACAACACCTTCTTCCAGACCACCCATGTGCCCGTCATCGCGCTGGCCAAGAAGATCGCCGAACTGGCGCCGGGCGATCTGAACCACGTTTTCTTTGCCGGATCTGGCTCTGAAGCCAACGATACCAACATCCGCATGGTGCGTCATTACTGGGCGCGTAAGGGCAAGCCGAGCAAGTCGATCATCATCAGCCGCAAAAACGCCTATCATGGCTCATCCGTCGGCAGTGGCAGCCTTGGCGGAATGAGCGCAATGCACGAGCAGGGCGGTCTGCCGATCCCGGATATCCATCACATCAACCAGCCGAACTGGTGGGCCGAGGGCGGCGATACGACACCCGAAGACTTTGGCCTGCAGCGCGCACAGGAGCTGGAACAGGCCATTCTGGAGCTGGGCGAAGATCGTGTAGCGGCCTTCATCGCCGAGCCGGTGCAGGGCGCGGGCGGTGTGATCGTGCCCCCCGCAACCTATTGGCCGGAAATCCAGCGCATCTGCGACAAGTATGAGATCCTGCTGATTGCAGACGAGGTCATCTGCGGCTTTGGTCGTACAGGCAACTGGTTCGGAAGCCAGACCATGGGCATTCGTCCCGACATCATGACCATTGCCAAGGGACTCAGCTCTGGCTACGCGCCCATCGGTGGCTCCATCGTTTCAGACGAGGTTGCCGCGGTGATTGGCGGGGATGAGTTCAATCACGGTTATACCTATTCCGGGCACCCGGTGTCTTCGGCGGTGGCGCTGGAAAACCTGCGCATTCTGGAGGAAGAAAACATCGTTGGTCATGTGCAGGATGTGGCGGCGCCCTATCTGAAAGACAAATGGGAGGCGCTGACCGACCACCCGCTTGTGGGCGAGGCCAAGATCGTCGGCATGATGGGGTCGATTGCGCTGACGCCCAACAAAGAAACCCGTGCGGCCTTTGCCGCCCCTGCGGGCACCGTGGGTTACATCTGCCGCGAGCGCTGTTTTGCCAACAATCTGGTCATGCGCCATGTGGGCGACCGGATGATCATTTCGCCGCCGCTGGTCATCACCCCGGAAGAGATCGACACGTTGATCGAACGGGCACGCCTGTCGTTGGACGAATGCTATGAGCAGGTAAAGGCGGAGGGGCTGTACACAGCGCTCTGAGGCCAGAATAGAGCGGCACCGTGGCGTGGTGTCGTCATTACTGTGAGAACCATAGTGGCGGGTCTGTTTGGTCGGGCTCGCCATTTTGTTTGGCAATAGGGGGTCGAATCCCCGGTTGCCACCGAACCATTCAAAGCGCTTGGGTGTACTTGTGATCGGGGCGGCGACGGGCGAATTGGCCAGATTGACTAAAAAATAGCGCTCTTTCTCCTGAATTGGAGCCGCAATTCAGTCCAATCGCCTGCAATTCGCGAATCGATCAGGGAGCGGTTGCACCCGTCGGTGCATCTGTGCTTTGATTTTCTCATGAAAGCACGGAAATCATATCCGGCGACAGAAAGACTAACACGGGGAGCCTGTTTTGGCTGATGCGTCAAACAGTGATGCGTTCGTTGAATTCGAACGTGTACAAAAGAGTTATGATGGCGAAACGCTCGTCGTCAAAGATCTGAACCTGGTCATGCCCAAAGGTGAGTTTTTGACAATGTTGGGGCCGTCCGGTTCTGGCAAAACCACCTGCCTTATGATGCTCGCGGGCTTTGAGACGGCCACCCACGGTGATATCCGGCTTGGTGGCGTCTCAATCAACAACATCCCGCCGCATAAACGCGGCATCGGCATGGTGTTCCAGAACTACGCCCTGTTTCCACATATGACCATTGCCGAGAACCTCAGCTTCCCGCTGGAGGTCCGCAAGATGGGCAAGTCCGAGCGCGAGGAAAAAGTCAAACGCGCGCTGGATATGGTCGAGATGGGTGCCTTTGGCGGTCGTCGTCCCTCCCAGCTTTCGGGCGGGCAGCAGCAGCGGGTTGCTCTGGCCCGTGCGCTCGTGTTCGAGCCTGAGTTGGTGTTGATGGATGAACCTCTGGGCGCGCTCGACAAGCAGCTGCGTGAAAAGATGCAGTTCGAGATCACCGATCTGGCCCATCGGCTCGGGATCACCGTGGTCTATGTGACCCACGACCAGACCGAGGCGCTGACCATGTCGGATCGCGTCGCCGTCTTCAACGACGGTCGCATTCAGCAGCTGGCACCGCCGGACCTTTTGTATGAAGAGCCGGAAAACAGCTTCGTGGCCCAGTTCATCGGTGAAAACAACACCCTTGAAGGCACAGTGAAAGAGATCAAAGACGGCCTTGCACTTGTGCAGCTGGATGACGGCGAGCTGATCGACTGCAAGCCGGTCAATGTTTCCCAGCCGGGGGAGCGTACACGTGTTTCCATCCGCCCCGAGCGGGTCGAATACAACAAGGAACGCCTCCAGGAAGGAGCGCACACGCTGAAAGCAGAAGTGCTGGAGTTCATCTATATGGGTGACATCTTCCGCACACGCCTGCGGGTGGCCGGGAATGATGAGTTCATCATCAAGACCCGGAACGCTCCCGACCAGGTGCGCCTGAAGCCAGGCCAGCAGATTGAAATCGGCTGGCTTCCCGAAGATTGCCGCGCGCTGGACGCCTGACGCCAGCGCGCAGCCAACCAACCCCCGGCGGACCAGTGACCGGGGGGCATGACGTAAATTCAAGATCAACAAGGAGAGAGTGTCTATGAAACTCACCAAACTGACTGCGCTTGCAGCCTCCACCGCGCTTTGCGCACCGATGGCCTTTGCCGAAATGGCCGATGAGATGACCATCGTATCCTGGGGCGGGGCCTACTCGAACTCCCAGCTCAAGGCCTATCACGAGCCCTATTCCGAAAAGACCGGCGTCAAGATCATCAACGATGAATCCTCCGCCGAAGCCGTGGCCAAACTGCGCGCGATGAACGAAGCGGGCAATGTGACCTGGGACGTGGTCGATGTGGTTGCCGCTGACGCGATGCGCCTGTGCGACGAAGGTCTGGCCTTGGAAATCGACGCGGACACTCAACTGGCGCCCGCGCCCGATGGCACTCCGGCGTCCGAAGACTTTGGCGAACTGCTGGTTTCTGACTGCTTCATCCCGCAGATCGTTTACTCCACCACCTTCGGCTACCGCACCGATATGGTTGGCGATACACCCCCGGATGACATCTGCGACGTCTTTGATCTCGAAACCTACCCGGGCAAGCGCGCGCTGGAAAAGCGTCCAATCAACAACATGGAGTGGGCTCTTCTGTGCGACGGTGTCGCCAAGGAAGACGTCTATGACGTTCTGGAAACCGAAGAAGGTCAAGAGCAGGCGCTGGCCAAGCTCGACACCATCAAGGACAGCGTGATCTGGTGGTCCGCTGGTGCCGACACTCCGCAGCTGCTGGCTGATGGCGAAGTCGTGATGGGCTCCACTTACAACGGTCGTCTGTTCTCGGTGATCGAAGAGCAAAAGCAGCCGGTTGGCATGCTCTGGGACGCGCAGGTGTTCGACCTTGACGGCTGGATCATTCCGGCAGGTCTGTCGCCCGAGCGTCAGGCGCGTGCGCTGGACTACATCATGTTCGCAACCGACACCCAGCGTCTGGCAGATCAGGCCAAGTTCATCTCTTACGGCCCCGCACGTGCCTCCTCGGCTCCGCTGGTTGGTCAGCACGCCGAACTGGGTATCGACATGGCGCCGCATATGCCGACCGACCCGAACAACGCCAAGAACACCTTCCTTTACAACTACGAGTTCTGGGCTGACTACCGCGACGACATCGACGCGAAATTCCAGGCTTGGCTGGCCAAGTAAGCCGACCTGAGACTCTTGCCAGAGAGCGCCCGTCGCTCTCTGGCCCTTCACTCTTCACATCAAGCCGCATTCGAACGGCTGGAAGAGCAAAACCCGCGGCCTAAACAGCGGGCAAACACAGGGATAGATATGAGCGACACCACCCAATCCGGTCCGGTTCTGGCGGCTGACGGCACGCCATTGAAGCGCAGCCTGGCCCGCGCCCTGAGAATGCAAAAGCTGCGTGCGCTGATGCTGATTGCGCCCCTTTTGCTGTTCATCCTTCTGACCTTCATTCTCCCGATTGCGGATATGCTGTTCCGCTCGGTCGAGAACCGGATCGTTTCGGACACGCTGCCCAAGACGGTTGTGGCCCTGCAGGAGTGGGATGCAAACAGCGGCGAAGCCCCCGGAGAGGACGTCTACGCAGCCCTTGCGGCTGATCTGATCGTGGCGGTCGAGGCCAAGACGCATACCCGTCTCGGCACGCGCCTGAACTATGAGATGACGGGGATTTCCTCGCTGTTCCGCAAGTCCGGTCGCAAGGTGAAGCGCTGGGATCTGGCCGAGGACGCACCCTTCAAAGAAAAGTTCATCGATATCGACAAGGATTGGGCCGATCCCGAGGTCTGGCGCACCATCCAGACCTATAGCCCAAAATACACCAACGGCTACTTCCTGAACTCCATCGACATGCAGAAAGGCGCGGATGGCGCCGAAGCGCGCCCCGAAAACCAGCAGATCTATATCACGCTGTTCCAGCGCACGATGTTCATGTCTTTGGTGATCACGGCTTCCTGTATTGTTCTGGCTTATCCGATTGCCTGGATCCTGGCGAACCTGCCAGCCCGATCCGCCAACCTTCTGATGATCCTTGTTCTTCTGCCGTTCTGGACGTCACTCTTGGTGCGGACCTCGGCTTGGAAGGTGATGTTGCAACAGCAGGGGGTGATCAATGACGTTCTGGTCTGGCTCGGGCTGGTGGCGGACGACGCACGCCTGGTGATGATCAACAACCAGTTCGGCACCATCGTTGCGATGACCCATATCCTGCTGCCCTTCATGATCCTGCCGATGTATTCGGTGATGCAGACGATCAACCCTTCTTACCTCCGGGCGGCGAAATCCCTTGGTGCGACCAACTGGACCGCTTTCTGGCGGGTCTATTTCCCGCAGTCGGTGCCGGGTATCGGCGCGGGGTCGATCCTCGTCTTTATCCTCGCCATTGGCTATTACATCACGCCCGAGATCGTCGGCGGCACCAAGGGTGTCTTCATCTCCAACCGGATCGCCTATCACATCTCGTCCTCGCTCAACTGGGGTCTGGCTGCGGCGCTGGGCGCGATCCTTCTGGTGGTCGTTCTGCTGCTCTACTGGGCCTATGACAAGATCGTCGGCATCGACAACGTGAAGCTGGGATAAGACACATGGCACTGACACCTGTTACACCTCAAACTCCCGGTTTCACCGCTGCCGTTGCGGCGGGCGCCGGGGCCTTCTTTGGCCTCTTTGTCGGCACTGCACAGGCGACCGGGCTGATCGGCATCCTGATCGGCGCAGCCCTGCTGGGCGCCCTTGGTTTTGTCTTTGCGGGCATGACCGACAAGGAAAAGCCGCTGCGCTGGGCGACCTTTGCATTGTTCGTCGTGCTTGGCTACATTTTGGGCGGACTGCCTGAAGCCGTGCTTGGCGGCCTGTTCGGCTGGTTCGCAGGCTGGTTTATCTTCTGGCTGGCCACCTCGCGCTACCGGCAGCACCTCGCGCCTTACCTCACGCCTGGTCAGGTCCTGTGGCACTACACCTTCCGGGTGATCTGCGGGGTGATCTTTGTCTTCCTGATCACGCCGATCCTGGTGGTGATGCCTCTTAGCTTCAATGCCGAAGACTTCTTCACATTCACCCCGGAAATGCTGCGGTTCGATCCGGCGGGCTATTCGCTCAAACACTATCAGGATTTCTTCACCAACGATGACTGGCAGCAGGCGCTGTGGAACTCGATCAAGATCGCGCCCATGGCGACCCTTCTGTCGGTGAGCTTTGGCACCCTTGCCGCCATCGGCCTCAGTCAGCCGCATGTCCCCTTCCGACGCGCCATCATGGCGATCCTGATTTCGCCCATGATCGTTCCGCTGATCATCTCGGCGGCGGGCATGTATTTCTTCTACAGCCGGATCGGCATGCAGGGCACCTATTTTGGCGTCGTTCTGGCGCACGCGGCCCTTGGCATTCCTTTCGTGATCATCACCGTGACGGCGACGCTGGTGGGCTTTGATCGCTCACTCACACGGGCGGCGGCCAATATGGGCGCAGATCCAATCACGACTTTCTTTCGGGTGCAGATGCCGCTGATCCTACCTGGAGTGATCTCCGGTGGGCTATTTGCCTTCATCACATCGTTCGACGAGGTCGTCGTGGTGCTTTTCGTTGGTTCAGCGGGACAAAAGACGCTGCCCTGGCAGATGTTCACCGGCCTGCGCGAGCAGATCTCGCCCACCATCCTGGCCGTGGCCACGATCTTGGTTGCGATCTCGATCTGCCTGCTGACGGTTCTGGAGCTGCTGCGTCGCCGCTCTGAGCGGTTGCGTGGCATGAGCCCTGGCTGATCCCCCAAGCACGTGCCATGAAACAGAAAAGGCCCCGGGCTTAGCGCCGGGGCCTTTTCAATTCGGCTGCGCTCCTAGCGCAGGTGCTTCAATAGATTGAAAGAGGCAAAGCCATCGGGTACCAACCCTTTTGAACTCTGAAAGGCGCGGATCGCGCCCAGCGTCTTTGGACCGATCTTGCCGTCCACCCCTCCGGTATCATAGCCCGCACGGGTAAGCCTGCGTTGCAACTCCTTGCGCTCCCGGAAGGTCAGAGAGCGGTCTCCGCCCGGCCATTTGGCCTGGAATTCGCCGCCGCCCTTGATGCGATCCGACAGGTGGCCGACGCCGATCACATAGGCATCGGCAGCATTGTAGCGTTCGATCACCGAGAAGTTCTTGAACACCATAAAGGCCGGACCATTGCCGCCAACAGGCAGCAACAGCGCGCCGGAGCCATAGTTTGGCACTGCCCGGCCATCGACGCCGGTGACGCCCAGCTTGGCCCATTCCGCCGGGGATTTCTTGATCGACCGTCCAACCAACCCATAGTTGAAGCCGCGTGGCAGCTTGACCTCAACCCCCCAGGGCTGCCCTTTGACCCAGCCGAACCGTCTCAGGTAGGCCGCGGTTGAGGCAAGCGCATCAGCCGGGTTGTCCGACCAGATGTCCCGTTTGCCATCGCCGGTGAAATCAACCGCATAGGCGAGGTAGGAGGTCGGAATGAACTGCGTATGCCCCATGGCCCCGGCCCAGCTACCAGTCATCTTGCGCGGCGGCACATCGCCCGCTTGCAGGATCTTCAGCGCGGCAATCAGTTGCTTCTCAAAGAATTTTCCGCGCCGTCCATCATATGCCAGCGTCGCAAGTGACTGGATCACATCCATCGTGCCGCGGTTGTTGCCGTAGTTGCTTTCCATGCCCCAGACGGCGACCACGACCTCCTTGTCGACGCCATAGGTGGCTTCGATCTGCTTCAGGCGGCGGCGCTGTTCCCGCAGGGCCTTCTTGCCATTCTTGACGCGGGTGTCCGAAACCGCGCTGCCAAGGTAATCTTGCAGAGTCTTGGTGAATTCAGACTGGTTGCGATCCCGGCGGATGACCTCATTGTCGTATTCCACACCGCGAAAGGCCCGGTTGAAAGTGGCCGTAGTTATGCCCTGCGCAAGCGCGCGTTTGCGGAACCCGTTGATCCAGGCTTGGAAGGCGCTGTTGGAGGCGACAGGTTGCGCCTGTTCTGGCGCTTCGATCAAGGGCGCGGCATCGTCTGGGCGGGCCAGAGGGCGCAGTGATGTGGCCGCTGCCAGTTGAACGCCGTTCTGCGCCTGCGCTAGGGGCCTGCCTGCGGGGCGCAGGGAAATATCGGGCGCAGTGGCCCCAGCGAGTGTTCCGGTTGCGGCAAAAGCTGCCGCCGTCATCCAGATCCGCATGTGACGGTTACCTTATGTTTTGTCTGCTCGCAAAGAATGTAGCCCTTGGTGTGCCATCGCAAAAGGCCTCTGTCCCAAAAACGGAGCTATGGTTGGCAAAGCTCCGCCAGAATTTACGTGACCGTTATGCTGGATTACTTGCGCCGTTTGCGCTCGACCTTGCGCTTGGTCTTGGCCGCTTTATGGCGGGATTTGGCCGCCTTGCGTTTGACCGTGCGCCCAGCCGGGCTGCGCCGTCCGCGTCCGCGTCCGCCACCGCCTGTCGGGATTGTTTCATCCTCGACCGACAAGAGCTCCAGTTCAAGCCCGCCCGTGACCGGTGCGGCCTGGGTCAAGCGCACGGTGACGCGCTGCCCGATGGCCAGGGTAAAGCCGGTATCGGCGCCCATCAGGGTGCCGGCTTCGGCGTCGAAATGGAAGAACTCGCGCCCGATAGTGCGCACCGGCACCAGCCCGTCGGCGCCGGTCTCATCCAGCTTCACAAAGGCGCCAAAGCGGGCCATGCCGCTGATCCGCCCGGTGAATTCATTGCCGACCCGCTCTGACAGATAGGCGGCGAGATAGCGGTCGGTGGTGTCCCGTTCAGCAATCATCGAGCGGCGCTCGGTTTCCGAGATATGGGTGGTGGTGTCGTCCAGCCGTTCGATTTCGTCGGGGCTGAGACCATCCTTGCCTTTGTCCGGCCCCCAGCCATGGGCAGTGATCAGCGCACGATGCACGATCAGATCAGCATAGCGGCGTATCGGAGAGGTGAAATGCGCATAGTTGCGCAAGGCCAACCCAAAATGCCCAAAGTTCTCCGGGTTGTAATAGGCCTGCTGCATGGATCGCAGGGTAGAGATATTTATCAGCTCGGCATCATCCGTCCCTGCTGCAGCGTTCAACAGCGCATTGAGGTGGCGCGTTTGCAGAACCTGCCCCTTGGCCAGAGTCAGCCCTGCCGCCTGCGCCGTATCGCGTAAGGCATCCAGCTTGTCCGGCGCTGGTTCCTCGTGCACGCGGAAGACCAGCGGTGTGCGTTTCTGGATCAAGGTTTCGGCAGCGGCGACATTGGCCAGCACCATGAATTCCTCGATAAGCCGGTGCGCCTCCAGCCGGTCGCGGAAGTTGACCGAGGCCACATGGCCGTCTTCGTCCAGCACGATTCGTCGCTCAGGCAGATCCAGATCAAGCGGTTGCCGCGCGGCGCGGGCCTTGGTCAGGGCACGATAGGCGGCATAGAGCGGCTTGATCACATCCTCCAAGAGGGGCGCGGTCTTGTCGCTGGGGCGCCCGTCCATGGCGTCCTGAACCTCCTGATAGCTGAGCGCCGCGCTGGAATGGATCAAGGCTCGCATGAAACGATGGGAGATCTTGTTGCCCTCCGCATCGATCTGCATCCGCACCACCACCGAGGCGCGTGGCACATTCTCATGCAAAGAGCAGAGATCACCCGACAGCCGGTCCGGCAGCATCGGCACCACCCGGTCGGGGAAATAGCTGGAGTTGCCACGCTTGCGCGCTTCGCGGTCCAGTGCCGAGCCGGGGCGCACATAGGCGGCGACATCGGCGATGGCGACCCAGATTACGTGGCCGCCGGGGTTGTTTGGATCGACGTCTTCCTCGGCATAGCAGGCATCGTCCCGGTCACGCGCATCAACGGGGTCGATGGTGATCAGCGGCAGATCGCGCAGGTCCTCGCGTCCCTTGAGGCCGATGGGCTTGGCGGCATCCGCCTCTGCCATGACCTGATCGGGGAATTGATCGGGAATGCCATGCTGGTGGATGGCAATCAGCGACACGGCCTTGGGCGCGGATGGATCGCCGAGGCGTTCTACGATGCGGGCGCGGGGCAGGCCCATGCGCGCCTTTGGTCCGGCCTGTTCTGCCTCAACCAGCTCACCGTCCTTGGCACCATTGGTGGCATCCGTCGGCACCATCCACTCGGTCGAGGCGCTCTTGTCGATGGGTACGATACGGCCGCCCTCGGCCCCGGTGCGAAAGACGCCAAGGACGCGTTTCGGGTTGGTGCCGATGCGCCGGATCAGCCGGGCCTCATAGTTGTGATCCTCTCCCTTCACCGCTGTCAGGCGCGCAAGGATCCTATCCCCCTCTCCCAAGGCAGGGTCCGAGGCGCGCAGCATCAGAAGCACGACCGGCTCGACTCCTTCGCCATGCCATTCCAGCGGGCGGCCATAAAGATCGCCGTCACGATCCGGGCGTTTCACCGTCAGGATGGTGACGGGCGGCAACTGGTCCGGGTCACTGTAGGTCTTCTTGCGCTTTTGCAGGTGCCCCTCGGCCTCCAGCTCTTTCAGCACGCGCTTGAGGTCGATCCGCTCGGCCCCCTTGATACCAAAGGCCTTGGCGATGTCGCGTTTCGATGTCTGGGTCGGGTGGGCGGAAATCCAGTCGAGGATTTCGGCCTTGGAAGGGATACGGGTCATGATTCCCGCGTATCACGCCATGCGGGCAAGGTCATGGTGAAAAGAGGGGCTCAGCTGCTGGTTTGGCGCAGATCTGCTGCCGTATCCACATCCTGCAGGGTGTCGGCGAGCGCAATCCGCCATCCGGGCAGGGTTGCGACAGAATCAGAGAGGGCGTGCTCGCTGGACCACCGCACCCTGTGAAAGAGGCCATCTGGCAGGCGGGCAGGGTGCCGTGCCCCCACCAGCCAATAGCCGCCATCGGTAGCAGGTCCGAAGACGGCGTCATGCGCCCCCAGCGCCGCAAAAGCGCGGGCAATATGGGCGCGGGTCACGCCGGGAATGTCTGCGCCGATCAGGCAGACCGGACCAACGGAAGCCGCCTTGAGCATCCGCTTCATGCGCTGGCCCAAGTCTCCATCGCCTTGCGGCAGGCGGGGCAGATCGACAGGAAACATTGCAGACGTGATGGCCCGATCAGGCGAAACTGCCAGGACGATCTGCCAGCGGGGATCGCGTAGGCTGCGGATCAGGCGGGCGGATTGATGGCGAAACCACCAGGTAGAGGGGATGGTGCCGATGCCTTGCGCCAGCCGCGTCTTGACGCGTCCGGGGCGCGGCTCCTTGATCATGATGACAAGGGTGGGGCGTGGCCTCACAGCGCAAGCTCCATGTCGCGGTGGTCGATCCCGGCATCGTCATAGACGGGACCAAAGGCGGCAAAACCCAGCTTTTCATAGAAGCCAAGGGCATGAACCTGCGCGCCAAGCTTGGCGCGGGTGACGCCGGGTGTCTCTTGGGCAATCTGGACCGCCTTTTCGATCAGCGCCTTGCCAAGCCCGGTGCCCCGGCCCGCTTTGGTCACGCAGACGCGGCCGATCTTGGCTGTATCTGCGTCAAAGACGATACGCGCCGTGCCGATTGGGCTGTCATCCAGGACTGCAAGAAGGTGGGTTGCGGTATCATCCAGAGCGTCGATCTCTTCCTCGACTGGCACGCCCTGTTCCTCGACAAAGACCTCAAAACGCAGGCGAAAACAGGTCTTGCGGTCTTCGGTGATCGATATCTTCACGCTCATGCAAAATAGTCTTTCAGGATGCGGGAATAGATCGCCTTCAACTGGTGGATCTGGGCGATCTCGACGCATTCATCCACCTGATGCATGGTCTTGCCAACCAGGCCGAATTCCACCACGGGGCAGTGGCTTTTGACAAAGCGCGCGTCCGAGGTGCCGCCGGTGGTCGAAAGCTCGGGTTTGATGCCGGTTTCCGCCTCAACCGCATTTGAGACCAGATCCGACAGGGCGCCGGGCGGGGTGATGAAGCTTTCGCCCGAGATCTTGACCCTCATTTCGACCTTGGTGCCAAACTCCGCCTCGATTTTGTCGGCTTCGCTGCGCAGCCAGTCGGTCAGGCTGGCACCGCTGTGGGCGTCATTGAAACGGATGTTCACGGTGGCGCGGCTTTGTGCGGGGATCACGTTGGTGGCCGGGTTGCCCGTGTCGATGGTGACCACGGCCAGCGTGGAGGCGTCGAAGTGTTCGGTGCCCTGATCCAGCTCGTGACTGGCGAGGCGATCCATCAGCCGTGCCATGGCGTTCAAAGGGTTGTTGGCCCGATGCGGATAGGCCGAGTGCCCCTGTGTGCCGGTCACCGTGAACCACGCCGATAGCGAGCCGCGCCGTCCGATTTTGATCATCTCGCCCATGGTGTTGGGGCAGGTGGGTTCGCCAACGATGCAAACGGACATGGCTTCACCTTCGGCATCCATGTAGTCGAGCAGCGCCGTGGTGCCATCCGTGGCATCGCCCTCTTCGTCGCCGGTGATGGTCAGGACGACGGCACCGTCAGGGGGGGTGCTTTGCACAAAATCGATGGCGGCTGCAGCAAAGGCGGCAACGCCCGATTTCATGTCCGTGGCACCCCGGCCATAGAGGATGCCATCCTTCTCCTCAGCGCCAAAGGGATCGGTGGTCCAGGCACCTGTGTCGCCCACGGGGACCACGTCCGTATGCCCGTTGAAGCCGAATGTGTGGGCGTGGCCCTTGGTGCCCCAGCGGGCAAAAAGATTAGGGGTTCCGTTGCGGTCGACCCGTGTGCAGTCAAAGCCAGCTGCACTCAGCACCTTTTCCAGCAGCTCCAGCGCGCCGCCCTCTTCGGGTGTGACCGAGGGGCATCGGATCAGATTGGCGGTAAGGCGTGCGGGATCGGTCGGGATCATGGTGCGGGCTCCTGGAGTTTCGGGTGCTCAAGGCCTAGCGCGGTTCCCCTTTGGGTGCAAACCGGGGCATGGCAAAAATCTGGCAAACACATGCGCAACTGTGGCGCGACCAAGGTCATTTCGTGAACCAGCTTTGTAGCCGGGGACTCGCAAAAAGAATCGTGTTAACGATCCGTTAACCATAAGAAATCCAAGGCAGGTCGGCCGCATCTATGCAGAGCGGGAAGGCCTTATCCAAAGCACCCGTATCTTTTGGAGTCGGGAGACAGACTCTGGCCGGGCGTCATTGCCGTGGCTGGGATGGCAGTGCTTTGCCTTGAAGGAAAAGGGTAGGGCAGTCATGGTTGGGGCGTCTGATCTGAATTACAACCTGAGCGCATCGGCTGAGGAAATGGCCGAGGAGATCTTTGGCCCCGGCGTGACCGTGGTGAGCGCCAGTTATTCCGGGGATGGCAGCGCGTCCGGTATCTATTCCGGCGGGGATACCCTTGCGCCGGGGGCAACCCCCGCAGACACAGGCGTGATCCTGTCCACAGGCCGTGCCGATGACTACACCAATGCCAACGGCGAGGCGAACCAGTCCGCAAGCCGCTCGACCGATACCAGTGGCGAGAATGGCAATGCCGACTTCGATGCGGCTGCGGGCGCCAGCACCTTTGACGCCTCCTATCTGGATGTAAGCTTCATTCCGGATGCCGAGGTGATGACCATGCAGTTCATCTTTTCTTCGGAAGAATTCCCGGAGTATCAAGCTTCAATCTACCAGGACGTGGTTTCTGTCTGGGTCAATGGCGAGCAGGTCCAGCTGGAACTGGGCAGTGGAACCGCAACCCCTGACAATGTGAGCGCCACGCGCAACCAGAATTTCTACCTCGACAACACCACAGATGCCTTCAACACTGAGATGGACGGGCTGACGGTCACCATGACATTGACCATGAAGGTCAAACCGGATGAGGTGAATACCCTGCGGATTGGCATCGCAGATGTCGGGGACAGTGTCTACGATAGCAACCTGTTGATTGCGGGGGATTCTGTTCAGACCAGTCTTGTGGCGCAGGCGGACATGGTTCACGTGCAGCCCGGCGGCAGTAAGACCATAGACGTGCTTGAAAACGATCTGAGTTCCACCGATGCACCTTTGTCGATCACGCATTTGAACGGACTTGAGGTTGCGCCGGGATCGACGCTGACGCTTGAAACCGGGCAGGAAGTTACTCTGAATGCAGACGGCACGCTGACCCTCACAGGGGATGGTGACGTTGAGGATTTTGCCTTCAGCTATACAGTCAGCGATGGAAGGATTTCGGATACGGGCTTGGTCAATGCGACGTCGATCCCCTGTTTCGTGGCAGGAACGATGATCCGCACGCCGCGTGGCGATGTTCCCGTCGAAGAACTGGAGCCCGGCGATCTGGTGATGACCCGTGATGAGGGGCCGCAACCGCTGCGCTGGGTCGGATCGCGCGCAGTCGCTGGAACGGGAGAGTTTGCCCCCATCCATATTGCCGCTGGAACCTTTGGGGCGCACAGGCGCCTTCAGGTTTCGCCGCAGCACCGTGTGGTGGTGCGCGGTGCATTGGCCGAACTGCTCTTTGGTGAAGTGGAGGTATTGGTCGCTGCCCGAGATCTGATCAATGATTGCACCGTGCGTCGGCGGCCCTGCCCGGAGGTGTGCTATGTTCACCTGATGTTTGACCGTCACCAGATCGTCTATTCAGAGGATCTGCCAAGCGAAAGTTTCCTGCCCGGCCCTCAAATCAAGGATTTGTTCGAGCAGCAGGTGCTTGAGGAAATCTGTATGTTGTTCCCTGACCTCAATCCCGAAACCGGTGCAGGCTACGGACCGGCTGCGCGTCGCACCCTTTCCGGGGCCGAAGGGCGACTGCTCTCAGCGATGCATATGAGCTGAGCCGAGGCACAAACGGTCGCGTTCAGATGTGCGGCTATGACACGCTTGAGCGCACACTATGGGGCCGATGGGTGATCAAGCTTGCGTGAAACACCCTGAGCGCCTAAGACCTTTTTGATTTCCCAAACAATGGGCCCAGGTCGAACGTGCGCTTTCTTCGCTTATCCATGATGATGCTGCTCATGCTCTGGGCGCAGGCGATTGCAGCGCAGACGCTGACGGTCAACACGGTGAGCCGCCCTCCGTTTTCGATGGTTGAAAACGGGAAGGATACCGGCTTTTCAATTGAGTTGGTCGATGCCCTGGCCAAGCGTCTTGGCTGGGCCTATGAGATCAATCGGACAGATACTTTCGCTGCGATGCTGGAGGGCGTGCGCAGCGGCGAGGCAGATATGGCTGCGGCCAATATCTCGATCACGGCGGCGCGCGAAACCGAAATGGACTTCAGCCAGCCGGTATTCGAAAGCGGCTTGCAGATCATGGTCCACGCCGAAGACGTGCGCCCTCCGTCGCTGCTGCGGGCCATGCTATCCTGGGATCTGGCGGCTGCCATCGGCCTTGCGTTTCTTGTTCTATTTGGCGGCGGTATGTTGATGTGGGTGTTTGAGCGGCGCGCGCAGCCCTACTTTGACCGCCCCCTGAACGAGGCTTGGTTCCCGTCCTTCTGGTGGGCTTTGAACCTGGTTGTGAACGGCGGCTTTGAGGAACGTGTGCCCCGCACGCCCATCGGGCGCATGTTCGGGGTACTCCTGGTGATTTCCTCGCTCTTTGTTGTCTCTGTTTTCGTGGCAAAAATCACGACGGCCATGACAGTGGAGGCGATCACCGGAAAGGTGAATTCGGTCAACGACCTGTATGGCCAGCGAGTAGGCACGATTTCCGGCTCGACCGCAGCCGGTTTCCTGCAGCGGCGCGACATCGATTACTATGATTTCGCCGGGCTGTCAGAGTTGATTGAGGCCTTTGAGACGCGCGACATCGATGCCGTGGTCTTTGACGCGCCTGTTTTGAACTACTACGTCAGCCATGAAGGAGAGCCGCATGGGCGGACCATCGGGGCATCCTTCCTGCGTGAAAATTACGGTCTGTTGTTCCCACAAGGCTCTCCGCTCACCGAAGAGGTGAACCGCGCGCTGCTCGCGATTCAGGAAGACGGCACCTACGACCAGATCTACAAGCGTTGGTTTGGCAACGCCAAGTAAGATTGAATGCCGGTGCAGCGGCTAGTGGATCGTCGCCTCATCGCCGTCAAAGAACGGCGTCATCTGAGCTACGATCACAGCGTTTTCTTCCAAGGCCCGCTGCATGAGATCGCGCTCTTCCGACCCGATCTCATGTCCTTCGGCCTCGCGTTCCTCAAGCGTGCCATAGCCGGTGACATCCAGCGGCGCCGTATCCGCCTGTTTCAGGATCGCGACTGTTTCACGCACGGCCTCTGCCTCGTCCACGCCTGACGCGTATACCATCAGCGCCGCACCTGTGGCGCCATCGGGCAGCCCATCGCCCTCTTTACGTCCGATTTGAACCAAGAGCGTGTAGACCTGCTGGCGAGAGGGTTTCTTTTTTTCCATGACGTCGGACCTACGCCGGTGCGGGCTTGTGGTCAATCTGTTTGTCCGAGAGGCGGCCTGCTGGCCGGTGACCAACAGCCCTGCTGCAATTCGTTGAGAATTTTCACCAATTCACAACGATTCAAAGTGCAATCTACCGCAAAACGGTCCTGTCCGCAGTGGGCCGTCCCTGACCATATGTTCCAGCTCAGGATTTACGTCATGCCAGTTGCATCTGAATTGCCCATCGATACCTCTGCCTCTGCCATGCAGATGGCGGATGCCATGTTCGGCAGTGGCATCACGATCAATAGTGCCAGCTACACTGGCGCACAAAGTGCCTCGGGCATCTATTCAAACGGCGACGCCGTAGCTCCGGACATAACCCCGTCCGACAGCGGTGTGATACTGTCCACAGGGAACGCCGAGGATGTGACCAACAGCAGTGGAGATGTGAACACAAGTTCGCGCACCACAACGCGTCTGGGGCAATCAGGGGATGATGATCTGACGGCTTTGGCCGGTGCGCAAACCTATGATGCTGCGGTTTTCGAAGCCGAGTTCGTTCCCGAAGGTTCGACTCTAACCATGCAGTTTGTCTTCTCTTCGGAAGAGTATCTCGAATGGGTCGATAAAGGGTTCAACGATGTTGTCGGCGTCTGGGTGAATGGCGAGCAGGCGGAGATGACCATCGGGACCGGGGATATCTCTATCGACAACATCAACGATGGCTCCAACGAAAACCTTTATGTCGATAACAATCGGAGTGATGACAACTACAACACTGAAATGGACGGGTTCACCATCACTCTGACCCTGACAGCGCCCGTAAACCCAGGTGAAGTGAACACGATCAAGATCGGCATCGCAGACGCGGGTGACAGCCAATATGACTCCAATCTGCTGATCGCGGGGGATTCCATTCAGACTGCGCTGGTTGCTGGTGACGATGAGGTGACCGTGACCGAAGGCGACACTGAAACGCTGGATGTCCTGGGCAACGATGCACATACGCCGGGCTCGACACTGACTGTCACCCATATCAATGGCCAGCCGGTTGTGGTCGGCAGTACAGTGACACTTGCAAATGGCGAACAGGTCACGCTGAACGCCGATGGCACCTTTACCGTTGCGGGGCAGGCGGACGTCGACGACCCCGAGGCGACCACCTTCACTTATACCGTGGCGGATGATCTGGGGAACACGGACACCGGCGTTGTGGAGATGACGACAGTGCCCTGTTTCGTCTCGGGAACGTTGATTGAAACCCTCGAAGGTCCGGTTCCTGTGGAGGATCTGTCGCCAGGCATGCAGGTGCGCACGCGCGACAACGGTTTTCAACCGCTGCGTTGGATCGGCCGCAGTGAGCGCCAGGCCAAGGGCGCGGACGCGCCTGTCGTGTTTGCGGCCGGGGCATTGGGCGCCCATGATGAGATCGAGCTGTCACCCTGTCACCGGGTTCTTGTGGCCTCGAACCGTGCGGAGTTTCTGTTCGGATCGGCTCAGATTCTGGTCAAGGCCAAGGATCTGATCAACGAAACGAGCATCTGCAGGCGTGCTGATGGAGCCACTGTGACCTACGTCCACCTGTTGTTCGATCAGCATGAGATTCTCTGCGGAAATGGTCTGTTCAGCGAAAGCTATCACCCAGGGCATGAGACAATTGAAGGGTTTGACGCAGAGACGCGCGCAGAAATCCTGCGCTTGATCGGGGGTGATCTTGACGCCTATGGCCCCTCGGCACGCCTCGCCTTGAAAAGCTACGAGGCTGAGTTGTTGCTCAAGGTTGCCTGAGATCGGGCTCTGCTCAGTAACGTGTCCGCATCCTGTATCCTTGATGGAAATGCAGGCGCACAAAGGTGACAGGCTGCTCCTGGAACCATGTGCTGCGCTCCATCAGGAACAAGGGCGTTCCTTCTTTTGCCCCTAGAAAGGACGCGATTTCTGCTTCTGCAGCCACTGAAGACAGGGTTATCTCTGCATCCGAAAAGGGCACACGGGCCAGAAGCCATTCATTCGGTCCGGTGTCTGAGAAATCCGCTTCGGCAATGTCGGGGACTGCGTCGATGTTGATCCAGCGGTTTTCATGCTGAAAGGGACGATTGTCCGCATAGTGCATGCATATGAGATGCAGCACCTGGGCCTGCGCCGGTAGACCCATCTGCGCCGCCAGCCAGCCGGGCGCGGGCACGATCTCGCGGCTCACCAGCCTGTAGCGATAGCTGGCGTTCATCTCTTCGATCTGCTGGCGCGTGACGCTGATTTCCAGCCGCGCCTGTTTCACCGGCGCTATGGCGACGCGGGTGCCGCTCTTGCGCTTGCGGTCGATGATCCCGCGCTCGGCGAGCTCCCGCAGCGCGCGGTTGACGGTGGCACGGGCACAGCCGAATTCCTCGGACAGGTCCTGCTCCGTTGGCAACAGGCTGCCCTGATCCCAGATCCGACCCTGAATGCGGCGCAGGACCTCGTCTCTTACATCCTGGTAGGTGGTCTTCTTGTCCGGTTGCAATGGCTGTCCTGTTGGTGGCTGCAATGGCGCGTAAGGGGCTTTGTCGGTCCCGAGGCGCGGTTTGTAAAGTGACGCGGTCAAAGCGATGCGCAGAGATCGCGGATGGCATTGCGATAGCGCGCCAGGATCGCGTCGCGGGCAATGTGTCGCCCGTGCCGGACCTGATGGCGTCCGGCGCTCCAGACATCTGTGACCGCGTCGTTGCCTGCCGCAAAGCAAAAGCCGTCCAGCAGCTGTTCGGGTGCAAGCGCGCAAAGGGCTGGAAGACGACTGTCGATGGCGATGAGATCGGCAAGCGCGCCCACCTCGAGCCGCCCGCTGTTTCGCCCCAAAGCCTGCGCCCCGCCTTTGGCCGCGCCAAGATACAGCGCGCTGCCCACCGATCCGGCGCCATTGATCATCACGTTACGGGCCATGTCGCGCAGGCGCTGGGAATACTCGAGCGTGCGCAGCTCTTCGGGCAGGGAAATGCGCACGTTGGAATCGGAGCCGATGCCAAAGCGCCCGTCGTTTGACAGGAACTCCGGCCCATTAAAGGGACCGTCCCCGAGATTGGCCTCGGTGATGGGGCACAGGCCCGCGATGGCCCCGGACTGGGCCATGCGCCGGGTTTCTGCACCCGTCATATGGGTGGCATGGATCAGGCACCAGCTGCCGTCGACCGGTGCATTGTCCAGCAGCCATTCGACCGGCCGCCCGCCGAGCCATTCTTCGATAGCGCGCACTTCGGCGGTCTGCTCGGAGATGTGGATATGAAAGGGAGCGCCTTCTTGTAGTATGAGGGCCTTTGACAACTCTTCGGGGCAGGTTGCCCGCAACGAGTGAGGCGCGAGGCCGACGACCGTATCGGCGGGCATGTCGCGCTGGGCTGATGCGCGCGCACGGTCCAGGAGTGCCGAAAAGCGATCGACGGAATTACCAAAGCGGAGTTGTCCACCAGAGAGCGGCCGTAACCCGGCCCCGCCGTAGGAATAAAGCACGGGCAGATGGGTCAGTCCGAGGCCGGTTTTGCTGGCGGCAGCAAAGACCCGCTGGCTCAGCTCGGCAAGGTCGGCATAAGGCGTGCCCCCCGGTTGATGATGCAGGTAGTGGAACTCTCCAACCGAGGTGAAACCGGCCTCCAGCATCTCCATAAAGGTCAGTGCGGCAATCGCCTCGACATGTTCAGGGGTGAGCCTTTCGACAAAGCGGTACATCAGGTCGCGCCAGGTCCAGAAACTGTCCTGTCCCGGGGCGCGGTGCTCGGTCATCCCGGCCATGGCCCGCTGAAAGCTGTGTGAGTGCAGGTTGGCCATGCCCGGCAAAAGCGTATCGACCTGCATGTCCCCGGCCAGAGGTGTGCTCTCCGGCTGAAGTGCCTCAATGGTTCCGTTCTCAATCCTCAGCCGCAGGTTTTCCGCCCAGCCATCGGGAAGACGGGCCTGCCGCGCAAAAATTGTCTGCATGAGTTTACCTTATGTATAGACATAATATTGATATGCGCATATCAAACTGCCATCAAGCTGTTTCTGAGGGGGCCAATGAGCGATCCAACCCAATATGTGCTGAGCGGATGCGGCGCCGCGACGATGCAAGGAGGGCCTGACCCATATGGTCTGATTCCGGACGCGGCGGTTGCCATTGACCGTGAGCGCATTGCCTGGGTGGGCCGTTCGGTTGATTTACCGCTGCACCTCCGGGGTTGGGAGAGCATCGATCTTGAGGGGCGGTTGCTGACGCCTGGATTGATTGATTGTCACAGCCATCTGGTCTTTGGGGGTGACCGCGCGCATGAGTTCGAGCTGCGCCTGAACGGGGCGTCATACGAAGAGCTGGCGCGGGCCGGAGGCGGGATCGCCTCGACCGTTACAGCAACCCGTGCGGCGTCCGAGGGTGAATTGGTCGCCAGCGCCCTGCCGCGCCTTGATGCGCTGATTGCAGAAGGGGTGACGACGGTTGAGGTGAAATCCGGCTATGGCCTTGATCGCGAAACCGAGCTGGCCATGCTGCGCGCGGCCCGGCGGCTGGCTCAGCTGCGCCCTGTGACAATCACCACCACCTTTCTGGGTGCGCACGCGATGCCGCCGGACTATGAAGGGCAGGCCGAGGCCTATCTGACCGAGGTCTGCATTCCGGCTCTGCGCGCGGCCCATGCCGAAGGTTTGGTCGATGCGGTGGATGGCTTCTGCGAGAACATCGCCTTTTCCGCTTCGCAAATCGATCTGGTATTTCAATGCGCTGCTGAGCTGGGCTTGCCGGTGAAACTCCACGCAGAGCAGTTGAGCCATCAGGGCGGAACCGCCCTGGCCGCCCGCTATGGGGCGCGTTCGGTCGATCATCTTGAATACGCACACGAGGAGGACGCCGTTGCCATGGCAAAGGCAGGCTCTGTCGCGGTGATCCTGCCGGGGGCCTATTACACAATCCGAGAAACTCAAGCGCCGCCGATAGATCTGTTCCGCAAGCATGGCGTGCCAATGGCGCTGGCAACGGATTGCAATCCCGGCTCCTCTCCCATGACCTCGCTGTTGATGGCGATGAACATGGGTTGCACCCTGTTCCGCATGACTCCGCAGGAGGCTTTGACCGGGGTGACCACCCATGCCGCCCGTGCGCTGGGGCTGTCAGACCGGGGCCGGATCGCTGCAGGAGTGCGGGCGGATCTGGCGATCTGGGACGTCACGCGCCCGGCAGAGCTGTCCTATCGCATCGGGTTCAACCCGCTTCATGAAACGATTTTTGAGGGCCAGAGATGCTCCAGATAACCCCTGGCACCGTGACGCTGCATACGCTGGAAACCATCTATCGGGGCGCGGATCCCCTGCGCCTTGATCCATCTGCCCGCGCGGGGGTCGAAAAGGCAGCCGATATGGTCGCTGCGGCTGCCGCAGGGGATGAGCCCGTCTACGGCGTCAACACTGGCTTTGGAAAACTGGCCTCAACCAGGATTGCTCCTGCCGATACGGCACAGTTGCAGCGCAACCTGATCCTAAGCCATTGCTGCGGGGTGGGAGAGCCACTGGCGGCAGACAAGGTCCGGCTGATGATGGCGCTCAAACTGGTGTCACTGGGGCGCGGCGCGTCGGGCGTGCGCTGGGCAGTGATTACACAGATCGAACAGATGCTGGCCCGTGGGGTTACCCCTGTGGTTCCGTCGCAAGGCTCTGTTGGCGCGTCGGGCGATCTGGCGCCGCTTGCCCATATGGCGGCGGTGATGATCGGCGAAGGGGAGGCCACCCTGAAAGGCACCCGCCTGCCCGGAGCAAAGGCCCTGAAACAGGCCGGACTAGAGCCGATTGTCTTGGGCCCGAAAGAGGGGCTTGCCCTGATCAACGGGACCCAGTTTACCACCGCTTGCGCCCTTGCGGGGCTGTTCGATACATGGCGGCTGGCGGAGGCTTCCATTGTCGTGGCGGCATTGACCACCGACGCGATCATGGGCTCCACCGCGCCGCTTTTGGCTGAGGTCCACGATCTGCGCGGTCATGCCGGGCAGATCGACGTGGCCCGTGAAATGCGCAACCTGATGCAGGGCAGCGAGATCCGCGACAGCCACCGCGAGGGCGACAGCCGGGTGCAGGACCCTTACTGCATTCGCTGTCAGCCGCAGGTGCTGGGCGCGGCGCTTGACGTGTTGCGCATGGCCGCCCGCACGCTTGAGGTGGAGGCGAACGCCGTCACCGACAACCCGCTGGTGCTGAGTGAGGCCGGGCGGATCGTTTCGGGCGGGAACTTTCATGCCGAATACGTGGGGTTTGCCGCCGATCAGATTGCCTTGGCCATCGCCGAGATCGGCGCCATCGCGCAGCGCCGGGTGGCACTGATGGTGGACCCGGCCCTGTCCCACAATCTGCCACCCTTCCTGACGCCCGATCCGGGGCTGAATTCGGGCTTTATGATTGCCGAGGTGACGACGGCGGCCCTGATGAGCGAGAACAAGCATCTCGCCAATCCTTGCGTGACGGATTCGACCCCGACCTCGGCCAATCAGGAGGATCACGTCTCCATGGCCGCCCATGGCGCGTTGCGTTTGGCACGGATGGGGCAGAACCTTTCGGTGATCCTTGGGGTCGAGCTGCTTTGCGCTGCGCAAGGGGTCGAGGCCCGCGCGCCGCTGACAACTTCCGCCCATTTGCAAGATGTGATGGCGAGTTTGCGCGCCGAGATCCTGCCACTGGCGGAGGATCGCCATCTCGCGCCCGAGATCGAAACAGCCGCCGCCATGATCCGCCACGGGCGCATCGCGGCAGCGGCGGGCATCGAGGTTGCAAAATGATCGAAGTGACGCGCGGGACATCGCCTCTTGTGCTGGGGCTTCCCCATACCGGCACCGATGTCCCGGCCCCGGTCTGGGACAGTCTGAACGACACTGGCCGCGCTCAGTCGGATACGGATTGGCATGTGCACGATCTTTACGCGGATCTCGTCGAGGGCATAACCACGGTGCGCACGCCCATCCACCGCTACGTGATCGACATGAACCGCGATCCCGAAGGGCAAAGCCTTTATCCCGGCCAGAACACCACAACACTTGTGCCGCTGACCGATTTTGATGGGCAGCCGATCTGGCAAGATGGCGCGGAACCGGACGCAGAAGAAATAGCCCGGCGGCGGGATCTCTATCATGCGCCCTATCATGCGGCGCTTGAGGCAGAGCTGAACCGCATTCGCGACCTCCATGGGTTTGTGATCCTCTTTGACTGCCACTCGATCCGCAGTCAGATCCCGTTTCTGTTCGACGGTCGGCTGCCGGATTTCAACATCGGCACCAATCGCGGCGCGACCTGTGATCAGCGGATTGAGACGCAGGTTCTGCAGCGGTGCGCGGCTGCCGAAGGTTATTCCTCAACCCTCAATGGCCGGTTCCTTGGCGGCTGGACCACGCGCCACTATGGCTGCCCTGCCAAGGGGCTTCATGCCATCCAGATGGAACTGGCGCAGGCCACCTACTGCGCTGAGGCTCCGCCCTGGACCTATGACCGCACCCGCGCCAAGCGGCTGCGCGGCTACCTTCGCCAAATCCTGACCGATCTCATTTCCTGGAGGCCGACATGACCGATCCCCGCAAGAACGCCCGCGATATCTACCCGCCCACAGGACCCGAGATCAGCGCAAAAAGCTGGCTGACAGAGGCGCCTCTACGGATGCTGATGAACAACCTGCACCCCGATGTGGCCGAGAACCCGCATGAACTGGTGGTCTACGGCGGTATCGGGCGGGCCGCGCGCACTTGGAAGGATTTCGACCTGATCGTCGACAGCCTGCGCGCCCTTGAGGACGATCAGACCCTTCTGGTCCAATCCGGCAAACCGGTGGGCATTTTCCAGACACATAGGGATGCGCCGCGCGTCTTGATTGCCAATTCGAACCTGGTGCCGCGCTGGGCGACCTGGGATCACTTCAACGAACTCGATCGCAAGGGGCTGATGATGTACGGTCAGATGACCGCTGGCTCCTGGATCTACATCGGTACTCAAGGCATCGTGCAGGGCACCTATGAAACCTTTGCCGAAGCCGGGCGCCAGCACTATGGTGGCGACCTCGGCGGCAAATGGATCCTGACCGGCGGTCTTGGCGGCATGGGCGGCGCGCAGCCTCTGGCCGCGGTGATGGCCGGGGCCTGCTGCCTTGCGGTGGAATGCAACCCGGACAGTATCGATTTCCGCCTGCGCACACGCTACCTTGATGAAAAGACCGAAAGCCTGGACGAGGCGCTTGCTATGATCGAGCGCTGGACCGCTGCGGGTGAAGCAAAATCGGTGGGTCTTTTGGGCAATGCGGCCGATGTCTTCCCGGAACTGGTCCGGCGCGGCATCCGCCCCGATCTGGTGACCGATCAGACCTCGGCCCATGATCCCATCAATGGCTACCTGCCGCTAGGGTGGACCATGGGGGAGTGGATTGCGAAGCGAGAAACCGACCCAAAAGCGGTGGAAAAGGCTGCTCGCGCCAGCATGAGGGTGCAAGTCGAGGCCATGTGCCAGTTCCATGCCATGGGCATCCCTACCGTCGATTACGGCAACAACATCCGCCAGATGGCGCTGGAGGAGGGGCTCACGAACGCCTTCGATTTCCCCGGTTTTGTGCCCGCCTATATCCGCCCGCTCTTCTGCCGGGGCATCGGCCCCTTCCGCTGGTGCGCCCTGTCAGGGGACCCGGAGGATATCCGCAAGACAGACGCCAAGATGAAAGAGCTGTTCCCCGACAACGAAGGCCTGCATCGCTGGCTGGATATGGCAGAGGAACGGATCGCTTTTCAGGGCCTGCCCGCGCGGATCTGCTGGATTGGCCTTGGCGACCGCCACCGGGCGGGGCTGGCCTTCAACGAGATGGTCCGCAATGGAGAGCTGTCTGCGCCGGTGGTCATTGGCCGCGATCACCTCGACAGCGGCTCGGTCGCCTCTCCAAATCGCGAGACTGAAGCGATGATGGACGGATCGGACGCGGTGTCGGACTGGCCGCTGCTCAACGCGCTGCTGAACACCGCTTCGGGGGCGACCTGGGTGTCGCTGCACCATGGCGGCGGGGTTGGCATGGGTTTTTCGCAGCATTCCGGGGTGGTGATCTGCTGCGATGGCAGCGAAGATGCCGACCGCCGCATTGCGCGGGTGCTGTGGAACGATCCGGCCACCGGCGTCATGCGTCATGCGGATGCGGGATATGAGATCGCAAAGGACTGCGCGCGTCAGCATCAACTGACCCTGCCGGGGATCCTGTAACAAAAAACGCGCCCCGAATTGGGGCGCGTTTAAATGTTTGCAATCAAGGCTGGGATCAGTCGCGCAGCAGCTCGTTGATGCCGGTTTTGGAGCGGGTCTGCGCATCCACGCGCTTCACGATCACCGCGCAGTAGAGGTTGATGCCGTTCTTGGAGGGCATGGAGCCGGAGACTACGACGGAGTAGGGCGGAACTTCGCCATACATGACTTCGCCGGTCTCGCGGTCGACGATCTTGGTGGATTTGCCGATGTAGACGCCCATGCCCAGAACCGAGCCTTCGCGCACGATGCAGCCTTCGACCACTTCGGAGCGGGCACCGATGAAGCAGTTGTCCTCGATGATGGTGGGACCGGCCTGCATCGGCTCCAGCACGCCGCCGATGCCGACGCCGCCCGACAGGTGCACGTTCTTGCCGATCTGCGCGCAGGAGCCGACGGTGGCCCAGGTATCGACCATGGTGCCCTCATCCACATAGGCGCCAAGGTTCACGAAGGAGGGCATCAGCACCACGCCCGGCGCGATGAAGGCGGATTTGCGCACGACGCAGTTCGGGACCGCGCGGAAGCCGGCGGCTTTCCACTGGTTTTCGCCCCAGCCTTTGAACTTGCTGTCGACCTTGTCCCACCAGCCAGAGTCCTGCGGGCCACCGGTCTGGATCTCCATGTCCTTGATGCGGAAGCCCAGCAGCACGGCCTTTTTCGCCCATTGGTTCACGTGCCAGTCGCCGTTCTCCAGTTTCTCGGCGACGCGCAGGCTGCCGCTGTCGAGCGCGTTGAGCGTATCTTCGATCGCTTCGCGGGTCTCGCCGGCGGTGGCAGGGGTGATGGTGTCACGCGCCTCCCAGGCGGCTTCGATTGCGGCTTCCAGCTGTGCGTTGGACATGGGTGTTTCTCCGGCAAGAATAGGGTTTCGCGCTTACATAACGGCATTTGTGGCCGAGGTCATGTGCCGATTGCGGTGTGTGGGAGCCTTTTGGCGGCCTTGGTCGATCTAACGCACCCGGCGCAGGTGGCGGCGCAGGATCTCGCATCCTGCAGCAGCGTCTCGCCGCATCATCGCCTGAACGATGGCGGCGTGATCCTTGTCGGCGCGCGGGCGCCATTGGTGTTTCCAATGCGCAAACAGATGCCGGGCCGAGGCAATGTGCAGATCGTCGATAGCCGCCAATAGGCGCGGCATGGTGCAGGGTGACAGGATGGTGCGGTGGAACTGGCGGTTCAGCCGTTCCCAGGTGGCCATGTCGGTTGCTTCATCACAGGCGAGGCGGGCGGCGTCTGCGGCTGCAATGTCTGCATCGCTCAGCCTGGCAAAGGCATGGGTCAAGGCGAGGACTTCGAGCGCCACGCGCATTTCGATCACTTCGCGGATCTCGGCCGGGTCAAGCGCGCTGACCCGGGTGCCCCGGCGTGGCTCGGAATAGGCAAGACCGTGGGCCTCAAGCCGCAACAGGGCCTCGCGCACCGGCACATGGCTGGTGTCGAACTCGCGCGCAATATGGTCCTGGCGCAGCTTTTCGCCTGCGAGCAATTGTCCGGTGACAATACGCTCGCTGAGCTCCAGATAGATCCTGTCTGCAATCGTAGCGGTCATGACCCTGCGATAGGATGCCTTTGGGCGGGTCGCAAGCCTTAGCCTTGTGATGCAAGCGGATCTGGGGCGATATTGCCACCACAGATCAGCACGGCCACACGTTCGCCGGGGCTGGGCTGATAGGCACCGGACATCAGGGCCGCCAGCGCGGTCGCACCCGCCGGTTCGGTCAGAATGCGCCGCTCCCGCCAAAGGGCTGTTTGCGCCGCAGTGATCGCCTCGTCCGAAACGGTGACGGAGGTTACGCCCTTTTCCCGTGCCAGATCAAAGCAGATGGAGCCGATCCGCTTGGCGCCAAGCGCATTGGCCGCCACACCTGACACCTCAACATCAACGGGGGCACCCGCCTCAAGCGCGGCATGCAGTGCACAGGAAGTTTGCGGCTCGACTGCGACGATCTTTTTCCTGCCATCGAACCAGGCTAGCGCGCCTGCGATCAGTCCGCCGCCACCCACCGCGATCACCACGGTATCGGCTTCAAGCCCCTGGTCTTCCCATTCGGCAAAACAGGTGCCCTGACCGGCGACGGTGCCAGGGGCGTCATAGGCGTGGACCTGCATCGCCCCGGTTTCGGCCTCATAGGCTTGAGCCATTTCGAGCGCGTTGGCATAGGCACCAGGCACCACCTGCAAATCGGCGCCCGCATCGCGGATCAGGGAGATCTTTGCTGGGCCTGCCATTTCCGGCACGTAGATCCGTGCCTTGTGGCCCAGTTTGCTGGCGGCGTAGGCGACGGCTGCGCCATGGTTGCCACCGGAGGCGGCAACGAGACCTGCCTGAGGGACTTCGCTGCTAAGAAGCGTGTTGAAGGCACCGCGGGCCTTGAAACTGCCGGTGTGCTGCATGTGCTCGAGTTTCATCTCAACCGCGAAGGGGAGGCCAAAACCCAGTGTGCGCAGAACAGGCGTGACTTGCACATGCCCATTCGTACGTTCTGCGGCCTTGGTGATTTCGCCTGTCCAATTCATTTGATCCGCCTATTCTTTGCTCGTGCGGGGGGAGACTACGCCACTGCACGCGGTGTGCAAGGGGTGGAGCCCGCCTTTGACTGGCGCCTTCTGTGTCGCGCGGATAGACATTAGATTAAGTGAACAAGAAAAGCAGGCAGTTCCCATGAGTGATGATCGCAAAAGCCCGTTTCCCGATGCTCTATCCGACCGCAGTCGGGCCGAGCATATTCCTCTTACGCCGCAAACGGAGTCTCCTTCCTATCGGTTGGCCTTCGCGGACGACGCCTTCATGCTGCGGGACGAGCTGCGTCCGGTGCGCTTGCAGCTTGAGCTGTTGAAACCGCAACTCTTGCTGGATGAAAAGGGCATCGAAAGCACGATCGTCATGTTTGGTGGCGCGCGAATTCCCAGCCCCGAGAACAAGGCACAGGCGCGTACTCAGACCCTGGCGGATCTATCCCATTTCTATGACGAAGCGCGGGAATTTGCGCGGTTGATGACAGTGGAGTCGTTGAAGTCTTCTGGCCGTCACAACGTGGTGGTTACAGGCGGTGGCCCTGGTGTGATGGAGGCGGGCAACCTTGGTGCTGTGGATGCCGGCGGGCATTCCATCGGGCTGGGGATCGTGTTGCCCCATGAACAGGCGCCAAACGAATATGTGACGCCGGACTTGAGCTTCAATTTCCACTATTTCGCCGTGCGCAAGATGCATTTCCTGATGCGCGCGCGGGCGATCACGGTGTTCCCCGGTGGGTTTGGTACCCTGGACGAGCTGTTCGAGAGCCTGACCCTCATTCAGACCGGGCGGATGGAACGGGTGCCCTTCATCCTGTTCGGTCGCGCTTTCTGGGAAAAGATCATCAACTGGGAAGCACTTGCTGATGCCGGAACCATCTCAGATCGTGATCTTGGCCTGTTCCGCTTTGTTGAAACGGCACAGGAGGCTGTGGACATCATCGAGAACTGGGAGCCTGCGCCAGCCCGAGACACACTGCCAGATCGCTCTGTCTGAGCCTCAACTGATCGACTGATCGGCCTAGGCGCCTGCCGTTCGTGTTCAGCAGAATTCTGGCGGCAGGACACCGATGGGTACGTTCTTGGGCAGTCGCGTCAGGATCTGTTCCCCTTCGACGGTCTTGATGCCATAGCCATAGCCACGCAGGCGGAACTTCCATTCGCGCGGGCTGAGCGCCTTATCACGCTCGTCGCGGATCATGGTAAGAACACCAGGTTCGATCTCATTGAGATTGGCGGCTTCGCCGACGCTGTCCTGCATTTCGATTCCTTTCTGGACTTCATTGTCTCCGGATTTGAAACTGTTCCGCCTGAATGGCAAAATTTCACCTGAATAAGGGAAAGATTGCGGCGGTGAATACGCAATCATGGCAAAAAGCGGTCACCGACCGATCTATCGGGCGTGTTTGAGTATCTCTGCTGCAGTCCTGTGTTGGCTGGACGTGACGATCAGGACGACAGCCCCGTTTCGGCCTCGATCTGCTTGCGGCTTTTGCGGGCGCGTTCGGTGGCGGACTTGAGCTGACCGCAGGCCGCCAGAATATCCTCGCCGCGCGGGGTGCGGATAGGAGAGGCATAGCCCGCCTGGTAGATGATGTTGGCAAAGGCGTGAATGCGGTTGTTTGACGAACGTTTGTAGGGCGCGCCGGGCCATTCGTTGAACGGAATGAGGTTCACCTTGGCCGGGATGCCCTTGATCAGCTCGACCAGTCGGTGCGCGTCTTCATCGCTGTCGTTCACATCCTTCAGCATCACATATTCAAAGGTGATGCGTTCGGAGTTGGTCAGGCGCGGGTAGTCCCGCAGCGCGTTCAGAAGCGCCTCGATGTTCCAACGTTTGTTGATCGGCACCAGTTTGTTGCGCACTTCGTCGGTGGTGGCGTGGAACGAGACAGCCAGCAGGCAGCCGATTTCCTCGGCGGTGCGGGCGATTTCCGGCACCACACCGGACGTGGACAGGGTAATCCGACGGCGCGACAGGGAAATCCCTTCGGGGTCCATGGCGATCTTCATCGCATCGCGCACGTTGTCGAAATTATAAAGCGGCTCGCCCATGCCCATCAGAACGATGTTTGACAGAAGGCGGGTTTCGTCTTTGGGTTCGCCCGGAACCGGCCATTCCTCCAGATCGTCGCGCGCCATCATCACCTGGCCGACGATCTCGGCGGCGGTCAGGTTGCGGACCAGCTTTTGCGTGCCGGTGTGGCAGAAGGAACAGGTCAGCGTGCAGCCCACCTGGCTCGAGATACAGAGCGTGCCGCGCCCCTCTTCGGGGATGTAGACCACTTCGACCTCATGCCCGCCCGCAATCCGCACCAGATACTTGCGGGTGCCATCGCTTGAGACCTGCTTGCTGACAACCTCGGGGATGGCGATTTCGAAGTGTTCGGCCAGTTGTGCGCGATAGGCCTTGGCGAGATTCGTCATATCCGCAAAGTCGCGCTTGCCCCATTGGTAGATCCACTGCCAGATCTGCCCGACCCGCATCTTGGCCTGTTTCTCCGGCGTGCCATGCTCAATCAGCACCGCGCGCATCTGATCACGGGTGAGGCCCACAAGGTTGATCTTGCCGCCCTCGGGCAGTTTGCGGGGCAGGGTCAGAACGTCTTGGGTGATCGGCGCATTGGCGGACATGAGGCGACTCGAATTAATGGCTGGATGCGGCTCTATATAGGAGTTTGCCCGAAGATCAAAAGAAATTGCTGCAAGATCTGTCGCCCTGGAGAGCGTGGGCCGCGCAAAGAAAGGCCCCGGCACCTTATGAAGGCGGGGCCAATTCTATCGCCTGAGTGGGCTTTCCGGGCTACTGCGTGCAGCGCTTTTCGGCGTCTTCGAAGGCGGCGGTGAACCCAAGGAGCGAGAAGCTATCTTTGGTCTGGGTGCCGCGGGCCGAGCGCGCGGTCAGAACTGCATCCGCGCCGCGCTTCATCGCCGTGATGATCTTTGCATCATCCGCCGGGGTGGCGGGCCAGGCCCATTCGCCTTCGGTAAAGAGTTCGAACTCGGAGTCTCCGATCACCATGTTGACGGTCGACCCCGGTGCGAAAGGATAGCCGCCGGTAAAGCTGACCTGTCCTTTGTCGCTGTCATCGGGACGGAACAGGACAAAAAGCTGAATGTCACTGCGACGCACTGCAACGACACGGCCGTCGCGGGTGTTGACGGTTTCCTTGGGGGCTGAAACGCCCCAGCATTCCTTTGGGTTGTCGGCCTGGAAGACGCTCCAGTCCACGTTTGCGCCAACGCGGTTGTCTGTGGTTGCCTGCTGTGCGTGTGCGGTGGTGGCCACTGCTGCCATACACAGGCCCGCGGCCAAGCGGACGAGTTTCGATGCCATTTGTCCCGACTCCAAGACTGTCATAACCTCAATTTCCGGGGGCAGCTTTGGGTCTGGCAGCGTTAAACCGCCGTCTTTGCCCGCATTCCCCCGCTTGCCTTACAGAACCACAGTAACGTAACAAGCACCACGGGCGAAAGTGCGTTTTGGCAGGATTTCGCCAAGAAACGAGGCTGATATCATGACAAAACCCGTTCCCATGGCCGAAGTCTGGCGCGGTCCACTGCTGGAAAGCCTGCATCTGGGCCACGCGGTGGTTTGCGATGCGAAAGGTCAGATTGTGCGCAGTTGGGGGGATCCAGATGCGGTGATCTACCCGCGCAGCTCGGCCAAGATGATCCAGGCGCTGCCGCTGATGAGCTCGGGGGCTGCGGCAAAATATGGGCTCTCATCCGAACAATTGGCACTGGCCTGTGCCTCGCACAACGGGGCGCATATTCATACGGATCGGGTCAATGCCTGGCTGGCTCAGCTGGGACTGTCGGACGGTGATTTCCGCTGCGGTCCGCAGGAGCCTGCCGATATCCCAGCGCGTGACGAGCTGATAAAGACGGATCAGTCCCCCTGCCAGGTACATAACAATTGCTCGGGCAAGCATGCGGGGTTTCTGACGCTCAGCCAGCATCTGGGGGCGGGGCCGGAGTATGTCGAAGTTGATCACCCGGTCCAGCAGGCCTGTCTTGCTGCCTTTGAAGAGGTAACGGGTATGGACAGCCCCGGCTATGGCATCGACGGCTGTTCGGCGCCTAACTTTGCGACCTCGGTTCATGGGCTTGCGCGGGCAATGGGGTGGTTTGCCTCTGCTCATAAGCGGACCGATCGCGCATCCGAAGGCGCGGCGCAACTGGTCACGGCGATGGCCAAGCATCCTGAGCTGGTTGCCGGAGAAACCCGCGCCTGTACCAACCTTATGCGTGCCATGGGCGGGCGCGTTGCGATCAAGACCGGTGCCGAAGCGGTGTTTGTGGCGATCCTGCCCGAGCAGCAACTGGGCGTCGCGCTCAAGATCGTGGATGGGGCAACCCGAGCCAGCGAATGTGCCATTGCAACCATTCTTGTCGGTCTTGGCGTCTTGGAGGCGGATCATCCGGAGACCCGCAAATACATGAATGCACCGCTGCTCAATCGGCGGGGTATCGATTGCGGTGCGCTGCGCCCTGCGTCGGAACTTGTTTTCTGAGAAATCGGGTCTCAAGCAGAGGAACTCCCGCCCGTCGGCGGTCTTTTTGAAAAAGCCCCCCTCCCGTTGGGCGTGGCGCCGCGCATTGCGCGGCGCCACGCCCAAGGTTGCCAGCGGGTGACGGCCCTCAAGGCCGTTGCACGCGCAAGCGCGGGAGCCCCTCGTTTCGCTTCTACCGTTTCTAGATCATGTCGAGAATGAGCTTTGCAGCCAGCGCAACTGATGTGACCACCAAAAGCGGTTTGATCAGGCGGGCGCCGATTTTCTGAGCCATGATGGCACCCAACCTGGCTCCGGCAATTTGCGCGGCGCCCATGGCGAGCCCTGTGATCCACCATGGTGTTGCGACGAAGGCAAAAGCCATCAGCGCCCCAGCATTGGAGGCGAGGTTCAGCAGTTTCGTATGAGCCGTGGCCTTGAGGATCCCGTACCCCGCAAGCGAGACGAAGGCGAGCATGTAAAAGCTCCCGGCCCCCGGCCCCAACAGCCCGTCATAGGCGGCACAAAGCGGTACGATGGTGCCCGCAAAGAGGGCAGGGGAGAGGCGGCGCGCCCGGTCCAGATCGCCAAGCCCCTTCTTGAAGGCAAAGAACAATGCAATGCCGATGAGCAATATGGGCAGGATCATCCGGATCCATTCGACCGGCAAGACCGAGACCAGCAAAGCGCCGAGGATTGAGGCGCCAAAGGCAATCAAAGCGGAGCCCCATTGGCTGTGCAGGTCCACATGACCGCCGCGCGCATAGGAGAGCGCTGCGGTCGCCGCTCCGAACAGGCCTTGGATCTTGTTGGTGGCAAGTGCAGTTACCGGATTGGCTCCGGCAATGAGCAGCACCGGCACCGTTATCAACCCGCCGCCGCCAGCGATGGCATCAATGAAACCGGCGACGAAGCCCGCTGCCATCAACAGCAACAGAATATCAGGGGCGACCTCGGCCCCGAGCAGGAATTCGGGCACTTAGATCAGCCTTTGAAGTCGTCCTGGGCATAGCCCTGAACATAGAGGAGCGCAGTCAGATCGCCGTGGTTGATGCGGATGTCGCATTCCGCGGCCACCGAAGGCTTGGCGTGCAGGGCCACCCCTGCGCCTGCGCGCTTGAGCATGCCCAGATCGTTGGCGCCATCGCCGACGGCGATCACATCAGCCTCTGAAATTCCCAGTTGTGCCGTGATCTCTTCCAGAGCGTTCACCTTTGCTTCGCGGCCCAGGATCGGCCGGGCGACGTCGCCGGTCAGCGTGCCATCCGCCACCAGCAGCGTATTGGCGCGGTTTTCGTCAAAGCCCAGCTCGGCGGCGACCTTGGCGGTGAAGGCGGTGAAGCCGCCCGAGACCAGCGCAGCATAACCGCCATTTGCCTTCATTGTTGCCACCAGCTGCTTGCCTCCCGGCATCAGAGAGATGCGCGTATTCAGAACCTCTGTGATCATCTCCTCCGGCAGGCCCTTCAACAGCCCGACGCGCTCTGTGAGGGCGCCTTCGAAGTCCAGCTCGCCATTCATGGCGCGGGCGGTGATGTCCTTCACGCGCTCGCCAACGCCCGCGACCTCGGCCAGTTCGTCAATGCATTCCTGCTGGATCATGGTGGAATCCATATCCGCCAGAAGCATCTTCTTGCGGCGGCCCTTAGTGGGCTGGATCACCAGATCCACAGAGAGCTTTTGCAGGTCGTCCCAAACATTCCATTGGTTATCCGGCAGTGCCTCAATCGAGAATTCTGCCGCAATATCGGGGGCCAGCCAATGCGCCTCGCCGCCCCCCCATGCATTGCGCAGGGACTCGACCAGCGCCGCCTCAAGGCAGGGGGCCGCAGGGTTGCAAAGCAGGGTGACGGTATACATGAGCAGGCTCCAAAGCGTCAGAGGGCAGGTTTGCGGCTTATTAGCGGGCCGGGAGCAAAGGGGCCAGTCCCTGCGGCGAAAGGCGTCTTAATGCGTGCTGTTGGGATCAGATCCTGCCGTTCTCGGACATCATGACGGCGATCCAGCGTGTGTTGGGGATCTCGGCCAGGATGATCATCACCATGGCGGTCAGCGGTACCGCCAGGATCGCGCCGGTCATTCCCCAAAGCTCGGTCCAAAGCGCCAGGGCCAGAAGGACTGAGAACGGGCTGAGGTTGACGGACTGGCCGAGGTACTTTGGCTCCACGTAGTAACCTATGATCATCTGCGGGGTCATCAGTGTCACCAGCGCCAGCGCTGCATGGCCGAAGGAGCCAAACTGGATCAGGCTGATGGTGACCGGAAAAAACACCGCAATGATCGATCCGATGTAGGGGATATAGTTCAAAAGCCCGATCAGGATTGCCCAAAACGCAGGATGGGCAATGCCCAGCATCAAGAGGATCGCATAGGAGATAAGGCCCAGCACCACGTTCACCAACGTTTTGGCCGCAAGGTAGCCGCCGATCTTGTCGTTGATCTTGCGGGCCAGCTCCAAAGTGCGTTCGGCGTCTTCAGGGTCGTTCATCGCCTTCAAGGTCTTTTCCGGCAAGCGGTCCAGCTCGGTCAGGATAAACACCGCATAAAGACCGGCGCCCACGATCAGGGTGCCGCCGTTGCTGATCGTGGCGAGCATGGCGGGCATCAAAGTCGTGGCATCGATAAGGTCCAGAAGGCTTTCGCCCAGATTGGCCCAGCTTGGGACCTCGTCCACGCCCAGGTAAGTCAGAAACTCGTGCTGCAGTTTGTCGAGGTTCGTGGCATACTGCGGTAGGGCAGCCGAGATTGCCGTGGCGCTTGCGGTGATGAAAGAGGCCAGCACCATGAAGGCGGCGAGGATCGCAAGCAGAACCAGCAGACGCCGTATCGTGCGGGGCAGGCTGCCGATGACCGGCACCTGCTCCAGAACCTCAGCCGCGGTGGTCAGGATATAGACGGCGATGATGGCGATCAGGATCGGCAAGAGAATGGATTGTCCGGCCGTCAGCAGCCAGCCCACCATCAGCAAAAGGGCAAGAGAATAGGTGACCAGGGCCAGTCTGCTCATCTGCGGCATCCGATTCGATTTCTGTCCGGAAACAGAGAACAGCATTGCCCCCGCTGCTGCAATGAAACAGCGGCGAAACAGCGAGTTTGGCAAAACTCTGTTTACGAAGTTTCCGAAAGGCGTCAGGTCAGGTCGTAATTGCGCGCCAGATCGCCGCAATCGGTCATTTTGCATATTGCGCGTTGCGACGGCAGGCCTTAGCTCCGTCCGTGGGACACCCCTCCCCAACGAGGGGCATTTATCTGGAAGGATAGCATAAATGGCTAACCAGCAACCGGCTACGCGGCCGGCCAATCCGCGTTTTTCTTCTGGCCCCTGTGCCAAACCCCCCACATTCGATCTGACGAAACTCGCAGATGCGCCTCTGGGCCGCTCGCACCGTGCCGCTGTCGGTAAGGACAAACTGAAGGCCGCCATCGAAGGCACCCGCGAAGTTCTGGGGATCCCCGCTGACTACAAGATCGGCATCGTGCCCGCCTCGGACACCGGCGCCATGGAAATGGCCATGTGGAGCCTTCTGGGCGCACGCGGTGTTGAAATGCTCGCCTGGGAAAGCTTTGGCGCGGGCTGGGTTACCGATGTCGTGAAACAGCTGAAACTGGATGCCGTTTCCAAGACCGCCGACTATGGCGAGATCGTTGATCTGGCTTCGGTCGATTTTGCCAATGACGTCGTCTTCACCTGGAACGGCACCACCTCGGGCGTGCGCGTCCCCAATGGCGACTGGATCCCGGCAGACCGCGAAGGCCTGACCCTGTGCGATGCCACCTCGGCAGCCTTTGCGCAGGATCTGCCCTGGGACAAGCTGGATGTGACCACCTTCTCCTGGCAAAAGGTGCTGGGCGGTGAAGCGGCCCACGGCATGCTGATCCTGTCGCCGCGCGCGGTGGAGCGTCTGGAAAGCTACACGCCCGCATGGCCGCTGCCCAAGATCTTCCGCCTGACCAAAGGCGGCAAGCTGATCGACGGTATTTTCTCGGGTGCGACCATCAATACGCCCTCCATGCTGGCGGTCGAGGACTACCTGTTCGCGCTGGATTGGGCGCGTTCGGTTGGCGGTCTCGAAGGGCTTCAAGCCCGCGCCAATGCCAACGCGCAGGCGGTGTTTGACTTCTGTGACGCCAATGACTGGATTGCCAACCTGGCTGTGGATGCGGCGACGCGGTCGAACACCTCGGTTTGCCTGAAGTTCACCGATGATCGCATACAGGACGGTGCTGCCTTTGCCAAGGCCGTGGCCAAGCGTCTGGAAGCGGAAAACATCGCGCTGGACATCGGCGCCTATCGCGATGCGCCTGCAGGTCTGCGGATCTGGTGCGGTGGTACGGTCGAGACCTCTGATGTTGAGGCCATGCTGCCCTGGCTCGCATGGGCCTTTGAAGCCGAAATCGCCGCGCAAGGCTGATCAAGTGACTTCGCCCGGCGGCACCGCCGGGCAGCGTCCGACCCTCCCCCAGGAGGGCGCTTTGCACCCACCAGGGTCGGACGCTCCCCTCGTTCAAAATTGATGGCCTCACAAAAAAGGCCCCCGCACAAAGGACCAAACCCATGGCCCCCAAAGTACTGATTTCCGACAAACTCTCCGAAGCCGCCGTTCAGATCTTCCGTGATCGCGGTATCGACGTCGACTTCCAGCCCGACCTTGGCAAGGACAAAGAGAAACTGGCCGAGGTGATCGGCAACTACGATGGTCTTGCTATCCGCTCGGCCACCAAGGTCACCGAAAAAATCCTTGAGAACGCGACCAACCTCAAAGTCATCGGTCGCGCCGGCATCGGCACCGACAACATCGACAAGGAAGCCGCGTCTAAAAAAGGCGTGATCGTGATGAACACGCCCTTTGGCAACATGATCACCACCGCCGAACACGCCATCGCGATGATGTTCGCCGTGGCGCGCCAGATCCCCGAGGCCTCTGCCTCTACCCACGCGGGCAAGTGGGAAAAATCCAAGTTCATGGGCGTTGAACTGACCGGCAAGACCCTTGGCGTCATCGGTGCCGGCAACATCGGCGGCATCGTTTGCGACCGTGCCCGTGGCCTGAAAATGAAGGTCGTGGCCTATGACCCCTTCCTCGGCCAGGAAAAAGCCGACAAGATGGGCGTCGAAAAGGTCGAGCTGGATGAGCTGCTGTCCCGCGCCGACTTCATCACCCTGCATGTGCCGCTGACCGATCAGACCAAGAACATCCTGTCGGCAGAGAACCTCGCCAAGACCAAGAAGGGCGTGCGCATCATCAACTGTGCCCGCGGTGGTCTGGTCGATGAAGAGGCGCTGGCCGAGTTGCTGAAATCTGGCCATGTCGCTGGTGCGGCTTTTGACGTGTTCAAGGAAGAACCCGCCAAGGAAAACGCGCTGTTTGGCCTGCCCAACGTGGTCTGCACCCCGCACCTGGGCGCCGCCACCACCGAAGCGCAGGAAAACGTTGCCCTGCAGGTGGCCGAGCAGATGGCGAACTACCTCCTGACCGGCGCTGTCGAGAACGCGCTCAACATGCCATCCGTAACCGCCGAAGAAGCCAAGGTCATGGGGCCCTGGATCAAACTGACCGAGCATCTGGGCGCCTTCATTGGCCAGATGACCGATGATGAGCCGATCAAGGCGATCAACATCCTCTATGATGGCAGCGCAGCCGAGATGAACCTGGATGCGTTGAACTGTTCGCTGATCGCCGGCATCATGAAATCGATCAACCCGGATGTGAACATGGTCTCGGCCCCAATGATCGCCAAGGAGCGCGGCATTCAGATCTCGACCACCAATCAGGAGCAGTCCGGCGCCTTTGAAGGCTACGTCAAGGTGACCGTGGCCACCCCGACGCGCGAACGCTCCATCGCGGGGACCGTGTTCTCGGACGGCAAGCCGCGCTTTATCCAGATCAAGGGCATCAACATCGACGCCGAAGTTGGGGAGCATATGCTCTATACCACCAACAACGACGTGCCGGGCATCATCGGTACCCTGGGTAAGACCATGGGCGATCACGGCGTCAACATCGCGAACTTTACCCTTGGCCGGGCGGTCGCGGGCGGTGAGGCAATCGCACTTCTATATGTGGACGGTCTGGTCCCCGCCGAGGCCCGCGCCAAGCTGGCGGAAACCGGTCTCTTCAACCAGATCAAACCGCTTGAGTTCGACGTGAACTGATCTGCCGGATCAATCCAAGACATAGAAAGCCGCCCCGGATATGGGGCGGCTTTTTTGCTTCAGGTCGTTTGGCGGCTGCGCAGCACCACCACCAGAAACACCAGCATGCCCGCCAGCGTCAGGACCGAGCCAAGCTTGGCCAGCACATCGCCCTGATCCGAAATCGCCATTGCGATGCCGGGCACGATGACGCCAAGACCTGCAACGGAAAGGCCAAAATGCAGTTTTGGCAGCAGGCCATCGGCGGCATTTGGCACAAGGTGATAGTAAAAGCCAAAGATGGCCATGCTCACCCAGCCGATCAGGTTCAGATGCCCATGGGCCGGAGATAGGCTATGATCGCCCGATGCGGACATCTGTATCCCCCAAACCATGCCTCCAAGCGCCGCGATCACGGCGATCAAAAAGAATGCCCCTGCAAGTCCCTTCATTCGTAAGTCCCCCGTTCTGGTCTGTTCTCATTGGCCGCCGAATCCTGTTTGGCAAGCAAGGCCATCGGGCAGGGTGCGGCAGACCGGACCACTGTGAAGGATTTCGCCGCCTCATTCCATGTTTTCCGCGATGGGATGCCGCAACACCTGCTATTCACGCCGGATGATCCCGGCGATGGCGGCTGCACCCAGGGCGGTGACGATCCAGCCGAAAACGGTAAAGACCCAGCGCAGCCACCACAGGTGCCAGCCCCACAGGCCCCGCGCGGTCGAGGGTGCCCAAGCGGCCTCTTGCCCGATGTTGACAATGGGAACCACCACGTCGAACCCATAGGCGAGGGCATTGAAACTCTCGTAGTCTCGCCCCTTGCCGTGCTTGTCTGACCATGCGCGTGCAGGGTTGGCGATGCCTTCATCCTCGGCCAGTCTCTGCCACTCGGCGGTCGACAGGATCACATCCGAATTCGGTGCAAAATCTCCCGCGCGCCAGGCCATTTGGGAAACGAATGCGGCCAGCAGCACAAGTGCGGCCAAGGACCACAGGCTGTTGAACGGCTGGTAGCCATAACCGACCAGCCAGCGCAGGCCAAAGCTTTTCGCCTTCAGCCAGTGAATGCGCAGTTTGTCCTTGGCATTGAGCCATTGCAGGTCATAGCGCAAGCCAATCTTTGCCAAGGCTAGTTGATCTTCCGACGGTCGGTTTGGGTGGTCTTTGGTGGCATCCACGCAGATCCGCTGGTAGCGATCATAAATTTGATCGCTTTGATCACTGGCCGTGGCCTTAACATAGGTGTCCCAGAGATCCTGATCGGGAGACTTCAGGAAATGCCGCAAGGCGCTGCGTTCGGCGCGCAGGGTTTCCAAATCAACCCATTCACTGCGCCGATGCCGGGCCTCCCCTTCCACCGAAACTGTGCGTGCATCGCGATCATGACCCATGGCGCGCAGCACATTGGCTAGCCGCGTGTAGGGCTGCGGCGAGAATTCACCGTTCATCCTGTCGCCCTTGCCCAGCCACTCCAGCCGCTTGCTCATGTCGCCGGGGTTGGCAATGTGGTCATAGGTGAGCCCGACAAGGCTAAGTTCCTGCACCTTGTCCCAACTACTGGGATCGTCGGTCAGGGCCGAGAAATGCGCCCCGTTCAGGTCCAATTCGCCATTGATAGCGGTGACATGTCGCCAGAAAAGAGCATTGGCGCGGGTGTCTTGCAGACCTAGCGCTCTGCCCCGTTCCAATCGAAAGCTGCCCCTCTCACAGTCGAGCTGTCCGCCAATGATTGCATTGTTGAAATCGACGGACCCTTTAGCAGAAAATCCCTCGGACAGAAAAACACTTCCTGCTACTTTTGCACGCTGTACATTGAGAGCATCGCCCTCGGCCACGTTGAACCTGCTGCCTTGACAGGTGAGCACCTGACCGATGTCGGCGCTGTCGAAGTCCACAATCCCGGTGGCGGTGAGTCCTCCGTCTAGAAAAACGCTGCCTTGAACTCTTACACCTTGGGCAAAAATACCCTTACTCAGGTAACTACTGCTCAGGCTCAGTTGGTCAAACACGCTGTTTTGGGCGCTGATCCTTTGCTCAAAATGACAATGGTCTAGCGTTGTTGCGCCCTTTGCGGTGGCAAAACGCAAATCCAGCGGTTCCGCAATATAGGCGCCCCCCAGCCAAACACCCTTGTCATGCACCCTGCATCCATCGCAGCCGCCAAGGATCAGATAGCGCAGCAGGTCTGCGCCCACGCTCCGCTCTGGGCTGGGTGCCGAGGGGCGTTTGCCATCGCCCAGAATGCAGCCCTCTCCTGACTGGCAGCACTCAATCAGCTTTTCCTCTGCCGGGGTCAGCTCGCCTGCCGCGTGGGCGGCCTCGATATCCGCATAGCTTCGAATGTTGCGCATTAATCCATCCCTCAACCCATGGCTGTGACGATAGGCGCCCTGGCGGCCACTCGGCAAGCCTCCCCCTTGTGATGCGGGCGGGCTTGGGTCATCTATTCTGCATTGCAGCCAAGGAGATACCTCATGACCGCGCCGATTTATGCCATTGGTGACATCCACGGACAGCGCGAGATGCTGGAACAGGCTCTGGAGCGGATCGCGGCGGATGGCGGGCCAGACGCGCAGGTGGTGTTCCTGGGCGACTACGTGGATCGCGGGCCTGATTGCCGGGGCGTTCTGGATCTCTTGATCGAAGGGCAGGCGGCGGGCAAGAACTGGACCTGCCTGATGGGCAACCATGATCGCATGTTCTCGATGTTCGTGGAGGAGTATCCACGCAACGATGCCCGGCTGCTGGTGGGCTATCATTGGCTGCACGACAGGATCGGCGGGGTGGAGACGCTTTCCTCCTACGGCGTCGATGTGCCGGGCGGTGCGCGCATCTTTGAGATACATGCCGAAGCCCGTGCCGCCGTGCCAGACCGCCACCGCGCTTTTCTGGCAGGCCTGCCCAGTCACCACGAAGAGGAAGGGCTTTTATTTGTTCATGCAGGGATCCGGCCCGGTGTCCCGCTCGCCGAGCAAACAGAGGATGACAAGATCTGGATCCGGCAAGAATTCCTGAACGACACCCGCCAGCATCCCTGGCTTGTGGTGCATGGCCACACCCATGTTCCGGCCGCTGAGCATCGCGGGAACCGAGTCAACCTCGACAGCGGCGCCGGCTTTGGCCGCCCGCTGACGGCTGCAGTTTTTGAGGGAGCGGACTGCTGGCAACTCACCCCTGAGGGGCGCAAAAGGTTAAGTGCTAACTAACCGAAAGAACTGTGCATTTTACGCACAAATGCCCAGTTTTCCTTCGCATCTCTTTCGAAGGTATGCTAACTTATGAATGTGGCTGGTTGTCATTTTGCCAGTTTTATTCTGTTTTTCTTCTCGGTTCTGGGATGATCGTGTTTCGGCGCCAGTCACACCAAAGACCCAAGTTCATGATGAGTAACGCCGCCCTGATGATGGGCGGCTTTTTCTTTATTTTTATGGCTGTTGGGGCGCTATCGGGGATGGGCGTGGAGCGCTAGCGCAGGGTGTTCCAGTCCAGAATTACCTTGCCGCAATAGCCGGATTTCATCGCGGCAAAGCCGTCTTGGAACGTTTCTATTCCGAATCGATGCGTGATGATTTCATCGACTTTCAGGCCGTTCTGCAGCATGGCGATCATCTTGTACCAGGTTTCAAATATTTCTCGTCCGTAAACGCCCTTGAGTGTGATTGCCTTGAAAACGATACGGCTCCAATCGACGGGTGATTTGCCCGGCGGAATGCCCAGAAGTGCGATTTTTCCGCCCATGACCAGTGCTTCGACCATCTGGTCCAGTGCAGCCTGATTGCCCGACATTTCAAGCCCGACGTCAAAGCCTTGGGTCATGCCGAGCTCAGCAATCACATCGCGCAGATCTTCTTTGGTGACGTTCACGGGGCGGACATCTGCAACTTGCTCTGCCAGAGCCAGCCGTTCGGGATTCACATCGGTGATCGCCACATGGCGCGCGCCCACGTGCCGGGCGACGGCTGCGGCCATGATCCCGATTGGACCAGCACCGGTGATCAGCACGTCTTCTCCAACCAGATCAAAGCTGAGTGCAGTGTGGACCGCGTTCCCAAGAGGGTCGAGAATGGCACCGATTTCATCCGGGATCTCATCGGGCAGAGGCACGACGTTAAAGGCGGGCAGACGCAGGTACTGAGCAAAGGCGCCCTGTTCATTTACGCCGATACCACGGGTTTCCGGGTCTAGGTGAAATTTCCCGGCCCGCCATTGACGCGAGTGATTGCCGATGAGGTGACCCTCTCCCGAACAGCGCTGCCCGATCTGGAGGTCAGCTACATTGCGGCCCAGTTCCACGATCTCACCAGCAAACTCATGCCCTGTGATCAACGGCACCGGAACTGTGCGCTGCGCCCAATCGTCCCAGTTCCAGATGTGCAGATCCGTGCCGCAGATCCCTGTCATATTGATCTTGATCAGCACATCGTCGGGGCCGATCTCGGGGACCGGCGCCTCTACCATCCAGAGGCCTTCTTCGGGTTTGGATTTCTCCAAGGCTTTCATCGTGTTTGGACGGCTCATGAGATCACCCCCGCCGATTTTCCTACCTTGCCGAATGCGGCAAGCGCGCGTTCCAGTTCGTCTTTGTTCAGCGCTGCGTTCATCTGGGTGCGGATACGCGCCTGCCCGCGTGGCACCACCGGGAAGAAAAAGCCTGAGACATAGACCCCTTCGTCGAAGAGCTGCGCCGCCATGTCCTGCGCCAGCTGCGCCTCGCCCAGCATGATCGGCACGATGGGATGCTCACCGGGCAACAGGTCAAAACCCAGATCTTCCAGTCCTTTGCGCCAGAAGCGGGTGTTCTCGAACAGTTGCGCACGCAGGCCAGCTCCTTCTTCGACAAGGCGCAGTGCCTCGATCCCGGCAGCAACGATGGAGGGCGGCAGCGAATTGGAGAACAGATAGGGCCGCGCCCGCTGCCGCAGGAGGTCGATCACTGGCTGCGGCCCGGCGATGTAACCGCCAATGGCCCCCCCAAGTGCTTTGCCCAAGGTTCCCGTCAGGATGTCCACGTCGACGCCGAAATGATCGGGTGTGCCCGCGCCATTCGGCCCCATGAACCCGGTGGCGTGGCAATCGTCCACCATCACCACGGCGTCGTATTTATCGGCCAGCGCGCGGATTTCCGGGAGTTTCGCCAGATAGCCATCCATCGAGAACACGCCATCGGTGGCGATCATGATATGGCGCGCGCCGTCCTCGCGGGCTTGCTTCAGCCAAGCCTCCAGATCGTTCATGTCGCTGTTGAGGTAGCGATAGCGTTTCGCCTTGCACAGGCGCACCCCGTCGATGATCGAGGCATGGTTGAGACTGTCCGAGATGATCGCATCCTCCGGGCCGAGCAGAGGCTCAAACAGCCCGCCATTGGCATCGAAACAGGCGGCAAAGAGGATGGCGTCGTCCTTGCCCAAAAACTTCGCCAGCTTCTGTTCCAGCTCGCGGTGAATGTCCTGCGTGCCGCAGATGAACCGGACCGAGGCCATGCCAAAGCCCTTGTCATCCATGACGCCCCTTGCCGCTGCGATCAGATCGGGATGATCCGCTAGACCAAGGTAGTTGTTGGCGCAAAGGTTGATCACCTCATGACCGCCCACAGTGATCTCTCCCCCCTGCGGGGAGGTGATCATTCGCTCTTTCTTGTAAAGACCGTCGGCTTTGATGCTGTCCAGAGTGTCGGAGATGTCGGTCAAAAAGGCGGATGACATAGGGAGATTCCTTTTGTGTTCACCGAAAATCTATCATAACGGAACTGATTCCGAAATAAGGGATTTCATGATTTTGGATAAAAATCCGTAAAAACGGAAATCCATGCGGCATGATATGTCCACGGGCAAAAGAGCCAGGGTCCAACAAGGCGAAAGGCCTGTCCAAGGCACTCGGACTGCGCTGGTCGGGGCTGAAAACGGCCGAGGCTTAGCCGTTTTTGACGATCAGAAACACCCGCGCAGCCCGATCTGCTGCCGCAATCCTATGGGGGATGTCGGCAGCATAGCGCGCGGTATCCCCTGCGTGCAGGCGCATTTGAGCGCTGCCAGATGTAACGCTGATATCGCCTTCCAGAACGGTCACATGCTCAGCCGTGCCGCGCCCATGGGGCTGGCTATCAAGGGTCCCGCCTGCGTCGAAATCGATGTCGTAGACCTCATGGCCCCCTGCGTCCTCGGGCGGAGAGAGGATTCGGATGCGGCAGCCTTGGCCTATGTTGTCTATGGTGGGTACGTCGCCTGCGCGCAGAACTTCGATCCGGTCTTTCTTTTCCCCTGAATCCAGTAAGCCCGCAAAATCGACCTGCAGTGCGCGGGTCAGGTTCCAAAGGGTGGCAATGGTGGGGCTGCTTTCGCCGCGTTCGATCTGGCTCACCATGGAACGGGAGACACCAGACAGATGCGCCACCGCCTCAAGGCTCAATCCCTTGGCGCGGCGGGCTTCTTTCAAGCGCGAGGGCAGTAGTGTCAGGATATCGTCTGATTTGTCCGGCATAACGGAAGCCTGCGCCCGATATGGGAAATTGTCAATGACGGTACGTTTGACAAGACAGTCGATGCTGCATCTGCATAATGCGCGCAACTGACTCGTGAGGAGAGAAAGAATGACAGATATCGTGATCCTGGACGGTGCCCGCACCGCCATTGGCACCTTTGGCGGCGCGCTGGCCAATACCGCGCCCATCGATCTGGCCACGGTGGCCTCCAAGGCGGCGATGGAGCGTTCGGGCGTGGCGCCGGAACAGATCGGCCATGTGGTCTTTGGCCATGTGATCAACACCGAACCGCGCGATATGTATCTGTCCCGCGTGGCGGCGATGCAGGCGGGCGTGCCCAATGGCACCCCTGCGATGAACGTGAACCGCCTGTGCGGATCCGGCGCGCAGGCCATCGTCTCGGGTATCCAGTCCCTGATGCTGGGCGATGCGGACTACGCGCTTACGGGCGGCGCCGAAAACATGTCACGCAGCCCCTTCATCATGCAGCAGCAGCGCTGGGGCGCGAAGATGGGCGATGTGAAATCGCTCGACATGATGCTGGGCGCGCTGAACTGCCCCTTTGGCACCGGCCACATGGGTGTGACGGCGGAAAACGTCGCGGATGAGCACGACATCACCCGCGAACAGATGGATGAATTCGCGCTCGCCAGCCAGACCCGCGCGGCTGCGGCGATCGAGGCAGGTCATTTCGCCAGCCAGATCGTGCCGGTCGAGGTGAAGGTCAAGCGCGACATGGTGCCGTTTGAGGTGGATGAGCACCCCAAGGCGACCTCGCTGGAGGCGCTGGCGGGGCTGCGTCCGGTGTTCCAGAAAGATGGCCGCGTGACCGCAGGCAATGCCTCGGGCATCAACGATGGCGCGGCGGCGATTGTCATGGCACGGGCCGAGGCGGCTGAGAAAGCGGGCCTCACGCCCAAGGCGCGGGTGGTGGGCTATGCTCACGCTGGTGTGCGGCCCGAGGTGATGGGCATCGGTCCGGTTCCTGCGGTGCAGAACCTCTTGAAGAAAACCGGCCTCAAGGCCAGCGATTTCGACGTGATTGAATCGAACGAGGCCTTTGCCGCCCAGGCGCTGGCGGTAAACAAGGAGCTGGGTCTGGATCCCGCCAAGGTGAACCCGAACGGCGGTGCCATCGCGCTGGGCCACCCGGTGGGCGCAACCGGCGCCATCATCACCATCAAGACGCTTTATGAGCTGGAGCGCACCGGCGGCAAGCTGGGCCTCATCACCATGTGCATCGGCGGCGGTCAGGGTATCGCCCTGGCGATCGAACGCCTCTGATCTGACAAAACCAGCGCGCGTGGCACTCCCGCGCGCGCTCGGGATCCGGCGGCTATGCCGCCGCACGCCTTGCGCCCTTGGGCCCGGCTCGACGCCTTTGGCGTCGAGCCGGGCCCAAGGGGATGCAGACCTCCGCAAGGAGGACAAATCCGCGCGGGAGAGCCAGTTCTCGTTTCAACGGAGTGGCCCCAAATCAAGCTGGTCCGGTTTGAATCCGAAGTTTCCGATGCTGCATGTCGCGCCAATGTCCGCTGCCAGATCGAAGGCCGTCAAAAACCGTCATCTGGACGCATCGCAAACAGAAGTTACAGTTCCTTCTGAAGCAGTTTGGGCCATGTTGAGAACGCAGTGCCTCGAATTGAGTTCTACCAACAGCAAAGCTGCGCCCATGGTTACAGCGAAGGAGCCGATGAAAAACACAGCGTTTCGGATAAGCGCATTTCTCGCATCTCTGTTTCCGGTGTGACTCAGAACGCGAAAAAGCGAAATGAAGCCACCCGCTACAACGTCCAACGTACCGCGCGCAGCGGCATTTGACGTAAAGATCAAGCTCGAAAACGATGCAAAGAACTTTAGGAAACAATACGTCGTAACGGGCAAGCCAAAGACCACCACAATCAGAAGAACGTAGATGAAAGTGGTCACGTTTATAGACTCCTTGAGAACGGCACGTAGAATTTGTCAATTCTTATTGAGCTAAAATTACTGATCATACCCAAGTGGGCAACAGCGATACAGTGTTTGCGAAACAGACGTTGGCACATCTGTAGCGAAAGAACGTTTTGTCTCGCAAAGCGAACCCAAGCGGTTTACGGAAATCTCCGTTTTCAAAAACACTTCGGTTTTTGTCGCGCTCGAACAGGTGGGACTGCCAGCCGTTCTCAAAGGACCAGCGCTATCAGCCCCACACACAGACCACCCGCACCGGCTCCGATCATCGCCGGGGCCAGCCATCCCCAGGACCCCCGTTTCTGCGTCTCGCCGCCTTGCACCTGGGCAATCAGGGCGCGCTCCACCAGTGCGGGCAGGCGGGGGCCGAAGCGGGCCATGACCTGAGCCGTGCTGATCAGGTCCGAGGCCACGGCGCGCGGGCCGATGGATTTCTTGATGTAATCCTCGACCACGGGGCGGGCCGCTTCCCAGATGTTTATATGGGGATCCAGCGAGCGCGCGACGCCTTCGACCACCACCATGGTGCGCTGCAACAGGATCAGCTCGGTCCGGGTTTCCATGCCAAAGCGTTCTGTCACCTCGAACAGGTAGTTCAGCAGCCGCCCCATCGAGATATGGCTGGCGTCCATGCCAAAGATCGGCTCTCCCACAGCGCGCAGGGCGCGGGCGAATTCGTCCACATCGCGGTCGGCGGGCACATAGCCGGCTTCGAAATGCACTTCGGCCACGCGTTTGTAGTCGCGCTTGATGAAACCGAACAGGATCTCGGCATAGACCCGGCGGGTGTATTCGTCGATATGGCCCATGATCCCGAAGTCATAGGCGATGATGTCGCCATTGGAGGCCACCTTCAGGTTGCCCTGATGCATGTCGGCGTGGAAGAACCCATCGCGCAGGGCATGGCGCAGGAAGAGGGTGAGCACCCGTTCGCCCAGCTCCTGCCGGTTGTGACCAGCAGCATCGAGCGCATCATTGTCGCCCAGCGGCAGGCCATCCGCCCATCCCAGCGTCATAACCCGGCGGGCCGAGTGGTTCCATTTGATCTGCGGCAGGGTGAAGCCTTCGTCCTGGCCGGTGTTGGCCGCAAATTCCGAGGCAGCTGCGCTTTCCAGGCGCAGGTCCAGCTCACCCTGTACCACCCCGTCGAAGTGTTCAATCACATCAATTGGCCGCAACCGGCGCGCGCCGGGGGCAAAAAGATCCACGATGCGCGCCGCAAAATAAAAGGCGTCCACATCCTTGTTGAAGGCGCGTTCGATGCCGGGGCGCAGCACCTTGACGGCGACATATTCGCCGGTGTCAGCCAGGCGCGCCCTATGCACCTGCGCGATAGAGGCCGCGGCGATGGGCTCACTGAATTCGGAGAACACCTCATCAACTGGGCGGCCCAGCTCCTTTTCCACCTCGGCCATGGCGGCCTCCCGCGGGAAGGGGGGGAGCTTGTCCTGCAACACGCGCAACTGCTGCGCCAGATCATCGCCCACCACATCGGGGCGGGTGGACAGGACCTGCCCGAACTTGATGTAGGCCGGCCCCAGCGCGGTGAGGGCACGGGTGGCGGGCGGCATTTCAGGATCACCCTTGTAGCCCAGCCATTTGAACGGCCAGCCAAGGGTATGGGCCAGAATGCGCAGAGGCTTGGGCGCCTCAAAGGCATCCAGCACCACGTTCATGGCGCCGGTACGCTCCAGCGTGGCACCCGTGCGGATCAGGCGAATGATATTGTGGGGGCCGCGCATGGCTCAGATCTTCCAGCCGGAGTGCAGCGCGGCGATGCCCATGGACAGGTTCCGGTACTTGGCATTGGCAAAGCCCGCGTCCTTGACCATCTGCAGGAAGGTTTCCTGATCGGGGAATTTGCGGATCGATTCCACCAGATACTGGTAGCTGTCATAGTCATTGGCGATCAGCTGGCCCATGCGCGGGATCACGTTGAAGCTGTAGAGGTCATAGAGCTTCTGCATGCCGTCATTTGGCAGTTGCGAGAACTCCAGCACCATCAGGCGGCCACCGGGCTTCAGCACGCGATAGGCTTCCTCCAGCGCCTTTTGCGGGCGGGTGACGTTCCGAATGCCAAAGGAGATCGTGTAGACGTCGAAGGTATTGTCCTTGAATGGCAGGGCCATGGCATCGCCCGTGACCCAATCGAGGCTGTCGGCCATCTGCGCCGCTTCGGCGCGCATGCGCCCCTCTTCGAGCATGGGCTGAGTGAGGTCCAGAACGGTAGAATGCCCATGGCCCGCGCGTTTCAGGAAGCGGAAGGAGATATCGCCGGTGCCGCCCGCCACATCCAGTAGCCGCTGACCAGGGCGCGGCGCCAGCCAGTCCATCATCGCATCTTTCCAGATGCGGTGGATGCCGACGCTCATGACATCGTTCATCACGTCATATTTCGAGGCAACAGAGTTGAACACACCCTGTACGCGGCCTGCCTTTTCCCCTTCAGGAACGGTTTCAAAGCCAAAATGGGTGGTCTTGTTCTCTGTCATTTCAGGCACCTTGATTCACTCATGCCCGAGATATAGCGTCCGGGGCGGATAGACAAATGCACAAATCACCACGGCCCCATGTTCGAGACCTTAAAGCAAACTGCTAGCAGCATTGTGGCCGCCTTTCAGGCAAACCCGTTGCTGTTCTCAACTATTTTCGGTGTGGGCTTGTGCCTGATATGGTTCAAATATTGGCTGATGGGCCGCGCGATGCAGTCTACTCTCAAGCAGAACTACGCGGGCTGGACAAAGGGCGCCAGCCGATCAACCCGGACACATCCAACTGGCGTAGGACATCAGGACGTGCTGGTAATGAAGCCGGTGAAAGTACTTCCGATAGCCATTCTTTGTATCGTCTTTTTTGGAGGGAGCGCACTGTTCATGGCTGAGACCAGGCTGAGCCGTCCTGACGCTTCTTTGAAAGACTGGTTTGCAGTGGTTAGTGGTGCTGGGTTCAGCGTATTGGGTCTGTGGCTGATCGCGTTTTCCTTTACGCGCATCATCTTTAACGGTGAAACGATTGAGAGACGCACCTTGTTCCGTAGACCTTTGGTTCTGCCCATGTCCGATTTGCTGGGTTTCCGGCCGATATCAAAAACCATTGCGGGGGGCGTGTTCCTCGATTTCAAAGGCGGGCAAAAGCTGCGGGTTCCTGCGCGGATGTCGGGTTATCGCCAATTGCTGGACCAGCTTGCACAAGGAAACCCCAAGCTTGCGCTGATTTTGCGAATGCTCGAGTCATCTATGAAAGACCGCAAGCATGCCTGAACTTCCCGAGGTCGAGACGGTTCGCCGTGGTTTGGCACCTGCAATGGAAGGTGCGGTGATCGCGCGGGCAGCGGTGAACCGCCCGGATCTGCGCTGGCCCTTCCCCGATCGCATGGCAGAGCGGCTGACCGGCGCGCGGGTGAATGGTCTGCGGCGGCGGTCGAAGTATATTCTGGCGGATCTCGATACGGGCGAGACGCTGCTGGTGCACCTCGGCATGTCGGGGCGTATGACCGTCTCGGGCGATCCTTTGGGGCAGTTCGTGCATGATCATCCGCAGGCCCAGAAGCATGACCATGTGGTGCTGGATATGGACAACGGCGCCCGCATCACCTTCAACGATCCGCGCCGGTTCGGGGCGATGGATCTGCTACAGACGGCAACGGCCGAACAGCACAAACTGCTGTCGGTGTTAGGGCCAGAGCCTTTGGGCAATGACTTCCACGAGGACCACCTGATCGCCGCTTTCAAGGGCCGCAATACGCCCGTGAAATCTGCGTTACTGGATCAGGGAATCATCGCGGGCCTAGGTAACATCTACGTATGTGAGGCATTGTTCCGCGCCGGGATCTCGCCCAAAAGAAAGGCAGGGCAGATCGCCGCGCCGCGTGTCGCGGCGCTGGTGCCGATCATTCGAACTGTACTGGAAGATGCCATTCGGGCAGGCGGATCCTCGCTCAAGGATTTTCGCCAAGCCAATGGAGAGCTTGGATATTTTCAGCACACATTCGATGCCTACGGCCGCGAAGGAGAGGCTTGCAGACGTGAGGGATGCAACGGAACCATTGCGAGAATCACCCAATCGGGACGATCTTCTTTCTACTGTGGCAAGTGCCAAAGATAGCTTGAACGAGATATGTCTCGTGATAATGACTCGTCTTTGAACGGAACAACTGAAAGCGATACCCATGGCCTATGAGACGATCAACGTCGAAGTGAAGGACCACGTTTGCCTCATCAAACTGAACCGACCCGAAGCGTTGAACGCGCTCAATCAAGAGCTGCTGACCGAACTTTGCGCTGCCCTTGATGAGGCGGACGCCAGCGACAAGGTGCGCTGCATCGTTCTGACCGGATCGGAAAAGGCATTCGCTGCGGGCGCCGACATCAAGGAGATGTCGGAAATGAGCTTTACCGAAGTGTTCTCGACCAACCTCTTTGCTTTCGTGAATGACCGTATCGAGGCGGTCCGCAAGCCGATCATCGCAGCCGTGTCCGGTTATGCGCTGGGCGGTGGCTGCGAGTTGGCAATGCTCTGCGACTTCATCATCGCGGGCGACAATGCCAAGTTCGGCCAGCCCGAGATCAATCTGGGTGTGATCGCCGGTATCGGTGGCACCCAGCGCCTGACGCGTTTCGTGGGCAAGTCCAAATCCATGGACATGAACCTTACGGGCCGTTTCATGAGCGCCGAAGAGGCTGAGCGTGCGGGGCTGGTGTCGCGTGTTGTGCCCGCCAAGAAGTTGATGGAAGAAGCCATGGGTGCGGCGCAGAAGATTGCCGAGAAATCCCTGCTGACCGCGATGGCCGTCAAGGAAACCGTGAATCGGTCCTACGAGATGCCGCTGAGCGAAGGCATGCTATTTGAGCGCCGGGTGTTCCATTCGATGTTTGCCACCGAAGACCAGAAGGAAGGCATGGCCGCCTTCCTGGAAAAACGCGAAGCACAGTTCCGCGACAAGTAATCGTCGCGCGATCATATCGAGTACGGAAGGGCAGGCCGGACCTGCCCTTTTTTGTGGCCAGTTTGGGTTTTGCATTGGCCTTGCCAAGGAGGACCCATCTCTGTATAGACCCCCGTCATACATGCGCGTGCAGCCCGCCTAGGCTAGAATCACACCGGTGATCTGATCCGGGTCCGGCTGGCATTGCGCCTTTTGAAAACAACGAACCCGAGACAAAGGTCACACATCATGGCAAATTCGCCCCAGGCAAAAAAGCGCGCCCGTCAGAACGAGAAACGCTTTGCCGTCAACAAAGCCCGTCGTTCGCGCATCCGCACCTTCCTGCGTAAAGTCGAAGAAGCCATCGCATCCGGCGACAAAGAAGCCGCGACCGCAGCCCTGCGCGCCGCTCAGCCGGAACTGATGCGCGGCGTCACCAAAGGCGTTTACCACAAGAACACCGCATCGCGCAAAATCTCGCGCCTTGCCGCCCGCGTCAAAGCACTGGGCTGATTCAAAAGAAAATTGAGGCGGCTTCCGGGCCGGGCTCTTTATTGAGGCGTCGCGTTTCGCGGCGCCTTTCTTTTGATCTCAACATGAGCCGGTGCTGCAGGTGCGAGAGATTCTTTGGAGCCAAAGCGTGAGTCAACATCATAGTTTCGTTGCTCGTTGCCCTCACAAATTGCTACCACTAATGCAGCGATTCACTCGCTGGGGGACAGGCTGCTCGCGATGATCTTAACGGGCATTAAGATCATTCCGAAGTGATCGGAGACGTAGGCCAAATGGCAACACGATCCGGTACACATGCTGTGCAGGTATAGACTGCACATAGTCCTGTTTTGATATTGGTGCATATCGACTCAACGCATTTTTTGCGGCGGTCGAAGGATTTTGTGTTGTACACGATCCCTGCCGCCCGTTTTGGGTATTGCGGCCGGTTCTGCTGGTCCGCACCGATTGCTCTGTGTGTGAACGCGCCTCCGGACAGGGGGGCATGATGAAACGATAGGTCGAACAAGGGCCGCTGCTATTGGGGATGCGTGAGGCGCAGCATGACGGAAGAAAAATGGGGACAGCTCAGAAAAAGACTGCTCAAGACAGTCGGTCAGAACAACTTCACCACTTGGATCGAGCCGCTTGAATTTGGTGCGCTTGAAGAGGGTGTAGCGGTATTCCACGTGCCGACAAACTTCATGGGGAACTATGTCAGCCAGAACTTTGCGGATCTGATTCTGCATGAGTTGAGCCTGTCGGGTGAGCCCGTGCAGCGTCTGGCCTTCAAAGTGCCGGCGAATTCACCAATGCGCCCCGTGCGCCAGGTGGAGCATGCAGCAGAGCCTTTTGTGGAATTGTCGGCTGATGCGCATCTGGAAGAGGCTGCAGAGCCCCTCTCCACTGTAGCTGCAGCCGCACCTCGTGACGGTTTGGATATGATTCCTGCCGCCCCGCTTGATCCGCGTTTTACCTTCGACAGTTTCGTTGTCGGCAAGCCGAACGAACTCGCCCATGCTGCCGCGCGCCGGGTCGCCGAAGGTGGCCCCGTGACCTTCAATCCTCTGGTTCTTTATGGTGGTGTCGGTCTTGGTAAGACCCACCTGATGCACGCCATCGCCTGGGAACTGAAAGAGCAGAACCCGCATCTGAATGTGCTGTATCTGTCGGCGGAGCAGTTCATGTATCGTTTTGTGCAGGCCCTGCGCGAGCGCAAGATGATGGACTTCAAGCACCTGTTCCGTTCGGTCGATGTGCTGATGGTGGATGATGTCCAGTTCATCGCCGGAAAAGACTCCACACAGGAAGAATTTTTCCACACCTTCAACGCCTTGGTGGACCAGAACAAGCAGATTATCATCTCGGCTGACCGCGCACCGGGTGAGATCAAGGATCTTGAGGATCGCGTGAAGTCGCGACTGCAGTGTGGTCTGGTTGTCGATCTGCACCCCACCGATTATGAGCTGCGTCTTGGCATCCTGCAGACCAAGGTTCAGCAGCACCGCGCTACCTACCCAGAGCTGGAGATCGCCGATGGTGTTCTGGAATTCCTGGCCCATCGCATCTCGACCAATGTCCGCGTTCTCGAAGGCGCTTTGACTCGTCTCTTTGCCTTTGCCTCGCTCGTGGGGCGCGAGATCGACATGGATCTGACACAGGACTGCCTTGCGGATGTTCTGCGGGCTTCGGAGCGCAAGATCACCGTTGAGGAAATCCAGCGTAAGGTGTCCGAGTACTACAACATTCGCATGTCCGACATCATTGGTCCCAAGCGTCTGCGCTCTTATGCCCGCCCGCGTCAGGTGGCGATGTATCTGTGCAAGCAGCTCACCAGCCGGTCGCTGCCGGAAATCGGCCGCCGCTTTGGCGGGCGCGACCACACAACCGTGATGCATGGTGTGAAACGGATCGAAGAGCTGAAAACCACCGATGGGCAGATCGCCGAAGACGTGGAAATGCTGCGCCGCGCGCTGGAGGCGTGATCAGGCGCGGATCCTGAAACTGCAAGGGGCCTCGGGGTGACCGGGGCCTTTTTTGTCAGGCGACCTGCGTATTTCCGAGGGCCTGTGGGCAACGATATGCACTGTTCTGAGGCGCTTGGGCCACAGGCCCCTTGACGCTGCCCGCAAACCCTTGGAGAACTCGATAAAAAGCCTTGTATGGCAGGGGTAACACGCTAATTTGCTGGTCCCGGCCAATGCCTGAGGCAAGACAAAAGGACAAGGGACATGAAGATCAGCATCGAACGCGGCACGCTTCTCAAGGCTGTTGCCCAGGCGCAGTCGGTTGTCGAGCGTCGCAACACTATTCCGATTCTTGCAAATGTGCTGATCGAGGCTGAGGGCGACACCGCCCAGTTTCGCGCCACCGACCTTGATATCGAGGTGGTCGATAAGGCCCCCGCTCAGGTTGAGCGCGCCGGTGCCACCACGGTTGCCGCCACGACCTTGCATGAAATCGTGCGCAAGCTGCCCGATGGTGCGCTGGTCACTCTGACTGCGGATGCCGCAACAGGCCGCCTGACAGTCGAGGCGGGCCGGTCGAACTTTTCTCTGGCGACCCTGCCGCGCGAAGACTTCCCGGTCATGGCCTCGTCGGAGTATCATTCGAACTTCACCGCCAATGCGGCCATGCTGCGCCGCCTGTTCGACAAGTCGAAATTCGCCATCTCCACCGAGGAGACCCGGTATTACCTGAATGGTGTCTACATGCATGTGGCCGACAGCACCGAGGGCGGCAAGGCGCTGCGCTGCGTGGCGACCGACGGGCACCGACTGGCGCGCATCGATGCGCCGCTGCCGATGGGCGCCGAGGACATGCCGGGCGTGATCGTCCCGCGCAAGACCGTAGGTGAGCTGCGCAAGCTTCTGGATGATGACGAGATGGACATCGCGGTGTCGGTCTCGGAAACCAAAGTGCGCTTTGCCACGCCGAACATTACCCTGACGTCTAAGGTGATCGACGGCACATTCCCCGATTACACCCGCGTTATTCCTATGGGCAACACGCGCCGCCTTGAGGTGGATGCAGCCGAATTCGCCAAGGCGGTGGACCGGGTCGCGACAGTGTCGTCAGAGCGCTCCCGCGCGGTCAAGCTGCAGCTTGAAGAAGACCGTCTGACCCTGTCGGTCAATGCCCCGGACAGCGGTGCGGCCGAGGAAGAACTGGCCGTGGCCTATAGCGATGAGCGGCTCGAAATCGGGTTTAACGCCAAGTATTTGCTCGAGATCGCCAGCCAGGTAGATCGTGAAAACGCGGTGTTCATGTTCAACTCCTCTGGCGATCCGACCTTGATGCGCGAAGGCACGGACGAAAGCGCCGTTTACGTCGTCATGCCGATGCGGGTTTGACCATTTCCGGTGCAGCCCACATCAGGAAAGGGGCGCCCTAAGTGCTGGCCCTGACAGAATTGATCCTGTCTCATTTCCGCTCGCATTTGCGGGCGGAATTGCATTTGGACGGACGTCCAGTGGCGCTCTTTGGTCCAAATGGCGCAGGCAAGACCAATATCCTTGAGGCGGTGTCGCTGTTTTCACCGGGCCGGGGCTTGCGGCGCGCGAGTGCCGCCGAAATGACCCGCCGACCTGAGGCGCTGGGGTGGAAGCTGAAGGCGGTCCTGCAGGCACCGGATCAGGCCTATGAGGTGGAAACCTGGTCCGAGGGAGGCGCTGCGCGGCAGGTTCGGATCGACAACAAAGCCTCGAATCAGATCGCGCTGGGAGAGATCTGCCGCGTGGTCTGGTTGATCCCTGCGATGGACCGGCTCTGGATCGAAGCTGCGGAAGGGCGCCGCCGGTTCCTGGACCGGATCGTGCTCAGCTTTGACCCGTCTCATGCGGAGGCAACGCTCACTTACGAAAAGGCGATGCGCGAACGCAACCGCCTGCTGAAGGACCAGAACCGCGACCCGGCCTGGTATAGGGTGCTCGAGGCTCAGATGGCCGAGGCTGGCCACCGGATCAACGCGGCGAGGGTCGCTGTCGTTTCTCTGCTGCAAGAGGCGCAAGGGCAGGCTGAAACAGCCTTTCCCGTCGCTGAATTGGAACTGATCCAAAGCGAAGGCACCATGCCAGACACCGAGGACGACCTGCGCGAGGCGCTGGCTGAAAGCCGCTTTCGCGATCTGGCGGCGGGGCGTACACTGGTTGGCCCGCATCGCACCGATCTGATCGGGACCTATGCCGCCAAGGGCGTACCGGCCCGCGATTGTTCGACCGGAGAGCAAAAGGCGCTTTTGGTTTCGCTGATCCTGGCCAATGCCCGCGCGCTGGCCCGTAAGGAAGGGGCGCCGCCCATCGTGCTGCTGGATGAAGTCGCCGCCCACCTGGATGCCACCCGCCGCGCTGCCCTTTATGATGAGATCTGTGCCCTTGGTGCGCAGGCCTGGATGACGGGGACCGAGGCGGAGCTGTTTGCCGAGATGGGCGCCCGTTCCCAGATGTTCGAAGTCACGGAGGCTGACAGCGGATCGGTTGTTGTGGGCCGGTCATGAGTCTGTCTCCTTGGGATCTTGTGCTCTATGCCGGGGCTCTGTTTGTGTTGTTCCTGACGCCAGGGCCGGTCTGGCTGGCGCTATTGGCACGGGCGGTGTCCGGCGGTTTTCATTCGGCCTGGCCGCTGGCGCTGGGGGTGGCCTGTGGTGATATCCTGTGGCCGCTGGTGGCTGTGGCGGGCATGTCCTGGCTGGTGTCGGAGTTTTCCGGGATCATGACAGCCCTGCGCTGGATCGCCTGCTTGATGTTCCTGTTCATGGGAATCACCCTGATCCGGCACGCGGGTGTGCGCATTCAGGAAAACAGCGCGCTGCTGCGGCCCGGTACCTGGGCGGGGTTCATGGCCGGGATTGCGGTGATCCTGGGCAATCCCAAGGCGATCCTGTTCTACATGGGGCTGCTGCCGGGGTTCTTTGATCTTTCGGCGGTGACTTGGGTGGATGTGGTCGCGATCGTGACGCTGTCCTTCATGGTGCCGCTTTTGGGCAACTTGGCACTGGCAGCGCTGGTGCACCGGGTGCGGGCGCTCCTGTCGTCACCTCAGGCGCTCAAGCATGTGAACAGGGTCTCTGGCGTCTTGCTGATCTGCGTTGGGTTGATCATTCCCTTCTCATAACGGCTGGATCAGTCGGGCGGGGCAAGCCAGGCCTCAAGGAAGGGGCGCAGCGCCTCAAGCGGGGTTGTGGTGTTTGGGCTGGCCATACAGAACCAGATGGCAATCACCTGATTGAGAAAGGCCTGAATGCCCTCAGCAAGGAAATCCGGGGCGCAATCGCGGCGCACCTCCCCGGCTTCCTGCAGTGCCGCGATCCACCCAGCCCATATCCCGATCTGCCGATAGAAGCTCTCGGTTATGACCTCGTCCGTTTCTGTTCCGGTTGAGCCTGAATAGCGCAGCAAGAGGTCAAAGATCACCCGATCCCCTGCGACATAGTCAAGCAAGGGGGCAAGGCGCTGGAGCAGCATCTCGCGGCTCTCCGGGATGCCTGCCGCCTCCATCTCGTCGAGAAAACGCATCACCTCGGCGCCGATCAGAACCGCCAAAAGACCATCCTTGTCGCGAAAGTGAGAGAACAGCGTTCCCTTGGCCACGCCCGCACCTGTGACGACATCGTCGACCTTGAGACCGCTGTAGCCGTGTACCGAGACCAGTTCGGCGGTGACCTCAAGCAGTTTGGCCCGGGTTTCGAGGCGTCGTTTCTGGGGTTGTCGGGGCATCGGACATCCTTGCGCAAAAATATTTGACCGGGGTCAATTTAAATATTGACCGAGGTCATTTTGTGAGTCATTAAACTGACCAAGGTCAATTTAGTTGTAGGAAGTGCAAAATGTCCACCAAGAAAATCATCATCCTGAACGGCCACCCCGGCGACACCTCCCTGTCGAAATCTCTCTGCGATGCCTATGCGGCCTCGGCCAAGGCAAAGGGGCACGCGGTGCGCTATCACGATATCTCGGCCATGGAGTTCGACATGGACTACGGGCAGGGCGGCTACAGCAATCCCAAGCCGCTGGAGCCGGATCTGGAAGCCTTTCTTGAAGATCTGGAATGGGCGGATCACGTGGTGGTGGCCACGCCTCTGTGGTGGGGAGCGATCCCGGCCAAGCTGAAAGGCATCTTTGACCGCGCGCTCTTGCCTGGCCGTACATTTGACACGCGCAACACAAATATGTTCGGCGTTCCGGCGCCAATGCTGACCGGCAAGACGGCGCGTGTCTTGCTGACGTCGGACACGCCGTCTTTGTTCCTGAGGCTTATCTATGGCAACGCGATCAAGAAGATCATCAGCCGACAGATCCTTGGCTTTGTTGGTGTAAAACCGACCCGGTTTTCCTCCTTTGCGCCGGCGACAGATGCGGGCGGAAAGAAGGTTGAAGGCTGGCTGCAAAAAGTCGCCGGCCTGGGGGCAAAAGCGGCCTGAAGAGCCAAAGAAAAAGGGGCGCCTGCGCGTGACATTCCCCCCCGGACTGCGTATAAAATCCGAAAGTAAAAACAGGAACGCGCGAATGTCCGGAAACGAGCACGCCCCCACCGAATATGGTGCGGATTCCATCAAGGTTCTCAAAGGCTTGGAGGCTGTCCGCAAGCGTCCCGGCATGTATATCGGGGACACCGACGATGGATCGGGTCTGCACCATATGGTGTATGAGGTCGTCGACAACGGCATCGACGAGGCGCTGGCGGGTCACGCTGACGCTGTCACCGTGAAAATTCACCCGGATTCCAGCGTCTCGGTCAGCGACAACGGGCGCGGGATTCCGGTGGATATCCACGCAGAAGAAGGCGTTTCGGCGGCTGAGGTCATCATGACCCAGCTGCATGCGGGCGGCAAATTCGACAGCAACTCCTACAAGGTTTCCGGTGGCCTGCACGGTGTGGGTGTTTCGGTTGTGAACGCCCTGTCGGACTGGCTGGAGCTGCGCATCTGGCGGAACGGGAAAGAGCATATTGCCCGGTTCGAGCGTGGCGATACGGTCAAACACCTTGAGGTCGTGGGCGACTGCGGTGATCGGACTGGCACCGAGGTGCGTTTCCTGGCGTCGACCGATACGTTCTCGAACCTCGAATACTCCTTCGAGACGTTGGAAAAACGCCTGCGGGAGCTGGCCTTTCTCAACTCGGGCGTGCGGATCATTCTGATCGACGAGCGGCCCGCAGAGCGGCTTGAGACCGAGTTGTTCTATGAGGGCGGCGTCAAGGAGTTCGTGAAATACCTCGACCGCTCCAAAAGCCCGGTTATGGATGCCCCGATCTATATTGTCGGGGAAAAGGACGACATCGGCGTCGAAGTGGCGATGTGGTGGAACGACAGCTACCACGAAACCGTGCTGCCCTTTACCAACAACATCCCCCAGCGTGATGGCGGCACCCATGTGGCGGGCTTCCGGGGCGCGCTGACGCGGACCATCAACAACTATGCGCAGTCCTCCGGTATTGCGAAGAAGGAGAAGGTCTCCTTCACCGGGGATGATGCGCGCGAGGGGCTGACCTGCGTGCTGTCGGTCAAAGTGCCGGATCCCAAATTCTCCTCCCAGACCAAGGACAAGCTGGTCTCCTCCGAGGTGCGCCCGGTGGTGGAAAGCCTCGTGAACGAGAAACTGGCTGAATGGTTTGAGGAAAACCCCAATGAGGCCAAGCAGATCGTCGGCAAGATCATCGAGGCCGCCCTGGCCCGTGAGGCCGCTCGCAAGGCGCGTGAGCTGACCCGGCGCAAGACGGCGATGGATGTGAACTTCCTTGCCGGAAAGCTGAAAGACTGCTCTGAAAAAGACCCATCAAAGACCGAAGTTTTCCTCGTCGAGGGTGACTCGGCGGGTGGATCGGCGCAGACAGGGCGCGATCGTCAGACTCAGGCGATCCTGCCCCTGCGCGGTAAGATCCTGAACGTAGAGCGCGCACGCTTTGACCGGATGCTGTCATCCCAGGAGATCGGTAACCTCGTGATGGCGCTTGGCACCGGCATTGGCCGGGACGAGTTCGATATCTCGAAACTGCGCTACCACAAGATCGTCATCATGACGGATGCGGACGTGGATGGCGCGCATATTCGAACCCTGCTCTTGACCTTTTTCTACCGCCAGATGCCGGAACTGATCGAGGGTGGGTATCTCTACATCGCCCAGCCGCCGCTCTACAAAGTGGCGCGCGGCAAGTCCGAGGTCTATCTGAAAGACCAGGCGGCGCTAGATGACTACCTGATCCATCAGGGCGTCGAGGGCGCAGTGCTGAAGCTGGGAACCGGCGAAGAAATCATTGGCCAGGATCTGACCCGCGTTGTGGATGAGGCGCGCCAGCTGAAACGTGTCCTGGATGCTTTCCCGACCCATTATCCCCGTCACATCCTCGAGCAGGCCGCTGTTGCAGGCGCCTTTGTCCCGGGTGCCGTGGATGCCGACCTTCAGGGGGTTGCGGATCGCGTTGCCGCACGTCTGGATCTCATTGCGCTTGAATATGAGCGTGGCTGGCAGGGCCGCATCACCCAGGATCATGGCATCCGTCTGGCCCGCATCCTGCGCGGAGTCGAGGAAGTGCGCACGCTGGACGGTCCGATGCTACGCTCCGGCGAGGCTCGCAAAACCGGTAGTTTCACCAAGAGCCTGCAAGAGATCTACGGACAGACCGCGACCCTGGTGCGCAAGGATCGCAGCCAAATGATCCACGGGCCGCTGGGCTTGTTGCAAGCGATCCTGGAAGAGGGGGAAAAAGGCCTGTCGTTGCAGCGCTACAAAGGTCTGGGCGAAATGAACCCGGATCAGCTGTGGGAAACCACGCTAGATCCGGATGCCCGCACCCTGTTGCAGGTGCGCGTGGATGATATGGTCGAGGCGGACGACCTTTTCACCAAGCTGATGGGCGATGTTGTCGAGCCGCGTCGTGAGTTCATTCAAAAGAATGCTCTGAGCGTCGAAAATCTGGATTTCTGAACGTGTGCGTGGGGTGGTCGGCCTTTGGCGGATCACCCCACGTCGGCCAGCCGGTTCAGTTCTTTCTCGATGCTGAGCTGTTGGGCAATCCAGGCCGCGAACATCTTGATCAGCTCAAGGTCACCGGCCTCAAAAGGGGCGCGTGTTTCCGGAGATGTGAAGTTGACGGTCCCAAAAAGTTCGCCATCCACGATCAGGGGCACGCCAATATAGGTCTCCAATACAAAGAGGCTATAGCAGGGGTGCGGTGCGCAACCGTTGTCCTTTGAGGAATTACAGGCCACCGGACCGTTTTCCGCCAACACCTTGGCGCAGCAGCAATTATCGATTTTGAACCGGCTGCCTCGCTCGATCTCGGCAATATCGGAATAGCTGTAAAGAACGGTGTAGTCGTCGCTTCTAACCCAACTCACCAACCCGGAGTCTGTATTAAAATGCTCGCAGCCCATTTTCAGAATTGCGCGGATTTTCTCATCCGTTCCACGGCATTGATCAGATGAAACCTTGAAGAGTTTGCTCATCAGGCGCTCGACCGCGCGTGTTTTGGACACGTCCCGGGTTATACCAAAAAAGCCCAGGATGCCGCCGTTCGAATCCCGCATTGGGCCACCCGTTGTTTCGCCCATAAACACTTTGCCATTCGAGCGACGATATTCCCTTTCATAGTTGTGCTGCGTCGTAATGCCGGACTGTCCGACAAGTGCCTTGCCAACATCCAGGAAGTCGGCTTCGCAGGTGTAGAGCATTGCCGAACTATTGCCGATCAACTGATCGATTGAATAGCCGAACATCGCCAGTGCCGAGTTGTTTGCCCAAACAATGCGCCGGTTTTCATCCGCCACAATAACGGCCTCCGGGAGGTCCCGAAATAGACTTGGAATAGAGACTTTTCCCAGCTTTATGTTTGCGGCTTCATCGGGGCGATTTTGTAGCTCGGTCGCGCCTTCGACCATGGATGTCACCTCTTCCCCAAGGTTTTCAAAATTTAACAGCGAAAAATGCGCCAATGCCGGGCTTTTTCAGTGAAATGTACTGTTCGCCGGAATTCATATGCAGTTCACTTTATCAAAATGAAAAAGAAGGCTTCCAAATGCAAGAATAAATTCCACCTATGGTGGTTTATTTTCGGGTGTCTTGAGCTTCTAGGTGTTGCGCGCTTTACGCACGGCGCGCGCTCTTAAAGGGCAATTGTCCCCAAGTGCTCTTCGCCGCGGGCACGGGCCAGTTGCATCTGCTTTTGTCGTTCACGAAAACGCGCCTTGTCGGCCTCGGATGTCTTATCAATACATTGGTGACAGGAGACCCCCGCCTCGTATTCGGGGCGGTTCCGGTCCTGCGGCAAAAGGGGGCGCCGACAGCCGTGGCACAGCGCGTGCGGACCCTCTTTCAAGCCGTGGCCAACGGAGACCCGATTGTCAAAGACGAAACATTCGCCTTCCCAGGTGCTGCGGTCTTCCGGTACTTCTTCCAGGTATCGAAGAATGCCGCCCTTAAGATGGTAGACCTCTGGCACGCCTTGGCCCAACAGGTAGTTGGTCGATTTCTCACACCGGATACCGCCGGTGCAGAACATGGCGACCCGCTTGTTGTGAAAGCGCTCCTTGTTCTCTTCCCACCAGGCGGGAAATTCGCGGAAGCTGGCAGTCTTGGGGTCGATGGCGCCTTCAAAGGTGCCGATCGCGACCTCGTAGTCATTGCGGGTATCTATGACCACCACGTCATCCGAACGGATCAGATCGTTCCAGTTCTCCGGCTCCACATAATGACCGACACGCGCCTTCGGGTCTACGTCCGGTTGGCCCATGGTCACGATCTCTTTCTTGAGGCGGACTTTCATGCGGCCGAAGGGGGCGTCTTCGCTGGTGGCTTCCTTCCACTCCAGATCGGCGCAGCCGGGCAGGGCGCGTATATGGGCAAGCACGGCGTCGATGCCTGCGCGTGGTCCCGCAATTGTGCCGTTTATGCCTTCCCGGGCCAGCAGCAGTGACCCTTTGACATTCTGTGCAGTGCACAGCTCAAGGAGCGGAGCCCGCAAGGCAGCGGGATCGATAAAACGGGTGAAGTGATAAAGGGCAGCGATCGTGTACATGACCTGCCTTTACACCAGAGTGTGAATTTGCCGCAAGACGGGGTGACGGGATCGCCACAAGTTACGGCGAAAATCAGCCCTGCGCCTTGGATGGGGCAACAACGGGTGACTTTGCGGGACGTTGCGGCGACCATGCATTGACCGGTTGTCCGACGCAGCTTACCGGTAGGGCGGGAACAAAGGAGGGATTTATGGCACATGCGGCCCATTCCGCGGCTCTGATCGTGATTGATGTGCAGAATGATTTCTGTCCTGGAGGCGCGCTTGCCGTTCCCGGTGGAGACGACGTCGTAGCGCCGATCAATGCGATGATGGAGAGGTATGAAGCAGTCGTCCTTACGCAGGACTGGCATCCGGCAGGGCATTCGTCTTTTGCGTCCAGCCATGCGGGCAAAGCCCCCATGGAAATGATCGATCTGCCCTATGGTCCCCAGGTTCTTTGGCCGGACCATTGCGTACAGAACACATCCGGAGCCGCCTTTCACAAGGATCTGCGGCTGGATGGGGATCTGATCATCCGCAAGGGGTTTCGCCCGGCCGTCGACAGCTATTCAGCCTTTTTCGAGAATGACAAGGTCACCCCTACGGGACTTGAGGGATATCTGCGCAACCGCGGGATTGGCGCAGTGGCTCTGGTTGGTCTGGCCACCGATTTTTGTGTGGCCTATTCCGCCCTGGATGCAGCGCGGCTTGGCTTTGAGGTCCAGGTCCATCTTGCGGCCTGTCGCGGAATAGATCTGCAAGGCTCGCTGGCCAATGCCCTGACCTCCATGAAGGACGCCGGAGTGGAGCTTGTCTGATTTCCTGACTTCTGGACATAGGGTTAGGGGTTCTTAAAGAGAGGGTCGTTTATCAATAACGCTGATTTAATTTCGCAGGTTATACCGATGACTGAGCAGCGCATGTCTGGCAACGGGCCGCTGACAAACCACTACCGACGTTATAGCTCCGTCGGTTTGCTGGATCGCTATTCCAAAGGCCGCATCAATGGTCTTGGAGCGCGCATTGCGTTCTGTGCTGCAGTGTGTGTGGCTCTTGGCATCCTGATCTCGCCAATCGTCGCACTGATCAGCTTTCTTGCTACAACGATTCCGGACCTGATTGATTGCATGTATCTCGGACGAGCGCGATGGAAACTGCGTCGCCATGCCATCTCGGAGCATAAGGTTCGGATCTTCAGTTTGTTTACGGCGATGCTGCATGCCATCGGCCTGACCGTCGGGGCAACGGCGCCAGTCTGGGCATTTCTGGTTCCCTTTAGCGGCGTCGAGAGTGTTCATGAATACGATCAGCTTTTCTCGATCGGTTTGCTGACCAGCGCCGCTCTCAATGCAGGTCTTCTGTTCCCCTTCCATCGAACGGCCGTCGCGATACGGCTTTTGATTTACCTGCTTACGCCAGTCTCGGTCATCATGGTTCGCGGCCCTGTCCTGGGAGGTGATGTGGATGATACGCGGCTTCACCTCCTGGCGCTCTGTATCTTTTTCGGCTCCCTTCTGTGGCTCTTGTCTTTTTCGACACGAAACTTTCACCGGACGCGGAGCAGTCTTCTGGCCCAGGCTCTTCAGCGCCAAGAACTCGAGACGGCGTATCAGCGCCTTTATGCGCAACAGCTGGAGACGCAACGTCTGGCCCTTGTCGCACGGCATGCCAATGACAGCGTCATGCTGATGGATCAGGTCGGCAGGATCATCTGGGTAAATGATGCCTTCGTCCGCATTACCGGTTGGAGCGCAGAGGAAGCCATTGGACGCAATCCCGGTGAACTTTTGAATCATCCCGAAACAGATTCCGAAGCCATCCGGATTGTCGAAGAGGGCCGCTTGAAAAAGGCGCCCTTCCGGGTGCAGGTGCTTAACCAGCGCAAGGATGGCTCAAAGATCTGGATCGAAACCAACCAGGTCCCCATGCTGGACGACAAGGGTGAGGTGGCCACTTATATTGCCGTTGAGCGCGATATCACCGAGGCCAAGGAATACGCAGTCACGCTAGAGAAGGCGCGTCGCGCTGCCGAAGACGGTGCCCGCGCGAAGTCCGAGTTCCTGGCCACGATGAGCCACGAGATTCGCACACCCATGAACGGGGTGATCGGAATGGCGCAGTTGCTGGAGGATACCGAGCTTGATTCCGATCAGCGTCTTTATGCAGAGACAATTGTCAGTTCCGCGCGCACGCTGCTTGACCTGATCAATGACGTGCTTGATCTGTCGAAACTGAATTCTGGCGAAGTCTCTCTGGATGCAGAGGATTTCAACCCACGCCAGTGCTTTGAAAATACGCTTCGTCTGCTGCAGTCTCAGGCGGAGGCAAAGTCACTGGATGTTGTTTTCGCCTGTGACAACAGCGTTCCAGAAGTCGTGAACGGTGATGATCGCAAACTGGTCCAGATCCTCACCAATCTCGTGGGGAATGCTATCAAGTTTACCGAGGCTGGAAAGGTCGAAATTACCCTGAAAGGGGCACCTGTTGCGCAAGGGAGTGAGCTTGTTTTTGAGGTCCGGGATACGGGAATCGGGATCAAGGAGGAGATGCTCTCCAAGATCTTTGAACGGTTCTCGCAAGCGGATGCGGCCATCAGCCGCCGGTTCGGTGGCACCGGGTTGGGGCTGGCGATCTGCCGCCGCCTGACCATCGCGATGGGGGGGGATATCTCGGTAACTTCCAAACCGGGACATGGGTCGTGTTTTACGGTTCGCTTGCCCTTCGCTCCACCAAAGACGCAAGGGGTCGCGGCCCGTGCAAGATCAGAAGCAGATCTGAACAGCGCGATGACAAAGGTTGCCCTAAAGGGAATGCGGCTGCTGGTGGCCGAGGACAACCGGGTCAATCAAATCCTGGTTCAAAAATTCCTCAAGGATTTCCCGATCGATATTGAGATTGCCTCTGATGGAGCCGAGGCAGTGGAGCGAGCTGAGACCTTCCTGCCTGACATCATTCTCATGGATATGAGCATGCCAGTGATGGACGGGATCGAGGCAACACGGGCCATAAGGGCGCAATCCTTCCGTCAGCCGGTCATCATCGCTTTGACGGCCAATGCATTTGACACGGACAAGGCGGATTGCCTTGAGGCAGGAATGGATGAGTTCCTCACCAAACCGATCAGCAGGCCCCAGTTGATCGAAGCCTTGCTGTCATATGGGCGGCGTGGCCAGCGGCGGCGCGCGGGCTGATTTTCTTTGCGCCTCGCGTGGGCCTGCCCTATCACGTTGAGAAACCAACAGAACGAGGCTGCCGGTGGATATTGCAACCCGCGTTTACAATCACAAGTGGAAGATCGACCCGATCATCCGTTCGTTGATCGATACTGATTTTTACAAGCTTCTGATGTGCCAGTCCGTTTTCCGAACCAAACCGGATACCGAGGTCACGTTTTCTCTTATCAATCGGTCTTCCCATGTCCCTTTGGCGCGGTTGATTGACGAGGGCGAGCTGCGTGAACAGCTTGATCACATCCGCTCCCTGTCGCTTTCGCGCGGCGAAAGCACGTTTTTGCGGGGCAACACGTTTTACGGCAAACGCCAGATGTTCCGCCCGGATTTCATGGAATGGTTCGAGGGCTTGCGCCTGCCGCCCTATCATCTTGAGCGCAAGGGTGATCAATACGAGCTGACCTTTGAGGGCAAGTGGCACGAGGTGATGCTGTGGGAAATCCCGGCGCTGGCGGTTCTGATGGAACTGCGAAGTCGCGCGGTGCTGAACGACATGGGGCGGTTCGAATTGCAGGTGCTATACGCGCGGGCCATGACGCGAGTCTGGGAAAAGATCGAAGCCCTGCGCCAGATCGACGGTCTGTCGATCGCCGATTTCGGCACTCGGCGGCGGCATGGCTTTCTGTGGCAGGACTGGTGCGTGCAGGCGATGATCGAAGGTTTGGGGGGCAAGTTCACCGGCACCTCCAATTGCCTCATCGCCATGCGGCGCGAGGTCGAAGCAATCGGCACCAATGCGCATGAATTGCCCATGGTCTACTCTGCTCTGGCTGAAACCGACGAAGAACTGGCCCGCGCCCCCTATGATGTCTTGTCCGACTGGCATGAGGAGCATGAGGGCAACCTGCGGATCATCCTGCCCGATACTTACGGCACCAAGGGCTTCTTGGAGCATGCACCCGATTGGCTTGCCGGCTGGACGGGTATTCGCATCGACAGTGGCGATCCGGCGGCGGGCGCCGAGGTGGCGATCAAATGGTGGCAGGAGCGCGGAGAGGATCCGGCGCAAAAGCGGGTTATTTTCTCAGACGGCCTGGATGTGGAGAAGATCGCCGAGTTGCACGCGCAGTTCGCAGGGCGGGTGAAGGTCTCATTCGGCTGGGGCACGCTGCTCACAAATGATTTCCGCGGGCTTGTGCCGGGAGACAGGCTGGCGCCGTTTTCGCTGGTCTGTAAGGCGATCAGCGCCAATGGGCGCCCGACCGTGAAGCTCTCGGACAACCCGGAAAAGGCAATGGGTCCGGCCGGGGAGGTCGCTCGCTACAAACGTGTCTTCGGGGTTGGTGCTCAGCAGAGGATGGAGGTCATCGTCTGACGTGCCTCAGGGACAGGGAGCTCCCGCGCGGATCACATGCATGAAACATGCAAGCTCTCCCCTTGGGCCCGGCAGGCCGCGCCGAAGGCGCGGCCTGCCCCCTCGCGATGCGCAAGGCGCAGCGCAATACCTCTTGCCGGACGCCTAACCTTATCCGTGATAAGCTGCGACGGTTTTGAGTTGTGAGAACCCATAGAGCGCTTCAAAGCCTTTTTCGCGTCCATGGCCGGATTTGCCGACACCGCCAAAGGGCAGTTCAACCCCGCCGCCCGCGCCGTAGTTGTTGAGGAAGACCTGACCAGCGCGCAGCTTCTTGGCCAGTCGCATTTGGCGGGCTCCATCACGGGACCAGACGCTTGCCACCAGACCGTAGTCTGTGGAGTTGGCGATTTCGACGGCCTCTTCTTCACTGTCGAAGGGGATCAACACTTGGACAGGGCCAAAGATCTCATCCCGTGCCAGGGCATGGTCTGGCGGCACATCTGCAAACAGTGTCGGGCGCACGTAGGCACCCGCATCCGGCGCGCCTTCGACAATCTGTCCTTGCGCCGCGATGCTTAGGTCTGCGCCCTTTGCCAGGAACCCTTCGACGATTTCTTTCTGGCGGGCCGAGATCAGCGGGCCGAGGCGTAGATCGTCTGAGGCGGGTCCAACTGTCAGCACCTCATAGGCGGCGGCCATCCGCGCTTTCACGTCTTCATAGACGCCGCGTTGGACCAGAATGCGAGAGGAGGCAGAGCAGGTCTGACCTGCATTCTGGATCCCGGCATTCACAAGGAAGGGGAGCGCCGCGTCTAGATCAGCGTCATCGAAGACCAGTTGCGGCGACTTGCCGCCCAGCTCCAGCGTCACCGGCACCACGTTCTTGCCAGCGGCCTGCTGTACCAACGCACCAGTGGCGACCGAGCCGGTGAAGGAGATGTGATGCACACCCGGATGCGCAGTCAGCGCTGCGCCCGCCTCGGCGCCAAGGCCCGGCACCACGTTCAGCGCACCGTCCGGCAAGCCGGCATCCCGCGCCAACTGGGCAAAGGTCAGGGCCGTGAGGCAGGCCTCTTCGGCGGGTTTCAGAACGCAGGCATTGCCCATGGTCAGCGCCGCGCCGACAGAGCGGCCAATGATCTGCATCGGGTAGTTCCAGGGCACGATATGGCCCGTGACACCGTGCGGTTCGCGCAGGGTGTAGACCGTGTAGCCATCTAGGTAGGGGATGGTCTCGCCATGTACCTTGTCCGCTGCGCCGCCGTAGAACTCGCAATAGCGCGCCAGGGCCACGGCGTCAGCGCGGGCTTGTGTCAGGGGTTTGCCCACATCCATGGCTTCAAGGGTTGCCAGTTCATCGACACAGTCCAGCACCAGTTGGCCCAGGCGGGTCAGGATGCGGCCGCGCTCAAGGGCGCTCATGCTGCCCCATTCGCCATTAAGCGCGGCCTCGGCTGCCTTGACGGCAGCGTCAATGTCTTCGCTGCCGCCACGTGCGATCTGGCAGATCTCGGCACCGGTCGATGGGTTGATCAGCGGTAGGGTGGCGCCGCTGGCGCAGGGTTTCCAGCCGTCGCCAATGAGGCAAAGGCTAGGGTCGAAACGCGAAGTCGTCTTTTCGGTCATATCTAGGGTCCTGTGGTCTGCCCAGACGCCGGATCGGCAATCTGGAAAGAGTAGCTTTTGCTTTGAAACTCAGTGAAAGGCGCGCCTTCCCGTAGGTCGATGACACCTGGTAGGATGCTGAGGCAGGTGCCCCAAAAGGCGAGCGCGGATTGCGATTGTGCGGAAATCCCCATGCGCCAGTAGCCGGGAAATTCCTGCAAGAGGATCCGGGCAGCTTCCTGCCCGTGGCCAAGACGGCGATGAGGCGTGAAGATCGAGAATTCGGACAGCTCGCGCCGGTCGTCCGGCAGGTTCAGCACCAAGGCAAAGCCGATCCTTTTTTCATCGTTCACGATCCAGAAGGCGGTGACATCCTTGCGGTGCAGCATCTGTTTTGCCCGGCTGCCGGGATCAATACGGGCCTTGCTGGCGGTCTCTTCGAAATAGGCGGCCAGAACGCTGGTCAGGACCGCCTGCTCTTTGGGTAGTATGAGCGACAGTGTCAGGCTCATGCCGCCCCCTGTTCAAGGTCGGGCAGCACGGGTGCCGCTGCGATCAGGGATTGAGTGTAAGGGTGTTGCGGCGTGGCAAAGACGTCCTCGGTGGCACCTTCTTCGACGATCTGTCCTTTTTTCATGACAAGGCAGCGGTCGGTGATGGTGCGCACAACCGACAGATCGTGGCTGATGAAGAGGTAAGTGAGTGAATAGGCATCGCAGAGTTCGACCAACAGGTCGAGGATCTGCGCCCGGACCGAAACATCCAGCGCCGACACCGCCTCGTCAAAGAGGATCAGCTCAGGCCGGGTGATCAGGGCGCGGGCAATGGCGATGCGCTGGCGCTGCCCGCCCGAGAACTGGTGGATGTATTTTTGGGCGTCATCCGGGGTCAGCCCGACGGCGGTCAGGGTTTCGGCAATCAGATCCGCGCGGGCGCTGCCGCTGGGCGGGTCGGGCAAGCTGTAGAACGGTTCGGTGATCAGCCGCTCGACCCGGTGGCGCGGGTTGAAGCTGCCAAAGGGATCCTGAAACACCACTTGCATTTTGCGGCGCTGATCGGGGGTGCGGTCTGTGGTGACACCCTCTCCATCCAGCAGGATCTGCCCGCCTTGCAGCGGCTCAAGCCCTAGAATGGCCCGTGTCAGGGTCGATTTCCCGCAGCCGGATTCGCCCACCAGACCCAGCCGCTCGCCCCGTTTCAGGGTGAAGGAGACCTCGTTCACGGCGCGGTAATGGCCTTGCGGGCCAAAGAGGGATGTGCGCGGGAGCTTATAGTCACGCACCGCGCTTTTGACCTCAAGCAGCGGGTCAGCTGCCGGAACCTCGGGCAGGGAGACTTCATGGGCAGAGGCGGCAAAGAGCATCTTTGTATAGGGGTGGCTCATGTTCCTGAGCAGCCAATCCGTGGCGCCGGTCTCAACCACCTCGCCGTGGCGCATGACGACGATCCGGTCGGCGAGATCTGCCACCACCGCCAGATCGTGGGTGATGATCAAAAGACCCATGCCGAATTCCTGCACGAGGTCTTTCAGCAGATCGAGAATTTGCGCCTGTGTGGTCACATCGAGCGCCGTGGTCGGCTCATCCGCGATCAGTAACTTGGGGCGAAGGGCAATGGCCATGGCGATCACCACGCGTTGACGCTGACCGCCCGACAATTCATGTGGAAAGCGGCTGAGCGGGAAGCGGTCGGCTGGCAGACCCACGCGGTCCAGCATCTCTGCAGCGCGGGCTTCGGCCTCGGGCCTTGTCATGGCGTTGTGGATCAGGATGGTCTCCATCACCTGATCGCCGATCGTCTTGACCGGGTTGAGCGCGGTCATCGGTTCCTGAAAGACCATGCCGATGGACTGGCCGCGCAGGTCGCACATCTGCGCCTCTGATTGTTTCAGCAGATCGGTGCCTTCGAGCAGAATCTGCCCTGTCGTTGCGGTGCGCTCCGGTAAGAGTTGCATCACCGAAAAGGCGGTCATCGACTTGCCCGATCCGCTTTCGCCGGTGACGGCGACGATCTCACCGGCATCGACCGAGAGCGAAACGCCTTTCAGGATTGGGTGACTGCCGATGGAGAGGGTGAGGTTGTTGATCTCAAGAAGGCTCATGTGCGGGCCTCCCGCAGTTTGGGATCCAGCCAGTCGCGCAACCCGTCTCCCATCAGGTTGAGGCCAAGCACCGTCAGCACGATGGCCGACCCGGGAATGATCGCCAGATGTGGCGCAAGGCTGACCATGGTCTGCGCATCGGCCAGCATCCGCCCCCAGCTGGGCGTAGGCGGCTGCGCACCAAGACCCACATAGCTGAGGCCCGCCTCGGCCAGAATACCGAGGCTAAACTGGATGGTGCCCTGCACGATCAGAAGGTTCGCCACATTTGGCAGGATATGCTCAGCCGAGATGCGCGCAGCGCCCTTGCCAGCCACCTGCGCCGCGAGGATGAACTCGCGCTGCCACAGGGGCAGGGCGGCGCCACGGGTGACGCGGGCAAAGACCGGGATGTTGAAAATGCCGATGGCGATGATTGCATTGATGGCACCAGGGCCAAGGATGGCGGTGATCAGGATCGCGATCACCAGTGACGGAAAGGCAAAGACCAGATCGTTTCCGCGCATGATCAACTCATCGAGCCAGGATCCTTTGCGCGCGGCGGCGGTCAGGCCCAGAGGGATGCCGATGGCCATGCCGATCCCCACCGCGACCAGCGCAACAGCCAAAGAGGTGCGCGCGCCCACCATGATCATCGAAAAGATATCCCGCCCGAAGTGATCGGTGCCCAGCCAATGCACAGCTCCGGGGCGCTGCAGCTTTTCGGGGATGTTCATCGCCGTGTGATCAAAGGGTGTCCAGACATACGAGACCAGCGCCGCCAGGATCACCAGCGACGACAGGATCGCACCAAGAAGCAGATTGCGGCTCATGTGCGGCTCCTCAGGCGGGGGTCAACCAGCGCATAGGCCAGATCGACAAGGAAATTCACAGTGATCACTGCAAAGACCAGCAGCATCACCACCGATTCCACTACGATCAGATCGCGGGAGGAAATCGCCTGAAACACCAGCCGCCCCAGACCGGGCAGATAGAACACCTGTTCAATGATGATCGCCCCGGCCAGCAGGAAGGAAAACTGCAGGCCGATGATGGTCAGCACCGGGATCAGCGCGTTGCGCAGCCCATGCCGCCAAAGGGCCTGTCTGCGGCTTAATCCCTTGGCGCGGGCGGTGCGCATGAAGTCTTCGCCCAGGATATCGAGCAGGGCCGAGCGCATGACCCGCGCCAGAATTGCGGCCTGTGGCAGGGCAAGGGCAATTGCTGGCAGGGTCAGGGATTTCAGACCGGCGCCAAACCCGTCCTCCCAGCCTGCAAAGCCTCCGGCGCTGAACCAGCGCAGGTTGATGGCAAAGACCAGAACCAGAAGCATGGCAAACCAGAAGTTCGGGATCGCAACACCCAGCTGCGTGGCGCCCATCACAGCCATATCACCCGGTTTGCCCCGGCGCGCAGCTGCATAGATCCCGGCGGGAAAGGCGATCAGGGTCGACAGCGCCAGCGCATAAAGCGCAAGCGGCAGCGATACCCAAAGCCGGTCCGCGATCATTTCTGACACCGGCGTGCGGTAGGTGTATGAGGTGCCGAAATCTCCGGTAAGCATGCCGCCAACCCAGGTCAGGTAGCGCTGCAGTTTCGATTGATCGAGACCCAGTTCGCTGCGCAGGGCTGCGACGGTATCCGGCTGGGCATTGATCCCCAGCATGAACTCGGCAGGATCACCCGGAGCAATCTCGATGATGGCAAATATCACGACCGAGGCCACAGCAAGACTGAGGCACAGGGACAAGAGGCGTTTTAGGCTATATCGTATCATTATGAGGCACGCTAGAATCGCCCGGCGGCATGGTCCAGAGAAAGTCGTGTTTCTTTTTGGTTTGATGGCAGGTTTTTTGACCTCTGCTCCTCATGAAATCAGCCAGCATGCTACATTCGTGCGGCAAACGGCCAAGGCGGTTTGGTTTGCTCGAAAAATGGGCTAACTCACCGGGATGAAAGAACATCCTCAATTCATCGGGCATGAGATTTATCGCCATTCCAGCTATGGCGGATGGCATCCCTTGAGGGTGCCAAGGGTTTCGACGGTGATGGATCTGGCGCGGGCGATGGGGTGGCTGCCGGACGCGGCCTATGTAACCTCTCCCCGTGCCCGGCCTGCGGCGCTGGCGGCCTGGCATGCGCCGGAATACATCGCGGCCCTGCAGGAGGCCGAGCGCGCTCAAGCGGTCTCAGCCCAGATCAAGGCGCGCCATCACTTGGGCACGGTGTCAAACCCGGTCTTTTCCGAAATGTTCCGCAGGCCCGCAACCTCGGCCGGGGGATCGATCCTCGCCGGAGAACTGCTGGCGCGGGGCGGGGTCATCTACCATCCGGCGGGCGGCACTCATCATGGGCTGCCGGATCGGGCCAATGGGTTCTGTTATCTCAACGATCCGGTCCTGGCGATCCTGTCGCTGCGCCATCATGGAGCAGCGCACGGGCTGCTGCGCATCGCCTATGTGGACATCGACGCCCATCATCCTGACGGTGTGGAGCATGGGTTTGCAGGGGATCCCGACGTCCTGATGATCTCGGTGCATGAGGAAAACCTCTGGCCCAAGACAGGGCAGCTGGAAGAGGATGCAGGCGGATCGGCTCTGAACTTGCCGGTCCCGCGTGGTTTCAACGACAGCGAAATGGATCTGGTGCGCGAAGAGCTGATCCTGCCTGCCGTGGCGCAGTTCAAACCTGATGCCATCGTCCTGCAATGCGGCGCAGATGCAGTGCAAGAAGATCCGCAAGCGCATCTGGATCTGACGAACAATGCCCATTGGGCCGTGGTGAAATCGCTGATGGGGATGGCGCCGCGAGTCCTGGTGCTTGGCGGCGGCGGGTATAATCCGTGGTCCGTCGGGCGGCTTTGGAGCGGACTCTGGGCGACCCTATGCGGCGCTGAGATCCCGGAGCGACTGCCGCGCGAGGCCGAAGAGGTCCTGCGCGCGCTTGAGTTCAAGGGGCATCGTTTGGGCCGTAATCCGCCAGAGCACTGGTTCACCACACTGCGCGATGCGCCACGCGGCGGTGAAATCCGCGAGGTGATTCGCCAGAGGGTTGCCTACTTGCGCAGTCGGCGCGGCATTGACCAATAGAAAAGGGCGCACCGAGGCGCGCCCTTTGTTGTGTCTGACTTGAAATCTCAGTCGGCCCAGCTGACCGCCGTCAGGTCAGTGGCTTGGGTCGGCGCGTTGGACCAAAGCCCCTGAAGGTCGGCCTTGGCAACGCTTAGCGCCGCAAGCTGGAACAGGTAGCCGTTCACATAGTCATCGGCGATGATCTTTTGTGCCTCTTGCAGCATGGCGGTCCGCTTGTCCGGGTCCGTGGTGCCGTTGAGATCGGTCATCAGTTGCTGGAAGGCAGCGTTGTCATATTGGAAGTAGTATTCAGGGCGGGCATAGATGCCGATGTCCATTGGCTCGGTATGGCTGACGATGGTCAGGCCAAAGTTCTTGCCCCGGAATACGGTCTCAAGCCACTGAGCCCACTCCACATTGATGATCTCGGCCTTGATGCCAACGTTGGCCAGCTGGGCGGCGATGATCTCACCCCCGCGACGCGCGTATGACGGCGGCGGCAGGTGCAGCGTGGTCTCGAACCCGTCCGGCAGACCGGCTTCGGCAAGCAGCGCCTTGGCCTTTTCGGGATCAAAGGCGGACTGGCCCGTCAGATCCACATAGGCCGGGTTGTGCGGCGCAAAATGCGTGCCAATCGGCGTGCCATAACCGAACATGGCGCCATCGATGATGGCCTGACGGTCGATGGCATGGGCCAGCGCCTCGCGCACCTTCACATTGTCAAAAGGCGCCTGTTTGTTGTTGGTGGAGAGGATGGTCTCTCCCTCGGTCGAGCCCACCAGCACCTGAAAGCGCGGATCGGCCTCGAACTGGGGCAGGTTTTCTGGTGCCGGGAAACCCGCAAAGGCATCCACGTCTTCGGCCATCACAGCGGCAAAGGCGGCGGTCGGATCAGAGATGAACTTGAAGGTCGCTTTGTCCAGAACGGCGGGTGTGCCCCAATAATCAGCGTTCTTTTCCAGGTCGATGCGGTCGCCCTGCACCCAGCCTGCGAATTTAAAAGCACCGGTGCCCACGGGCGCGGTCTTGATGTCGTCGATGCTTTCGGGTGCCACGATCACCGCATCGCCCCAGGCAAGGTTAAAGAGCATATTGCCGTTGGGCTTGCTGAGGGTCAGTTGAACCGTCATCGGGTCAACCACGGTCACCTCGGCGATATCGGCAAACAGCGCCTTTTGTGCGTTGGTGCTGTCCTCTGCGCGGGCGCGGTCAAGGCTGAACTTCACGTCCTCGGCATCCATGGTGGTGCCGTCATGGAAGGTCACGCCCTCGTTCAGCATGAAGGTGTAGGTCAGCCCGTCTTCGGAGATCTCCCAGCTTTTGGCGAGGCCGGGAACCACCGACCCATCGCCCATGAAACGGGTCAGACCTTCGAAAACATTGGAATAAAGCACCTGATCGATGGCCCCAGCCGCGGCGCTGGTCGGGTCAAGATGTGGCGGCTCAAGTTGCAGACCAACGGTGATGCTGTCTTTGGCCAAAGCGGCTGCGGTGCTCAGCGCAAGGGCCGATCCGGCGGCGAAGAGGATGGATCTGAATGTCACTTTGAAACTCCCTGAGTTGGAACGGTGCCCTTTGATCCGGGCTTTTCATCAACTCTGTCCCGTTTTTGCGGAAGTAATCAAGAGGGTAAGTCCCTGAAAAAACGACAGAGAGCACATGAGTGCCACCAAGTGGACATTTCGCGCACTGGATGCTGCCACTGCGAAATGATAGCCGTGCGCAACCCGAACGAACCATGGGAAAAAGATGAGCGCCAACCTGCAGACAAAGGCCATCACGGCCGAAGATATCCGGGCCCGAAAAGGCAAGGAACCCATCGTCAGCCTGACCGCCTATACAACGCCAATGGCCACGCTGATGGACGAGGCCTGCGACTTTGTGCTGGTGGGCGACAGTGTCGGTATGGTGCTGCATGGGCTGCCCTCGACCCTTGGGGTGACCATGGAGATGATGATCCTGCACGGGCAGGCGGTTGCGCGGGGGCTGTCGCGCGCGCTCATGGTGATCGACATGCCCTTTGGCTCTTATGAAGAAGGACCGGCGCAGGCATTCCATAACGCCGCGCGCCTGATGCGGGAAACTGGCGCCGGTGCGGTCAAGCTGGAAGGCGGCGTCGAGATGGGTGAGACCATCCGTTTCCTGGTGAAACGCGGCATTCCGGTGATGGCGCATATTGGCCTCACGCCGCAGTCGGTGAACACGCTTGGCGGCTACAAGGTGCAGGGGCGCGATGCCGGAGCCGATGCGGTGATCGCCGACGCCCGCGCCGTGGCCGAGGCTGGGGCTTTTGCCGTGGTGCTCGAAAAGGTGCCGCAGGCTCTGGCGGATCGGATCACATCCGATATCGCGATCCCGACCATTGGCATTGGCGCTTCGGCAGGTTGCGATGGGCAGGTTCTGGTGGTGGATGACATGCTGGGCATGTTCACCGCCTTCAAGCCGAAATTCGTGAAACGCTACGCCGATCTTGGCCAGGCCGCCAAGGCCGCAATCGAAACCTATGCCGCCGAGGTGCGCGCCCGTAGCTTTCCCGCACCCGAACACGTCTTTGCAGACGCCCCTGCGACAAAGGACTGATCCGAGACATGACAGCTCTTATTCTGCGCCGACTGGCTGATCTGCGCGCAAAACACGCCACTTGGATTCGCACCGGTGAGGTGGTGGGCGTTGTTCCCACCATGGGCGCGCTTCATGCCGGTCACCTGTCTCTGGTGGAGGCGGCCAAGGCCGCCTGCGACCGGGTGATCGTGACCATCTTCGTCAATCCCAAACAGTTCAACAGCGCCGAGGATTTGGCAAAATATCCCCGCACCGAAGAGGCGGATGCCAAGAAGCTGGCGCCCTATGGTGTGGATGCTATCTATGTCCCCGAGCCCGATCAGATCTATCCCGACGGTTATGCCACATCAGTCTCGGTCGAAGGGATCACGGATGAGCTGGAGGGTACCTTCCGCCCAGGACATTTCGACGGTGTTGCCACGGTCGTGGCCAAGCTGTTCCTGCAGACCGGCGCCCACAAGGCCTTCTTTGGAGAGAAAGACTTTCAGCAACTCATGGTGGTGCGCCGCATGGCGCGGGATCTCGATATCCCGATCGAGGTCATAGGCTGCCCCACGGTGCGCGAAGCCTCGGGCCTCGCCATGTCCTCGCGCAATATGCGCCTGTCGGCTGAGGCCCTTGAAAAGGCAGGCCAGCTCTACCCGATCATGACCGATTGTGCCGCGCGCCTGGCGGCAGGAGAGGCATTCGAGCAGATCGAAGCGGAGGCCCGCGCGGCCCTGCAGGCAGCGGGCTTTGGAGAGGTCGAATATCTCGACCTGCGCTGCGCCGAAATGCTGGCACCGCTGCAGCGGCCAACCCGGCCCTCTCGACTTTTGGCGGCAGTATGGCTCAATGACGTGCGGCTTATCGACAATATCCCGGTTCCCGAACTAAGTGATTAGTAGGGGCTGGTCGCGCTAACAGGTTTGCGTCTAAAGTCTGCCCTCAGAACGATAGGAGAGAGGGCAGGAGATGAGTTACATTCTGGCGATCGACCAGGGCACCACCTCAACACGGGCGATCTTGTTTGATGACAAGATGCAGGTTGCAGGCAGCGCCCAGCAGGAATTCCCGCAATATTTTCCGCAGGCGGGCTGGGTCGAGCATGATCCAGAGGAGATCTGGTCGTCAACGCTTGAGGTCTGTCGCCGGGTGATGGCCGAGCAGGGCGTGACGGCCGCGCAGATTGCCGCCGTTGGCATCACCAACCAGCGTGAAACCACCGTTGTCTGGGACCGTGAAACCGGGCAAGCCATCCACAAGGCCATTGTCTGGCAGGATCGCCGTACCTCGGCCATCTGCGAAGAGTTGCGCGCTGCGGGGCACAGCGATCTGGTGCACCGAACCAGCGGTCTGCTACTCGATCCCTATTTCTCGGGCACCAAAGTGAAGTGGATCCTCGATACCGTGCCGGGCGCTCGTGCCCGGGGCGTCGAAGGCAAGCTGATGTTTGGCACCATCGACAGTTTCCTGATCTGGCGTCTGACGGGTGGTGCCTCTCATGTGACTGACGCGACCAATGCGTCGCGCACGCTGATGTATGATATCCGCAAGGGCGGTTGGAGCGCAGAGATTTGCGAGATCCTGGACATACCGATGGATATGCTGCCCGAGGTCAAGGACTGCGCCGCCGATTTTGGCGTTGTCGAGGCTGTGCATTTTGGCGGCGAAATCCCGATCCTGGGCGTGGCGGGGGATCAACAGGCAGCCACAATTGGTCAGGCCTGCTTTGAGCCGGGCATGATGAAGTCCACCTACGGCACGGGGTGCTTTGCGCTGCTCAACACCGGGGAGACGCCGGTCGAATCCCGCAACCGCATGCTGACCACCATCGCCTATCAGCTGGATGGAAAGCCGACTTATGCGCTGGAAGGGTCGATTTTCATCGCGGGCGCAGCGGTGCAATGGCTGCGTGACGGGCTTGGCATCATTGGCTCCGCTCAGGAAAGCGGAGGGCTCGCCGCCTCGGCGGACCCGGGGCAGGATGTGATCCTGGTGCCAGCATTCACCGGCCTTGGCGCACCCTATTGGGAGCCGGACTGCCGGGGCGGTATGTTTGGCCTCACCCGCAGCTCGGGCCCTGCGGAATTCGCGCGTGCCGCCTTGCAGAGCGTCGCCTTTCAGACCCGGGATCTTTGGGAAGCGATGCGGGCTGACTGGGAGGGCGCTGCAGGGGGCGCGGAAAGCACCGTCACCTTGCGTGTTGATGGTGGTATGAGCGCCAGCGACTGGACCATGCAAAGCCTGTCGGACATTCTTGGCGCGGCAGTGGATCGTCCGGTCATGCAAGAAACGACGGTTCTGGGCGCCGCTTGGCTGGCGGGAATGAAAGCTGGCCTCTATCCAGACAAACAAGGCTTCTCAGAGACTTGGGCGCGGGACCGTCAGTTTCGTCCCGCGATGGAAGAGGGGCAGCGCGAGGCCGCCTATGCGCGCTGGAAACGCGCGGTGCAGGCGGTGATTGGAGTATAGAGATCAGATCCTTTCACCAAACCGGTGGGCTCCCGCGCCCGCAGGTGCTTTGCCTGCGGCAACGCCCCTATGGCGGTCTTGGGCCCGGCGCCGCGCTGATGCGCGGCGCGGTCACGCCAGGGGAGATAGAGCCGATTCGGGTCAAGGGCCGCATCTTGCGGCCACGCCATAGGCGTGGTTCACCCTTGAGGCGACTCGGCTGGGAACATCAGACTTGAAATCGCGCTTTCAGGGCAGACCTGCCCCTGAAAGCCATCTCAGCAGTCCTTCTTGCGCTGCACATCGTGCAGCGCTCGGCCCAACCCGAAGTGCGTCATCTTTGATGATGCGCCAAAGGGGCGGGAGTGCACCCAGGGGCCTCAGGTGACGCGGGCGCCTTCCGCTATGGTGCGCGGGCGGGCGTTCAGCTCATCAATGCTAAAGCCGGCGATCGATTTGTACTTGGCGGCGTGCTCTGCAAGGCTTTTCCTTGAGACAACGTCCTCAACGGTGTCAAAGTCACCGGCGCAAAGGTCCTCAATCATCTGAAGAACTGCATCGGGTCCGCCAGCGGTACGGTTTGCAAGACCAACATTTGTCGTGAGGGGGCGCACCTCGGCTTCATAGGCTTCCAATGCGGTGCGCGTTACACCGTACTTCAGCAGGGCAACGCCGATAAGCCGGGCATCCAGAATGGCCTGGCTGGCACCGTTGGAGCCGACCGGATAGGTCGGGTGGGCGGCATCGCCCATTAAAGTTACGGCGCCGTCCGTCCATTTCTCAAGCGGGTCCCGGTCCACCATCGGGTACTCATAGACGACCTCTGCTCCGCGAATTAGGCCAGGCACGTCAATCCAGTCGAAACGCCATTCCTCGAAATGACCTACAAAATCACTGATGTCCGCCGCGCGATTCCAGTCTTCCTTTTTCCATTCGGAGTCCGGGTCAAAGCTCTTTTCAGCGATCCAGTTTATTGTCGCGATGCCAGTCTCATCAGGGTCCGAAATCGGATAGGCCACCATCCGCAACGCGTTGTGCCCGATCATGCACATGGCGCCACCCCCATTCCAGACTGGCCCGGGTGTGGTGGCACGCCACAGGATGCGACCATTCCAGATCGGCTCCCCCTCATTTGGATACATCTGTTTCCGCAGGGCAGAGTGGATGCCATCGGCCGCAATAAGCAGCGTGCCATCCATACGGCGTCCGTCGGACAGCAAAAGTGCGGCCCCGTCAGCCGTGTGTTCAAACCCTGCCGCGCGGGCGCCAGTGGATATGCAGCCCGGTCCGGCCCGTGCAATCAGCGCCTCATAGAGCATCATCTGCAGGGCGCCGCGATGAACCGAGTATTGTGGCCAGGCGTAGCCCGCTTCCAGGCCGCGTGGCTCTTCCCAGATGGTCTTGCCAAGTTTGGTGTAAAAGCCCAGCTGCCGCGTGCGCACGCCAATCGCGTCCAGCTCTTTCGACAGCCCCAGATCCATCAACTCGCGCACGGCATTTGGCTGAAGGTTGATGCCGACACCCATGGGTTTCAGCTTGGGCGTAGATTCGCAGATGTGGAAAGGAACACCGATCTGATGCAGCGTCAGGCCCAGCGTCAGCCCCGCAATACCGCCCCCGGCAATAAGAATGGTCATCCGGCCCCTCCTGTCGATCTCTCGTCTGGCCGTTAAAAGCATGCCGGGGCAGGGCAGGGCAAGAGCTGCCGTGCAGAGGCCGCGGAGACCATGCCCAGGATGTCAGCCGGAGGCGGCGATGATCAGGTCCGGTCCAAAGATGACATTGGCGTAGTTTGTCAGATAGATCTTGAGCCAAGGGGTAAAGCGTTCAGGGTGACGCTGCACTTCGGCAATCAGATCGTGGTAGTCGACCCAGCGTGTTTCCATCACCTCATCCGGGTTGGGATCCAGGCTTACGGGCCTGTGGGCATGGGCCAGGAACACATCCACCACTTCGTGTTCGACCATGCTGTGGCCGACATCGGCCCGGTACTCCAGCTGATGACGAAACTCAGGGTAAAGACCTGTGATGCCGAGTTCTTCTTTCATGCGGCGCACCGCACAGGCAGAGGCGGCCTCCTCCCACATCGGATGCGTGCAGCAGGTGTTCGCCCAAAGGCCCGGCGTGTGGTACTTGCCCATGGCACGGCGCTGCATCAGGATCTCGGTTCCTTTGACCACGAACACCGAGACAGCCTTGTGCTTCAGCCCCTCTTCATGAGCGGCCAGTTTGTCCACGGGTATCAGTTCGCCGTTCACCCAGGCCGGGATCGGATGTGTCATCTGCGGTTCAAACCCGTTTCAATCCCCAAAAATCAGCCGCTGAAGCAGTTTCAGTCAGCCTGTCTTCAATTCGCTAGTCGTAAAAGGGATCCGTGGCAATTACGCGAAAGGCCGCGCCCCAGGGGCCGCGGCCTGTTGTGCCGAAATTTTGAGCCTTGGCGCTTATTCTGTTGCGGCAGGTCCGTGCTGAGCCAGGAAGGCGTAGATATCTTCGCCGCCCTTTTTCAGTTTGAAGGACATCTTCGACTTGGCCTTGCTGTCGTCCAGATACTCACGCAGGAAGGCGCGAGGGTCCTGGGTGTAGGTCACGAAGTTTTCTTCATCCCAGACCAGTCCTGCTTCACCAGCTGCGACAATATCGTCACCATATCGGAAACCCTCAGCAGTGCCGGCGGTGCGGCCGACAACACCCCAGAGGTTCGGGCCAGTCTTGCCGCCCTTGACGATGGTTTCGCCGCTGTCCGAAACGATCATGTGGCAGGATTTGCACTTGTTGAAGCCTTTTTCGCCCTTGGCAGCATCGCCTTCGGCAAAGGCAGGTGCAGCCAGCAGAGTGATCATGGCGGCGGACATCAGACGTTTCATATGCTTGCTCCAGTTTGAGTTGGCTGAGGGGAATACGAGCGCATTATTGGTCATAGTCAATGGACGTTTTGACGCGCTGAGGGAAATTTGCAGAGATTTGCCGACCCCGGGCGGATCAGATCACGATGCATTCCAGCAGGGTAAAAGGTCTCCAGACGCGGGCTTTGCCTCGTAAACCGCCCTTGCAATGGCGCGGCTGAGGCACAGCGCCGCAGCGTGTCCAATCTGGCCCAGTTCCACCTCAGGGGCCGTGAGAGGCCGCGCTCCGGTGGTTGCGGCAAAGACCAGATCTCCATCCCCAGGCGCATGGGCGGGCAGGGTTGCGCGGCCAATGCCGTCATGGGCGGCGGTAGCGATCCTTTGGCACTGGGCCTTGGTCAGATCTGCATCCGTGGCGACTATGGCGATGGTGGTGTTGCCGCGTTCATCGGGAAGGGGCAATCCTTCGGCCTGTCCGCGCATGGCCTGCATTTTGCGGCTGGTTTCGGCCTGACCCAAACCGCCGCGCGGGTCGGGGCCAAGGCCTCCGAATTCTCCGTCCACCTCGAACGGCGCCGCCCAGAAATGCCGATCACCCGGTGTGGTCACAGCGCCCATCGGGTTTGCCGCAACAAGCGCACCCACCGTGATGCCGCTTTCGAGCACGAAAGAGGCAGAGCCCAGCCCGCCCTTGACCATGGCGGTCAGCGCCCCAGTGCCTGCACCGGCCGTGCCAATGGCAAAGTCTTCGCTTGCAGCTTCAAACGCCGCGCGACCAAGGGCGCGATAGGGGTTCTCTTGCCAGTCTTTGTCACCGCCGTTCAAAAGGTCAAAGATGATCGCACCGGGCACCAAAGGGATAATTGCAGGGCCAAGGCGGAACCCCCGGCCAGCATCTCGCAGCGCATCAACCACACCCGAGCAGGCATCAAGGCCAAAGGCCGAACCGCCCGACAGGACCAGCGCGTCGATCTGGGCAACCGATTTGTCGGGGGCCAGAAGATCCGTCTCGCGCGTGCCCGGCGCGCCGCCCATCACGTGGACCGAGGCTGTAAAGGGGCTTTGAGCTGTCAGCACAGTTGCCCCGGATTTCAGGGCATCATCCTGGGCATTTCCAACCACAAAGCCGGGAACGTCAGTGATCAGGTTGCGGGGGCCGGGTCGCATGGCGATCCTCCTGAGTGGTTTCTACCGATCGGTAAGTTGAGCGGGGTCAGATGCAGCGACCGCCGTCCACCTCCATGGCGACGCCGGTGACCATCGAGGCCTCGTCAGAGCAGAGGAAGCACGCCGCGTTGCCCATGTCCTCGGGCGTTGAAAAGCGGCCCAGCGGAATTGTGGACAGGAATTTTGCGCGCACCTCGGGGGTGTCTTCGCCCATAAAGGATTTCAGCAGCGGCGTTTCCCCAGCCACCGGATTGATGGCATTGACCCGCACGCCAGCCGGGGCCAGCTCGACCGCCATGGTGCGGGTTGCGGTGATCATCCAGCCCTTGGACGCGTTGTACCAGTTGAGGTTCGGGCGGGGCGAGACCCCTGCCGTAGAGGCGACGTTCAGGATCGCGCCGGTTTGCCTTGTTTTCATATGCGGTACCAGGGCGCGGGCGGTGAGGTAGACGGATTTCATGTTCACGTTGAAGACGCGATCAAAATCATCCTCGCTCACCTGATCCAGTGGGGTCGGCAGGTGGGTGACGCCAGCATTGTTGACCAGGATGTCCACATGTCCAAAGGCTGTGAGCGCAGCTTCGGCCATGCTGTTGACCGAACCGCCGTCCGCGACATCGACGGCCTGAGCGATGGCGGCGCTGCCTTTTTCTTCGGCCAGAGCAGCCGCCGCATCAGCGTTGATATCTGCAATCATCACCCGCGCGCCTTCGGCGAGGAACTTTTCGACAATCCCGGCGCCAAATCCCGAGGCGCCCCCGGTTACAATCGCCGTTTTCCCTGCAAGCCGCATAAGTCTTTCTCCGTCAGTATATTGCGTTTGACGAAATACCTGATGCATCAGGTATCACGCAACGCGTTGAAATCTTTGATTTCAGGCAGCGTTGGGTGAGTCAGGTTTTTCGCATAACGCTCCAAAATCTCGTTTTGATAGCTTTAGCAGCGATCCCGGCAGGTGCAATCGCTGATCGCCACTCGGCGGTTCATTCTGGATCGACCTTGCCGCGGCCCGCTTTGATCTGGCTGCGCTGTTTCTTGGCGTCCAGCCGACGTCGCACCGATCCACGGGTGGGTTTGGTGGCGATGCGCCGTTTCGGGGCCACTAGCGCCTTGCGCAAAAGTTCGGCCAACCGCTCGCGCGCGATATCGCGGTTGCGCTGCTGCGATCGGGTTTCGTCGCACTGCAGGATGATGGCGCCCTTCTTGGTCCAGCGCCGTCCGGCCAGTCGTTTCAGGCGCGCCTTGACCGCCGGGGTCAGAGACGGGGAGCGTGCGGCCTCGAACCGCAGCTCAACCGCAGTGGCGACCTTGTTCACATTCTGCCCGCCCGGCCCAGAGGCGCGGATGAAGCTTTCGGTGAGTTCCCAGTCCTGGAGGGCGATATCATCAGTGATCCGTATCATCTTGGGGCGGACCCTAAAGTGTCTTACGGCAAGGTAAAAGGGCCGCCCCCCACCCGGGACGGCCCTTCGAAAGTTCTCAGGAGGTCGGGTCGGTTAGATTTGCCCGTTGCAAATCAGCCGAGGGGACCACACAGCAAAGGGCTGCCTCAGCAGGCGGACCCTCCGGTTGTTCCAACACCTTGCTCCAACACCTTTCTTGACACTGGATCACCTCCTTTTCTTTTCTGTTTCCGTTGATCTCAGCGTTGCACGGTTTTCCGTATCTGCCAAACAAAAAAACACGGCCCCCGAAAACCGGAGGCCGAAGCTGTTGCATTTCTGAGCAGTGGTCAGACGCCTTGGATCAGGCTGGCTGTGCGGTCAGGCGGTTCACGATCACACGGAAGGGGATCAGAGCCACCAGGGCGAGCGACAGTTTCACCATCCAATCCGCAACCGCGAGCGAGACCCAAAGCGGCGCAATCGGACCGGCGCCGAGCAGCGGCAGCATTTCGTCGGCCCAGGAGACATCATTGGCAGGCTCGATCCAGGACAGCGCGCCTGAGAAGGCGATGGTGAAAAACAATGCGGTATCGACGCTGGACCCGACCAAGGTGGAGGCCAGCGGCGCGCGCCACCATTTTCCTTCCCGCAGGGCGGAGAAGACGGAAATATCCAGAAGCTGGGCGGTCAGGAAGGCCAGGCCCGAGCCGATGGCGATGCGCAGGGTCACGAGCGGGCCGAATTCGCCCATGATCTGGGTGCCGATGAGGGAGCAGATCACGCCCACCACAAAACCGGCCAGGACAACGCGGCGCGCCGGGCCTTCGCCATAGACACGGTTCATCACATCGGTGACGAGGAAGGCGATCGGATAGGTGAAGGCGCCCCAGGTCAGCCAGTTGCCGAACAGGAATTGCACCAGGATGTTGGAGGCCACAACGACGGCGGCCATGGCAAGAATGCCGGGGATATGGGAACGTGTCATGTATCTGGTCCGTTTTGACAAGGTAGCGGAGACTTGTTTGCTGGCCCGGCGCAACGTCTATGCGCCAAGGATCGGGCCAGTTAGGCCTTTTTGTTGGGTTTGGCAAGGCCGAGTGTTGCGGCCAAGGTTGCGCTCCCGCCCGCCGGAAGAGACAAAAAATGTCTCACCGACCGTTGGGCCGGGCAGCGTGCTGGCGCACGCGGCGGGTGCATTGCTTCAATCCGGCAGGCTGTATTCGACCAGTTCGGTACGCTGAAAGGGGTTGAAGTTGTCGTCCGATATCATCGTTGCGCGCAATTGGCCGGCCGTATCACGCCAGACAGCCACACCTTCGAGATTGTCATGAGTGCCCAAAGGCGTGCGAATGAGCGTGATCTCATTCTTGGCGCCATCCTCGGTCACATCCCATCGGCGCAACCGGCTTTGGAAGCCGATGAGCAGGAAGCGCCGCTCCAGCACATAAAGGCGTCCGTCGGGACCAAAGTCTGCGCCCACAGGCAAAAAACCGTCACGGCGCGGCAGGCTAAAGGGTTGGTCCCAGCGCGTGCCGTCCCAGCGCCAGATCGGGATGTTGCCAAATTCGTCAGGGTCATTCTCCGGCATCGTGTAAAGACGCCCCGTGGGATCCATCGCCAGAGCTTCGAAGGATTTGTTGAGGGGCAGGTGGCGGAACGCATCAGGGCGGGGCAGAACCCTTGCGGGATTTCTGTTCAACTGGTGTTCCGCAACGCGCGAGACACCCTCATAGGAAACAAACAGTCGGTCGTCTGGCGAAAGGACAAGCCCCTCGCTGTCCATGACTGAGCCTTTGATGATCTTCCCGGTTGAGGACCTCAGTGCACGGGCTTTGGTGATTGTCGCTGCGGAAATCAAACCGTGGTTGCGCTCAAGTGTTGCGAGCACCAGGGTTGCGCGGTCGCTGAGCACAACGATCTCCTGGCCCTGGTCCAGAACCTCAATTCCGGAAAACCCGCCGAACCATGGCTGCGATTGCGATGCTGAAGGCGTCCACGTGAAGGTCGCCAGAAAACGCGCCCGCCCTTCAGTCTGCAACTCTTTTGCACTTGCATAGGCAGCGAGCGCCAAGGCAAGTCCGGCAAGCACAGCAAAGGTCAATCTGATTGAAGCACGGCGGCGCATTGCCGGGGGAGATCCTTGAGCGTGTAGTCGCGGCGCGGCTTGGGTTTTGGCGCATTGGGATCGCGCGGCTTGGGCGGCGGTGGGTTCAGGATGTCATTGACCCATTTCTGCGCATCAGCGCAGCCATCGCCGCGTGGCGGTGGATCCTGATCCACGCAGCCGCGGGCGCCGCGCGGACAGTTGAGCCTTACGTGGAAATGGTAGTGATGGCCCCACCAGGGACGGATTTTGCGCAGCCAGCGCCGGTCGCCCTTGGCGTCCTTGCACATCTGCACCTTCGCACCGGGAAAGACAAAGATGCGCGCAACGCGTTTGTCGCTGGCGGCGGCTTTCAGCAGCTCGTGATGCTGACGGCTCCAGCTGCCATTCACATAGGCGCCCTTGTCTCGGCGCAGAGATATGGAGGAAATCTTTTCGCGCTGGGCGTGGCTCAGGTTCAGCCGGTCGGGCGGCAGCATCCAGATATCGATATCCAGACCGATCTGGTGGCTGCGATGACCCGACAGCATCGGCCCGCCCCGTGGCTGGCTGATGTCGCCGATATAGAGCCCTTTCCAACCGGGGAGAGTAGCGGCGAACCGGCTGAGGTCCTTTATGTAGTCGATGGTCTCGGGGTGGCCCCAGTTTCGGTTGCGTGACAGGCGCATGGCCTGCCAGGTGGGGCCGGTTTCCGGCAGCTGAACCGCGCCGGCAACGCAGCCCTTGGCATAGGAGCCAAGCGGGGCAGGGCGTTGCTGCGAGCCGGTCGCCTTGGCGCCGAACAGCTGCTTTGCGGGCGTTTCAGCCGTTGCGGGACCCAGAAGTCCGATCAGGGCAAAACACGTCGCAATCAGCAATCTCACTTCTGGTCTCCTTCGCCGTTCACCCACTTCAATAGAATCAAGCCTAGTACAAAGAGACCGATAACGGGAGTGATGCCAAGCCGCGCGCTGCCGGTGATTGTGGTGGCAAGACCGATCAAAGCGGGCGCGAGAAAGGCCGTTGCCCGCCCCGAAAGCCCATAAAGACCAAAGCTTTCCGTGGCCTTGGCCAGGTCTGTGTGGCGCACCATCAGGCTGCGGCTTGCGGCCTGCAAGATTCCGCCGAAGCCTCCGATCAGCACGCCGCAGCCAAAGAAAACGGCATCCGGCAAAGAGGAACCCTCTGGCAGGGGCACTCCAAAGAACTGTTCGCGGGACATGGAGACGACGGTAATGCAGACCAGCGTGAGCACCACTATGGCGACGATGATCACCGGTTTCGGGCCATGGCGCCGGTCCGCCTTGCCGCCGAGCCAGCTGAACAGCGTGGCTGAAATTGCGGCAATGATTCCGAAGACGCCAATCGAGGTGATCGACCAATCCAGCACAAGGCTCGCGTAGACCCCACCAAAGGCATAGAGCCCATTGAGCGCATCACGATAGAGCATGGAGGAGACAAGATAACTTGTCAGGCTTGCACGGTGGCGCAGCCCGGCGACCAGATCGATCACCATTCGCACAGCGCGTCCAATGGTGCCGCGCTGGCCAGTCGCGCTGTCATCATGCACCCAAAGAAAATAGGGCACCATGAAGATCGCAAACCAGATCGCGGTCACTGGCCCAACGGCGCGGGTACCCTCTCGGGTTTCGGCATTGAGGCCCAGGATGGGGTCCATACCGATCAGGGTTTTCCCATTGCTTTGTTCTACAAAAAGCAAAAGCATGATGAAAAGTGCGATAACCCCGCCCAAATAGCCGAAAGCAAAGCCCGAGCCAGAGATGGCGCCGACCTCATCTTTGGTGCCAAGGGAAGGGAGCTGCGCGTTGACAAAAATCAGTGCGAATTCGGCGCCGATAAAGCCGACGCCAAAGCAGGCCAACATCCACCACAGATTGCTGCCGGCAGGATCCATGTACCAAAGGCTCCAGGCGCCGATAAGGTACATGATTGAGAATACCATAATCCAAGGCATCTTTCGGCCAGATATATCCGCAAGAGCGCCCAGAAAAGGCGCTCCAAAGCCAATGAGCAACCCTGTCACGGTCATTCCAATGGACCAGATGGTTTGCGCCTGTGCCTCTGCGGAATGCTCGTCAAGTCCATGCCCAATGAAGTACTGTTCAGCGACTTCAACAAAAAACGGGCTGAAAACGAACGTCACCAGGAGCGTATGATAGGGTTGACTGGCCCAATCGAAGAACCACCACCCCCAAATGCGCTTGCGTCGCGAAACCTCTGCCATGTCGCCCATCCCCTGACGTTTTGTTGATGCCGATAAGACAGGGGCGGGGGCCGCTAGGCAAGACCCTCTTTTCTATGACATGGGCGGCCAGGGGCGTGCGGCATCCGCCTGACACCATCCATTGATCCAATCGGGCATGGCTGGGCTTTGAGCACTCTCTGCGCCAATTGCGGCAAGCACCTTTGCCGGGGGAACAATCCCGCGCGCGTCGGTGATGGCAGTGCGCAGCATGACGTGGCTGGCGCAGTCTCCGTTTGCCTCCCACATGGATTGTTCGAGGTAAATGAATTTGTCGTCCCAGGCGACGGCGCGGCTGCGCATCTCGAAACGCTCAAAGCCACGGATGCGGCGGCGAAACCGGACCGAGGTGCCGGCGACGGTCATCCCCCAGCGATTTTGCCTGAGGGCGCCGATCAGCCCCACACGCTGGGCCAGCATGGTGCGGCCCAGATCATAAAGGGTCATGGCGCGGCCGTTGTTCAGCTCCAGCCAGATATCCAGATCCCAGGGCCAGCAGATATGGCGCGAACGATGCTCCGCTGTCAGCGGCAGCGGCTCCATCCGGCTGGCAATATAAAGATCCTTCAGAAGGCGCACGATAGGGAACATGGGGGCAGGTACTCCGGCTGTTGCGTGCCCGTCATGCCACCCATTTACCGCCCGTCAACCGCAACCTCGCGGAAGGCTTGCGCATCGGGCCGGGGCTGCTTACCTGTTACGCGGCTAACAAAGGGGAATAGGATGCTCTCGCTGTTTCAAATCCTGCTTTTGATCCTGGACATCGTCTGGTTCTTCATCATCGCCCATGTGATCATGAGCTGGCTGATCAATTTCCAGGTGCTGAACCTGAACCAGCAGCTGGTGGCGCAGATCTGGTATGGTGTGAACCGCATCCTTGAGCCTCTTTACGCGCCGATCCGCCGGATCATGCCCAATATGCAGGGCATCGACCTGACACCGCTTGTGGTGCTGATTGCAGTCTATGCGCTCAGGATCATCATCCAGAACAACATGGTTATGTTCTACTGACCCACTGACGGCCTGCGGGGCGTAAGGTCGGATTTGATCGGGTGGCCTCTTGCTGCCCGATTCTTCATGTGGGATTGTGCGGCGAACCCGAGCAGACACTCCCTTGAGGCCCCCCTTCGATGACGCAGACGACAGACCTGCCAAAGGCAACCCCGCTGCTGCGCGACATCTTTGGCTTTGATGCCTTCCGCCCCGGGCAGGAAGAGATCGTCGATGCGGTGACGGCGGGTGAAAACGTGCTGGCGATCATGCCAACAGGGGGCGGTAAATCCCTGTGTTATCAACTTCCAGCGCTCTTGCGTGACGGTGTTGCGGTCGTCATCTCGCCGTTGATTGCGCTAATGCGTGATCAGGTGCGCGCCCTGCAAGAGGCAGGCGTGGTGGCCGGTGCACTCACCTCGGGCAATACGGAAGAAGAGACCGAAGCCGTTTGGGAAGCGATCGAGGCGGGGCGGCTCAAGCTGCTTTACATGGCGCCGGAGCGGCTCGCCTCGGGCGCGGCCATGGGAATGCTGCGGCGGATCGGCGTTTCGCTGATCGCCGTGGACGAGGCGCACTGCGTCAGCCAATGGGGCCATGATTTCAGACCTGACTACCTGCGCATCGGTGAGCTGCGCCGGGCGCTGGGCGTGCCGCTGGCGGCCTTTACCGCAACGGCGGATCAGGAAACCCAGGAAGAGATCGTACAGAAGCTTTTTGATGGCGAAGCGCCGCGTGCCTTCCTGCGTGGGTTTGACCGGCCCAATATCCATCTGGCCTTTGGCGCCAAGGATGGGCCGCGCCGCCAGATCCTTGAGTTTGCGGCGGCGCGCAAGGGGCAGTCCGGCATTGTCTATTGCGGCACAAGGGCCAAGACCGAGGCGATTGCCGCCGCCCTGCGCGAGGCGGGCCATGTGGCCTGTCACTATCACGGGGGGATGGAGGCCGAGGATCGGCGCATCGTGGAGACGCGGTTCGCGCGCGAGGATGGCTTGATCGTGGTGGCGACGGTGGCCTTTGGCATGGGTATCGACAAGCCCGATATCCGCTGGGTCGCCCATGCAGACCTGCCAAAAAGCATCGAAGCCTATTATCAGGAAATCGGCCGCGCAGGACGAGACGGGGCACCGGCAGAAACCCTGACCCTCTTCGGCCCCGAGGATATCCGGCTGCGCCGCAGCCAGATCGACGAAGGCATGGCACCGCCCGAACGGCGCGCTGCGGATCATGCGCGGCTCAATGCTCTGCTTGGGCTGGCTGAAGCGCTGAAGTGTCGCCGTCAGACCTTGCTGGCCTATTTTGGGGAAGAGGCCGCGCCTTGCGGCAATTGCGACCTCTGTGACAGCCCGGTGGAGGTCTTTGATGGCACCACGGCGGTGCGCAAGGCCCTGTCCGCCATCCTGCGTACGAATGAAACCTATGGTACGGGCCATCTGATCGACATTCTGCGCGGCACCGAGACGGACCGGGTACGGGCCAAACGTCATGACGAGCTGTCGGTTTTTGGCTGTGGCAAAGAATACGGAAAATCCCAGTGGCAAGCGGTGTTCCGGCAGATGATGGGGCACGATCTGGTGCGCCCCGACCCCGAACGGCACGGCGCGCTGCGCATGACCGAGGCGGCCCTGCCGGTGCTGCGCGGCGAGGCAGAGATAGCCTTGCGCAAGGATACAATCAAATCCGCAGACCGCCGCCCGACGGTCAAGGCACTGGTCTCGGACGAGGATGCACCGCTTCTGTCGGCGCTGAAGGCAAAGCGTCGCGCCCTGGCAGAGGCGCAGAAGGTGCCTGCCTATGTGATCTTCCCGGACCGCACCCTGATCGAGATGGCCGAGCAACGCCCTGAGACCCTGGACCAGATGGCCCGTATCAGCGGGGTCGGCGCCAAAAAATTGGAACGGTACGGAGACGATTTCCTGAGTGTGATCACGGGCGCAGTGGAACAGATGCATCCGCAGCGCAGGAAGCTTGCCGCGCGGGCTGGGGCTGGGTCGGTTTTTGACGCCCTTCTGGAAGTGCAGGTGCGGCTTGCGCGAGGAGAATGTGGCACCCTGAAACCGCTCAGCTGTTCGGCCTCTCTTTTGGCAAAAGTGGCCCAATTGCGTCCCGAGGACGAGGCCGGGGTTGAACGGCTTTTGGGAGAGCGCCGCGCGGAACGTTTCGCTGTGGCGTTTCTGGACGTCTTGCGCGGCGCGGGCTAAGTCTGACCCAGAACAGAGCGAGGATGACGTATGCTGGTAGTGGTTTCCCCTGCAAAGAAACTGGACTGGGCCGAGCGTGACATGGAAATGACCGCGCCTGCGTTCCAAGAGGATGCGGTGCAGCTAAATGCGGTCGCGCGCGAGCTGTCGGTGGCCGAGTTGATGAAGCTGATGCACATCAGCGAGGATCTGGCCAAGCTGAACTACGACCGGTTTCGCGCCTTTGAGGAGACGCCGGCGGCAGACGCGCTGCGCCCCGCTGCCCTGGCCTTTGCGGGCGATACCTATCAGGGTCTTGAGGCCACCTCGCTGGACGCCGAAGAAATGGCCTGGGCGCAGGATCACTTCCGCATTCTGTCCGGCCTTTATGGCGTGTTGCGCCCGATGGATGGAATGCAGCCTTACCGGCTTGAGATGGGATCGAAGCTGAAGACCGCGCGCGGCAAGAACCTTTATGACTACTGGGGGAGCCAGATCGCCGAAGCGCTGAATGCCCAGGCCGAAGCGACGAGCAGCGATATACTGGTGAACTGCGCCAGCCAGGAATATTTTGGCGTCGTGGACCTGAAGACCCTGAAGCCAAAGGTCATCACACCGGTCTTCATGGAACTGAAAAACGGCACACCCAAGGTCGTCAGCTTTTACGCCAAACGCGCGCGCGGCGCGATGGCGCGCCATATCATCCAGCACCGGCTGAAAGACGCGGATGCGTTGAAAGACTTCGATACGGGTGGTTATGCCTATCAGCCGGGTCTGTCCGAACCGGACAAGCCGGTCTTCCTGCGGGGCGAATGATCCGGGTCAGGCAGCCGGGGAAATGTCGATCGGCTGCGCATCGTCAGGCGCATGTTCCTCGATCCGTTCTAGGATCAGCGCCTTGCGAAGGGGTTTGGTCAGGTAGTGATCAAGTCCGGCGGCCAGGATTCCTTCGGAATCCCCTGTCATGGCATGGGCGGTCAGGGCCACGATGGGAACGTGTCGCCCAGTGCCTTCTTCGATCCGGCGGATTTCTGCAGTTGCCTGTTTGCCGTCCATCACCGGCATGGAAATGTCCATGAAGATCAGGTCGGGCTCAAAGCTTTCGTAGGCAGCCACCGCCTCGACACCGTTGTTGGCAAATTGCAGGTCAATATTGGTATTCTTGACCATCTTGCGGAAAACCAGCTGGTTGGTCTTGTTGTCCTCGGCTGCCAGAACCCGCATCAGGCGGGGGGCAGATGGGCCAGGCCCGACCGGAGCTGCAAGGTCCGGGGTCGGGGCAGGCGAAACAGCTTTGGCATTGTCCGCAGCATAGGCTTCTTCAAGGGTGAGCCTCTGTGCCTCCTCGGGATCGGCCGGTGTCTGATCCTTTGCCTCGATCGGATCTGTTCCGATTTCTGCCAGTTTCTCAAAAAGTTCATCTCTGGGCGTCGGTTTTTGCAGGATGTGGAAGCTCAACTCATCCACATCGGCATCCTGAACAGTATGCGGGTTCGCACTGAGCAGCAGGAAGGGGACGTGCGGCCATTGCCCGTCGTGCAGTGTTCTGGCCAGTTGAACCCCGCCCCCACCGGGCAGACTGTGTTCGCAAATGACCAGATCGATATCCGGTGTCATTGCGTCGATCGCCGAGCCGATGCTTTGGGCGGTTTTGACGTCCACTCCGCGCAGCATCAGGTGGCGCTGCATGATCTCGCAGTTCAGCGGGATATCATCCACCAAGAGCACTTTTTTCAGGCTACCGGGCACCTCTGGGATGTCGGACAAGGCACCTTGGGGCGTTGGCATCGGAAGGCGGAAGCCGAAGCAGGATCCTTGCCCCTCTTCGCTTTCGACCCAGATTTCACCACCCATCAAATCGATCAGGCGTTTGGTGATCGCCAGGCCGAGGCCGGTGCCTTCGAACTTGCGATTGCGCTCATCTTCAACCTGATTGAACTCACCGAAGATGTGTTCGATTTTGTTCTTCGGAATGCCGATCCCGGTGTCTTCGATGGTTACATGGACCGAGCAGCGGTTGCCTTCAGGTTCGGCAAGGCCGGTGATACGGATCGTCACGTGGCCTTCCTTGGTGAATTTCACCGCGTTGCCGACGAGGTTCGTCAGAACCTGCCTTATGCGCCCGGGGTCGGCCACAAAACGCGTCGGCAGGAAGATGTCGTAATCAACCAGCAGCGCCAGCCCTTTGTCCCGCGCCGTGGGCTGCAGCAGCATGACGACCTCGTGGATGCTGCGCTCCAGATCAAAGGGTTCGGGATGCAGCGCCAGTTTGTCGGCTTCGATCTTGGAATAGTCCAGAACGTCATTGATGATCACCAGAAGCGCTTCGCCCGAGTTCTTGATCGTATTGGCATAAAGACGCTGTTCTTCGGACAGTTCGGTATCGCTCAGCAGCTCTGCCATGCCGATCACACCATTCATCGGGGTGCGGATCTCGTGGGACATATTTGCGAGGAAGGCTGATTTTGCGCGGTTTGCACTCTCGGCGCGTTCGCGGGCGGCGCGCAGCTCTTCCTCGTAGCGCACCGATGAGGTGATATCGAGCGCCAGGCTCACCACGTCTCCGCCCTGTCCGCGTTGGTCGATCAGCCTCAGGAAGCGGTCGTCCCACATCTGGATCACGATGGGCTCAGGCTTAAGAGACATCCAGCGGTCGGTCATCATCCCGCGCCAGTCCGAAGGATGCATGTCGCCAGTGTTGACCAGCCCCTCATCAGTCAGGATCTGCAGGATACGGACATAGGAGACACCAGGAGTGATCTCTTCCAGACCGTCAAAGATATTGAGGTAGGCCGTGTTCGCGCCAATCAACCGGCTGTCACTGTCGAAAAAGGCAAAACCATCCTGAAAGGCCTGGATCGAATGCCACAGGCGACGTTCGGCCTGTTCTATCTTTTCGTTGGCCATGGAGAGGTCTGATTTGACCTTGGCATTTTCGTCGCGGGTCTTTGCCACTTCGGCCTGGGTTTCGCCGATCTGGCGGGTGAGGGCGAGCGCGTGACGGCCGAGTTTGCGGTTCGCAGCGGTCAGCTCGGCCTGCTTGAGTTCAAGCAGCCGCTCTGCCGCCAGGCGCGCCCGGCGTTCCTCAGCGAGTTTTTCGGCAAGGTTCATCCCTGCGTGCTCCAACCTCAATCTACAGACACACTGCGCCTGGCCTTACTCAAATGCGACACATGTGCCCGATATCGGTGTTACGACGGGAAACCTTGCTATGGCGTTAAACGCATGTCAGCCTGACATTATTTGGAGGGTGCCATGTTGGGTCGATTAATTTCTGTCTTTGTCTCGCTACTCTGGGTTTTTGCGGCGCATGCGCAGCCCATTTCAGATCAGGTTCTGCCGACTGTGCGCTATCAGTCTTTTGCGGACACCGACTATTATGGCTTTGATCTGCAAGCTCTTTTCGACACAGACATAGGGTCCTGTGTCGCGGCCTGCAGTGCTGACCGAAACTGTGCGGGCTTTTCTTTCAACACCAAGGCGGCTGCCTGTTTCCCAAAATCGCAGATGAGTGAGGCAACGCCCTACAGTGGCGCTGTTTCTGCCGTGAAAGTGCCCGTCCCTGTTGCTGCGCAGGCGGCGGCTCGCCAACGCGCAGATGCGGTGCCATTCCTGCGCAAACGTGATTTTGATGCTGCTCTTCGGCAGGCAGGAAATATCGGTCTGCGATATCCGACCTATGGCGCCAGCCTCGACGAAATGATCCGCACGGGCCGGATGCAGGCGCGCGGCGGCAATGTGCAAAACGCGCTTGGCTGGCTCAGCGCAGCGGTTGCCATATCGGACGATCCGATGCTCTGGAGCGAGATTTCCACGCTTTGGCTGCGAATCGCGCAACAGGACAACCAGAAAGCACGCACCCGGCGCGAGGCGGCCCTGTCCGCGGCGATCAACGGGTACCTGCGGGCCGGACCTCTGCCGCAGCAGGCTGGCGCCATGGTGCGTGCGGCGCGCGCGCTGGAGACGCTTGGCCGGGGGCGCGACATGCTCTTCGCTCTGCGCCATGCACAGGATCTCGCGCCGCGCCCTGAAACGGCGACGCTGCTGGACGAGGCCATTGGAAAATATGGCTTTCGCGTCGCCGACAGCACCGTGGAGAGTGACAGCGCGGCACCCCGTATCTGTGTTGAGTTCTCCGAGGATCTGCAGCGCAGTGGCGTGAATTATGGCGATTATGTCAAAGGCATGGAGGCAGGGCTCGCGGTTGAGGCAAGCGGTCGCCAGTTGTGCCTTGATGGCGTAGAACACGGCAAACGCTATCGTGTCGTCCTGCGGCGTGGTCTGCCTGCCGCCAGCGGTGAGGCGCTGATCCGCGATGTCGAACTCACGCACTATGTGCGTGACCGCGCGCCTGCAGTGCGTTTTCCGGGCCGTGCCTACGTGCTGGCGAAATCCGATCAAATCGCCTTGCCCGTTGAAACGGTCAATCTGCGCGATATTGACCTGCAACTGCGCCGGGTCAGCGACCGCAACCTGCTGCGCACCCTGCAGGAGGGCTATTTCGGCCGCCCCCTATCCCATTGGCAGGATGAGTATTTCTCCTCTGACATCGGAGAGGAAGTCTGGACCGGAACGGCCCGCGTTCAGGACGATCTGAACCGCGACATGACCACCCGTATTCCCTTGGCCGAGGTTCTGGCTGACCGACCGGTAGGGATCTATGCGCTGACGGCTCGTATCCCGGGCGCTGACCCCTATGATGACCCCGGCGCGACGCAGTGGTTCGTGCTGACGGACCTGGGTCTCAGCACCATGTCCGGCGCCGATGGGCTGCATGTTCAGGTGCAGGGGCTGACGGATGCCAAGCCGCGTGCGGGCGTCGAAGTCACGCTGATTTCCAATGCAAATGCGGTGCTGGCCATCGCAGAAACCGACGCAAGCGGCTATGCCCGCTTTGAGCCGGGCCTGTCACGTGGTCGCGGCGCTGCGGCGCCTGCGATGGTTATGGCAAAACAGGGGGACGTAGATTTTTCCTTTCTATCTCTGAAGGATACAGCCTTTGACTTGTCGGATCGGGGTGTTGAAGGTCGGCCCGCGCCGGGTCCGGTGGATGTCTTCTTGACCACGGATCGCGGTGCTTATCGGGCGGGGGAAGTGATCCATGTAACGGCGCTGACCCGCGACAGCCGTGCTCTGGCCATTGAGGGTCTGCCGCTCACCGCGATCCTGCATCGTCCCGATGGGGTAGAATACAGCCGTCACGTTTCGGCCGGGGGCGAGATTGGCGGACATGTGATATCCCTACCGATCGGTCAGTCAGCGCCGCGTGGCACCTGGAGACTGGACCTCAAAAGCGATCCGAAAGGCCCTGCGCTTGCGACCCGGCAGATCCTTGTCGAGGATTTCCTGCCCGAGCGCATCGATTTTGATCAGAGTGTCGCCAATGCCGAGGCATTGATGCCGGGTGAAGCGGCGCAACTGGATATTTCGGCCCGCTACCTGTTCGGCGCGCCAGGCAGCGGTTTGACCATCGACGGCGATCTGCGCCTCAGCGCCAGCGAAAGGGTTGAAGGCTGGCCCGGATACCACTTTGGTCGCTATGACGCGCAGTCCAGCCCTCAGCGCTCTTACTTTGGCGGGGGGACGACTGATGCAGCGGGGCAGGCCTCACTGGTGGTCTCCCTCCCTGCGGTGGCGGTCGAAGGAAAACCTTTGCAGGCCAGGATCACAACCCGTCTGATGGATGGTGCCGCGCGACCTGTTGAGCGTGAATTGACCCTACCTGTTCGTCCTGCGACGCCGGTGATCGGCATCCGCCCGTTGTTCGAGGATGTGGTGGGTGAAGGCAGCGAGGCAGGGTTCGAGGTGATCTCCCTTGGTCCCGACCTTTTGCCTCAGCCGATGCATGTGAAATGGACCCTGAACCGGGTGGAGACCCGCTATCAATGGTACCAGCTTTACGGCAATTGGAACTGGGAGCCGACCACCCGTCGCACACGGGTAGCAACCGGAGAGGCAACGCTCGGCACCACGCCCTTGCAACTGTCCGAACCCGTGGACTGGGGCCGCTATGAGCTGGTGGTTGAGCGGCTGGACGGCGCGCCTGTCTCGGCCGCTTTGGACTTCTACGCGGGCTGGTATGCGCCCGCCGATAGCGCCGCAACGCCCGACCGGCTGGAGCTGTCTCTGGATGCGGACAGCTATCAACCCGGCGACACCGCCCGGTTGCGTATCGTGCCACGGGCGCCGGGAACGGCTCTGATCTCGGTGGTCTCCAACCGCCTGATTGAACGCATGGCGGTCGAAGTTCCTGCCGGAGAGACAACGATCCCGCTGTCCGTGACCGAGGACTGGGGCAGCGGGGCCTATGTGACCGCGTCCGTGCTTCAGCCCGTCACGGGCAAGGCCAGCCGCACGCCAGCGCGCGCCCTGGGGCTGGCGCATGCAACGGTCACACAGCCGGGTCAGGAGCTAGAGGTAACAATCGATGTGCCCGAAGTGGCGCGTCCGCGCGGCACCGAAATGGCGCGGGTGCGCGTCGATGGTGCGGCCGAGGGGGAAGAGGTCTGGCTGACCGTCGCTGCGGTTGATCTCGGTATCCTCAATCTCACCGGTTTCAAAAGCCCCGATCCTTCGGCCTACTACCACGGCCAGCGGCGTCTGGGGATGGAGTTGCGTGACCTCTACGGGCGACTGATCGATCCCGGCAATGGCGCCATGGGGCAGGTGCGTTCGGGCGGGGATGCGGACAACGGCCTGCGGATGCAGTCGCCGCCGCCAACGCAGGATCTGGTGGCGGTCTTCTCAGGGGCCTTGCAGGTCGGGGAGGACGGCACCGCGATGGTCCCGGTCGATTTGCCCGCCTTCGACGGAACGGTTCGGCTGATGGCTGTGGCCTGGTCCAAGCGTGCTGTAGGGCAGGCCGAGGCAGACATGCTGGTGCGCGATCCGGTCGTTGTTACGGCCTCGGTGCCGCGTTTCCTTGCGCCGGGAGATCAAAGCCGCGCCCGCATCGAGATCGTCCATGCTGATGGTCCCGCCGGGGAGATGATGCTTGCGGCGCGCGCTGTTGGTGCGGGGATAAGCCTTGGCAGCCTGCCGACTTCGGTCACTCTGGCACAGCAGGGCAAGTCTGTTCTGGAACTGCCCGTAACAGCTCTGACCGTGGGCGATCCTGAGATTGAACTCACCCTGACAACGCCTGCCGGGCTGCCTGTGACACAGCGGCTCCGGCTGCCCGTGCGGGCCAATGACCCGGCTGTTGCGCAAACGCGGCGGTTCCGTCTTGCGGCGGGCGACAGTTTCCAGTTCAGCACAGATGTTTTTGCCGGTCTCAGACCCGGCACCGCGCGCGCCGTGCTCTCGGCCGGTCCTTTGGCGAGGTTCGATGTGCCGGGTCTTCTGGCGCAATTGGATCGCTATCCCTATGGCTGTACCGAGCAGGTAACGTCCACCGCGATGCCGCTCTTGTATCTGTCCTCCGTGGCAGAAGCTGCCGGGTTGGGCAATGGTCCTGCAGTAAATGCGCGCATTGATGCCGCCATTCGCAAGGTTCTGACACGGCAGGCCAGCAACGGGGCCTTTGGCCTGTGGCGCGCGGAAAGCGGGGATTTCTGGCTCGACGCCTATGCCAGCGATTTCCTGTCCCGTGCCCGCGCCCAAGGGCATACCGTGCCGGATCAGGCCTTTGCGCAGGCGATGGACAACCTGCGCAATCGCATCAACTACGCCCCCGATTTTGATGACGGCGGAGAAGATATTGCCTATGCGCTGCTTGTCCTCGCGCGTGAAGGGGCCGCCGCCATGGGGGATCTGCGCTACTATGCTGACGTCAAGGCAGACGATTTCGCAACTCCGCTTGCCGCGGCCCAATTGGGGGCTGCCCTTGCGGCCTATGGTGATCAGCGCCGCGCGGACAGGATGTTTGCCCGCGCTGCGCAGATGCTTGGCCGCAGCGGGGCAGAGTCCCCTGTCTGGCGAGTGGACTATGGAACGCATCGCCGGGATGCGGCAGCAGTTCTCGCTTTGGCGAGCGAAGCGGGCAGCGCTGCCGTCAGCCGGGACTACCTGCTGGCGCGCATCACTGAGGATGGCGCGACCATGTCCACGCAAGAGGCCGCCTGGACGCTGATGGCGGCGCAGGCTCTGGTCTCCAATCCCGAGGACAGCGGCCTCTTGGTCAATGGACAGCCGGTCACCGGCCCGTTTGTTGAGGTCTTGGACGGGGGGAGCAGTGCTGTAGCAAAATCGATCACTGCTGCATCGGGCCGAAACGCAGAGATCACGCTGACAACCATGGGCGTGCCCGAGGTTGCGCCAGAGGCGGGCGGCTACGGCTACACGCTGAACCGCGCTTACTACACGATGGAAGGCGCGCCGATTGAGACCCTCAGCTTTGAAACGGGTGCCCGGTTTGTGACGGTCCTCACGGTCATTCCCCACGAAGACACCGGCGCACGGCTGATGGTGGATGATCCCCTGCCCGCCGGGGTGGAGATCGACAATCCGAACCTCTTGCGTTCAGGCGATCTGCGCGACCTCGATTGGCTGAACCTTTCCGAAGCGACCCATGCGGAGTTCCGCTCTGACCGGTTCCTGGCAGCGGTGGATATCGGTGGCCGCAGCACTGTGACCCTGGCCTACGTGGCGCGGGCCGTGACGCCGGGGAGCTTCCATCACCCTGCGGCCTCGGTTGAAGACATGTACCGCCCGGCCTATCGCGCCCATACCGCAGCCGGCCGGGTCGAGGTCCGGTGAACAGCGACATGCCAAAGCCTACCGTTCGGTCAGTACATGCCCGCTGGCTATCGCTGATCTGCGTCTTGGCTCTTGGTCTGGGGCTTGGCTGGCGCCAGTTCGATGCCTGGGTCGACGGCACTGAGCTGCCTCTGACACTGGCCGAAACCTCGATCGAAGTTCTGGATCGGAACGGGCGCCTTTTGCGCGTCTATCCGGTGGAGGATGGGATCTGGCGCATGGGGCTGCGCCTCGATCAGGTGGATCGTCGCTTTGTCGAGATGCTGATTGCCTATGAGGATCGCCGATTTAGGTCGCATTCGGGTGTGGATGTGCTGGCGCTGGTCCGTGCGGGGGCACAGGCGCTCCGCCATGGCCGGGTGGTCTCTGGCGGCTCGACGCTGACCATGCAACTGGCGCGCCTGTTGGAGGATGGCCCCACGGGCCGTTGGTCTGGAAAGCTGCGGCAGATCCGGCTTGCGCTGGCCCTGGAGCGGCGCCTGAGCAAGGCAGAGATCCTGACGCTCTACCTCACCCATGCGCCCTATGGCGGCAACGTCGAGGGCCTTCGCGCGGCGGCCTATGTCTGGTTTGGCAAAGAGCCGCGTCGCCTGACGCCTGCAGAAGCAGCGCTGCTGGTCGCCCTACCGCAAGCCCCCGAGGGTCGTCGCCCGGATCGTGCGCCAGAGGCGGCCTTGGCGGCGCGGGCGCAGGTTTTGGGGCGGATGGCTGCAAGCGGTGTGCTGAGCTCCGAGGATGGTTCAGTGGCACAAAAGGCTTCACTGCCAGTCGCCATGGCTGCAATGCCGCGCCTGGCGCCGCATCTGGCCGATCGCCTTCGCTCTGAACTGCCCGGTGCGCGGCGTTTGTCCCTGACAGTTGAGGCAGGGCTTCAGGCCCGGATGGAGCGGTTGGTGCAGGCTGCCGCACGGCGCGCCGGGGATCGGCTGTCGGCTGCGTTGATCGTGGCGGACCACCAAAGCGGTGAGATCCTTGCCTCCGTGGGCTCGCCGGAGTACGCCGATCAGGGCAGGCAGGGGTTTGTCGATATGACCCAGGCGCTGCGGTCTCCCGGATCGACCCTCAAGCCATTGATCTACGGTCTGGCCTTTGATCAAGGGCTGGTTCACCCTGAGACCCTGATCCATGACGGGCCAGTCGATTTTGACGGCTATGCGCCGCAGAATTTTGATGGTGTCTATCGTGGCGACCTGCGGGTACGCGAGGCACTGCAGCTGTCGCTCAATATTCCGGTTGTGAAACTGACCCGAGAGTTGGGCCCGGCGCAGGTTATGGCCGCCTTGCGCCGGGGAGGCGCCGTCCCACAACTGCCAGGCGGCACGCCCGGTCTTGCCATCTCGCTGGGGGGCGTGGGCGTTTCACTGCAGGATCTGGTGCAGATTTATGCGGGGCTGGCCGCTGGCGGGCAGGGGCTCAATCTGCGTATCATTTCCGGCAAAGAAAAGGCTGAGACTGCCCGGATGATCTCGGACGTGGCGGCCTGGCATCTTGGCGACATCCTTCGAGATCTCGCTCCGCCGACGGGTGCACGGGCCGGTGTTCTCGCCTACAAGACCGGCACCTCTTACGGGCACCGTGATGCCTGGGCGGTGGGCTGGGACGGGCGCCATGTGATTGGCATCTGGATGGGGCGCGCTGATGGCACGCCCGTGCCGGGCGCCTTTGGAGGTGATTTGGCTGCTCCCGTTCTGTTCGAAGCTTTTGGCCTGTTGAAACCTGACTTTGAGACCTTACCTCCGCCGCCCGCTGCAACCCTCATCGTTTCGGCTGCCGAACTGCCTGCTCCTCTGCGCCGGTTCCGGGCACGGGATGCGGTGTTCGAGCAGGCTGGAGATGTTCCGCAACTCCTGTTTCCGCCGGATGGCGCCCGGCTTGCGCTGGATGGGCAAAGCCTGCCGCTCAAGCTGCGCGGCGGGCAGGCGCCCTTTGTTGTGCTTGCCGACGGCAAGCCTGTCATCAAAGGAGTGCAGGCCCGAGAGCTGGAAATTCCAAGCCCGGGCAAGGGATTCTCCGACATCGTGGTTGTAGATGCTGCAGGACGCTCGGCGCGGGTGGCCTTGCAGATAGAGTGATTGCGCACTCCTTGGCCGCGTGATTCCATCACGACCTGACGTCAACTCACCGCGCCGCGCTTGCGCGGCGCCAGGCCCAACCGGAGAGGGCAGCCGTAAGGATGCCCGATACGGGCGGGAGCCAGCCCGACTGCGTTTTTGCAGGACCAGGAGGGACAAGTGCCTACCGACCGGTCAGCTTCGTCCTTCCCTCAACCACCCGGCGGTCATCAGCGCGGCAATCACCAGCAGCAACAGCCAAGCCGGTAGCAACGGATGCTGTGAAACGGAGAGTGTCTCATAGGCTTCGCGCGGCGTAAGACCGATCCACCCGCGTCCCGAAGCCGGTCGCCCCTCGCGAATACTTCGCAAGCGTGGCAATCCCTCTTCCAGCCGCAGAATACCGCCTCGTGCCGATGCAATCACCGGACGCAGAACATCTCCTGTGGCGATTGTCTGGGTGAATTCCTTTGGTGCAGCGGGTCCAAGACCGATCACCGCCTCTGCCTCACCTTCTTTCAGGCGATAGAGCCCGATTTCACTACCTGTATGCCGTCCCTGCCAGATGCCAGGAGCCACTTCCGACAGTTCGAGGGCTGTTTCCTCGCCGTTCGGGGCAGTGATGGTGACGGCGCCTATGCTGCCGTCAAGGCTGCGCCGGGTGATTTGCATGGTCTGGCCCGTTGCTTCGGCGGTCAGGACCTCTTCTTCCAGCTCCGGCTCTTTCATCATCCAATGAGCAAGCCGTCTCAGCAGTTCAAGTTGCGGGCCGCCTCCCTCATAGCCGCGGCTCCAAAGCCAGGCATGATCCGAGGCCAGAAGCGCAACGCGCCCTTCGCCTTCACGATTGAGGATCAACAAAGGCCGCCCGTCCACGCCCTCCATCAGCACATTGCCTTCGGGCGCTTCCAGATCGATCTGGCGCAACCAGCGGCCCCAGGTGCCGTCTGCTTGCAGGTCTGCCGTCACCGGGTGGCGTGCGCCAAGGTCTGTCACTTCTGGCAGATAGGGCTGTTCAAAGACGCGCGCGGTTGGGCTGGCGGGCAGAACAGCGGACAAGGGGCTGCGATAGATGCTGGCCGCGCTGGCAAAATCGGGCCCCGCTGCAATCAGCACCGCGCCGCCCTTGGACACATAGTCGGCCACATTGTCGAGATAGATCGCAGGCAGAATCCCACGCCGCTTGTAGCGGTCGAAAATGATGAGGTCGAAATCGTCGATCTTTTCCAGGAACAACTCCCGCGTGGGAAAGGCAATAAGGCTCAGCTCGTCCACAGGCACCCCGTCCTGCTTTTCCGGCGGGCGCAGGATGGTGAAATGCACCAGATCCACGGAACTGTCTGATTTCAACAGGTTGCGCCAGGTGCGCCCGCCCGGATGCGGCTCACCCGAGACCAGAAGCACGCGCAGGCGGTCGCGCACACCGTTGATCTGGATCAGGGCCGTGTTATTGCGCGCCGTCAGCTCTCCGACGGCTTCGGGTGTTGAGAATTCGATCACGTTGCGCCCGCCGTGGGGCAGGGCAAGGGGCAGGTCGAAATCCACTCCGACCGGCAGGTTGAACCGTTTGGGTTCGCCCCCGTCGATGGCGATCTCCAAGGGGGCGGTCGCCACGCCTGCGGGCGCGGCCCCCTGATCGTCGATGCGCAGCGTCAGGGTGATCGGCTCACCGATGATGCCAAAGGCAGGGGCATTGCGCACCACAAGGCGGCGGTCCCAATCGCTGTCCCGTCCAGTCAGCAGAAGGTGAAGCGGGGCAGGAAGGTCCGGCGCCCGATCCACATCATGCACCTGCCCGTCCGAAAGCGCGATGATACCGGCAATCCGGCCACGTGGAGCATCAGCCAATGCATCCGAGATGGCCTGCATCAGGGCGGTGCCGCTGTCATCGGCGGCATCCGGCACGGTGATCCATCGGGTTTCGGTATTGGGCCGGGCCTCCAAAGCGCGGGCAAGGCCTTCTTTGGCGGCCTCCATCTGTTCGGGGCGAGCGGGCAGGCTTTGGCTGGCGGTCTCATCGCTGGCGACGATCACGATATCGCTGAGCGGCGCGGTGTTTTCATTCTGCACAACTGGACCTGCAAGCAGCGCCAAAAGCGCAAGCGATGCCCCCGCGCGCAACAGCCAGCCGCGCATGCGGGTCCAGATCGCCAGCACAAGGGTCACTACGGTTATCGATGTCAGCGCCCAAATCGCGGGCCATGGCAGGAGCGGATCAAAAAGGATTGTTTGCGTCATGGCGCGCTCCTATTGACCCAACCGCTCGAGCAGGGCCGGCACGTGGACCTGATCGGATTTGTAGTTCCCGGTGAGCACATGCATCACCAGATTGACCCCGAACCGGCGCGAGAGTTCCCTTTGCCGCTCGCCGGCAAAGCCGCGCCCAACGGGCAGCAGGGGACGTCCGTTTTGATCCACGGCCCAAGCCGAAGCCCAGTCATTGCCACCGATCACCACAGGCGTCACCCCGTCATTGAGATTGCGAAAGGGGATGCCTTCGGTCTGTTCTGCATCAGCCGGGGCCGCTTCGACCCAAAGGGGGCCACGGGGGTGACGACCGGGGAAGTCCTGCAGCAGGTAGAACGTGCGGGTCAAAACATGATCCGCCGGCAGTGGCTCCAGCGGCGGAATATCCAGCGCCAGCGCCAGCTGCTGCAGCCTGCGCGCCTGAGGGCTGGTGGCACCGACCGCAGCCACATCCGCGTCGCGGGTGTCGAACAGGATCATGCCGCCACTGCGCAGATAGGCGTTGAGCCGGTCATATGCTGCTGGCGAGGGCATCTTCTGGTCGGCGGTCACCGGCCAATAGAGAAGTGGAAAAAACGCCAGCTCGTCCCGTTCCAGGTCGATGCCAACCGGGTCCGATGGCTCGATCGAAGTGCGGAAGAACAGCGTGTCCGACAGGCCCTGCAATCCGGCCTGTGCGATACGGTCAACCTCCGCATTTCCCGTCAAGACATGGGCGAGGGTCAGCTCCGCCGCCATGGCAATGGGATCGTTTGGCCCCTCGCTTTGGGCGCGGGCGTGATTTGGCGACAGGATGAAAGCAAAGAGCGCCAGACCCCCGATCAGTGGTATCGCTGCCGCGTTGCGCCGAAGGTTTGCCAGTTGCCCTGAGACCATCAGCGTGGCCAGCACATCCAACGCCAGCAAGGCGACTGCCAGCCCCAATAGCACTCCTCCCAAAGGTTGCTCCTTCGGTTGGCTGTAGCCGAGCACTGTCACCGAACCGGGCCAGCTGGCAGCGTCCAGCGTATCCCCCGCCCGCAGCACATTTCGGGCCAGGGTTTGGCTCCCGCCGTCGTAAAGGCCAGGGCGCAACAGGGGTCCTGCCGGGGCCGTGATCAGATCTGGGCCCTGTACGCCGGGCAGTGTTCCCGCATCGCCCGCGCGGCCATAGCCATCGATGACCGAAACGGGTCTCCAGACCGTTCCTTCAAGGCTGGCTGCCTCGGGTGTGCCTACCGACGAGGAGACCGCAAGTCGTTCCAGCATCTGTACAAAAAGGCCGGAGAGCGGCAGGCTGCTCCATTCGGCGTTTGCAGTCACATGGAACAATATCACCTGCCCCTGTCCCAAGGGCTTGCGGGTTACCAGCGGAGTACCATCGGCCAGCGCCGCGATGGAGCGTGCAGCCAGGGTCGGGTCCGGCTGCGCAACAACCTGCGCCGTGACCGTGACCTCATCGGGGGCCACCAGACCTGCAAAGGGGGAACCTTCGGCAAAGGGCGCAAGGGTCTTGGGTTCTCCCCAGCTCATGGCACCGCCGATGCTGCGCCCGCCCAGACGCAGGCGCACGGGCATCAACGGCTCTTCTTCACTGCGGGCGGTGTCACTGGCCGCAAGACGAGGCCCGGCAAAGCGCACCAACAGGCCGCCCGCCTCCACCCATTCGATCATAGCCTCTTCCTGTGCGGGGGGCAGGCGGGCAACGTCGGCGAGGATGATGACATCCGGGTTTGCAGGCAGAAGATCGCTGATGGCGCCCTCCAAGAGGTCGGCAGAGGGCAAGAGCGCCTGGCGCAGGTAATGCAGCGGCGACAGCAGCGCGAGGCCCTCATCCTCGCTTTCGGAGGCAATCAGGGCCACCTCGCGGCGGCGCAGCCCATCATCGGCCAGGGCCACGGCGCCAGCGCTGCGCAGACCTGTGAGTTCAAAACGGGTGATGCGCGCGCGCAGTTCCGATGGCAGGGCAAGACGCACGCTGGCGCGGCTTGCGCCCTCTTCAAACGTCAGCGTGGCCTCTGCCAGGCTGCGCAGGGTGCCGCCGGGATCGCGGCCACGGGCCTGCAGGGTCAGCTCTTCGGCGGGGCCAGCAAGGTTGCGTTCGGCGGTCAGCTCCAGTGCACCATCTACGATGGCAGGTGGAGCAAGGGCGTAAACAGGACCAGGGTGCTCAAAGACGGTGAGCGCACCGCGCGCCTCCAGAGCGGCGATGATCTGGTCGCGGCCCGGATAGTCCAGCGCATCGCTGAACCACAGTGTTTCAAAGCTCTCGGAGGCTTGTGATATATGCTCGACCGCCTTGTCCACCTGAACGGCAGAGGGCTGCCATGGCGCTGGATCCAGTCCGGGCAATTGCTGCAGCCAATCTGCCGCCGCGCGGAACTGCAGCGCGTCCGGGTCGCTCAGGCGCAATAGGGCAACGGGGCGCCCCGCCCGCCCGGCCTCTTCAAGGCGGGCGGAGACCTGCTCGCGCGTGACGGCCCATCCATCTGCACCCGCCCATGTCGCATCCAGAACGATCAGCACCGGGCCGCTGCCGGATTGGCGGGTTTCAGGGTTCAAGACCGGACCGGCAAGCCCGATGATTGCAGCGGCCAGCGCCAGCATACGCAGCAGCAGCAGCCACCAGGGGGTGCGGTCTGACAGGCTTTCGTCATCGCCAAGGCCCAACAGAAGCGTCACAGCCGGAAAGGGTTGCCTTCGGGGCGCAGGCGGAACCGCCCGCAACAAAAGCCAGAGGATCGGCAGGGCCAAGAGACCCAACAGCAGCCAAGGATAGGCGAATCCGATACCGGCGATCAGCGTCATGCGGAGGACCTTTCCAGCGCGTGATAGAGCCACATCAGCGCCGATTGCGCAGACTCGCCCGTGTGGTGCAGTCCAAGGCGCCAGCCCGCGCTGCGGCACAGGCTTTCCAGCGCATCGCGCCGCTCCGCCAGCCGGTCAAGGTAGCGATCCTTCAGGGCCGAGGCTTTCAGGGTTTCATGCGTCAGCCTCCCGGTGATGCTGTGAAACCGGGTGCGGCCCGAGAAGGGAAAGCTTTCCTCGCTGGGGTCGAGCACCTGCAGCAACACGCCACGTACGCCCCGGTCGGCGGCCTTGGTCAGTGCCAGTTGCAATTCGTCATAGGGGCCAAGGAAATCCGAGATGAACAGGGCGCGGGCATGGGGCGCCATGGCGCGGTGTTCGGGCGGGGCGTAGTCGACCTCATCCTCGGCGCTCAGCGCTTCGGCGAGCCGCAGCACCTGAGCCTTGCCACTGCGAGGCGGCAATTTGCCACCCGTCAGGCCCACTCGCTCCCCGCCGCGCAGCATCAGAACCGAGGTCGCCAGCGCCAAAAGGCGGGTGCGGTCGATCTTTTGCGGTAGGTCGGGGGAGGAGGAAAACCGCATGGAGGCTCCAAGGTCGGCCCACAGATGCACGGTCTGGGCAATCTGCCATTCCCGTTCACGCACAAACTGCACATCGCCTCGCGCAGAGCGGCGATGGTCGATCATGCGGCGGCTGTCGCCCTGTTGCAGCGGGCGGTATTGCCAGAAATCATCCCCTGTTCCTGCGCGCCGCCGCCCGTGCTCCCCCAATAGGACCGAGCCTGCCAGCATCTGCGCCTGCACCAGAAGGGGCGGCAGGGCGCTGGCCTCTGCCTCGGAGCGATGGCGCAGATCCGCAGCGCCTTCGGCAGGAGAGGGCGCGGGCTGGCTCACGCGGCGGCCCCTGTGCGGGCAAGGCTTGCGGCGGTCTCATCAATAAGATCGGCAAGGCTTTCACCACGGGCGCGGGCGGCAAAGTTCAGCTGCATCCGGTGGGTCAGGACAGGGCGGGCCATCTCGATCACATCCTCGGCGCTGGGCGCAAGGCGCGCCTGCAACAATGCGCGGGCGCGCACCGCGAGCATCAGCGCCTGTGCCGCACGCGGACCCGGCCCCCATGCCACCGTCTGGGCAATGCGGTCAGAGACACCGGGTTCATCCGGGCGGAAGGCGCGCACCAGATCGAGGATCATCTCCACCACCGACTCTCCGACCGGCATGCGCCGCAAAAGGGTCTGGGCAGCGAGCAGCTCATCCCCGGTAAAGACCCGATGGGCCTCGGCCTCTTCAACGCCGGTGGTCGCCAAAAGGATGTCACGCTCAGTGTCGCGGGTGGGATAATGCACGTCGATCTGGAACAGGAACCGGTCTAGCTGCGCCTCGGGCAGAGGGTATGTGCCTTCCTGTTCGATCGGGTTCTGGGTCGCCAGCACATGAAATGGCGTGCCAAGCGGGCGATCTTCGCCTGCAACGGTGACCGTGCGCTCCTGCATGGCTTGCAGCAAAGCCGATTGGGTGCGCGGGCTGGCGCGGTTTATCTCATCCGCCATCAAAAGCTGGCAAAAGATCGGTCCCGGCACAAAGCGGAAGGAGCGCGTGCCATCTGCGGCCTTGTCCAGAACCTCGGATCCCAGAATATCGGCTGGCATCAGGTCGGGCGTGAATTGGATCCGGTTGCCATCCAGCCCCATCACGGTCGACAGAGTCTCGACCAATCGCGTCTTGCCCAGGCCCGGCAGGCCGACCAGCAGCCCGTGTCCGCCGCACAGCAGGGTGGCCAGGGTCAGGTCCACGACTCGTTCCTGGCCGATAAAACGGCGGGTGATGGACTCGCGTGCCTGTTGCAGCTTGGTTTCGAGCGCCTCGATCTCGGCCAGCAGATCATCGGGTTCGGACATGACTTTCCTTTCACAGCGCATATATGTGAATAGTGTATAGCGCCCAGCGGAAATGGCAAAAACAATGAGTGGACAAAACATCGTGACACCGACGGCCGATGGCCTCGCCGCATCTGCCAAGGCGGCCCGAAAAGGGGGCGGTCTGCCGCCCGTTCACCTGTGGAATCCGCCCTTTTGCGGCGATCTGGACATGCGCATCTCCCGCGACGGGACGTGGTTTTACCTTGGTACACCCATCGGCCGGTTCGAACTGGTGCGGCTTTTTTCATCGATCCTGAAGCGGGAAGGGGACAAGTACTTCCTGGTGACCCCAGTCGAAAAGGTTGGGATCACGGTCGATGATGCGCCTTTTGTTGCCGTGGATTTCGAAGTTGCAGGCTCGGCGGCGGATCAGATTCTGACCTTCACCACCCATGTTGGGGATCGTGCAGTTGCGGGCCCGGATCACCCGATCCGGGTGGTGCGCGATCCAGAAAGCGGTGAACCCTCCCCTTATGTGATGATCCGTGCGGGTCTTGAGGCGCTCATTGATCGCAAGAGCTTCTACCGGTTGGTGGACCTTGGCGCCCACAACGAAGGCTGGTTCGGCCTTTGGTCGTCGGGACAGTTTTTCCCCGTCATTCCTTCTGAAGAGCTGGAAGTGGGCTGAGCGAAGGATGGCTGATTTGCCGTTTGGGCGGCAAATGTGGCTATGGCAAAATCGAGTCGGAACTGTGGCAATTGCGTGGCGCTTGCCTTCAATGCCGCATGTTCCCTCCCTTGGCGCAGAGGGGCCAAGGCGATAGACCTTCGCGTAAAAACGACAGGACGCCTCATGCCACGCTTTGCCGCGAACATTTCACTGCTCTTTGCCGAATTGCCCTATCTGGAGCGGTTTTCGGCTGCAGCCAAGGCTGGATTTGAAGCCGTCGAAATCCTGTTTCCCTATGAATTGGCCGCAAAAGAGACCCAGCGGGCGCTGTTGTCCAACGGGCTGGAGCTGCTTTTGATCAACGCTCCGCCTCCGAACTATACCGGGGGCATGCCCGGATATGCGGCGCTGCCGGGGGGGGCGGACCGTTTCCAACGCGATATCCGACGGGTCATGCGCTATGCGGACATCCTGCGCCCTGGCGCCATTCACATCATGGCCGGTTATGCCTCGGGGGATCTGGCCAAACAGACGTTCATTCAGAACCTGCAATGGGCCGCCGACCGGGCGCCCGCGCAGCAGTTCACCATCGAGCCGCTCAACGCGGGCGATCAGCCGGATTATTTCCTCAATGACTACAACCTCGCCGCCGAGGTGTTGGAGGCCGTGGATCGTCCCAATGTGGGGCTGCAATATGACGCCTACCATGCCCAGCTGATCCATGGAGATGCGCTCAAGGTCTGGGAGGGTTTCGCGGACAAGGTCGTGCATATCCAGATCGGCGCGGCTCCCGGTCGCTGCGAGCCGGGCACCGGGCCGGTGGATTTTGAAGAGTTGTTCGCTGCCATCGATGACAGCGGATATGACGGCTGGGTCAGTGCGGAGTATACACCGTCAACGTTGCGCACCGAAGACAGCCTTGGCTGGATGGTCTGACATCAACGCACAGTGAGTTGTGCTGTCGTGAAGCCGCCAACGGCTGGCATTCTGACTTCGTGTATCACATAAATACTGTCGAATGTGATGATGGAGTCGCCCATGCTGCCTGCGCGTTTTGCCCCGATTCTTTTCGGCTTCCTGCTGTCCGGGATCATGTCCTGCATTGTGACCTTGGTTGCCGCCATCAAGAATGTAGGGTTCTCGTCTCAGGCCGTTGACGCCTGGCTGAGTGCCTGGCTGTTCGGCTGGCCGGTGGCCTTTTGCGTGGTGCTGGTCGTTGCGCCGATGGTGCGCGGTTTTGTAAACCGTCTGGTGAAACAGGGTTAGCGTTCCCCTGTCCCTCTGGACCTGGGCACAAGAATCCGGCAGGTCATTTCGCAGTTCTGAACACTGACGCAAAGCGCCATAGCTATGTCTGCCAAGACCTCTTCTGACTTTCTGGATTTCCTCACGGACTGCGGTGAGGCGGATGCGCATCTTTTGCCCCTGCCCGGGGATGCCTCTGCGCGACGGTACTATCGTCTTGAGGGGCGGGGCAGGATGCTCATGGAGGATCGCCTTGATCCGGTTGGCTTTGCAGGGTTCATCAGGGTGGCAGGGCATCTTTCGGATCTTGGTCTCAGCGCGCCGCAAGTCTACGGCGCTGACCCAGACAAAGGTGTCGCCCTGATCGAGGATTTCGGCACCCGAACCTACAGCGTACAACTGGCCGCAGGGCGGGACGAGGCGGCTCTTTACGCGTTGGCCGTCGATGCGCTTTTGCATCTTCACCATCAGCCAAAGGCTATCGATGTAGATGTGCCAGAGTATGATGTGGCCACCTTTCTGGATGAGCTCTCGATCTTTTCGCAGTGGTTTGCGCCCGTCCTTCGCCCGGAGCTTGATCCCTCGGCATTTGATGCTGCCTTTCGCCAGATGTGGCTTTCATCTCTTGGCCCTTTGTTGGGCGGCCCTCACACGCTGGTCTTGCGGGATTTCCATGTGGACAACCTGATGGAACTGGACGGTCGCGATGGCGTGCGCAGATGTGGCCTTCTGGATTTTCAGGATGCTGTGGTCGGCCTGCCGGAATATGATCTGGTTTCCCTGTTGCAGGACGCCCGCCGCGATCTGGCACCGGGACTGGAGCAGGCGATGCTGGAGCGCTACATCGCGTCGGCGCCCCAAGGTGCCGGGGGGCAATCCGAGATCCTGCGACGCTATCATCTTTTGGGTGCGCAGCGACACACGCGGATTGCGGGTGTCTTCCTGCGGCTGAACTTGCGCGATGGCAAACCCGGCTACCTGCGTTTCCTGCCGCGCGTGTTGCGCCAGATGGAGACGGCTTTGCAGGCCGCAGGCCTGAGAGAGATCGCGGCTTTCCTGGATCGGGAACTCCCCGGCTGGCGGCAGGCAGGCCCGACGCTGGCCGGATCTGCCTGAACCATCAAACGGGTCTAATGGGCCGAATGCGCAGATCACCTTTGTGGTTTGTCGACACTTCGGCGTGAACACCATAGATGGCAGCAAGACGTTCGGGCGTCAGCACCTCTTCGCAGGTACCTTGGGCATTGATTTGCCCCTTTGACAGGCAAACCACGTGATCGGCGAATTGCGCCACGAGGTTCAGATCATGCAGTGCAATCACGGCAATCATATTGCGATTGCGGACGGTTTCCTGAACGGTCTCAAGGACCACCAGTTGATGCCGCATATCGAGCGCGGCGGTGGGTTCATCCAGCAGAAGCACCTCGGGGCGTCGGAACATGGCTTGCGCCAGGAACACCATCTGCCGCTGCCCGCCGCTGATCTGATCGAGGACGCGATCCGCCAGATGGGCGATACCGAACCGGGCCAGTGTGGCATCGACCTCCGTCTGCAGTGCCTGCGGCACCGAGAGGCCAAGGCTGCGCATCCGGCCCAAGAGAACGACCTCAAATACGCTGATACTGCTTTGGGCGCCGCTGTCCTGGGGCATATAGGCAAAGATCTCACGCCGTTTTGGGGCATGCAGAAGCTCTCCATTCAGGGTTACGGTTCCGATGGCGGGCAGGAGGCCAGAAATCGCCTTGAGTAGCGTCGATTTTCCGGTGCCGTTAGGGCCGATCAGGGCGGTGATACGGCCCGGCTCCAGTGTGGTGCTGACATCGGTCAGGATCGGTTTGCGCCCATGGCTGGCATAAAGGGATTGGATCAAAAGGCTCACCAGCTTCTCCTCTTGCCGCGCAGGATCAGGATGAACAGGAAGGGAACGCCAAAAACGGCGGTGACAATGCCGATCGGGATCACGTGACCGGGTGAGATCAGCTTGGACAGGACCGAGGCTGCGACCATGACAAAGGCGCCAGTCAGGGCGGACATGGGCAGAAGGAAGCGCTGATCCTCGCCCACCAGCATGCGGGCGATATGAGGCGCGACGAGACCGACAAAGCCGATGGTGCCGACAAAGCAGATCGCGCCTGCGGTCAGAAGGGCGGTGAGGGTGAAGACCCGGATCCTGAGCTTTCCGACATCGACTCCGACAGCCGCGGCGCGCTCGTCCCCCATGCGCAGCGCGGTGAGCCGCCACAGATCAGGGAGGAGCGCTAGGATGCATAGTGCAGTGAGGCCCGCGCTGATCGGCAGGTTGGACCAGCTCGCCTTCAGCAGCGATCCGAACAGCCAAAAGACGATGGCCTGCAGCACCTCGGGTTCGGCCATATATTGCAGCATGGATTGCAGGGACTGGAACAGAAACAGCGTCGCGATACCGGCCAGCACCATGATCTCCGAACTCATGCCGCGCACGCGGGAGAATCCGTAGACCAGAGCCGAGGCACAGGCCGAGGCCAGAAAGGCCGCAAAGGGCACGGTGAAAAGGCCAAGTATAGGAAGGGTGATCCCGGTCAATAGCGCCAGCGAGGCGCCAAAGCCAGCGGCGGCCGACAGGCCCAGCGTGTAGGGGCTGGCCAGCGGGTTGCCGAGGATCGTTTGCATGGCAACGCCGGCAACGCTGAGTGCAACACCGATGGTGACAGCCATCAGGGTCATGGGCAGGCGGATCGACCAGACGATCACCACATCTGTGGCATCCGCTGTTCCGGGAGAAAACAATGAGCGCAGCACCTCTGTCAGATCCAGCATCGCGGGGCCGGTCAGGATGTCGAGCACCATAGCGATCCCCAGGGCAATGGCTCCGATGGTCAGCCAAATTAGACGCCGCGCAATGATGCGGGCGTAAAGCGGGGCGGCCGAAGCCGCCCCTGTTCCTGCGGTGTCAGGCACAGAAATCATCCGTTTGCAGGATCCGGCAGCCGGGTCATATAGGTGCCCTTGAACTGGATCGGCATGTATTTGGCAAAGAAGGCCTCAAGGTTCGCCTGCGGGTCCACATCGTCAAACAGTTCTGGGTGCAGCGCTTTGGCCAGATACTGCAGGAAGACATAGTCATAGAGCGTGCGAGCACCGCCATGGTAGATGGCGTGGACACTGCCGTCTTTCACGGCGTTCATGCCGCTCCAGCCCGCCCGGTGCGTGTAGGGCTGCATGCGCTCGTGTGACAGCGCGGGATCAATGCCGGGCCCCATGATCACGGCCTTGTCGCGGCCCATCCAGCCAGACCCTGCGAGGAAGATCACATCGGGGTTCTGCGCCAGCACATACTCGGGGCTGAGGGGGCCCCATTTCTCGATCTCGGTGGCGGCGATATTGGTGCCACCAGCTGTCTCGATCAGGCGGCCCCACATGGTGTTGCCGTAGGAGTTATCCACCTCGTCTGCGCCCTTGCGCGCCAGTTCGACATAAACCTTGGGGTGTTCTGTGATCCCTTCCAGACGCGCGGCAACGTCCTCGACAGCCGCTTTGTAGGCCATGGCCAGCTCTGTTGCGCGCTCTGTTGCGCCCAGGATCTGACCCAGCGCGAGGGTAGAAGCGACGTGTTTTTCAACCGTCTGTGCGTTGTAGTCGAGCACGACCACCGGAACGCCCGCTGCTTCGAGGCGCTGAACCCCATCGCCCAAGGCATTGTATTGCCAGCCTGCCAGAATCGCGACCTGCGGCTTGGCAGCCAGAGCGACCTCCAGCGAGAAGGTGCCGCTGTCCACTTCACCCACATCTGTCAGGGTTTCGATGCGCGGAACGGCTGCGACATAGGCTTTCCATTGCAGGCCGCGCCAGCCTTCCCAGGGGCTGCGGGAAATGGCGACCACGCGATCGTAGGCGTCAGCGCCACCAACGGCAAAGAAATCTTCATAGTAAAAGCCAAGCAGGATGCGCTCGGGGTTGGCAGGCACCTCGACCTCACGGTCATAGGCGTCCTTGATGGTGATGCTTTCGGCCCAGGCGGGCGAGATGAGGGCGACTGCCAGCAGAATGCCGGACAAAAGGCGTGCAAAGATGTTCAGCACGGGAGTATCTCCTGAGTTTGTGAATGAGCGCGCGGGCACAGAGTGCCGACACGAAAAAGGGGCATGGGCAGCAGGCGCTGATCCTTGGATGGAAAAAGGACCGACCGCGCCACGGCGCACTTCAGTGGACAGGCCAAAAAAGGGGGGGCAGCGCACAGCGGCCAGAGAGGTCAGCCTGTCAGGTCAGGCTGCGGGCGGTGCCCTTGGCGCATGGGAGGTCTGCGTGTGCAACTGCGGCAGAACGGTAGCCTCGGCCAACCGGTCAGGCAGGGCGACATATTCCATGTCGCGGTAAAGGCACAGCGGCTCCGGCATCATTGCCGTATCGACCAGACGGCACAGCGGGCAGGCGGCGTCGTTGGCGGCGCCACTGTCGCTGAACTCACCGCAAAGATCCTCTGCCGCATCGCCATAGATCGCAATGATTTCAGCAGGCAGGGCGCCGGTTTGTCCGTTGTCCCGTGTCACGTGCTTATGCCCGAATCCAACCGTCACCATTGCCATGGTGAAGGCCAGAGCGGTCAAAAGACGCAGGCAGAAACGGGTGGACAGGCGAGTCATGGGATCTCGATAGCGCAAGCTCACGGCGATGTGAAAGGAAAAATCAGTATCGTGCCGGGTATCGGAAGCCGAGGGAGCCCCTTCCGGTTCTCGGAATGAGTTTGCAGAGCAAAGCGGTTTAATTGTTTGAAAAAAATGGAAGATATCTGGTGCCCGCAGGCTTGCGTCTTGCGCGTTTCCGGGTCAGCTTTGTGCAGGGAATACCTTCCAGGCCTCACCTGGGACAAATTGCCCGTCGCTCTCAGTGGAGTGAACTGCAGGGCATTTATTCGGTGCCAGGGGGCTGCGAAAGAGTTGTTGCGACCGTTTGCAGATGCTCTCTCATCGTTGTTTCGGCCCCGGCGGCATCGCCATCGATGATCGCAGTCGCGAGGGACTGGTGCTGGCGTGCCAAAAACGCAAACACATCTTCGGAATAGGTCTTGGCCCGCTGCCGGGTCCAGCTTGCTTCGCGGCGGACGCTGCGAATGGCTTCGTACATAGTCAGGTAGAGGGCATTCTGTGCCATCTGAGCGATCTTGTAGTGAAAGATGTCGTCTGCCGCATGATAAGCGGCCTGATCTTGGGCGGTCTGGGTCGCAGCGGCAATTCGGGCAAATTGGCCGCGTTCCTGCGCGCTGGCGCGGGTCGCTGCCAGCGCGGCCAGCATTGGCTCCAGCCCAAGGCGGACTTCCATCACGTCTGCCGGGGTAATACGGCGTGACAGGGGTTTCAGACGCGCAGCATCGGTGGCCGGGGGCGGCAGGGCAAAGGTGCCCTGACCCCGGCGGCGAAAGATCGTGCCATCAGCAGTGAGCAGATCCAGAACTCGACGCAGATGCGCGCGGCTGATGCTCAGGCGCTCCGCCAGCTGCCGTTCAGGGGGAAGGCGACCGTCCGCATCGAGCATGGCACCTTGCGAGATCTCCCGGCGCAGGCGCTCTGCGATCTCCTCATCTATTTGGGGGGGAGCGGTCATGGCGGTTTAACCGAAAAACAGATCCTTGAACATCCGTGCCGAGGTGAGCAGCAGGAACAGACCAAAGGACAGCCGCAGCGCGCGACGCGGGATGCTATGGGCGAGCTTTACTCCGACCCGCGCAAAGGTGGTGCTGAGCGGAATGATCACGGCAGCAAGGAAGAGGTTCACATAGCCAAATGAAAATGGTGGCAGGCCTTCGGCGCCAAAGCCCGTTGCCATATAGATCAGAGCGCCGGGCACTCCGATGATGAACCCTATGGCGGCCGAGGTGCCTACGGCCTTGCGGATGTCATAGCCAAGGAAGTTCAGCATCGGCACGCAGACGGTGCCGCCGCCGATCCCCATCATCGCCGAGATTGACCCTGCCACAACACCAAGTGCCGCCCAGACCGGTTTGGAGAAGCTGCGGGGAGTGTCGCTGTCCTGTGCCTTGCGCAGGATCATATCCAGCGCGACCAGAACGGCTACCGTGGCAAAGACCGCGATCAGCACCTGGCCCGAAACCACGCCGCCAAGGATACCTCCGATCACCACGCCCACCAGGATCGACGGGGCCCAGAGCTTGAGCAGCTCCATATCGATGGCGCCCTTCTTGTAGTGACCATAGCCCGATGAGAGCGAGGTAAAGACGATGGTCGACAGTGAGGTGCCCACCGCCACCTGCATGGTCAGCGCGGGCTCCATGCCGGTCAGCGACAGGGCAAAGTACAGCGCGGGCACGATGACAATGCCGCCGCCGACACCCAGAAGACCAGCGAGGATCCCGCCCACGATACCGGATCCGGCGGCAACGGCGGCGAGGGTCAAAAGCGTATTCATATCAAGCATGGTGTGTTCCCTTGTCGGGCTGTGAGGGGGCGGGCCTAACGGCCAATGGCATAGGCCTGCATCAGGCGCGGCGTGGCGGCGGCCTGCAGGGTGCCATCCGCATGGCGCAGAGCTGCAGTCAGTCGGCCCACGGTCCAGGGATCGGCCACGGTCACGACATGGCCGCGGGCGCGCAGGGCGGCGATGGTTGCGGCATCATAACTCGCTTCGATCATCATCTCGCCGGGCAACGCCTCGCGCGGGAAGAAGCTGCCCTGAAAGTGCATGGTGTGAAACAGTGGCGCATCCAGCCCCTGTTGCAGGTCGAACCCGTGGTGCACGAAGCGCAGGAACCAGATCAGCTGCCACTGGTCCTGCTGATCGCCGCCCGGCGTGCCAAAGACCAGCCGCTGGCCGTCCTTTTCTGCAAGGCTGGGCGTCAGGGTGGTGCGGGGGCGGCGCCCCGGTGCCAGCGAGGTGGGCAGGCCCTCTTCCAGCCAGAACATCTGCGCGCGGGAATTGAGCGGAAAGCCAAGGCCGGGGATCACCGGATTGGACTGCAGCCAGCCGCCCGAGGGCGTGGCCGAGACCATATTGCCCCAGCGGTCGATGATATCCAGATGCACCGTATCGCCGCGTTTCTCGGTCAGATGTGCCATGGTGGGTTCCTGCGGGGCAGCATCCACGACGCCAAAGTCGCGGGACGCGCGCTCGACATAGGCATCGGCAAGGTGTTCGAATCCCGGCACCCGGCCCGGACGCTGCTCCAATGAGGCCTCGCGTGCGATCAGCCCTGCACGTTCAGCGTTGTATTCGTCCGATAGCAGCACCTCCATCGGCACTTCGCTGTGTGCGGGATCGCCATAATAGGCCTCGCGGTCGGCATAGGCGAGCTTCATCGCTTCGATCACCGTGTGGGTGAACTCGTCCCCAAGGGGATCCATGGCGCCAAGATCAAAGTGTTTCAGGATCGCAAGCCCCTGCAGCATAACCGGCCCCTGCGACCAGCTTTGGGTCTTGTGGACCGTCCAGCCGTGATAGTCATAGGTCAGCGACGGCTCATAGCCCGCGCGCCAGCCTGCCATGTCGTCAGCGGTCATCACCGCGCGGTTCTTTTGTTCTGAGACATCATGCACGCAGGCGTCTGAGAGGTAGTCAAAGATCGCATCGGCGACGAAGCCTTCGGCCCAGGCGGTGCGTGTGGCGTCGATCTGGGCGCTGCGTTCTTCACCGGCGGCTTCTCCCACTTCCACAAGGCGTTGATAGGTCTCGGCAAGATCCGGGTTGCGGAACATTGCGTTGGGTTCGGGCGCCGCGCCACCCGGTGTCCAGACCTCGGCGGAGGAGGGCCATTCGCGAGCAAAATACGCGGCCAGATCCGCGATGGTATGCGCGACGCGCGGCAAGACCGGGTGGCCGTCGCGGGCATAGTCGATGGCGGGCGTCATCACCTCGCGCAGGGATAGGCTGCCGTGATCGCGCAGCATCAGCATCCAGCCGTCAAAGGCACCCGGCACCACGGTCGACAAAAGCCCCGAGCCGGGAATAAGCGTGAGGCCTTGCGCTTTGTAGTGCTCGATTGTGGCGCCTGCCGGGGCGGGGCCTTGTGCCGCCAGAACTTCGGTCTCGCCAGTCGTGACGGAATGGAAGATCGCGGGCAGATCTCCCGCCGGGCCGTTCAGATGCGGCTCCACCACTTGCAGGACCAACCCCGTTGCCACGGCAGCATCAAAGGCATTGCCGCCTTTTTCCAGAATGCCAAAACCCACGGCCGAGGCGATCCAGTGGGTTGAGGTGACAACGCCAAAACGCCCTCGAATTTCCGGGCGGGTGGTAAAGGGCTGCATGGCGATCTCCTCTGACTATGGGCGCAGCCAGAGGCGCTGCAACCAATTTGGAATTGGTTGCGATACATCGCGGAAGCTGTTTCGACTGTCAACCCGAACAGGTGTGCAGCTCAGCCTTCAGTCAGCGCCCGCGCCGCTTTTGCCAACTCAGTGATGCTATCCCAGTCGCCCGCCGTGACCAGATCTGCCGGGGCGACCCAGCTGCCGCCTGCGCAGATCACATTTGGCAGCGACAGATAGGTCTTGGCATTTGCCGGGCTGACCCCGCCCGTGGGGCAGAACGAAATCTGCGGCAATGGCGCGCCGATGGATTTGAGCGCGGGCGCACCGCCCGAGGCTTCGGCGGGGAAGAACTTCAGCATGTCATAACCGCGCTCTAAAAGGCGCATCGCTTCGGAGGCGGTGGCAGCTCCCGGCAGCATGGGCAACCCGGCAGCTTCGCACGCGTCAAGCAAGCGGTCGGTGGCACCGGGGGAGACGCCAAACTGCGCGCCTGCCTCGACAGCGGCACTCACATCATCGGGCGTCACCAGAGTGCCAGCACCGACCACGCCGCCGGGCACCTGTGCCATCTCGCGGATCACATCAAGCGCTGCAGGCGTGCGCAGTGTCACCTCAAGAGCGGGAAGGCCGCCTGCGACCAATGCCTCGGCCAGAGGGCGGGCGTGGGCGAGGTCATGGACGACAAGCACCGGCACGATGGGGGCCAACTGGCAGATCTCGCGGGTGCGGGTGCTGGCGTCCTTGGGGGTGATGCTCATGGGGTCAGTCTCCGAATACGCTGGCGCCGGTGTCGGCAGAGGTCACGGCGCGGCGGAACAGCGAGAACAGCTCGCGCCCGGTGCCGTGCTGATAGGAGGAAAGGTCGGCTGTGGCAGGCTCCCGCTCGAGCGCGCCGGGGGTCAGCACATCAAGCGTGCCGGTCGTGGCATCCAGCCGCAGCATATCGCCATCGCGAATGCGGGCGATGGGGCCACCGTCCAGCGCCTCGGGGACCACGTGAATGGCGGCAGGCACCTTGCCCGAGGCACCCGACATGCGCCCATCGGTGACCAGTGCCACCTTGTGCCCCTTGCCCTGCAGAATGCCCAGCATCGGCGTCAGGCTGTGCAGCTCTGGCATGCCGTTTGCCTTTGGCCCCTGAAAGCGCACCACAAGGATCACATCGCCGGTGAATTCGCCTGCCTTAAAGGCGGCCTTGGCCTCGTCCTGGTCATGAAAGACACGGGCGGGGGCCTCGATCACGTGGTGCTCCTCGGCGACGGCAGAGACCTTGATCACGGCGGTGCCAAGGCTGCCGGTCAGGCGCTTGAGACCGCCGGTTTTCTGGAAGGGTTCCGTTGCAGGGCGCACAACGCCCTCGTTCAGAGATTTTGTCGTGCCGGGGCGGAAGGTGAGGCCCTCATCCGTCAGGAAGGGTTCCTGTGTGTAGTGTTCCAGCCCCATACCCGCGACCGTCTTGGTATCGGGATGCAGGAAGCCCGCATTCAAAAGCTCTCCGATCATATAGCCAAGCCCGCCTGCCGCGTGGAAATGGTTCACATCCGCCAGACCGTTGGGATAGACGCGCGCCAAAAGCGGCACAACATCCGAAAGGTCCGCAAAATCCTGCCAGTCGAGGATCACGCCCCCGGCGCGGGCCATGGCGATGAGGTGGATCAACAGGTTGGTGGAGCCGCCGGTGGCCATCAGCCCGACGATGCCGTTCGCAAAGGCCTTTTCATCCAGCACGTCGCAGACCGGCGTGTAGCTGTTGCCAAGCGCCGAGAGCGAGAGCGCGCGTTTCGCGCCCTCAATGGTCAGCGCCTCGCGCAGGGGGGTGCCGGGATTGACAAAGGACGACCCCGGAAGGTGCAGCCCCATGAACTCCATCAACATCTGGTTGGTGTTGGCAGTGCCATAGAAGGTGCAGGTGCCGGGGCCGTGGTAGGCGGCCATCTCGGCCTTCAGCAGCTCTTCGCGGCCAATCTCTCCGGCGGCGAACTGCTGGCGTATCTTGGATTTTTCATCGTTTGACAGACCGCTGGTCATCGGCCCCGCAGGCAAAAAGACCGCCGGAAGATGGCCAAAGGTCTGCGCGCCGATCACAAGCCCCGGCACGATCTTGTCGCAAACCCCGAGGAAAACCGCCGCATCAAAGACGTTGTGGCTAAGCGCGACGCCGGTGGCCAGAGCGATGGTGTCCCGGGAAAACAGGCTCAGCTCCATGCCCGCCTCGCCCTGGGTGACGCCATCGCACATGGCGGGCACGCCACCTGCGACCTGTGCGGTGCCGCCGCTGGCGCGCAGAGCGTTGCGGATCAGGGTCGGGTAGGTCTCAAAAGGCTGATGCGCCGACAGCATGTCGTTATAGGCGGTGACGATGCCCAGATGCCCGGCTGTTCCAGTGGCGAGCGTGTCCTGGTCGGCGCCGGTTGCGGCATAGGCATGGGCCTGCCCCGAGCAGGACAGATGCGCGCGTGCGGGTCCTTTGCCTTGGGCCGCGCGCATGCGCGCCAGATAGGCGCTGCGGGTTTCGGCGCTGCGGGCGATGATCCGTTCGGTGACCTCTTTGAGTGTCTGGTTCAAGCTCATGTGAGATGCCTTTCGGGTGTCTGGCGCGGGCTGGCTGAGGGCAGGGGGATTGGGGCAGGGGGAGGCGGGGGATCGGATCAGTCTCCGATGCCGCGCCATCGCCGCCCGTCGCGGTGCATCAGCAGAAGGGAATCCTCTGGCCCAGACCCGCCGCGGTCATAGCGTTGCGGTTCGGTGCCGGCCTCGGTCCAGTCTGCGATGATGGGATCGGCCCAGGCCCAGGCGGCCTCAACCTCGTCGCCGCGCATGAACAGGGTCTGATTGCCCCGGATCACATCCATGATCAGCCGCTCATAGGCGTCTTGCGGGCGCTCTGCACCCGGCAGGGAGTCGGCAAAGGTCATATCAAGGTTCGCCGCCGTCAGGCGCATGCCGCCCGGACCGGGATCTTTGATCGTCGTGCGCAGGGTGATGCCTTCATCCGGTTGCAGGCGGATCACCAGCACGTTGCCATGCACACCCGCTGCGCCTTCAAAGATGTTATGCGGCGGGTCGCGGAAGAAGACGGCGATTTCGGAGACGCGTTCGCGCAGGCATTTGCCGGTGCGCAGGTAAAAAGGCGTGCCAGCCCACCGCCAGTTCGCCACCTCCACCTTCATGGCAATAAAGCTCTCGGTGGTGCTGTCAGGGTTGCCCGCATGATCACGGTAGCTATCGCCATCCTTGCCGCGATACTGGCCGCGGGCGATGTCATCAGGCGCGACGGGATTGAGCGCCTCGATCACCTTGACCTTTTCGTCGCGAACCGCGTTTGGCGTAAAACGGGCAGGCGGCTCCATCGCGGTGAGGCACAAAAGTTGCATCAGGTGGTTCTGCACCATGTCCCGCATGGCACCCGATTTGTCGTAATACTCGCCGCGCCCCTCGACTCCGATGCTTTCGGCGACGGTGATCTGTACATGGTCGATATGGGAAGAGTTCCACAAGGGTTCGAACAGAGAGTTGGCAAAGCGCAGCGCCATCAGGTTCTGCACGGTTTCCTTGCCGAGGTAATGATCGATCCGGTAGATCTGACCTTCCTGAAAATGCGCCCGCAGTGCTTGATTGAGCGCCTGAGCAGAAGCCAGGTCATGTCCGAATGGTTTTTCCAGCACGATGCGGCTGTCGGGGGTGGCAATGCCGCTGGCGCTGAGCCTGTCCGCGATATCGGTGAACAGGCTGGGGCCGACCGACAGGTAGAAGGCGCGGATCACATCTTCGCGCAGGTGTTTGCCCAGCTCATCCCAGCCGGTGTCTCCGCGCGCATCGACCGGCACGTAATCGAGCAGTTCGGCAAAGGCGGCGATTTCCTCTTCCGTGGTGTTTTCTTCCTGTCCGAATTCGCGGATGGCATCGGCCGTCAGCTCGCGGAACCCCTTCTGGTCCAGATCCGCGCGCGAAGTGCCGATAATGCGCGTTGCCGCATCGAACTGACCGATCTGGAAGCGATGAAACAGGCTCGGTAGGATCTTGCGGCGCGCCAGATCGCCGGTGGCACCAAAGAGGACCAGATCAAAAGGGTCGACGGGAATAACGCGGGAAACCATGTGTCTTTCAGATCCTCGATAAGACGCGCTGCGGTGTTAGCCCGCTGTGCGCACAAGTTTGGACAACAGGCCGCGGGTCGAGCCGTCCTTGCCATCGCTGTTGGCGCCCTCGACCATTGGCAGCAGACTGAGCGCCAACTCCTTGCCCAGTTCCACCCCCCATTGGTCGAAGGAGTTGATGCCCCATATAACCCCTTCGGTGAACACGCGGTGTTCATATAGCGCAATGATCTGGCCCAGCACGAAAGGGGTCAGCTTGTCATAGGCGATGGTGACAGAGGGGCGGTTGCCCGGAAATGTCAGATGCGCTGTCATGCGGTCCAGATCCGCGCCCTCAAATCCGCGTTTGGCGGCGATGGCGCGGGCCTCATCCGCGCTTCGTCCAAGCATCAGCGCCTCAGACTGGGCCAGGCAATTGGCCACCAGCATGCGGTGCTGATGCGCCAGTTCGGGTTCATGGCCTTGTGCGCCGACCAGGAATTCGGCAGGCACCACACGGGTGCCCTGATGCAATAACTGGTAAAAGGCGTGCTGGCCATTGGTGCCCGGCTCGCCCCAGACGATGGGGCCAGAGCCGTGCTCAAGAGCGGTGCCATCCAGCATCACGCCTTTGCCGTTGCTTTCCATATCGAGCTGTTGAAGGTAGGCAGGCAGCCTAGACAGGCGCTGCTCGTAGGGCAACACGGCTCGGCTTTCGTAACCACAGATATTGTTGTGCCAGATCCCGACCAACCCCAAGAGGACCGGCAGGTTCTGCGAAAAGGGCGCAGTGCGGAAGTGGTCGTCCATGGCCGCTGCCCCGCTCAGGAGGGCACGGAAGTTCTCTGGTCCGACTGCGATCAGGATCGGAAGACCAACCGGTCCCCACATGGAATAACGCCCGCCGACCCAATCGGCGAAGCCAAAGACACGCTCTGGCGGGATGCCGAGGGCGCTGGTCTTTTCCAATGCCGAAGACACAGCCGCCAGGTGCCCGTTGGCCTTCTCTCCCAAAGCCGCGCGCAGCCAATTCAGCGCGGTTTCTGCGTTGGTCATTGTCTCGGTTGTGGTGAAGGTCTTGGAGGCGATGATCACAAGCGTGGTTTCGGGGTCGAGCCCTTTCAACGTGTCGGCGATATGGGCTCCATCCACGTTGGAGACGAAATGGCAGCGTGGTCCGTCGTGATAGGGGGCAAGGGCAAGTGTTGCCATCACCGGCCCCAGGTCCGAGCCACCGATGCCGATATTGACTATGTCGGTAAAGGGTTGGCCACTTGCGGTTCGGAACCTGCCGTTGCGCAAGGCTTCGGCAAAATCTTCCATCCGGCGCAGGGTTTCCTGAACGGAAGCCACAGCATCGGTTCCGTCTACCAGAATCTTGCGATCGGCAGGCGCGCGCAAGGCGGTGTGCAGAACGGCGCGATCTTCCGTCGAATTGATCCGCGCCCCTGCAAACATCGCATCGATATGCGGCTGCAACCCGGCGCCTTCGGCCAGTTTGATGAGAAGAGCAAGGCTGGTATCGTCAAGCGCCGTTTTTGAATAATCCAGAAGCAGTCCATCGCTGCTGGCTGAAAAACGTTCAAACCTGTCCGGGGGCTCAAACAGGGTCACGAGAGGGATTTCAGCGGTTGCCGCCCTCTGTTTGGCCAGGTGTTCCCAGATGTCGCTCATTCCAAAATGATCCTTGCAAATCGTTTGAGGCTAGATCGAGGCCGCTTGGGACGACAGATCGAGCGCTCAAAAGTTAGCGCTAACGCTTTTAGTGGCAAATTGGTCAGCGCACAATAGGCAGTAAAGGGTTTCGCCAGAGTTATCTCAACCCGCCGTACCTGCGTCAATTGCGTTGAACCTCTGAGGGGGGACTGGTGCAGCAAAGGCTCCCGCCTGTTGCGGGGTATTCATGGAATACCTCCTCGCAGTTGGGCCCGGCGCCGCGCATAGCGCGGCGCCGGGCCCAAGACTGAAAGCGCCTTTTCAAAGGCGATGGAAGGCGCGGGAGCTTTCGCCTGCGGCCCCATCCTCAACCGGTTTCTTCAAGAAAAAGCGGTGAGGCGACGCCGCCTATGCCGCACAGGTGGGTAACGACATCCGAAACCCCCTTGCCGTGACGCAGGCTGGTGAAGACAAAAGGGAGAGCACCCCGCATGCGGCCTGCATCCCGCTCCATAACCTCAAGCGAGGCGCCGACATGCGGCGCGAGGTCTGTTTTGTTGATGATCAAGAGATCCGACCGGGTGATCGCTGGGCCGCCCTTGCGCGGGATTTCCTCGCCTGCCGCCACATCGATCACATAAAGCGTCACATCGGCCAGTTCCGGGCTGAAGGTGGCAGACAGATTGTCCCCGCCGCTTTCGATCAACACGATTTCCAGGTCCGCATGACGGGTCTGCATCTCGGCCACGGCGGCCAGGTTGATCGAGGCATCCTCGCGGATCGCCGTGTGCGGGCAGCCACCGGTTTCCACACCAATCACACGGTCCTGTGGCAGCACCTGCATGCGCATCAGCGCTTCGGCATCTTCCTGGGTGTAGATGTCATTTGTGATCACGCCGATTGAATGATGCGGCGACAGCGCCCGCGCCAGCTGTGCCGTCAGCGTGGTCTTCCCAGCGCCGACCGGCCCGCCGATGCCAACGCGCAGGGGTCCGTTGAAACTGCTCATGAGCGAAAAATCCTCGAATACTGGGTTTCATGATGCATCGATGCGATGTCAGCTACAAAACTCACTCCAGACAGCGCTGAAAGGTCCGTTTCCAGTGCGTTCTGCGCCGCATCCCGGATCAGGGGCGCGAGGTTGGTCAGCACCCGCTGCCCCTCAAGCTGACCCACGGGCGCCAGACGCTGCGCGGCGGCGACCAGGTTCGACACGGAAGCATGCACGTACATTTGCAAGGTCAGGTCCAAAGACAGCCCATGAAGCCGCGCCGCCCGCCCCACGGCGACAGGATACGTGAGATCCGGTAGCTCATCCCCCCAGATCCCGCCAGTTGTCTGGCAGAAGGCCGCGCCTTGATTCACGGTTTCGGCCAGTCGTTCGCGAGACGGGGCAAAAGCCCGCGCGCGCGCATCCACCTGAGCCAGGGCCGCATCATCCGGCGCTTGATAGGCGGCGGCAAGGATGATCGGATCACTGCGTCCGCTGCCGTATAGCAACAGATCCCCCAGCCAATCCGCCAGCGTTTCCGCGTCGGAAATCTGGCCCGCTGTGCAGGCGGTCTCCAGCCCATGAGAATAGGCGAAGGCGCCGACCGGGTAGGCCGGAGAAAGCCATTGCATCAACAGGACTGCGCCGGGCTCAATGCTCATGAGAGTGCCCCGCTTCACGGTCATGACTGTGTCCGTGACTGTGGGTATGGCCGTGGTCGTGAGAGTGGGTGCGCCCGTGGCCATAGGCGCCGCCCTCGGGCGTAAAGGGTTCGATCACTTCCGTCACTGTCGCGCCAAGCTGCCCCAGCATCGCGCGGATCACGTGATCTCGCTGAATCAGCAGCCGCTCTGGCGTGATTTGGCAGGGTGTGTGGCGATTGCCGATGTGCCAGGCCAGGCGCACCAGATCGCCCGTCTTGCCTGCTGTGATCTCAAGCAATTCTTCTGCAGCGGCAACAACTGCAATCTCGCCACCCCCTTCAAGCAGCAAAACGCCGCCATGGTCCAAAGAGGTTGTTTGTGGCAGATCCACCAGCAGACGCGCGCCGCTTTCGGTGGTGAGCACTTTGCGGCGCAAGAAACGCGCATCGTAGTCCAGAACCACTTGATCTTTGGGCTGTGGATCATGGGCGTGCCCGTGGTACTGGCGGGCGACCATCGTGTGCAGATGCGTGGGGGCGGTCATGACAGCCCCCCGCGCAGCGATGTCTGCGCTGCCTTGGCGCAGTTCAGAGGTAGTAAACGTCCGAGAAGACGTGCTGCACGATCTGGTCGCGCTTGATGCCGCGTTCTGCCAGTTCGGCGTCGCTCATGGCCATCAGGGTTTGCACTTTTCGGCTGCGGTCGTTTGCTTCGCCGATTGCCACCAGCCCATTGCCGAGGGCAACGAAGGGCTTCGCCAGGATTTTCAGAGCAGAGAGCGCACTGGCCGGAGCAGCCGGTGCAGTGTGATGTGTCGTATATGCCATTGGAGGTCACTCCTTGTTCAGTTGTGAACTCCTCCCATTGGCGTTGAAGATAGGACATCAATCCTGACCTAGCTAGGCCGCAGATGGAATGCCTGCCATGCGCCTGGTGCAACGTTATGAAAACGCTCATTTTTTGCACTCCTCAGTATAAAAAGTAGCGCTGTGCCATGGGCAGCTCTTTGGCGGGCTCGCAGGTCAGCAATTCACCGTCCGCGCGCACCTCATAGGTTTCGGGATTGACCTCTATCTCCGGTGTTGCGCTATTGAGCAGCAGATCCGACTTGCCAATGCCGCGGGTGCCTTTGACGGCAACCGTCTGTTTCGCAAGGCCAAGCTTTCCACGCAGCCCGTCGGCCTGTGCCGCCTCCGAGACGAATGTCACGGCCGAATGTTCGACCGAGCGCCCATAGGCGCCCCACATGGGACGCGAATAGACCGGCTGCGGCGTCGGGATCGAGGCATTGGGATCGCCCATCTGCGCACACACGATGGTGCCCGCCATCAGCACCATCTCCGGCTTGACCCCGAAAAAGGCAGGGTTCCACAGCACCAGATCGGCGCGTTTGCCCTCTTCGATGCTGCCGATCTCATGCGCGATACCATGCGCGATGGCCGGATTGATGGTGTATTTCGCGATATAGCGGCGGACGCGGAAATTGTCATTCTCGCCTGTTTCTTCTGCCAGGCGACCGCGCTGTTTCTTCATCTTGTCTGCGGTCTGCCAGGTGCGGATCAGCACTTCGCCCACCCGGCCCATGGCCTGACTGTCGGAGGCGATGATCGAGAAAGCGCCCATATCGTGCAGGATATCCTCGGCGGCGATGGTCTCGCGCCGGATGCGGCTTTCGGCAAAGGCGACATCCTCGGGGATGGATTTGTCGAGGTGGTGACAGACCATCAGCATATCGAGGTGTTCTTCCAGCGTGTTGACCGTGAAGGGCCGCGTCGGGTTGGTCGAGGAGGGCAGAACATGCTCCTCGCCGCAGATCTTGATGATGTCCGGGGCGTGGCCACCACCCGCGCCCTCGGTGTGGAAGGCGTGGATGGTGCGCCCCTTCATGGCGGCGACGGTGTGTTCGACAAAGCCGCTCTCGTTCAGGGTATCGGTGTGGATCATCACCTGCACGTCCATGGCATCGGCCACCCCAAGGCAGCAGTCGATGGCGGCGGGGGTGGTGCCCCAGTCTTCGTGCAGTTTCAGCGCGCAGGCTCCGCCCAGTACCTGCTCTTCAATCGCAGCAGGGAGCGAGGCATTGCCCTTGCCTGCAAAGGCGAGGTTCATCGGGAAGGCATCTGCCGCCTGCATCATACGGCCAAGGTGCCAGGCACCGGGGGTGCAGGTGGTGGCCAATGTCCCATGGGCCGGCCCGGTGCCACCGCCCAGCATGGTGGTAAGGCCCGAATGCAGCGCATCCTCGATCTGCTGGGGACAGATATAATGGATGTGGCTGTCAAAACCGCCCGCCGTCAGGATCCGCCCTTCACCGGCGATGGCCTCGGTGCCGGGGCCGACGATGATATCGACGCCGGGCTGGGTGTCGGGGTTGCCCGCCTTGCCGATCTTGTGGATGCGCCCGTCCTTGAGGCCCACATCCGCCTTGTAGATGCCAGAGTGATCGACGATCAGCGCATTGGTGATCACCGTATCCACGGCTCCAGCCGCGCGGGTGGCCTGAGACTGGCCCATACCGTCGCGGATCACCTTGCCGCCGCCAAATTTGACCTCTTCCCCGTAGAGGGGGGCGTTTCCACCTGCGCGCTCGGCGATGAGATCGCGCTCAACCTCGATGATCAGATCGGTATCGGCCAGCCGCAGCCTGTCCCCTGTGGTGGGGCCATACATGGCGGCATAGTCGGAGCGGGTGATCTTGGCGGGCATCGGGGCCTCCCTCAGTGCGGAGCCGCGCCCTTGGCTGGCGCGCGGCGGATTTGTCTATTGGCTTTCGGCCAGAAAGCGCAGCTGTTCGGTACGCTGGCGGGTCAGTTCGGTTTTGCAGGCCAGTACGATCAGTGATTCCATCGAGCCGCCCCGGAACTGAAATCCTTCGGCGACGCAGGCCGCATCGCGAAAGGGGATCCAGGCGCGCTGGGCCGCTCGCAAGGCATCAGGGGCGCCTTTCAGGTTTTCCGGCACGTCTTGATCAAGCCACTTCATATAGTCGCGCGCGGCCTTGTAGACGGTATTCAGCTCTGCATCTGCGGCGGCGTAGTCCCGTGCAGCGCAGTCCTGCATTTCATAGGTGGTCTGCGGATTGTCACATCCCGCAAATACAGTGGCGGGCAACAGTGCGGCAGCAGCGCAAATGGCAAGGGTCTTCATCACATTATCCTGTTTCAAAATCCGGGCCAAAGCGGCCCGCATCCGAAGACAGCGCGCTTGGGCCGGTCAAGTCAACCAAAGCCACCATATGTCCGCACCGATCCGACATTTCAGTCCAGATCCCCCATGACCTGCTGGTTGAACCCATAAATGCGGCGCGCGCCGGACACGGGAACAAGGTTCACCTCGCGGCGCTGTCCGGGTTCAAAGCGAACGGCAGTCCCTGCAGCGATATCAAGGCGCAGGCCCCGGGCCGCCTCCCGGTCGAAGTCAAGCGCGGGGTTGGTCTCGGCGAAATGATAGTGGCTGCCGACCTGCACCGGGCGGTCGCCGGTATTGGCCACCATAAATGTGATGGCGTCGGAGCGCTCGTTCAGCGTCAGATCGCCGGGTGCGGGTAACAGCTCTCCGGGGATCATTTGCGCGACCGCAGGTAGGCCAGCGCCGCAGCGCCGCAGACGGTCAGCGCCGCCAGGATGACGGGCAGCCAGTTTTCCGCCCCATGCGGATGCAGGTGTGCCCCACCGTGTGCCAGGGCCGGACCAGCGGTGAGCGTGATGGCGGATGCGAGAGCGGGCAGGTGTTTCATCTGGGATCTCCTCAACGGATTTATCGAATGGGGTTGTGAACGGTCACCAGCTTGGTGCCATCGGGAAAGGTCGCCTCTACCTGAACCTCGTGAATCATCTCGGGCACGCCCGCCATGCATTGATCGCGCGAGACAACGGCGGCACCGGCCTCCATCATCTCGGCAACCGAGCGCCCGTCACGGGCGCCTTCCACCACGGCATCGGTAATGAGCGCAATGGCCTCGGGATGATTGAGCTTCACGCCGCGCGCAAGGCGCTTGCGGGCGACTTCGGCGGCCATGGCGACCAATAGCTTGTCTTTTTCGCGGGGGGTCAGGTTCATCGGATCTAAAGTCTCCAGCAGCGCGGCAGGCCGTTTTCGGTCAGCCGGTCAAGAATGGGAACAAGGCTTTGGCGCAGGGTGAAACTGTCCTCTGCCAGAAGGCGCAGCACCAAAAGGCCGTCCGTTACAAGCGACACACCGCCCGATGGGGGCAGCATCTCGCGCATGGGTTTGAGCCAGGCTTCGGCATCGGGCGCGGCGAGTACCAGCGCCGCCATGGCGCGCGCGCCTGCGGCCACGGCGGGGCGGTCCAGGGTGGCGGCGATATCGCCCTCAAGATCCACCCCATCATAATAGATCATCTCACCCGCACGGTGGATTTCGACCCGGTCGCGGAAGTTGGCATTGCGCAGTTCCTCCCGCATGGCCATCCGGCCAAAGACGACAGGCTCCACCATCAGGAATCTTGCATCTATGGCCATATCCACCCGCAAGGACCGGGAAAAACGGCATCCGTCGAACAGGATGGTCTCTTGCGGCAGCCAGTTGAGCTCTGCACCGCTGGCCACTTCTAGGCGTGTTTCCATGCGGCCCGTCTCGCCCGGCTGGGCCCGATAGGCGCGCTCGGCTGCCTGGGTGGTCACAGTGATCTTGCCACGTTCAAGTGCTGTGGCCGAGACGTTGAACCGATCACCACCAGTGATGCCGCCAGCGGTATTGACCATCACAGCCTCAGGGTGAGGGCGACCTTGCGGGAACAATAGCTTCATGGCACCCGCCTGGTGCAGATCTTTCAGTCGAACCGCGCCGTCCTTGTGCTGAACCGAGACACGCGCACGCCCGATGGCCCGCGGCTGGCTTGTCAGAACAGCCTGCGCTTGATGCTGCGATATGATGGCGGCTTCGGTTATCTTTTCCTCCCACGGGCACCAGGTGAGTCTTACCAGTTGCCTAAGAGACTGCGTCTTGCGGGCGAGAATGACCATTTTGCAGGCGCTTAATGGTCCCCCTACAAGTAAATGCGATCAGAAATTAATCCAAGTCGGAAAAGAGCGCCTACTTTTTCAGCAACGGCAGATTCAGCGAGATGCGACCAGCGCAAGGGTTTGCCATGTGTGCCGCGCTGCAGAAACCTGACTGTGGCTCGCAGCTTTACGCAAGCGGGTCATGGGAGTGTGGCGGCCACACGAATTGGACCTCGATCAGACCGCCACACGTTTTGCAACAACAGTTGCAGGGCTGACCTAGTGCCGCTGCCCTTGTTCCGCAAGGGAAAGAGACGGAACAGGACTGCCCTGTCTGGAGGGAATGATGAGCTTCTTCAAGAAAACCGCTGCCAGCGTACTGGCCCTTGGGCTGACCGCCGGTGCTGGCCTTGCCGCCGATTGCACAATCAAGGTGGGTGTTCTGCACTCGCTGTCGGGCACTATGGCGATTTCCGAAACCACGCTGAAAGACACCATGTTGATGCTGGTGGCCGATCAGAACGAGAAAGGCGGCCTGTTGGGCTGCGAGCTGGAGGCGGTCGTAGTTGACCCTGCCTCCGATTGGCCTCTGTTTGCCGAAAAGGCGCGCGAGCTGCTGACCGTGCATGAGGTTGACGTGATCTTTGGCAACTGGACTTCCGTCAGCCGCAAATCCGTGCTGCCCGTCATCGAAGAGCTGAACGGCCTTTTGTTCTACCCCGTCCAGTATGAGGGTGAGGAAAGCTCCAAGAACGTCTTTTACACCGGCGCTGCCCCCAACCAGCAGGCAATTCCTGCGACGGATTACTTCCTCGAAGAGCTGGGCGTTGAGAAATTCGCGCTGCTTGGCACCGACTATGTCTACCCGCGCACGACTAACAACATCCTCGAAAGCTATCTCAAGGGCAAAGGCATCGCCGAAGACGATATCTTTGTGAACTACACCCCCTTTGGCCATTCCGACTGGTCCAAGATCGTTGCTGACGTGGTGGCGCTGGGCGCAGATGGCAAAAAGGTCGGCGTGATCTCCACCATCAATGGCGATGCCAACATCGGCTTCTACAAGGAACTGGCCGCAGCGGGCATTTCCGCCGATGACATTCCGGTCGTGGCCTTCTCGGTCGGCGAAGAGGAACTCTCGGGTCTGGATACCTCGAACCTGGTCGGTCACCTGGCGGCCTGGAACTACTTCCAGTCGGCTGACACCGAGGCCAACGAGGCCTTCGTTGCCAAGTGGAAAGAGGTCATGGGTGAAGAGCGCGTGACCAATGACCCGATGGAAGCCCACTATATCGGCTTCAACATGTGGGCGAATGCTGTGACCGCAGCCGGTACCGCCGATGTGGATGCAGTTCGCACCGCCATGTATGGTCAGGAGTTCCCGAACCTGACGGGCGGCACCGCCGTGATGCTGCCGAACCACCACCTGGCGAAACCGGTTCTGATTGGCGAGATCCAGGAGGACGGCCAGTTCGACATCATTTCGGCCACCGATCCGGTGCCGGGCGATGCCTGGACCGACTTCCTGCCGGAATCGGCGGTTCTGATGTCCGACTGGAAAGATCTGGGCTGCGGTATGTACAACACCGAGACCAAGACCTGCGTGCAGACGCTGTCCAACTACTGATCTTCTGAACCAGAAGACCAAGGTCGCGGCGGGGGCTTTTGCCTCCGCCCCGGCCGACGCTCCCCACGGCCTGCGCGGCAGGCCATCCAAGGCGGATTTTGCAGAGCGGATCTCAAAGACATGAAACGACTACTCCTTGCCTGCCTCGCGCTGATCTGCGCGTGCCAGGTCAGCCTTGCCCAAACCCCTGCGGGTGATGGCCCCTTGCAGCAGCTCTTGCAGGAGAACCGTGCGCTGATCGAGAAAAGCTCGCGCAAGACCATCGGGCCAGTGATCGACGCCATCGCGGCCAGCGGGTTGCCGCAGGCGCGCACTTTCCTTGAGGCCTGGCAGGCCAAGGAGATCTGGCAACGCAAAGAGGACGGTTTGTTTTTCATGGCCGAGGAAGTGGCCAAACGCACCTATGCGCTCATCGATCCGGACGATGGCGCGACGGTCGGAGAATATGAAAAAGGTGATCTCAAACAGCTCAAACCCAACAGCGGTGTTCGGGCCCTGATCGCCACCGCCCTTGTCCAATTCCAGCTGAGTGACCCTGACCCTGCCACCCGCGCCGAGGCGCTTTTGGCCATTGAACGCGCGCCAGGTGCAGAGCTTTTGGCGCCATTGCGGGCCTCCATAGCTGGAGAGGATGATCCGACCCTGAAAGCGCGCAAGACGCGGCTGGAACGTCTCTTGACTATCGCCTATGGCGCTGATGAGGCAGAGCGGATTGCCGCAATCGAAGGTCTGTCCAATGACCTCAGCGTCGATGTGCGCGCCGCGCTGAACCCGCTGGTCGCTGTCACTGTCGACGTTGCCGAAGCGCTGCCCGAGGGGCGCAATATCGCCCGCACTCTGACACCCGGCGAAGATGGCCTGACCCGCATAGAGGCCTATGATATGCTTGTTGCGGCAGGTCATGCGCACGAACGCACCACCCCCGACGCCCTACGCCAAAGCCTTGCCGAACATATCGAGGGCGGGCGGGTCGCAGGCGTTCCCGTGGCGCAGCTGTCAAATGAACTGATCCGCCAAAAGGTCTATGACAGCCTCGCTTCTGACGGGAAGGTCGCCCCCTTTGTCGGAGAGGACGCGATCACCGTTGCCCTGAACCGCTATGTGTTCTTTGAAACCTATGCCGAGCCATCAAGCGCGGTGACAGATGCCGCCGAGCAGGCGCTCTCATCCATCGGCACCAAAGTTGCGCTCAACCAGGCGGTGGATCTGGGGCTGGATGCGGTGTCTCTCGCCTCGATCTATTTCCTTGCCGCGATTGGTCTTGCCATCACATTCGGCCTGATGGGGGTCATTAACATGGCCCATGGGGAGTTCATCATGATGGGCGCCTATACCGGCTATGTGGTGCAGCAGGTGATTCCAAACCATACTGTTTCGATCCTTGTTGCCATTCCGCTGGCCTTTGCCGTCACATTTGCTGCCGGTGTCGCGATGGAGCGGCTGGTGATCCGGCATCTCTACAACCGCCCGCTGGAAACGCTTCTGGCGACCTTCGGGATCTCCATCGCGTTGCAGCAGCTGGCCAAGAACATCTTTGGCACGCAGGCGCGGCCCCTGACGGCACCCGGCTGGCTCGATGGGGCCTGGGTGATCAACGATGTGGTCGCGATCAGCTATATCCGCATCGCCATCTTCGTGCTGGCGCTGATCTTTCTGGCGCTGTTCCTTTTCATCATGCGGCGCACGCGGCTGGGGCTTGAGACCCGCGCAGTGACGCAGAACCCGCGCATGGCGTCCTCGATGGGGATCAACCCCGGAAGGGTGAACATGCTGACCTTTGGTCTGGGATCGGGCATTGCAGGCATTGCGGGCGTTGCCATCGGCCTCTTTGCCAAGGTCACCTCCGAGCTCGGTCAGGACTATATCGTGCAAAGCTTCATGACCGTGGTCGTTGGCGGTGTCGGCAATATCTTCGGCACTCTTGCCGGGGCGGCGATGATCGGCTCTTTGCAAAAGGGGATCGAGTGGCTGAACCCGTCCAACACTCTGGCGGCGCAGACCTACATGATCATCTTCATCATCATCTTCATTCAGTTCCGCCCAAGGGGCATTATCGCCCTCAAGGGCCGCGCGGCGGGGGATTGATCCATGCGGCAGTCATTCATTGCAAAGAACCCCTCCGTTCTGATCTTTCTGGCGATCCTTGCGCTGTTCACGCTTGTGGTGACGCTCTTGGCCGAAGGGCCGGGCGCCGGGGTGATCCCCACAAGTTTTGTGAAAACACTGGGCAAGACGCTGTGCCTGTGCCTGATTGCGATCGCGATGGATCTGATCTGGGGCTACACGGGCATCCTGTCGCTGGGGCATTTCGCCTTTTTTGGCCTTGGCGGCTACATGATCGGCATGTGGCTGATGTATGAGCGCACCCGCCTCATTGTGACAGAGGCGCTGGCGCAGGGCGATATCCCCCCGACCGAGGCCGAGGTGGTCGATGCCATCGGCACGCAGATCTTTGGCGTTGTCGGCAGCAGTGAGTTCCCGGTGGTCTGGATGTTCGCCGACAGTCTGGTGCTGCAGCTGATGCTGGTGGTGCTGGTGCCGGGCGTTCTGGCAGCGGTGTTCGGCTGGCTCGCCTTCCGCAGCCGGGTGACGGGCGTGTATCTTTCGATCCTGACGCAGGCGATGACTCTGGCGCTGGCGCTCTATCTCTTCCAGAACGACTCGGGCCTGCGCGGCAACAACGGCCTGTCGGGCCTGCAGAACCTGCCGGGAGTGGAAGCACCGCAGTCCGCTGTGTCCATGTGGTTCTTCTGGGCTTCGGCGCTGGCCTTGGGCCTGGGTTACATGCTGGCGGCCTGGGTGGTGTCGGGCAAGTTCGGCTCGGTCATTCAGGGCATCCGCGACAATGAGGCCCGCGTACGCTTCCTTGGCTACCCGGTGGAGACCTTCAAGCTGGCGGTGTTCACGCTGACGGCCTGTATCGCCGCCATCGCCGGCGCGCTTTACTACCCGCAGGCGGGTATCATCAACCCGGCTGAAATGGCACCCGTTGCATCGATCTATCTGGCAGTCTGGGTGGCCATCGGCGGGCGCGGGCGGCTTTATGGCGCGGTGATCGGCGCGGCTTTTGTCTCGCTGGTGTCCACCTGGTTCACCGGCGGACAGGCCCCTGACATCCCGCTTGGCTTTTACACCATCAAATGGGTGGACTGGTGGCAGGTGATTCTGGGCCTCTCCTTTGTCCTGGTGACGCTCTTTGCGCCGAAAGGCATCGGCGGCCTCTTTGACCTCTTGCAGCGAAAGGATCGCACATGAGCACGCTTTTGGAAGTCTCTGGCGTCTCTGTCAGCTTTGATGGCTTCAAGGCGATCAACAACCTGTCGTTCCAGATCGCCGAGGCCGAGCTGCGCGCGGTGATCGGCCCCAATGGCGCGGGCAAAACCACCTTCATGGATATCGTGACCGGCAAGACCAAACCGGACGAAGGCCGGGTGATCTGGGGGGAGAAATCGGTCTCTCTTCTGGATATGGACGAAGCGCGGATTGCCCGCGAAGGGATAGGGCGCAAGTTCCAGAAACCCACGGTGTTCGAGGATCAGACGGTACGCGAAAATCTGATGATGGCCCTGAAAAAGGACCGCTGGGTGATCGCGGTGCTGCTGTTTCGTGCCTCCGACGCGGACAATACGCGGGTAGAGGAGCTTGCGGCAGAGGTCGGCCTGTCCGACCAGCTGGACCGCATCGCCGGAGAGCTGTCACACGGGCAGAAACAGTGGCTTGAGATCGGCATGCTGCTGGCGCAGGAGCCGCGGCTTTTGCTGGTGGATGAACCCGCGGCGGGCATGACGCCAGAGGAACGCGAACATACCACCGATCTGCTGGTGGAGGCCGCCAAGACCCGCGCGGTTGTGGTGGTTGAGCACGATATGGAGTTCGTCCGACGGCTCAATTGCAAGGTCACGGTGCTGCATGAAGGCGCGGTGCTGGCCGAAGGCGGATTGGACCATGTGACCGCCGATCCCGACGTTATCGATGTTTACCTGGGGCGCTGAGCGATGCTGGATCTGAAGGATATCACCCTCCACTATGGCCGCAGCCGCATCCTGAACGGGATCTCCATGCAGGCCGATCTGGGCGAGGTCACATGCGTGATGGGCTGCAACGGGGTTGGCAAGACCAGCCTGATGAAGGCCGTGACAGGAACCCATCCTCGATCTGGCGGCACCATGCATTTCGACGGGCAGGAAATCGGCGTCGTGCCCGCGCACCAGCTTGCGCGCGCGGGCATCGCCTATGTGCCACAGGGGCGGGATATCTTCCCGCTTCTGACGGTGAAGGAAAACCTTGAGACCGGTTTTGCCTGCCTGCCGCCCGAAGAACACTATATCCCCGATCACATCTACGAGCTCTTCCCGATCCTGAAGGATTTCCTGGCGCGGCGCGGGGGCGATCTGTCCGGCGGCCAACAGCAGCAACTGGCGATTGCCCGCGCCCTGATCACCAAGCCGAGACTTTTGGTGCTCGATGAGCCGACCGAAGGCATCCAGCCCAATATCATCAAGCAGATCGGCGAGGTCATCAAACTCCTGCGCACGCAGGGCGACATGGCGATCATCCTGGTCGAACAGTTCTTTGACTTTGCCTATGAGCTGGCCGACCGGTTCGTGGTGCTGCGCCGGGGCGAGGTGGTGCTGGAGGGCCGCAAGGGAGAGGTCGAGCGCGACGCGCTGCTTGAAGGTGTCTCGGTCTGACCGGGTGGCTTATCAGCAGGCGGCCGCCTGCCGCGCCTGTGGCAGCAGGAAAGGCATATCGCCGGGTGGCGTGGTGTTGACCGGCACCGGACAGCCATAGACCTCGGCCAGGGTGCGGTCGGTCAGAACCTCAGCCGGGGTGCCTTGTGCGGCGATACGGCCCGATTGCATCAGCACCACGTGATCGGCGAACATAGCAGTGAGGTTCAGATCGTGCATCACCGCCACCACGCCGCCGCCCGCCGCCGCATAGCGCCGCGCCAGATCCATCACGGTGAACTGGTGGCCGATATCGAGGCTTGCCACCGGTTCATCCAGGATCAGCCAACGCGGCATGCCCTCAACAACCGGCTCCCAGACCTGGGTGAGCACACGGGCCAGCTGGACGCGCTGCTGCTCTCCACCGGACAGATCCTGATAATAGCGCCCGGCAAAACCGCCCAGATCCACGGCCTCCAGCGCACGCAGGGGCAGCTCGGTCTCTCCCGCAGACAGGCCCGAGCTGAGACCCAGGCGCACGATCTCAAGCACGGTAAAGGGAAAGGCGATAGTGGTGCTTTGCGGCTGCACCGCGCGGATCGCCGCCAGCTCCCAGGGTTTGAGCTTGGCAGTGTCCAGCCCATTCAGAAGCACCCGGCCCGTATGAGCGATCTCCCCGGTCATGGCGCGCAACAGCGTGGTCTTGCCAGATCCGTTGGGGCCGACAATGGCGGTGACGCGGCCAGCTTCGGCGCTGAAATCCACCCCATGCAGGATGGTGCGCTGGCCCAGCTTTACGGTGATGTCAGAGGCTTGCATATTCGGTTCCAATCACAGCCCAAGGCCCGCGCGGCGGCGCAGCAGGATCCACAGGAAGACCGGCGCGCCAAGCACGGCGGTGACGATGCCGATGGGCAGTTCAGCTGGGGCGATGATGACCCGTGCGATCATATCGGCCGCCAACAGAAGCGTTGCGCCCAAAAGCGCCGCATTGGGCAATAGGGGATGATGATCCGGTCCGGTGGCAAGGCGCAACAGATGCGGCACCACGATGCCGATGAAACCGATCCCTCCAGATACGGCAACGGCAGCGCCTGTGGCGCCTGCAACGGCCATGATGGCGATGTTCTTTACCCTCTGAACCGGGATGCCGATGTGACCGGCGGCGGCTTCTCCCAATGCCAGTCCGTTGAGGCCGCGCGCCAGAAACGGCGCCGCACAGAGCGCCAGAGCGATCACCGGCAGGGCGGCCAGCACTTTGGCCCAGGTGGCGCCCGCCAGCGATCCCATGCCCCAGAAGGTCAGATCGCGCAACTGATTGTCATCGGCGAGGTAGACAAGGATCCCCGACAAGGCTCCGGCCAGCGCACCCAGGGCGATCCCCGCCAGCAGCATGGTCGCGACCGAGGTCTGCCCACCCCGTGTGGCTGTTCGATAGAGGATCAGGGTCGAGCCCCAGCCGCCAAAGAAGGCCGCAACCGGCACCAGCCCATTGCCCAGCGTGTCGCGCAGGGCGACGGGCAGGAGGCTGCCCAGCACGATGGCGGTGATCGCGGCAAGACCGGCTCCGGCGCTGACGCCAACGATGCCCGGATCGGCCAGCGGGTTGCGGAACAGTCCTTGCATAACCGCGCCTGAGACCGCCAGTGCAGCGCCCACAAGGATGCCTAGACAGAGGCGCGGCAGGCGGATGTCAAAAAGGATGATCCGGTCCAGTTGCGACAGCTCGCGCCCCGCTGCCAGATCGCCGAGCGCGGACCAGACAGAGGTGCCCGCCGCGCCAAAGGTCAATGAGGTGACCGAGGTCACCAGCAAGAGCGCCGTCAACACCAGTGTCAGCCGACGCGCGTGGTAACGGCGGTCCACCGGCGCCCCGGTGGACCTGCCCCGAGCCTGGCCTCGGTTCTGGGCTGTTGCGTCTGCCGCCAGGCTCATTCGGTTTGGCCCTCATAAAAGGCCTTGGAAAGGGTGCGGACCGTGTCAGCCGTGCGCGGACCGAAGCCGAGGAGAGACAGCCCGTCCATGCGCACCAGACGCCCATTTTGCGCTGCCGGGGTCGGGATCAGTGCCGGAAGGCTGGCAAGCTGTTCCATGGCGATGCCGTGGTCACCGCCCCGGTCCATCGCAAGGATGACATCCGGCGCCGTGGCTGAAACGGCTTCGTCCGTCATCGGTTTGTAACCCTCGAAACTGTCCACCGCGTTGATGCCACCGGCCATGCGGATGATCCCGTCGGCGGCGGTGTTGCGTCCACTGGCCATGATCCGCCCGCCTTGGGTCGAAAGAATAAAGAGCACCCGCACCGGAGCCTCGCCAACCCGCTTTGCCGCTTCGCTTTCGGCAGATTTCAGATCGGTTTCAATTCCGTCCAAAAGGGCGCGGGCCTTGTCTTCGACGCCAAGCGCGGCAGCGACGGTTTCGATTTTCCGGATCACCCCTTCTGCGGAAAAGACCTCGGGCACCTCGGCGTAGGCGACATCGGCCTGCTTCAGCACCTCAAGCGTTTCGAGCGGGCCGGCGCCGCTGCTGGCGATGATCAGGTCCGGGTCCACCGAAAGCACCCCTTCGGGCGACAGCGCACGGGCATAGCCAACGTTGGGCAGGGCTTCGGCCTCGGCCGGGTAGCTGGAGGTGCTGTCGCGCGCCACCAGACGGTGCCCTTCGCCCAGGGCGTAGACGATCTCGGTGACCGATCCGCCGACGCTGACGATCCGCTCGGCAGGGGCGGCCATCGCCAGAGGGCCGGTCATCAGGGCCAGGGTGATCCCCGTGGTGAGAGACGAAAGAAGGCGCATCATGCGGTCTCCACCTCTGCTGTGGTCTCGGCTTCAAGCGAGGGCAGGGAAGCGACAATGGCATTCCAAGCGGGGCGGCTGTCGTTTTCCTCGGTGCGGCGCCCGAAGACCTGAAAGATGATGGTGCCATTTGCGTCAAACGCCTCGTATGAAATGGCATCGCCGCGTTTGGTAGGCTTGTTGACGGCCCAGACCTCCGCCACGTGATCAAGGCGCAGGTGCAGGTCAAAGCCAGGGTCAAGGATGTTCTGCCAGGGTCCCATTTCGCGCAGGTGCCGGACCGGGCCGCCGTGGATTTCGATGCAGCCTTTGTTCCCGACAAAGATCATCACCTCGATCTCCTGATCACGCACGGCATCCAACATGGTGTTCACGGTATTTGTCGGCAGTGGGCGGGCAAAGGGTTCACCCACGATGCGATAAGCGCCAAGGCGGTTCATCTTGAGTTTCGAGGTCAGGCGCATGAACTGGTGGGTGTCGGTCATCTTGGCCCATTCTTGGCGCAATACCTCTGCCTTTTCCGGGTCCGCCTTGGCGGCTTCAGGAGGCGTGCGCTCTGCCAGTTCCAGCGTGTCGGCTTGATCATCATGCGCAAGATCGGCGATCAGGCTGTCCCAGGCCTCAAGGTTCGAGGCTTCGCGCAGGTGCACCTTGTGAACGGCATCGCCTGCAGCATCAAAGAACTGGATCGACCGGGCAAGGCCCTTTTTCCCCTCACGTTCAACCGCAAAGGCATAGGCAAAATGGCGGGGGAACAGGCGCAGGTCGATTTCCGGGGTCAATACCATGCAGGCGTGTTCGCCGCTTTGGTAGTGTCTGTAGGTGCCCACTTTTTCGATCACGCAGGACTCATTGCGGGTCAGCGCCATCACCTCCCCCAGATCCTGGAGACGCGGGAAGACTGTATTGGGATCTGCCAAAAGTCGAATCACGCCCGCCCCAGTATATGCGGCAACCAGCTGCGCTTCGGTGATGTTCAGCTTGGCCGCAAAGTCGCGGTCGCGGAGCTCTGAATGTTCGGTGCGCGCGGCGCGAATCTCTTCTGCGCTGACAGGAGTGGCTTTGGTCATGTCTGGCCCTTTCAAAGGCGATCTTGGTGGCATTTGAGAAAGGGCTGGCTGTGTCTGCCGTAGGGCAAGGCACGCTGGCGGCTGTCTGTGCAGCACGGCTGAATTTATGTTGACTGTTTTTATCACCTTTACTATCAGGCTCAAGCGGAATTTTGATTTTCGCTAAAATACACTCAGAAATACCGTGCCAGCCCCGTGCAAGCCTTCGGTTCAGAATTGAAGAGATGCGAAGGAAAATGTGATGGGCAAAGACCGTATTGGATTGCGGCTGTTGGGGACCGTGTCGGTTCTGGGGCTGTCTATGGGAATGGGCGCTCAGGCGCAGGAAGCGGCAAGCGAAGTGCAGGGCGATGCGTTTCTTGGCACCGTTGAGTTGACCCAGGGCAAGCGCGAAGTTCAGGTCGGCACCGCAGTGCCTGTAACCGTGATCAACCAGGAAGAAATCGATGACCGTCAGGCTGGCACTGTGGCTGAGCTGATCGATTCCGTTCCAGGGGTGGCGCTGGTGAACGGCTCGCGCCCCGAAGGATCCGGCATCAACATCCGCGGCTTTGGCGCCAACGGCACCTATGGCACCGACCAGAAGGTTGCGATTGTCATCGACGGCGCCACCACCGGTTCGGAAGAGATTTACCGCATCGGCACGCAGCTGTTTACCGACCCCTCGCTGTACAAAAGCGTGTCGGTGATCCGGGGCACCGTGGGCACATTCGAATTCGGCTCTGGCATCGTTGGTGGTGTCGTGCAGTTCGAGACCAAGGATGCCTCTGACTTTACCGGCGGTGAGATCGGCCTGCGCTTTCGTCAGACGCTTGGCTACTCGTCGAATGGTGAAGGCTACCACAGCTCTTCGATCATCGCCTGGCAGCCGATGGAGAACTTTGAAGTCCTGCTGAATTACACCAAACGCGATACCGACGCCTACAAAGATGGCGACGGCAATGTGGTGACCTATTCAGGCACCGAGCCATATTCGGGGCTGGCCAAGTTCAAATACACTTTTGGCGATGCCAATGAGCATGGCCTGACCTTTGCCTATCAAAAGACATCAACGGACGAATTTGATGCCCCCTACGATGCCTTCAATGTGGTCAACTTTGGCAACGTAAACCGTCATACAGAATCCGAAGTTGCGACTCTGAAGTATGAGTACAACCCGGTGGGCAATGATCTGATCGATCTGTCGGTGCAGTACTCCTATTCGGACATCTATATCGAAAGCGAGCCGACAAACCCGGGCGGTTTTGCCGACTACCTTTTGGATGGCGATCACGACTACACCATCGACAAGCTGACCGTCAAAAACGCCATGTTCTTCCGCACCGGCGCCGCCTCACATAACATGCGGGTCGGGGTGGAGTGGACCAAAAGAGATCGCCTTGAAAGCCAGGTTAGCCCCATGAGCGGGGCCGTTTCTGTGCCCGGCGGCACGGATGAGCGGATCGCCCTGTTCCTGTTGGATGACATCGATCTGGGCAACAACTGGACGATCACACCTGCGCTGCGCTGGGAAGACCAGACGATCAAGGGCGCGGCGACCTATGCCGGTGATGAGTATGACAATTCGGCGCTCATGGGTGGTATCTCGGCGCGCTATGAGTTCGCCTCGGGTTTCTCGGTCTTTGCCAGCGCGGCTTATACCGAAAGCCTGCCGATCCTCGACGATCTGAACAACGCCACCTATATGAACCAGCCGGAAAAATCGCAGACCTTCGAGGTCGGGGCCTCTTATGCGGCCAGCGATGTGTTTGCAGGCGGCGACTCCCTGCAGGCCAAGCTCAATCTCTTTGTGACCGATCTTTGGGATGTGACCTCCTATTCGGCCATCAACGCCGTGGATAGCCAGGGCGCGGAACTGGAGTTGACCTATGCCATGGACAGCGGCCTCTATTTCGACCTGAACGCGGCCTACGGGGATTATGAGGCGACCAATACCTCGGGCGCAGTGGTGGAGTGGAGCAATGCGCCGGCGAATTCGGCCCGCCTGACAGTCGGCAAGCGGATCAACCAGGCCTGGGATATCAGCTGGGAGCAGGTCGTTGCCGAGAACGGCAATCGCAACCACGGCGGCTACGGGATCAGCAACCTGCGTGCGACCTATCGTCCGCAAAGCGGCGTTTTGCAAGGCGCCGAGGTGCGTCTGGGGATCGAGAACGCCTTTGACCGGACCTATCAGGCGAACCTTGCAACCGAGAAAGCCGCTGGACGGAACGTGAAACTGACCCTGGCCAAGACCTTCTGACACAACCGACATCAAAGAGGATTTCCATGATACGTCCGAATATGAAATGGGTGGCCCCGGCAGCAGTGATGCTGGCGGGGCTTGGGGGCGCAGCGCTGGCCGATGACCCCGCCGCCGCGCCAGCGGTTTCCATCGAACTGAGCGCAGCAGAGCAGGTGGGCGAGGCCTGCCTGTTGTCCTTTGTGGCGCAGAATGGCCATGCGCAGGACATCGCCCAGGCGGTCTATGAAACGGTCCTCTTTGATGAAAACGGTCAGGTGGCGCGACTGACGCTGCTGGATTTTCAGGATCTGCCCGCCGGGCGGATGCGGGTGCGTCAGTTCCAGTTCGCACGCAGCTGCAGCGCCATCAGCCGCGTTCTGATCAACGGGGCCACCACCTGCACCGGAGAGGCTCTGGCCGAGGGCGCCTGTAGCCGCAACCTCAGCCTCACCAGCCGCACGGATCAGGAGCTGATTGGATGACCCTTGTGACCGATGCGTTGAATCGGGTGCTGGATCTTGGCGGCCCGGTGGTCCTTTTGCTGCTGGTGGTTTCGGTGCTGACCGCAGCGCTGGTGCTCTACAAGATCTGGCAGTATCGCGCCGCCAGCGTGGGGCGTCATGCACACCTAAGCGCCGCTGTCACAGCCTGGGATCATGGCGACCGCGACACGGCATTGCGGCATCTGGAAAGCAGCAAATCCTATCTCGCCCCGGTGTTTCGTACAGCCCTGTCCGCCGAGGGCGAACAGGCCCAGACCGAGGCCCTGTCTGCCCGCGCCGATGCCGAGGCAGAAGATTGCTTTGCCCGGCTCGAACGCGGTCTTGGGGCCTTGGACATGGTCTCACAGCTGGCGCCGCTGATGGGGCTCTTTGGCACGGTGATCGGCATGATCGAGGCCTTTCAGAAGCTGCAATCCGCAGGCTCTTCGGTCGATCCGGCCCTGCTGGCAGGGGGCATCTGGGTGGCGCTATTGACCACGGCTGCGGGGCTGGCAGTGGCGATGCCCACCTCGCTGGTGCTGAGCTGGCTGACCGCGCGCATGCAAAACGAACGGGTCTTTGCCAACCGTGCCTTGCGCATCCTCTTTTGCCCGACCGAATTGCCGGATGTGGCACAAGAGGTGCGCCATGCCGGTTAAGCTGCAGGGCAAGCCCCGCAGGCGGCTGTCGATGACCTCGCTCATCGATGTGATCTTCCTGCTCCTGCTGTTTTTCATGCTGACCTCGACTTTCTCCAAGTTCGGCGAGGTTGAGCTGATGTCGGCGGGCAAGGGCACCAATGTGCAGGATCGGCAAAAGCTCTTTGTCACGCTCAGCGCCGAGGATCTGACCCTCAACGGCCAGAAGGCGGATCTGGGACGGATCGCCGATCTTGTGCGCCTGCAGCCGCAGGACGGAGGCGGGCACCTAGTGCTCATCAGTCCGGATGAGACAGCGAGCGCGCAGCGGCTGGTCGATTTGCTGACGGCCTTGCGCCAGGTTGAAGGGTTGCAGACGGTGGTGCTTGGCTGATGCAGATCCGGCAAAAGATACAATCCGAGCGTGAGCCGACCATCGCGCTGATCAACATCGTGTTTCTGATGCTGGTCTTTTTCATGATTGCAGGCACCCTTGCGCCGCCGCTCGACCGGGAGATCAAACTGGTCAGCACCGCCGATCTTGAAGGGGTTGCCCCGCCTGATACGCTGGTGATTCACAAGGATGGCCGGCTCAGCTATCGGGGCGCGGATGTGGCGGATGCCGGAGCGCATATCGCGGCCCTGCCGGATGAGGCGCGCGAGGCCCTGCGCGTGGTGCCGGATCGTGACCTGCCTGCGCGTGAGTTGGTGAAAATCGGCAATACCCTGCGCGCCGCCGGAGCGAAGAGGGTGATTTTGGTGTCGGAAAGGGCCCTGAAATGAGTCGGGTTCCGCATTCCCGCGTGATCGCTGTTCTGGCTCTGGCCACAGCGGCAGCCGCACATGGAAGCGCCGTCTTCCTGACCCACCGCACGGATGTTGAAATCGCCGGTCGCCAGACGGCCCTTGCGGCAGAGGGAACCTCTTTTGCCAATCTCGCCATGGGCGTGGAAACGCCCGAGCCGCCGCAAGAAGTGCAGGAAACACCCCAGCCGACCGAGACGCCGCCAGAGGTTACAAAGGCCGTTCAACCGGTTCAGCCGCCAGCACCGATCTCCCCTGCACCGACCCCGGTGCAAGCGATGACGCCGGTGGCGACCGCTCCGGTGACACCTGGCATAGAGATCATGCCACCTGTCTCTGACCCCGAACCGCAGACCCCGGCGGAGCCCCCTGCGCGCAGCGAGCCCCCAAAGGAGACGCAAAAGACCGAGGCTCCTGAGGCCCAGCAACCGGACCGGCCAGAGCCAGAGCGCGCGGAGCCGGTTCCGGTTCAGGAAGCCGCTGCGGCCAAGCCGGTTGACCCTGCAAAGCCACCACCGCCACAAGAGCAGAAACCAGAGGAGCCAACCCCGCAGGCCCCTGAGGTCACGGTTTCCCTGAAACCGCTCACCCGCCCGCCTGAGCCAGTAAAAACCCCGCCCAAACCGCAGCCTGAACAGCCGGTTGAGCGCGTCACAAAACGGCAGGAAGCCCCCGCGAAACCGCGCGGCAACAGCGATGCCAATGCCACCCGCGGCGTCTCCGAAGGGCGGGCGGCGAAACCGGGCGGGCAGGCGCGCACCGAGGGCGGCACGGCCAAGGCGCAGGGCAATGCGGCCGCCAGCAACTATCCCGGCCTTGTCATGCGGCGCATCCAGCGGGCGAAACGGCGCGCCAATGTGCGCGGCGAGGCAATGGTGGCCTTTCGCATCGGTCCCGGCGGCGGTCTTGCGGGGCTGTCACTGGCGCGCAGCTCCGGCTCGGCGCGGCTGGATGAGATCGCGGTGGCCCAAGTGCGCCGCGCGGCCCCCTTCCCGCCGCCACCGCCCGGGGCAAAGACCAGCTTCACCGTGCGAATCAAGGGCAAGTGATGGGCTGATTGCTGTGGCCGTGGGGCTAGGCTACACAGGCGACATCATTTGAACGACAGGAGCCGTCATGACCCCTCTTTCAGGCCTCAAAGTGGTTGAACTTGCGCGCATTCTGGCCGGTCCGTGGATCGGCCAGTCCCTTGCGGATCTGGGCGCGGAAGTGGTCAAGGTCGAAGCCGAGGCTGGCGATGATACCCGCCATTGGGGCCCCCCGTTCATTGAACGCGACGAAGACAAAACAGCCGCCTATTACTATGCCGCTAACAGGGGCAAGGACTGCGTGACGGCAGATTTTCGCACCCCGGAAGGTCGGCAGACGGTCCTCGATCTGATCAAGGACGCGGACATTCTGATCGAGAATTTCAAGGTCGGAGGGCTCAGGAAATACGGGCTGGACTATGACAGCCTGAAAAAGGTGAACCCGCGCCTGATCTATTGCTCCGTCACTGGCTTTGGACAGGACGGCCCCTATGCGAGCCGCGCGGGCTATGACTTCTTGCTTCAGGGCATGTCGGGGCTGATGTCGATCACCGGTGACCCCGCAGGTCAGCCACAGAAGGTGGGCGTTGCCATCACTGATATCGTGACGGGTCTCTATGGCACCATCGGCATCCTTGCGGCGGTGGAGCAGAGGCACACCACGGGCCGGGGGCAGCATCTGGATATGTCCCTTTTGGATTGCGCAACGGCGATGCTGGCCAATCAGGCGATGAACTATCTGGCCACGGGCACCAGCCCCACGCGCCTTGGCAACGACCACCCCAATATCGCGCCCTATCAGGTGATGGCGGTAAAGGACGGGCATATCATTCTGGCGGTGGGCAATGACGGGCAGTTCCAGCGGCTGTGCGACGCTTTGGATCTGCCGGATCTCAAGGTGGATGCGCGGTTCCTCACCAACCAGTCCCGCGTGGCCAACCGAACCGATCTGACTGCCCTCTTGGAGGCGGCACTGATCCAATGGACGCAAGCCGACCTGCTGAAAGCACTTGAGGCCGCGACAGTGCCCGCCGGGCCGATCAACACCATCGGTCAGGCCTTTGACGATCCACAGATCCGCCATCGTGGCATGCAGATCGCGCCCGAAGGCGTGCCGGGTGTGCGCGGGCCCTGGAAATTCTCGGATGCGGAACTCGCGCTTGAAAAATCCGCGCCAAAGCTTGCCAAATAGCAGGGCGCGGGGGCAGGGTGGCGCCAGAGACTCTGACATTGGAAGACCACGATGCGCCCCCCCTTTACCCTCATTGAAAACACTTGGATTCCCATGCCCGACGGGCGGCGTCTGGCGGCGCGCATTTGGCTGCCAATGGGAGAGGGGCCGTTCCCTGCAATCCTGGAATACCTGCCCTATCGCAAGCGTGACGGCACCGCGCCGAGGGATGAGACGACGCACACCGTTTTTGCCTCAAAGGGCTATGCCTGCATCCGGGTTGATATTGCAGGCAGCGGCGACAGCGAGGGGCTGTTTGATGACGAATACTCAGAACAGGAGCTGAGCGACGGCGAGGCGGTTCTGACCTGGATCGCAGCGCAACCCTGGAGCAGCGGCAAGGTCGGGATGATCGGCATCTCCTGGGGTGGCTTCAACGGCTTGCAGCTTGCCTATCGCCGCCCGCCTGAATTGCAGGCGGTGGTCTCGGTCGCCTCCACCGCCGACCGCTATGCCGACGACATCCATTTTATGGGGGGCTGTCTTCTGAGCGACAATGCCAATTGGGGCAGCCAGATGTTCGCCTATATGACCCGGCCCCTTGACCCCGAGTTGCGCCCCGACTGGCGCGACGCCTGGCTGGAGCGGATCGAAAAGCTGCCCTTCATGTCCGCCGACTGGCTGCGCCATCAGACCCGTGATGACTTCTGGAAACACGGCTCGGTCTGCGAGGATTGGTCCGCGATCACCGCGCCCGTGCTGGCGATCACCGGCTGGGCCGATGCCTATCTCAACACGCCGCCCATGCTGGCCGCCAACCTTACCGCGCCGTGCAAGGCCCTGATGGGACCATGGGAGCATCGCTACCCGCATATCTCGAAACTGGAGGCGTCGGATTTCCACGGCGAGGTGCTGCGCTGGTTCGACCACTGGCTGAAAGGCGAGGACAACGGAGCGGAGGCACTGCCTGACTACCGCGTCTACATGCAGGATCACTTCGGCCCCACCAAGGAAAACAAACCCCGTCAAGGCACCTGGGTGGCCGAGCAGCACTGGCCCTCGCCCAATGTCACCGAACGGGTGGTTCACCTTTCGACAGACTCTTTGACCGACACTGCGGGCAGCGGGGACTGCAGGGTTTCAAACCCGGCAACCCTTGGTCAGGCGGGCGGGTATTTCTGCCCGGGGATGCGGATCGACAACGAACTGCCCGGCGATCAGGCGGGCGATGATGCGATGTCGGCCTGTTTCGACACGGCGCCTCTGACGGAAGACCTGCAGGTTCTGGGCCGCCCGCGTGTGCGCATTGCCTTTACTGTCGATCGTCCGGTGGCGCAGATCGTCGGACGTCTTTGTGATGTTGCCCCAGATGGTGTCTCGCAGCGGATCAGCCTGCGGGCCTTTAACCTCACCCATCTGAACGGCCATGATGCGCCTCAGAAGCTGGTGCCGGGGCAGCGTTATGAAGCGGAATTCACGTTGGGCGAATGCGCCCATGTGCTGCGGCCGGGCCATGTTCTGCGACTGGCGCTGTCTACCTCCTACTGGCCCATCGTCTGGCCCGCGCCCGAGGCAGCGGAAATCACGCTGGATCTTGCAGGCTGCGCCCTGATCCTGCCCGAGCGCAGCGTGAGCGCCGAGATCGCCCCACAAGCGCCCGGTCCCGCGCAGCCTTATCCGACCCTGGGCGGCGATGAGCTGCGCGCTCCCTCTGGTACCTCTGAAACCAAGGTGTTGGCGGATGGCACGCTGGTGCTGGATACCTTTGACGACTACGGCGAGGCGGTGAACCCGCACAACGGGCAACAGGTGGGCAGCCATGTCACCATGCACTACGCGATCCACCCAGATGATCCGGCAACGGCTACCTTCAAATCCGACTGGCGCTTCACCTTTGAACGCGGCGATTGGCAGGTGGCCATCGACACCGAGAACAAGATGACCTGCGATACCCTGAATTTCTACCTCTGGCGCCGCATTCACGCCTATGAGGGCGGCGCATCAGAGCCGGTGCTGGTCAAGGAATGGAGTGAAACCGTCCCGCGCGGCTGCCTGTAATCTGCGGTCAGAAGTCGAGCCCCAGATCCAGCGTCGGCGCCGAATGGGTCAGCGCCCCGGAGGAGATGTAATCGACTCCGGTGGCGGCGACCTCGGCAATGCGGTCCAGCTTCATATTGCCTGAGGCCTCGGTCACCAGATGGCCGCGCGCCATCTTGACGGCTTCCGCCAGCGTCGGTGTGTCCATATTGTCGAGCAGGACTACATCTGCGCCGCCGGTCTTCAGCACCTCTTCGAGCTGTGCCAGCGTGTCGACCTCGATCTCCACCTTCATCATGTGGCTGACGCTGGCTTTTGCCGCCTCCAGCACCGCCGAGATCCCGCCCGCAGCCGCGATGTGGTTGTCCTTGATCAGGATCGCGTCCGACAGACCAAAGCGGTGGTTGTAGCCGCCGCCATGCAGAACCGCTTGCTTTTCGGCGATGCGCAGGCCGGGGGTGGTCTTGCGCGTGCAGGTTATGCGGGTATCTGTGTCGGATGTTTCGCGCACGAAACAATGGGTCAGTGTTGCGATCCCAGTCAGACGCCCAGCAAAGTTCAGCGCGACGCGTTCCCCCGACAGGATCGAGGCGGCAGAGCCTTCGATGGTCATCAGCGTATCGCCCGGTTTGCAGGCGCTTCCATCGGACAGCAGGGTTTCCACCTTCAGCCCGGCATCCACCAGGAAAAAGGCGATGCGGGCGATCTGCATGCCCGAGACAACACCTTCTTGCCGCGCGTTCAAACGGGCGGAATAGGTTACATCCGCCGGGATCACCGTGCGGGTGGTGATGTCACCGTTCTGGCCCAGATCCTCATGCAGGGCGGCGCGCACCATCGGTTCCAGGATCAGGTCGGGCAGGGTGGCAAAGGCGGTGCTCATGCGGGCTCCTTTTGGGCCTCGCCCGCGATCCGGTCACGCAGGGAGAGAGCCTCGGTCAGGGTGATACGGGTGCGGTGGGCCAGCGAGGGGTCAGCCTCGGGGAAGTCATCGCGGTAATGTCCGCCCCGGCTTTCGCGGCGCATCAGGGCGGCGGCAGCAATCAGCGTGGCGGTGGCGCACATGTTGACGAAGCTCTCGTCATCAGCGTTCTCCGCCTCCAGCCGCGCGATGGTGGCAAGCGCCGTCTTGAGACCCTGTTCGGTGCGGCGCACGCCCACATGGGAGGTCATGGTGTCGCGCAGGATCTGCACGGCTGCGGGATCGGTTTCGTGACCATTCGGGGCAAAACGAATCGCGACTTCTGACAGATCGCCCTTCTGGGCCAGATCCTTCATGTCGGCAGCTGCGGTGCGGGCGTAGACCAGCGCCTCCAGCAGCCCGTTGGAGGCCAGCCGGTTGGCGCCGTGTAGCCCGGTGGAGGAGACCTCGCCGCAGACCCACAGATGGTTCAGGCTGGCGCGTCCCTGCATGTCGGTGTCCACACCGCCCATGTGGTAATGGGCAGCGACGGCCACGGGGATGGGCTCATTCACCGGGTCGATCCCGGCGCGGGTGCAGGTCTCGGCAACGGTCGGAAAACAGGTTAGAACCTCGGCGCCAAGGGCCTTCCGCGTGTCCAGCACCGGGCGGCGTCCGGCTTGGGTCTCGGCAAAGATTGCGCGGGCCACGATGTCGCGCGGTGCAAGCTCGGCGTCCGGGTGAACCGCAAGCATGAAGCGTTCGCCGGCGTTGTTCCACAAGGTCGCGCCATCGCCGCGCAGCGCCTCGGTTGCGAGCGGTGCGGGGTCTTCGCCAATGTCAAATGCGGTGGGGTGGAATTGCACGAATTCGGGGTCGGCAATGCGCACACCCGCACGCGCGGCAAGGCCGATGACCTGTCCGCGAATGCGCGGCGGATTGGTGGTATGGGCATAAAGCCCGCCGGATCCCCCCCCGGCCAAGAGCACTCCGGGGCAGGTGATCAGAACGGGTTCTGAGGGCACATCGGCCTGCGAGATCCAGACGCCGGTGACGGTATCGCCCTCCACCTCCAGACGGACGGCCTGTGTGTTCTCCAATACCTGCACCGAGGGTGCGGCGCGCACGGCGGCCACCAGGGTTTCCATGATCTGCGCCCCGGCCCGGTCGCCCTTGACGCGCACCACGCGAGCGGCGGAATGGGCGGCTTCGCGGCTCATCACGTAGTTGCCCATCTCGTCGCGGTCAAAGGGCGTGCCAAGGTCGGTGAGGTCAAGGATATGGTCGCGGGCAACGCGTGTGACCATGGCGGCCACCTCTGGATCGACGGTGCCTGCGCCCGCCGCCTGGGTGTCGGCGGCATGGGCCTCGGGGCTGTCGCTCTGGTCCATGGCGGCGGCGACACCGCCTTGCGCCCAGGCGGAACTTGCACCGAGGCCGAGCATTTCGGGAGAGATCATCAGAACCGGACGCGGTGCCAGTTCCAGCGCCGCATAAAGCGCGCCAAGCCCCGCGCCGACGATGACGATGCGGCCCGTCTCAATGGGTCCTGTGCTGGCCGCTGCCACCGGTCAGATACCCAGTTTCTGGCTGAGGTCGATCATCCGCTGCACCGCGAGGCGCGCCTTGTCTGCAACTTGCGGATCGACTTCCACCGGAGTGGACATGGTGTGCAAAGACCACAGGATTTTCTCCAGCGTGATCATCTTCATGTAGGGGCACATGTTGCAGGGGCCGACAAAGTCCACCTCGGGCAGGGCATCGGCAATGTTCGAGGCCATCGAACATTCGGTGATCAGCATCGCCTTTGCGGGCTTTTCGTCGGTGACGTATTTGATGATGCCGCTGGTGGAGCCGGAGAAGTCCGCCTCGGCCACCACATCGGGGGGGCATTCGGGGTGGGCGATCAGCCGGGTGCCGGGGTTCCACTCGCGGAACTCCTGCAAGTCCTTGGCGGTGTATTGCTCGTGCACGATGCAGGCGCCGTCCCACCAGACGATGTTTTTCTGCGGCACCTGATTGGCCACGTTCTGCGCCAGGTATTTGTCCGGCGTCATGATGACCGTGTCGCTCTCCATCGCTGCGACGATCTGCGCGGCATTGGAAGAGGTGCAGCAGATGTCAGAGGCGGCTTTCACCTCGGCAGTGGTGTTCACATAGGTGACAACCGGCGCGCCGGGGTATTTGTGGCGCATCTCTTCGACGCCTGCTGCGGTGATGCTTTCGGCCAGGGAGCAGCCCGCCGCCATATCCGGCATCAGCACGGTTTTCTCAGGCGAAAGGATTTTGGAGGTTTCGGCCATGAAATGCACACCGCATTGCACGATCACGTCGGCTTCGACCCGCGCGGCCTCGATTGCCAGCTGCAGGCTGTCGCCGACAAAGTCCGAAACACCGTGGTAGATTTCCGGCGTCATGTAGTTGTGGGCCAGAATGACCGCGCCGCGCTCTTTCTTGAGCGCATTGATCGCGGCCACATAGGGCGCGTAGCGGGCCCAGTCGACCGGGTTGACCACGCGATCCATGCGGGCGTAGGTCTCTGACATCTGTTGGGCCAGATCGGGATTGGGCGCCAGATCATAGTCGCTGGCGAGTTGATCACGCATGTTTTGCAGATCGAACATGGCTTTTCCTCGAAAACGCGCCGTACTGGCACTTTGGGTGGGTCTTTTTTCACGTTCGTATGGCGCGCGCAAGGTGCGGGGCCAAAAGGCCGCAGGTGATCAGCGGGTATCTCCTGCGGAAAATCGAAACGCCGGCGGGATGACACTGTGGGGATAGACGCTTGGTCCCAAGGCCGCTGTTGGGGCGGGCGACAGACCTGCGAGCGCTTGAGAGCGGACCACGGCACCCGCCTTTCTGTCCGCCAACATCTGCGCCTTCCAAAATATGGTGGACAAATTGTCCTTTTTGAAGGTCGGCTGCATTTTTTTCTGTCGCCGGTAACATTCCTGTGTTTTGACACTGGGGAAGCTAGGGGGAAAGAGCCTTTAACCCCAAGCCATCCGGGAGAAAACCAAGCGTCATGTCTGATCTGTGGGAGGGGCTGAGCCAGGCATTCTGGCTGGTGGTCTTGCTGGACCCCGATCTGGTTGAAATCACTTTGCGCTCTCTCAGGGTCACTTTGACCGCGCTTTTGATCGCCTCCGTGATCGCTTTGCCTCTGGCCGCGCTGCTGGCCGTCAGACGGTTTCGCCTGCGCCGCGCGACCATCGCTGTGCTCAATGCGCTGATGGGGCTGCCGCCGGTGGTGGTCGGGCTGATTGTCTATGTCTTCCTGTCGCGCGCCGGGCCTTTGGGCGTGTTCGGCCTGTTGTTCACACCCACCGCGATGATCATCGCGCAGGTGATCATTATCGTGCCGCTGATCGCCTCGATCGCGCATCAGTCATTGCGGGAGCTGTGGAGCGATTACCACGACCTTCTGATCTCGATGAACACCACCCAAGGGCAGCGCATTCGCGCGCTCTTGTGGGATGGGCGGCGGGCGCTCTTGACGGCGGCGCTGGCCGGCTTTGGCCGCGCCATCGGAGAGGTCGGGGCGATCATGGTGGTGGGGGGCAATATCGATCACGCAACGCGGGTTCTGACAACGGCCATCGCGCTTGAAACAGGAAAGGGTGAGTTCGCCATGGCGCTGGGTCTCGGCTTTGTGCTGATAGGCATGGCCATCGCCGTGAACCTCGCGATCCACTGGATCGGCCATACCGAACGCGGAGGGCGCTGGTGATGCAGATGTTTCCGCTGACGGTCGAGCAGGGCGTGGTGCGCAGGCGCGGCAAGGTGCTGGTCGGCCCCGTGGATCTGACGCTTGCGGGGCAGGGGACCACCATCGTTGTCGGGCCGAACGGGGCCGGCAAAACTTCGCTTTTGAAGATGCTGCACGGGATCGTGCGCCTCAATGAAGGGCGGCTGAACTGGGCCTGTCCGCGGGAAGAGGCTGAGAAGCGCCAAGGATTTGTCTTTCAGATGCCGGTGATGATGCGCCGCACGGTGGTTGATAACATCGCCTATCCGCTGCGTCTGATCGGAGTGCCCCGCAAGGAGGCGCGCGCACGCGCCGCAGACTGGGCGCACCGGATTGATCTGGGCGATGCGCTGGAGCGGCAGGCGGTGCTCCTGTCGGGCGGGGAGCGTCAGAAACTCGCCCTGGCCCGCGCCCTGATCCGCGATCCAGAGGTGCTGTTTCTGGATGAACCCTGCGCCTCGCTTGATGGACGGGCAACGCGCGAGATCGAAGAGATCCTGGCCGAGGCCGCCCAGAGTGGGACCCGCCTCATCATGTCCACCCACAACATGGGTCAGGCGCAAAGGCTGGCGGATGAGGTGATCCTCGTCATCGGTGGCCGTATTCACGAGTTTTCCCCGGCGGCCGAGTTTTTTGCCGGACCACAGACCCCGCAGGGGGCCGCTTTCTTGAGAGGAGATATTGTAGAATGAAACACGTATTGTTTGGCGCTGTTGCCGCCGCAGTTCTGGCCACGGCCTCGATCGCCGAGGAGATGAAGATGGCCGTGACCACCTCGTTCCACAACTCGGGCCTGGCAGAGATCCTGCTGCCCGAGATCAAGAAGGATCTCGATCTGGATGTGCAGCTTCTGGTCGTTGGCACCGGTCAGGCGATCCGTCTGGGCGAGGCAGGTGATGTGGATGCAATCCTGGTGCACTCAAAAAAGGCCGAAGAGCGGTTTCTGGACGGGGGCAATGGCACCCACCGCCGCGAGATCATGTATAATGATTTCGTCTTTATCGGGCCGAAGTCGGATGCTGCCGGGGTTGCAGGCGCTGAAACCGCCGTTGACGCCTTGCAGAAGGTTGCGGGCGCCAAGGCGCTCTTTGTCAGCCGTGGCGATGACAGCGGCACCCATAAGAAGGAGCTGAGCCTGTGGAAGGCGGCAGGGCTTGATGCCGAAGGATTTGGCAACTGGTACCGCGCGGTCGGCGCGGGCATGGGCGCTGCGCTCAACACCGCCTCGGGGATGGAGGCCTATATCATGGCGGACCGCGCCAGTTGGCTGAACTTTGGCAACAAAGGCGATCTGGCACTGTTGTTCTCGGGCGATCCGGTGCTGTTCAACCAATATGCCTATCTGCCGGTGAACCCTGAGAAGCATGCCCACGCCAAGAACGACCTGGCGATGAAACTGGAAGCCTGGCTGGTCTCGGACAAGGCCAAAGCGCTGATCAACGGTTACAAGATCAACGGTGAGACCCTGTTTGTCTTCAACGCCAAGCAATAGGCGCATCAGGTGCCGCAGGCGGGGGTGCTCCCGCCCGTGGCGCCGCATTTGAAAAATGCGTTGTCCCGGTTGGGCCTGGCGCCGCGCTTCGCGCGGCGCTTTTTCTTTGCTGAGAGGCGCATCAGGGGCAGATCTGCCCTGATGCGCCATGTCGAGTGTTCGGTCCGCCAAATTCGCCTCAAGGGTAAACCGTGCGTGCGCACGACCGCTTGCGCGGCCCTTGACCCGAATTTGTCGAACGGTTGGCGGCAGAACGGACCCGCCGCGCGAGAGCGCGGCGCTGGGCCCAACGGGAGGGGGGCTTCGTCAGAAGTATTCCGACGGGCGGGAGAGCGTTGTCATCCTTCTTCGCTGCCGACAGTGAGGGTCACCCGATCCCCGGCAAACCAGGTGCGTCCGTATTCAATGGGCTGTTCGTCTCTATCAACGTTGATCCCGGTGGTGCGCAGGATCGGGGCGCCTTCGGGGATGCGTAAGTGCAGGGCTTGGGTCGCTGTCGCCTGGCGCGCCGTAATGCGGGTCTCAAGGCGGGTGTAATCCTCAATGCCACAGCGTTTGAGGGCGGCAGTGACGGATTGCGTCTCCTCCAGCGCCTCCAGCATGCCGGGGAAACGCTCGCTTGGAAAAATGCTTTGAAACAAGGCGATGGGCTGCCCGTCCGCCAGAGATAGCCCGTCGTAGACATGGACCGGCTCTCCGGGTTTCAGCCCGAGCGCTTCGGCCTCACCCGCTGCTGCGGCGCGGGTTTCGGTGGTCAGGATCTGCTTGGCCGGTATGCGCCCACCCTTCGAGATGTTCTGGTGAAAGCGCACGCGCTTACCGATCGGGTAATCCGTTGGTTTTGCCGCCACAAAAACGCCGGCGCCACGTCGTGAGTGCACCAGCCCGCCAGCCGCCATCTCGGCCAGGGCGCGGCGCACCGTGTGGCGGTTGACCCCAAACCGCGCGGCCAGTTGTGCCTCGGCCGGTAGTTTGTGTCCGGTGTCATAGCGTCCCTGCGCGATGTCTTCGGTCAGGGCGCTGGCGATGGATTTCCAAACCGGGGTGCGGGCCATGTCATCAAACTTTCACAAGGATTGGCTTGCACGCCAGGGGGCGACTCACCTATGATTTGTCTAGTTGTATAGTAAATATAGACAACCCGGCCAAGAGGCTTTGACACGATGAACACCACTATTTCCGCAAAGGATCGTAAGGCCTGGATGGGTCTTCTGGCCTCAGCTGACGATGCCCGGCTTGCTGAGCTTTGGCGCGCCTTTGATCATGAGCCCGCCTTTGACTGGCTGCGCGCGCCCGAGGCGGGCGGCGTAATGGTCCGTGGCCGCATGGGCGGCAGCGGCGCGCCCTTCAATCTGGGTGAGATGACCGTCACACGCTGCGCCCTGTCGCTGGCCGATGGCACCGTCGGGCATGGCTATGTGCAGGGCCGCTCCAAGGCCAAGGCCGAGACGGCCGCCAAGATCGACGCCCTGATGCAAACCGACGCGGCAGAGACCCTGCGCGCCAGGGTCCTGATCCCGCTTCAGGAAGAGCGCGCCGCGGCCAAGGAAGCCCGCGCCTCCAAGGCGGCGGCGACCAAGGTCGATTTCTTCACAATGGTCCGGGGAGAGGACTGATGAACCAGATGACAGACAACGCGGTCTACGCGGGAGGCTTTTCCAATCCGCCGGTCGCCTCGGCCCATGCCTTTCGCGCCGCGATGAATGCCATGGCGCGGCCCGGCATGGTGCAGGAGATCACCGGTGCAACCCCGCCCGAGGGGATCTCCCTCGCGGCGGGTAGCCTGCTGCTGACGCTTTGCGATCCCGAAACCGGCGTCTTTCTTGCGCCTGATGTCGACAGCGACGCCCTGCGCGGCTGGCTGACCTTTCACACCGGCGCGCCCATCGTCGCTGCCGAAGAGGCGGATTTCGCCCTTGGCGGCTGGGACGCGCTGATGCCGCTGGACCGTTTTCCGATCGGGACGGCGGAATACCCGGACCGCTCCACCACTCTGATTGTCGAGGTTGCGGGTTTTGATGCCCCCAATGCCACCCTTAGCGGCCCCGGCATCAAGGACACGGCGCAGATTGCCTTGCCGGATCCGGCGGCCTGCGCGGGCAATGCGATGCTCTACCCCTTGGGCGTCGATTTCTTTTTCACCTCTGGCACTCAAGTGGCGGCGCTGCCGCGCTCGACCCAGATCCGTGCGGAGGCCTGAGCCATGTATGTAGCCGTAAAAGGCGGCGAGCGCGCCATTGACAATGCGCATGCCTGGCTGGCGGAGGAGCGCCGTGGCGATACTTCGGTCGCCGAACTCTCCCTCGTGCAGATCCGCGAACAACTGGCGCTGGCGGTGAACCGGGTGATGGCCGAAGGCTCGCTTTTCGATCCCGATCTGGCGGCGCTGGCGATCAAACAGTCGCGCGGCGATCTGATCGAGGCGATCTTCCTGATCCGCGCCTATCGCACCACCCTGCCGCGCTTTGGCTACACGCTGCCGGTGGACACAGGCGCCATGGCCTGCGACCGGCGGATTTCGGCGACCTTCAAGGATGCGCCGGGTGGGCAGGTGCTGGGGCCGACGTTTGATTACACGCACCGTTTGCTCGATTTCAAACTGGCGGCCGAAGGCGAAGCCGCAGAGGCCCCCACCTCTGCCCCCCGCACCGAACCCACGCCCCATATCACCGAGTTCCTGCAGGGCGAGGACATTATCGAGCGCGAGCCTATGTCCGAGGCGCAGCCCGGAGACCTGACGCGTGAGCCGATGGCCTTTCCCGCTGACCGGTCGGTCAGGCTGCAGTCGCTGACGCGCGGGGATGAGGGATTCATCCTTGGCATGGCTTATTCCACCCAGCGCGGCTATGCGCGCAACCACGCCTTTGTGGGCGAATTGCGCATCGGCACCGTGGCGGTTGAGATGGAGATCCCCGAGCTGGGCTTTGCCATCAAGATCGGCGAGGTGGAGCTGACCGAATGCGAGACGGTGAACCAGTTCAAGGGCTCGAAAACCGTGCCGCCGCAGTTCACCCGTGGCTATGGTCTGGTGTTCGGCCAGTCAGAGCGCAAGTCCATCGCCATGGCGCTGGTGGATCGCGCGCTGCGCTGGAAGGAGCTAGGAGAGGACAATCTGGGTGCCGCCGCGCAGGACGAGGAATTCGTGCTGAGCCATTCGGACAATATCCAGGCGACCGGGTTCCTCGAACATATCAAGCTGCCCCACTACGTCGATTTCCAGTCCGAGCTGGAACTGGTGCGCAAGCTGCGCCGCGAAGCTGCCGAAGCGGTGGAGCAGATGGCGGCCAAGGAGGCGGCGGAATGAGCTTAATGCAACAGAGGGCAGTGCCCGACCTCGGGTGGGGGCGAAGCGCCCTCCCGGGGGGGAGGTCGGGCGCGGCCCGGCGATGCCGGGCCAAACGGAAGAAGGGTGCCCAGAATGTCTGACTACAACTTTGCCTACCTCGACGAGCAGACCAAGCGGATGATCCGCCGGGCGATCCTCAAAGGTCTGGCTGTTCCGGGCTATCAGGTGCCCTTTGCCAGTCGCGAGATGCCCATGCCCTATGGCTGGGGCACCGGCGGGGTGCAGGTCTCTGCCGCGACGCTGACGCCCGAGGATACCTTCAAGGTGATCGATCAGGGAGCCGATGACACCACCAACGCGGTGTCGATCCGCAAGTTCTTTGAACGCACCGCCGGGGTTGCCACCACCGAGGAAACCGAAAAGGCCAGCGTCATCCAGACCCGCCACCGCATCCCCGAGGCGGAGCTGACCGAGGATCAGATCCTCGTCTATCAGGTGCCGATCCCGGAGCCCCTTCGCTTTCTTGAGCCGCGCGAGACCGAGACTCGCAAGATGCACGCTTTGCAGGAATATGGCCTGATGCATGTGAAGCTGTATGAGGACATCTCCCAGCACGGTGCCATTGCGACCTCCTATGCCTATCCGGTGAAGGTCTCGGATCGCTACGTGATGGACCCCTCGCCGATCCCGAAGTTCGATAACCCCAAGATGGAGATGGCGGCGATCCAGCTGTTTGGTGCGGGCCGCGAGCAGCGTATCTATGCGGTGCCGCCCTACACATCGGTCGTTTCGCTCGATTTCGAGGACTACCCCTTTGAGGCCAGCAAGGCCGATCACCCGTGTGACCTGTGCGCCGCCGAGGACAGCTATCTGGACGAGGTGATCCTCGATGATGCGGGCAACCGGATGTTTGTCTGCTCGGACACCGATTACTGCCGTTCGCGGCGCGAGGCAGGCCATGTGGGCCGTCTGGGAGAGGAGGCCGCGGCATGACCCCTTTGCTGCAAGTGAAAGACGTCGCCAAGATGTATGGCGCGCGGATCGGCTGCACGGATGTGAGCTTTGATCTCTACCCTGGTGAGGTGATGGGCATCGTCGGCGAAAGCGGCTCGGGCAAGTCGACGCTGCTGAACTGCCTTGCGGGGCATCTGGCGCCGGATCGGGGCGAGGTGGTGTTTGATACCCGCGCCGAAGGGCCGGTGGATACGGTCACCATGTCCGAACCCGCCCGCCGCATGCTGGGGCGCACCGACTGGGCCTTTGTGCACCAGCATGCCCGCGACGGGCTGCGCATGTCGGTCTCGGCTGGCGGCAATATTGGCGAGCGGCTGATGGCCGTTGGTGACCGTCACTATGGCGATATTCGCGCCCGTGCTGCCGACTGGCTGGGCCGGGTGGAGATTTCAGATGCGCGCATCGATGACCGCCCCTCGGCCTTTTCCGGGGGCATGCAGCAGCGCCTTCAGATCGCCCGCAATCTGGTGACCGGGCCGCGGCTTGTCTTCATGGACGAACCCACGGGGGGCTTGGATGTTTCGGTGCAGGCGCGGCTGTTGGATCTGGTGCGGGGCCTCGTGCGCGAGATGGGTCTCAGCGCCATTATCGTCACCCACGATCTGGCGGTGGTGCGTCTGCTGGCCGACCGGCTGATGGTGATGAAGGACGGTCATGTGGTGGAAACGGGTCTCACCGATCAGGTGCTGGACGATCCGCAACATGGCTATACGCAGCTGCTGGTTTCCAGCGTGTTGCAGGTGTGAGGGCAAAGGGATGATTGAACTTCAAAACGTCAGCAAAAGCTTCACCCTGCACAATCAGGGCAGCGCCGTGATCCCGGTGATGGAGGGCGCCACGCTTTCCGTCAAACCCGGCGAATGTGTCGGCCTGATTGGGGCTTCGGGGGCGGGGAAATCGACCCTGATGCGGCTGATTTACGGCAACTACCTCGCCGCCTCGGGCAGCATCATGGTGGGCGATACCGATGTGGCACAGGCCGAGCCGCGCGAGATCCTTGCGCTGCGCCGCGAGACGCTGGGCTATGTCAGCCAGTTCCTGCGGGTGGTGCCGCGTGTGCCCGCGCTGGATGTGGTGGCAGAGCCACTGCTCTCGGTGGGCACACCGATTGAGGAGGCACGCGAAAAGGCGGCTGTTCTTCTGGAAGGGCTGAACATTCCCGAGAGGCTCTGGAGCCTCAGCCCCACCACGTTCTCGGGCGGGGAACAGCAGCGGGTGAATATCGCGCGGGGCTTTGCCTATGACTATCCCGCGCTTCTGCTGGATGAACCCACCGCCAGCCTTGATGCGCAGAACCGGGCCACGGTTCTGGGGCTGATCGAAGGAGCCAAGGCGCGCGGCGCGGCTATCGTCGGCATCTTCCATGATGAGGCCGCGCGAGAGCAGGTCTGCGACCGCTTCGTCGATGTTTCGGCTTTCACGCCAAGGGCTGCGGCATGAGCATGAGCGCAAGAAAGGGGCCGGTGATTGCCGTCGTCGGCCCCTCTGGCGTCGGCAAGGACAGCCTTATGGAGGCGCTGCGTCAGGCCGACCCGGGCATCAAGCTGGTGCGCCGGGTGATCACCCGTGCGCCTGAGGCTGGCGGAGAGGACTACACCCCCGTTAGCGAAGGCGAGTTTCTGGACCTGGCGGGCAAAGGTGCCTTTGCCCTCCATTGGCCCGCTCATGGGTTGCACTACGGCATTCCGAAGGAGATCGAGAGCCTGCGGCAGGGCGCAAGCGGGGTTCTGGTGAACCTCTCGCGCGGCGTGCTGCTGCAGGCGCAGGCGGCTTTTGACGACTTCCGCGTGCTGTCGGTGACAGCCCGCCCCGAGGTGCTGGCCGCCCGTCTGGCGGCGCGCGGGCGCGAGGATGCCGCTGAGGTGCAGCGTCGACTTGTCCGCGCGAGCAAACCTTTGCCTGCGGGGCTGGCTAAGGTCCATGAGATCGACAACAGCGGCGATCTAGGCGCGGCGGTCATGGCCGCCCGCGCCGCGCTTCAGCCGGTCAGGGCGTAGCGGTGGATCAGGTGAAAGCGTCCCTCGGTATCCTCGCCCATCAGCGCCAGATCCTTGATTTCAAAGGGTTCGGGCATGAGCGGGACCAGATGCGTTTTCAGAGCCTCTTCGACGCGCGGCAGTTCGGGCTTGGGCAGTTTGCCGGTCAGGGTGATGTGAAAACGGAACTGATCCAGCACGTAAGGATAGCCCCAGGTCACGAGGTTCTGCTCCTGCTCGGGGCTGAGACCCGAAGCGCGGCGCCGGGCAAGTTCTGCCTCGGGCGCAGGGGCGCGAAAGGCGTCCAGCTCGGTCACGCAGGCGGCGGCCAGCGCGTTGAGCGCGCTTTCATCGCCAAGGGGACGCAGCGCCAGGAACCGGCCCAGACGCGCCAGTTGCAGCCCGCCCAGCGTCACCGGTGCCTGGGAGGCGGCCAGTGCGGCGCAGGCGGCCTCCAGTTCGGTTCGGGACGTGCCCTCTGCCAGACGCATCGGCGGTTTCATGGTCGCATGCAGGCCATATTTGCGCGGCGTCGCGGTGATTGCGGCCACGTCCAGACCCGGAACATCGGGGTGCGGCAGTACCTCCCCTGTCTCCATATCCCAGCCCAGCCAGCTGGCACCAAAACGGCTCCATTCCGCCCCATGGGGCGGCGCAAAATAGATCGCGTATCGCGTGAATGTCACATTGGCCTCCTAAACGTGGCCTTTCCAATACCTCGAAAGATGTGAAACTCAGATGACACAAGAGATGATCCTTGCCAATGCCACCCTTGTCCTGCCTGGCGAAACGCTGACCGGCAGCCTCAGGATCAAGGACGGAGAGATCGCGGATATGGCGGAGGGTGCAGGCGTGCCCAGCGGCGCGGTGGATTGCGGCGGCGATTTCGTCAGCCCCGGCCTGATCGAGCTGCACACTGATAATCTGGAGCGTCACATCCAGCCGCGTCCCAAGGTCGACTGGCCCCATGCTGCCGCGATCATCGCCCATGATGCTGAACTCGCAGGCACCGGGATCACCACCGTGTTTGACGCGATGCGTGTCGGCTCGATCCGCGCCAAGGAGGCGCGCTATGGCAAATATGCTCGCAGCCTTGCGAGTGAGCTCTTGGATCTGCGCGCCAAGGATGCGCTCAAGATAAGCCACTTCCTGCACCTGCGGGCCGAGGTCTGCTCGGAAACTCTGGTGGAGGAACTGGACGAATTCGGAGACGAAGACCGCGTCGGGCTGGTCTCGCTGATGGATCACACGCCGGGGCAGCGCCAGTTCCGCGACATCTCGAAACTGGAGGCCTATGTGAAGGGCAAACACGGCTTCGATGACGATGGTTTCCTGCAGCATATCGCCGAGCTGAAGACCATGCGCGACACCTATGGCGATTTGCACGAGGTAGAGGCGGTTAAGGCCGCGCGCCGCTTTGGCGCGGTGCTGGCCAGCCACGACGACACCACCGAGGATCAGGTGGCTGTATCGGCCGGTCATGGCATCCGCCTGGCCGAGTTCCCCACCACGGTCGAGGCGGCCCGCGCCTGCCATGCGCATGATATCCAGGTGATGATGGGCGCGCCGAACCTGATCCGGGGCGGCTCGCATTCGGGCAATGTGGCGGCGCAGGAGCTGGCCGAGCTGGATCTGCTGGATATCGTCTCCTCCGACTATGTGCCGGCCGCGCTTTTGCTGGCGGCGGCGCGTCTGGGTGATATCTGGGGCGATATGGCGCGCGGGTTGGCGACGGTCACCTGCGCCCCTGCCAGGGCGGTGGGTCTTGAGGATCGCGGGCGGCTCGAGGTCGGCAAGCGCGCGGACCTGATCCGTTTTGCCATGCGCGCTGGTGTGCCTTCGCTGCAGGGGGTCTATTCTCGTGGGCTACGGGTAGCCTGACCGCAAAGACCGGAAAAGGACGCTGCATGCACAAGATTGTCTGGATTTCAGATCTTCATTTTGAGGCCGAGGGCACGCCCCTTGGCCATGATCCCCGTCTGCGGCTTGAAGCTGCCATCGCCCATATCAACGCCCATCACGGGGATGCGGAGGGCTGTGTCATTTCGGGCGATCTGGTGAATGACCCCAAAGCTGAGAACTACAAAGCCCTGCGGCTGTTTCTGGATCGGCTTTCGATGCCCTGGTTCCCGATGATGGGAAACCACGACGATCGCCTGATGCTGCGCCAGACCCTGCCAGTGCCGACAAGCTGTATGGAGGGGTTCGTGCAATATGCCGTGCCCTTGAAAGGGGCTATGGTGCTGGCGCTGGACACCCACAAGACAGGCTCTGGGGCCGGGGAGTTCTGTTCGGACCGTCGCCGCTGGCTGGAGCGCACCCTGAAAGAGGCTGGAGATCAGCCGGTTGTCCTCTTTCTGCATCACCCGCCGATGTCTCTTGGCCTGCCCATGCTGGATGAGATCAAGATGGATGAGGGCGACCGTTTCCTTGACCTTGTGCACAGCCACGCGTCGGGTCCGGTTCAGCTGTGCATTGGGCATGTCCACCGCAGCACCAGCGGCGTGGCAGCGGGCTTGCCTTTTGCCACCATGCGATCCGTCCTCTTTCAGGCGCCGCCGCCCGTGCCCGCCTGGGATTGGGACAGTTTTGCCCCCGCGCCCGAGGATCCGGGGCTGGGCGTCATTCTGATCGACGGAAGCCAGATCACGATCCAGAACGAGATCTTTTGCGCCTATGAGCTGGGCATAAAAGGCGGTTGACCCCCGGCTTCCCTCAGGCGCGGTAGAACATGTAGCGGCCCTCAGGGATGCCTTCGGGGCCGTCGAGTTCTTCAAAACCCACCAGTGGCTGTCCCGAGACAATGATCCCGCCCGGGGCCATGACAGAGGCAATCACCGGCGACATGGCTGCGGCCTCGGCGACGTCCTTTTCCTTGACGCCAAAGCCGAAATCGTAATGTGCCAGTGCGATCTTGTGAGCCTCGTCGGCAAGGCGCCTCAGCATGGGTTCGGCCTCACCTTGCAGGAAATCCGCCTCGGGCGGCACGCAGGAGGGGTGGCATTGCAGCACCCGGTCGATCACCCAGATGCGGCGCTCTGGCAGGATCTCGCGCAGGTGGTCATAGGTGCGCCCGTTGCCAAGCCCCATGTCCAAAGCGTCTCCGGGAAGATCCGCGACCTGCGTGGCGGCCCAGTTCAGCCCATCGCGCTGAGCCGTAAGGCGGCGCAGCATGGAATCCAGTCGGCTCATTCAGGAGCTCCTTTCGTCATAGGTCCAGGGCACGGCGGGGCCAGCCAGAAGGCGGGCAATCAGCGCCTCGGTGAAGCTCCAGATCGCGGTATCATGCACAAGGTGATGGGTCAGGATGCCATAGGGTTCGCGCATATCGGCGCGGCCTTCCCTGCGATCCTTGAGTTGCTGTGTGACCTGTCGGATCAACTGGTCTTCTGGCAGCAAGGAGCGGCTGTCTTTCCAGTCGATCGGGTCAAGGTGCGTGTTGATCTGCGCCAGACCCGGCGCGGCCTTTTGCTGGCTGCGGGGCGTGAATGTCGACAGCGCCGAATAGCCAAGACCGGCCAACCACGGCAGCATATCGGGCGAAATGCGGTTCCAGGGGGGCACGAACATCGGGCGCAGGCTGGCGCCGAACAGCTCTTTCAGGCGCCTCAACCCCTCTTCGGCCTCGTCCAGCCTGTCCTCCACCGGGCGATGCGCGCCGAATTCGGCTTTCTTGTCCGTGACCGGAGCGTGGTTCTGATGCGCCCAGCCGTGCACCACGGGGATCAGATGCGGGGCAGAGCGAAGGTAGCCGGCCAGTTCTGGTGTTGCGTCTTTGGGAATGATCGCCAGGTGAACCGGAAGGCCAAGCCCGTCAGAGAGCTGTGCCAACTGTTGAAGTTGCGGCGTGGCCAAGGTGGCATCGTCATCCCGCCACCACAGGAGCAGAGCGAGACCGGCTTCCTGCCAGGCGTTCAACTCTTGATCAAGAGCGCTCCAGTCCGCTGTCATGCACGTTTCTCCGCCAGTTCGGCTGCAATCTCTACCGTTCTGGCGGCGCCGTCAAACCGGAAGCTGTCTGTTGCGCGGGCGGGGGCTGCGATCAAGCCGCGCACCGCCTGTGCCAGACCTTCTGGCGTCAGGTCTGCGGTTTTTACCACATCGATTCCGTCCAGCGGGGCAAGGCTGCCAGCACGTAAGGATTGCTCCACTTCCTTGCCCGCATCAAAGGGCACCAGCACGGCGGGGGTGCCAGCCTGCAAGAGGTCCAGAGCAGTGTTGTAGCCGCACATGCTGACCGAGGCGGCGGCATGGCGCAGCATCTGCCGAAAGTCTGGGCGGGCCGCTTCGATCAGGGCAGGCGAGCCCTTTGCCTGAAACCGTGCGATCCGGTCGCTCGCATCGCTGCCCCCAACCAATAGCCGCCAGCGCGTGTCGGGCATCAGCCGGGCGGCCTCCAGCGCAGTCTCATAAAGCGCATCGCCGACACTGCCGCCACCAGCGCTGACCAGCACCTCACTTGCGCCTGTCTGCTCTGGATGCGGGTCGGCGGCGGGGGGCGCCACATATCCGGTGTAGCGCAGCTTGTCCGCCAGCATGTCCGAGACCGGCCAGCTGATGTCGAGCCGGGTTGCAGCAGGGTCGGAATGCACCAGAACCGCGTCATAGAATTCGGCGATCACCGCGTCGGCCTCGATTGCCTTTTTGGGTTTGGAGGGCGGCGCGAGGATATCGCGGACAGACGCAAGGACAACGGGCCTGCGCGGCAGGGCGTGGGCGGCCTGCAAGAGCGCGAGGAACTCCGCCTTGAGGCTGCGACGGCCAAAGGGGTAAAGCTCGGTGATCAGAACATCGGGCTGCATCTCCGCCAGAGCGTGGCGCAAGGCGTCTTGCCGCGCGGTGTGGTAGCCCTCATCGGCAACCGTGCCTTCGGAGGTCAGCAGCCGGGTGAAATCCACCCCGTCGGATCGCAAGGGCGGCAGCTGCAACAGGTCAAGCCCCTCATGCCGCAGCTGCGGCGCAGGAAACCCGCCCGAGGCCACACAGACCTGATGACCCGAGGCGGCAAAGGCACGCCCCAGCGTCAGCGCCCGCGACAGATGCCCGGTGCCCAAAAGATGCGTGACAGCGATCAGGACCTTCATGGCGCCTCCTTCGGGATCAGGCGGACCGGCTCGGGCAGGGGGGTAAGGCGCGCGCCGTCGATCTCCACCACAAAGAGCCGGTTGCGTTTGATCCGAAAGGGCGCGGGGCCGTCGAAGTCCCAGCCATGGGCGCGGGCGAGGATCATCCGCATGATCCCGATATGACAGACGGCAACGGTGTCGCGCGTCAGACGTTCAAGCCAAGGCTCGATGCGCGCCCAGACCTCGGCCGGGGTTTCGCCCCCGGGGGGGCGATAGTCCCAGCCCCAATGCTCGATATCGCAAAAGCCGCTGTTTGGGTCGGCCTTGAGATCCAGACCGCGCAGACCTTCCCAACCGCCCCAGTCCATTTCGATGAGTTCATCCGCTGTTTCAGGCGCGCGCCCTGCCACCAGCCGGGCGGTTTCCGCAGCGCGAAAAAGCGGGCTGGACCACAGATCCGCCCGATCCCACGGGGCGGGCAGGGCCTGTGCGGCCAGTTCCTCGCGCGCTGCGTTGTCCAGAGGGATGTCGCTGCGTCCCTGGATGCGGCCCGCTCGGTTCCACTCGGTATGACCATGGCGCAAGAGGGCGAGACGGATCATGGGCGGTCCTCCAGCAGGGGCGCCACGGCATCCCAGAAGCGGGTGGTGGCGGCGGGCGCCAGGTGGTTTAGCGAGATCATCGCGCGAGCCGTGGCGCCGCGCCGCGCTCGTAGATCGGGATCGGCCCGGAGCGCATCGATTTGAACCGCCAGCGCCTGTGCGCCCTCATCCGGTGCCGGATAGGTCCCCGGCGCCAGAACATCGCGCATGCCGGGGCGGTCCTGTGCCACAACGGGCAGCCCATGGGCCTGTGCCTCAAGGTAGGCCATGCCAAAAGCCTCATTCACGCCGGGCCAAAGGAACAGGCTGGCGCGGCTGTATGCGGCGCTGAGGCCGTCACGGTCCAACTGGCCGAGCAAGCGCACGCGGCTTCCGAAAGGCGCCATCAGGGTTTCGACGTCGTGACGCGCTGGACCGTCGCCTGCAATTTCGAGCTGCCAGTCGCCATCAAGATGCGCCAGCGTTTGTGCGATGATGCTGTAGGAGGCCAGTTTGTCCCCCGCGCGCATCATGCCGACGCTCAGCATCGGGCCGTTCAGGTGCGAGGGTTCGGGCAGTTCGGTCTGCGGCAGGAAGGGGGGCAGGTGCACGAGCGCCTGAGAGCCAAAGCGCTCTCGCTCCAGCGTGATCAGGTCATTGGCGGTGAAGTAGAAAATGACATCGGCCGCATCGGCCGCATCATGCGCCGCCTTTGCAAAGCCCGCCCAGGGGCCGGTCAGGCGGCTGGTGGCGCGGGTGCTTTCGATCTGTACGTAAGGAATGCCACGGGCCCGGGCAACCTCGGGGCCGATCAGATCAGGCGCCTTGTAGTAGTTGTGATAGGTGACCCAGAGATCGACCTGCGGCATCTCGTCCAGCAGGCGCCGGACCTCCTGCCGGGCCACCTCTCGTAGCTCTGCCTGCCGTTCTGCATCGCCGTGTTTTTCGTAAAGACGCGTCTCGCTGACCAGATCGGCCTCGGCGCCGCCTGCCGCGATCACATCCATCAGATTGCGGGCGATCTCCCGGTCGCCCGAGGGCACCGGGCTGCGCGGCGACTTCATCGGCGCATAGAAGGCGATGTGTTTGCCGCTGCCGCCGTTCATGCGCCGTTCAGCATGGCGTTGAGCCGCTCTGACAGGCGCGCAATGCCGGGATCCATGCCGAACTCCTGACGTAGGCGCATCAGCGCCGCCTCGGCCATTTCAGCGGTCTTGCCCGGATCATTCGCCAGATCGCAGATCGCGGCAGCCAGCGCCTTGGGCGCGTCTTCGCTCAGCAGACCATGGGTACCACTGTCGATGAATTCTGGGATGGCGGAAACCGGCGTCGACAGGATCGGCAGACGCTGTGAGGCGGCCTCCATCAGCACATTCGGCAGCCCGTCGCGGTCGCCATCTGCCGCAACACGGCTGGGCAGGACGAAGATATCGCTTTGACGCATCGCCTCGATCACCTCGGGCTGATCACAGGCCCCGCGCCAGGTGATGCGGTCCGCAACGCCTGCGTCCTCGGCCATGCCTTGCAAGAGATCACCCAGCCCGCCGCCGCCGATATGGGTCCAGTGCCAATCCAGATCCGCAGGCAGCAGCGCCAGCGCTTCGATCAGCCGGTCAAAGCCCTTCTTTTCGACCAGCCGCCCAACCGACATCAGGCGCAGGGGATCGTTCGCTTTGCGCCAGATGCGCTCGGGCGGGGCAGGAAAGCGGCTGAGGTCAAGGCCATGGTAGATCAGATCGATGCGGGCCGGATCATCGGACATCTCACGCAGGTGCTTTGCGCCAAAGGCGGTGCAGGTGGCGCCAAAACTGGCGCCGTATTCGGTGGATGAGAGTTTTTCGCGGATCTCCCAATCGGGGGAGGTCCAGATGTCCTTGGCATGGGCGGAAAAGCTCCACGGCAGACCGCGCATGATCGCTGCATAACGCGCCACCGACGAAGGTGTGTGCAGGAAATGCGCATAGAGCCCCAGCACGCTTTCGGGCATTTCGGCAGCCAGCACGCAGGCCTGACCAAAGCGGCGGATGCGGTTGCGGCTGAGGTCGCGGCGCAGGTCGGCGCGCCAGATCCGACGGGCCTCGGCATAGCCCGGCAGGGTTTGCGCAGTCTCGCGGGCGCGCCAGACACGCTCCGGCTCCTGATAGAGGTATTCCGGCAGGTAGTTGACCTGCGCCTGGAGCCGATCATGCAGGGGGTGGCGTTTCACATCCGTGGGATAACGCAGGGACCAGATCTCGAACGCGTGACCGGCGGCCTCAAGCGCGACAAGTTCCTGGGCGATGAAGGTCTCGGACAGGCGCGGCCAGCCTTTGACCAGAACCGCAAGCGGCGGGCGGGCAGGGTTCATTCAGCGGCCTTTCGTGGCGCGGCTTCCAACAGTGCGCTCACCCGGTGAGTGACATAGTCCAGCCCGTCCAGAAATCCCGCACCAAATGCGGCAGAAGGGCAGGGCTGGTGTCTCAGCGCGCGGATGGCACGGATCATGGCGCCCGGTGTCCAGCCGTCACGGGTCTCATCAAGCATGGCGACAAGGCCCAGCTCTTCGGCGCGGCTGGCGCGAATCCATTGTTCCAGCCGGGGGGTGGTACGGGGCACGATCACGGCGGGCTTGTCAAAGGACAGTACCTCGCAAAAGGTGTTGTAGCCCCCCATGCAGACCACGCCGCAGGCCCCGGCAAACAGGGTTTCGATCCGGCTTTCGAACCCGACCGTGGTTACCCGCCCATCGAGGGCGGCGACACGGGCCTCGAAGGCGTCTCGAGTCTCGCCGGACAGGAAGGGGCCGTAAACCAGAATGGCGCGGGGATTGAGCTCAGGGTCCTGCTCATAGGCAGAGAGAACCAGATCCACCATCATTGCGCCATCGCCGCCGCCGCCGGGTGTGATCAGAACGTAAGGTTGCTCGGGTGGGGTGCCGATTTCGCCCAGATCACGGCGTAGATACCCTGTCCAGTGCATGCGGGCGCGGGCCTCTGCCGAGAGCTCCAACCCTTGCGTCGGATCATAGACCGAGCGCAGCCCGTAGACCCAGATTTCATCATAGTAGCCCTCGGCCACAGGAACGGCATTTTTGCGTGCCCATTCAGCGGCCAGCACCTCGGGCTCGTCCAGCACATCGCGCAGGCCCAGGACCAGCTTGCAGCGGCCCCGGCTGCGCAGGCAGTCCAGCGCAGGCATCAACTCGCCGCGAAATCCGGTCGGCTCTTTGTCGACGATCAGCACATCGGGATCATATTGCTGCGCCATGGAGCGGATGAGGCCCGATCGCAGTTCAGTGGTTTCCTCGATGCTCATTCCCATGGTGCGCGAGGCGTAGCTGCCGTCGCTGCGCTTGATCACGCCGGGCAGGCGCATGTGATCGACGCGGCTGGGGAAGGCAAAGCGCCCCGCGACGGGCGATCCTGTGAGGATCAGCGCCGAAGCCGAGGGATCTGCAGCTGTGATCGCACCCGCCAGTGCTCGTGAGCGGCGCAGATGACCCAGCCCAAAGGTGTCATGGCTGTATAGCATGACACGCGGGCTGCGTGTGCCGCTGTCCCTCTCGGGCATTGCGCTGGTCTGGTCTTTCATTGGGTCGCCCGAAACAGGTGGATCATAGGGGGTGGTGCAATAGCCAGACGCTGAAATCAAGGGCGATTGGTCTATATGGTCCCGTTTGGAGGGAAAATGCCATGTCCCCGCGGGGGAGTCACCGGCAGGGGCATCAGACTCTGCGCCACTGTTGCGCACAGGCAATTGCACCTTTGGTGACGGCTGGCTAACCTGCTGGGCAGATTTACGAGGATCTCCCTATCATGATGTTGCGCGCTCTTCGCGAGTTTGGCCGAGTTTTTCCTGCCTTCCTCTTGGTTTTTGTGATGATGGTCGTTGCGCCTGCCAGATCTCAGGCGCAAACGCTCCTATACGGTCAGGCGAGCAGCCAGACGACATCAAGCTCGGATGCAGAACCAGACAACGATCCTTTCGCGCGGGCCATCGAGCTGGCCGCCGAAAAGGGCGTTGGCGTGATCATCGTCGATGGCAGCGGTGCCCACCTGGAAGGCACCGGAGGGGATGACCAGGACCCTTCGGTCGCCGACAAGATGGAAGGCGCCTCGATGCTGATGAAGGCCCAGTCCGAGATGGATGTCTTCCGAGATGAATTGCGCAGCAGGCTGGAGGCGCTGCCCTATTCCGTCTTTGAGATGAAATACATTCTGCGCCAGACCAGCCCGGACGGGCGGATCATGACCTATGTCGAGCTGCTGTTCTGGAGCTTGTTGTTCCTGTTGATTGGGCGCTGGCTGGCCGGTGAGGTCTACGGAAAGCGATTTGCGGTGCACTATGTGGTCGCCCGCTCCAAAGAGCAGCCCGAGGGCTACAAGGAAAAGATGCCGTTTCTGGTGTTTCGCTTCTTTTTGGGCGTTGGCGGAACGATCTTTTCGATGGTCGTCGCGCTTCTGGCCTCTTTCCTGATCTTTGGCCCGTCCGGCGATGCTTCGATCCGGTTTACGGTTCTGGCAATCTATACGGCCTTCTTCCTGTCGCGGACCATCTCCGACCTCTGGCGCATGGTGTTGTCGCCCTATCTGAGCCAATACCGGATTCCGGTGTTTTCGGATCGCGATGCCAAGCGGCTCTATATATGGGCGTCAGTGCTGGCCACCTATGATATCTCGACCATCATTTTTGCCTCATGGGTTGGGGATTTTGGCCTCAACTACAACGTCTATGCGGTGGTCTATGGCGCGCTGGCGCTTGTTGGGGTGGTTGGCAACCTAGCATTGGTGGCCTTCAATGCCCGCGCCATTACTGGCGCGATCCGGGCAGGCCGCCCGGCAGAGGAATGCTCGTGGCTGTTGCGTGTTCTGTCCCTGGCCTGGGCGCCAGCCGTGGTGGCCTATATCGCCTTTGGGTGGTTGCAGCTCGCCTTCGATCTGGTGCTGGAGCGGGATGTCTCCATTCCGCTGATGATCGGCACCTATATGGTGCTGACCTCGATCCTGGTGGTCTATGGCGTCATCAACTACGGCATCGAGGTCTATGCAGGCAGGCGGCGCCTGCCGCAGCAGACCATGGAGGACGACGGCGATACTGCGGATGGCGAGGGTCTGGAAGATCCTGAAGATATGGCTGCATCTGCGCGCGCACGTCACCCTATCGCGACGTTCGAAGACCTTGCGCGCAGGGTTGCGGGCATCCTGGCCTTTGTCATGGGGGCAATTGCGCTGTTCTATGTCTGGAACCCGGATATCGACTGGATCGAGGATTCGGCCATCGACCGGTTCTACGATATCGTGGTGATCCTGTTTATTGGATATGTCGTCTACAACGTGGCCCGCATCTGGATCGATGGGAAGATCGACGAGGAGGTCGGCGATCAGACAGAAGCCGAATTGGGCGATGAGGGCGGTGCGGGCGGTGCGAGCCGTCTTGCAACGCTGCTGCCGCTGTTTCGGGGCGCGATCCTGGCGGTGGTCCTGGTCTCGATCATCCTGATTGTTCTGATGGAACTGGGTATCAACGTCAGCCCGCTGTTCGCCGGCGCTGGTGTCGTCGGTCTGGCGGTTGGATTTGGCTCTCAGACGCTGGTGCGGGACATTTTCTCGGGCGCGTTCTTTCTGGTGGATGATGCGTTCCGCAAGGGCGAATACATCGACATTGGCGATGTAAAAGGCACGGTGGAGAAGATCTCGGTCCGCTCCTTTCAGCTGCGCCATCACCTTGGCGCGCTGCATACCATTCCCTTTGGCGAAATCCGGGTGCTGACCAACTATTCGCGCGATTGGGTGATGATGAAGCTGCCCCTGCGCGTGACCTATGACACCGACGTGGAAAAAGTCCGCAAGCTGATCAAGAAACTGGGACAACAGCTGCTGAGCGATCCGGTGATTGGCGACAATTTCATCCAGCCCTTGAAATCGCAGGGCGTGATCGAAATGCAGGATTCGGCGATGATCATCCGGGTCAAGTTCATGACCAAACCGGGCGATCAATGGCTGGTGCGCAAGAAGGTCTACGAGGAAATCCGCCAGCTTTTCGAGCGCGAAGGGATCAAGTTCGCCCACCGCGAGGTTACGGTGCGGCTGGCAGAGGATCAGGCGGACGGAATGACACCGCAGAAAAAGGAAGCCGTGGCCGGCGCCGTTCAAGCGGCGATTGATGAGGATCTACTGGACGTGAACGAAGGTTCTGGCGACGACCGCTAGGCCCAGAAGTTCGTGGCAGGGGGGCGCTCCCGCCCCCGCGCCGGACCGCGCAAGCGCGCCCCGCTTGGGGTTGGGCCGGGCGCCGCGCGAATGCGCGGCGCGGTAGCCCCCAGTCGCAACGGGGGTCAGAGCGTCCAGTGGGCTGAGGATGAACCGGTCTTTGCCGCAGGCAGCTCCCAGTGCATCGGCGTATTGGCAAGCGCGAGAGGCGGCTTCAGTCGCAGCCCCGGACCCCAGCCCGACGCCTCAATGGTCGGTGCGTAGTCGCCATCCTCACTGCGTGTGATCCGAGGTCCGGTTGCGGAGGGGCGCAGGCTGGCCAGAAGTTCGGCCGTGCGGGCAAGGGACAGGCGCGCCTGGGGCGTCTTGCCGTGATGGATTGCCTCGCGCAGAGCCGACAGGACGGCGGCGGCCATCAGATAGCCGGTGGCGTGATCCAGCGCCTGCACCGGCAGGGGCGTGGGCTTGTTTGCGTCTGCCCAGGCGCGGCCGGTATCTGCAATTCCGGCACTCATCTGCACAAGGCTGTCAAAGCCGCGCCGACCGGCCCATGGGCCGGTCCATCCATAGGCGTTGAGCGTGACCTCGACCCGGTTCGGGGAGATCCGGTCGCGTGCCTCCTGGCCATACCCAAGGTCATCGAGCGCTCCGGGGCGGTAGCCGTGAACCAACACGTCGGCCCCGGCCAGAAGCGCTTCGAAGCGGGCACGACCCTCTGACGATTTGAGGTCAAGCATGGTCATGCGTTTGCCCAGTGAGATATCCGGGATCACGCCGGGTTCGTCCCAATCGGGGGGATCGATCCGCAATACTTCGGCGCCAAAACCAGCCAGGGTGCGTGTGGCAATGGGCCCCGCCAGAACGCGGGTGAGATCAAGCACCTTGAGCCCGGCCAGAGGTCGGGTTTCTGTGGCACGGGGCAAGGTCCGCGGGCGGACATCACGCGGCGCGGTCCATTGCACCAGCGGCTCGGAGGAGACGGCCATGCCTTGGGGATGCGAGAGCCACTGATCGCGGCTGCGCATGGCGGCCGCGACGCCGCCGCCCGTCACGATGGCGCGCTCCAGATCATCGCCCAGCCAAGTGGCAACGGCGGCGCGCACGGCCTCTGGGGTGTTCGCGCAGCCAAGCGCGGCGAGGGCCGCGGCGCGATGGTGCGGCAGGTTGGTATGCAGGCGGATCCAGCCGTCGGCGCAAGGGTAATCGCCTGCAATGGGGTCCCAAAGCGCGGGCATCTCCCAGCCCTGGGGGCGGAAACTGTAGCCAAACCAGAGCGAGGCAAGACGCTGGTCAACGGTCACGGCGGGCGGCTCGGCCACAAGGTTTGCAGCCTGCATGTAATGGGCCAGCTCCATCCCGACAGCGGCGACGCTGGCGTTGGCCAGCTCAGTCACCGCAAAGGCCGAGGGCCGAACCCCGCTGCCAGTGATACGATAGCTCGCAGGGTCGGGCAGGGCGGAAATCAGGGTCATTGCTGGTAGGGATCCAAACTGTCTCTGAGGCCATCCCCAAGGAAGTTGAAGGCCAGTACGACCACGACGATAGGCAGCATCGGAATGGCGGTCCACCAGTAGATTTCGATATTGGCGAGGTTCTGCGCATCGTTCAGCATGACGCCCCAGCTGACCGCCGGCGCGCGCAGGCCAAGGCCGAGGAAAGACAGTGCCGTCTCTCCAAGGATCATCGCGGGGATCGATAGCGTGGCCGAGGCGATGAGGTGGCTCATGAAGTTCGGCAAGAGGTGCTTGCGGATCACCCGGCCCGAGGTTGCGCCCATCATCTCGGCGGCGCGGACGTATTCCTCTTCACGCAGAGACAGGAACTTGGCCCTGACCGATCGCGCAAGACCGGGCCAATCCAGAATGCCAAGGATCACCGAGATGATGAAAAATACCGCCACAGGCGACCAGTTCGAAGGCACGGCAGCGGAGAGCGCCAGCCACAGGGGTAGTTCTGGCAGGCTGCGCAGGATCTCGATCACCCGGTTGATGACCCAGTCGATCTTGCCGCCGAAATAGCCCGCGACAGAGCCAAAGAAGATACCGAGCACAAAGGACACGGTGATGCCGATCAGACCCACGGTCAGTGACAGTTGCGCCCCATAAAGGATGCGGCTGAACACATCGCGCCCCAGCCGGTCAGAGCCCCAAAGGAAGACGGGCACATCCGCTTGCGGCGGGCAGAACAGGTGGGTGTCGGCCTCGATCAGCCCCGCAATGCGATAAGATTTTCCTTCGCAAAAGAACTTGAGCCGCATGGGGTTCTCATAGTCCGGTTTGAACTCCCACTGGAAGGTTTCCATATTGGCCTCGGAGGTCATCGGATAGATGAAGGGCCCGAGGAATTCGCCCTCATGGAACAGGTTGATGCTTTGCGGCGGCGAATAAAGATGCTCGCTATGACGTTCATTTGGGCCATAGGGCGCGATGAAGCCGACGAAGGGCAGCATCAGGTAGCAAAAGAGCAGGAAGGCGCCCGAGATGAGGCCCAGCCGGTGGGTCTTGAACTTGCGCCAGATCAGCACCCAGTTGGGGGCGTCGAGATCCTTGCGCTCCAGTTCGCGGATGGATTGCTCGGGGTCAAAGGGGGCGTCGTCGACATAGCGACCGTCGGGAAGCTGGCTCATGCGTCACGCCCCTCATAGCGGATGCGCGGATCCAAGAGGACCAGCAGCACATCGGAAATCATTGTGCCGATCAGGGTTAACAGGGCCACGAACATCAGGATAAAGGCCGACAGGAACATGTCCTGTGATTTCAGCGCCTGCAGCAGGTCGGGGCCGATGGTCTGCAGCCCCAGAACGACCGACACCAGAACCGAGCCGGACACCATCGAGGGCAGCAGGTTGCCGATATCGGCCACAAAGGGGTTGAAGGCGACGCGGAGCGGATACTTTGCCAGCATCCGCGAGGGGGCCATGCCCTTGGCGATGGCGGTCTCCACATAAGGTTTGCCCAATTCATCCAGCATATTGGCGCGCAGACGCTGCATCATGGCCGAGGCGCCGGAGGTGCCGATCACAAAGGTTGGCACGATCAGGTGAATGAGGATGGATTTCACCTTGTCCCAGCTCATCGGCTCGCCTTCGTAGATTGGGTCCATCAGCCCGCCGATGGGCAGATCGAACCAGCGGTGGCCATAGTAAAACAGGATCAGCGCCAAGAGGAAGTTCGGCGTGGCAAGGCCCAGATAGCCGACAAAGGCCGAGGTGTAATCGACCCAGGTGCGCGAGCGCGCCGCCGCCAGAACCCCCAGTGGCAGGGCCACAAGATAGACGAACAGAACAGCGGCAAGGTTCACCAGAACGGTCAGCCATAGGCTGTCACCGACGATCTCGGCCACGGGGCGATCGAACTCAAACGACCAGCCGAAATTGCCCTGGATCAGGCCGGAAAACCCATGCGGGCCGGGCAGGAAACCGACCCAGATGAAATACTGCTGCCAAAGCGGCTTATCCAGCGCGTATTCGCGCCGCAGGAACTCGGCCTTTTCCACGCCCGCGGTCTGTCCACTGGCGCGCAGCTCGGCGATCTGGTTCGACAGATAGTCGCCGGGGGGCAGGTTGATAATCACGAAGACCAGCACCGAGACGACCCAAAGCGTCAGGACCATGGTGCCAAAGCGATAGATGGCGTAGCGCAGGATCTCCATCAGCCTTTGCCGTCCTCAAAGAAGAATTCATCCATGCGGTGCACGCCAAAATGGGCGCCCGGATCCCAGGCCCAGATGCCGCGCTCCGGCACGTTGCGCAGGCGGTTTGACACCACAACTGGCTGCGGCGCATCCGCCACAAGACCGATGCCATAGACCTGATCGGCGTGGATTTTCAGCATGGCGCGCCAGGCGGCAGAGCGCTCCTCATCGGTCTTGGCGATTTCCCAGTCGTGAAGCAGTTCCATCAGGCGGGCGGCAGGCTCCATGTCGGGGGCCTCCCCCACCTGGCCTCCGGTCTGGTGGTACTGCCCCCATTTGGGCCATGCAAAAAAGACCTGATCGGTGGGCGCAAGGTAGGCCGGAGACGTATAGGGCTGCGGGATGCCATTGTCCCAGCCATACCAGACCGAGGCCATGGTGGTTCCGGAAAACACCCGGTTGCGCAGGATGTCACGATCAAGGGGCCGCATCACCAGTTTCACGCCCACATCGCGCCAGTCGTCGGTGATGATCTGCAGCGCGTTCTCGACCTCCTGCCGCTCGCCTGCGGTCTCGATGATCAGCTCCATCAGGCGGCCATCGGGCAGCTTGCGGATGCCGTAGCCGTCCTTTTCAGTGAGGCCGGCCTCATCGAGGAGTTTATTGGCCAGTTCCGGGTCAAATTCGGCCCAGGCCGCGCGCAGCGCCGGGTCAAAGAAGGGGCTTTTTTCAAGCACGGCCATTGCGCCGGGTTTGGCGAGTTTGAAGTAAAGTGCCTTGTTGATGGCGGCGCGGTTGATGGCGACCGAAAGGGCGCGGCGCACCCGCACGTCGCGCAGCACCGCGCGCCAGACGGGGTCGTTCACGTTGAGGTTCGGATAGATTGCGATCTGCGATGCGGTACCGGTTCCCCAAAGGTAGGTTCTGTAGGTGCCGCCATCGGCCTCGCCCTTGCGCAGGATTGGAATGTCGCGAAATCCAAGGCCGCGCGCCTGCAGGTCCGCTTCGCTGGCATTGGATTTTGCCGCCACCAGCCCGCCCGAGACGATCTCCATTTCCACCCTGTCGATATAGGGAAGCTGCACGCCTTTGGCGTCGATACGGTGATAATAGGGGTTGCGTACAAAAATCTGGCGGATCTTCTTGCCTGCGGTGGCGTTCATCCAGGGTTGCAGGGTGGGCAGTTCGAAATTGTCGAACTTGTACATGTTGTCGTATTTGTTGTGCAGCGCCGCCCAGCTTTTGACACGGGCGTAATCCACCTCTTCGGCCAGCGTTTCAGGGTCGGCGTAATCGGCGTGAAACTGTTTCAGGTAGGCCGAGGGTCGGTAGATAAAAGGCGGACGCGCCTGCGCCAGATGATGCAGAAAACCGGGGTTGGGATGGTTCCACTCAAAGACAACGGTTGTCTCATCCGGGAAGGTAACCTCTGGCAGTTCTCCTTCGACATGCAGGAAGTCTGGCGGCCCGGCGGGGCTCAGGAGCGGGTTGTTGGCCACATCCTTCCACCAGTATTCAAAATCGGCCGAGGTAAAGGGCGCGCCATTCGACCAGCGATGACCGGGGCGCAGGTGCAGGGTAAATCGCCTGTTGTCCTCAACCTCATAAGCCTCAAGGATATCGGCCTGCAGCTTGTAGTCGGCATCATAGCCAACCAGACGCGCATAGCCGTAGACCACCATCTGCCGGATGTCCTTGGAACGCGTCACCATTGTGTTGAGCGCACCGCCCTGCACGCCAAAGGCACGCCCTTTGGCAGCAAGATCGACAATCAGCGGTGCATCAGGAATGCGCTCGGCCACGGGGGGGAGATCGCCCGCAGCGACTTCCTGCTGCCAGAATGCGCTTTCCTTCAGCGGCGGAAGGGCGCCTGCCAGCGCGGCAAGCGGCGCAAGCGCGGCCAGAAAGGCCACGGCGAGCAGTTTTTTCGGAGCGGTTCGCAAAGCTGTTCTCGTGATGTCAAACATGGCAACGTACCTTGTGTCCGGGTTCCAGAAGCACCAGTGGCGGCGCTTCAGAGCCTGTAAATCTGAAATGTTCCGGCCAGCTGTCCGGCGCGCCTGCGCCCTGCGCCACCAGATCCAGATTGATCGGGCGGCCGATGTCGGGTTCGGGTTGCGCGGCGATCAGCGCCTTTGTGTAGGGGTGTTGAGGGTTGTGAAACAGCGTCTCGGGCGGGGCCTGTTCCACCACCAGCCCGCGCCGCATCACGGCGACCTCATCCGCAATGCGGGCCACGACGGCCAGATCGTGACTGATAAAGAGATAGGACAGGCCTTGCTTGTCCTGGATCTCTTCCAGCAGACGCAGGATCTGCTCCTGCACAGAAACGTCCAGCGCCGAGGTCGGCTCGTCACAAACAATCAGCGCAGGGTCCAGCATCAGCGCGCGGGCAATAGACAGGCGCTGGCGCTGCCCGCCGGAAAAGGCATGGGGGTAACGCTGCAGCATTTCCGGCCCCAGACCCACGGTCTGCAGCATCTGCGCGGCCCGGTCGCGGCGCTCAGCCGCAGTTCCGATGCCGTGGATCTCAAGCGGCTCTGTCATGGTGTCGGAAATCCGCATGCGCGGACTGAGCGAGGAATAAGGATCCTGAAACACCATCTGCGCCTCGCGCTGAAAGGCAGTGCGGGCGGCGCGGTCCATCTGGTGCACTTTTACAGTCTCACCATCTGGGGTCGGGCGGAACAGCACCTCTCCACCTGGATCCGGCGGCTCTGCCCCCAGTGCGATGCGCGCGGCGGTGGTCTTGCCCGATCCGCTTTCGCCGACAATCGCCAGCGTCTTGCCACGCGGAAGCTTGAAGTCGACCCCGCGGCAGGCGTGAATATAGGTGGGCGGCGCCCAGCCTTTCCCGGCGCGCAACGTGTAGGTTTTGGAGACGGATTTCAGCTCGAGGATCAGATCCTCTTTTGGCTCTGGCGGCGCGTTGTGACTTGCGGCGGGGATCTTGGGCGCGGCCTCGATCAGGGCGCGGGTATAGGCATGGGCCGGATCAGACAGAATCGGCGCGGCGGGGCCTGCCTCCATCACGCGGCCCTTGTGCATTACCACCACGTCTTCGGCCATATTGGCAACGACGCCCAGATCATGGGTCACCAGGATCATCGCCATGCCGGTGTCGCGCTGCAGTTCCTTCATCAGCCCCAGAACCTGCGCCTGCGTCGTTACATCCAGCGCGGTTGTCGGCTCATCCGCGATCAGAAGGTCGGGCTTTGCGACCATGGCCATGGCGATCATCGCGCGCTGGCGCATCCCGCCGGACAGTTCGAACGGGTATGAATTGTAGGTGCGCTCCGGCTCGGGAAAGCCCACACGCTCGAAACACTCCAGCACCTGCTTGCGGGCTTCGGCCTCGCTTTTGCGACCATGCAGCCACAGAACCTCGGAAACCTGATTGCCGATCCGGTGCAGAGGCGACAGAGACCGCATCGGTTCCTGGAAGATCATCGCAATCCGGTTGCCGCGCACGCTGCGCATCTGGCGTTCCGAAAGCGAAAGTAGGTCAAGCGGGGCATCTCTACCGCCCAGAGTGATCTTGCCAGATCGGATCTGGGCCGCGCGGGGCAGGATGCGCAGGGCCGCGCGGCAGGTGATGGTCTTGCCCGATCCGCTTTCGCCCACCAAAGCCAGGGTGCCGCCGGGCGCGACATCAAAGCTGACGTCCCGTACCACGGGTTCATCCCGGCCAAAGCCAATGCTGAGGCCTTCGACTGACAGCAGGGGCGCCATTCAGTGCCCCCCGTTCTTGATCCGGCGGTTTCGCGTCATTACCTTCCCATGTCCCAGTTTTTTCTTTTACCATCGCGCGGGCCATACGCTCTAGTCAAACCCCCAATCGCCAATAGCAGCCATAGGTGCGGGATTTATGACGCGGCGGAGGGTCGCGGGGACAGGATTGTCGCTCACTTTTCTGTAATCGCTACACATTTGCGGTGTTTTCTGCCAGACCGGCCGCAAACCGGCTGCATCGCGGCCATGCACCGCAAGGAGACCACCTTATGAGCACCCGACTGGATCTTTTTATCGACCGCATGGTGTCCCAACGTGCCTGCCTTGATCACGCGATTTCCGAAACCGTCGGTATGGACGGGCCGGTATTCGAGCTTGGCCTCGGCAACGGGCGCACCTATCACCACATGAAGCACAATATCACGGGGCGCGACATCTTTGTTTTTGAACGCGCCGTGGCCTCGCATCCCGACAGCACCCCACCCGAAGAACTGACGATCCTTGGCGATGTGCGGGAAACGCTGCCTGCGGCTTTGGAGCGGTTCGGCGCGACGGCCAGCCTCATCCATGCCGATCTTGGTGGCCATAACCGGGAAAAGAACGACGCCTTTGCCCGGCTGGTGTCGCCTTTGATCGAGCCGTTGCTGGCGGTGGGCGGTCTGATGGTCTCTTCGGATCGAATGTATTTCGATAACCTGCGCGAGATGCCGCTTCCGCCGGGTGCGGTCGAAGGGCGCTGCTTCATCTACCGCCGCGACGCCTGAGGCGCCTGCGACGTGCCGTCATGCTGGCCTGATTTGACCTTCTGCTCATAGGCTTGCGGAATAGAGAGGGAGGCTGCCATGATTTTCTACGATTGCTCCACCGCGCCCAATCCACGCCGGGCGCGCATGTTCATTGCCGAAAAAGGGCTTGAGCCAGAGGTGCATGATATCTCCATCGCCAAAGGAGAGCAGCTGGACGCCGCATTCCTGGCCGTGAACCCGCGCGCCACGATTCCGGTGCTGGTCACGGATCAAGGCACCGTGCTGACGGAAAACCTCGGTATCGCCGCCTATCTGGAGGCCGCCTATCCAGAGCCGCCCCTGATGGGGCGCAGCGCGGATGAAAAGGGGCTGGTGCTGATGTGGAACGCCATCGTCGAACAGCAGGGCGGCATGCCCATTGCCGAGGCGCTGCGCAACACGCATCCCGCCTTTGAAAACCGCGCTATTCCCGGCCCCGATCATTATGCCCAGATCCCGGCGCTGGCCGAGCGCGGGCAGGCCCGCACCCTGCGCTTTTTCGACCTTCTGGAAGAGCGCCTGAAGGACAGCCCCTATCTGGCGACGGATCATTTCACGCTGGCGGATATCTCGGCCTTTGTGTTTCTGGACTTTGCCCGCGTGATCAAGATGCGCGTGCCTGAAGCCAATGCTGCCACCCTGGCCTGGCAAGAAAAGATCCGCGCACGCCCCAGCGCGCAAGTGTGAGGCCAATCGCCCCGGGGCTTGCATTCTCAGGCACAATGCAGTGCGATCCATGGGCCTGAACGATCCCACCATGGAGCCTTTGCGTGATGCCTGACCTGATGCCGCCCCGGCGCGAACGCCTTGAGATCCTGGGGGAGGTGAACAGCCCCAGCTTTGTGCCCTGGATCAAGCGTCATAGCGGGCGACTTGGGCTTGAAGCCAGCGCCTTCAGCGTTGCGCCGGGGCGGATCGGCGTGACGGTGGCGGGCCAGCCGGATCTCATCGACGCGCTCGAGGTCGGATGCCTGCTGGGGCCAATTGATGTCTGGGTCTCCGCTATTGATCGCGCCCCTGTCGCAGACTTGATTTGATGCAAAAATGGGCGGGGCGATCAAAATTTCAGCATACGTTCGGGCGGTTCCCGCAGGCGTTGTAGAGCCTGCGCGCAACATTCGACCTGTTTCCTAAACTTCCTTTTTACTCGGCGCGGTCGCTGTGGGGCGTTGGCGCGAGTCTGCGTGAGGCGGCCTGCCATGTCGAAGCTGTCGACATCGCAGGCTACACGGCTTTTGAATTGGAAAAACCGATATGCGCTTGAACGCTTCGTCACCCTGGATCCCGCTCGCTCTGTCTGGCGACATTCCGAATGGAACGGTCATCCCGGCGACACTCTGCTCGAAACCCATCGCGATCTGGCGTAGCCAGTCGGGGCAGGTGAATGCCAATGGGAATCGCTGCCCCCATCGCGGTATGCGTCTGTCGCACGGGTTCGTGCGGGGCGAGACGCTGTCTTGCATCTATCACGGCTGGCGCTTTGGGCAGGATGGCGCCTGCCAGCATATCCCCGCGCACCCGGATGTTGTGCCGCCCGCATCTATCAATTGCGGTCCCTTGCAGGTTGCCGAGCAGGACGGCGTGATCTGGGTGGCCGAGGATCAGGTGGAGTCACAACCGCCGCGTCTGGACGGTCTGAAGCCGCTGCGCAGCCTTGTCTTTTGCGCCGAGCCGGAGGCGATCCTGACCGCCAGTGGCGGGACGGAGGTCGATCTTGGCGTGGAGGCAACACTTGCAGGCACGCGCATTTGTCTTTTGCTGCAGGGGCAGGCACCCGCAGAAACCCTGTGTCTGGTGTTGGTTGATCAGGCGACATCTCCAAAGGCCTGCGCAGAAATCTCTCGCGCGCTTGAAGGGATCCGCCGTCGCGCCGAGGGGGAAACAGAAAAACGGGGGGCGGCATGAGCGGGACTGCGATGATCGATGCATGGTATCCCGTGGGCCTGATCAGCGGGCTGACGCGAGAGGGGCGCGAGACCCTTTTGATGGAGCAACCTATCACGGTGCGCGCGGGTAAGACCGGCAAGCCGGAGGTGGTGACCGCCGATGGGCGGAGCCTTCCGATTGTTGAGCGGTTCGGTCATGTCTGGACCAGCCTCGGCACCCCTGAAAAGGATCTTTTCACCATCCCCGAGGCCGATCACCCCGAGCGCGTGCTGGTGGATGTGGGCGTTGTGCGGGTCAAATGCTCGCCCTTGCGCGCGGTCGAGAATTTCCTCGATATTGCGCATTTCCCTTTCGTGCATACCGACATTCTGGGCGCTGAGCCGCACACCGAGGTCGAAAAATACGACGTCAAAATCCGCGAAGAGGAGGACGAGGTCTGGGCCACAAAGGTCAAGTTCTTCCAGCCACAGGCGGCAAAATCCGCGGAGGAGGGGATCACCACCGAATATATGTACCGGGTGCCTTCCCCGACCTCTTCGGTCCTCTACAAGACCTGCCCGCCGCGCCCCGGTGAATGGGATGTGATCTGCCTCTTTGTGCAGCCTCTGACCGAGACGCTGTGCGACGTCTGGCCGTGGATGGCGCTGTTTGATGAAGACACTTCGATGACGGATCTGATCCATTTCCAGCAGCTGATCTTTCTGCAGGACCGGTCGATCCTGGAAAACCAGATCCCGGCGCGGCTACCGCTTGATCCCGGTATGGAGACGCCGACGCGCGCCGATCTCACCTCGATCGCCTATCGCCGCTGGCTCAAACAGCATGGCTACACCTATGGCGCGGAGCTGGTGGCGCAATGATCCTTTACGACTACATCCTGTCACCGAGCTGCTACAAGGTGCGCCTGATGGCGGCCCTCATTGGTGCGCCGCTTGAATTGCGCCCGGTGGATTTTCATCCCGGCAAGGAGCACCTTGGCGAGGACCTCTTGGCGCTGAACCCGGCGGGCAGCATTCCGATCCTTGTGGATGGGGACCTGATCCTGAGCGAAAGCGCGGCCATGCTGGCCTATCTTGCCGGGCAATATGCGCCTGACTGGCTGGGAGAGGAGACTGCGACCTCTCGCGCGATGGTGCAGCAATGGCTGGCGTTTGCGCACCGGCTGACTGCTGCGCTGGGCGGCGCGCGTCTGGTCGAGATGCTGCATGGTCAGGGCGACCTTGAGGCGCTGCAGACAGCGGGCATTGCGGCCCTGCGGGAACTGGAGGCGGCCCTGTTCAAGCGCCGTCTTGACGGCGGCACATGGCTGGTGGGCGAGAGCATCACCATCGCCGATGTGGCCTGCTTTCCCTATGTGGCGCTGGCGCCCGATGGCAGCATCAGCCTGGATCCATACCCTTCGATCCGGCTTTGGATGCGGGCCCTGCGCGGGCAGGCCGGCTTTGTCGAGATGCCGGGCATTCACCGCAGGCACGAGCTGGCACCGGACCCGCTGACCCCGGCGGAGGGCGCATAATATGGCCGGGGTTCTGTTTCGCAACTGCGCGGCGGTGGTCATGGATGATGGCAGCGGTATGCGCGTCTTGCGCGACGTCGACCTGCTGACAGAAGGGCCGCAGATCAAGGCCATCGGGCCGGATCTGGGCGCGCAAGACCTGCCCCCCGGCACCCTGATCCGCGAGGCGACGGGCTGGTTTGTCTATCCGGGTCTCATCAACACGCATCACCATTTCTTTCAGACCTTCGTGCGCAACCGCGCCGATCTGGACTGGACGAAACTTTCGGTCATTGAATGGCTGGACCTGATCTACCCGATCTTTTCGCGCCTGAGCGAAGATTGTTTCTATCATTCCTCGCTCACGGCCATGGCCGAGCTGATCAAACACGGCTGCACCACGGCGATGGATCACCAGTACTGCTTTCCGCGCCATGCGGGCAAAGCGCTGATCGATCGCCAGTTCGAGGCGGCTGAGCTGTTGGGAATGCGATTTCATGCCGGGCGCGGCGGCAATACCCTGCCCAAGTCCGAAGGCTCCACCATCCCGGACGCGATGCTGGAAAGCACCGATGAGTTCATCGCCGATTGCCAGCGGGTGATCGAGACCTATCACGACCCGGATCCCTTCAGCATGCGGCAGGTGGTGGTCGCGCCCTGCCAGCCGGTCAATTGCTACAAGGACACGCTGGTGCAATCGGTGGCGCTGGCCCGCGACAAGGGCGTGATCCTGCACACCCACCTGGGCGAGGGCGAAAGCCCGGTGATGGCGCAGCGCACCGGCATGCGCACGGTGGATTATTGCGAAGAGATCGGCCTTGTCGGCCCCGATACCTTTTACGCCCATTGCTGGGAGCTGACCCCGGATGAACTGGCGCGCCTTGCCGCCAGCGGCACCGGCGTCTCTCACTGCCCCGAACCGGTCTATCTGGTGGGCGAAGAGGTCACGGATATTCCCGCGATGTCTGCGCTGGGCGTTCGCATTGGCCTGGGCGCAGATGGCGCGGCCTCCAACGACAATTCGAACCTGATGCACTGCATCCATTCCGCCTACATGCTGCAATGCCTTGTTGCCGCCTCGCGCCAGCATCCTGTGCCGCCGCCGTCCGAGTTTCTGTCCTATGCGACCACGGGCGGGGCGTCGCTGCTGGGGCGCAGTGATATCGGCAGGCTGGCGCCCGGCATGGCGGCGGATCTTTTTGCCATCGACACGCGGCGCATGGAGTACGTCGGCACCCGGCACGACCCTAGCAGCCTGATCCCGAAAGTCGGTATCGGACGACCCACCGACCTCACCATGATCAACGGAAAAATCGTCTGGGAGGGCGGCTCCTTTGCCCGCGTGGACGAGACCACTCTTTTTGAAAGCGCGGAAACGGCGCTGATGACACTGACGACATAAGCCAACAGGGGAACCACAATGACCACTTCTATCACGCGCAGGAACTTTATCGCAGGCGCATCCGTCGCCAGCATGGCCGCCGCCGTCGCCGGGCGCGCAAGCGCCGCAACCGCGGAGGATCCGCTGCTCATCACGCTGGTGATCCCGTCTCCGGTGGCCGATGTGGGCTGGGGCCACGCGCTTTATGAGGGTCTTTTGGCGGTAAAAGAGTCCTATGGCGACGCCGTTCAGATCTCGGTGATCGAGAACATCTACGAAGGCCCCGACGCCGACCGCATCATGAACAAGGCCGTAGCCGAGGGAACCAAATTCCTGGTGGCAGGCTCTTTTGGCTATCAGAACGGTGCCATGCAGATCGCCCGCCGCAACCCGGATGTAACCGTGCTGCACGCCTCGGGCTTTATGGTGGCGCCCAACTTCTCGCCCTTTGCGGCGCAGTATTCGCAAGGCACCTATCTGATGGGCATGGCCGCCGCGGCGCTGTCCAAGACCGGCAAAATCGGCTCTGTCTCGGCTTTTGCCATCCCCGAGTTGATCACCTCGCTCAACGCCTTTGTGCTTGGCGCGCAGGCGATCAACCCGGATGTGGAACTTTCGGTGGTCTGGCTGAACTCCTGGTTTGACCCGGCCAAGGCGCAGGAATCGGCCAAGGCGCTTCATGCGCAGGATTGCGATGTGATTTTCTCCAACGCCCAAGACACGCCCTCGGTTGTGGCCCAGTGTGAAGAGCTGGGGATCTACTCCTTCAACCTCAATTCCTCGATGAAGGCCTATGCGCCCAAGACCTACCTTGGCTGCGTGCTGACGGATTGGTCGCCTTTCTTCAAGGCCTCAGTAGATGCTCATGTGGCGGGCACGTTCAAAGGCGCGAATGCTTTCCTTGGTGTGGCCGATGGTGTGGTAAAAACCGTCGACTGGAGCCCGGATATCCCGGCCGAGACCATGGCGAAAATCAAGGAAACCGAAGCGGCAATTGCGGATGGCAGTTTCTCACCCTTCACCGGGCCGATCCTCAAGGCAGATGGAACCGAGGGCGTTCCGGCAGGCGTTACCCTGACCAATGAAGAGGTGATCTCGATGGACTGGCACGTCAAAGGTGTCACCACGCCGTTGCCGAACTAAGCCCATGACCACACCTCTGCTCTCTTTGCGCGGGGTGTCGAAAAGCTACGGTCCGGTCCATGCCAACAGTGGCGTGGACCTGGACGTGGCACCCGGGGCCATCCATGCGATCCTGGGCGAAAACGGCGCTGGCAAATCCACCCTGATGAAGCTGATCTACGGGGTCGAGAGCCCCGACGCGGGCGAGATCCTATGGGATGGCGCGCCGGTGCAGATCGCTTCCCCGGCAGCCGCGCGGCGGCTCGGGATCGGCATGGTGTTCCAGCACTTTTCCCTGTTTGAAACGCTGACAGTGGTCGAAAACGTCTCGCTTGTGGTGCCGGGGACGAAACAAGAGCTGACTGAGCGTATCATGCTGTTTGGCCGCGAATTCGGGCTGGAGGTCGATCCTCTGGCCCATGTGCATACACTCTCTGTCGGAGAGCGCCAGAGGGTCGAAATCATCCGCTGCCTGCTGGCGGACCCCAAATTGCTGATCCTGGATGAGCCGACCTCGGTTCTGCCGCCGCAGTCGGCGCAAAAGCTGTTTGAAACCCTGCGGCGGCTTGCGGGTCGCGGGGTGTCGATCCTGTTCATCTCACACAAGCTGGAGGAAATACGCTCCATCTGCAGCCATGCGACCATTCTGCGGTCTGGCAAGGTGACGGGCAATGTGACCCCAAAAGACTTTGACACGCATGAGCTGGCCAAGATGATGATTGGCCGCGACATGCCCGCCTTTGCCCGCCCCAAGGAGATGGAGCAGGGGGCTTCTTGTCTCGAAATCGCCGGTCTGACTCTTGAGACGGACGATCCTTTCGCAGTCTCTTTGCGGGACATCTCGCTGCGTGTGCGCGAGGGCGAAATCCTCGGCATCGCGGGGGTGTCGGGCAATGGGCAAAGCGAGCTGGCCGCCGCCATTTCGGGCGAGACGCCCCTGCCGCGCAGTATGCGGGACAGTATCGCGATGATGGGCCGAAACGTCAGCCTGCTGGGTGCGGCGGGTCGCCGCAAGCTGGGGTTTGCCTTTGTGCCCGAAGACCGGCTGGGGCAGGGCGCGGTGCCCGAACTATCGCTGGTCAAGAACGGTCTTTTGACCGCCCATGCGCGCGGTCTCAAACAGGGCGGGTTGGTGCGCTATGGCCGTGCGCGCGCCTTTGCCAAGGACTGTATCAACGCCTTTGATGTGCGCACGCCCGGCCCCGATGCCGAGGCAGGTGCCCTGTCAGGCGGCAATCTGCAGAAATTCATCGTGGGCCGCGAAATCATGCTGGAGCCAAAGCTGTTGTTTCTCAACCAACCGACCTGGGGCGTCGATGTGGGGGCCGCTTCGGCCATTCGCAAACGTCTGATCGAGCTGCGCAATTCCGGCTGCGCGGTGCTCGTCATCTCCGAAGAAATCGAAGAGCTGTTCGAATTGGCCGACCATATTCAGGTCTTGAACGAAGGCCGCTTGAGCGAACGCCTCAAAACCAGCGAGACCCGCCCCGAAGACATCGGCAGATATATGATCGAAAGCGCGGAGGCTGCAGAATGACGACAGTGCTTGGCCTTACCCTGCCGCGGCTGGTGCGGCGCGATCATGCCTCGGTGTCGATGATGGTGATCGCGCCCTTTGCGGCGCTGGCGCTTGCGGCATTTTGCAACCTCTTGCTTTATGCGGGGCTTGGGATCAATCCGCTTATCGTCTTCAAGGCGATGCTGATCGATCCTTTCACCAGCTATTTCTCCTTTTCCGAGATCCTATTAAAGGCCGGTCCGCTGCTGCTGATCGCGCAAGGCCTCGCGATCGGGTTTCGCGCCAAGGTCTTCAACATCGGGGCGGAAGGGCAGTTCGTGCTTGGCGCGATCTTTGCCTCCGCCATCCCGGTTTATGCGCCGCAAGCCTCGGGGCTTTGGATCTGGCCATCGATGTTGGTCATGGGGATGTTTGGCGGGCTTTTGTGGGCCGCGATCACGGCTTTCTGGCGAGCGCGGCTCAATGCGAATGAGATTCTGGTGTCGCTGATGCTGTCCTTTGTTGCGATCCAGATCCTGAACTACCTGCTGCTTGGGCCGTGGAAGGATCCTATGGGGTTCAATTTTCCCCAGTCCGTGATGTTCCAGTATGATGCCCTGCTGCCGATCCTGCTGCCGGGGACGCGGGTCAATGTCTCGCTTGTGCTGGCACTGGTGCTGGCCGGGGCGGCCTGGCTTTTCACTCAGCGCAGTTTTGCAGGCTACCGGCTTGAAGTCGGAGGGCTGGCCCCCAATGCCGCCCGCTATGCCGGGTTTTCGCAAAACCGGGCCGTGTGGCTGTCGCTTTTGATCGGTGGCTGCGCGGCGGGCCTTGCTGGCGCGGCAGAGGTTGCGGGCCCGGTCGGACAGCTGCAACGCTCGATTTCCACCGGCTATGGCTATGCGGCGATTATCGTGGCTTACCTCGGCGGCTTGCACCCCATCGGCATCGTGTTCTCTGCCTTCCTGATGGCGACGCTCTATATCGGCGGGGACAACGCCATGGTGTCGGCCGGGCTGCCCATTGCGGCGGTCTATGTCTTTCAGGGCAGCCTTTTGCTGGCCTACCTCATCTTATCGACATTCGTGCGCAATCGGCTGGAATGGCCGGACAAAGCGCCCGCAGTATCGGAGGTCGGCCGCCAATGAACGCAATTGAATTCATCCTGTCGGGCATGTTGGCGGCGGCAACGCCGTTCCTTTTGGCTGCATTGGGAGAGCTGGTGGCCGAGCGTTCGGGTGTCTTGAACCTTGGCGTCGAAGGGACCATGGCTTTTGGCGCGGCGCTGGGTTTCATCGTTGTCTACAATGGCGGCGGGCATGTCCTTGGATTTGTAGCGGCCAGCCTCGGCGGCGTGCTTTTGTCGTTGCTCTTTGCCTTTGTGACGCTGGGGCTCAGGGCCAATCAGGTGGCAACGGGCCTCGCCATCGGCATTTTGGGGCTGGGCCTTTCGGCCTTTTACGGAAAACCCTACGAGAGCTTCACGGTATCCGGCATTGGCAAGATCGCGGTGCCGGGCCTGTCTGACATCCCGGTGGTGGGCGGGTTGTTTGCGCAGGATATCGTGGTCTGGCTGGCGCTTGGGACGACCGTCGTGCTTTGGTATGTTCTGGCCCATACAAAGCTGGGCCTGCTGCTGCGGGCGGTGGGCGAGAACCCAAAGGCCGCAAACTCCATCGGCTACCCGGTGGTGTTGATCCGGCTGGGCGCGGTGGCTTTTGGCGGGGCCATGGCGGGGATCGCGGGGGCCTATGCCTCGACCATCTACACGCCGCTTTGGGCGGATGGCATGATCGCGGGGCGGGGTTGGATCGCGGTCGCTCTGGTCGTTTTTGGCACCTGGATGGTGGGCCGCGTGTTCTGGGGCGCCTGCCTGTTCGGAGCGGTTTCATTGGGCGGGATCGCGGCGCAGACGGCGGGCCTTTCGGTGCCCTCGCAGCTTTTGACAAGCCTGCCCTATCTGGTGACGATCATCGTGCTGGGGGTGATTTCGTCAAACCGCACGCTGCTCAAGATCAACGGCGTGCCTTCGCTTGGTGAGCCGTTCGAGAAGTAGGTCTTGCAGAAAAGGGAGAGACACGCAGTTCTTCGCCACAGGCTGACTGCAGTTCACCTGCGGTCGCCGCTTTCTTCATTCGCGCGATCAATCCAGACCGAGGCAAACTCGATAAGGTCCTTCAAGTTGCAGACCCGGCACTGGGCAGCGCCAAAGGTCCCAAAGGTGACGGCTCCTGTTTGCTCGAAAGCGGCACCGACTGCGGGAAACAGCCGGTTCACGTCATCGGCCACATCTGGTTCCTCGACCCATTTGCCCTTTGAGCCGCCTGTCTTCATGCGGCGCGTCTTGGTGCGCCTGTGTTTTGCAAAGGTTTCTGCCGTGTGAAGGGGGGTGCATCGGTTCCAGCCCACCCCGATCAGCAGGATCTTGGTCGAAGGGCGATTGAGAAGCCTGCCAATCGGAGAGTGTTCACCGGTGGCCCAGGCAAGGCTATGATCGCTGGCATAGTGAGCGGCATCTGCACCGTTGAGGCAAACAGATACAGCCGGGTGCGCGCTGCGATGCGTGTCGGGCCAGGTTCTGAATGTTTCGGCAACAATCCCGACACCGGAGGTGGGAGATCTGTGCGGGTCAAAGCCCGGAACGGCGTTTTCAATCCACTCGATGTCTTCGGGAGACAGATCGGCTTTTTCAAGGTCAGGCGGGAAATAGGCGTCGGTTGAAAAGCCCGGCATTGCGATCAGGCCTCGCTCTGCAACACTTTGCAGCAGCGCCTCGACCACAGTCCTGGGACCGCCGACCGTATACCCGATGGCTTTCATGGAGCTGTGAACAAAAATCCCGTCGCCTGGACGAATGCCAAGCCGTTTGAGGTCGTTCAAAAGGTCTTCTTTTGCGTGCAGCGCTGAAATCATGCCTGACATCCTGCTCAATTGCTTTGTAGACAGATGATAGCGTTCAGCTGTTCCTGTCAAAGGCATGGACAAGTCCATGGTGTCAAAGCAGGATGCGCGGAACCAGTACGGTATGTTATCAAGAGGTCTTTTGCCAATGCCCCCAAAGCCGATCCTGCACCGTGATGACCCAACCGCTGCGCCTTTGACTGGCAATATCAAGGTGACGCGCGCGGACTGGCTCAACGTTGCGATGGATGTGCTGATCAGCGACGGGGTGGAGCAGGTCAAGGTGCTGACCCTCGCTGAGCGCATGGGCGTGTCACGCTCTTCCTTTTACTGGTATTTCAAGTCGCGTCAGGACCTTCTGGATGCGCTGCTTGAGACCTGGGAGCAGACCAATACGGCCGCCATGGTGGCCCAGGCCGAGGCACCGGCGCAAACGATCACCGGCGCCGTTCTAAATGTGTTTCACTGCATCACCGATCCGGATCTGTTCAATACGGCGTTGGATTTCGCGGTGAGGGACTGGGCGCGCCGTTCGGGCAAGGTGCGCAGTCTTCTGGATCGTTCGGATGCACGCAGGGTTTCTGCACTCAGCGCAATGTTTTGTCGCTATGAGTACCCCGAACTTGAGGCGCAGACACGGGCCAAGGTACTGTATTACATGCAGCTGGGCTACGATATGGCAGAACCGAACGAGAGCTATGAGCATCGCCTCAGAATGACACCTCAGTACCTGCGGGTGTTCACTGGCCGAGAGCCGCTAGAGGCAGAGTTGGAAGAGTTCACGGAGTACACCAAGCGATTTTGGGATGTTTAGCGGCTTGCAGCCTGTCCCAATAAGCCCCCGTTCACCCGACGCAGTATATCAGCTGTTGAAGGAGAGCGGTGCCGGAGGAATACACGCCTGCCAGAAGGTGTGAAGAGATGTCAGGACCTTGCGAAGCTCACTCGAGCCTTGCGGCTTTACGAAATATCCGCTGACATTTTGCTTATACGCCAGCGAAATGTCTGCTGGATTGTCTGACGTCGTGAACATGAAAACCAGCCTGTCGGAGATCGCTTCTTTGGACCGCAGGGCGCTCAGAAAATCGTGACCATTCATGCGCGGCATGTTGATGTCGAGTAGAATAAAAAATGGTTGTCCGGTCAGCGCATTGGGGAGTTCACCCTCCAGGATTTCCAGAGCTTCCACCCCATCGCGGGCCCGTACGATTGAGGCGGGCAGCTCCATGCGCTTCAAAGTGCGCTCCAGGATCATGGCGTCTAGATCACTATCCTCAACCAGAAGGATGTTCATTTCAGCGGGCATTCAAGTGGCCTTCTTCGAACCTTTAGTAGTTGTTGTTGGGGGCCTGCTTCGGCCAATCAAACCGGAAGATAGCGCCATTGCCAAGTGTTGAGTCGACTCTAACCGAAAAGCCATGCTGCTCTACAGCCTTCTTTACGATTGCCAAGCCAATTCCGGTGCTTTCCGGTGTTCCAGCTTCACGGAGGGTCTGGAAGACGCCAAAGATCTTGCTGTGATATCTTGGGTCGATTCCACTGCCGTTGTCCTTGACGGCAACCCTGTATCTATCATCGAGCTCTTCAATCGATATGGAGATTTCAGCTTTGCTCGTCTCGGGATGGTAGCGGACGGCGTTGCTGACCAGGTTTTCCAGCACCCTGCGGAACATCTGGCCGTCGAAAGTCACCGTTTCGGCGTTACCTTCCAGCAGCAACTGGTCTTTTCGCAGCTCAAGATCTGCTCTTAGATCGTCGATCACGTCGGGCAATTCCAGGGATGCCTCAGTGGGAACACGCCGACCCACACGGGAAAACTCCAGCACCCCGGAAATCAGAGCATTCATGCGCCCGACGCGTTCCGTGATGTGATCGAGGTTTTCCTGGATTTCGGGATTTGCGCCCGGTCTGGAGAGGTAGTCTTCCTCCAGGTCCTCTTTGATCATTTCGGTCAAACTGCCGATCCCGCGGACCGGAGTTTTGAGATCGTGCGAGGTGATGTAGGTGAATTGCTCCAACTCTTCGTTGGTCTTGGTCAGCTTCTTGTTCGCTTCGGTCAGTTTGTTCCGCTCCTGGCGCAGGGCCGCGGTGACCCGGTCCGCATAGGCAACAGCCTGCCGGTTGGCGCGCGACATCATGATCAGCAGCGTTATGATCAACCCCTCGATCAGCAGCCCTGCAAGCAGGATGACGGTGGGTTGGGCAAAGGTGTTATTTGCGCGAAACGCCAGGTTGGTGCGCATGTCCAGCGTCCAAACCCGGCCATAAATATCCAATTCGACTGTTTCAGAGAACATCGGTTTTGGATCATTGAGGCCGTCTTTGATGGCGTGTTCATCATAGATCAGCTGATCGCCGTCACGAATGCTGAAGCGCACCTCACGCAGTTCCTTGGCCAGAAGACCTTCCATCAGTTTGCGCACAACAAAGGGCGCGTAAACGATGCCCAGGATGTTTTCGCTCCGTTCACTGACCGTATTGCGTGGCCCGCCCTCATAGTAGGGGGCATAGAACAGGAAACCTGGCGTGCTGCCCTCGTCCTGCACCAGCACGATCGGACCGGTGATCCGGCTTTCGCCGCTGTCGCGACTGGCCAGGGCTGCGGTGCGCCGGTTGCGCTCATGTGCAACATCAAGACCGACGGCGGCGGAGTTCACGGCTTCCGGTTCGATAAAGGAGATCGGCATCATGACCTCCTGATCGTGGATCGGGTAGACGCGGTAGGTTTCGCGTTCTGCCAGACGCTGTTCCATGTAGGCCGGGACATCCTCGCGATTGAGGTAATGGATGATGCCAATGCCGTTGATGCCGGGGTATTTCTCTTCGATCCGCAGCGTGTGTGCGAATATGCGCCACTCTTCCAGGCTCATATCGCCGCCATGGGATTCCACGGCAGAGACCCCCGCCCACAGAGCGTCCTCATATTGGCCCATACGGTCTACGATCAGATCCAGCGCCCGGTTACGGCTCGCCTCAAAACGCGCCATAATGCGTGTCTCGATCTGGCGTTCCGAGAACAGCCAGACGCCAACGGTCATCATGATGGACAAAGCAACCACGATGACATGCATCATCGAGATGTTGCCATGGGCGGCCTTTGTCTTTGAAAGAGGTTCCACCAGCCGCGCTCGCCCCAAAAATGCCCCAAAGGTTAATACAGCCTACTCCGCTGCGACTTAACATTCTCTTAAATCACGAACCTTGCACAGGAGCCTCGGGGCAGAGCTGCCCCGGAAAGCAAAAAAGCATCACAAAAAGCGAAGAGGCTGGTCATAAAACGCTGCGCTGCAAACGGGTGCAGCGTTTTATGACGGGCTTGGGTATGCGGCGTATCGGTGGCCTCAAATGCGGCTGAGTCGTTCTTCGGCCTCGGCGCGAACCGTTGTGGCGGCCTTTTGGCGGACCGGGCCATAGCCGCGGATCTCCATCGGGGCCGATAGCACCTCTGCGCAGTCGTCGTGCGTTTGGGCCGAATAGCTGCTCACGATCCTGTCCAAAGCGCCCTCGTACCAGGCCAGAAGATCACGGTGCAGGCGGGCCTCTTCGTGATAGCCGAAGGGGTTCAATGCGCTGCCACGCAGGCCTTTGGCTTTGGCCAGAACCGACAGCGCGGGGCGCAGCCAGGGACCAAAGGCGCTTTTCTTCGGACGTCCCCGGCTGTCCTTGCCGCGCGCCAGCAGCGGCGGGGCGAGGTGGTATTTGACCGAATAGTCACCGTCGAATTCGGCCGCGATCTGGTCTTTGAAACTGTCGGAGGTCAAAAGGCGCGCGACCTCGAATTCATCCTTGTAGGCCATCAGCTTGAACAGGGATTTTGCCGCGCGCGTGACCAGATCGTCCCGCACCCCTTCGGGCAGGGCACCGCGCAGCCGGTCCAGCGTATTGCGATAGCGGTCTGCGTAGGCTGCGTTTTGGTAGTCGGTCAGGAATGCCGCACGGCGCTGGATCATCTGCTCCAGCGTTTCCGCTTCTTCCGGGGCTTCGTCATAGAACTGGCTGACCAGACCGGGATTCACGGCCATGGCGCGTCCGATTGCAAAGGCGAGGTGGTTCTTGTCGATGGCAACGCCGTTGAGTTCAATCGCTTGAGACAGCGCCATGCCGCTGACCGGCACCAACCCCTTTTGCCAGGCAAAGCCCAGCATCATCACATTGGCCAGCACAGCATCACCCAGCAGCGCCTCTGCCGCTTCATTGGCGTTGAAGCCCGACAGGTTCTCGGCCCCGACCACATTTGCGATTTCCTGTTCGCGCAGGCCCGCCATCAGGTCGGCATCGCGGCGCAGCACCAGATCACCGGTGGGCATTTCGGCGCGGTTCAGCACCACCTTGGTGCCCGCGCGATAATGGGCCGAGGCTTTGGGGGCTGAGGAGACCACCACATCACATCCAATCACCGCATCTGCGGCGGCCTGATCGATGCGCACTTGGTTCAGGGTGTCGGGGCTGTTCGACAGGCGGATGTAGCTGAGGACGGTGCCGAACTTCTGCGCAAAGCCGGTGAAGTCCAGAACGCTCGATCCCTTGCCCTCCAAGTGGGCGGCCATGGTGATCAGCGCGCCGACGGTCACAACGCCTGTGCCGCCCACCCCGGTGACGAGCAGATCGAACGGCTCGGCGAGGGAGGGAAGGTCCGGGGCGGGCAGGCGGGCGGCCAGCTGGTCTGCATCGAGACCGGCAGGCTGCTTTTTGCGCCGCGCGCCACCCTCAACGGTGACAAAGCTGGGGCAAAACCCGTTCAGGCAAGAGAAATCCTTGTTGCAGGAGGAGAGGTTGATCTTGCGTTTGCGCCCGAACGGCGTCTCTTTCGGCTCCACGCTGAGGCAGTTGGATTCCACGGAACAATCGCCGCAGCCTTCGCAGACCAGATCATTGATAAAGGCGAACTTCTTGGGGTCTTTCATCTTGCCGCGTTTGCGGCGGCGGCGTTTTTCGGTGGCGCAGGTCTGCTCGTAGATCAGGACAGTGACGCCGGGGATCTCGCGCAGCTCACGCTGCACCGCGTCCATTTCTTCCCGGTCGTGAAAAGAAGTTCCGGCGGGGAAATCGGCGCGATTGAACTTGGCAATGTCGTCCGACACCAGCGCGATCCGCTCCACCCCTTCGGCGCGGCAGGTCTGGGCAATGCCCGATACGCTGACCGGCCCGTCTACCGGTTGACCGCCGGTCATGGCGACCGCGTCGTTATAGAGGATCTTGTAGGTGATGTTTGTCTTGGCGGCGACGGCCTGGCGGATAGCAAGGCTGCCCGAATGATACCAGGTGCCTTCGCCCAGGTTCTGGAACACGTGCTTGTTGCCGTTGAACTGCGAGGCGACCGCCCATGGCACCCCTTCGCCGCCCATCTGGGCATAGCCGGCGGTGTCGCGGTCCATCCAACTGGCCATGACGTGGCAGCCGATGCCGGAAAACGCCTTTGACCCCTCGGGCAGTTTGGTCGAGCTGTTATGCGGGCAGCCAGAGCAGAAATAGGGCGTACGGGTGGCGCCGGGCACATTGATCAGCTTTGGCGGCTGGTTGGTGAGGGCGGCGGCCTTGGCGGGCAGGCCTTCGCCGGGGAAAAAGGCATCAAGGCGTGCGGCGACGATGGGCGCCAGCATCAGCGGGCTCAGCTCTCCGGTCCAGGGGATCAGCGGCTCGCCCTGGCTGTCGTATTTGCCGACCATCTTCTTGGGCTTGTCGCCCGGCCAGTCATAGAAATACTCCTTGAACTGGCTTTCGATGATGCCGCGCTTTTCCTCGACGACCAGCACCTCTTCCTTGCCGTTCACAAAGCGCAGCGCCTCGGGGCGGGCGAGGGGCCAGACCATGCCGACCTTGTAGATGTCGATGCCAAGGCGGCGGCAGGCAGATTCATTCAGACCCAAGAGGCGCAGCGCCTCCATCAGGTCAAGGTGCCCCTTGCCGGTGGTGACAAAGCCGAACTTGGCGTCCTTGATGTCATAGATGCGCCGGTCGATCGGGTTGGCCTCGGCAAAGGCGCGCACCGCCTTGATCTTGGCCTGAATGCGGGTCTCGATCTCGGGTGAAGGGAGATCGGCGCGGCGGATGTGCAGCCCGCCGGGGTAGGGTGGCAGCTCGGGCAGGGTGAATGCGCGATCCGGCTGCAGCTCGACCGAGCGCGCGCTTTCGACGGTTTCCGACACCGCCTTGAAACCGACCCAGGTGCCGGAATAGCGCGACAGGGCAAAGCCGTATTCGCCAAAGGTCAAGAATTCGGAGACATCCGCCGGGTTCAGCACCGGCATGAACCAGGCCATGAAGGCGACATCCGACTGGTGCGGCATAGATGAGCTGACGCAGCCGTGGTCATCGCCTGCCACCACCAGCACGCCGCCTTTTTCGGAGGACCCATAGGCGTTGCCGTGCTTCAGCGCATCGCCCGAGCGGTCCACGCCCGGCCCCTTGCCGTACCACATGGAGAAGACGCCCTCGACCTTGCAGTGGGGGTCCAGAACGGCCTGCTGCGCGCCCAGAACTGCGGTGGCGCCCAGATCCTCGTTCACGGCGGGCATGAACTTGACCTTGGCCTCTTCCATCCGCTTGCGAGACCGCCAGAACTCCAGATCCACCCCGCCGAGGGGCGAGCCGCGATAGCCCGAGACAAACCCTGCGGTATTGAGGCCCGCCGCGCGGTCCCGGCGCGCCTGATCCAGCATGACGCGCGCCAGCGCCTGTGTGCCGGTCAGAAAGACGCGTCCCGTGGTCATCTCGTAACGGTCATCCAACTGGTAGCTGCGAAATTCGTGGCTCAACTCGGTCATGGGGTTCGTCCTCGCGCGGGTGGTCTTGTTCCCGGAAGGATAATCCATCTGCGGCGGAAATTTTTGCCGGATAAACTGGTATTTTCCGATTTTGTGGATAATTTATCCATCAATGAGAATTCTGGCGGTCAGGAGTACCGTTGCCATGCAGCTAGACGACAGGGACCGTCGCATTCTGACGCTCTTGCAGGAGGATTCGCGCATCTCGAATGCCGATCTGGCCGAGGCAGTGGGCATGTCGCCGTCGGCTTTGTGGCGGCGGGTGCGCAGCTTGGAAGAGGCGGGCGTGATCGAACGCTATGGCGCCGTGGTCAACGCCAAGGCCATGGGGCTGGAGTTTCACGCCATGGTCCATGTGCAGCTGACGCGGCACGACCCGGAAAAGCTGAAAGAGTTCATTCGCGCGGTCGAGACCAACACGCTGGTGCAGGAGTGCTATGCCACAACCGGCCAGTCCGACTACCACCTTCGGGTGCTGGCGCCGGATCTGGATGCCTACAATCGGTTCCTTGAAGAGTTCCTGTTTCGCCTGCCTGCGGTGGCCAGCGCGCAGACCAACGTGGTCCTGCGCACGATCAAACGGGATCGGCCGGTCGTTCCATAGGGTATTGATTCAAAGGGCGTATTTCAGCCAGGCCGCGGCCATGGCAATATAGGTGAGCTGGTGCAGCGCCTGATCGGTGCCAACTGCGCGCCAGAACACCGCCTGCTGCGGCGTCAGTTGTTTGCTGTCGGAATAGCGGGCCTTGCAATAGTCGATATTGAAATGAACGACCCATTCGAGGGCGCAGATCACAAGGATGAACCCCACGGGGCTGCCCATCGCCACAAAGACCAGAATCGAGCCCAGCACATGAACGCCTGCATGCTGGGCACGCCCGCTGTGAAAATACTCTCCACGCCCGGACAGCATCTTGGGCGTTTGCAGATAGAAATCCGCAAACATGTGTTTGACCTGCAAAAGGCAGAGCAGCAACAGCAAGGCTCCGGTCGGTTCCGGCAAGGCGATCCCCTGATTAAACATATTGAGCGGAACCTTACGTGTTTTTTGCGCTATGGCAAATGTTGCATCGCCTCGTTCCGTTACGACAAGTCTTGGTTGCGGAATGTGTTCTTGCCATTGCCTGTGGTGGGCAAACCGCGCTAGGCATTGAATATTGAAATCAGACGCCAAGCCGGAGCTGTCTCATAGAACGGTCGCTGTTTCGTTTTATCTGGAAGTACTCCAAACGTGATCAGCTTGTTCTCTTGGTGGTCACTGCTTGCCTGTTCCCGCTTTTGTACCTGACGCTGGAGCTGCCCAAGCGGATCATCAACGATGCCATTGGCGCCCAGACCGACACGATCCAGATTTTCGGCTATTCCCTGAATCAGTTGACCTTCCTGTGGCTGCTGTGCGCGGCTTTCCTCATCTCGGTGCTGATGCATGGCCTGCTCAAGATGCGCATCAATACCATGAAGGGGGTTCTGGCCGAACGCATGCTGCGCCGGTTTCGCTATCAGTTGATTGCCCGTGTGTTGCGCTTCCCGCAGCCCTATTTCGAGCGGGTCAGCCAGGGCGAACTGGTCTCCATGGTGACGTCCGAATCCGAGCCTATGGGGGGCTTGATGGGCGATGCGGTCAGCCAGCCGGTGCTGCAGGCCGGGCAGATGCTGACGATCCTTTATTTCCTGTTCATGCAAAGCTTTTGGTTCGGCCTTGCCGCCGTGGCGCTCATCCCGCTGCAAGGCTGGCTCATTCCGATGCTGCAGCGGCGGATCAACCTGCTCAACAAGGAGCGCATCAAAGAGGTGCGGGCGCTCGCCTCTGAAATCGGGGAAAGCGCTGCCGGTGCTGCCACCCTGCGCATCAATGGCGGCTGGCGCTACCGGATGGCGGTGATCACCGCGCGCTTGGGGCGGCTTTACGATATCCGCTTCGATATCTATCAGAAAAAGTTCTTCATGAAGTTTCTCAACAACTTCATCACCCAGCTGACGCCTTTCTTCTTCTACGCCGTTGGCGGTTTTCTGGTGCTGCAGGGCTCGGTCTCGCTCGGGGCGCTGGTGGCGGCGCTGGCCGCCTACAAGGATATCGCGTCTCCGTGGAAAGAGCTGCTGGCCTATTACAACCAGACCCAGGACATGTCCCTGCGCTGGGAGGTCATCCTGGAGCGTTTTGCCCCGCCCGGGATGGTCGATGAGAACCTGATGACCGGCGAGCCGGATGAGATCCCGCGCCTGACCGGAGATATCGAACTGTCCGAAGTCAACGTGCGCGACGCTGACGGCAATCTGGTGCTTGAGGATCTCAGTGCGATCCTGCCTGCAGGGCAGGTGATCGGCATTGCAGCCCCCTCGGAAGAAGACCGGCGCGCCCTGGCCGAATTGCTGACGCGTGAAGTCCTGCCGGCCTCGGGCCATGTGACTGTGGCCGGGCATGACCTTCGCGAGGTGCATCAGGCCATCGTGGCATCTCGTATCGGTCACGCGACCTCTCGCCCGGTGCTGTTTCAGGGCTCCTTTGGGGACAATGTGATGATGCCGATGCGTCAGCGTCCACAGGGCGAAGCGCAGGATATGCTGCAATTCAATGCTGCCTTGCGGGCCGGGAACAGCGCCGACCCCTTTGATGCGCCGTGGCTCGATCCGTCTTTGGCCGGATTTTCGACCGAGGCGGAGCTGCGCGACTGGTGGGTGCAGCTGGTCTCGGGCATTGGCACGGGCACGGCCCTGTTCCGCCGTGGCATGGATCAGAAGTTCGACAGCGCGGTTCATCCGCGGCTGACCAAAAAACTGATCGAACTGCGCCCCAAGGTCCAAGAGGCTGTCGAGAAAGCGGGGCTGACCGCTCAGGCGCATGTTTTTGAGCCGCAGGCCTACAACCCCGCGCTGCCCGTAGCCGAGAACCTGCTCTATGCGACCTTGCGTGAGCCGATCACCGAAGAGGTGCTCAAGCGGCATGTGAAATTCCTGGATCGCCTCAAAGAGCTTCAGCTGGACCGCGATCTGGTGACGCTGACGCAGGATGTGGTGGATATGCTGCGCCAGATCTTTGGTATCGACGGCACCGGCCACCCCTTGTTTCGCAAACTGGGGCTTGAGCCTTCGGCCTATGAAACCGCGCTGTCGCTGGTGGACAAGACCCGCAGCAAGGGCGCCGAGGCGCTGGAGCAGGACGAGCTGGCGCAGATGCTGATCGTGCCTTTCAGCATCTCGGCCGAGCAGATCGGCCCCGCCTTTGGCGACGAGATGAAAGAGCGCATCCTGCAGTTCCGCCGCAGCCACGCAGATGAGCTGCTTGGCACGCTCGAAGACATCTTTGTGCCGCTCGATCCGTCGGCCTTTGCACCCGGTCTGACCGTGCTAGAGAACGCGCTGTTCGGAAAAATCTCTGACACCTCCGGCGCGCGCGGGGACGAGCTGCGCAAGCTGATCTCGGATGTTCTGGTTGAAAACGGCGCCCGCAACATGGTGATCGAGCTGATCTTTGATCTGCCCGTGGCGCTTGGCGGGCAGGGCCTGCCGGCCAGTTTTGCCGAACCGCTTGCCTTTGCGCGGGCCACGATCAAGCGGCCCGACATCCTGATCCTCGAATCGGCCCTGTCCAGTTTTGATCTGGAAACCCGCGTGTCGGTTCACAAAAATCTGCGCAAGCTGCTGCCGAACACAACACTGGTCTACCTCGATAGTGATTTCGAGCGGTCCGAAGTCTTTGATGTCTTCTATCAGCTTCGCCAGGGACGGCTGGTCAGCGATGAGACGCAGGAGGCGGCCGTGGCTGACAGCGCTGCCAGTCAGGATCTGGCCCGAAAACTCAGGGCGCTGGAGCAGTCGGATCTGTTCTCCGGCCTCAATCGCCGACAGCTGCGTCTTTTGGCGTTTGGCGCCCGCTGGTACGAGGCGAAAGCGGGCGATGTGGTCTTCCTCAAAGACGACGATGCCAGCGACGGCGCCTATATGATCACCGAAGGGGAGGCGGGGCTTTTCCTGCCGCAGGAGAGCCAGGAAGATCGCCTGATTGCAACCGTCGGTCCCGGTCGTCTGGTGGGGGAGTTGGGGCTCATTCGAAAAGAGCCGCGTGCGCTCAGCATGGTGGCGCAGACCGATCTGACCTGCCTGCGCATCGGCGAGGAGGAATTCCTTGCGGTGGTCGAAAATGATGCGGCGACAGCCTTCAAACTGCTGCAGGTCGTGGCGGGCTATGTGTCGAGCTGACCTTGCAAATCTGACAGGCAGCGGCGACACAAGGTTTCAAGCCAAATGAAAAGGGGGAGGCAGCCATGAAACTGCTGCGATATCGAGTGGAGGGCGCAGTGCGTCCGGGGGTGATGGATGCAGACGGGGTCGTGCGCGATCTGTCCGGTCATGTAGCGGATATCACGGGAGAGGTTCTTGATGACGCATCGCTGGCCCGTTTGGCGGCGCTGGATACCAGCTCTCTGCCGACGGTAGAGGGCGACATCGACCTGGCGCCCTGCGTCGGCGGCGTGGGCAAGTTTCTCTGCATTGGCCTCAACTACTCCGATCACGCCGAAGAGGCAGGTATGCCGATCCCCGAACATCCCATCCTGTTCATGAAGGCCAATTCGGCAATCGCGGGCCCCAATGACGATGTGCTGATCCCGCGTGGCTCCGTTGCCACGGATTGGGAGGTCGAACTGGGCGTGGTGATCGGCAGGGCCGCGAAATACGTCACCGAAGCCGAGGCGCTCGATCACGTGGCGGGCTATTGCGTGATCAATGATGTCTCCGAACGTGATTTTCAGATCAAGCTGACCGGCCAATGGACCAAGGGCAAAAGCTGCGACACATTTGGTCCCATCGGCCCCTGGCTGGTGACGCGGGACGAGGTGGCAGACCCTCAGAACCTTGCTCTGTCTTGCGACGTGAACGGAAAGCGCATGCAGACGGGAAATACCGGCAAGATGATCTTTTCCGTGGCAGAGATCATCTCTCATCTCAGCCAGCTCATGACCCTTCATCCGGGCGATGTGATTGCCACCGGCACGCCGCCCGGTGTGGGCATGGGGATGAAGCCCGGTCCGGTTTATCTCAAAGCCGGTGACGTGATGGAGCTAGAGATCGAAGGCCTTGGTCGACAGCGTCAAAATCTGCGGGCAGACAGCTGAGTTCTCTGTGAATGCAAGCGTCAGGCGGGGGGCACTCCCGCCCGTCTCATGGCATTCAAAGAATGCCCTTCGCCCGTTGGGCGTGGCGCGGCGAAGCCGCGCTGGGCCCAAGGCTGGTTTCGGGGGTTTGCCGCAGGCAAAGGACCGGACAGGCGCGGGAGCGCTCGCATGATTGCAAAGTGCTGCCGATGCAATTTTCTACTGGTTCAGTTCCCGAAAAACAGGACGAGGCCATTTAGGGCCGGTTATTCTCCACCACAGAACTGACGATAGAGAAGGGCAATTATCTCTTCCGTATTCTGGTCCTTCAGCGAATAGTAGATGGTCTTCCCATCGCGCCGGGTCTCCACCAGCGCTTCATCACGCAAACGTGCCAGCATCTGGCTCACGGCGGCTTGCCGCATACCGAGCAGCGCCTCCAGCTCCCCAACTGATTTTTCCCCGGTGCCGAGGTGGCACAGGATCATCAAGCGACCCTCATGGGCGAGTGTCTTGAGGAACGCCGCCGCCTCGGCCGCGCGTTGCGCCATATCGACCGGCGTATCCGGCGAAATCGTATCGGGGGATTGGATGGTCACGAGTTCAAGTTCCTGCGCTAGAGCTTGCGGCACATAATGCACTATTTTGCCCCATTCGCACAAGCCGCGCTGCCGTACCCCTATTCGGGCAGCGGCGGCGCGCCTCCGGCAAAGGCATTGCCGTTCACATAGTCACAGGGCGCTTCCTGCATATTTAGGTGCAGATCCTCGCCGGAAAAGGGATGCGCGCGCGCGAGATCCTCGTCGATCTCGATGCCAAGGCCCGGCGCATCCGGCGGCGTAATGAACCCACTTTCCACTCGGATTCCACCTTTGATGAGGGCATCGTGAAACGGCGTTTCGATGCTCTCGGCCATGAGGATATTCGGGATCGAGGCGGCCAGATGGATGTTTGCCGCCCATTCGACCGGTCCGGCATAAAGATGCGGTGCCATTTGCGCGTTATAGACCTCGGCCATGGCGGCGATCTTCTTTGCTTCCCAGATGCCGCCAACACGCCCCAGCGCCGGTTGCAGGATGCTGGCCGCGCCTTCGCGCAGGACTGGGGCGAACTCGGCCTTGGTGGTCAGGCGCTCTCCGGTCGCGACCGGCACCGGCTGGCCCGCCGCAACGCGCGCCATCTGACCCACGCAGTCAGGAGGAACCGGTTCTTCGAACCACAGCGGCTGGTAGGGCGCAATGGCCTGCCCCAGCCGGATGGCGCCGGCGGTGGTAAACTGGCCATGGGTGCCAAAGAGCAGGTCAGCCCGATCTCCCACCGCCTCGCGGATGGCCTTGCAGAAGGCGACGGATTGGCTGATGTCGCTCATCGCGGGCATGTGGCCACCGCGCAGGGTGTAAGGGCCTGCGGGGTCGAACTTTACTGCTGTGTAGCCCTGACGCACCATCTCGGCGGCGCTTTCGGCGGCCATTTCGGGAGAGGTCCAGAATTCTGCGATCTCGTGCTGGGGCAGCGGGTAAAGATAGGTATAGGCGCGGATGCGATCGTTCATGCGCCCGCCGATGAGGGCATGGACGGGGCGGCCCCGATCCTTGCCAAGGATATCCCAACAGGCGATTTCCAGCCCTGAAAAGGCCCCCATGACCGTCAGGTCGGGTCTCTGGGTAAAGCCCGATGAATAGGCGCGGCGGAACATCAGTTCGATGTTTTCCGGGTTCTCCCCCTCCATATGCCGCGTGAAAACATCGCGGATCACATGGGTCATGGCCTTGGGGCCGACCGAGGCGGCGTAGCATTCACCCCAGCCGGTGATGCCGGTGTCGGTCGTCACTTTCACCAGGATCCAGTAGCGCCCACCCCATCCGGGGGCGGGCGGGGCGGTCACGATGATGTCGAGGTCCTGCAGCTTCATCGGAGGCTCCTTTGGGCTGCCTTCAACTGGTCAGCGGTTGAACAGGATCACGTTGCGCCGGGCCGAGCCTGTCTTGGTGTCGGCAATCGCCTCGTTGATCTGATCAAGGCTCCAGCGTCCCGAGATCAGCTCGTCCAGTTTCAGGCGTCCCTGCTCATAAAGGTCGATCATCCAGGGGATATCGCGCTGAATCACGACATCTCCCATCTTGGAGCCGACAAGCCCTTGGCCAATCGCGGCCATGACAACGGGTTCGTACTCCGCCTTGGCTCCGGAATGGGGCATACCGATCATCACCGCCTTGCCGCCGCGGCCCAGATAGCGCACCGCCTGTTCATAGGCGGGAATGGCACCTACGGTTACCAAAACCGCATCTGCGCCGCGCCCGCCAAGCGCTTTGTATGAGGCGCGCCAGGGCGATTTCTGTGTGCCGAGAACGCCGTGGGTGGCGCCGAATTCCTTGGCAACCTCGAGCTTCTCCTCGCTCATATCGACGGCAACGATGCGGCGCGCGCCAGCGATGCGCGCCCCCTGAATGGCGTTGAGACCGACGCCGCCCGCGCCGATCACCACCACGTCCTGCCCGGGGCGCAGCCCCGCGGCATTGACAGCGGCGCCAACGCCGGTGATCACCCCGCAGGAAATGAGCGAGGCGACATCCTTTCCCATGGTTTCGGGGATCTTCACGATCTGGCGCTGATCCACCACCACCTTTTCGGCAAAGGCTCCGCAGGCCATGGCTTGCTCCAGAGGGTCGCCATCGGCGGTGGTCAAAGGGCCGTTCTTCACCCCGTCATAGGGGGTTTCGCAGATTGTCGGCTTGCCGCCTGCGCAGCTAGGGCAGGTGCCGCAGGAGCGGATCAGGGTGACGACAACGCTGTCGCCTGTCGCGAAACCGTTCACGCCGTCGCCCACCTTGGTGATCGTGCCTGCAGCCTCATGGCCATAGACGGCGGGCAAGTGGCCGCCCCAGGCGCCTTCGGCGTAGGAAATGTCGCTGTGGCAGATCGCGACCGCATCCAGGGTCACCTCGACCTCGCCCATGCGCGGATCTGCGATCTGGATATTTTCGATGACGAGCGGTTGGCCGAATTCGCGGCAGACGGCGGCTTTGATGGTTTGCATGGCTCTTTCTCCCGGTTGCCAGGCGTGTTTATCCGCACGGTGGCGCGGCGCGTGCCCTGCTGCAAGTGAGAAAGTGTTTCGCGCCCGATCGCGTTACGCAGCGGAACGTTTTGTGCGCAGGAAGACGATGCATCCGGCGATCATCAGCACCAGCGCCACAAGGAAGGGGGCGCCGGGCAGATAGACGGGTGTACCCTCTCGCGTGAAGTAGGCAAAGGTCATCGTCATCATCGGTGGGGAGATCACCATCGACAGCGCGTGCACTGACGTCATCACGCCCTGCAATTCGCCCTGTTGGTTATCGGCTACTCTGCGCGACATGATGCCTTGCAGCGCAGGTTGCACCAGCGCTCCCAGCGCCGAGATCGGGATCAGCGCCAGGGCAAGCGTACCGCTGACGATAAAGGCCAGCACGCCAAAGGCGACGAAATCGAAGACCTGCCCCCAAAGCACCGTCCCGCGCTCTCCGACCCATCTGACCGTGTGTCGCAACAGCCAGCCCTGCACCAGCGCCATGCAGATCCCGTAGATCCCCAGTGACAGGCCAATGATTTGGGGCTGCCAGCCAAAGCGCTCGGTGGTGAAGTAGGACCAGATCGCCGGGTAGACGTAGATTGCCACCGAATAGAGGAAATAGACCCACAAGAGCGGCGCGATGCCCGGAATCCGCGCCATGGCGCGAAAGGCTCCGAACGGGTTGGCCCGGCGCCAGTCAAAGGCGCGGCGGGTCTCATCCGTCACCGTCTCGCGCATCACGAACCAGCCAAGGGCAAAGTTCAGCGCCGCAAGGGCTGCAGCGGCGTAGAAGGGCGCGCGGGTGCCCATCTCTCCCAAAAGGCCGCCAACCAGCGGACCAAGCACGAACCCCGCACCAAAGGCAGCTCCGAGCAGGCCAAAATTCGCGGCCTTCTCGTGAGGTTTCGAAATGTCGGCGATATAGGCCCCGGCAGTGGAATGGGTCGCCGCTGTGATGCCGCCCACGACGCGCCCCGCCAGCAACAGCCAAAGCGAGCCAGCCAGCGCCATCACCAGATAATCGAGCGCCATCACAAAGAGCGAGACCAGCAAAACAGGCCGCCGCCCGATGGCGTCTGAGAGCGAGCCCAGAACCGGGCTGAACAGGAATTGCATCACCGCAAAGGCGGTGCTGAGGATCCCGCCCCAGATCGCAGCATCCGCAAGCGATCCGCCCTGCACCTCGACGATCAGGCTGGGCATGATCGGCATGATCAAACCGATGCCCATCGCGTCGATCATCACCGTAGTGAGCACAAAGATCAGCGGTAGGCGCATCAGAAATCACCTGCCGCATGTGTCATGGGGCGGGGCAAGTCCGTTTCCAAAACCTCTGTCCCGCGCCGCATGTCGCTGCCTCTTGGCCGGTTACTCTGCCTTGCAGACTTCGGCCGCTTTTTCGGCAAAACGCAAGGCTTCCGCCGGGGCATGTCCCATTTGCCGTGCCGGATCAAAGAGCGCGCCTGTGTCCAGATCGGGGAACTCCTGCGCCGCCAAGGCACCCAGCGGCGTCTGGCTCGCGTTGGCCTCAAGGCAGAGCTTTTTGACGGCGGCCTGTGCCTCGGGGCGGGGCAGGGTCTCGGTCAGGGCAAAGCTCAGCGCCTCGGCGTGGATCATGTCGAGGCCGCTGTTCAGAGCGGTCGCCATGGCCTCTGCGTTGGGCGTTATCCCGGCGGCCAGCGCCTTGGCCGTTGACGCAGCACTTGCAGCACCCAGCACGAGTTGTGGCAGAGACATCCATTCGGTGAACCAGGACGCGCCGTCGCGCTGATGCTGCTGCATGGCGGCGCCGTGCAGGATCGACAGCAGTCCCGCTCCCTGCCGCGCCAAGGCGACCAGCGCCGAAGGAGCGACAGGATTCTGTTTCTGCGGCATGGTCGAGGAGGCACCGGCCCCGCCAAGGCGGATTTCCTGAATGCCGGTCTGCACCAGAGCTATGCAGTCCTCGCCCATTTTGCCAAGGGCGATGTTCACGCGCACCAGCCAGTCGGCGATACGCAGCACCGGGCTGCGGTCCGTGTGCCAGCTGCGGCCTGGGTCGCCTAGCGATAGCCCTTCGGCTAGGGCAGCGCGGACTGCAGGCGCGTTTTGTCCCAAAGCTCCGGCAGTTCCGGCGGCGCCTGAAAGGGAGACGAGAAGGCAGGAAGTGCGCAGGGCGGGCAGCTCTTCCAGAAGGGCGATCAGCGGCGCGCCCCAGGCGGCCACGACAGCGCCGAAACTGGTGGGGGTTGCGTGCTGGCCGTAGGTGCGTGCGGGCATGGGCAGCTCGGCATGGGTGCGGGCAAGCGCCGACAACGCGCCAAGAACGGCCTTCAGATCGCTTTCAACCGCCGCCAGCGCCTGACGCAGGCGCAGCATCAACCCGGTGTCCATGATGTCCTGCGAGGTCGCCCCCCAATGCACATATTGCGCGTGCTCCGGCGCGTTCATCTCGCTGCGCAGGGCGGTGACCAGCGCGGGCACCGGCACGCCGTTCTGGCCCGTGGCCTTGCGCAGGGCGCCGGGGTCCAGCGCGACCTCCATGGTGGCGCGCTGGATGGCGGCGGCGCTGATCTCGGGGATGACGCCCGCAGCGCCCTGCGCCTTGGCCAACGCCCCTTCGACCAGCAGCATGGCGCGGATTTCGGCACTGTCGCTGAACAGGCGGCCGACATCGCCCGCGGGAAAAAGATCGCCATAAAGCTGGCTGTCAAATACCGATCCGGCCATGTCAGAGATCCTTTTCGATCTGTGAAATCAGATCCGCCAGCGCATCGGGCGCGGCGAAGAAGGGGGAGTGAGAGGTCTCCATCACATGCACGCGCCCCGTAGGCCAGTCTTTGACCATATCGGCCTGGTACTCCGGCGGAATGGTCTGGTCATCCGCGCAGCGGATATAGGCCTTGGAAATACCTTCCCAGTTTGCGCCAAGGGTCAGCGGCGTGTCCTGCGGGCGGATCGGCTGCGGGCAGAGGCGCTCCAGTGCGGAAGCCGCGGCCTCCTGCGGACAGTCGTGGTAGAACAGGCGCGGCACCTCGGCGGGATCCACGGTATAGCTGTTGCTGTCGTCGTTCTTGATCACCGCATGGGCCAGCGTCTGGCGCGGGCCGCGTTTGCGCATGTCGATCATAGACAGACCCGAGACAGGCACATAGGCGCAGAGATAGATCAAACCGCGCAGGCGGCTGGGGTCTTTCTCGGCGGCGGCGGAGATTGGATACCCTGCCCAGGAATGGCCCAGAACGACGGTCTCTGGCCCGGCGTGCATCAGGATTGCCTCGGCGGTTTCTTCCAGCGTGACACTGGTCAGATCGCGTCCGTCGTTGTGGCCGGGCAGGTCAATGGCGCGCGCGCTGTGGCCGCGGGCTTCAAGCGCCGGGATCAGGTCGCGCCAGCACCAGGCGCCGTGGCAGGATCCGTGGATCAGCAGGAAATCAGCCAATGTGCCCGATCTCCCTGAGGAAGGTCACCAGCCGTTCGGCGAACTCATCGGGTTTCTCGACGCAGGGGATGTGGCCCGCACGGCGGATCAGGTGAAACTGCGAGCCGGGGATCAGATCGACGGTCTCGCGCACCAGATCCGGCGGGGTGGAGCCGTCCTCAGACCCGGCAAAGCCGAGGCAGGGCAGGCGCAAGCCGCTGGTGGGGGTGTAGAAGTCGGTGCCTGCAATTGCGGCGCAGCAGCCCGCATAGCCCGCGCGCGATTGCTGCACCAGCATATTGCGCCAAAGGGTCAGCTCGGGCGTTGCGCGGAAATCCTTGCCGAACCAGCGCTCCATGACGTTATCGGCCAGGGCCTCGATGCCCTGTTCATTGACTGCTGCAATCCGCTCCTGCCACATCTCGGCGGTGCCGATCTTGGCGGCGGTGTTCGACAGCACCAGCGCGCGCACCTGGTCGAGCCGTTTTACAGCCAAACCTTGCGCGATCATGCCGCCGATGGACAGGCCGACAAAGACGCAGTCACGGACCTCCAGCAGATCCAAGAGCCGCTCGGCATCGCGTACCAAGGCGCCCATGGAATAGGGAGCCGGGGGCACGGTGGACAGGCCATGCCCGCGTTTGTCATAGCGGATTACCTTGAGGCCCGCAGGCAGGCGCTCTACCACGGCGTCCCAGACCCTGAGGTCGGTGCCCAATGAGTTGGCAAAAACGATGGGCGCGCCGTTTGGATCGCCGTCGACACGGTAGTGCAGCTGGACATCGCCCAGATCCGCGATTTGCATGATATCTCTCCCGTCACCTTCGCGGCGCACCTTATCCGCGAAGACCGGGGAAGGTAAAGCTGGCGGCAGCAGGAGAGAAGTGGCCGGATCTCAGGCGTGCTGCTCCAACGCGCGGATGAACATCGCCGGGTCCACATTGCCGCCGGTTGCCACTGCGATGACGGCGTCGCCTTCGATCTGATCGCCATGGAACAGAGCCGCGGCCAGCGCCGCCGCGCCGCCCGGTTCGACCACGATCTTGAGGCGCAAAAAGGCCAGCGCCATGGCGTGCAGGGCCTCGTCTTCGGTGATGACAATGCCAGGGCCGCAAAGGCGCGACAGGATCGGGAAGGTGATATCGCCGGGCGCCGGAGTCAGGATGGCATCGCAGATCGACCCGGAGGTGCTTGCGTTGCTTTCGATCTGGCCGCTTTGCAGTGAGCGGGTCACATCGTCAAATCCTTGCGGTTCTGCCGGGCGCACGCGCAGGCCGGGGGCATGCGCCTCCAGCGCCAGGGCAACGCCGCTGGTGAGGCCGCCGCCACCACAGCAGACCAGCACATCGCCCGAAGTAACACCCTCTGCGGTGGCCTGCTCTGCGATTTCAAGCCCGACGGTGCCCTGACCTGCGATCACCTCTGGCTCATCATAGGGTTTGACCAGCGTCAGGCCGCGCGTCGTGGCATAGTGATTTCCCAGTTCCTCGCGGCTTTCGCCGCCGACCCGATCATACAGCACCACCTCGGCCCCCAGCGCACGGGTGTTGTCGATCTTCAGTTGCGGTGCATCGGCGGGCATGATGATCACGGCGGGCGCGCCGTGGGCCTTGGCTGCCGCCGCGACGCCCTGCGCGTGGTTGCCGCTGGAAAAGGCCAGAACGCCACGCTTGCGGGTTTCCTCGTCCATGGCCGATAGCGCCGCCCAACCGCCACGGAACTTGAAGGATCCGGTGTGCTGCAGGCATTCGGGTTTGACCAAAAGGCGTCGACCCGCGATGTCGTCCAGGAAGGGCGACGACAGCAGCGGCGTTTTGCGGGCGTGGCCTTTGATCCGCTCGGCAGCGGCTTCGATCATGGCAAGAGAAGTCATCAAATCTGGTCCAATATAGAGTGAATAAGGGAAAGGGCGGCGGGTTCATCGAGAAAGGGCACATGGCCGCGGTTCTCAAGCTCAACGGCTTTGAAGTCTGGCAGGCGGCGCTGCATCTCAAGGAAAGTCGCATGGCTTAACACATCCGAGTTCGCGCCCCGGATCACCCCGCAGGGCAGCCCGTCGAGCGCCATGAACAGGGGCCATAGATCCGGCGGCGGGCCTGCCTTGGCTTGCTCCAACAGCGCATCGCGCAGGCGCGGATCATAGCGCAGGGCAAGGCCCTCCGGCGTTTCATCGTAAAAGACCTCGACTTCTTCGCGCCAGCGCGTGGGCGGCACATCCGGAAATGCGGGTGCCATCAGGGCTGCCAGCGTCTCGGCAGCCTTTGCGTGGGTTTTCGCGGCGGGGCGGCGGCCGACGTATTCCATGATGCGGGCAATGCCGTCTTGCGGGATCTCCGAGCCGACATCGTTCAGGATCACGCCGCTCAGTCGTTCCTTTGCGGTGGCGGCCAGCACCATGGCTACCATCCCCCCGCGCGAGGTGCCAAGGACTGCGGCCGTGGACAGGCCCAGATGATCCATCAACTCGGTCACGTCCTGCGCCTCGCGCATGACGTTGTAGTTGGAGATCTGCGGGTCGTGATCCGATCGCCCGCGCCCGCGCGCATCCAGCGTGATCATGCGATAGCGCGCGGCATGGGGCGCGAAATAGCGAAAGTCCTGCCCGTCGCGGGTCAGGCCGGGCAGGCAGATCAGAGGCAGGGCGTCTGCTTGCCCGGTATCGGTGAAATGGAGAGACAGCCCGTCAGAGGTGGTGAAGTGCGGCATCAGTTCGATAGGGTCCCTTTTGGTGGCGTTGGCCTAGCTCTTGGCTATCTCGGGGATCGTGGTCAGGTCACTCAACACATGTGTCGGCGTCCAGGGCAGGCGGTCCATCGGCTCGCCCACGCGGTTCACCCAAGCGGTATCAAACCCATACCCGGTGGCGGCTGCGGCATCCCAGCCGTTTGATGAGACAAAGAGCACTTCGGAAGGGGAACAAGCGAAGCGTTTGCCGACCAGATCATAGACGCTGGAGTGGGGCTTGAAGACGCCGACGCTTTCGACCGACAGCACATCGTCCAGAACCTCGCCCACTCCTGCGGATTGCACGCAGCCTTCCAGCATGCCAGGGGAGCCGTTGGAAAGGATCGCAGTATTGAAGCCTGCCTCTTTCAACCGGGTCAGCATCTGCGGCACCTCAGGGTAGGCCTGCAGTTCCCAGTAGAGCGCCAATAGCCGCTCGCGCAGGGCGACGTCCCCCGCAAGGTCGGTTGCCTCAAGGGCCCAATCGAGGCCGTTCTGCGTGACCTCCCAGAAATCCGTGTGGGCACCGGTCACGGCGCGCAGCCAGGTGTATTGCAACTGCTTCAGCCGCCAGTGATTGGCCAGCTCGGCCCATTTATCGGCAAGCTGCGGAAAGTCGGGTTCGCTCGCGGCCTGACGCGCGGCGGCGGCAACGTCGAAAAGCGTGCCATAGGCATCAAAGACACAGGTGGTGATCGGCATGGGGCTCTCCATTTTGGGGACTGTGTCACAGTAAGAAGCCACAGAGAAAGTGCGAACTTGTATCGGTCACAATCCTGTTAGCACCGGAGTTGAAGGCCGTATTTGGAGCGGAAGGGACTGGCTGTCTTGACCTGTTCGCGGTCGGTGTGGAGCAGGCCGCATCCAAATCCGGATGTCGTCGTCAGTGCCAGTCTATGAATGTCTTGAAACGGTCAACACAAAGCGGGATGCCCATTTGCGATGCGTCAGCTTCCACCCGATGAATGTAGGCGATGGCACGTTCGACAAGGTTCACTACATATACTGGCTGGCACCAACTGGCCTCAGCCGCAGATCTGAAATCACTGTCCGTAGAGCTCAGAAAGGCCTCCATGTCGCGAGCCTCGTCAACCGAGCGGATCAACTCTTCTGAAAGCGACGCCTTCATGGGAACGCATCCCCCTTCCAGAGCGGTAGCCTCGCTCATGATGTACAGGGTGACTTTCCGTGCGCTGTGGCGTTTGCCCTTGATGCCGGTCAGAACAGGTTTTTGCTCTCCCTCATCCTCCTCAAAGGTGGAAAAGAAAACACGTCGCTCTTTCGTTGAAATTTGGGAAAACAGGATATCGTCGAAACGGGTTTCCGGCGCATCGCAGATCACGACCTGATCGCGCGGGTAGACTTCAACGGTACTTATCAACTGGGCTGTAGCCGGGCCGGAGAGAAGGGCGGCAAAGAGCGATGCCTGAAAGAGCATCACCGCGGGTTTCAGATACACCCCGGCCAGATCCTCTGTTGTCATGCCAGCAGCTCCCAGTTGGATGGCGTTTTCATTTGGTGGGCATATGGTGGGCATATCCGCCGCGGCACCAGATCGGGCGGGTTCACCCGCATCACTCTGTTCGGGATATCAAGGCTTTGAAGATCGGCAAAGGTCTTTTGGGGTCTTCCTCTTCCGGTGGCAGCATCCGTACATGCCTAGGGGCGACTTCGGGTTTACATTATGGGCTGAGCCTGTAGGGTCGCACCCTTTGATAACCCAAGCATGATCTGGAGGTCTCATGACCGAGGTAAAGAACGGCGATACCGTGCGCATTCACTACACGGGACGATTGACGGATGGCACCGTCTTTGACAGCTCCGAAGGGCGCGACCCGCTGGAATTCACCGTTGGCGCGGGTCATGTGATCAGCGGTATGGATGCCGGTCTGCCGGGCATGGTCGCTGGCGACAAGAAGACGCTGGAGATTGCCTGCGAGGATGCTTACGGGCCGTCCAACCCGGATGCACGACAGTCCATCCCACGCGAAGGGATCCCCGAGGATATTCCGCTTGAGCCGGGCACGCAGCTGCAGATGCAGACCCCGGAGGGGCAGGTTCTGCCTGTGACGGTTGTCGAATCCGATGAGGCGACGGTGACGCTTGATGCCAATCACCCGCTGGCCGGTAAGGATCTGATCTTCGACATCGAGCTGGTTTCGATCAACTGATCTGAGCGAAGCTTTCGGTCGCAGAGCAATGCTCCCGCCCGAAGGCATTGGATCAAAGATCCATCTCCTTCCGTTGGGCGTGGCGCCGCTGCGCGGCGCAATTGGACGCTGAGAGGTGCCAAAGGGGCAGTCTGCCCTATTGGCACCGACGCAAGTATCAGATCTGGCCAAGACCGCTTCAAGGGCAAGCCACACCTATGGTGCGGCGGCGTTGCCGCCCTTGACCCGATCTTGGCCAGGTGGATGCAGCGCGCCATGCGCGCTGCCGGGCCCAACGGGAACAGGGCCATCCATGATGGCTTTGTGACGGGCGGGAGCCATTTTGCCGTGGCATTCCTGTCAATTTCCTCCTTGCACTGTCGTGGGCAAGCCGCTTTCCTGCCGGTGAACGTGCGGGGCAGGGGAGCAACATGTCCGAGGATTTCATGGGAAAGCTGGGACTTCATGTCCCCATATTCCAATCGCCCATGGCGGGCGTCAGCTCGCCGGACATGGCTGCAAGTGTCAGCAATGCTGGCGGTTTGGGGGCTTTGGGGATCGGTGCCTCAACTGTGGATCAGGCCCAGTCCATGATCCGAAAGACACGCGCGCTGACGAATGCTCCATTCAACGTCAATGTCTTCTGCCACAGGCCAGCTCGCCCGGATCCTTCTCGGGAGACTGCCTGGCTCAGCCTGATGGCACCGGTTTTTCAGCGTTTCGGGGCTTCGCCGCCCAGCTCGCTTTCGGAAATCTACACCAGTTTTATTGTCGATGAGCCGATGTTGCGGATGTTGCTTGCAGAGCGACCTTCCGTCGTCAGCTTTCATTTTGGTCTGCCCAATGCGGATGTCATCAGCGCATTGAAGGATGCCGGTATCGTCCTGATGGCAACGGCCACGTCCCTTGCGGAGGCACGAACCATTGCTGCTGCAGGCATTGATGCCGTGGTGGCGCAGGGTTGGGAGGCGGGTGGCCACCGGGGGATCTTCGATGCGGATGCAGAGGATGCGCGCCTCAGCGCCTTTGACCTGACACGGATCCTGGTGGGCGAGCTCAACACCCCGGTTGTCACAGCTGGCGGGATGATGGATGGGGCTGATATTGCCAAAGCCCTGAGCCTTGGTGCCGTGGCCGCGCAGTTGGGCACCGCCTTTATTGACTGCGAGGAGAGCCTTGCGGACGCAGCATACCGCGCTGCGCTGCATTCGGATGCCGCGAAAAACACGACGATGACCGCGGCCATATCGGGTCGCCCTGCGCGCTGCCTGGCCAATGAGTTCACGGCCTGGGCAACTGAGACTGCCGAAGCCAAACCGCCCGATTACCCGATCGCCTATGATGCGGGAAAGGCGCTCAATGCGGCTGCCAAAGCGGGTGGAGTGTCGGGCTTTGGGGCGCAATGGGCAGGTATGGGCGCGCCGCGGGTACGCAGCGGCGCGGCAAAAGACATCATGGCGGCGCTTATTGCCGAGTTAAGGGCCGCAACGGCCTGATCTGCCATGCGCCACAGGGTGCCTTGAGACGCGCCACATTGAAGGAGTTGAACATGAGCACGCGAATGGACGACCTTCTGGCGCGGATTCGGACCCTCCAGGACGAGCTGGAAGAGGAAATCGCCGAGAAACGCGCGGCTTTCCGGTACAAGCTGGATAACGGCCGCATCGTCTGGGAGGAAGAGGCGCGGCGCCAACACCGGGCCCTGAGGGTCCGCTGGCTGCGCTTTCTCGCCTATACGCGCCCTATGGTGCTGCTGACGGCGCCGTTCATCTACAGCCTGATCATTCCCTTTGTTCTGTTGCATCTGTTCGTGATCATCTACCAGGCTGCCTGTTTCCCGGTCTATGGAATCCCCAAGGTGCCACAGGGAGATTACATCCGCATGGACCGGCAGCATCTGGCCTATCTCAACTGGGTGCAAAAGCTGAACTGCGTCTATTGTGGCTACTGCAACGGGGTGATCGCCTGGGTGCGCGAGGTTGCCAGCCGGACGGAGGCTTACTGGTGCCCGATCAAACATGCCGCCCGCGTGGAAGGGGCGCATGACCGCTATGCCGAGTTCTCCGAATTCGGGGATGGCGAGGGGTTTCAGGCTGGCCTCGCGCGCTCCCGCCGCAGGGTGCAGGAGAAAGGCGCAGGCAATGCCGGGGAGGCGCCGTCAGGCGAGGGATGATGTGGTTTGAAGCCTCAAAAAAGGAACGGGCGCCTGATTGAGGCGCCCGCAGATCTTGTCTCGCTGAGGCAAGCCTTCAGAGGTTTTCCTGCTGCGGCATGCCGAGGACATGAAAGCCACCGTCGACGCGGATGATCTCACCGGTGGTGCAGGCGCCCGCATCTGAGGCCAGGTAGACTGCGGTGCCGCCCACCGCCTCGAGCGTTGCATTCGAGCGCATCGGGGCGTTCTGTTCGGTGTGCTTGTAGGTCTTGCGCGCACCGCCAATGGCCGCGCCTGCCAAAGTCTTCATCGGGCCGGGCGAGATCGCGTTGACGCGGATGCCATCAGGGCCAAGGTCATTTGCCAGATAGCGAGTTGCGCTTTCGAGCGCCGCCTTGGCCACACCCATGACGTTGTAGTTCGGGGTGACCCGGTTCGATCCGCCATAGGTCAGCGTCAAAAGCGTGCCGCCGTGTTCCTGCATCATCGGATAGGCGCGACGCGCCACCTCGATGAAGGAATAGGCCGAGATATCCATCGAGTTCTTGAAGTTCGCGCGCGTGGTGTTGATGAACCGCCCGGTCAGCTCCGACTTGTCGGAATAGGCAATCGCGTGGACGACGAAATCAATCGTCGGCCAGCGCGCGCCCAGCTGTTCGAAGGCCGTATCAAGCGAGGCATCGTCGGTCACATCCACATCGACCATGAAGTCGCTGCCGACGCTTGCCGCCAGCGGCTCCAGCCGTTTGCCAAAGGCCTCACCCTGATAGGTAAAGGCCAGCTCGGCCCCTGCATCGGCCATCGCCTTGGCAATGCCCCAGGCGATGGAACGTTCATTCGCAACGCCCATGATCAGGCCCCGTTTGCCGGTCAATTGTCCTGACATGGTGCGTTTATCCCTTGTACTTGCTCAGGACCATGGAGCCATTGGTGCCCCCAAAGCCAAAGCTGTTTGTCATCACGCTGTCGAGCCCTGCGTTTTCGACGCAAGCGGTGGCGACCTCATCAGGTTCAACCCCCTCGGCGAGGGTTTCGACGTTGATCGAGGGCGTGATGAAATCATTATCCAGCATCAGAAGGCAAAAGATCGCCTCAAGCGCGCCAGCTGCGCCCTGTGCGTGGCCGGTCATCGACTTGGTCGAGGAGATCGGCGGCACCTTGCCGGCGCCAAAGACGCGGCGGGCGGCTTCGACCTCTCCCACATCGCCAACGGGCGTCGAGGTGCCGTGGGCGTTGATGTAGGAGACCTTGCGCCCTTCGGGCAGAGTGGACAGAGCCAGACGCATCGCGCGCTCGCCGCCTTCACCGCTGGGGGCGACCATGTCGTGCCCGTCGGATGTGGCCGCGAAACCTGTGACCTCGGCATAGATCTTGGCACCGCGCGCCAGCGCGTGATCCAGATCCTCCAGCACCACGATGCCGCCGCCGCCCGAGATCACGAAACCGTCACGATCCTGATCAAAGGCGCGCGAGGCTTTCTCGGGCGTGTCGTTGTATTTCGAGGACATGGCGCCCATGGCGTCGAACAGGCACGAGAGGGTCCAGTCCAGCTCTTCACCGCCGCCCGCGAACATCACGTCCTGCTTGCCCATCATGATCTGCTCGGCCGCGTTGCCGATGCAATGCAGCGAGGTGGAGCAGGCCGAGGTGATCGAATAGTTGATCCCCTTGATCTTGAAGGCGGTGGCAAGGTTTGCCGAGATGGTGGAGGACATGCATTTGGGCACAGCGAACGGCCCGATCCGCTTGGTCGCGCCGGTTTTCAGCACGGTCTGATGCGCCGTCAGCATGGCCGAGGTGGACGGCCCGCCAGAGCCTGCCACCAGACCCGTGCGTTCATTGACGATCTGATCCTCGGTGAGGCCCGCATCGGCGATGGCCTGGCTCATGGCGATATGCGCATAGGCCGCGCCGGGCCCCATGAACCGCAGGGTGCGCTTGTCCACATGTTCGGAGACATCGATCTTCAGCGTCCCGGCCACCTGGCTGCGAAAGCCGTGCTCGGCCATCTCGGGGCTGGCGACGATGCCGGATTTCCCGGCTTTGAGCGAGGCAAGAACCTCTTCGGCAGTGTTGCCGATCGAGGAGACGATCCCCAGACCGGTGACGACAACGCGACGCATAGATGCACTCCCTTGATACCTTGTGCCTTACTAGGCCGTGCAGGGCATGGGTGCAAGATGGGTTGGGTTGGGGGGCTGCTCGCTCGTTTAGGCGCCGGCTTTTCAAATCTGGCAAGCGGACAACAGGGACCAGCAACTGGGTGTCCAACGTTGCATTCCTAGCCACTAGATGCGAGTTGGTCTTAAGTCCCTTTTTTGCTGAAGCTCAAGATATACTTTCTTAGAAAATCATAAGGATCTTGCACATCTGAAGATGCGACGTCTGATGGGTCGTCAGACCATTTGTGATGTGACCATGTCCACTCCTTCGCGTTTGTAGATGGCTTGAATGAATCCCAGCCTGAACGAAGTTCAATACTATTCGAGGTAAGGATCAAGCACTCAGTCAGGCGCGGCAAAAAGACGATCTCAGAGAAGACACGATTTAAGCATTTGCGTTTTGGCTCAAAGTATATTCCGACGTGTACTGATTCAAGGTCACAGAGGTTGCTTAAGGAGTACGAGTACTCAATGGGTTCCTTGAAGAAAGATGGCGTCACTATTTGATCGAAGACAGATCCGCGAGATTTTGGGTTCTTTTCCCATCGGCTGGTTTCAACCAAGACATCGGTCCCTGGCCTCTGCCGGAGGAGGCGGTATATCGCCTCCTGGTTCTCAACGTGAGAGAAGTCATTGTATTTCACGAAACGTTGCTCAAAAATATTCGAAAAGTCGCTCATATTTCCTTCGTCCTCAAAGCCCGCTTTAAAAACTCCGTCAATGAATGCTTGCGCTTCTTCTCGCTCAGGAACCTCTTGGTCAATCCTATCAATTTCAGCGAGTGCAACTGAAAAAATGTCGGTTTGAACACGTTCGACGGGGTCTGACGTGTCGTCAGTGGGAAAAAATTCGGCTCGAAGATAACTCAAAGTCGTAGCATCTCCGCAGAACTCTGCTAGCCCAGTTCCCTGCGAAACGAAATGTGGGGTTTGATCGTCAAGTTTTTTGAATGCATCTTTTAGGCCGTTTTCAATATCAGAATAGTAGACAACTCCACTTTCTTTCATTAAAGCGGATTCGATAAAGGCGTCTGTGAACCGACTTAATTCATCGCCAGCCCTTGATGACTGGTCGTTTAGGCAAGAGCCAATTTGTAGGAAGTCATTAAACTTCCCTTTCGGTGCGGCTTTTAGGAAATCGGCTCCATTCTTGATAAGGTTGCCTCCCGATGCACAAGCATCTATTACGACAACAGTCTGTGTGGGGCAAAATGCACGAAGAATATCATAGGCCTCATCTCGTGATAGTCCGCTGCGATTAGGTGTGGTTTCGTTGAAGTCAGAAAAACACATGTAGAAGTTGTCTTGGTCTGATAGGCCGTGGCCGGAAAAATAGAAGAATAACTCGGTCGTTTGGCTGTATGACTTGGCAAGTGCCTTCAGTTCATCCTTCACCTCAGATATTGGACGATCCAAGTAGACTTGGATATTGTTAAATTTGTCGGTTGCCGAAATGAGTTTGTGCATCTCAGTAACGTCCTTCTTGACGCAATCGAGGTCATTGAGTGACGTGTATTTCGAGTTCCCTAGAAGAATTGCAATACTCTCAGCCATGCTGGAAATCCCATGTTCAAAACGTTATTCGAAGGAGGGATGGTATTTCCTCTTTCGTCCATATGGAAGGGGATAACGCAGGGCGTTTTGTGTGAACGCATCGCTTGGGGCGCACTAGCGTTTACAAAAAGCTTTGCGTTTCTGCTATAGACTGACACCAGAAGCTTCCCCGCCAACAAAAAAGAGGCCCCGCGGGGCCTCCTGATCTTCTTGTCTGACTGCGCCTCAGATCAGCTCTCGCTGAGGGCGACCTTCATGTCTTTGACCTGGTAGATCACCTCTCCGTCGGCCTCGACGATGCCGTCGGCGACGCCCATGGTCAGGCGGCGGGTCTGGATGGCCTTGGTGAAATCCACTTTGTAGGTCAGCATCTTGCGGTCGGGGCGTACCATGCCGGTCAGCTTGACCTCTCCCACACCCAAGGCATAGCCGCGCCCCTGCCAGCCGCGCCAGCCAAGGTTGAAGCCGGTGAGCTGCCACAGACCGTCAAGACCCAGACAACCGGGCATGATCGGGTTGCCGGGGAAGTGGCAGTCAAAGAACCACAGGTCCGGGGTGATGTCGAACTCGGCCAGGATGTGGCCCTTGCCATGTGCGCCGCCATCCGCGCTCACCTCGGTGATGCGGTCCATCATCAGCATCGGCGGGGCGGGCAGCTGGGCGTTGCCGGGGCCGAACAGCTCGCCTCTGGCGCATTTCAGCAAGTCTTCTTTGTCAAAGCTGCTCGGGTAATCGGCCATGCTGGCGGTTCTCCTGCCTTCGGGTGTCAGTTGTTTAGCTGGCCTCCTGTAGCATCGCGCCAAAGGGTCCTGCAAGCCTTGTGCGAGGGTGGCCCCCTGCCGGGACACGGGGTCGCAGCGGAGGGGGCGAATGGCATTCTAACGGGAATCCATTTGAAAACGGCCCTGCAATGGCCCTATATATACGGTCAGCAACGCGAGGCAGGATCTGCACATGACGCCAACTAGCGAAGATCTGGCAACCAAATGGCTGGGACAGGCCGGGTTGAGACCGACCCGGCAACGGGTGGCTCTGGCCGAACTTTTGGTCGGGGACGGCAAGCATCGCCATGTCACCGCCGAGAGCCTGTTTGAGGCCGCCAAGGGCCGGGGCGATGCTGTTTCTCTGGCCACGGTCTATAACACGCTGCGCGCCTTTTGCGAGGCGGGGGTCTTGCAGGAAATCACGGTGGACGGGTCGAAAAGCTATTTTGACACCAACACCCATGATCACCCGCATTACTACTGGGAGCAAGACGGTCGTGTCACCGATGCGCCTTCGGACCAGTTGGTGATCCAGAGCCTGCCGGACGCGCCCGAGGGGATGGAGATTGCCTCGGTCGATGTGGTGATCCGCCTGCGCAAGAAGTGATCTGCCTGTCTTTTGTTGGATGCGCCCTGTGATGTTTCGCGGGACGTTTTCTTTTGTGCTGATGCGCTTGTCAGATAGCAATTGAACCCAGGTCTGATCGCAGGCAGTCTCGGCCCGAAACCGGCAGGGACTATTGGAGGCCGCAATGACTCATCCTCTCATCACGCAGGAGCACATCGATCAGTACCAGCGCGACGGCGTGACCCTGGTGCGCGGGCTGTTCCGCGATCAGCTGGAGCTGTTGCGCGCCGGGGTGGAGGCCAACATGCATGCGCCGGGACCCTATGCCTCGAACAACGAAAAGCCGGGGCAGACGGGGCGGTTCTTTGACGACTACTGCAACTGGACCCGTATTCCTGAATTCGAAGAGGCGATCAGGACATCGCCGGTGGCAGAGGTAGCCGCCGATCTGATGCAGTCTGACCGGGTGCAGATGTTCCACGACCACGTGCTGGTCAAGGAGCCGGGCACCTCGATGGCGACGCCCTGGCATCAGGATGGGCCCTATTACTTTGTCGAAGGGCAGCAGACGATCAGCTTCTGGTCGCCGCTCGATCCGGTGCGTGAGGCGACGTTGCGCTGTGTGGCAGGCTCGCACGCCTGGGAAAAAGAGGTGCTCCCGACCCGCTGGGTATCCGAGGAAGGGTTCTTCCCGGACGAAGGGCAGTACATGCCCGTGCCTGACCCGGATGCCGAAGGGATGCGGGTGCTGGAATGGGAGATGGAGCCGGGCGATGCCGTGGCCTTCAACTATCGCACCCTGCATGGCGCGCGCGGCAATACATCAGACCAACGCCGCCGCGCCTTTTCCCTGCGGCTGGTGGGGGAGGATGCCCGCTATGTTGAGCGCCCGGGCCGCACCTCTCCGCCCTATCCCGGGCATGACATGAAACCCGGCCAGCGCCTGCGCGAGGATTGGTTCCCGGTTTTGTTGCAGCGCTAGCAATATCGGCCCCGACCTATCGGGGGACGGGGCAGTTGGTTTTGGATCCGGGGAGAAAACCTGGGTCGATGGGATAGAAATCGTTTCGGCGGTAGCTCCACGCCATGAAGCCTCCATCAACGATAGCAATGGCATGGCGGGGTGCCCAAGGGCTGTAGATGGCCGTTCGAACAGATGACCACAGGCCGCGCGTTTCTAGGCAGGTCGCGCCAAGTTCGTTGGCGCGCTTCTCCATGCGGCTTTGAACCTCGCTATTCATGATCCAAAGGCTGGCGAAGGTTGCGACACCGATGGGAAGGATTAGAGCAATGTGCGCGAGGCCGCGTGCTTTGACTCTTGCTCCGATTGCAAGAAGAGCTGCGCTGACAGCGCCTGCGACGCCCCAAGCCAGTGATGTTTCGGTAATCGGCAAATTTAGTTCTTGGGCGGTTTCAAGATAGAAAGATGCAGAAAGCAGCCAATAGGGGGGGAACAAAAGACCAAGAATTGCACCAAAAAGGCCCAGTTGCAGTGCGCCCCAGATGGCGGAGAGCAGGCTGAATTGCAGCATGAAAGATGCGGATATTGGAAGAGCGACCTGCCTGTGTTGAGCGCGCATGCAGGCAATGACCGGCCAACCCCACCAGAGGGCGATGCTGAGCAGAGCCAAAATGGCTAAGAGGACCAGTTTCACCCCGAACACTGCTACGCCCTCAGAACCACTGCCCCGGCTCCATCAGTCCGAGATCCAAAAGCTGCTGCGAGTGCCATTCGAACGGCACCGAGTTGTGCCAGCGGAAGGTCTTGATATCGAAGGAGGACCCGGGATTGCGTTTCAAGGCCTTCGCAGTGCGGAAGGAGCAGATGGTGGCGGTCAGGTTGTGGTGCCAGGGGCAGGCAAATGTGTTGTACTCTTCGATGTTGAACGTGTGATTTGGCTGCAACTCCAGATCGGGCCGCGCGCGAAACAGGGAGATGCGATCGATCTTGCGGCTTGCCCAGGGGATATGTTCTTCAAAGCGCCAGCGCATCCCGCCGAAAAAGTCGAGCTGCCGCTCTTGCGGGGAGCTGTTGTTGCCCAGGTAGCGTGCTTGGGCATAGTACCCTGATTTGTCGAGAAAGGCTTTGTCCAGCGTCACCGCATTGGGGTGCGCAGTCAGGTCACCGGCGTAAAGGTCGACCACATAGGTCAGCATCGCATCACGCTTTTCTTCGCTGTGAAAACGCAGCATTTCCGTGATTGAGCGTGTTTCGCAGAAGGGAAAGAACAGGAACTCTGCGTTGTAGCAGTAGTAAAGCCAACATCCTGGCGTGGCGCCTCGGATCACCTGGTTGATGGCTGCGAAAACGTCTGAGGCGATCTGGCAATCAAACGTCACCCGGTGCACTTTGGTCGCAACCGCTTCGGGCAGCTCAAACGCGTCGGGCATGAAGGCAACCACGGTTTCGAATCCGGTTTGCAGGTGGTGGCGCAGGGTGGTTGCAACCTCCACGTCGTCCTCGACAAAGATCAGCGCAACCGGCCCCTTGTCCAAAAGGACGCGCTGTCGGCTCAGAAAGTCGTCGAGGGTCGGGTAGGTCACTGGGGCTGCTCCTGCCGTTCTGGCATTTGGCCCCAAAATCAGGTATCAGCGCGCGCATTGCAAGCGGCGACATTCCCCTGTATGGCAGGCCGCTGATCTTCCTTTTGTCCGGCGAAAAGGCAACGAACTCATGAGCGCGCCCAAGAAGCTGTTTATCAAGACCTACGGCTGTCAGATGAATGTCTACGACAGCGAACGCATGGCCGAGGCGCTGGGCGGGCGGGGCTATGTTGAGACGAAATCGGCGGATGAGGCCGATATGATCCTGCTGAACACATGCCATATCCGGGAAAAGGCCGCTGAGAAGGTCTATTCCGAGCTGGGCCGATTCAAGGGGCTGAAGGCGGAAAAGCCGGATCTGAAGATCGGCGTGGCGGGCTGCGTGGCTCAGGCCGAGGGCGAAGAGATCATGCGCCGTCAGCCGCTGGTGGATCTGGTGGTTGGCCCTCAAAGCTATCATCGCCTGCCCGAGATGGAAGCCAAAGCGCGCGATGGGGAAAAGGTGCTCGACACGGATTTCCCCGAAGAGGACAAGTTCGAAAAGCTGAAGAACCGCCCCAAGGCCAAGCGCGGCCCGACGGCGTTCCTGACTGTGCAGGAAGGCTGCGACAAGTTCTGTGCCTTCTGTGTGGTGCCCTATACCCGCGGCGCCGAGGTGTCTCGCCCGGTCTCTCGTATCATTGGTGAAGCGCAGGAATTGGTGGAGCGCGGCGTGCGCGAAATCACCCTTCTGGGGCAGAACGTCAACGCCTACCACGGTGAGGGGCCAAATGGCGCCGACTGGACGCTGGCGCAGCTGATCTGGGAGCTGGACAAAATCGATGGGCTGGAACGCATCCGCTTTACCACGTCGCACCCAAATGACATGCTGGATGACCTGATCGAGGCACACGGCACCTGCAAAAAGCTGATGCCTTATCTGCATTTGCCGGTTCAGGCCGGATCGGACCGTATCCTCAAGCGGATGAACCGCAGCCACACCGCCGAAAGCTATATCCGCCTGATCGAGCGGATCCGCGCGGCGCGCCCCGACATCCTGATCTCGGGTGACTTCATTGTGGGCTTTCCGGAAGAAACCGAAGAGGACTTTCAGGCGACGCTCGATCTCATTGAAGAGGTCAAATACGGCACTGCCTATTCCTTCAAATACTCGACCCGCCCCGGCACTCCTGCGGCTGAACGTGCACAGGTTGAGGCTGCCGTGGCTGACGAGCGCCTGCAGCGCCTGCAGGCCCTCCTGACGCGGCAGCAGCGTGAGATCCAGGATAGCATGGTCGGGCGTGAAGTCGGCGTTCTCTTTGAAAAGGCAGGCCGTCTGCCGGGGCAGATGGTGGGCAAGTCCGACTACCTGCACGCCGTTCATGTGGCTGATTGTGATCGCCAAATCGGCGATCTTGCCCGGGTTCGTATTGTCTCATCCGGGGCGAACTCTCTGGCGGGTGAATTGGTCGAATAGCCTGCGCAACCAAAGGCCGTTCACATTAAGAAAAAGCCGAACGAACCTCAGCGCCCATCACTGAGGCCTTTTGAGGTGAGTCTTTATTGCATCCATTTCGGGGACAATTTTAAGAAATAGGTTTGAGTGTTGGTAAAAACCGCATAGTTTCGTGAAAAAAAAGTCATCATGGCGCGCATTCTGCAGGAAAATCGTGTAGTTTTACGAGCATACATGGAAATTGATGATAGCCTGAGCGTTAACGCATTGTGCGGCAAACTCCGGGGGACTTAGGTGAAGGAAATCTGGTTGTGCTGAAGTTCAACATGAAAACCGCAGGTGCTGTGCTGGTCGCTGCCATGACCGCGCTGAGCCTGTCGACGGCGCCGGCGGTGGCGCAGGACTCGCAGTCCCGTACGGTTCGGGGCGAGCGATATGTGCCGACGATCTGGGTGGACCCGGATGGCTGTGAACACTGGGTTATGGACGATGGGGCCGAAGGCTATATGACACCCCATGTGACGCCGGACGGAAAGCCGGTGTGCCGCCGGGGACAGCTGTGTGGCATGATGCCGACCGATCAGTTCTTTGCAACAGACAAACACTACATCAATGCGGCGGGCCGCGCTCGCCTGACGGAGTTTTTCCAGAAGGCAAAGCCGGGCACGCGCTACTTCGTGATTGCCGGTCACACCGACAGCCGCGCGTCGGATGAATACAACATTCGACTGTCGCAGCGCCGCGCCAATTCGGTGGCTCAAGTGGCCAAGTCGGCGGGCGCTCGGATCGGCGATATCCGTGCCTATGGCGAACGTGATCCGCGTGTGCCCAACACCAGCGCGGCAAACATGGCGCAGAACCGCCGCGTCGAAATCTACTGTGTGCGCTAGGGGGACTACAGGATGACCATTCTCAAAGGAGCTGCCGCTCTGTGCCTGGCGCTGTCCGTTGCCGCTTGTGGCGATGTTACGGACAAGACCCGCGACCAGAACATTTTTGACGGCAAAAGCGGTGACCTGTCGCAGCTGACTGCGGGTATCTGGGTCGATCCGGCGGGCTGCGAACACTGGATCATCGACGATGGTGTGGAAGGCTACGCCGACCTGCGCCGCACCCCGGACGGCAAGCCTGTCTGCAACAGTGAGTTGCCGCGCAACGTCGCGACCGGACCCTTCAAATCGGGGTCGACCTTTGGCGATCCGCTCTGATCGGTCTCTGGCAGTTTGACATTTTCAGCCGTCCCGTTTGGGGCGGCTGTTTTCTTTGCCTGTTTTTGTTTCACTGATGTGAATTTTTGGGCCCTGTGCTTGCGCATGGTGGCCGAGAGGTTCACACTGAACGTACAAACACCCAAGCAGAGGACCGCAGATTGGCCACCAGCGCCCAGACCCCGTCGCCCCACGCCCATCCCGACACTGCACATGAAGTGCTGCTGGAATTCCCTGACAATCGCCTGCTGATCGACCTGTGCGGTGAATACGACCGCAACATCGCCGAAATCGAACAAAAGCTGGGGGTGCAGATTCTGCGCCGCGGCAACCTTTTGTCTGTGATGGGCGAGTCCGGCGCGCGCGAACAGGCCGCTGCCGTTCTGACGGCGCTCTATGACCGGCTTGAGACGGGGCGCAGTGTCGAAGCCGCAGATGTGGACCGAGAATTGCGCATGGGGCAGTCCGATACAGCGGATGCAGGCAGCCAGCTTGAGATGTTCAGCGGCGGCAAGATAGAGATCAAGACCCGCAAGAAGCTTGTCGAGCCGCGCACAGATGCGCAAAAGGCCTATGTGAAGGCTCTGTACGAGCATGAGATGGCCTTTGGCATTGGCCCTGCGGGCACCGGCAAAACCTATCTGGCCGTGGCGGTGGGCGTCAGCATGTTCATCACCGGCCAGGTCGACAAGATCATCCTCTGCCGCCCTGCCGTTGAGGCCGGAGAGCGGCTCGGCTTTCTGCCGGGCACCCAGGAAGAGAAGGTCGATCCCTATATGCAGCCGCTGTATGATGCGCTGAACGATTTTCTTCCCGGCAAACAGCTGGCCAAACTGAAAGAAGAAAAAACCATCGAGATCGCGCCGCTGGCCTTCATGCGGGGGCGCACATTGTCCAATGCCTTTGTGGTGCTGGACGAGGCGCAGAACGCCACGACCATGCAGATGAAGATGTTCCTCACCCGCCTTGGCGAAGGCTCCCGCATGGTGATCACCGGGGACCGCAGCCAGGTTGACCTTCCGCGCGGCGTGCCCTCGGGGCTGGCCGATGCAGAGCGGCTTTTGAGTTCCATTCCCAAGATCAGCTTCAATTATTTCACCGCGCGGGACGTGGTGCGTCATCCGTTGGTGGCCGCCATCATCGAGGCCTACGATGCTGACGCCCCGGCCGCATAAGTAGCGCCCAGCCATGACACTTGAGATTTCCCTTGAGGAGGTACGCTGGGGCGCGGGAGAGTTCGAACCTCTTGCGCAGCGCGCCATTGAGGCGGTGCTTGGTCATTTTGAGCTGGATCCGGAGGAGTGCGAGATATCGCTTTTGGCCTGCGATGATGCGCGCATTGCGGATCTAAATGCTGAGTTCCGCGAGAAGCCCACCCCGACCAATGTCTTGAGTTGGCCCGCCGAAGATCTGGCGCCTGAGGAACCGGGCGGAATGCCCCAGCAGCCGGAACCGGATTTCACCGGCGAGATTTGCCTTGGCGACATTGCCATCGCCTATGAAACGTGCCAGCGCGAGGCGGATGCTGCGGGCAAGCCGCTGGCCGATCATCTGACGCATTTGCTTGTTCACGGAGTGTTGCATCTTTTGGGCTACGATCACATTCGCGACCCGGACGCCACAGTGATGGTGGCTCTTGAGGTCGAAATACTTGGCAAACTGGGTATCGATAACCCATATACTGAAAGTGGACGCCCCTGACGGGGCATAGTGGATAGGATAGATGGGCGACATAGAAGGCAGTTCTAACGCAGCGCATAGCGCGCTGCAGATAGAGAGTGAGGCCCTTGCGGGCAGTCAGAATGGCACGGATCTCAGCGCGGATCACGATGAAAAGACAGGGTTCTTTGGCCGTCTTTTTGGATCGCTTGCGCCAACGGCAGCAGCAGACGCCCCGGAAGAAGGGGATGCGGCCGTGCCAGAGGTTCGGCCACATGGCATGATCAACCTGCGCCGTATGCGCGTAGAGGACGTTGCCATCCCCTCGGCTGAGATCGTGGCCGTTCCCGTGACAACCGACAGTGAGGATCTGGTACAGGTCTTTCGCGAAAGCGGCTTCACTCGCGTGCCCGTCTACGAAGGAACGCTTGATACGCCGCTTGGATTTGCCCACCTCAAGGATTTTGCCCTGACCCACGGGTTCAACTGTGGTGAAGAAGCCTTTGACCTGCGCAAGATGCTTCGCCCGCTTTTGTTTGTGCCGCCGTCGATGCCGATTGGAGTCCTCTTGGCCAAGATGCAGGGCGAGCGTCGTCACATGGCGCTGGTGATCGACGAATACGGTGGTGTGGACGGCCTTGTGACCATCGAGGACCTGATTGAACAGGTCATCGGCGAGATCGAGGATGAGCACGACACCGGCGAGGATCAGACCTGGTTCCGAGAGAAATCCGGTTGCTATATCGCTCAGGCGCGTACCCCCCTGTCTGAATTCGAGGCTGAGATCGGCATGTCGCTGACCAAGCACGAGGATGTGGACGAGGAAGAGATCGATACGCTTGGCGGATTGGTTTTCATGCTCTCGGGGCGTGTGCCTGCCCGGGGCGAGGTGATCGTCCACCCTGATGGCCCTGAATTCGAAGTGGTGGACGCCGACCCCCGGCGGATCAAAAGACTCAGGGTTCTGGTGCCCAACACGGCGCAATGATGCCGCGCTTGCGCCTGAGCCGGGACGCTGTGCTTCCCGGCCTGATAGCGCTTGCTCTGGGCGCGTTGATGTCCTTTGCTCTGGCTCCCACGCATTTCTTGTGGACCGTTCCGATTGCCTTGGGCGGGATTGCTGCGCTTGTACTGCGTGCCCAAAGCCCCCGGCGCGGGGCGTCTCTTGGCTGGGCCTTCGGGCTGGGCTATTTTGCGCTTGGTCTTGCATGGATCATCGAGCCATTTCTGGTTGATCCTGACCGTCACGCCTGGATGGCGCCTTTTGCGCTTTTCTTTCTGTCCGGTGGCCTTGCGCTGTTCTGGGGGGCAGCCTTTGCCGGGGCGGTACGCTTTGCGCGGCGCGGCGCGCGGATCCTTCTACTAGTAGCCCTTTGGAGCCTCGCCGAATTCGCTCGCGCTTATGTTCTGACAGGGTTTCCCTGGGCGGGTTTTGGGCAATTCTGGATTGATACGCCTGCCGCGCAGCTTTTGCCCTGGATTGGTCCGCACGGGGTGGCTGTGCTGACTCTCGTGGCCTTTCTACCGCTGGCGCTGCTGCGAAACTGCCCTGCAGTCGCGCTTTTGCCGGGTGTCACTCTGTTCGCGCTCTTGGCTCTTTGGCCCACACCGCCTGCCTCGGTTCTCACCTCTCATGTGGTGCGCCTGGTACAGCCCAATGCGCCGCAGCATCAAAAATGGCACCCTGATTTTCGATGGGACTTCGTGCGCCGCGCTATGGTGTTCAATGCCGAAGGCCCGCGTCCGGATATGATTGTCTGGCCAGAGACCTCTGTCCCGCAGCTTTTGAACCATGCGCAAGACACGCTTGAGGCGGTGCAGGGGGCTGCTCCGGGGGTGCCATTGCTCCTTGGGATCCAGCGCGAGGAGGCCGGTGCCTACTACAACTCGGCGGCCTATCTTGGGCCGGAGGGCGGCGTGCAGGCACTCTATGACAAGGCGCATCTGGTCCCGTTCGGGGAGTATGTTCCGTTCGGCGATGTCATGGCGCGCTTTGGCATCTACGGCTTTGCCTCGCAGGCAGGGGCAGGGTATGCCGCTGGCCCAGGTATGCAACTGCTGGATTTACCGATAGGAGCGGCGCTGCCGTTGATTTGCTATGAAGCGGTATTCCCGCAGGATCTTCGCGCCGCGCCAGCCCGTCCCGATGTGCTGGTGCAAATCACCAATGACGCCTGGTTTGGCACTCGGTCGGGGCCCTATCAGCACCTGGTTCAGGCCCGGATGCGCGCGGTCGAGCAGGGTCTACCGATGCTGCGCGCCGCAAATACCGGCATTTCTGGACTAATTGATCCCTACGGGCGCCTTGGACCGTCGCTTCCCCTGGGGGAGGCTGGCTTTGTTGACGTCGTGCTTCCTGCGCCTTTGCCCGCAACGCTCTTTAGTCGCACCGGCGACTGGCCCGTCTTCATCCTGTGTGTGATCCTTGCGGTTGTTGTGTTGCGCCATGCCACAATTCCGCCACTACGTTCATAGCTGCTCAACCCATTTCTGCAAAAAGATTGACGGCAGGCACATGCCTGCGTACTGAGCAGTGATTCCTCCCACAACGGCTTCCTGGCGTGGAGAGGTAAAACACAAATGGAGCACTTTTCATGACCCGCACTAACTACACTTTCACTTCGGAATCCGTTTCCGAGGGCCACCCGGACAAGGTTTGTGACCGGATATCTGATGCCGTGCTGGATGCCTTTCTCGCGGAAGAGCCAGAAGCGCGCGTTGCCGCTGAAACCTTTGCCACAACAAACCGCGTGGTGATCGGGGGCGAGGTGGGTCTGTCCGACCAGGACAAACTGCACGACTACATGGGCAAGATTGATGAGATCGCCCGCGCTTGCATCAAGGACATCGGTTACGAGCAGGAAAAATTCCACCACGAGACCGTGGAGATCACCAACCTTCTGCATGAGCAATCCGCCCATATCGCACAAGGCGTGGATTCCAGCGAAGACAAGGATGAAGGCGCCGGCGATCAGGGCATCATGTTCGGCTTTGCCACCAATGAAACCGAGGCACTGATGCCTGCGCCGATACAATACAGCCACGCGATTCTTCGTCGTCTGGCCGAAGTGCGAAAAAGCGGCGCCGAGCCTTCCCTGGGGCCAGATGCGAAATCCCAGCTTTCGGTGATCTATGAAAACGGCAAGCCGGTGGGCGTCAGCTCGCTCGTTCTGTCGACGCAGCATCTGGATGAAAGCCTGACCTCTGCCGACATCCGCGCCATTGTTGAGCCTTACATCCGTGAAGTCCTGCCTGCGGGCTGGCTGACCGACAGCACTATCTGGCACGTGAACCCGACCGGAAAATTCGTGATCGGTGGCCCTGATGGTGATGCAGGCCTGACCGGCCGCAAGATCATCGTGGATACCTATGGTGGTGCCGCGCCCCACGGTGGCGGCGCCTTTTCCGGCAAGGATCCGACCAAGGTGGACCGTTCGGCGGCCTATGCCGCGCGCTACCTGGCGAAAAACGTCGTTGCGGCTGGCATGGCGGACAAATGCACCATCCAGCTCTCTTATGCGATCGGCGTCTCCAAGCCGCTGTCGATCTATGCCGACACCCACGGCACCGGCGAGGTAGAGCCTGCGGCGATCGAAAAGGCCATTGATCAGGTGATGGATCTGACCCCGCGCGGCATCCGCTCGCACCTGGGCCTGAACAAGCCGATCTACCAGCGTACCGCAGCCTATGGCCACTTTGGCCGTGAACCCGATGCGGATGGCGGCTTTAGCTGGGAGCGCACCGATCTGGTCGAGGCCCTGAAAAAGGCAGTCTAAGCCGGATGGCTTTCTAAGATTGGAGGGCCCGTCGCATTGCGGCGGGCTTTTCCTATTGTGGGCGCGGGCGTTGCAGACGGATGAGAGCAAACGAGAGGCCGTGCCCCCACGGAACCTTTGGTGTCCACGGCATTCTATGTAAACCTCCCGCGGCGAACAGGGAGGACGACCAATGCTCATCGATGTGGGGCTGCCGCTATCACTTGCTTTCATTATGTTTTCATTGGGCTTTGGCCTGACCTTTGCCGATTTCGGCAGGGTGCTTGCGATGCCCAAAGCGGTGCTGACCGGTGTTGTGATGCAGGTCGCAGCGGTGCCCTTGGTGGCCTATCTGCTGCTTTTCGTTTTTGATCTGCCGCCCGCGATGGCTTTCGGGGTGATGATCCTGTCCTTCTGCCCTGGCGGCGTGACCTCGAACATTCTGACCAAACTGGCCGGTGGTACGGTGGCTTTGTCGATCACACTGACAGCCGTGGTGAGCCTGTTGTCGGTGATCACCGTTCCGGTCCTTGTGGCATGGGCTGGGACGACGTTCTTGGGTGCGGAAGCGCCCGAGGTGAACGTGCTGGGCATCGGCATTTCGATGTTTGCCATCACGGCGGTGCCGGTGATCATCGGTCTTCTGGCCCGGTGGATAGTGCCGGCTGTGGCCGACCGGATCGAAAAGGGGGTCTCGACCCTCGCATTGATCCTCTTCGTTGTGATCGTTGTGGCAGCACTGGCGACGAACTGGGAGCTGTTCACGGCAAATATGTGGTCGCTGGGTCCGGTGTTGATTGTCCTGAACGCGCTGCTGCTGGTTCTGGGGGTCGGCGTGGCGCGCCTGATCGGGCTGTCCGGGCCGGATGGGCTCTGTATCTCGGTCGAGATGGGGGTGCAGAACGCAACGCTTGGCATTGCGGTTGCGGGCATGGTGGCGCAGGCCTCTGGCATTCCGGAGTATGCGGTTCCGGCCGCGCTTTATGGCATTACGATGTATATCGTGACCATTCCCGGCATGTTTCTTCTGAAACGGGTTTTCAAAGGGTGACAGCATGGCGCGTCCGTTGAAAAGGGGCTTTGACTTGACCTAGGGCGCCCTGTGCGGCAAAGGCACGGGCGATCCAAGCGAGAGAGACAATGTCTGACAAGCCGAGCGACACTCACCCCACGGGCGCACCCTGGCGGAACTTCTATGGCCGGTTCAGCGGCAAGACCCTGAAGGACAGCCAGCGGCGCTACCTTGAGGAGGATCTGGGTGCGCTTTCCCCCGGCGCCGTGGGTTGGGATGAGAATCCCGATCGTGTGCCACTGGACCTTGAAACGCTCTTTGACGGGCGAGATGTCTGGCTTGAGGTTGGCTTTGGCGGCGGCGAACATCTGGTGCATCAGGCCGCCAGTAACCCGAACGTGGGCATCATCGGCGCCGAACCCTTTATCAACGGTGTCGCGATGCTTCTGGGCAAGATCCGCAAGGCGAAGGCTGACAATATCGCAGTGCATCCGGGCGATGCGCGCGACCTTATGGATGTGCTGCCCGAAGGCTCGATCTCCCGGGCCTTCCTGCTGTATCCTGATCCCTGGCCAAAGAAACGCCATCACCGCCGCCGCTTTGTCACGCCCGAGCACCTGGAGCCTCTGGCCCGTTGCCTCAAGCCCGGCGCAATCTTTCGCGTTGCCACGGATATTCCCGACTACGTGCGCCAGACGCTGGAAGAGGTGCCAAAGGCCGGGTTCGAGTGGCTGGCCGAACGTCCTGCTGACTGGCGTGAACCCTGGGACGACTGGATCTCGACCCGGTACGAACAAAAAGCCCTGCGCGAGGGGCGCACCCCGCACTATCTGACCTTCCGCCGCCTGGGGTGATTTGCGGCTGATCGGCGCTGGACCGCTTGGCGCCAATTCGTTACCGATAGCGGAAACATGCGCGAGCGCGACGCTGACAGCGATACATTGACGAAGGAAAGCCATATGTCCGGACACGGCACGCCCATCCCGATGACCTCTCACCGTGCGGACGCGCTGACGGGCGTGGCCGAAGTGCCGGGCGACAAGTCAATCTCGCACCGTTCGCTGATCCTGGGCGCAATGGCGGTGGGGGAGACAAAGATCTCCGGCCTTCTTGAAGGGGAGGACGTTTTGGATACCGCCAAGGCGATGCAGGCCTTTGGCGCCGAGGTGCTGAACCATGGCGGTGGCAACTGGTCGGTCTTTGGCGTGGGGGTTGGCGGCTTTGCCGAGCCGGACAACGTGATTGACTGCGGCAACTCTGGCACCGGGGTGAGGCTGATCATGGGCACCATGGCGACCTCCCCGATCACCGTGACATTTACCGGTGATGCCAGCCTCAACAAGCGCCCGATGGCCCGCGTGACCGATCCGCTGGCTTTGTTCGGAGCGCAAGCGGTGGGTCGCTCGGGCGGTCGCCTGCCGATGACCATCGTCGGGGCCGCTGATCCTGTACCGGTGCGTTATGTGGTGCCGGTGCCCTCGGCGCAGGTGAAATCGGCGGTGCTGCTGGCGGGTCTCAACGCGCCGGGTCAAACCGTCGTGATCGAACAGGAAGCCACCCGCGATCACACCGAACGCATGCTCGAAGGGTTCGGTGCCGAGATCAGCACCGAGGAAACAGACGAGGGCCGCGTCATCACCTTGGCGGGCCGCCCCGAGTTGAAACCGCAGGTGATCGCCGTGCCGCGTGATCCGTCGTCGGCGGCCTTCCCGGTCTGTGCCGCCTTGATCACTCCCGGATCGGATGTGTTGGTTCCGGGCATCGGCCTCAACCCCACCCGCGCGGGTCTCTTCACCACCCTGCGTGAGATGGGTGCCGATCTGACCTATGAAAACGAGCGCATCGAAGGCGGCGAGCCTGTTGCAGATCTGCGTGCCAAGTACTCCCCGGATATGAAGGGCATTGAAGTGCCGCCCGAGCGTGCCGCCTCGATGATCGACGAATACCCTGTGCTGTCGGTGGTGGCCTCCTTTGCCACGGGCGAAACCATGATGGCGGGCGTCAAGGAACTGCGGGTGAAGGAAAGCGACCGGATCGACGCCATGGCGCGGGGCCTGCGCGCAAACGGTGTTGCCGTGCGCGAGGGCGAGGATTGGTGGGCGGTCACGGGGCTTGGCCCCGACGGCGTCCCCGGCGGCGGTACCTGCGAAAGCTTCCTTGATCACCGGATTGCAATGTCGTTTATGGTGATGGGCATGGCCGCGCAAAAGCCCGTGTCGGTGGATGATGGCGGCCCCATCGCTACCTCTTTTCCGATCTTCGAGCCGCTGATGACGGCACTCGGGGCGAAGTTCACTCACGAGTAAAGCGTCGGAGCGGATAGCGACATGACCACGAGCTTCACAATTGCAATCGACGGACCCGCCGCAGCCGGGAAGGGCACGATCTCGAAAGCGGTTGCCAAGCACTTTGGCTTTGCGCACCTGGATACCGGGCTTCTGTATCGCGCCGTCGGAGCGAAAGTCCTGGTCGGAGAAAAACCGGTCGAGGCAGCTCAGGACCTGACGGCCGAGGATCTGCAGGCCGATGGCCTGCGCACGGCCGAGGTCGCCCAGGCGGCCTCCAAGGTTGCCGTCATCGGCGAGGTTCGCCAAGCCTTGGTTGACTTCCAGCGCAGCTTTGCCCGCAGGGCAGGGGGCGCGGTGCTGGATGGGCGTGACATCGGCACGGTGATCTGCCCAGACGCCGATGCAAAACTGTTTGTTACCGCCAGCCCCGAGGTGCGCGCAGAACGCCGATACAAGGAACTACGTGAAGCCGGCTCAGACAGCGATTTCGAGACGGTTCTCGCCGATGTCAAAGCGCGTGACGAGCGCGACATGAACAGGGCAGAAGCCCCATTGAAACCAGCTGTGGATGCGGTTGTCATCGACACCAGCGATCTGAGCATCGAGGCCGCCGTTGCGGCAGCCATCGTCGCAATCAAGGAAAAACAAAGCTGAGTCTGCTTCCCTGTGTGAGTGGCAAAAGCTTGCATGGCTGCACGGTGGCTGTGCGCGTTTTGGCCATGTCTTTGGCTTGGCCTTGCTATTTCGCTGTGCGAAGCCGTTTGAACGCGGCGTAAATCGCGGTTTAATCGACTTGCAGTACTTGAACTAAACGGTTCAGTTTGGTTTTTGTGTTGGCAATGAACTCTCCCCTCGCTGGAAGGATGGCTTGAATGCTGGATAAGCTGAATTGGCGCTACGCCACCAAGAAAATGGACCCCGCACAACCGGTCCCTGAAGAGAAGGTCGCAAAGATTGTCGAGGCGGTGCGCCTTGCGCCGACCTCAAGCGGGACGCAGCCTTTCGAGCTGTTTGTAATCCGCAACAAGGAACTGCGCGCCAAACTGCAGCCCCATGCGTGGAACCAGGCGCAGCTCACCGATGGCTCGCATCTTTTGGTCTTTGCGGCCTGGGACAACTACACGGCCGAACGCATCGACGCCGTGGTCACCCAGATGGCCGAGGAACGGGGCGGCACCAATGAGCTGCTGACCACCTATTACGAGAATCTGAAGGCCGCCTACCTGCCGCGTGATCCTCAGGTGAATTTTGAGCACGCCGCCCGTCAGGCCTATATCGCGCTGGGCTTTGCCATGATTGCTGCGGCTGAGCTGGAAGTCGACTGCACCCCGATGGAAGGGTTCGACCCTGCCAAGTTCGACGAGATCCTGGGCCTGAGTGAAAAAGGCCTCAAATCCGTCGTGATTCTGCCGCTGGGCTACCGCGCTGAGGAAGGCGACTGGCTTTTGCCGCTCAAGAAAGTGCGCAAGGCCAAAGAGACACTGGTCACGGAAATCGACTGATCGCCGCAGATTTGGTCAAACGACGCGGGCAGCTGGGAAACCTGCTGCCCGTTTTTTGTTGCCTGAGCAGCGCGAACACTTCAGGGTTGTTTCGTTGGGGCAGGTTGCATTTGAGAGAAGTAATCATGAACGCACAGGCTGAAACCGTAGTCGGACATGGTGAAAACGCTTGGGAAGGGGATTGGCTGGGGTACAGTGAGGTGGGGGATACCTTCACCGCACTTATTAAGTCCATTGCCGACACCAAGGTGATTTCGATCGAAGCGGGTTACGGGCAGGGCAAGACATTCTTTCGGGAGCGCTGGGCAAAGCAGTTGCAGGCTGAAGGTGAGGTGGTTATCGAAATCGACGCCCACATGTCTGATCACTCGGGCGATCCAGTCCTGACTTTCGTGGGAGCGTTGGTGGAGGCTTTGCCAGAAAGCGAGACATCGACAGGTAGGAAGCTGGTCGAGAAAAGTCGAAAATATGGAGGTCTTGCTGCGCGTGCTTTGTTGCGAGTTGCATTGCGACAAGGGGCAGAGGAATTAATCGATGCGGCGACCGCCGAGGCCGTCGAAGCAATGGAGCAGAGCGACAAGGCGCTTCAGGAGGCCGCCAAGGATTTTGGAGACGGTCTTTCAAAGGCGGCTGGCGATTTGGTTGTATCCCAGATTGGGGCAGAAAGGATCAGGACGCAGGAAATCCCCGCACAGCTAAGCGCAGTCCGTGATGCGCTCACCAATGGCAAACCCAATCCGCGTGTGGTTATCCTGGTGGATGAACTGGACCGATGCCACCCGGATTATGCCATTGCTTTCCTTGAGGCGATGAAGCTGGTGTTCTCTCACGAGGGGTTCGTCTTCTGCCTGTTCGTAGATGATGCCTACCTCAATGGCTTGGCCGAGCATCGGTTTGGCAAGCGTGAGACGGGAGAGCGGTATCTGGACAAATTTGTCAACATCCGCCTGAAGCTGCCTCAAACCAAAAAGGCCTTATCCAGTGCGGCAGAGGACTTATTCAACACCTTGCCCGAAGGCACTCCCTTTGGGGAAGGGGAGGAGTTCACGATTTCCCGGGCGGCTCGGCTAGCTGGTGAGTTGGCACCACTGAGTGGACTGACGATGCGCCAAATTGAGAGAGTGAAGTTGCGGGTTGAGTTGGCGATCCGCTGCTATTTCGAGAAGCCACTTGATTACGCTTTGCTGGTCTGGCTGGCGTTCCGGGATGAAGCTGCGGCGCAATTCGATCCGAAGAATTTCCAAGATGCTCTGCCGCGTTCGAGACTAACCAGAGAGAGGGCAGGAACCCTAATGAGCCGCCTGTTGAAGAGTAGTGGTGGCGAGCAGGAGTACTTGGAAGCTTTGAAGTTTGTCAAAAGTAACTGTCAGGAGCTTCAAAAGGTTCAGCCTGTGGGGCTAACCAATCCGCATTTCGGACATGATCATAGCCTAGTGGTTCTTGATGGGCACGGACCAAATTACATTTTGGATCACGAGGCGGTTCTCAATGCCCTCTATAAGTACCAAATAGACCAAAGCGGCAAGTGAACTTAATTCAAAGTGAGAATACCCGTTTTGCTGGCAGGAATAGTACGCGCGGAGTCGCGGCTGCCCGTTTTCTTTGTCGGCGAGATGGTCTTGATGTGACGGGCGAGGGCGAGTCTTTGCCGCCCCACAGGGAGAACCTCCCTTTTCCCTTGCCACAAAGGCCCAAAACCCCTATACGGCGCCTGTCGACAGAGATGCGAAAACGCACGAAAGACACTCTGAGCAGGGTCGGGGCAACCTCCGGCCCTTTGTGTTTGTTTGCTCCAGAGCGTTGTTTCGATGCGTGATCTCGGCCCGACCAACCCATTCAGACCGGCGGAGACAACCGCATGGCCAGCAAAATGTGATATGAAAAGGAAATCCGAGACCACATGGCTCAGAACACATCGATGGAGGAATTCGAAGCCCTCCTGAACGAAAGCTTCGAAATGGATACCCCGGACGAGGGTTCCGTTGTCAAAGGCAAGGTCATCGCAATTGAAGCAGGCCAAGCCATCATCGACGTCGGCTACAAAATGGAAGGCCGCGTTGATCTGAAAGAATTCGCAAATCCCGGCGAAGCCCCTGAAATCGCTGTCGGCGACGACGTGGAAGTCTTCCTGCGCGCTGCCGAAAACGCCCGTGGCGAAGCCGTCATCTCCCGCGAGATGGCCCGCCGCGAAGAAGCATGGGACCGCCTGGAAAAAGCATACGCAGACGATGCCCGCGTCGAAGGCGCGATCTTCGGCCGCGTCAAAGGTGGCTTCACTGTCGATCTCGGCGGTGCCGTGGCCTTCCTGCCCGGCTCGCAAGTTGACGTGCGCCCCGTGCGCGATGCTGGCCCGCTGATGGGTCTGAAGCAGCCCTTCCAGATCCTGAAAATGGACCGCCGCCGCGGCAACATCGTTGTCTCGCGCCGCGCCATCCTGGAAGAATCGCGTGCCGAACAGCGTGCAGAAGTCATCGGCAAACTGTCTGAAGGCGATGCGGTTGACGGTGTGGTCAAGAACATCACCGAATACGGTGCATTTGTTGACCTCGGCGGCGTTGACGGCCTGCTGCACGTCACTGACATGGCATGGCGCCGTGTGAACCACCCGTCCGAGATCCTGTCGATCGGCGAAACCGTCAAGGTTCAGGTCATCAAGATCAACAAAGACACCCACCGTATCTCCCTCGGCATGAAGCAGCTGCAGGAAGATCCGTGGGATCTGGTTGGCGCCAAATTCCCGCTGGGTTCGGTGCACAAGGGCCGCGTCACCAACATCACCGATTACGGTGCATTTGTTGAGCTGGAGCCCGGTGTCGAAGGTCTGGTCCACGTCTCCGAGATGTCCTGGACCAAGAAGAACGTGCACCCCGGCAAGATCGTTTCGACCTCGCAGGAAGTCGACGTCATGGTTCTGGAAATCGACGGCGCCAAGCGTCGCGTGTCCCTGGGCCTCAAGCAGACCATGCGCAACCCCTGGGAGCTCTTTGCCGAGACTCACCCCGAGGGCACCGAGGTCGAAGGCGAAGTCAAGAACATCACCGAATTCGGTCTGTTCATTGGCCTCGAAGGCGACATCGACGGCATGGTTCACCTCTCCGACCTCAGCTGGGACGAGCGCGGTGAAGACGCGATTCAGAACTACCGCAAAGGCGACATGGTTTCGGCCGTTGTCTCCGAAGTGGACGTCGAGAAAGAGCGTATCTCCCTGTCGATCAAAGCCCTGGGCGGCGACAAGTTTGCCGAAGCCGTGGGCGGCGTGAAGCGTGGCTCGATCGTGACCGTCGAAGTGACCGCCATCGAAGACGGTGGTATCGAAGTGGAATACGAAGGCATGAAGTCCTTCATCCGCCGCTCCGATCTGTCTCGTGACCGTGCCGATCAGCGCCCCGAGCGTTTCTCGGTCGGTGACAAGATCGACGTGCGCGTCACCAACGTCGACAGCAAGACCCGCCGTCTGGGCCTGTCGATCAAGGCACGCGAGATCGCCGAAGAGAAAGAAGCCGTGGAACAGTATGGCTCCTCTGACTCCGGTGCATCGCTGGGCGATATCCTGGGCGCCGCGCTGAAGACCGGCGACTGATCGCTCCGTATTCGGACCTGAAAGTCTTGAAATGGCCCTGCCTTTGGCGGGGCCGTTTTGTATTTGCCCGTTCGGCTGCCGCACATGGACTGGGGGCGTGCGGATGACGCGAATCAAACCAATCGGCGGGGCAGGCAATGGGCAAAATCCCTCTCATGGCTCCGGGCGCTGCCACATGGGGCAGCAAATCTCTGGTTTTACATGGCATTTTCGGGCAAACTTAGAAAATAAGGAGATTGGCAGTGCCTCTTCCGGTTCCCGGAGCGCCGATTTCCTTGTTATAGTCGTGGGCACTTTGGCAGAGGATTGCGTTGGCTTGGGAGGGCAGGAAGGATGATCCGCTCTGAACTGATTCAGAAGATTGCAGACGAAAACCCGCACCTGTATCAGCGGGACGTCGAAAGGATCGTGAACACGGTATTCGAAGAAGTGACCAACGCGATGGCTCGGGGTGACCGGGTCGAATTGCGCGGCTTCGGCGCTTTTTCGGTGAAGAAGCGGGATGCGCGGGTTGGTCGCAATCCCCGTACCGGCGAAACGGTCCATGTAGAGGAAAAACATGTGCCGTTCTTCAAGACCGGAAAGCTCTTGAGGGACCGTCTGAACGGAAAGGCCTAAATGCGCTATATTCGTTACGCCATTCTTGGCACGCTGGGGATCGTTCTGGTCTCGGTGTGCCTTGCGAACCGCTCTGTCGTTGAGCTGAAGCTGATGCCGACCGCCCTTGCGGAACTGGTCGGGTGGAACCCGTCCATTGCCCTACCACTGTTCGTGGTTGTTCTGGGTGGCATCGCCGTGGGACTTGTAGTCGGTTTCATCTGGGAATGGTTGCGCGAGCACAAGCACCGCCGCGAGGCGGGTCAGCAAAGCCGTGAAGTCAAGAAACTGTCCCGCGAAGTACAGAAGCTGAAAAAGCAAAAGCACGAAGGTAAGGACGAAGTGCTCGCCCTGCTGGACGATACGGTCTGATAGAATGACCACCGATATTCGGGTCAAGGTCTGCGGCCTCAGCACACCGCAGGATGTGGCATCTGCCGCACGCGCGGGGGCGGCCTATGCGGGGTTTGTTTTCTTTCCCAAGTCCCCGCGGAATGTCTCGCTTGAAGCCGCGGCCAGTATGGCTGCCCATGTGCCTGTGGGCCTGTGCAAGGTCGCGTTGACCGTCAATGCCTCGGATGCCGAACTGGATGCGCTGGTAGATGCGGTGCCACTGGATATGTTGCAGTTGCACGGCGGCGAGAGCGCTGTCCGCGTGGCCGAGGTGAAATCGCGTTACGGTCTGCCGGTCATGAAGGCGATTGGCGTGGCAGATGCGGCGGACCTGGCGCAGATCGATCTTTACTCTGATGTGGCAGACCAACTGCTGATCGACGCCAAACCTCCCAAAGATGCAGACCTTCCCGGAGGCAACGGGCTGGTCTTTGACTGGCGCCTGCTGGCCTCACGTAAATACTGGCGCAAACCTTGGATGCTGGCCGGAGGCCTCACGCCCGAAAACGTGGCTGAAGCGATCCGCATGACCGGCGCGCGGCAGGTGGACGTTTCCTCTGGGGTGGAGACTGCGCCAGGGCAAAAGGATGCAGAAAAGATCACCGCCTTCGTCTCGGCCGCCCATACTGCCCGCGGCTGACCCTTTGTGATCAACGCGGGTCTAGAGGTTTTCCGCGTTGGTCCCTTTACCCATCGCCAGACGCGCTATAGTCATTAGCCGAGCCGCGCAGAGAGGAACAATCATGGCCGAAGATCTTATCAACAGCTTCATGAACGGCCCCGATGAAAAGGGCCGCTTTGGCATCTTCGGCGGGCGTTTCGTTAGTGAAACGCTGATGCCGCTGATCCTGAGCCTCGAAGAAGAATACGACCGCGCCAAGGACGATCCCACCTTTTGGGCTGAGATGGATGATCTTTGGAAGCACTATGTGGGCCGCCCGAGCCCGCTCTATTTTGCCGAGCGGCTGACCAACCATCTGGGTGGTGCCAAGGTCTATATGAAACGGGATGAACTGAACCACACTGGCGCGCATAAGGTGAACAACGTGCTGGGGCAGATCCTGCTGGCGCGCCGCATGGGCAAGACGCGGATCATCGCGGAAACCGGCGCCGGTCAGCATGGCGTTGCCACGGCCACCGTCTGCGCAAAATTCGGTCTGAAATGTGTTGTCTACATGGGCGCGCATGATGTGAAACGCCAGGCGCCGAATGTGTTCCGCATGCGGCTCTTGGGCGCTGAAGTGATCCCCGTCACGTCGGGGCGTGGCACGCTCAAGGATGCGATGAACGATGCCCTGCGGGACTGGGTCACCAATGTGCGCGACACCTTCTACTGCATCGGCACCGTGGCCGGCCCGCACCCGTACCCGGCCATGGTGCGTGATTTCCAGTCTGTGATTGGCAAGGAAGTCCGCTGGCAGCTCGCCGAACAAGAGGGAGAAGGCCGCCTTCCCGACACGGTGATCGCCGCGATCGGTGGCGGATCCAACGCTATGGGCCTGTTCTACCCCTTCCTGGACGACAAGAGCGTGAACATCATCGGGGTCGAGGCAGGCGGCAAGGGCGTGGATGAAAAGATGCAGCATTGCGCCTCGCTCACTGGCGGGCGCCCGGGCGTTTTGCACGGCAACCGGACCTATCTGTTGCAGGATGACGACGGGCAGATCCTCGAAGGCTTCTCGATCTCGGCTGGCCTCGATTATCCGGGCATTGGCCCCGAACACGCTTGGTTGCATGAAACGGGCCGGGCTCAATACGTTTCGATCACTGACAAAGAGGCGCTGGAGGCTTTCCAACTGTCCTGCGCGCTGGAGGGAATCATCCCTGCGCTGGAGCCGAGCCATGCACTGGCCCATGTCATGAAGATCGCGCCGAGCTTGCCCAAAGAGCATATTATCGTCATGAACATGTGCGGCCGGGGCGACAAAGACATCTTCACTGTGGCCCGTCACCTTGGTTTTGACATGTCCGACACCGAAGAAGGACGGGACCTGGAGGAGTAGCCAGCCCCTCTGTTTGCCTTAGCACCAACGAGAAAGAGCCGTATTTCCACGGCTCTTTTTTCTTTTTGGGCGCATAAACCCAAGTTTATGGAAGCTAAACCAAAGGCAGTTCGCCCGGAAACTAAACCTGGGTCGAATGGCTTTTGTCCCTCGGGTTTGCCCAGTCTTGTTCAAGGCGGATGACCAGCATCTGCCAACCTGATCAAGAAAAGGATGATCCAGATGAACCGCGTACTTCTGACCAGCACAGCAATCCTCCTGGGCCTTGCAGCGACCTCCTATGCCGCCACCGAGGCAACATCCGGCGCGCAGAACCAGAATTCCTACGAGCACGCCTACCAGAACCAAAATCAGCATGAGCATCAGCACGCCTCTGCCTATGGCCAGACCGATCATGCGGATGATGATGGCCAGAGTGATGATCACGGCGAAGGTCATGACGGTGAAGGCCATGACGGTGAAGGTCACGGTGGCGACGGCCGCGGTGGAGAAGGCGGTGACGGCCATGGCGGCGAGGGCCACGGAGGTGAAGGCGGCGACGGCCATGGCGGTGATCACGACTAATCCGGAACGCGCGGTCCAAGCGCGTGCGAGGCGCCATTGGAGTGTCTGTCCCACTGCTCCGTTTCCCGAACGCGCCTCTTGAGGTTCAACCGCGGTATGTTCTGCCTGATACCGCGGTTGAGCTTTTCCACCGTTCAGTGGCATGGTGCATCCGCTCGTCTCATGCCCTACACAGAAGGAGGACAATACCCGTGCGCCGCAGGATGGCTGACTTCCTCATTGCGTTCGCGCTGCTCCTGATGCCGACGGGCATGGCGGCTGCGGACCAGTTGACCGACCAGATTTCCGACCAGTTACGCGGTCAGGGCTATGGTGAGATTGTTGTGACGCGCACCCTTCTGGGGCGCTACAGGATCGTTGCTTCCACGCCTAACACAGAGCGGGAGATCATCGTGAATCCGGGAACCGGCGAGATCCTGCGCGACTACATAGACGACAAAGAGGCCAAACAAGGCCGAGGCGGTCTGTTCAGTTTCTTTGATGGTGCGGGCTTAGGGGGAAGGGCCAGTACCGGGGGGGATGAGGACGCCAGTGATGACCCAGAGGACGACGGGCGCGACCCCGGTGGGCGAGGTGATGGCCGCGGCGGGTCAGGTGGTGGCGCTGGCAACGGTTCCGGACAGGGAGGAGCGGGCGACGGGCACGGGGGAGGCTCCGGCGACAGCGGAGATGGCGACAGTGGAGACGGAGACGACTGAATGGCATCCGGTTCCGCAGGCAAACCAAGACGCCTTTCGGGCATGAAGACTGGCTTTTTCCTGCCGGTTCTGGTTGTGGTGCAGGGGCTTTGCGCCCTGTTCTTTGTTTCTGATATTGCGATGACCGTGCTTGGTCTGCGCTCGCGGCCGATCAGCTGGCACTTGCGCGAATTGATCGAGATTGGTGCGGCCGTCGGTCTTGTTCTGGGCGTCGTTCTGGGCTGGATTGCCTATCGCCGCAGCCAGCAGCGGGTTCGCCTTGCGGAACAGTCCTTGCGGCTGTTGCAGGCTTCTTTCAAAGATCATTTAGACGAACGTTTCGCTGCCTGGAAATTGACACCGGCCGAGCGGGATGTAGCGCTGTTCTCCCTGAAGGGGTTGAGCCTTTCCGAAATCGCCGCACTGCGACAGACGTCTGAAGGTACAGTCAAGGCTCAAAGCAATGCAATCTACCGCAAAGCGGGCGTCAGCGGGCGCACGCAGCTACTGAGCCTGTTCATAGAGGAACTGATGCAGAGCGAACTGGAACAGGTCAGGGCCGCTTAGGGACAGAGGTGCGGGCGCGCGCCTCTGTCTGATATTGTGCCGGTTCAGCTTTCTTGCAGAACTGTTTCAAAGCCCTCGAATTGCGGATGCCCCACAAACGGGCTTTCCTCCTCGGCTGAGCGTGCACTGCGGTGCGAAGCTCGGAATTGCTCTGACTTGGTCCAGGCCTCAAAGTCGTCCTGACTGTCCCAGATCACATGGCTCGAATAAAGACTGTAGTCGTCGCTTTTCGGTCCTTTGAGCAGGCGAAACTCGCGAAACCCCTTCATCTCGTTCAGACGGCTTTCACGGTTTTTCCAGATGGATTCGAAATCTGCTTCACGGCCCGGTCGGATTTTGAAGCGGTTCATTGCGATGTAGGTCATGTTTCCCTCGGATTGTCTCTGCGTTTGTTGCATGAGGCTGGCGAGGGCAGGCTGCGGCGCGCTCCAGGGCTGGCGATATGGTTCAGTAGCGGAGAATTCGCCGCGTGGTCAACGAAAACCGGGTGAGGCACGGGCGCGCAGGCCGACTACTGGGTCGAATGGGCCTGCAGGATCGACAGCGGCACCAGATCCAGTGCACGACGATGTGTTCCCTCCAGATTGACCTTTGGTGCGCAGCCCTCGTCTGCTGCCTGCAGGAACCGTGCAGCGCAAAGGCACCAGCTGTCTCCGGGTTGGAGGCCCGGAAAGCGAAACTCTGGCCGCGGCGTGCTGAGATCGTTGCCCACATATTTTGAGTAGGCGAGAAATTCAGCAGTCATGACGGCGCAGACCGTGTGACTGCCCTGATCGGCCGCGCAGGTATTGCAGGCGCCATCACGGAAAAAGCCAGTCAAAGGATCGGTGGAGCAGGGCTGCAGGACACCGCCCAACACATTGATGCTTTCGTCTTTTTCCATGGCTGCCAACCTATAGCGTGCGGGCGATTTTCCTGAACATCTCGATATTAGCGCGGTTGACGCCCTTGTCGCGGAATTTTCGATCTGCGGCGGTGCTGACGATCACAACATCGCGGGTCTGATCAAAATAGATGTACTGGCCATAGACACCACGCGCGAGGAATTCGCCGTCATGGGCACCGACCGGGATCCACCATTGAAAACCGTAGCCGATCTTTCCGTCTTCAGTTGGGGCCGAGGGGCGAGTCGAGGCTGCAATCCAATCTGCGGGAACGATCTGCTGATCGCCGTATTGCCCGTCCTGTTCGATCATCAGGCCAAATCGAGCGTAGTCCCTCGTGGTGATGTTGAGCCCGCCCAAGACAAAGGCAACGTTGTCGCCATCGGTCACGTAATAGGGCTCTTGCTCAAGCCCAAGTGGCGCGATGATTTTTTCCGACAGGAGATCTGAAACGCTGCGGCCCGTAGCGCCCCGGATCACCATTCCGATCACATGGGTGTCGATCGAGACATACTGCCACGTGGCGCCGGGCTTCGCGAAGGTTTCCTTCAGATCGGCCGCAAACTGGTCGAGCGTACCGCCAAGGGCGACCTCGCGGCCCATGCGGTTGATGTCGGAATCATAGTCCAGATAGTCCTCGTCAAAGGTGACACCGCTGGCCATGTTGAGCACGTTGCGAATGCTGGCGCCGTCATAGGCGCTACCCTTCAAAAGCGGGGCATATTTGGTGACTGGATCATCGATGGAGGCGATTGCGCCTTCCTCCAGGAGAATTCCAAAGAGTGCAGAGAGGTAGCTTTTTGCCACCGACCACGAGATGCGCCGATCAGCCTCGCCGGTCCCCAGGTGATAGCTCTCGTGGCGGATCTGCCCATCTTTCAGTACCATCAGAGAGGTCACTGCACGCTCTTTGATCCAGGCATTGGTTTCGGCAGGCAGTGTCATCTCTGGACCCTTGGCCAGAGTTGACACCGGCCCATCCCCGCGCGGAACCGGGCGGGTCAGGAAAGCGGCATTCATGTTGGAAAAGTTGTGCACGATCTTTTCTGCGGTAAAGAGCGAATTCACGGCCCAAAGGCGCATGATCTCTTCGCGTTTCCACAGTCCGCCTGCCACGACGATAACAGCTACTACAGCCAGCACACGCCCGGCGATCCGCATGAACTTTCCCATCTCTTTCCTCCCTTTTGCGGCAAGCCTAGCCGCCGGGCGGGCGCCGTGCAAAGTGGACGCAACGGCAAGCGGTCTAGCGGAACTTGTCCACCAGACGCTGCATCGGGGAGCGTGTGTCTTCGGCCTCTGGGGCGTCCGCTTCCGGCTTTGCTTCCTTTGCGGGCTTGTCTTTGCCCTTGGCAGAGGTCGAGCTGCGCGGCGGGGCGGTGCGCAGGGCAACCGCATTCATGAACTTGCCGCCATCGCCTTTGGCCAGTTCAGCAGCCCCATCGCAAATGCCGCGCATCAGATCGTCAAGCCAGGCTTCATCCGCCTTGGGGAAATCACGCAGCACATAGCCCGCAACGGCGTCCTTGTGGCCGGGATGGCCAATGCCAAGACGCACACGGGCATAGTCGGCGCCGATATGCGAATGGATCGAGCGTAGGCCGTTGTGGCCCGCATGACCGCCGCCCTGTTTGACACGTGCCTTGCCCGGGGCAAGATCCAGCTCGTCATGCAGAACGGTCACATCCGCAGGGGTCAGCTTGTAAAACCGCATCGCTTCGCCGACGGACTGCCCGGAATTGTTCATGAAGGTCTGCGGTTTCAGCAGCAGAACCTTGACCCCACCCAGAGAACCTTCGCTGATCTGCCCCTGAAATTTTGATTTCCAGGGCGAAAACCCGTGATCCCCGGCAATCCTGTCAAGCGCCATAAAGCCGATATTGTGCCGGTTATGCGCATATTTTGCGCCGGGGTTTCCAAGGCCGACAAAGAGTTTCATGGGCTCTCTCGCTGTTTTCAGAAGTCTTGCGGGATTACATGCCCGCTCAGCCAGTGAAAATCCAGAGCTGGGCATGACCGGGGGCCAAAAGAAAACGGAGCCCGAAGGGGCTCCGTTCAAAATCCTGCCAGTGGCACGGATCTTATGCTTCTGCGGCTTCCGCTTCGCCTTCTTCCTCGTCGTCCGAGGCGGCCAGACCGGCAGGTGCTGCGATGTTTGCAATCACGAAGTCACGGTCGATGGTCGGCTTGGCGCCGCCAGGCAGATCAACCGAAGAGATTGTGATGGTGTCGCCGATCTGCAGCTCGGAGATATCGATCACGATCTTTTCCGGGATATCGCCGGCGGTCACAACCAGTTCCACCTCGGGGCGGACAACGGATAGCATGCCGCCACGTTTGATGCCGGGGGCCACGTCTTCACCTGTGAACTCAACCGGGATGAAGAGGTTGATCTTGGTGGTGCGGCGCAGGCGCATCAGGTCAAAGTGGGTCGGCAGGTCCTTGACCACGTCACGCTGAACGTCGCGGCAGATGACGCGCACGTCGTCCTGGCCTTCGACCTTCAGGTTCCACAGGGTCGACTTAAAGCGACCGGCCTTCAGCTTTTTGAACAGCTCGTTAAAGGGGATCTGAATCGCCATCGGCTCAGCGTCACCACCAAAAACAACACCAGGTACCATGCCAGCGCGACGCGCCGCGCGAGCGGCGCCCTTGCCCGTCCCCGCACGTGCCTGGCAAACGAGATCAGGAATCTCTCCAGCCATTTGAATTCTCCAATATGTTAGGGCGGGATGCCTCCAAGGCTGTCACCCCGCGTGAAGCCGCGCGTATAGCCGAGATCGCCTCAAATGCAAAGTGCAAAATAAGAAGCGGCGCCGGACTCCTGTCCAGCGCCGCCAAAGGTCGCCTTGATACTGGTTCAAATGGATTTCAGGTACTCAAGCAAGGCAGCCTTGTCCGCTTCAGACAGGTTCGTTCCGAAATCATGGCCGCAGCGGCTGTTGCCAGAGGTCAGGTCATCGCAGCCGGTGGTTTCGATCACCTGATCAAACACGGTCTGATCGGTCGCCATGCCGACCGATTCGATGTCGTAGGCAGGGCCGGGCGTGAAGGCGGCGACGCGCTGGTCGGGGGATTTCAGCAGCTCCGCCAGTGTCGGCACCGATCCATTGTGCAGATAGGGCGCCGCTGCCCAGATCCCGTCTAGCACACGGGCCTCATAGGCGCAGCTGCTGTCCGCAGCCATGGATTTGAGCAGCCCGGCATTGTCGCCACTCGGAAAGGCCTGCCGCAAGTCGGTGAAGGGCGCCAGCGTTTCCATGTCGTCCGCGCGCTCTGGCGTTTGCGCTGCTGCTTTTGCTGCGGCCAGCATCTTGCTGTCGTAGCTGCCAAGGGAGTGTTGCACGATGGCCCCGATCACCGAGACGGCCAGCACGTCAAAGGCTTCGGCCTGTTCCCCGAGGGTGGTCCCGATCAGGGGGATCTTGGCGCCATTCAGAACTCCGGTCTGAACCTGGCGTTTGAGGATCTGACACTCGCGAATATCGGTGCCCACGTCCAGGATCGGAGTGGCAAAGGTGGTGTGATAGATTGAGCGGAACTTGCCTTTCTTCTTGCCATGGCATTCAACGCATCCGCCCTGCGTCGTGGGCAAATTGAAGACGATCTCGCCTTGTGCGGCCAGGGTGTGATCCAGCTCCCACGGCCACTGCGGCGCGCCGATGTCCCAGATCCACTCTTCCAGTGCTTTCAAACCCTGCCAGTTGGCCGAGTTGTGGCTGACAAAGTCCCGATTGAACAACAGGCCCGACTGCGGCAACGGGTGAAAATCGCCGAAGACGCCGTAGACCTCGCCGAGGTTGCGCGACAGTCCGAGCAGATCGTTGCCATTGGCCGCAAAGCCGGGCCATTGGGTGAAATCCTGACGGGCGGCGTTCCAAAGGAAGGGATAGCGCGCCGGGGCATCCGCCACCGCGATATTGTCGGGGATCAGATAGTCATCCTGGGGTGCGCCGATATCCAATCCTGCAAGACGGTTGAAGATCATCGACACCGCATCGAGCCGCGCCGGTGCCCAGGAGGGATCGGGCAGCGAGCGGTCGATCAGCGTGTGATAGCGTTTGCTCCAGACGGTGACCTCGTCTTTGAGGGCTGTAATCTCGGCGGCAGAAGCATTGGCGCCCAAAACAGCCTTGGCAAAGCTTTCAAAGCTTGCAGAGGTCTCAAGCACCGCCAGAACCGCGTCGTCCAGATCCTTGAGGAAGCTTTGGAAGTCCACGATCGCTGGGCCACCATCGATGCGGTAGCTGGTGCCGCTGACATCAATCTGCCGGGTGTGACAGGCGGCGCAGGTCATGCCGATGGCCATATCCGCGCCGCTGCCATTGGTGGTAAAGCCCACCGGCAGATCTGCCTGTTGCCGTCCTGGCAGCGGCAGATAGCCGTAGCGGGCCAAGGAATCATAAAGAAAGGCCTGCCCATCCGGCAAGCTCAACGCACGCATCCAGGCAATCGGCATGATCCGCGCGCCCTGGTCCTGCGTGTAGAATTCTTGCCTGAGGTCAGCGGTCCAGCTGCTGCCCTGGTTGATGTAAACGGTCTGAGCCTCAGCCTTGAATGAAATGGCTGTGGCGGCCACGAGGGAGGCGGCAAATAGCTTTTTCATGAAACGACTCCTGAATACCCGGTACGCACAACCCATGATTGCACGTAGCGGGCGTTCAGGACAGTCAAATATCAATCATAGATTGATTTTTGCAGTGGGTCAGTCCTGCCAGGTGCCCTCAAAGCCTTTTGGAACCAGCAGATTGTGGCGGCCCAGATCCTTTACATTGCGCTCGCCGCACAGGGCCATGGTGGTGTCGAGTTCCTTCTGGATGACCTCAAGCGCGGTGGTCACACCTTTTTGCCCCATGGCCCCCAGCCCATAGACAAAGGCGCGCCCGATCATGGTGCCCTTGGCCCCGAGGGCCAGCGCCTTTAGGACGTCCTGGCCTGAGCGGATACCGCTGTCCAGGTGCACCTCGACCTCATCCCCGACCGCGTCCATGATCTGCGGCAGCATGCGGATCGAGCTTAGCGCGCCATCCAGTTGGCGCCCGCCATGGTTCGAAACGGTGATGGCATCTGCGCCTACCTTGGCGGCCATCTTGGCATCTTCGGCGTCGAGAATCCCTTTCAGGATCACCTTGCCGCCCCACATCTCTTTCAGCTTTTCGATCTTGCCCCAGTCGAGCGAGGGATCGAACTGCTCGGCCGTCCAGGCGCCCAGCGAAGAGGCATCAGAGATTCCTTCCACATGGCCTACGATATTGCCGAACTCGCGACGTTTCGCGCCCAACATTTCGATGCCCCAGGCCCATTTCGTCATCAGGTTGGCGATGGTCTTGGGGGTCAGCTTCGGCGGAGCGGAAAGACCGTTCTTCAGATCCTTGTGGCGCTGACCCAGGATCTGAAGGTCCAGCGTGATCACCAGGGCCGAGCATTTGGCGGCCTTGGCACGCTCGATCAGGCGGCGGACATAGTCCTCGTCCTTCATCGTATAAAGCTGGAACCAGAAGGGTTTGGAGGTTGCCTCGGCCACATCCTCAATCGAGTTGATCGACATGGTGGAGAGGGTGAAGGGCACGCCAAAGGCTTCGGCGGCGCGGGCGGCTTTGATCTCACCATCGGCATGCTGCATGCCGGTCAGGCCAACAGGCGCCAGGGCGACGGGCATGGCAACATCCTGACCGATCATCTGGCTGGCGGTGGAGCGGCCCGACATATCAACGGCCACGCGCTGGCGCAGGCGGATCTGCTCGAAATCCGATGTGTTTTCGCGGAAGGTTTGCTCTGTCCAGCTGCCGCTTTCGGCGTAGTCGTAAAACATCCGGGGAACGCGGCGTTCGTAGATGCGCTTTAAGTCATTGATATTGGTGATTACCGGCACGGGTACGTCCTCGCCCTAACTGTGGTCAAGATTGTTTACCAATTTTGGCGGTGAGGCGCAATGTTCCCCGCACAAAATGTCCCGAAATGAGATTTTACGTTAGATTTATTTAGAAAGATCTGTAGGATTCCTAAAAAGGAGCGGGATTTCGCGGTGCCGTGGTGCACGGGCCGTGACGGGAAGGATCCTGTCCCGCATCAGCAGGGGGCCAGTCAGGCAAGACATATTGACCGTAAAACGCAAACCTAAGTCTTCTTTCCCGCAACGGGGTACAGTGGCCGAAATGAAGGCGGCCTATGAGCGTGAACGGTCAGCCCGCGAAGAGGCGGAAGCTGCCAATAGTGCAAAATCCGCCTTCCTTGCCGTCATGAGCCACGAGATCCGCACCCCTCTGAATGGCGTGCTGGGCATGGCAGAAGCTTTGGCCGAAAGTGGTTTGCGAGACGATCAGAAACAGATGCTCGATACGATCTCTCGAAGTGGCAGTCTGCTTCTGACTATCGTCAACGACATTCTTGATCTGTCCAAGGTAGAGGCAGGCAAGCTGGAACTGGAATGGCTGCCAACCAATGTGAATGAGACCTTCATGGCTCTTTGCGAAGAGTTCCGCCCACGCATCGAGGCAAAAGGCCTGTCTTTCACCACCGTCCTAAGTGGTTTGATGGTGAAAGAAGAGGTCTGGGCCCATCTGGATCCGACCCGATTGCGCCAAGTTCTTGGAAACCTGCTGTCCAACGCTCTGAAATTCACCACTGAGGGGGCTGTGACCTTCAGCGTATCTGCCGCCCCTCTGGATGAAGAAACCATTACGCTTGATTTCAGGGTACGAGACACCGGTTCTGGCATCCACGAAACGCAGCATAGCAAGCTGTTCAACCCTTTTACCCAGGCTGAGGTCAGCGTGAACCGGCGGCACGGAGGCACAGGGCTCGGGCTGGTTGTGGCGCAGCAGATCTGCAAGGAAATGGGCGGTGGTATCGATTTCACAAGTGCCGAGGGGGACGGCAGTGAATTTCATGTCTCTCTCATTCTGGAACTGGCCGATCCGCCGTCCGCTGGGCCAATGGATGATACGGACTGGAGCCGCAGCGTGCTGCACAGTCGCCGCTGGCGGATACTGGTGGCAGAAGATAACCTGACCAACCAGATGGTTCTGCGCCATCAGCTCAAGGAATTCGACCTTGATCTGGTGATCCTGCCGGACGGCGCAGAACTTTTTGAAATGTGGCGGGCTGGTGGAGCGGATCTTGTTCTGATGGACATCAACATGCCGGTGTTGGATGGCGTCGCCGCCACCGGAAAAATCCGCGCGGCCGAGAAAAAGGCAGGCCTGGCGCCGGTTCCGATCATTGCGATTTCGGCGAATGCCATGCTGCACCAGGTTCAGGGCTACATTGCCCGCGGGATGTCGGATCACGTGGCAAAACCGACCCGCAAACGTGATCTGGTCGCCATCATGGCGCGGGCGCTGAATGCTGCCTCACGGCGGGGTGAGCAGCCGGAAACGACCCTGTAGCAGGCCGGGTATGACTTTGGCTGCTATGCGGCGTGAGCCCCGTCCGACAGTGACTTCACGAAGGCGAGGACTTCATCCACGCTTTTGCCTGCCCCGATCTGGCTGACGATGGCACTGCCCACGACGGCGCCATCGGACACGGATGCGATGTTGAGCGCTTTTTCGGGTGTATTGATCCCAAATCCAACAATCACCGGCAGGTCCGTTGCGGATTTGATCCGGGCCACTTCCGGTCCAACGTCTCCGGCTTCGGCTTCGGCTGCGCCGGTGATCCCGGTGATCGAAACATAGTAGACAAAGCCAGAGGTGTTCTGCAGCACCCGCGGCAGGCGTTTGTCGTCGGTCGTCGGCGTCGCCAGGCGAATAAAGTTCAGTCCGACAGCCTGAGCCGGGATGCACAGCTCTTCGTCTTCTTCGGGCGGCAGGTCCACAACAATCAGACCGTCGATCCCGGCCGCTTTTGCATCCGCGAGGAAGGTGTCGACACCGCGATTGTAGATCGGGTTGTAATAGCCCATCAGCACGATGGGAGTGGTGTCGTCTTCCTTGCGGAATTCGCGCGCCAGCTCCAACGTGCGCTCAAGCGTCATTCCACCATCAAGCGCACGTTGACCGGCCAGTTGGATGGTCGGACCATCCGCCATCGGATCGGTAAAGGGCAGACCCAGCTCGATAATGTCCACGCCCGCCGCAGGCAGCCCTTTGACGACCTCTAGCGAAGTTTCGAAGTCCGGGTCTCCGGCCATGACATAAGAGACGAAAGCCTTCTTGCCTGCAGCTTTGAGGTCTGCGAATTTTGCGTCGATACGGGTCATGGTCCGGCCTTGTTGTAACTGTCCGCTTTGGTGTGCCGAATGTTGGAGCGGAAATCAATCCCAAGCCCGGCCTACTTGCACAGTTCACATGGCCTGCGGAAGCGTTTGCATTTCGGTGAGGCTCAAAGCGGAATGTGCCAACGCAGTTGTAGCGAGTTGACGCCAGGGTTGATGTTACCGGTTGAGGCATTTGATTTGTGCGACAGGGCCAGCGAAAGGGCCGTGCCGTTGGCAAAACTGCGCCCGAGGGAAATCTGGCTGCGGATTTCGAAGGTGGATCCAAGATCGTTCAGGTCCACATTCTCCACAAAGGCGCCCGGCAGGATGCTTGCGTCTATAAACCAGGATTGCCCCAGATCCCACTTCCCTGCAACGCCCGCACCAACAAACACATCTCCGGTTTCCTGAACATCCAGCGCTGCTCCAAATCGGGCTGCGAAAATCCCTTTTTCGAAGAATGGTGTGTGGCGATAGTCGAGTGATACAAGAGCCCCGTTTTCGGCTCCGGAGCGGGAAAACTCGGAATATCCTAGGCCGATGGAGAGTTCCCGGTCTTGGGCAGCAGCAAGGTTGGCGCTCAGGGCAAGAGCGGCAAGCGTGGAAAGGGCGACAGCATACTTCATGATTGATCTCTGCATATTGGCATTGTGGTGCCCGGAACATGTGTATTGAAGACCAGCTGCAACATGGAAATCAAGGAATTGGCATGGGGCGTGAAGATACGTGACCTGATTTACACGTCTGCCATGCCTCAAGGGCTTTCATGCCAACAGCGCTTGCGCCATACCGCATTGCTGCCTAGAAGCGGCTCCCAAGTGGCATCAGGAGGCCGGTATGGGCTTTAAAATGGGAATCGTCGGTCTGCCCAATGTTGGGAAATCGACACTGTTCAACGCGTTGACGAAAACGGCTTCGGCGCAGGCGGCGAATTTTCCGTTCTGCACGATCGAGCCAAACGTGGGTGAGGTCGGTGTCCCCGATGCCCGCCTCGACAAACTGGCAGCCATCGCAGGCTCCAAGCAGATTATCCCGACCCGGATGACCTTTGTCGATATCGCGGGGCTGGTCAAAGGCGCCTCCAAGGGGGAGGGGCTTGGCAACCAGTTCCTCGCCAACATCCGCGAGGTGGACGCGATTGCCCATGTGCTGCGCTGCTTCGAGGACGGTGATGTGACCCACGTCGAGGGGCGCGTGGATCCGGTTGCAGATGCGGAAACCATCGAGACCGAGCTGATGCTGGCGGATCTGGAAAGTATCGAAAAACGCCGCGCAGGTCTCGTGCGCAAGCTGAAGGGCAACGACAAGGAGGCCCAGCAGCAGGACCGACTGCTGGCCGATGCGCAGGCCATGCTCGAAGATGGCAAACCCGCCCGCCTTGTCGAGGTGGACGCCGAAGACGCCAAGGCCTGGCGCATGCTGCAGCTTCTGACCACCAAACCGGTGCTCTATGTCTGCAACGTGGGTGAATCCGAATCCGTTGAAGGCAATGAACACTCCGCCAAGGTCGCCGAAATGGCCGCCGCGCAGGGCAACTCGCACGTGATCATCTCGGCCCAGATTGAAGAGGAGATCAGCCAACTGGAGCCGGAAGAGGCTCAGATGTTCCTTGAGGAAATGGGGCTGACAGAGGCAGGCCTCGACCGGCTGATCCGCGCAGGCTACGAGTTGCTGCACCTGGAGACCTATTTCACTGTCGGCCCCAAAGAGGCCCGCGCCTGGACCATCCGCAAAGGCACCTCCGCGCCGCAGGCGGCCGGTGTTATCCATGGCGATTTCGAAAAGGGATTCATCCGCGCCGAAACAATCGCCTATGAAGATTTCATCGCCAACAACGGTGAGCAGGGCGCCAAAGAAGCTGGCAAGATGCGCGCCGAGGGAAAATCCTACATCGTGCAGGACGGCGATGTGATGCACTTCCTGTTCAATACCTGAGCCCGAACTTGAGAGCCCCACAAACACCCGCGATGCCCTATCGCGGGTGTTTTGGTTTTCAAATGATTGCGGTCGTAGTTCCTGCACAAGGCCGCGGGGCAATATGGCTTGCAAATTTGCACATCGGCACTTGAACGCCTGCCATTGAGTGCGGGCACAGGCTTCTATAAGCACTTGGTACGGTTCACTTGCGCCCAGCTTGATTGGCGCAGCAGATGCGGCCCATGCCACATTGATGCAGGAAGGCGATGCACACCATGACACAGCAAAGCCGCGCAATCCTGTTGATGATCGGGGCGATCTTCTTCTTTTCCATCATGGATGCGGCGGTCAAGGCGGTGACGCCCAGCGTTGGGGTGCTGCCTGCCCTTTGGGCGCGCTATGCCGGGCAGATGCTGCTGGTTCTGGTGCTGGTAATGCCGCGCCTAAAGCAGGTGGTCCGCACCCGATATCCTGTTCTGCAGTTCTTGCGCTCGATCCTGCTCATGAGCGCAACGGCGTTCTTCTTTACCGGGCTAAGCCTCATTCCGCTCACCGATGCTGCGGCGCTGATGTCCACCAATCCGGTGCTGATCACCCTTGGGGCGGCTCTCTTTCTGGGGGAGCGGCTTGGTATTCGCAGGGTAGGCGGCATCGCCGTCGCTCTTGTTGGAGCCATGATCGTAATGCGGCCCGGCAGCGGTGTGTTCACCCCGGCAGCGCTGCTGCCGCTGGCCGCCGCCGCATGCTATTCGGGTTATGCGCTGCTGACGCGTCGGGTCGGGCCGGATGAGGATGTCTGGACGTCTCTGTTTTACACCGGTCTGGTCGGGACCGTTCTCCTGAGCCTCGCAGTGCCCTTCCAATGGCAGTCTCCTGATCTTGGCGGTGCGTCCCTAATGGCCGTCATCGCCTTGGTCGGAACGGCTGGGCAACTGGCCTTGATACGTGCCTTCTCGCAAGGCGAAGCGGCCATGCTGGCGCCATTTTCTTATACAGGGCTAGCGTTTGCGGCCTTTTGGGGGCTGGTGTTTTTTGCGGAGGTGCCGGATCTGTGGACGGTAGTGGGCAGCCTTTTGATCGCTGGGGCGGGGCTTTACGTGTGGCACAGGGAAACCTATCAGCGCCGATAGGCAGACTGCCTTGAGGTTTTGTGCGACACGGCGCAGGGAATTTGGCGACATGCCAAAGATTTCCTGCAGAAACCGCTTGTACGCCTTTGTCTTTTTAAATAGGACGGTCAGCGGAGACGTGGCCGAGTGGTCGAAGGCGCTCCCCTGCTAAGGGAGTAGGCGGGAAACCGTCTCGAGGGTTCGAATCCCTTCGTCTCCGCCATCTAACATTTTTGTTTGATCTGACTGGGCCGCTTTGAGCGGTCTTTTCATTGATTTTATTGCAGTTATTCGGTCCCTAGCTTTTGGTTGAGTTTCTTTCGGTTTCGCCTGTGCTTGTTCATTGAGTGGTATGAAATGTGGTATGAATGCAGTGGCCCTTTCTGGCAAGCTGACCAAAAAGCTGGTGGAGAATCTTGGCGCTGGGCGTCACGGGGACGGCAACGGTTTGTATCTCGTTGTTGATCCGTCAGGTGCGCGCCGATGGATTGTGCGCGTGGTGGTCAAAGGGCCAAAGAACAAAAAGGGTGGCCCGCTTCGCACTGATTTCGGTTTGGGCAGCGCGGATCTTGTGCCCCTCAATCAGGCGCGGGAGCGAGCGCTCGAATATCGGCGGATGGCAAAACAGGGGCTGAACCCCAGGTTCAATGCGCGTCAGGAGGTCCCCACATTCGAAGAAGTGGCGCAACAGGTCCACATCGATCGTATGCCAACGTGGAAAAACGCCAAGCACGGGACACAATGGATCAATACTCTGCGGGACTATGCCTTTCCCAAGATAGGTCGCATGCCGGTTGACAGCATCGGCCAGCCCGAGGTGCTGATGTGTTTGTCACCTATCTGGACAGAGAAGCATGAGACTGCGCGACGCCTGGCGCAACGCATCAAGATTGTTCTGGATGTAGCCAGGTCGAAAGGTTTTCGTTCCGGTGAAAATCCGGTCACAGCGATCAAGGACGCTCAAGTCCTTCCCAAGGTCAAGGCCAAGCCCAAACACCATGAGGCAATGCGCTGGCAGGACGTGCCAGAGTTCTTTGCAGACCTTGAAACCAAGAATGCGATGTCCGCCAAGGCGCTGATGTTTACTTGCCTGACCGGGGCACGAACCGGTGAAGTGCTGGGCCTGCGCTGGGCTGAGCTGGATCTGGAAAACCGTTTGTGGGTTTGCCCGGCAGAACGGATGAAAACCGGCGAGGACCACAGGGTGCCACTTACGGATGAGATGATTGCGATTTTCGAGCCGCTAAAAGCCATGGGCTCTGAATTTGTGTTCGAAGGGCAAAAACGCCATCAGCCACTTTCCAACATGTCAATGCTGATGCTTCTGCGCCGGATGAAGGTGCAGGGGGTGACAGTGCACGGGTTCCGCTCCACCTTCCGCGACTGGGCGGCGGAAGTGGCCAATGCGCCGCGCGAGGTGGCCGAGAAGAGCCTGGCGCATGCTGTGGGCAATGACGTGGAGCGGGCCTATGCACGGTCCGACCTTCTGGAAAAGCGCCGCTCATTGATGAACGATTGGTCGAAATTTGTAACCTCCGGGAACAATAAAGGGCATAGGCATGAAAGTACCACTGAATGAGCCCGAGTCTGAATGCCTCGGGCTGTTTCGCATGGCGCTCAGCGAAGAGACGGACGAGGAACGGCTTAGAGCAATTGATATCATGCGTCATGAAGTTGTGAGCCTCGGCTTGGAAAACTTTCCGGTTAGCAGGTCTTCGCACCCCGAATTCGTCCAATGGGTCGCTGAGACTGCGAAATATCGTCAAGATGCCGCGCACACTTTCCATGAGATTGCCGGACGATATGAGAGAAAGAATGAACGCAAGCTCAATGTAGCCGAGTATATAGGAAAGCGTGTGTGGGACAGCATTCAGACCAAGAGGTTCCAAGGCGTGCAGGTTAAAGGTGGCTTGCTGGAGCAGACACGGGACTACGCGAAGCAAAATGGAGTTGGCGGCGCACGAGACCTTGACGTTTTGCGAAGGATCTGGAGCACCTATCGCGGTGTCGTGCATTTAGGCATGGCGATGGACTACTGCGAAGATCATCCGGAGACGACGTGGCATGTGCTTCACCTCGCTGAGAAGTTTCGCTCCGGCCTTAGCTCTAATTGCCCCAAGGGCACGTCTTTGCCATATGTAGACCCAAAAACGCAGATTTCTTTTTTATATATATCAAACGTTTAGAGTCCCAGATTTGCAGATCGGGGACTGCCACGCTCCCTAGGTAAGGTTCACTTCATTCGCTGACATTCAAATCAGCGAAAGGAAACCCAACCGTGCCGAACCTATTTGAAGATGAACGTTGCTACGCCTTGGGAGATCCCGAACTCGAACTCCTTGGGGATCGAGACAAACTGGCACAATGGCGCCACAAGGGGGTGGGCCCCGCCTATTACAAAATCGGCCGCAAGGTGATCTATCGCGGAGCTGATTTGAACGCTTGGCTAGCCGCAAACCGTGTCGATCCGTCTCATGACGGCGCAAAATCATGCACCTGTTTGCGGCCTTCATCAAAGATTTGCACGCCCTATCCTGCGTGATTGGCGGTGCCACATGAGCCGGTCCTACAAGGGCATTCGACTAAAGAAGAACCGCGTCTATTCGACCGAAGACTTGCAGCGTGCCTATGCAGTGGGCGCCAACACGATCTCAAACTGGAGGAAAGCTGGCCTACGACCCTCTGATGGCAAGCGCCCCTATGTTTTCCGTGGCGGTCTGGTGATGGCGTTTCACAAGGCTCGCCATGAGCGACTGCGCACCCGACTGAATCCCGGGGAGTTTAAATGCACAGGCTGTAAGTCAGCGGTGTTTCCGGAGCTAGGCAGCCTCACTATCAACCGAGTGCCTAACGGCGCCAGCATGGCATTTGGTCAGTGTTCGGAGTGTGGCTGCCAAGTGAGAAAGTTCGTTTCTGACGCCGATTTGGTGGTGTTTGAACGGTTGCGCGATCCCAATACCACCGTGGACTCCTTACACGAAGGAATTGGGCGAGACCCCGGTGGTATTGGGATTAGCGCGGAAACGTATAGCCCGCACTGGTGGGGCGGAAATGACCGCGTTGTCTATAACTGGCAGGTTCATGCTGGCCGACTTGCGGAGCAGACAATCGATCAGCATCTGTCAGCAATCCGATTTATGGAGGAGGTTTTGGCAGGAAAGCCCTTTGACCGACTTACAGTCCGGGATGTGGATCTCGTGCGAAGCGCGCTCAAGGGAGCGATGGTGACGAAGGGAGAAGGCCAAAAATCAAGGTCCACTGCTTCGCATCAGGCTTCTCAGATCATGAGCTTTCTGGAATGGTTGATCAAACAGGAGGGCTACAAACGTCTACCAGCCGACCTGCCGAGCTATATTCAGCTGCCTAAGGCGGCCTACGCAGAGGCAATGCCAAAGGGGGAGAAGGCCTACGCCTCCCTAGAGGAGGCTGAGGAGCTTTTGCAGGGTATGCCAGCGCTGAGCCTCGCGGACCGGAGAGCCAGGGCGATGTTCGCCATTCCTTACCTTGGGGCGCTGCGCGCGGATACCATCACATCATTGAGGCTTGCCCACTTTGATCAAGACGGCCGAAAGATCATTCAGGATGCCACCACCTCTCGCACCAAAAATGGCAAAAGCCTAAGGATCAGCTGGTTCCCAATCGCCAAAGCGTTCGTCACCGCCGTGGCTGATTGGGTCGAACAGATGCAGTCCATGGGGCTGCGTGGAGAAGATGCGCTGTTCCCAAGCCTTCCCGAATTGAAGAGAGGCTCCTATTTGAGGGACCCAGTGCGGGCTCCGATTGAGCCGATGGCCTCCAAGGATGCCGTGGCCAAAGCCTTCGCTCTCGCTTGCCGAGATAGGGAAGCCAAGTATAATCCCCATTCTGTCAAGGACACGCTTGCCGCCGAGCGCGACCGCCGTCCTCTGACACAGCAACAGCGCAAGGCTTGGTCCGAAAACATGGGCCACGAAAGCGAGAAAGTTACCGAAATCCACTATGGGAAACTCCCCGAGGCAGAACGTTTCGCCCTTTTTGAAGAGATAGCCAATGGCAAGGGGGATGTTGGGTCTGCGCCACGCAAAATGACCGATGCGCAGAAAATTGCGCTGCTGGATGAGTTGCTGGCGAAGGTTGGCTGGCAATGAGCGGGGGGTGAATATGGGTAGGAAACCGCCGTCAAGCAGGCCTCAGGGTCGACGTCGTGAAAAAGCCATCAGTCTGATCGCCTCATGAGACGGTCTATCGGTGCATAGTCATCGGTCAGGATCAGGCCGTTTCGCCTCGCCATGCGCGCGACCATCTCTTCCGCAAGCGCGCCGAACCTTTTGCGGTCGGGCGCGCTCGCTACAAAGCTGTCCTCAGACGTCGGCGCATCGCTTCCCACCACAACAAAAACCATGCGCGCGCCGGGTGTGGGCTGAACCTGTTCGGTCCAGACCTCGACAACCGGAAACACGGTTTGCATGGTCCTGACAATCGAGCTGAGCGCCTGCAGACTGTCTTCATGGTCTATCACATTCATCAGGAAACTACCGCCGTCGTACAGCCGGTCCGCAGCAAGCTCAAAGAACTCACGTGTCACAAGGTGGACGGGCACCACGACGTCGGTGAAGGCATCGCCAATGATGATGTCGAAACGCTGTTCCGGCCGTGCGAGCAAGGCTCGCCGTCCGTCTTCGTGCAGGACGGTGGCAGAGGCAGGATCGAACCAGAATGACTCAGCTGCCATCTGCGTCACGGCGGGGTCGATCTCAGCTACAGTTATTTCACCGGTTCCGCGTTCCGCAAAGGCGCGTGGCACGGCATAATTGCCGCCGCCAATGTGAAAACTGGTGAAATCAGCCCTCGGCACGCGGAGCATCGACAGGCTGTCGAGCATAGCTGTGTGGTCCGTGAACTGGATTTCGGGCAGCCGCGCTGCGCTGATCCCATGGGCCAGGTGGTCGATGACCATGAGGCGCACCGGGTCTGACGGGTCGGCAGAAATATCTTCGACCCGAAGGCAAAAGTAGCGGCTTTCCTGATCGCAGGGGGCAGGAGCATTCAATGCAAGCACAGCTGAACCTGCGGCCAGCAGCGACGCAAGGAACTCGGTGCCGGTTCTGCTCCATCCTCCCAACCAGAAGAACAGCAGGCCTGAAACCAGGTAGACCACAGTCACGACGACCAGAGTCGTGGACGATCCCAGCCAGGAGATGAAAAGGAACCCGGCAAGCAGCGTTCCGGCAATCGCACCAATTGCTCCAGAGGCGAACATCGCGCCAAGTGCCGTGCCAGCCCGGTCCGCGTTTTTCACCGCGATCATGGCGAGAACCGGCGCAGGGACCCCCGCAAAGAAAGACGGAAGGAAGAATACAACTGTCGTGAGCGCCGTGATGCCCCAAACCGGTTGCGGCACCGCGTCAAGCACCCAACCCGCCGTAGCCGGCAGGATCAGGACAGCACCGGCCGTTGTTATCGCAGCGGCCAGTATCGCGCCGCCGGTCCACCTTAGGGCCGCCGCTGCCGATTTCTCGGCCAGCCGACCGCCCCACCAGTGCCCGGCAGAAAAACCGGTGAGGACAACGGCGATGACTGCTGTCCAAGTATGAAGCGACATTCCCACATAAGGCGCCAGCATGCGCCCGGCGACGATTTCCACGACAAGAGACGCAGCGCTGACAACGCCTTGCGCTGTCACCAAAAGCCATAAAGGTTTCGTGCGTGCCACGGGAGCGCCTCCACATTCGGTTCGAGCAGTTCATTTGAAACCAGGATAGGTCCCGTTTCAAGACGCAGGATCAGTGGCTTCGGATCACCACTAACCGGACACGTAGGTTTGATCATACGCATCCTTTTTCTGCTTTTGGTGTTCAAAGTTGCCATGCGGCGTTGCTGAGGCATTCCCGCTCCCAGATGAGCGACGGCTTGGCCACCAAATGACTGCAGTCAGCCTATTTTGTTGAAAAACTCTGCTTGCGTGAAGCCCTGAGCGCTGATTCAATTTCCACGTGGCAGGTGGAGGTGAGCGGCGATGATGGGTTCCCGACAGCAAGAGCAGAGCGCTCTGTTCTACGAGTTCTCGATCGAGACACATGTCCCGGCCGACCACATGCTCCGGGCGGTGGACCGGTTTGTCGATCTGGCCGGGATCCGGCAGCATCTGGCACCGTTCTACAGCTCC